>WBZY01000031.1_pt1 | contig 205355 bp, 190 predicted proteins | sample 5204191 | NCBI WGS metagenome assembly WBZY01 (sample SAMN12344363, study PRJNA552823) | activated sludge metagenome | biome: Activated sludge suspended growth; feature: Anammox Sidestream; material: Wastewater; isolation source: activated sludge from anammox sidestream of wastewater treatment...
ACAGGGAAGAACTTTTCAGCACTAAAGGTTTTTCAGGAATTTATTCAAATAAATATCATCTTTATATGCCGCCGCAGGTCGAAAAAATTACAGCGATGAAACCAGGTAAAGCAATTGATTGGCCTGACGCACCATTACAATATTATCATTTCTTTACTGACGATAAAAAAACAGAAGGAAACTTTCTTACATCGAGGAATGAATTTCTGAAGAATGAAAATTGTGTCCTATCAACTGCAAATCCAACTGAAGATACTGATGTGTTTTTCAGGAATAGTTACGCTCACGAAATACTTTTTGTTCACCAGGGAACCGGCGATTTACTTTCGGAGTACGGACGACTACCTTTCCAGGAGTGGGATTATATTGTAATTCCAAAAGGAACTACGTATCAGGTCAAATTCAAAAATTATAAGAAGGCGAAATTATTCATAATCGAATCATCTACTCCTTTTGATATTCCAAAACATTTCAGAAATGAATATGGACAACTCACGGAGGATGCGCCATACTATGAACGTGATTTCAAAGTTCCGGAATTCATGGAACCAATTGATAAAAAAGGGAAATTTGAAATAGTGTTAAAAGTCAGGAACAAATTTTTTAATTATTTAGTACCTCATCATCCGTACGATGTTGTTGGATGGGATGGATTTCTTTATCCATATACTTTCAATATAAAGGAGTATGCTCCTAAAGTTGGCAAGATTCATCTTCCTCCGCCGATTCATCTCGTATTCACAACTGAGCATTTTGTCATTTGTAACTTTGTACCAAGACTTTATGATTTTCATCCGGATGCAATTCCTGCACCGTATTATCATTCAAATGTTGACAGCGATGAAGTGCTTTATTATGTGCATGGAAACTTTATGTCGAGGAAGGGAATTAAGAAAGGATCAATTACTCTACATCCAATGGGAATTCCACACGGACCGCAACCAGGAAAAACAGAAGCATCAATCGGCAAAAAAGAAACTGATGAATATGCAGTTATGATAGATACTTTTCAACCATTGCATGTAACAAAAAATGTTAAAGAAACAATGGCAGAAAAGTATAGTCAGTCCTGGCTTGAGAAGGGTTGATAGGTATAGGGAAATAAGGTATAAGGAAATAAAGTGTGAGGAATTTTAGATTGGGAAATAATGCTTGACAATAAAAAAGCATATATATTGAATGAATACGATAATGCAGTGAATGAACCTATTGAATTTTATAATGATAAGAAAGACTTCACAACATTAGAAGCCTGGAAGAAGTGTAGTGAAGTAAAATTATTTTTTTACGATAAGGTTCTGCCTTATTTGCCGAAGGAAGAAAGATATAATTTAGATTCTCAAATTAGAAAAGCATCTGTGAGCACTACTTCTAATATTTAAGAAGGATATGGACGATATCATTATCAGGAAGGTATTCAGTTTTACAGAATATCAGGAGGCTCATTGTATGAATTAAAAGATCATTTGATTAGTTGTTATGACTTTAAGTATATAGAAAATGATTTAAAGATTGAAGGTGAAAAATTATTAGAATCTGCAAAAGTTACTTGAAATGGATTTATCAATTATGTTAAAACAAAGATTAAATAGATTATATTATTAACTCACATTACGCAAAATGGAGAGATGACAACTTTTTATAGATTAAATAAGCACTTAAATTGGAATGTCAATGTTACTTTTGTTTAAATATTTAATAAAAAATAAAGTTGTCTTCTCTTTGTTAGTTGCTTTGCTGCTTAATCTCAGTTATTTATTAAAACCCTATACTAATATACCTTTATACCCATATAGACTGATAAACTGAAATGAAACTCGTATCATTCACAACGAAGAAAAAAGATAGACTCGGATTATTTGTTGATGGAAAAATATATAATCTGCAGGAGTGTGCTGCCGGAATGGGATTTGAATTACCAAATCGAATGAGAAGATTTCTTCGTGGTGGTGATGAATTTATGAAAATGGCACGACAGGTTGAACAAGCAATTAAAGAAGGAAAGATAACTTCATTTGTTGATGGTACTAATTTGAAATTACTTGCACCAATCCCAAATCCTGCTTCTTGCAGAGATGGATATGCATTTCGTCAACACGTTCAGACAGCCAGAAGAAATCGCGGTGTTGAGATGATTCCTGAGTTCGATCAATATCCTGTTTTTTATTTTACTAATCATAATGCGATTTTTGGGGAAGGTGAGATAAGAGTAGAAGATGATCATCTTCGACAATTAGATTTTGAACTGGAAGCAGCAATAGTTATTGGGAAAGAAGGAAAGAATATCTCATCATCAGAAGCTGACGAATACATTGCAGGTTACACAATTATGAATGACTTCTCTGCACGAGTTTTACAAATGGAGGAAATGAAGTTAAATCTTGGTCCGGCAAAAGGGAAAGACTTTGCAACCAGTATCGGTCCTTGGCTTGTAACACCAGATGAACTTGAACTGTACAAAATACCTACTGAGTTTGGAAATAAATACGATCTGCGGATGAGAGCCAAGCACAACGGTAAGCAAATTTCCGATGGAAATATGAAAGATATGAACTGGACGTTTGCAGAAATAATAGAAAGAGCTTCTTATGGTGTTAGATTGTATCCTGGTGATGTAATTGGTTCTGGAACAGTTGGAACTGGATGTTATCTTGAATTAAATGGAACCTGGGCAATCGAAGCTAAAGAAAAGGGAAAAGACTTTAAACCAATTTGGCTTCAAGATGACGATGAAATTGAATTGGAAATAACAGGGCTTGGCGTTCTCAAAAACACAATCCAAAAAACAAAGAAAAACAGGTCAATTCTGACAAAGAAAAAGAAAATTTCCTGATGCTTCATTACGAACCAAAAGATTTATCAGTACCCGAAGTTCACAGATTACTTCTTGGCGGAGTTGCGCCGAGACCAATTGCACTCGTATCGACAATTTCCAAAGATGGAATTAATAATCTAACTCCATTTTCTTTTTTCAATGCATTCGGTGCGAATCCTCCGATAGTGGCATTTTCTCCATCACGACGAGGAAGAGATGCTACTTTAAAAGATACTTATTATAATCTTACTGAGATTAAAGAGTGTGTAGTTCAATCCGTCACTTATTCGATGATTGAACAAGTTAGTCTTGCATCAACCGAGTATCCACCGAATACTGACGAGTTCATAAAATCAGGATTAACACCAGTTAATTCTGATATCGTGAAACCGAAGCGAGTTAAAGAATCTCCTTTTCAAATGGAATGTAAGCTGCTTGAGTTAAAAAGTTTTGGAAACGGTGGTGCATCTGCTAACATGGCAATTTGTGAAGTGCTTAAGTTCCATGTTGCTGAAGATTTGTTTACGAATGGAATTATCGATCCAGTCAAAATTGACCTTGTTGCCAGGATGTCTGGAGATTTTTATTCAAGAGCCGGTTCCGATCTGTTTAGCATTAAACAGCCTGGAAATAAAAAATGCATCGGAATTGATCAGATACCAGAACATATCAAAAAGTCTGAAATATATTCTGCAAATGATCTTGGAAAATTTGGAAATATAGAATCGATCCCGACGTCAGAAGAGGTTGAATCGTTTATTCTTAAAATAGATGGAGAAAAAGTTGAAGCATTTGAAGAAGGTTATGAAGCGTTTTTAAGATACCAGAAATTGAACGACTATAAAAAAATGTTAAAAGCAGCCTTACTAATTAAAGAAAAACAAAAGGAACTTCTTGAATTATCTGCCAAAGCTGCTTTAGCAAATAATGATATAGATGCTGCATGGAAAGCAGCACTTTACGCAGGGATAATCAAATAAACAAAAATAATATCAGGCAGTACCTTAACTCACCTAACCAGTGAGTTTTTTAATATTATGAGTTCATCAAAACCACTTTGGATTCCTTCAGAAGATAGAATCAGGAATTCAAACTTTACAAAATATTTTACATTCCTTGAACAGGAGTATGGACTTACATTCTCCGATTATTCTGCTTTACATAACTGGTCAGTAACTGAAATTGAAATATTCTGGGAATCTATTTGGAAGTTCAGTGAGGTAATCTATTCAAGATCGTATAAAAAAGTTCTCGATAATAGGATTATGCCCGGTGCAAAATGGTTTGAAGGCTCCGAATTTAATTTTGCTGAAAATCTTTTAAGATTTAATGATGATCACATTGCTTTAATCAGCAGCAGGGAAGATCAGCCTGATATTAAGCTCACGTATAGAGAACTTAAGGAATTGGTAACAACTTGCAGTTTTGGATTGAAGAAATTAGGTGTTAAAAAAGGTGATACAATTGCTGGTTTTGTTACAAACATTCCTGAAACAATCATTGCAATGCTGGCAGCAACGAGTCTTGGTGCAATATGGACATCATGCTCCCCGGATTTCGGAATACAGGGAGTCATTGATCGTTTTGGTCAGGTGAAACCAAAATTATTATTTGCAATTGAAGAGTACCAATACAATGGCAAGATCATCAACTCCAGAACAAAAGTGGAAAAGATTGTTCAGCTTCTTCCTGCTATTGAAAAGATTATTTGGATACCAAGGTTTCAGGAACTTAGAATTGCATCAACAAGCCAGAATAATAATGAAATTAATCAGTCTAATTGGTTGAATTTTAAACAATTACTTATAAAGAATTCAAATCAAATCAATTTTGAACAACTGTCCTTCAATCATCCGGTTTATATAATGTATTCGTCGGGTACTACAGGACTTCCCAAGTGTATGGTTCACGGTGCTGGTGGTACATTACTTCAACATTTTAAAGAACTTCTCCTACATACAAATTTAAAGAGAAGTGATGTGATCATGTATTATACAACCTGTGGATGGATGATGTGGAACTGGCTTGTGAGTTCCTTACAAGTGGGAGCAACTATCTTTTTATATGATGGAAGTCCAATTCATCCGAAGATAGAAATACTCTGGGAAAAAATTGAACAACACAAAATTACTGTATTTGGTACATCACCGAAGTATCTCTCAACATTTACAAAATCTGATTTTATTCCGAAAGTAAAGTATAAACTTGAAAAACTTAATACCATTCTTTCAACAGGTTCACCACTTCCCGAAGAAACATTTGAATGGGCATATAAAAATGTAAAATCAGATTTGCAGCTTTCATCTATTTCAGGTGGAACAGATATTATTTCTTGTTTCATGCTTGGTAATCCAATACTTCCGGTTTATTCAGGTGAAATTCAATGCAAAGGTCTGGGAATGAAAGTGGAAGCATTTGATGAGAACGGAGAATCGGTTGTTGGTAAAAAAGGAGAATTGGTTTGTAAAGAACCATTTCCTTCAATGCCGGTTTACTTTTGGGAAGATGATACTGGTGAGAAATATAAAAAAGCATATTTTGAAAAGTATCCTGGAATCTGGACGCATGGTGATTACATAGAAATAACTGAAAACAACGGAATAAAAGTTTATGGCAGATCAGATGCAACATTGAATCCGGGTGGAGTGAGAATTGGAACAGCAGAAATTTACAGAATAGTTGAAGAAATAGATGAGGTTCATGATAGTCTGGCTGTTGGTAAAAAATGGAATGGAGATGAAAAGGTGATTTTGTTCGTTACATTGAATGAAGGAATTGAACTTGATCATACTTTAATAGAAAAAATAAAATCTGAACTAAAATCAAAAGCTACGCCGAGACATGTTCCATCTGAAATATTTGCAGTAAAAGAAATACCAAGAACCATCAGCGGAAAAAAAGTTGAGATAGCAGTTTCAAAAATTCTCAATGGTGAAGAAATTGACAATAAAGATGCGTTGGCTAATCCGCAATCTCTTGAACAATTTTATCATTACAGGAAATTTTAGACATAAAGTGCGCTGCCAAAATCTCGCCTGTGTTTAATAGTTATTTCATGATCTTCACCAAGAAATTTGAAAATTGCGATACAAGCTCTTCTGGCTCCATCATCATCATAGTTTCTGTCATTCCGGATTACATCAATAAATTTTTCCAGAGCTGAATCAAAATCTTTCCTTCTAATACAATCAATTGCAGTTATATATTTTTCTTTTACTTCTGAAACTGGAAGTGTTTTTGTATCACATTTCAGTAACTCTGCAATGGATCTGATTGATTCTGCCAGTTCAATGTTACTCAAATTGCCATCAATATTTTGAACAAGTCTTAATGCTTCTTTCTGATCTTCAAATAGAAGTATTTTAGCGAGCAGTACCTTAACTTCATCATCATTCACATCTCCTTTCAGCACATCTTCCAAAATAAGTTTTGCATCAGAACCGTTTCCATTCTTGAGCAAAATTTTTGCGTGTTCTATCTGTTCAGCAAATTTGCTTGGAATTGATTTCTTCAGCCAATCTTTGATAGCAGATTCCGGAAGTGCGCCTGTGAATTCATTTATCACTTCACCATTCCTGAAAATTTTAACATTTGGAATTCCACGAACACCATATCTTAAAGCAATTTCCTGATTATTATCAGTATCAACTTTGACAAGTTCCCAATCAGATTTGGTTTCATCAGCAAGTTTTTCCAGAATTGGACCAATCAATCTGCACGGTTGACACCATTCAGCCCAAAAATCTACAAGTACTGGTTTCTCATAGCTTTTTTCCAGCACATCTTTTTGAAAATCTATTACTTCGTATGACATGGAATATATTTCGTATTGAGATCAATAATTATTTCTGACGTTTGATGAATCAGATTCTATAAAGTTTCAAATCAATTTATTTTACGTATTGCAGAAGTTGAATTCTAAAAGTGCAGGATGAATTTACAGTCTTCATCTTTGTCAAAAGAATTCCTTCCAAAAGTTGTAAGAATGATTTTCAAACCTATCAGTCAAACTTATCTCCAATAAAATTATAAAGTCAAATTATCTCTTTCTTGCGTTAAATAGTTTCTTGTGCTAATCATTCCAAAAATTTAGAAATGTGCATTTGATTTTTCTTGTATATGAAAAAAATGAGTTTCACTCTTCTAAAAAGTTGTTGCAATAAGAATTTTTGGTGTGGCAGCAAAGTTGATATTTATAAATATCAACTTTAAATAAGTTGCTATTTTGATATGGAAATAACAAACAACGAACCAATTTATCCGATCAGGACAGCGGCAAAACTGCTGAATATATCTGTTCATACTCTCAGAATGTATGAAAAAGAAAATCTAATCATTCCTTACAAAAAGTCATCAAGTCATCGACTTTATTCTCAATCAGATATCAAACGAATCGAATGTATCAGGTCAGCAATCAATGATTCCAAAATAAGCATCAGTGGAATAAAGACTATTTATTCGATGATGCCATGCTGGGAAATAATAAGCTGCAGCAAAGAAGATAGAAGCAGGTGCAGTGCATACCTGACACACTCAGGACCTTGCTGGTCAATGAAGGGAGAAGCAACAGTTTGTGCATCGAAAGATTGCCGAAACTGTTCAGTGTACAAAGATTATGGTGAATGTGAAAGCATTAAAAATTTTATTCGAAATAAATTGATGGGAAGAGAATGAATTCGTTATCGAGAAGACGATTCCTGAAAATTTCAAGTGCAACGATAGCGACTGCTGCAGTACTAGCCAGTACAGCAAAAACTTTTGTTACTGCTTCTGATAAGATAAATAAACGAAACGAAAAAGGTATAAGGAAAATTTCAACTTACTGCGATTTATGTTTCTGGAAATGCGGTGTCATGGCATACGTAAAAGATGGAAAACTTTGGAAAGTCGAAGGGCATCCCGATGACCCTTTGAGTAACGGAAGATTATGTCCAAGAGGAACAGGTGGAGTTGGTGCACACTATGACCCAGAAAGATTAAAAACTCCTTTGATAAGAAAAAGTTTACGCGGTGAAGAAAAGTGGGTTGCAGTTACCTGGAGTGAAGCAATTGATTACATCGCTGAAAAAATGAACAGGATAAAATTTGAATATGGACCGGAAGCTTTGGCTTTATTCAGCCATGGAATTGGTGGAACTTTCTTAAAGCACTTAATGCATGCTTTCGGAAGTCCGAACGAAAGTGCTCCATCATTTGCTCAATGTCGTGGGCCAAGAGAAACTGGATTCTCACTTACTTTTGGTGATATAGTAGGATCACCTGAAAGAACAGATATTCAAAACTCCAGATGCCTTGTACTGATCGGTTCTCATCTTGGTGAAAATATGCACAATACACAAGTGCAGGAATTTTCAAGAGCAGTTGAAAAAGGTGCATCAATAATTGTTGTCGATCCAAGATTTTCGGTCGCTGCAGGTAAAGCAAAATATTATTTGCCGATTAAACCCGGAACAGATCTGGCTCTTCTTCTTGCGTGGATGAGTGTAATTGTGAATGAAAAACTCTATGATGTTGATTATGTGAACAAGTACGGATTTGGATTTGAAAATTTTGCGGCAGAAATTTCGCATTACACACCTGAATGGGCATACATTGAAACAGGAATTGATCCTGATGCTATCAGAGAAACAGCAAGAGAAATGGCTAGATACAAACCTGCAACTCTTATTCATCCCGGAAGACACGTAACATGGTATGGTGATGATGCACAAAGAAGTCGTGCAATTGCATTACTTAATGCACTGCTCGGAAGCTGGGGAAGAAAAGGTGGATTTTATGTTCCGTACAGTTTTGAAATTCCTAAATATCCATATCCGGATTACCCGGAATTAAAGAAAGAACCGGCAGATAATCCTGGAAATAAATTTCCATTTACAGAAGGTGAACAGATTTCAAATGGCATACGTGAAGCAACAATAACAGGCAAGCCATATCCGATAAAAGGATGGATAATCTATGGAACAAATCTTTTACAGGCGTTACCAAACCAAAAAGAAACTATTCAGGCAATCCAAAATCTCGATTTGATGGTTGTTGTTGATGTTGTACCAAGTGAAATTGCAGGATGGGCAGATGTTGTTCTTCCTGAGTCAGTTTATCTTGAAAGATATGATGACTTAAATACTTCTCCTTTCAAAGAAGGATTTGTTGGAATCCGTCAGCCGGTTGTTGAAGCACCAGATGATCAGAAACCAAATTGGTGGATTGCAAAAAAGCTTGGTGAGAAACTTGGGCTGAATTCCTTTTTCGCCTGGAACAATATTGAAGAATATCTTGATACACGATTAAAACTTGCCGGTCATTCGCTTGAAGAGTTGAAAGAAAAAGGAATCATCAAAGCTCCGGAGCAGCCAATATACTTTGAAGACGGTGTTGAACCGGAATTTTATACTCCTTCAGGAAAGATAGAATTTTATTCCGCTCAACTTGCCGAATCCGGTTTTGATCCGGTTCCAAAGTTTACAAAACATCCTGAACCACCTGCCGGATTTTTCAGACTTCTTTATGGAAGAGCACCAGTGCATACTTTCAGCAAGACTCAATCAAATCCTTTGCTTCGCGATATGATGATAGAAAATGAAATCTGGATAAATGCAGATATTGCGGAACAATATGGATTGAAACAGGGAGATAAAATCAAATTAAAAAATACTGATGGAATTATATCTGACGAAATAAAAGTAAAACTAACAGAGAGAATCAGAGCAGATTGTGTTTATATGGTTCATGGATTTGGTCAGAAATCAAGACAACTAAAGAGCACTTACAAAAAAGGTGCGAGCGATGCAGAACTTATCACGCAGTACAAAATTGATCCATTGATGGGAGGGACTGCAATGAACGTGAACTTTGTAACTTTTGAGATGGTGGTGTAAGATGCCGCGATATGGAATGGTAATCGATACAAGAAAGTGCGTTGGCTGTAACGATTGTGTAGTTGCATGCAAAACTGAAAATAATGTTCCCGAAGGTTACAACAGGGATTGGATCATAACAGAATCATTCGGAAAGTTTCCTGAAATCAATATGGAAATCAGAACTGAAAGATGTAATCATTGTTCAGAAACTCCTTGTGTTTCGTGCTGTCCGACTGGCGCAAGTCACATTCACGATGCTGGTGGTGTTGTTCTTGTAACACATGAAAAGTGTATCGGCTGCAAAGCTTGTGTTGAAGCTTGTCCGTACGATGCGCGCTTCATTCATCCTGATGGATATGCTGATAAATGTACATTCTGCATTCACAGAGTTGAACAGGGAATGAATCCGGCTTGTGTTGATGTGTGTCCAACATACTGCATGTATTTTGGTGATCTTGAAGATCCTAACAGCGAAGTGAGCAAACTTTTGAATTCAAGAAAATATCATACTTTAATTCCTGATGCCGGAACTCAACCGAATATTTTTTATTTAATCTGAGCACATACAATGCACGAAATATTCACGACAAGACATAATCCTGATGTAGATCCCTGGATGACAATGTGGGGCTGGGAAATTCCTGTTTATTTATTCCTTGGTGGAATGGTTGCTGGAATGATGATCATTGCAGGATATTTTTTATTCAGCGGGAGACACAAAGAGAGTAATTGTTCCTGCTACTCAATTCCATTAACAAGTTTTATTCTCTTATCACTTGGTATGTTTTCTTTGTTTCTTGATCTTGCACACAAACAATACGTTTGGAGATTGTACACAACATTTCAAATTACTTCACCGATGTCGTGGGGAGCCTGGATTCTGATTTTAGTTTATCCTGCTTTGATTGCAAATATTCTTATTCGACCGCCTTCATGGATGACACGAAGGTTTTCAAAGCTAAGCGATATTGCAGGGAAATTGCAAACTCATCAGTTCTTCATAAAAAATATTGGAATATTGAATATGATACTTGGAATGATGCTCGGTGCATACACAGGTGTTTTACTCAGCACTATGGGTTCACGTCCTTTGTGGAATACTTCACTGCTTTGGGTTTTATTTCTTGTGTCAGGACTTTCAACTGCTGCTGCTTACGTTCATCTTATAGCAAAGAACAGAGCTGAAAGTGAATTGCTGGCAAAAGCGGATAATGGATTTCTTGTAGTTGAGTTATTCATTTTCGTGATGCTGTTTCTTGGTCTGATGTCTTCTGCACGTCCTCATATCGAAGCTGCACAACTATTGCTCACTGGAATTTATGCGCCTGCATTCTGGGTTTTTGTTATTGCACTTGGAATAGTAATCCCGCTCGGAATACAACTTCTTGCAGTCAATCATAAAATTAAACACACACCGATCGCACCGATAATGGTAATCATCGGTGGATTAATATTAAGATTCATAATAGTCGAAGCCGGACAATACAGTCATTGGTTTAATGCACATTTTAAATAACGGAGATAAATTTTTATGACAACTCTTGTAAAAAAATTAACACACATCTTTGAGAAGGAAGAAGAAAAAGTCGTGACAAAATCACAACCTTATTCAAATCCATATCTCGTTGGCGTGGGACTTGGTCTTGTCTTGCTCGCAGCGTATGTAATAATGGGCAGAGGATTGGGTGCATCTGGTGCTCTGACAACGTTAGTATCTGTTGGAATTAACAAAGTCGCTCCCGAGCATGCACAGAACAATGAATTTTTCCGCGAATATCTTGGCGACGGAGTAACGAGTCCTTTCAAAGATTGGCTTGTCTTTGAAGTAATTGGAGTTATTGCCGGTGGATTTATTTCAGGTTCACTTGCAGGAAGAGTTAGAAAAGGAATCGAAAAAGGTCCACATATTCCCGCAACTAAAAGATTAATATTTGCATTTATCGGTGGTGGATTGATGGGAATCGGTGCAAAGCTTGCTCGTGGATGTACCAGTGGTCAGGCTTTATCCGGTGGTGCAATTCTTAATCTTGGTAGCTGGGCATTTATGATGATGGTTTTTGCAGGTGGATATTCTGCAGCATACTTCTTGAGGAGACAGTGGACATGAATGCACCATTTTTCAAATTCGAATATTTTAATTTTGATGTAAGTCTAATTCTCGCTTTCATCATCGGTATTGGTTTTGGTTTCGCACTTGAACGTGGTGGATTCGGTAATGCAAGACTTCTCGCAGCGCAGTTTTACTTTTCAAATATGCGAGTACTCAAAGTGATGTTCACTGCAATCGTAACTGCAATGCTGGGAGTTTATTTTCTTTCAGTTATAGGATTTATGGATCTGTCACTTGTTTACGTCAGCGAAACCTTTATTCTTCCACAAGTAATTGGTGGATTTATTCTTGGTTTAGGTTTTATAATTGGTGGTTATTGTCCTGGAACTTCACTTGTTTCTGCTGCCACCGGAAGACTTGATGGTTTTATGTTTGTGTTCGGAGTGATTGCAGGAATATTTGTTTTTGGTGAAATCTTTCCTTTGATCGAGAATTTTTATTACTCAACAAATATGGGAAGTTTAACACTACCTCAATATTTTAATTTGCCTTATGGTGTTGTAGTATTTTTCGTAGTTGCGATGGCGCTTGGTGCATTTGCAGCCGCTGAATGGGCAGAGAAAAAATTTGCAGATAAAAATCCGGAGAACAGTTTATGAAAAAATTTTTCATCAATATGAATACTCAGAAAAAACTTGAGTTCACTGCATTAACCTTTGGTATCATTGCTTTATTCGCAGGAAGTCCATATTCCGGATCGCATGTGAAAGTGAATATGAAAGATGTCGCTCTTTCGACTGTTAATAATTCTGATAAAATAAAATCACTCGAACTCGCTGATTGGATTATAAAAGGCAGATCGGATTACACTTTAGTTGATGTCAGAGATGAAGAAAAATTCAATCAGTATTATATTCCCACAGCTATCAGCGTTCCGTTAATACAATTACCAGAATCTGAACTATTACGTAATCAAAAAATAATACTCTATGCTGATGATGATGTTAATGCAGCTCAGGCTTGGTTCATCCTGAAATCAAATAATTTTAAGGGAGTTTATTTACTCGATGGCGGATTGAAGAAATGGCAGGAAGAAGTTCTATTTCCAAAGCTTGATGTTAATACATCTGAGGAAATGATAGTTCAATTTGAAAAAGTAAAGGAGATGAGTAAATACTTTGGCGGATCAGCTCAATCAGATTCAACACAGGTTTCTGAAATAAAAGTTAATCTGCCAACTCCGAAAGGAAATACACAGTTAAATGTCAGCAAGCCAAAGAAAAAGAAACGAGAGGGCTGTTAAATGTGTATCCTGAATTTATTCCAGGTTTCCCGTTGGTAAAAAATAAGTTCAAAAGCAGTAATTGTTGATACAAGATTTCAAACTTGAAATTCTATAAATAAAATTTTATTTTTAGATAAGAATAATTCCTATCTGATAATTTTTATTTATGACAAAAATAAAACACGACATTCATTTAAAAGACAGCAATTTAAAAGTTACCCCTCAAAGAGTTGCTGTTCTTGAAGCATTGAACAATTTAAAGAATCATCCCACTGCTGATAAAATAAAAGAATATGTAATTAAGAATCATCCGAACATTGCAGTTGGTACCATCTACAAAACTCTCGAAACATTTGTTGAAAAAGGATTGGTCAAAAAAGTAAAGACAGAAAAAGATGTGATGAGGTATGATGCTATACTCGATCATCATCATCATTTGTATTGTGAGGATACCGAACGCATAGAGGATTTCTTCGATGATCAGTTGAATGATATGATTGAAGAATATTTTAAGAATAAGAAAATCCCGAACTTCAAAGTGAAAGATGTTAAACTTCAGATAATCGGAACTTTTAATAAATAAAATTAATTGAATAATCTATTAACCTTTAAAACATCAGGAGAATTAATATGAGTGATGAAAGTAAATGCCCGGTAACCGGAAGAACTTCATTCGGAAGAGGTACATCAAATAAAGAGTGGTGGCCAAACCAATTAAATCTTGGAATACTTCACCAGCACCATCCGGCATCAAACCCGTTGGGTCCTAAATTTGACTATGCAAAAGAATTCAGCAAGATTGATTACAAAGCACTTAAAAAAGATTTGTATTCGTTGATGACTGACTCACAAGATTGGTGGCCCGCAGATTGGGGTCATTATGGTGGTTTGTTTATTCGGATGGCATGGCATAGTGCAGGCACTTACCGAACCGCTGACGGACGCGGCGGTGGTGGAACTGGTAATCAACGTTTTGCTCCGGTAAATAGCTGGCCTGATAATGCTAACCTCGATAAAGCGCGAAGACTTCTTTGGCCGATCAAACAGAAATATGGAAACAAAATTTCCTGGGCTGATCTGCTTATCTTAGCCGGTAATTGTGCGATGGAATCAATGGGATTTAAAACTTTTGGCTTTGGTGGTGGACGCGAAGACATTTGGCAGCCAGAAGAGGATATCTATTGGGGAAAAGAAGATACATGGCTTGGTGATAAACGTTACAGCGGTGACCGTGAACTTGAAAATCCATTAGCTGCCGTTCAGATGGGACTTATTTATGTAAATCCCGAAGGTCCGAATGGAAATCCCGATCCGGTAGCTTCAGGTCGTGATGTGCGCGAAACGTTCAAACGCATGGCTATGGATGCTGAAGAAACTGCAGCACTTACAGCAGGTGGACATACATTTGGTAAAATGCATGGTGCCGGTGATCCAAAATTAGTGGGTCGTGAACCGGAAGCTGCACCTATTGAAGAACAAGGTTTGGGATGGATAAACAAATTCAAATCAGGAAAAGGCATTCACCAAACAACAAGTGGTTTGGAAGGTGCATGGAAACCTAATCCTACAAAATGGGATAATGGTTACTTCGATATGCTCTTTGGATATGAGTGGGAGAAAGTTAAAAGTCCGGCTGGTGCTTGGCAATGGCAGGCGAAGGATGTTAAACCGGAACACATGATACCTGACGCTCATGATCCATCAAAGAAATATCCTCCCACGATGACAACTGCAGATATGGCGTTACGTTTTGATCCGGTATTTGAACCTATCTCAAGGCGATTCCATAAAGATCCAAAAGCTTTTGCAGATGCATTTGCAAGATCATGGTTTAAACTTACTCACAGAGATATGGGACCGAAAGCCCGTTACCTCGGACCTGAAGTTCCAAAAGAAAATCTTATCTGGCAGGATCCGATTCCCGCAGTTAATCATAAACTGATTGGTAAAACAGAAATCGCAAATCTTAAGAAGAAGATTTTAGATTCCAGACTTTCAATTGCAGAATTAGTTTATACTGCGTGGTCGTCAGCTTCTACTTTCCGCGGTTCTGATTTTCGCGGGGGTGCAAACGGTGCCCGAATTCGTTTAGAACCACAAAAGGATTGGGAAGTCAATCAGCCAACACAACTTGAAAAAGTCCTTAAAGTATTGAAAGGAATTCAAAAAGAATTTAACCAACGTAAAGATGGTAAAAAAGTTTCTCTGGCTGATCTGATTGTTCTTGGCGGATGTGCCGCAATTGAATCAGCAGCTAAGGCTGCGGGCTCGAAAATTGATGTTCCATTTACGCCTGGAAGAATGGATTCATCACAAGCTCAGACTGATGTAGAATCATTCACATTATTAGAACCTGAAGCAGATGGATTCCGTAATTATCAGAAGAAAGCTTACTCAATATCAGCAGAAGAAATGCTTGTTGATAAATCGCAGCTTCTTACTCTAAGTGCACCGGAGATGACAGTGCTTGTTGGTGGATTACGTGTACTTGGTGGAAACTACGGTGGTTCCAATCATGGAGTGTTTACAAACCGGGTTGGTAAACTCACTAACGATTTCTTTGTTAATTTGCTTGATATGGGAACCAAGTGGCACCCAACCTCAGAAAAAGGTGATACATTTGAAGGAAGAGATCGTAAAACAAACGAACTCAAATGGACGGCAACACGAGTAGATTTAATATTCGGATCGAACTCACAATTACGTGCACTTGCTGAAGTCTATGCACAGGATGATGCAAAAGGAAAATTCGTTAAGGATTTTGTCGCAGCATGGAATAAAGTAATGAATCTTGACCGTTTCGATTTGAAATAATTAATGCTTGAGTCATTCTGAGTTCCGATGAAATCGGGACGAAGAATCTCAAACCTCTAACTTAGAAAGGGCATCACTACGATGCCCTTTTTGGTTTTGCAAATAATTTCTTGTATTTAATGAATAAATAGAAAAAAATAATGAGTGTTGTAAACCTCTCCAATGAAAACTTCTCCGAAGTCACAGATGTTTTCTGCGAATCATTCTATAATTACCCTGTAATGAAATATGTTCTTGGCGAAAAAGAAGATTACGATGAACGGCTTCGAAAACTGATTACATTTTTTGTTTCTGCAAGAGCAATTAGAAATGAACCTTTACTTGGCATATATAATTCAACCAACCTACTCCTTGCTACTGCTACTGTAACCTTACCTGGAGAAATTTCTTCACCACCGGAATTAATCAAACTGCGAGATAAACTCTGGGAAGAAATCGGTGCAGAAGAAAAAGTTCGATATGAAAAGTATGGGCTTATTGCATCTAATCTACTTCCAAAAGAACCACATCATCACTTGAATATGATCGGAGTGAGAAATGCTTACCAGGGAAAAGGTTATGCTCGTAAGTTAATTGATGAAGTTGAAAAATTAGTCTCAGAACATCCAACAAGCACAGGTCTGAGTCTCAACACAGAAGTTGAAACGAATGTAAATTTTTATCTTCACTTTGGGTTTCAATTAAATGGTCAAGCTAAAATTGATGATAAGTTAAATACCTGGGGATTTTTTATGCAAAGAAATAAAAAAAATTAGAAAATCTTTTTTATTATTTACTCAACAACAAATAATAAAAAGAAGTTGATAGAAAATAACGAATGCGTTTAAGTCCTTTTTTATTCTTCGAATTTTTCCAGCAAAAATTTACAATCTTTTTGAACTGCGGAAACATAGACATTATTTCTTCAATTTCTTTTGAGTAAACGCTCTTCCTCTTTGCAGCAAATTTTTGAAAAAGCTTTTTAAAAAATGGTGCCAGTAAATAATACCAGATAAAAGTAATCATCAATGCTCTCACAAGCATAAAAATTACAGACACAGCTGCATTATTTTCGAGTTCATCGGAGGAATATGATAATACGATTACACCTGCGGAAAGAAGAATGATGAAAATCCCGGTAGGTCGTAAAAACCAATTCTTCTTTTTTCTACTTCCTTTCTTCGGAATATCCTCAATAATATTATTCTCAATCAAAGTTGGTACTACTTTTTTGTAGTAATCGATTTTGTTTGGAAGTTTTCCGGCATAAATTCCAATAAACAATCCGGCAGCTACATGAAGCGACAAATAAATTCCTATTAAAAAGTATCCATAGTTAATGTCAGGATTAGTTATCCCTAAAAATTCTGACGACACTTGTTCTATAAAAAGATTTAGTGATTCCCAAAGTGTATTACCAAAAAGAATGGTAAGAATAATAATTTTTTGCAATCCGGATAAAAAGAGAACTAATAATCCGAGTAACAAAGTCGATAATTTGTAAAACTTTTTTGTTGAGAAAAACAAAAATCCCAACACACCCTGGAGAGAAACTGCTAAATACGCAGTGAGAGGAGAGTGAGGACTAACTACAGCTTTGATCAATACTACTATCAGTGTTGCTTTCAAGACATCTTTATTGCTTTTCGAAAACAAAGCTATTAAAGAAATAAAAAGAACTGCAGCAGAAGCGATAAAAAGTCCGCGCAGCGGTACTGTGAGAGCATGCAATATTCCACCAAACGCAGATTCACTAAAAGCCCAGAGAGCAGTGATTCTTAATACACTAAGTTGTTCATTGATTGTAATCGATTTTGAAGCCTGAGTATTTTGTTCAGTGTTTATCATAAAATTTTAGCGAAACAAATATGGTTATTTAGTTCTGTCTGTAAAAACCTGAAAGCATTTCTCAAAACCCGACTTAGAAGTCAAAATTAATTGTATTTGATTTTCATTTATATACCTGTGTGCCTATATTTGCCGAAAAAGTATATTAACTAAATACACAATTTATGCAAAAACATTTCAATATCGCAGTTTTAGGAGGTGGTCCAGGTGGTTATGTAGCTGCTATCCGTGCGGGTCAACTTGGATTTAAGACAGTTGTGATTGATAAAGATAATCTTGGTGGAATTTGCCTTAATTGGGGGTGCATTCCTACCAAATCGCTTCTTAAAAATGCTGAGATTTATGACCAGATTAAAAATCACGGTGATGACTTTGGAATTAAAACTACCGGTCTCAATTTCGATTTTAATAAGATAATTAAACGAAGCAGAGATGTATCAGACCGAATCTCAAAAAATGTTGAACTGCTCATCAAAAAGAATAAAGTTGATAGAATTAGAGGATTCGGAAAACTTTCTTCAAAGAATACAATCGATATCTTAGATGATAAGGGAAAAATAATTGAAACAATTTCTGCTGATAAAATAATTATTGCTACTGGTGCGAGACCACGAAATATTTCAGCGATCCCTGTTGACAGAAAAAACATCATTACAAGTACAGAAGCGATGATACTTGAAACTCTTCCAAAAGAATTAATTGTAATCGGCGCCGGAGCAATAGGAATTGAATTTGCTTATTTTTATTCGGCAATCGGAACAAAAGTTACGGTAATTGAAATGCTCAAGCATATTCTCCCAATTGAAGATGAAGAAGTTTCAATTGCTCTTGAAAAGAATTTTAAGAAAAGAGGTATTGAGATTCTGACAAGTGCAACAGTTGAAAAAGCTGAAGTGAAAGGAAATAAAGTTAATGTAACTGTCAATGTAAATGGAGAGAAAAAAGTTCTGTCTGCTGAAAAAGTATTGAACGCAATTGGAGTGGTTGGAAATGTTGAGGGAATCGGACTTGAAGAACTCGGAATTCAAATTGAGAAAAATCATATCAAAGTAAACAAAGAAACTTATGAAACAAATCTTCCTGGACTTTTTGCAATTGGTGATGTAATTGGTCCACCATGGTTAGCACACGTTGCTTCAGCAGAAGGAATTCATTGCGTTGAGCATATTAAGGGATTACACAATCCTCCAATTGATTATGATAATATTCCCGGCTGTACTTATTGCCAGCCGCAAGTTGCCAGCGTAGGATTAACGGAAGCAAAAGCAAAAGAAAAAGGATACGAAATCAAAGTTGGAAAATTTCCGTTTATGGCGAGTGGAAAAGCTTTCGCGATTGGTGAACGAGAAGGTTTTGTAAAAATGATATTTGATGCTAAGTATGGTGAAATTCTCGGGGCTCATATTATTGGTAGTGAAGCTACTGAGATGATTGCAGAAGTAACTTTAGCCCGTTCACTCGAAGCAACAGGTGAATCTATAATTAAAACTATTCACGCACATCCAACTTTATCAGAATCAATAATGGAAGCCGCTGCTCAGGCTTATGGAGAAGCAATTCATATTTAATGGATGATGTTAAATGGAAAATGGAAGATGAAGAATAAAATTCTAACATACTGCGATTTGGGATTTATTGATTATAAAGAAGCATGGGACTTGCAGCATGAAATTCATACAAAAAGAGTTTCAAACGAAGTTGAAGATTTTCTTTTTCTGCTTGAGCATCCGAATACTTATACACTGGGTAAAACTGCGCATAAAGAAAATCTTGTTGGTTCCGAAAATTATTTGAGGGAAAACCAGATTTCAGTTTACGATATTGATCGTGGTGGTGATATCACTTATCACGGTCCGGGACAAATTGTCGGTTATCCGATAATTGATTTAAATAGGTGGCACAATGACACTCACAAATATTTGAGAGCACTCGAAGAGGTGATTATAAAAACCTGCAGTGAATTTGGTCTGGATTGTGAAAGAAATGAACAGCATACTGGAGTTTGGTTAGCGGACAAAAAAATCGCAGCTATCGGAATTAAAGTCAGCAGATGGGTAACAATGCACGGATTTGCCTTCAATGTTAACACTGATTTGAATTTATTTAATGGAATAATTCCCTGTGGTATTCAGGATAAATCGGTTACATCGCTAAAAAAAGAATTAGGAAAAGAAATATCAGTCGCTGAAGTGAAAGAAAAAATTCTTAAAAACTTCTTTGATTTATTCAGTTATGATGAGCTTGCTTCTTTGAAGAAGCAGGAACTATTTCAAACAAAATTTAGTCTAACAAATTAGAAGAGTTTTTCAATGGCAAAGAAAAATTTAAATCAAGTAATCGAATCCGGAAAAAAAAGTGATACCAAAGAAAAACCAACTAATGGCAAAGGGACAAAAATAAATCCAAATAAAAATATTATGGGGTTTGAGAAAAAACAGCTAATTGAAATCCTAACTATGATGATCCGTTCAAGATCTATTGATGCAAAAGCAATGCGAATTCTAAAACAAGGGAAATCATTTTTTCATATTGCTGCTGAAGGACACGAAGCTGTTCAGATGGCAATTGGTTTGCATCTCGATCCCAAAAAAGATTGGTTGTTTCCGTACTACAGAGATCTTGGAACGGTATTGATGGCTGGTTTGACTCCTGAAGAAGTATTTCTGGGAACTTTTGCAAAAGCGAATGATCCTGCGAGCGGTGGAAGACAGCTTCCGGTTCATTGGGGAATGATAAATGCTCAGCTTCCATCTCAATCAAGTCCAACCGGTACACAGTTTTTGCAAGCAGTTGGAACCGCAATGGCTTCAAAAAGAAAAGGAATTAAAAATGTTTCTTACGTCAGTAGCGGCGAAGGAACAACAAGCCAGGGTGAGTTTCATGAAGCAGTAAACTGGGCGAGCAGAGAAAAATTACCTGTCCTTTTTGTAATTCAGAATAACCGGTATGCTATTTCTGTTCCTGTTGAACATCAAACGGCAGGCAAGGATGGTTCAGTAGCTGAGATGATGGGAGGATTTTATACCTTACACCGAAAAAAAATTGATGGGACGAATTTTTTCGAATCTTACAAAGAAATTCAGGAAGCAATAAGTTATATAAAAAGCGGAAAAGGTCCTGCACTTATTGAAGCAGAAGTTGTCAGGCTGCAATCACATTCATCTTCTGACGATCAGAAAAAATACAGAACGAAAGAAGAACTGGAAAAGGATAAACAAAATGATCCGATAGAAAAATTTGCTGCTCAACTTAAAGCTGAAGGTTTGTTGAATGAAAATGAGTATCAGAATCTCTGGAAAGAAATAAATGAGGAAATAGAAAAAGCCGCCGATAGAGCATATCAGGCAAATGACCCTGATCCACGTGATGCAGCAAAATATGTTTTTGATGAAAGCGGGCTGAAAGAATCTCTGGATTATGAGAAAAGCAATCCATCTGGTGAGAAAATCGTGATGGTGGATGCAATAAATCATGCTCTCCACGAAGAGATGAAACGTAATAAAGATATGTACATTTTCGGTGAAGATATCGCTGATTTAAAAGGCGGTGTGTTTACAGCAACAAAAGGATTATCAACAACTTTTGGCGATGATAGAGTATTCAACTCACCACTTGCAGAAGCAAGTATTCTTGGTGTTGCAAATGGAATGGCGTTAGCTGGATTAAAACCTGTCGTTGAAATTCAATTTGGCGATTACATCTGGCCTGCATTTATGCAAATGAAAAATGAAACTGCTGCTATGCGTTATCGTTCAAACAATGCGTGGTCAACACCTGTAGTTGTTCGTGTTGCTGTTGGCGGATATATTCATGGCGGACTTTGCCATAGTCAAAACATCGAATCAATTTATGCACACGTTCCGGGAATTTATATCGCTTTTCCGAGTAACGCAGCAGATGCAAAAGGGTTACTAAAAACTGCTTGTAGAATAAATGACCCTGTTTTATTCTGTGAGCATAAAGGGTTATATCGTCAGAGTTCAGCAATTTTTCCTGAACCTGATGATGATTATCTGATTCCTTTTGGGAAAGCAAAAGTTGTAAAAGAAGGAAACGATATTACAGTTGTTTCTTACGGAGTTTCAATGTGGGATTCAGTTCTTGCAGCAAAAAAATTGGAAGAAGAATCCGGTTATTCTGTTGAAGTGATTGATATCAGAACAATAATTCCGCTTGATGAAGAAACTATTTTCAGATCAGTTAAGAAAACGAATAAAGTAATTGTTATACACGAAGATACTTTAACAGGAGGTTTTGGTGGCGAGATAGCTGCGCGAATTTCTGATAATTGTTTTCAGTATTTGGATGGACCGGTTAAACGGATTGCAGCAAAAGATACTCACATTCCCTATGCACCGGTTTTGGAAAATGTTGTTCTGCCATCCAGAACTCAGATATATAACGGTATTAAAGAGTTAATAGAATATTAGACAAAGGCTGAGCCCAAGGCGAAGAGATTTGAAATGGAATATCCGAATTTTACAAATATGTCAGTTTGGAAGAAGTCAATTGATTTGCTTCTTAAAATCTATGTAATTACAAAATCTTTTCCATCTGACGAAAGATTTGGATTGATAAGTGATATGCGTCGTGCAGTAAATTCTATTTCTCATAATTTTTCCGAAGGATTTGGAAGATTTGAACCTCATGACAAAACAAGATTTTATAAAATATCACGTGGAAGTGGATACGAACCAATGAGCCAGAGTTTTGCTTCATTTAAGCTGGGTTATATTCGAGAAAAAAATGCACTTGATGAAATCATTACCGACACAACTGAAATAGTAAATGAATTAACAGCATTAATAATTTCATTAGAAAAGAAAGCAGGATAGACAGATGAATAAAAATGTTTCAGGTCTTCGCCTTATCCTTTGCCTCGAGGGAGTTTGAATATGGAAATAATCATGCCCAAAATGGGTGAAAGCGTTAGTGAAGGAACAATTATAAAATGGCACAAAAAGGTCGGTGATTCTGTAAAGATGGATGAAATTATTTTTGAAATCAGTACAGATAAAGTTGATACAGAAATTCCATCACCAGTTGCAGGTGTTTTAACAGAAATAAAATATAAAGAAGGTGAAACAGTTGAAGTCGGAACTGTTGTAGCAATTATTAATGGTGGAAGTTCTTCTGAAGTTAGTGCGAAACCTGAAATTGAAGTAAAGAAAGTCGAAGAACAACAAGTCACTGAAATTAAAAAGCCTGTTGAAGAAAAAGTTATTGAGACTGCTGTTCCAGCAGGAGATCTGTTTGCAATTGAAATGCCGAAGATGGGTGAATCGGTGATGGAAGGAACGATTATAAAGTGGTTTAAAAAAGTTGGTGATCACATAAAGAAAGACGAGACTATTTTTGAAATCAGCACTGACAAAGTTGATACCGAAATTCCATCACCTGTTGAAGGAACACTTGCGGAAGTTTTAATTGGTGAACAGGAAACTGTTGCTGTCGGAACTATAGTTGCAAAAATAAGTACGGGTGCCGGAACAATCACTTCCGCAAAAAAGGAAACTATCACTGAAAAGAAAACTGAAATACCACAGCCAGTCTCGATGCACGATAATTTTTCTAAAACTATTTCAGTCGAAAAAGAAAAATCAAAGGGTGAGGGAAGTCAGTTTTATTCACCGCTTGTTTTAAGTATTGCACAGAAAGAAAATGTCAGCTTCGATGAACTCCGAAAAATATCAGGAACCGGATTGGATAGCAGAGTAACGAAAAAGGATATTTTATCTTACATTGAAAACAGAAGCAGGCAAAAAGTTTCATCGAAACCAGTCGAAGAAAAAATTGAGAGAAAAGCAGCACCCGCTCCGTCATTTATTCCTTCCGAAGTCAAAACTTTTTCATCTGGCTCTGGTGTGGAAAGAATTCCGATGGATAATATCCGGCAAAAGATAATGGATCATATGGTTGCAAGCCGTGATACTTCTGTTCATGTCTCTGCAATGTTAGAAGTTGATATGATGCGTATTCACAATTATATACAGGAATATAAAGATGAATTCCAAAAGCAGTATGGAATTAAATTGACTTACATGGCTTTCATTGCTCAGGCTTGCGTAAAAGCATTGAAAGCTTATCCTCTTGTCAATTCTACTATCGATGGAAATACAATACTTCAGAAAAATTTTGTTAATCTTGGAATAGCAGTCGCAATACAACCAACAGGATTAATTGTTCCGAATATCAAAAGCGCTGAACAGTTAAACCTGATTGGATTAGCAAAAGCTGTGAATGATTTAGCATTCCGGTCAAGAAATAAAAAATTAACTCCTGATGATATTTCTGGTGGAACTTTTTCAATCACAAATTATGGTGTATTTGGTACTATTTTCGGAACACCGATAATCAATCAGCCTGAAGTTGCAATACTTGGTGTGGGCGCTGTAATTAAAAAACCGATAGTTGTAAACGTGGATGGTTCGGATTCGATTGCCATCAGACCGGTATTGGCGTTAACTTTATCACACGATCACAGGTTAATCGATGGTATGTTAGGTGGTATGTTCATGAAACATGTTAAAGAAACATTAGAGAATTTTGATTCAGAGAATTTTTAATACCCAGCGAGATCACTTCATCCGGCAATCGCCGGATTCGTGATGACAATAGGAAAATTTATGAGTGTAATTAATAAACATCAAAAAGCTTTTATAGAGCAAATAGAAAAAGAAAAAATTCCTTTAGGAAAAAGACCTGATTGGTTGAAGGTTAAACTTCCCACAGGTGATAATTATTCTGATGTGCGCAGTATAATGCGTGAGAAGAAACTAAACACTGTTTGTGAGGAAGCAAAATGTCCGAACATTGCTGAATGCTGGAATCATCGTACAGCAACTTTTATGATTCTTGGAGACACCTGCACAAGAAGCTGTGGATTCTGTAACGTTAAACTTGGTTTGCCAACTGAACTTGATTTAGATGAGCCAAGAAGAGTTGTTGAAGCAATCAAACAGCTTAATTTAAAACACGCAGTTATAACTTCGGTTAACAGAGATGAACTCGAAGATGGCGGTTCGTTTATTTTTAAGGAATGTGTCAGACTTTTAAGAGAAGAGAAACCTGATTGTACTGTTGAAATTCTTATTCCGGATTTTAAAGGTGATGAAAAAGCATTTGAAACTATAATGCAATTTCCACCTGATATTTTGAATCATAATCTTGAAACTGTAAAAAGATTATATCACGCAGTTCGTCCCCAAGCGAAGTATGATAGAAGTTTAAATTTGATTGAATGGTTTTCCCGCGAAGCAGGATCCCGTTTTGCGGGAAAATCTCGCAGATTAAAAACTAAAAGCGGAATTATGGTTGGTATCGGTGAGAGAACTGAAGAAGTTCTGGAAATTATGAATGATCTGCTTCAACACGGATGTGAGATAATGACTATCGGTCAATACCTTCAGCCGACAAAACAGCATTTACCTGTAGATCGGTTTGTTCCTCCTGATGAATTCAGAATGTATAAAGAAGAAGGATTGAAAATGGGTTTCAAAGTTGTTGAATCATCACCATTGGTACGAAGTTCATACCATGCAGATCGACACGCAAGAGAAGTATTTTAGTTTAAGTACAAATAAAACCGTTTCATTCAGCCGGAATAAGATTTGTGATTTTTACTTCATTGAATTTAAAAATATTTTGAAATATATCTATGAAAAAATTTCTTATTACATTTTACTTTATTCTTTCAGCTTTAACCTACAGCCAATCACAGTTCCAGCAATTTATTGATTATGTGAATTCACTTGGTGATCCGTCTGCAAAGCAAGCTGCGGTTGACAGTTTTATGACTTATGCAAGAACACAGGGAATTCCTTTCATAGAAGATTCAACTGCCAATTTTATTTATCAGGGTAATCCAGGTTCAGTTTCTGTTCCGGGAGATTTTAATGGATGGAGTGCTTCCGCCTGGCCAATGACAAAACTAAGTGAAACAAATTTCTGGTATCGTTCAGAAAATTTTGAACTTGACGCGAGACTTGATTATAAATTCTTTATTGTAAACAATAGTGGTAGTTTTTGGATTCTAGATCCCGAAAATCCAAATACTTGCCAGGGAGGGTTTGGTCCCAACTCAGAACTTTCGATGCCGTTATACGTTCAACCGTGGGAAATAAATTATAATCCTTCAATTCAACACGGAACAGTAATTTCAAAAACTATTTTCAGTTCGATCGTGGGGACTAACTATCAACTTAATATTTATTTACCACCAGGATATGATTCTTTATCTTCTACAACATATCCAACAGTTTATTTTCAGGATGGATCAGAATATATTAGTCTTGGTAAAGCAGTAAATGTAATTGATAATCTTCTTGACAGCTCAAAAATTCAACCTGTAATTGCTGTGTTTGTAAAACCAAATAATCGCAATGAAGAATATGCAGGTTCACTTCGGAATCAATACAGATTATTTTTTATAGATGAACTTGTGCCATACATCGATGCAAATTATCATACTAAAATTGATCCAAAAAAGAGATTAGTTCTCGGCGATTCTTTCGGAGGAAATATTTCTGCACTCATCAGCTTTAATCATCCTGAAGTTTTTGGATTATGTGGATTACATTCGGGTGCATTCTGGCCAAACAATTATGAAGCATACAATCTGATTATTAATGGTCCTGTTAAAGACATCGAATGGTGTGCAATCTGGGGAACTTATGAAAGTCTTTACACTAATATGAGAGATTTCAGAGATTATTTGATTGGTGCAAACTATCAACTCAATTGGCTTGAAAGACCTGAAGGACACAGCTGGGGTTTGTGGCGGGCATCGATTGACAGAATGCTTGAATTTTACTTTCCCGGAAGTTCAAGTGGTGTGATCACAGAAGTTAATTCTCCGGACGGTTTTATTCTTTCCCAGAATTTTCCGAATCCGTTCAACCCTACAACTGTAATCAATTATTATTTATCGGTAGGTGGTTACGTAACATTGAAGGTATATGATATTCTCGGAAATGAAATCGCAACTCTTGTTAATGAAGAGAAATCTGCAGGAGAGTATGAGGTTGTATTTTCTGCTGATAATAGTTCATCATCAGGCATTTATCTTTATAAATTAACCACTAAGAGGTTTTCACAGACCAGGAAGATGATACTTTTAAAATAAATTGTCTGTTTCATCTCTTTAAAATTTAACATTTCCATTATTTACTAAGATTTATTTTTTGTGTATTTTGACTCCGTGTTTATAAACCATTCGGATTATTAAAGACTTTTTTTTACTTTTTATCAAATGAAACTTCGTTACCGGATAATTTATCTGTCCATACTTCTTTGTGCCTTCACCATAAACCCCGGTGATGAAGAAAAATACTTCCCAAAAATCCTTGACGATGATAACAGCAAGTACACCAATATTGGTAATATTGGAATCACAGTTACAAATTTTGGTACTTATGGACACGGTTTCGTTCTTTGGCCAGAACAGCCAAGCTGTCAGTATCCGATCGGAAGTGGAATAGAGCATCTCTTTGATGGCGGACTTTATGTTGGTGGTTTTATAAGAGGTGTTGGTGGTCCTTTTGTAACTACTGGAGCAGTTGATGCGGCTTCAGTTTCAGCAAGAGGAGGAGGATTTGAATTCACGAATATTGCTGGCAGTCGTGTAAAGGAAAGATCATCGCTATTTGATTCCAGATTTTTTAGCCCCGCTGCAATTTCTCACCAGGATTTTCTGATGGATTATTCAGATACCAGCAGAGTTTTTCTAAATGGCGAACCAATCATTGATCACAATCCACTTGGAATTGCTGTGCATCAGGAAACGTATGCCTGGAATTTTCCATTCGCTAACTTCTTTGTAATATTTAATTACTGGATTAAAAACGTCAGTAATAGAAATATTGATAGCGTATTTGTTGGAATGTGGACAGATGCGGTCGTTCGTAATACAAATATAACAGGCAGACCATCAGGCAGCGCATTTTTCAACAAGGGTGGTGATGGTTATAATGATTCAATTAAAATGGCTTATGAATTTGATGCTGCCGGTGATCTTGGATTTAGTGATAGCTATATCGGGGTTCTTCATTGTGGATCAGATCCAAAATTACCTGAGAAATTTCCAGTTGGATTAATTGATTCAATACCTTCAGTCAATTTTGTTACCTGGCAATTTAGGAATGTAGATGATCCCGATTTTTTTGCACCTCAGAATGATTTTGATCGTTATGGAAAACTGAGAGGTTATTTCAGCGGAACTAGTCGATGGAAAGATGGTATCACACCACAGCAAATAAAAACACCTTCCAATAGATCAATCCTTATTACAAACGGTCACTTTCCTACTATAGCCCCTGGTGATTCAATAAATGTTGTATTTGCAATAGTGTGTGCTAAAAAATTTGGTCCTGATCCTGCAAACCTTGATACAGAAGAACAAAAAACAAATTTATATATAAATGCAGATTGGGCGTTACGTGCTTACTTCGGTGAAGATAAAAACAGAAATGGAATTCTTGATCCTGGAGAAGATCTTGATTCAAATGGAAAAATAACTCGTTATATTCTGCCAGCACCTCCGGCTGTTCCTGTAGTCAAAGTAATTCCAAAAGATCGTGAAGTTGAAATTTACTGGGATAAACGAGCTGAATTATCTATTGATCCGATATCAGGCAAACAGGATTTTGAAGGATATAAAATTTACAGAACTCAAGCAGGATTTGATCTTACTCAGGGCGGGCAGGATATTTTTAATTCATTAGTAACACTTGCTCAATTTGATAGTGCTGGTAACGGTGTTTCATTTGATACAGGTTTTGATTTTGTTGAACTGCCTGAACCAATTACTTTTCCGGGTGATACAGTTCAATATTATTATAAATATAAATTGACAAATCTTTTAAACGGATGGCAATATTTATTTGCTGTAAGCGCATTTGATGAAGGTGATCCTGAAAATAATCTCGATATACTCGAATCATCACCGTTAGCAAATTTTCAGAGAGTACTTCCCGGAACTCCTTCTACTGACGATCCGGATATACAAATCGGTGTTTACCCAAATCCATATTATGGAAATGCAATATGGGATGGAAGTTCTGAGCGATTACGGAAAATATATTTCTTTAATCTTCCTTCCGATTGTCAGATTACGATTTATACTCTTTCAGGTGATGTCGTAAAACGAATTGATCATACTTCATCAAGTAACAGTTCGGAAGTAAGATGGTTTGAAACTTATGCACCTGATGGTAAGCAAAAATTTGCAGGAGGCGAACATGCCTGGGATCTGTTATCAGATAATGAACAGGCAATTGCAACAGGGATGTACTTATTCACTGTTAAAAACAATAATAGCGGTGATATTAAAACGGGAAAATTTTTAGTAATCAAATAAAAGGAGTAAAAAATGAAAACATTCATATTTTTTCTTGTGATGATGATGGCATACATCACTAGTGACTTGTTTGCACAAGCTCTTGTTACAATTGAGGATATTCAATATATACCTGATTCTACATTGTTAAACACCGGTGATCAGCCCTCACCTTTGAATGGACAGCAGGTAAAAGTTCGGGGAATAGTAATGGTTAGCCCTTTAGTTAACCCGCAAACTGACAGGAGACCAATTATGTGGTCTGGTGCAAGATGGGTTACTTATCTTTACGATCCGGATGGACAAGTGTATAATGAATTTGACGGAATTAATGTTCTGCAGATGGATACATCATCCCAATACCAGGGAACATTTTTTGATTTAATAGATACTGCTCAGGTAGTTGAAATAACCTTAACTGTTAATGAATTTAATACAACTACACAGGGTGAAGTTCTGATTAACCCGGTGACACCAGTCAGCATAATTCAACAACTACCTAAAAGACCGGACCCTATTGAACTTGATATTTCAGATTTTATGTCTGGCGGAGTACAAAATCCTTTAGCTGAAAAATATGAAGGTCAATATGTTGTTATCAGAAATGTAACTACAAGCGATAGAAATACAAGTACTGGAACATTCAGAATAAATGATGGACAGGGCAATTATATGTTTATGTTCGATCAATCTGGTTATTTCACGCTGCGATCTCACAGACTTACAGGATTAACAACTTATCAGGTGCCTGTGGACGGAACAGTTTTAAGTTATATCAGAGGAGTAATACAAACCAGAACGACTGGATATTATATTGGTCCTATGTATCCAAACGATATGGAAATTGCTGTAACACCTCCTGCAATTAGCAAGCTTAAAAGAAATCCAGCCGTTGTTTTAACTAATCAGGCAGTTACATTAACTGCAAATGTTACAGATGATGGAAGTGTTGACTCAGTAAGACTTTATTATCGTGTTGATGGTGGAAATTATTCTGCTGTTAATATGACACCTGGAAGCGGTAGCAGTTATTCAGGTACAATTCCGGGAGTAAATAGTGACTCAGCTTTGGTTGATTATTACATCTGGTCAAAAGATAATCAAGGAAATACTTCCACATTACCATCGAACATTACAAATCCTTACTATTTCTATCTTGTGCTAAACAGGGGTGTAGAAATTCAGGATGTACAGTATAATCCTTTCGGTACCGATGTTAGTGGATATAATGGATACCGGCTTCAATTGACTGGTGTAGTTACCGCTGATACAAATGATTGTACACCAACCTATGCATTAAGAATTTATATGCAAAACGGTCAGGGTCCATGGAGTGGAATTCAGGTTGGAACAAGAGGTACAAATGGCAGTACGATTCGTGGATTCCAAAAGGGTCAACTCGTATCAGTTGATGGTCTCGTTTGGGATGAATCAATTACACCAACATTTAATGTTACAAGAATTGACAGTATCACAAATGTTCAGATACTTTCTTCAGGCGAGCCGCTTCCAACTCCTGAAGTCTTGGAAACTGTAACAATTGGAACCGGTGGATTCGGACAAGTTCAAAAAGAACAGTGGGAAAGTGTACTTATCCGATATAATAATGTGACTGTTACTAATGAAAATGCAGACTTCCCAAGCAACTTTGGTGAAATGTACGTGAGTGATGGCAGCGGTGATACAAGAGTTGAACTTGAGGACGGTAATCATGATTATCATAATCTTTCAGATCCTACAAGACTTTATTATGTAAAAACCGGAAGCACTTTCGATGCACTTCAGGGTATCCTGTATTACTCTTTTGGTAATTACAAACTTGTTCCAAGAAATAACGATGATTTCATCGGATACGATCCGGTAAGTGTAGAAAATGAAGGTACTATTCCGGATGAGTATCAGCTTTCACAAAATTATCCTAATCCATTCAATCCTGCTACAAGAATTAATTTCTCACTTCCATTTGAATCGAATGTGAGATTGAGTGTTTTCAATATTCTTGGTCAGGAGATTAAAATTCTTGTTGATAACCAGGTTCAACCAGTTGGCAATTATAATCTTACATTCGACGCCAGCGATCTTCCATCCGGAATTTATTTTTACAGATTGATTGCTTCTTCATCAGAAGATAACGGACGGAATTTTGTTGATGTTAAAAAGATGATGCTGATAAAATAAGATATGGAAGAACCCTCTTCAACCGGAGAGGGTTCGTCCTCTTGAATAATTAAAAATGTCTGATAAAAATCTTTTACTGATAATATTTCTTGCAATTGTTTCTTTGTTTATGATTTCCTGCAAAGAGGAAATCGTAGGAGTTAAAAATAAAAATCAGGCTCCCGAAACAAGTGTATCGTTGTATCCGGATAGTGTAATCATTCCGCAGCAAACAAGATTGTTAGTAAGCTGGTGGGGAGATGACCCTGATGGAATAATAAGAGGATTTTATTTCAAATGGAACGATGAACCATGGCAGTTCACAGCAGGTAATGATAGTTTATTTTCACTCAAGATTGGTGCAAACGATACAACGTTCAGATTTAATGTTTCTGCTGCCGATGCTGAGGGAAATGGAAAATATGATAATCAGATTTTTCAGAATGGAATCAATTTCGGTCCTGAACCATTCATTGATAAAAATGGCAATGGTATTTGGGACAATAATGAAAAATATTATGACATTGGTTTGATTGATGCAACGCCGGCGGAATTTTTATTCCCGTTAAAAAATTCTGCACCGACAATACAATGGAACGAACTAAGTTTTCTTCCTGATACTTCTTTTCCTGTAATGTCTTTCGGCTGGATCGCCGATGATATTGATGGTGTTGAATCAATACTAAAAATTAACATTGCACTAAACGATACTTTAAATCCCGCTAATATCATTTCTCTCGATGGAAGAGTCAGAACAATAACAATGAGAACTAATGAGTTTACTTCCCAGAATCCGTTAATGGAAATATTAATCGAAGGGCAGGAGAATAATATTAATCCGGAAAAACTGCCGGGGCTGTTATTTAATGACTTGAATTATTTTTATGTTCAGGTTGAAGATATCTCGGGTGCAAAATCCAGGTTCATTAAACTTCCCGGAAATGATCCAAATGATTATTGGTATGTAAAAAAACCTGTAAGTAATTTTCTTGTTATTGATGATTATGCAACGATAGACAATGCCGCAACTTTTTATTCTGCTATGTTTGACAGTCTTAATTTGACAGGCAGTTATGATACTTATGATATTGTAACACAGGAACCTCCTTTTAAAAATGTAACATTTCTTGAAACTATAAAATTATTCGATTACCTGTTCTGGTACACTGACAATAATCCTTCTATTGATTTAGCTTCATTCTCCACACAGAAATATTTGAGTCAAGGAGGTAAAGTTGCTTTCTCAATGCAATTTCCTCAAACTGTTGATCCTGTTGAACTGCAAAGTTTTATTCCGATTATTTCAGATAGTATTGGATTAAAAGTTTCGCTTTTGCCCGGAACTAATGTTGTCTCAGATACTACAGATCCATTGTATCCAAATTTAAAGCTCACAATAAATGTATTTCGCGTTAAATCGTTTTATCTGAATGAACTTGTTGCTAATCCTATTTATTATTATCTGAATGGTGAATTGCCGGGGTTTGCCGGATTTACAAATATTGGCTTGACTGAATTTTTTATCGCTCTGCCGCTTGATAAATGTAATGGAAGTGGAAATGTTAAAGCGCTTCTTCAAAAAGTTTTTTTCGTTGATTTCGGAATAACAAGATGAAGAAAACTTTACTGCTATTCTTTTTATATACTTTTACTCTTGCAGCCCAGCAAACCGGAACTCTATCAGGAAATGTTACTGATGCAGCAACCGGCGAAACTCTACCCGGTGTAAATATTATTTTAAAAGGCACATACTTCGGTGCTGCGACCGATTTAAACGGAAACTTCACTATCACAAACATTCCGGTTGGAATTTACAATGTTGATATTTCATTAATTGGTTACAAAACTTATCAGTACACAGGAACTAAAATCGAAACAAATAAAGCTACCAGAATGGATGTTAAACTTGAAGAAACAGTATTAACACTTGAACAAGATATCGTCGTGATTGGTGAAAAGCCTTTAATGGATGTAGAAGAAACACAAAGTAAAAGAACAATATCGAAGGAAGAAATAGATCAGCTTATTGTTGAGAATGTTCAGAATATAGTTTCACAGCAAGCAGGAGTAGTTGTTAACAATTCAAATGAAGTTCATATTCGCGGCGGAAGAACTTATGAAAATGCTTTTCTGCTCGATGGAGTTTCCGTTCAGGATCCGATAGCTGGGACAGGTTTTGGACTTCAGTTAAGTGCTTCATCAATTGAAGAAGTTGAGGTTATTACCGGCGGATTTAATGCTGAATATGGTCAGGCAACATCAGGAATAGTTAACGTAAAAACAAAAGAGGGGAGTGAAAAATATAGCGGATCACTAACTTATAAACGCGATAATTTTGGTAATACATCTTCCGATCATGTTTTTAACATTGATGTTCTTGAAGCCAACTTTAGCGGACCTGAACCGATAACCTCTTTTTTGCTGCCAGTGGTGGGTTTAAACATTCCCGGCGAATTTACATTCTTCACTAACTTTTATGGCGGAATCAGTGATGGTATTACTCAAGGATATTATAAATCTACTGCTGATCAACTCATCTCATCAACATTCGGTGGAAGCAGATATGCACCGCGTGAAGAAAATAGCTGGTTCTGGCTTGCAAAATTATCTTACCTGTACTCACCAACTTTGAAATTCAATTATTCTTTTAATCAATCCGTTAACATTAATCAAAACTCACAATCGCTACAATCTAATCTTGAGTATGTAGAACCATCACCCGGTTATCAATTTACATTTCAAAATCTTCTTGATAATGCGAATACTTTTACGCATAACAATATCTATCATAGTTTTACTACAACCCACACGTTGAATTCCAGAACTTACTATGAATTTAAAGCAAATTACTTTTTCACAAATCTTAGAGGTGATGCTAACGGTCTCTATTATAATTTGTATAACGAACCAAAGGATATTGTAAACTTTCCTATTGAATACTATAATGAAGAATTTGATACAATAGGAGTTATCCCCGGTGATGGATTCTGGGATGTTGGAAATCCATTTACCTGGCATGATCATTTTCTCGAAGAGTTTTCATTAAGAGGTGACTTAACAAGTTTCTTCGATGAAATGAATAAATTCAAAACCGGGTTTAATATGCAGTTCCAGGAAATGCAGGTAGTAGATATTTACAAACCCTGGATTGGTGAGCTTGGATTGAATAACGATATCTACACAGTTTATCCGGCACTTGGTGCTTTCTACGCACAGGATAATATAAACTTCGGTGGTATGATCTTAAATTTTGGGCTTCGTCTTGATTATTGGTTCCCCGGAAAATATGTTGATGATGCCGTAGCTGATACTAATGTTATCACAATTCCCGATCAGATCAGGGATGCATATTATGAGGATACTTATGGATGGTTTAGTGATAGAAGATTTAAAGCAAGATTGAGTCCGCGATTAGGAATTTCACACCCTGTATCTGATTTCCAAACGCTTTTCTTTTCGTACGGACATTTCAGCAAATGGCCAAAGCCTCAATTTGTTTATGCAAAATTAAATCCCGTTAGTGCACAATCATCTTTTCAGAAATTTGGCAATCCAAATCTTAATCCTGAAACCACAGTAGCTTATGAATTAGGTTTGAAAACACAATTCACTCCGGACGATGTTCTTACAGTAACAGCGTATTACAAAGATATTTATGATTACGTTAGCACAAGGTCTGCCAGGATAACTTCTGCACGTTTTGCTGCGGAAAGTTTTATTACTTATGTAAATACAGATTATGCACGTTCAAGAGGATTGGAAGTTGAATTCAGGAAAAGAATTGGCAGATGGTTTAATGGTCAGGCTTCATTTGCATATTCAATTGTTACTGGTAAAAGTTCTTCTGCTGAAGAAGGTGTTCTTATCGCTCGTGGTGATTTAGAAGAATCAATCCGTGAAGAGTATTTATCATGGGATAGACCAATTACAGCATCATTATCTATCAACTTCTTTGCTGAGGAAGGTAGTTTTGGATTCGCTGAGGGAATAATTGATAACTGGAGTATGTACATCAGAACATTTTATCAGTCAGGAAAAAGATATACACCTGCAGTATTTACAGGATCAATTGATAATGAGGGTAGAAAAGAATATGAGTACGTGCGTGGTGAACGCTACACAGAAATTGGAGATGACTGGTTTTATGTTGATCTGAACTTTGAAAAATATTTTGATCTCAGCGGATTAAGCTTTTCAGTATTCCTGGAAGTTAATAATCTGCTTGACAATAGAAATTCAACAATAATAAATCCAGTAACAGGAAGAGCATACGAATATGGCGATGATGTTCCTGGCAGTTGGAATGATCCGCGATATCCGGATTTGCAGGCTCCAATTACACCTTATCCTCTCAATCCGGCAAGATATTTATCAAAGCGTAATCTGAAATTTGGAGTGACTTTTACTTTCTAAATGAAAAATTTGTTTTACATATCGCTCATATTCATAATTATGACGGATGTTATGTTTTCACAACTTTTTCCAGTTCTTGGAGATCAGCGAGCGGGAATTTCAACAGCACAATTTTTAAAAATTGGAGTTGGGGGTAGGGCAGCAGCTCTCGGTGAATCATTTATTGCAATTTCAGATGATGCCTCGGCTCTTTACTGGAATCCTGCAGGTTTAGCACAGTTTAATAAAAATCAATTAATTATTTCGCATAATATCTGGGTTGCTGATATCAATCATGATTTTATTGGCGCTGTATATCATTTGGATAGTGAAAATTCGTTTGGCGCTTCTCTGACTGCGGTTACAATGGATGATATGCCAGTGACAACTGAGTTTGCACCTTTTGGAACTGGTGAATATTTTAGTTTTACTGATATCGCAATATCGCTGTCTTATGCAAGGAGAATGACTGATCAATTTAGTTTTGGCGGAACTGTTAAGTATGTTGAAGAATCTCTGGATAAATTAAAAATGCGTGGAGTGATGATTGATCTGGGTACTTTTTATAGAACAGGTCTGGGTTCAACACGATTCGCAGTTACTGTTTCTAATTTTGGTGCTGAACTGGCGCCTGATGGTGATGTTGTTTTAATCGGGAACAGAACAAATTCTGAATGGCAGTCTTTTGCACCACCGACAATATTCAGAGTTGGTTTTGCTTTTGAGCCTTATGAAACTGAAGAACACAGAATAACAACATCAATTCAACTTAATCATCCGAATGACAACAGCGAAAACATTGTTTTGGGAGCAGAGTACGCATGGCAGAAAATGTTCTTCCTTCGGGGTGGTTATAAATTTAATGTTGATGAGCAAAATTATTCCTTCGGGCTCGGATTAAATGTACCTCTTAGTATTGCTGAGTTCACACTTGATTATGCTTTTACTAATTTCCAGAGATTAGGTTCAGCTCATAGATTTTCAATTATGCTTGGACTATAATGAATTTTCAAAAAAAATATAAACTTATTCTATTATATGCACTTATAAGTTTCTTCACAAGTTGTGCGGAGAAGTTTGATCTCACAGACATTGATACCGGAAATGGAAATATTAATATAGGAGGAGATACGGTTTATGTTCAAATAAAACCTGTTTGGGATGGATTCAACAGACCACAGGATGTGATGGTTGGACGAGAACCGTTTATTTATGTTGCAGATACTGATAATGATCGCATCGTTATGATGAATCTTAATGGTGATATTTTAGGAGCAAGATCAATAAAACATCCGGTTGCTCTTGCTCAGGATTACAGACTCAATCTGATTGTATGTGCACAGTTTGATACTTTGGTGGGCGGTCAAAGTCAAACTTTTAGTGCTGTCTATAAATTTGATTTGGTTGCTTCATCGCACCAATTAAATACTGCGCCGGTTAAAAGGTTACTTCCTCGAACTGCTGATCTGAATAGACCTTTGGTCGAATACACTGGAACCTGTGCTTTCTATAACAATGTTTTTTATATTGCTAGGAAAGGTCCAAACAATACAAGTTTTGTTGATCCAGATAATTCAATTTTAATCTTCAGTCCGAAAAAATTACTGGGTATCCCAAGCAATGAGGACACTCTTATTGGAAGAGTTCCAAACATTGATCCATTAGGTCAGGGTGTGGTTTCAGCATACAATATAAGCTCGCTTACATCATTCAATGATCAGACTATTGATATGATCGTAACATTGACAGGCGAGAATAGTTTTAAATCTCAGTGGTTTGAATATGTAATTACACCTGTTGATCAAAGATATCTGAGTAATTTTTCTCCTAACTCGGTTTCATTCATGATACCAAATAAATTCCAAAGACCCGAAGGAAGTGCGGTTGATAGAAGTTTAAACATTTTTATTGCAGATGCGGGTAGAGACAGCATTTACAAGTTTAATTCCTTTGGGGATGAACTTCAATCATTTGGAACTTTCGGTTCTGATTCCTTTAATGAACCTCATGGAGTTGCGTTCTTCGATAAAACACTTTATGTTGCCGACACAGGTAATAACAGAATACTAAGATTCATTTTATCAACAGAACAATAATGAGCGTTTAATGAAAAATGTAATAAAACTTTTATTGCTTTTACTCGCATTTCTGACAGTTATATCTTTTCCTCAGGAAAGAGTAAAAGTATTGACTTATAATATTCTCAACTATCCAAATTTTTCAAGCGAAAAAGATTCATTGTTTGAACTCATTTTTGACGAAGCCGCACCGGATATAGTTGCTGTTCAGGAAATATTATCTCAATTTGGTGTGAACTCGTTTCTTAATAATGTTTTGGGAAGTAAATTTAAAGCCGCTACCTTCTTTGATGGACCTGATACTGATAATGCACTTTATTACAAAGATTCAATTTTAACGTTGTTGACCGCTGATATTATTACAAATACACCAAGATATATTACAAGGTATGTAATTCAACATAAGTTTACTCAGGATATTTTTATTGTTTACATCGCTCATTTTAAAGCAGGGAATACTCCTGCAGATGAAACTACCAGAGAACAGGAAGCTGCACGGTTAAGAATATATACTGATCAACTTTCACCCGGCACAAATTTTATAGTAGTAGGTGATTTTAACCTTTATCGATGGTCGGAACCAGCGTATTTGAGATTATTGGATCAGGCAAATCCAGGTTATTTTCTCGATCCTGTGAACAGACCAGGAAATTGGCATGACGCATCTCAATTTTCAGATTTACATACTCAATCCACCAGAACATTACAGTTGCCTGATGGAGGGTCAACAGGTGGATTGGATGATAGATTTGACTTTATACTTGTTTCTCAGTCATTAAAGAGTCCTGGTGGTGTTGATTATGCAGAAGGAACTTATTGGGCTTATGGTAATGATGGGCAGCATTTTAATCAACAAATTGTTAATCCTCCGTATCCAATTTCAGAAGAAATTGCATTCGCATTGCACAAAGTTTCTGACCATTTGCCAGTAGTAGCCGAATTTGATTTTGGTGTCGTCAATGACGTAGAGAATGAACAAGATCCATCAACATTATCTTTTAATCTATATCAGAATTATCCTAATCCATTCAACCCATCAACTAAAATATCTTTCACAATTCCTGCAAATAGATCAGGTGAAAATCAATTTGTCCATCTTGCAGTCTTTGATATTTTAGGAAGAGAAGTAGCCCGGCTAATCAATGAGGAAAAATCTCCCGGAAATTATACTGTAGAATTTAATTCGGGTGAACTACCAAGTGGTGTATATATCTATCGGCTATCAACTTCTGAAAATAACATATCAAAAAAGTTAACAATAATTAAGTAACTAATATTCTAAATACCTTCTATGAAAAAATTAATATTTCTTTTGCTGCTTTTGATTGTACCATATTTATTCAGCCAACCAATTGTAATCAATGAACTTTACAACTCGGTTGCAAATGATGAATGGATTGAACTGCTTGTTTTGGAAGACAGTCTGGATCTGAGAAACTGGGATATCAGAGATTTCAGCAGTGGTGGTTCTGCACAAGCGCCGTTAGTTTTTTCGAATAACAATCTTTGGAGCAATCTTCAAAAAGGTACGATCATTATTGTAGCAAGACCGGAAAATGCTTTCAGTGAAGATTTTGACCCAAGCGATTATTTGCTGGTAATTAAATCAAACAACGCAATTTATTTTTCCGGTAATGTATTTTTAATTGCCGGAAGTTCGGAGGCTGTGCAAATCAGAAACACTTCGCAGACTCATGTCTTTGGTGTTTCCTGGGGTGCAGCAAATCAAAATAGTTTACCACAACCGAAAGTACATTTATCCGGAACATCTCCAAGCAATACTTCAGTCTATTTCAAGGAAGATAGCCTGCCAGAAATATTAGTGGCTTCTAACTGGGCAATGAACGGAACTGCAACAATGGGTGCTGGTAATACATCAACCAATATTGCATGGATACTCTCATTAAGAACAAAACCTGAAGGCTCAGGAATAGTATATCTTGAGCCATTAGTTGCTTCTGGAAGTTCTGTAGTTAACTTAAAGTTTATGTATAAAAGAGATATTCTGTACAATATTGATGCTCTGAAAATTATTTTTCCTATTGGATTTTCGTGGTCACAAAATCCTGCTCAGATTTCGATTGAAAATTTCACAGCTTCTATAACGGTCGAATCAGATACAATCAGTTTTTCAAATGTAATTTTTCAAAATGATTCTGTTGTAATCACCATTCAGGATGTAACTACTCCCACATTCACTGGTAAGTATAAATTTAAATTTCAATCGGGAATGGGTTCTGTTGTTGATGACGTAAATCCTTCGCCGATACTTACAGTGTACGGTGATCCTATTCCAATTGCACAAGCAAAAGAAAACGATACATCAGGCGTTGCTGTTTATTACGGAAATCTTGTTTCAATTCGGGGAATTGTAGTAGTTGCAAATCAGTTTGGCAGTCCAAGTTATATTCAGGATAATAGTGCAGGCATTTCAATTTTCGGTTCAAGTTTTTCTGATTCTGTGCAAATAGGAGATGAAGTTCTGGTCTCCGGGACAATAACTCAGTTCAACGGTTTGAATCAATTAGAATTTCCTTTGTTGCATCAGATTATCAGTACAGGAAATACAGTTGAACCAATTTTAGCAACTCCGTTTGATCTTGCGCATGATGGACAAGGTGGTTTGGAAAATTTTGAAGGACGATTTGTGAGGCTAAATAATGTGCTTGTGACTGAATTAAACGGAACACCTGTATCCAACTGGGCTTATAAAAATTACATGCTGACTGGTTCCAATTCTGCAGATACTGTGCAAATAAGAATTGACAATGGTACCAATATAATCGGCAGTGTTGCACCTGCCGGAAGGTTTGATATAGTTGGAGTTCTTAGTCAATATAAAACTTCTCTTCCGTTCATTGGCGGTTATCAGATGATGCCAAGAATGTTAACTGACATTATTTCCAGTGGTCCTTTGTTTGAAGAATTTCCCGAAGAATCCGATTTGACGCCCGGTTCAATTACGTTGGATTGGAAAACAATAAATCCCGGAACTTCACGTGTTCGATATGGACTTACTCCAAACTATGAACTCGGTATTATCCAAATTGATGACAGCTTAAGAACTAATCACAGCATTACTGTTAGCGGATTACTGACTGCAACTATTTACAATTTACAAGCTTTCTCTGTTGCAAATTCAGATACAAGTTTTTCCGGCAACATTATTTCAAGTACAAGTTCGGATTTCCCGACAACCGGTGAAATAAATGTTTACTTCAATAAGAATGTTTATTTTGGGGTATCATCTGGTGTAAACGCAAATCAAAATGTTGATTTTCTAAGCAAGGCTGTCGAAAGAATAAATAATGCAAAACGATCTGTTGATGCTGCACTTTATAGTTTGAGTGGTTCAGTAGGAGATAATCTGGCGACTGCAATCATCAACGCAAAGAATCGCGGTGTTAAAGTTAGAATAATCGGAGAATATGATACCAGGAATTCAACATCTTACCAATCATTAATTAATAACGGAATTCCGTACATAAATGATCGCTTTGGTAATAATGATGGCAACGGTTTACAACATAATAAATTTTTTATAATTGATTATCGCGGTGGTTCGCCTGATAGTGTTTGGGTAATGACAGGATCATGGAATCCGACAGATCCGGGGTCTAATAATGATCGGCAAAATCTGATTGAAATTCAGGATGTTGCGCTCGCTGGTGCCTACACAGTTGAATTCAACGAAATGTGGGGAAGTAATAATGAGGTTCCAAATGCTCAGTTCTCCAGATTTAGTTCAAGAAAGTATAATAATACACCGCATATTTTTAAGATTAATGGAAACAGAATTCAAAGTTATTTTAGCCCAAGTGACTTTACAAATTCCAAAATCGGAAAGACTTTAGGTAAAGCTCAAAAATCTATCAATGGAGCTGTTATGACAATTACAAGACGCGATTTAGCCGATACAGTAATCGTAATTAAAAATGAAGGGAAGAAAACAAGATTAATTCTCAGCAACAATACCGATACAGGTTCGCAGTTCAGTTACCTTCAATCAAACGGAGTGGATATCCGGTTGAAAGGTTTTTCCGATGGACTTTTGCATCATAAATATGCTATTGTTGATGCTGAACCTTATGGATACCCTGCAACAGTAATTACAGGTTCACATAATTGGTCATCTTCTGCGGAAAACAGCAATGATGAAAATACAATCATTGTTCAGAATGACAGAGTTGCGAATTTCTATTTACAGGAATTTGCTGCTAGATATTACGAAGCCGGTGGTCTTGATTCAATTTTGATTTCTAGTATTGAAGATGAGTTTTCGGTACCGAGTAGTTTTTTATTATACCAAAACTATCCAAACCCATTTAATCCAATTACGACAATCCGTTTTCAGATTCCATCGCGACAGAAGGTTGAACTCAAGGTTTATGATATTTTAGGAAGTGAAGTCGTTACATTGCTCAATGAAGAAAAGCTTGCGGGAATTTATGAAATAAAATTTAACGCTTCAGGTCTGTCGAGTGGCGTCTATTTTTACCAGATTAAGTCGCAGGATTTTATACAATCTAAAAAGCTGATTTTACTCAAATAATCCTCAATTAATGAAGAGTGATTAAGATATCAGGTACGGTAATTATTGGGATATATTTATTCAATCTTTATTAAGAAATAAAACAGATTAATAGAGACTTCTGAATTATTATGAATGTGTCACTCTGAAGAGTCTCATTTTAATTTAAAAACCAGATATTTCACTCCTGCCTTGCCGGCAGGCAGGTCGTTCAATATGACAAATTAGAATTTTTCAGAAGTCTCTAATAATAATTCACATATCATTTTTATGCCTGTATTATTTGTTTAAGTTCCGTATCAACTTTAATTTTACAATTCAATTTTCTTAAAACTTTTCAGGGATAATAATGTCAGAAATCAAAGGAAAAATAATACAGGTAATTGGACCAGTTGTCGATGTGGAATTTGAGGAAGGTCATCTTCCGGATATTTACACTGCAATAAGAATACCTCGCACAACTACAGAAGGCGTAAAAGATGATTTGATTGCAGAAATACAGCAGCATCTTGGTGAAGATAGGGTAAGAGCCGTTGCGATGGATTCAACTGATGGATTGGTAAGAGGTATGGATGCATTTGATACCGGCGGTCCTTTATCAATACCTGTCGGTCCTGAAACTTTAGGAAGATTAATCAATGTTATTGGAAAACCAATTGATGGTTTGGGTGAAATCAAAACACAGAAATCATATCCTATCCACCGACCTGCTCCGGCGTTTAAGAATCTATCTACAAATTCAGAAATGTTTGAAACAGGAATAAAAGTTATTGATTTAATTGAACCATATACCAAAGGTGGTAAGACTGGTTTGTTCGGTGGTGCTGGAGTTGGTAAAACTGTTATCATACAGGAATTAATTCATAATATTGCTTCACAGCATGGCGGTTATTCAGTTTTCTCAGGTGTTGGTGAAAGAACACGTGAAGGAAATGATCTCTGGATGGAAATGAAAGAGTCAGGAGTTTTAAGCAAAACCGCTCTTGTATTTGGTCAGATGAATGAACCTCCTGGTGCAAGATTAAGAGTTGGTTTAACCGGTTTAACTGTAGCAGAATATTTCCGTGATGAAGAGGGAAGAGATGTACTTTTATTTATTGATAACATTTTCAGATTTACACAAGCTGGTTCAGAAGTTAGCGCATTGTTAGGAAGAATGCCATCAGCAGTTGGTTATCAGCCCAATCTTGCAACTGAAATGGGGGCACTCCAGGAAAGAATTACTTCAACAGATAAAGGATCAATTACATCCGTTCAGGCAATTTATGTCCCGGCAGATGATTTAACCGATCCGGCTCCGGCTGCAGCATTTGCTCACCTTGATGCAACAACCGTATTAAGTCGTCAAATTTCTGAACTTGGTATCTATCCTGCTGTCGATCCGCTTGATTCTACATCCAGAATTCTTGAGCCGGGAATTCTCGGGCAGGAACATTATGATGTAGCAAGACGATGCAAAGAAATTCTTCAACACTACAAAGATCTTCAGGATATCATTAACATTCTTGGAATGGATGAACTTTCTGATGAAGATAAAACTATCGTACGACGTGCCAGAAGAATACAGAGATTTTTAAGTCAACCTTTCCACGTAGCTGAACAGTTCACAGGCTTTGCAGGAAAATACGTTAAACTTGAAGATACAATTCGCGGATTTAAAGGAATCATTGACGGGAAATACGACGATTTACCGGAAGGAGCTTTCCTTTATGTTGGTACAATAGAAGAAGCAGTTGAAAAAGCAAATAAGATGAAATAATGGCTATACTGAATCTTGAAATAATTACTCCTGAAAAACCTGTATTTAATGATTATATTGAATCTGTTACAATTCCTGGAACACTTGGAAGTTTTCAAATTCTGAAAGACCACGCACCATTGCTTAGTTCATTTGAAGTTGGTGTGATAAAAGTTAAAAAGAATTCTGCTGATTCTTTTTATACAACTTCCGGTGGAACAGTAGAAGTAAATCAAAATCAGATTTTAGTTCTGGCTGATTCGATTGAAAAAATCAGTGATATTGATGTTGACCGGGCTGAACAGGCAAGGAAAAGGGCAGAGGAAAGACTACGAAAAAAAATGGATGCTGATATTGATGAAGCTCGTGCAAAATCTGCGTTGAATAGAGCTTTGAACCGATTAAATGCAGTTAAGATGTATTCTGTAAATTGAGTATCAGGATCTTTGGTCTGATTCGTTCAGCAAAAAATTAATTCAGAAATCCATCCCCCAGAATAATTTCTCTAATTACTCTATTTGCTTCTAATTTTTTTTCCAGCTTTTCAAAGTGTTCAAGAAGATAACTGAGTCTCTTATTTTCGTTTTGAAGAGTGAGAAGTTCTTGCTGCTGAAGAATTGACAAACCCGATTTCTCAGCAATTTTAAATGATTTCAAATGTGCCTTTTCTAAAGCTTCCCAAAAACCTTTTCCAGCATCAAAGTTCGCAAGACGTAACATCTCCTGCACTCTTTGCTTCAATGCAAAGAATAAATTGTAGCTCAATTCAGTATCGGATTCCGTTTCAGTTATCTTATTCACATCACTCAAATAATATCCATCAGGATGCATGAGAAGATTTAATCTCTTAAAACGCCATCTTCCAACCACAACTATATCCAACTCACCCGATTCATAAATTTTTATCACATCCGCAATCTCAACGTAAACACCAATCTCAGAAATATTTTCTCCAATACGTGGTACGATTCCAAATCCTGTTTTATTCAATAGACACTTGTTGATCAGCGTTTTGTATCTTTCCTCAAATATATGGAGGGGATATCTTGAATTCGGAAAGACTACTGATGCAAGAGGGAATATTGGTATCTGCATATTAACTTCTCCCTGTTTTAAACCGGAAGCAATCAATGTGACTGCTTCCATTGAAATAATTTAAATTACTTAGCCTCGCTGAATCGTTTAGATGCTTCAGCCCAGTTTACAACATTCCACCAGTTCTCGATATATTCTGCTCTTTTATTCTGATATTTCAGGTAGTATGCGTGTTCCCAAACATCCAAACCAAGTATTGGTGTTCCTTTGAAATCAGAAATATCCATCAAAGGATTATCCTGATTTGGTGTAGAACCAATAGCGAGTTTTCCATTCTGTTTAACTAGCCACGCCCAGCCCGATCCGAATCTGGTTGCGCCGGCGTTACTGAACTGAGTTTTAAATTCACCAAATGATCCAAACGAAGATTTAATTGCATCGGAGAGAACTCCGGTTGGCTCACCACCGCCATTTTGTTTCATCAAAGTCCAGAATAGAGAATGGTTCCAATGTCCACCGCCATTGTTTCTAACAGCAGCGGGATATTTGGAAATATTCGTAATAAGATCATCAAGAGATTTAGATGCCATCTCAGTTCCTTCAACAGCTTTATTGAGATTATTTACATAAGCAGCATGATGTTTGTCGTGATGAATTTCCATTGTCATTTTATCAATGTATGGTTCTAATGCATCGTAGCTGTAAGGCAAGGGAGGCAATTCAAATTTTGCCATAATATTTTTACTCCTTTCGAAATTGTTAGAAATATATTTTAAATTTTTTGAAAATGGTTCCATTGCAGAAACTGTGCTTATTGCTGCAACAGAGTAGAGAAATTTTCTTCGGTTCATAGCATCCTTTCATTATATGATTGATTAAACTCCAAACGATTCACCGCAGCCGCAAGTTTTTGCTGCGTTCGGGTTGTTGAAAACAAATCCTCTTCCGTTCAATCCATCGCTAAAATCAAGTTGTGTCCCCATCAGATAAAAAAGACTTTTGCCATCAATAAATAATTTAATTCTTTCTGATTCGATTATTGTGTCACCTGGTTTTTCAACTCCATCAAAATTTAAAGTGTACGTTAATCCGGAACATCCACCGCCTTTTACACCTACTCTCAATCCGCAATTCTCAGGAATGTTGTTCGACTGCATAATACGCAGGATTTCGTTTCTTGCTTTTTCTGTTACTGTTATTTCAGAACTAATTTTTATATCTGACATTATTTATCTCTTAATTATTAAAATTATTAAAAAGGATCACCGGGCGCAGCAGTTACGAATTCCTGTTTGTTAATCTTCCATGACTGATGATTTATTTTTACAAAAAGATTCTTATCCTCGTAATGTTTTGCCATATCTTCAGCGAGCTTTTCTGCCATCTGGTAGCTTGCTTTTATTTCTTTCTTTTCCAGGAAACTTCTTATTCCATATTGAAAATCGCGAAAGAATAAATTAGAATTGTGAAAGATTGGAAACTTAGCTTTCAGGTAATTCAATAATTCTTCATCATTTCTTTTTAACAATTCGAGATTATTTTGATACTTATCTGACATTCATCCCTTTCAAATATTATTTATAATTTATGAAATTTAGTTCTCTTATAGAATATGAGCAATCGTAGTCTCTGTAAAAACTTTATCTATTTTCTTCTGCACTTCTGCAAGCGGATCTTTTATTTTGCAGCAACTATAATGTTCGCAATCTGCTGATGAACTGTTTGCTTGCATACAATCAACTATTTTAAAATTTGTTTCAACTGCTTTGATAATATCTATCAAAGAAATTTTCTCAGCTTTTTTAGCGAGTGAAAATCCACCGTTTGTTCCTTTCGCAGAAAATGCTATTTCACACTTAACAAGATTCTGCAAAACCTTTGCAACCAGAGGATAAGGTATTTGATATTTCTCTGAAATCTCTTTTGCTGTTGAGTAACCTGAATGGTTTTTCAGAGCCATATATTTGGCTGCCATCAACGCATATTCTGTTTTTTTTGATAGTTTTAGCATACATAAAAGACTATTTTGGTCTGATATAAACTATGGATTGTGGTGTTTAAATGCAAGTCGGAGGCCTCACCCCGTCCCCCTCCGAAGGAGAGGGTGGATGAGTGTTTTTATTTCATTTTAACAAAACTAATTTCTTTGTAGCGCTGAATCCTCCGGCAGTTAATCTATAAAGATATATACCACTTGAAAGATTACTGCCATCAAATTCTATTTCATAATTACCAGGATGTTTTTCCTCATTAACCAGAACTGCTATTTCTCTTCCTAAAATATCATAAACTATTAATTGCACTAAAGTCCCTCCTTTGGAGGGATTTAGGGAGGCCGGTATTTCATATTTTATTTTTGTTGACGGATTAAATGGGTTGGGGTAGTTTTGGGAGAGTGAAAATGAAGTTGGGTTTATTTTATTCTCATCTAAGTTGGTCACTGTAGAATTGATACTTCGATAAACACCATTTCCATATGTTCCAACAAAAAGAAATCCAGTGGAATTTACACCTAATGACCAAGTTCTATTAGTTGTCAAACCTGTATTCAATTGGTTCCAACTATCACCATTATTCGTTGAAACATACACACCATTATTTGTAGTTGCTGCAAATATTTCATCTTCGGAATTAACTACAATACTATAAACAGATGCACCACTAAAACCATTATTTACCGGGATCCATGATTGTCCATTGTTAGTTGATCGAAAAATACCAAAGTTGTAATTAGTCCCAGCAAAAATATAATTACTAGAATTTATTGCTAGCGATACTACACTTGTATTTACACCAATGCCTCCACTAGTCCAAGTTATTCCATTATCAGTTGAACGATACACACCACCAATTGTTCCGGCGAATATGTAGTCGTTTGAATTAATTGCAAGTGAAGATACTGCACGTTCTGATAATCCTACTTGCATCCAGCTTTCACCATTGTTTGTGGACCTGAATACTCCATTTATTTGTGTATTTGGCCAAGTACCTGCAAAAATATAATCAATTGAGTTTATCGCTAATGCTCTAATATCCCAACTGCCAAGACCATCACTTTTTTCTACCCAACTTTCTCCATTATCAGTCGAGCGAAAAACTCCTTCATACGTTCCTGCAAATATGTGATCATTCGAGTTTAAAGCTAATGAATAAAATGCCAGAGCTGTCAAACCTTCACATGTTGATGTCCAGCTCTCACCATTATCAATAGATCGGGCAATTCCAGATTCCCAGTTTGCTGCGAAAATTACGTCAGATGAATTAATTGCTAATACACGAACAAGTGTGCCTATCAGATTATGATTTAGATCTTGCCAATTTTCACCATTATTTGTTGAAATAAAAACGCCTAAATTTGTTCCGGCAAGTACTTTATCAATAGAATCATTTGATAGAGAGTTAACAGTAATAAATTCGGAAAGACCATTGTTAGCTTCGCTCCAATTCTCCCCGTTATCAGAAGAAATATAAATTCCATTTTGCCAGGTACCTGCAAATATTTTATTCTCTGAATTTGTTGTTAAGGATAAAACCTCTATTTCAGTCATCCCATTATTTTTTAGTACCCAATTGTTTCCATTATTAGTTGATCGATAAACTCCATAAAATGTCCCTGCATAAAGAACATTATTTTGATTTATTGATAATGAATAAACACTGCTTGCAGTTAAACCATTGTTAACTGCTACCCAGTTATCCCCATTATTTGTTGAACGAAATACTCCACTTGTACGCGTACCCGCAAAAATGTAATTATCAGAATTAATACCAATGCACGTAATATTATTTGAGAGTCCATTATTAATCTGTTGCCACGAGTCGCCGAAATCCGTTGAACGATAAATTCCATCGTACTCCGACCCAACAAAGAGCATACTATCCAAATTCTCAGTAAATGCTTGTGCAACAAGATCATTAGGTATCCCATTTTGGATTTGAGACCAATTTTCTCCGCTATCAGTAGAGCGAAATAGACCGTGTTGATAGGTACCAGCGAAAATATAATCGTTTGAGCAAATAAATATTGAAAATATTATTGGATCGATTAACCCATTATTCTTAGGATTCCAACTTTGTCCATCGTCTGTTGAAAGATGAACACCAGAAAAAGCGATACCTGCATATATCCAACCGTTAGAATTTGTGGCTATACCGTATGTGAGTCCGCCGTAAGGTCCCATAGTTTTTTCCCAAAAATCTTGTGCAGCTATAGTTATCGAGAGAATAAAAACCAGAAAGGATATTTTAAGGATTCGCATTTTACGCCTCATTAAAAATTATAACTAATAGAAACTTAAAAAATTATTTTGAGAAAGGCGAGAGGGACTATTTCGTCCCTCTGGGACTTTTTGATATTTCTGGATTATTTTTTATAGGTATTATGTCCCTAACGGGACAAACTAGGATTGGTGATATTAGTCTTAGGTAATTATAATCCCGTGAGGGATTAAATATTTCTAGCATTAATAATACGTCGGGGTTTCCAAAGTCCCGGTAGGGACGATATAGAGTTGGCATTGAAATCTAATCTATATTTCAAATGACAGAAAGATGCTGAAACAAGTTCAGCATAAGTCATTAAAACCCTAATATCGCTGCCGAGGTTTTAGCAAGATTTACAATCGGAGTGAAGTAAACACCAAATACAAAAACAGGAATAAGCAGAAGGAGAACTACAATCACATTACCAAAACTAACCTGAATTTTTTCGTGCGATGTTTCAGTTCTTACCAGATAAAGATTTTTCAAAACACGAACGTAGTAGTAGTATGCAACAACTGTGTTTAACAAAGTGATGAATGCAACAACAATCATATCAGCATTTATCAGTGCAATGAAAATGTAAAGTTTACCAATGAATCCACCAGTCGGTGGTAAACCAGCTAATGATAGTAAGAAAATTGATAAAGCAATTCCAAGAAATGCAGTTGATGATCCCATTCCTTTATAGTCATCCATTTCTTCACTTCCGATTTTGTTTGCAATCAGCATAACGACAAAGAAAGCACCGAGATTCATAAATAAATAAATTGCAAAATAAACGAGAACAGCAATCACACCATCGTTTGAGAAAATTGCAACTGCAAGAAGTAAATATCCAGCGTGTGCGATACTTGAGTATGCGAGCATTCGTTTAATATTATCCTGCCACAGTGCAGCAAAGTTTCCAAGTGTCATCGTCAGGATTGCAAGAGCAATTAAAATTCTTTGCCAGTCAATAATATTTAACATTATCCAGCTTCCATCGGGAGAAATATTCTGGAAGAAAGTTACTTTGAGAAATCTAATGAGCAACGCGAATCCAGCAGCTTTACTTGCAACTGAAAGATATGCTGTAATTGCAATCGGAGCTCCTTCATAAACATCCGGAGTCCAGAAATGAAATGGTGCTATAGAAATTTTAAATCCAATTCCACTAAGAACCATTATGCCTGCAAATATGAATGTAAATCCTCCAGTACCAGTGTGTTGAAGAAGAGCATTCATTTCGTAAAGATTGGTTGTGCCAGTAAGTCCGTAAAGAATTGAAATGCCAAACAACATTATTCCTGAAGCGACACTTCCGTAGATGACATATTTCAACGAAGCTTCTGAACTTCTTTCAACTGTTTTAAGATAACCAGAGAGTACGTAGGAAGAAAGTGACATCAATTCAATTGAGAGGTAGATGAGAATTAAATCCGTTGCTGATGAAACAATGAACATTCCGAGAACCATCCCAAGAATTAAAGTATAGTATTCACCATGCCGGTCAGGATTCTTAATTATTTCATTTGATGTAACTGAAAACATCACAACAAATATTGTTGAAAGAATTACAATCAATTTGAAGAATGCCGCGAATGAATCAACTGCCAGCATTCCGACACTTGTTAAATCATATCTGAATGCAAAGTTGTTCATATTGAATTGTTCAACAACATAGTAAGCAGTAACCAGCAACCCGATTATTAAAATATAGGGAAGTATATTTTTTCTCTTATCAAATATCAGATCAAAAAGGACAACTACTACCAGCAGGATTGAAAGAGCAATCTCTGGTTTAATAAGCTGAAGACTTGTTGTTAGATTTTCAATGTTCACTTTTCTTATAATCCACTTATTGAGCTAAAGAATGATTGTGAGTCCTGCATAAACTTAACCATAGAATTAACTGAAGAATTCATTATATCGAGCATAGCAGAAGGATACACACCGAGGAAAATTATTATCAATGTTAACGGGATGAACATTGCGTATTCTCTTCCATCAAGATCTTTAAGTGCATTCCATTTTTCTTTTAAAGTTCCGAGATAAACTCTCTGCATTGTCCATAACATATAGCCAGCACCTAAAAGTATTCCAAGAGTTGAAACGATAGTGATAATTCTAATAATGTCATGACTGAATGCACCAAGGAATACAAAAATTTCAGAAATGAATCCGCTTAAACCAGGAAGACCAATTGCGGCAAAGAATGCAACCGTAACAAAGCCTGTGTAAATCGGCATTTGAGTAGCCATTCCTCCAAAGTCATCGAGATTTCTTGTGTGAGTTCTATCGTAAAGCACTCCAACAATCAAGAAGAGCATTGCAGTAATAGTTCCGTGATTGAACATTTGAAGTATCGCACCGGAAATACCCATCGTGTTCAGTGCAGCCATTCCAAGCAAGCAGTAACCCATATGAGAAACTGAAGAGTAAGCAATCAGCTTTTTGAAATCTCTTTGTGCCATCGCAGCAAGAGCACCATAAATAATATTTATCATTCCAAATAATCCAATGTACCATGCAAGATCTTTTGTCAACTCAGGGAAAATTGGATAATTGAATCTGAGTATTCCATAAGTTCCCATTTTCAGGAGAACGCCTGCCAGTATAACGCTGATTGGTGTTGGAGCTTCAACGTGTGCATCAGGCAGCCAGGTATGAAAAGGGAACATAGGAATTTTAATTGCAAATCCTGCGAACAAAGCAACGAACGCAATGAATCGCCAGTTGTTCGGATTAAGCGGAGATAAAATTCCATCGACAGTGTAATTAGCCGTATTCATCATTTCAAGAATGTTGAAAGTAAATACTTTTGAACCATCGGCAAGTGTTTCGGTTGTACTGAAATAAAGTCCGATCATCACAAGTAAAATAAAAATGCTGCCAAACAAAGTGTAGAGGAAGAACTTGATTGCTGCGTATTCTCTTCTCGGACCTCCCCAGATTCCAATTAAGAAATACATTGGCAGAAGCATAATTTCCCAGAAGATGAAGAACAAAAAGAAATCCAGAGAAACAAATACGCCCATCATTCCAGTATCGAGTAAAAGGAACAGAGCGAAATAACCTTTGAGTTGACGATCGATAGTCCAGGAAGATAAAGTTGCGATGAACGTGACAATTGCAGTTAAAAGTATTAATGGAGTACTTAATCCATCAGCACCTAGAAAGTAATCAATTTTTATTGTTCCGATCCACGGGAAATCTGAAATCTCGATCCATCGGAATTTTTCAACAAACTGAAATGTGTTTGCATCGTTAATACCTCCGAGCGAGTAATTGTAGTTGTTCATTAACACAATAGCAAGAACAACCTGCACACCGGTTGCAAGCAATGCTGTGTATTTGATTGCAGCTACATTCTCTTTCTTCAGGAAGAGAATTATCACCATTCCGAGAACCGGAATAAATGTTAGAAATGTTAGTATTGGAAAATTCATTTATCTACCTATGTATTTTCAATTTTTTTTTCGTATCTCAGTTCTCCTGAACTGAGAATTTAATTTTACAAACTCAGGACTTTTCCAAAGGAATCCCTTCGGGAGAGAACTGAGCTACAAATTTTTCTAAAATGATTTAAATAAAAACAACAATATCACGATTGAAAAAATTACCATTATTATATATGTCTGTACTTTACCTGTCTGGACTTTTCTAAACATCAGTCCTATCATTGCACTAATCCATGCCATCAGGTTTACAAGACCATCAACAACGACATTATCAAACTTTCCTATAAAATTTGAGAAAACTTTAGTAACAGTTGCACTGCCGTCAACAATTCCATCAACTATTACACGGTCAAACCAGGCAACAAGCCAGCTCAGTCCTAATGTTCCTGCAATAAATGTTTTATGATAAAGTTCATCGAAGTACCACTTGTTGTAAGAAAACTTGTAAAGTGGTTTAAATCTTTCTGCAAGATTATCAGCATTTATCTTCTTCCATTGATAAATTGAGAAGGCAAGAAGTATTCCTGCTGCTGCAACAAGCAGTGAAAGAATAACTGCAGTTCCGTGTGCGTGATGTAATGCATCATAATATGTTTTTGAGTACATAATCTGGTGTTCTTCAGAGGAGTTTGACAATGCAGCTTCATCTGTCTTCATAAAATCCCATCGAACATTTTCCGGAGTATAAATCACCGGAGCCTCAATCCATTTAGAATAAAACCAACCTGCATCAGGACTCATTGGATTTGGTGTGTACCAGAAGAATAATGAAAGTAATGAAAGTACAACTAACGGCATTGCCATCACAAATTTTGATTCGTGTGCGTGATCATATTTGTGTTGATCTCTCGGTTCACCGTGGAATGTAATTATCACAAGTCTGAACATATAAAATGCAGTCAACATTGCAACTAACAATCCAACAATCACAAACAACCAATGTCCTGTTAAGTCTCCAAAAGCAAAAGCACCTGAAAGAATTCCATCTTTACTTAAGAAACCTGAAGTGAGAGGAATGCCTGAAACTGCTAATGAAGATATTAAAAATGTTGCGTAGGTAATTGGCATTTTCTTTCTGAGTCCGCCCATATTCCTGATATCCTGTTCGTGATGCATAGCATGAATAACAGAACCAGAACCAAGAAAGAGACACGCTTTGAAAAATGCGTGAGTAATCAAATGGAAGAATGCAAATTTGTAAGCACCTACTCCGAGTGCCATTATCATATAACCTAACTGCGAAACTGTTGAGTACGCTAAAACCCGTTTGATATCATTTTGAGTTAACGCGATTGTTGCAGGAATGAATGCAGATAATGCACCAATGGTCGCAATAATCAGCATTGCATCAGCAGTGAGTATTCCAAAAATTCTTACAACAAGATAAACACCAGCAGCAACCATTGTTGCAGCATGAATTAATGCACTAACAGGAGTGGGACCTTCCATCGCATCAGGAAGCCAAACGTGTAATGGGAATTGTGCTGACTTTCCAATTGCTCCGCAGAAAATTAAAACGCCAGTTACAGTAAGCCAGAATCCACTGTTGAATGGAAGATTACCTTTTGCAATTTCACCAAATATTTGTTCGAATGAAAAAGTGTTATAAGTAAAAAATAGAATTAGCAAACTTGAGAGCATTCCAAGATCACCAATCCTGTTTACGATAAATGCTTTCTTTCCAGCATCTGAAGCAGATTTTTTTTCAAACCAGAATCCTATCAACAGATAAGAAGAAAGACCAACGAGTTCCCAAAACATAAACATCATCAGCATATTGTGAGTGAGAACGATACCTGACATTGAAAATGTAAACAGACCTAAATAAGCAAAGTATCTGTTGTATCGAATGTCATCTTTCATATAATCGATTGAGAAGAAATGAACAAGGAAACTAACTATGTAAACGACAACAATCATCAATGCGCTGATATCGTCAATCAGCACTCCGAGATAAATATTGATTGAACCGATAATAGGAACGCTGCCCATATCAATCCATTTAAACTCCGAAACTATTCGTGCATCAGGGAAGGAAGTTAGTTTTCCAATGAGAAGAACAAAAGCAAGAACAAGTCCGGAGAACATAACTAATATTTCAAAGAAAAATATTTTCGGAACTTTCTTGCCGAGCAGTAATGTAACTACAAAACCGAGAAGCGGTAAAAAGAGTACGATAACTGAAAGTTGTGTTAAGAAATTTTCACTCATTTATTAATCCCGGAGTTCGTCGATTTCATCGACATTTACATTTACAAAAGTTTTATAAACATTTAACACAATAGCCAGAGCGATTGCAGCTTCAGCGGCAGCGAGGACAATTACAAAAAGTGCGAACAACTGTCCTTGTAAGCCAAAATTTCCAAATCTTGAAAAAGCAACGAAATTGATGTTTGATGCATTGAGAATTAATTCAATTCCCATAAGAACCATAATTGCATTCTTCCTTGTTACGATGCCATAAATTCCAAGACAGAATAAAAGCGTGCTGACTACTAAAAAATGTGTTAAAGTTACTTCCATTTAAGAATTAAAAATTAAAAATTGATTTCAGTATTTTTAAAAATCTATTCATACATTCATACAACCATACAATCATGCTGTTGACTTTCACTTCCTCGCCATTGATGCTGCACCGATCAGTGCAACCAAGAGTAAAATTCCAAGCAGTTCAAAAACTAAAACGTATTCATTCAAGAGCATATTACCCAAAGTAGATAAAGTTGATTCTGGTATTTCAGATTTAGAAATAAACCAATCTGTATTAAATATTACTGCGCCAATAATTCCTGTGAATAATCCAACTCCAATTGCCGCTGGTAATGTTTGGACTGTTCCTGTTTTAATATCTACACTGGTTATTTTATTTGTGATCATCACTCCGAAAATCAGTAGTATCAAAATTCCGCCTACATAAACAATCAACTGAACGATTGCAACAAAATCAGCACCGAGCAAAACATAAATCCCTGATACACCAAAAAAAGTAAATAGTAAAAAGAAAGCAGCACGAACAATATTTCTTGTCGTCACTACAAAAAATGCTGAAAGCAATGTGACTGCCGCAAATAAATAAAATATGATATCGTAAATGTTCATTTTATTTAACTAAAATCATTTTCTTAGTTTGCTGAAATTCTTTCGCCACTAATGTGTAAAAATAAATTCCGCTTGAAAGATTTTCCGCTTCAAATGTAACTGTGTATTCACCTACTAACTTATCTTCATTAACAAGTACTGCAACTTCTTTTCCTAATACATCGTAAACTTTCAGAGTCACTAATCCATTTTCTTTTACCGAATATTTGATTTGTGTGGTTGGATTAAATGGATTCGGATAATTATCAAACAGTTTGTTCTCCTTCGGAATTAAAACTTCCTCGTCTGTACTTGTTAATTTATTAAATGCAAAGGTTGTATCTGTTTCATATCTTCCCACTGTTTTAATGACATATGCTATTCTTTCAGTTGGCACATTATCAAATTGAAATGTGAAATCAATCGATTCTCCCGGTAATATTTCCGCATAATTCTGATCTATACTGCCCAAAAGATTATTTACGTTGCCCTGCTGATTGTGAATCGCACCAATTAAATTAAGTGTTCTTGTCCGTGCAGTTCTTATATTTATAACAATAGCCAGATAATCAAGCACGAGATCTCTATTGATTTCTATTTCAAGATTTCCTGGTGGAACATTTCTCAAACTTTTTGCAATAACACTTCTATTTGGTCTGAAAAATAATCCACCAAATGGTGGGTTATCGCTATCTTTACTATCTAAACTTTCATCACCATCTTTTTGTTTTGCTACTTTTAATGTGATTGATTCCTGATCTTTAATCGGTACTTCTCCACCTAATACAACATCCTCATCGTCTTCATCTTCAGGTGTAAGTGAATTTCTCATAACTGTCAAAACATCTCCTTCCACTAGTGATATATCAATTGAATCCATTGAAGTAAGAATATCAGTAATATCTGTTTCGCCGTTAAGCATCACAGATACTGGTGCAGTTGACTCTTTATAGTTTATTATCTCTCCATCATCGTTTACAGCCACCAACTCATCTCTTCTTACTCTGGTTACAATAAGTTCTGCATAATCCAGCCACGTATGTTCTGTCTGCGGTTCGTGTACACGTAGGTTTATTTGATTACCAATTGGTGTTATAACATTTTGTGCAAGATAGTAATCGGTTACATCTAATCCTGGATTGCTTGGTGATTTAATGAGTAAAGGATTATCATCTGTTATTTCACCGCTGACATCGTATGCAAGTGTTGGACAACTACCTCCACCACCTCCTGGTGCGCAAGTTTCAACGGTTACATGATGATAGTCAACCACACTTTGATTCCCATTCCAAACGGTCAATTTTAAGTAGTAATGGAAGGCCGAATTATTATATAAAGTTAATGTCGAACCATTTCCTCTTATTAAATAAGTGCCACAATTACCAAGGTCGTCGCCACAACAAGGATACATTTGTTCCCATTGATATGTAACGCTACCCCAAGAACCAACGACAGTCGAAGTAAAATTACTTGTAGTATATTTTTGAGCGTTTGTCGGTCCTGAAATTGTAACACTTAACGGAGGCGGAGGTGGTGGAATAATTCCTACCTCATTAGCAAACCAATAAAGTAAACCTGCTGTAGCTCTTATTACATGAGGGAATGTATTATCTCTAATATTTATTTTTTCTGTTTCAGTTAAGGTCGCGCCAGTTAAATTGGTTGGTTGAATATTATAAGGATAATAAGGTATCATATAAGGTGGAGGAGATATGACATCATCACCACTAAAATCTCTACTCCCAAAATGATCTGCATATTGATTTTGATCATACATCAAGTAACGTAATGGATCAGGTTTATTTAATGGATCCATAATATTACCAAATATATTCCAAACACGTGTTGCATTCCAATATGTTGCTAAAGTGCCGTACGCCATTGCATTCTCATAAGGATCAGTATCAGGCCAATGAACATCACAATGAACATGTGCCGGGACAGACATGTCTGCAAGTAAATGACACATCCTACCAAGTATTTCCCAAGTTAATGTGTTAGCAAGGTACTCAACGGAGATGTTTTGAAGATTAGTATTTGTCAATAATCGAGGTGGATTGTAGTAGACTGTTCCACTACCAAAAAATTCAACTGCAGTCACATAAATTTTTTTATTTTGATACATATCGGATAGGGAGTTATATGTTAAATGTAAGTTTGCCCACTGGGTTGCACAAGGTACACCATTACCATTAGGTAATCCCCAGACAAGTGCCAAGTAATTTTTGATTTCCCAATCTCCACTAACATATTTTCTCAGCTTCATTAATGCATTAGGATAGTAGCCATCAAATGGAGCATTTAAATGACTTAGATACTCGTCACCGTAATCTGCGTTCCAAAAGTGCGTAATGCTTGCCCATGCCATCCTTGAAAGATCACCGATTCCATCACCATAGCCATACATTACATCCTCTTCATCCTCTCTAAACGCTCCAGCAACAATCTTACCCTCAATCCATGGATTTCCATTTTCCCCCGGCCAATGACTAACAAAGCCACCATCTTCGTTAAATCCTAAAGCTGCTTGCATTATAGGAATATTACGTCTAAGGTATTGTGTTAGTAATGCGTAAGCTTCTCTAACAATATATTGATGTGTCCTTTGCTCATGTGCATAATTTTCAATTGTTGAGCCAATAACGATATTTAGCAAAATAGCAATGTTTAAAAAAATATTTTTCATGATGTGGTATCTTTCTACATATTTATTGAAGTTATAATTTTTAAACCCAGAGTGATACTAAACCGTCTTAAAAATAAAATTAAATACTCTTATTACTTAGTTTAAACTATACTGAATACCTAATCCAACTAACCAAGAACTATATGCAGGCAATCCTCCGCCGAAATTCGGAGAGCCTGTCAATTGTTTTCTTAACTGGATAAATCCATCAGCGTTTTTTGTAATTACTAAACCAACTTTTAGTGCAACATCAAATGAAAGTGAAAAATCCGAGTTCTCGCCGTAAATTGAATTTTCGGATGATACATTTGCAATACCAGGGCCGAAGAGCAATTGTATATAGACATTATCTATATCCCATTTGTGTGCTACTAATAATGGAAATTCAGACAAAGTTACAGTTTTATCAGCCCCATTTTCATTAGATTTCCAGAGATTATATTCAAGCTGTAAACTCCAGCCCAATCCTGTTGGAAAATTAACGAAAGCACCAAACCAAGGTCCTGTATCTAAGTTAACATCATCAGGCAATTGTATCCCTCCATAAATTCCAAAGCCAAGTCTTTTTGATGATGATTCTTGAGCATAAGCAGTTATAAAAACCATTGTTAACAAATAAATAAATAATATTTTTTTCATAATTTATTTTCCTCTTTGTTATCCTGTTTAGCTTCTACTGGTTTGTTAGCTTGAACTACTGCAATTTTTTCTCCGGCTTTGACGGTTTCTTTCTTTGCTTGTAATTCTTCGTAATTCTTTTTCTTCTGGATTCTTTCTTCAGGAAGAAGAGTCACAAAATCATAAACAAGGTTTTCTCTCTGGAATTCTGAAAATTCATAAGTATCAGTCATATAAATACATTCAGTAGGGCAGGGGAATACACACAACTGACAGTAACAGCATTTAGCAAAATCTATATTGAATGTCGTAACCCAGAGAGCTTTCTTTTTACCGTTTGATGTTGTTCCGAGATCTTCTCCCGGAATAGATTTAACTGTTTCAATTTCAATACAATTTACCGGACAAGCACGAGCACATTGATCACAGCCGATACAGTCATCCATATTAACATAAAGTCTGTTACGTTCTCTTTCCGGTAGTTGTGGTTTTACCGATGGATACTGAATTGTTACTGCAGGAATGAAAACGTGACGTAATGTTACTTTCATTCCGATAAGAATCGTGTATAAACCTTGCCAGAAATTGTAAAAATAATTTTTCATATTAAATCAATACTATCAATCCAACTAATAAAAGAATTACAAAAGAAATTGGAATTAAATATTTCCAGCAGAATGCCATTAGCTGATCAACTCTGAATCTTGGTAATGTCCATCTTAACCACATTTGAACGAAGACAAAGAATAATCCTTTTGCTGTGAACCAAAAAAATTGTTCAATCGGAACTAACCAGGTCCAGCCAAGTGTGTTACCGAGATATCCGAATGGGGATTGATATCCGCCAAAGAACATAATTGCAACAATTGCAGATACAGCAAACATATTTGCGTACTCAGCAAGGAAGAACATTGCGAATTTCATTCCTGAGTATTCTGTGTGATAACCTGACACTAATTCTGATTCTGCTTCAGGAATATCAAAAGGTGTTCTGTTAACTTCTGCGAGTGTGCTTGTGTAAATTATCAAGCATCCCATAATCATTAATGGAAGTAATAATATTTTCTGAATACCGAATTCGGGACCGCCGAAAATGTACCAATTCCAGAAATATGCTGTTTGCATTTCGCTTAAATCATAAAAACTAAGAGTTCCACTGATTATGACAATTGTTAAAATTATGAGCAGAGTTGGAATTTCATAACTAATAATCTGCGCTGCAGAACGCATTGCACCAAGCAGTGAATATTTATTATTTGATGCCCAGCCTGCCATCAGAATACCTGCAACAACAAGTCCGGTTATTCCAACAATGAAAATAATTCCAAGATCTATTTTTGAACCTATGAAAAATCCTGAGAAGGGAATTACAGCAAAAGCTCCGTAACTTCCCATAAACACTAACAAAGGTGCAAAGTTGAAGAGAGTTTTATCAGTGTCCCTTGCAACTAAATCTTCTTTTTGTAAAAGTTTTATTATGTCAGCAACAGTCTGGAGAATTCCGTGGTAACCTGTACGCATTGGTCCCAAACGATCCTGCATATGAGCAGAAACTTTTCTTTCAGCTAAAACTGCAGCCAGGGCAAAAGGCAAAATAAAAACAAATAAAGGCAACAGACTAACAATGAACATTGCAAGAATTTCACTTCCGGTAAGATTAAATAACCATTCGTACATCATCTGTCAATTTCTCCTAAAACAATATCGATGCTTCCGAGAATTGCCACAACATCGGCAACCATAAAACCTTTACATAGTTCAGGAAACACCTGCATTGTAACAAATGAAGGTGCTCTGGCTTTTACTCTTGCAGGATTTAACGAGCCATCACTAATAATAAAATAACCTAATTCACCACGCGGGTTTTCAACTCTTGCATAAATCTGTCCTTCAGGTGGTTTAATTCTTTTTGGAATTGCAGAGGATACATCGCCATCAGGAATTTGTTCGATAGCCTGCTCAATTATTTTCAGACTTTCTTCCATCTCCAAAACACGAACGTAATATCTATCCCAGCAATCGCCAACTTTTCCTTTTTCACCTGTTCCAACCGGAATATCATAATCAAATTTGTGATAGACAGAATAAGGATCATCTTTTCTTAAGTCCCACTTCATTCCGCTGGCGCGAAGATTTGGTCCGCTTACTCCATAATTGATAGCTGTTTCCAATGGAAGAACACCAACATTTGCAGTTCTTTCAATAAAAATTCTGTTATAGGAAAGAAGTTCGTTCAACTCTTTTACGTTTGGTCTGAAATCTTTTATAAATTCTTTTGTAAGTCTGATAAAATCCGGATGTATGTCATGAGAAAGTCCACCAATCCAGATATAATTATATAGAAGTCTTGCACCGCAAGTAATTTCAAACAAGTGGAGAATTCTTTCGCGATCTCTGAAACAAAAGAGGAAAGGTGTGAATGCTCCAATGTCTGCACCGTAAGTACCGATTGCAACTAAGTGAGAAGCTATTCTTTGAAGTTCACCCATAATCACTCTTATATAATCAACTCTTTCCGGGACTTCAATCTTCAACAATCTTTCCATTGCAACAGCGTATCCGAATTCATTATACATCGAGGCTAAATAATCCATTCTGTCAGTGTAAGGAATTACCTGTGGATAAGTCATAGCTTCGCAGTGTTTCTCAAAACATCTGTGAAGATAACCAATATGAGGAACAACATCTTTTATGATTTCTCCATCAAGTTGAAGCTCCAACCTTAACACACCGTGCGTTGACGGGTGCTGCGGTCCCATATTCAATACCATTTCTTCGGTTTTTAGTTTTGAGTCTTTAGTATTTTGTATTGAGTATTGAGACATTATTTTTTTAGCGATTTTATTAAACCGTTCAATATTTTTTGTAATTCTTTGATGTAATTAGTTGAATCGTTTAATCCAGTTTGATTAATAAATTCCAAGTCGAACGATAAAATTATCTGTGTATCAAGTTCACAAGTTGATGCATAAGCAATCTCTAAAAATCTTGAAAATTCTTTTTTAGAAGAATGACCGGCACCTTCAGCAATATTGGATGGAATCGAAACAACTGCTCGTCTAACTTGTGATGTCAAAGAATAAATTTCTTCTTTTGGAAATTTTTTAGTGAGTTGATAAGTGAACTTCACTAACTCCCTTGCTTTTTGCCAGACTTTCAATTCTTTATAATTATGCATAATATTTTTTTAGCAATTTGAATAATGTCCTCAACTTAATATTAAAATACAGTTAAAATTATCTCAATACTCAATACTCGCATCTCAATACTAATAAGGAACTTTCATCCCCTGATAAAACTCAGGATTCTTGTAATCTTTCCTTAATGGATAACCAAATTCCCAATCATAAGGCATTAATATTCTTCTTAAGTCGGGATGATTTAGAAAAATAATTCCGTACATATCATAAGCTTCTCGTTCGTGCCAGTCTGCACCTTTCCAAACTTCAGTAACAGATACGACTTCTGGTTTTTCTCTGTCAGTTGAAGCTTTGATAGTAAGCTTATGTTTTAAATTTGTGGATTCTGTATGATAGTAAACACTTAGAGTTCCGCCTTTAATAGTTTCTAAACCTTTATCATCTTTTTCTTTTGCACCATTTGCATCATCAACTCCGGAGAGATTCATCAATGAATCAAATTGCAGATCCTTTTCATCTTTGAGGAATAAACATATCTTATCAACTTCAAGTGGATTTACAATCACAAAAGGTTCAACAGGTTTATCAGTTTTCAGTTCAATCACTGATGAACCAAATTTTTCTTTTAATTGATTGAATATTTCTTCAGCAGTTTTCATGCACTCTTTCCGACGATGGCGGACTTATTTGACTTAACAATAGATTCATTTCTAATTTTTTCCTGAAGCTTTAGTAACCCTTCTAATAATGCTTCAGGTCGTGGAGGACAGCCGGGAACATAAACGTCAACGGGAATTACTCTGTCAACGCCTTTTAATACATGATAACCGTGTTCCCAATAAGGACCACCACAGTTTGCACAGCTTCCCATAGAAATAACGTATTTTGGATCGGGCATTTGCTCATATAATCTTTTAACACGAATTGCCATTTTAAGTGTTACAGTTCCGGAAATAATTATTACATCAGATTGTCTTGGTGATGGACGTGGTATTACTCCAAATCTGTCAAAATCATAGTGTGAAGCCGAAGTTGCCATCATTTCGATCGCACAACAGGCTAAACCAAAACCGACTTGCCAAAGTGAGGATAGTCTTGCCCAATTGAAAAGATCCTCAGCTTTCGCAATTACTATATTACCATCCGTAAATTCCTGATCTAGTAATCCCATATTCAGATTGCTGTCTTAAATTCTTCTTTTTTAATTTCTGTTGATTTAATTATTTCGAGGGTTGGTTCTTTGATTTTAGGTCTTGCCCATTCAAGGTCCCCTTTTTTCCATTCGTAAGCCATTCCAACTGCTAAAAGAAGAAGGAAGATAGCACCAATTAAATATCCGACTATTCCAATCTCCTTAAAAACCAAAGCCCATGGAATTAATAAAACGACTTCAACATCAAATATTAAAAAGATGAGAGCTACTACATAAAAGCGAATGTTGAATTTAACCCAAGGTGAACCTTCAGGATTTTCACCACATTCATAAGTTGTCAGTTTTTCAAAAGTGGGTCGCTTTGGTCGGAGAAGACGGGAAACATAGATAGCAACAACAACGAAAAGTGCTGCTGTTAAAATGAAGACGAATACCTTACCGAATTCTGTTAGCATTATTTTTTGAAATTTGTTACTGAAAATTAACACTACTATCAAGTAATGTCAAGAAAATGATAAAACAAAAATCGGATTGTGATTTATAAACATGAGATTTTTGTATTTTCAAGATAATTCTTTTATGATAATTAACTATTTTTGCTTCCGATCGATTCAAATATTTCACGATTACCAGAAAACTATAAAGGCTAAATGGAATTAGTAAAAGTTTATCTTATCCAAAGCATTACAACTGCCGCAAACAATCTTAGACTGAATGCCCAGCAAATTGAAGTTGTTGGTTTATTACGTGAAACGATAATCAATGCTGAGGATATTGGTGCTGAATTGTTATTAATGAAAAAGACTACCGAACTTTCAAAGCTGGCAATCAGGTTGAGTGAAATTCATACTTTTCTCACTCAGGGTAAAGTGGATTTCATTAAAATTTCGGAACAGTTCCGTGAACACAGCAGATATCTGATCAGGGATCTTAATCAGTTTCTTGAAAATGTAACACCCAATATTTTTAAAAATGCATTTTCGAAGATGAATAACACACAACAATCTGCACTTGATATTGAACTGGTTGATCGGAGTAATTTATCTCAAGAATTATTTGACAAAGGATTATCAATCACGGATGAAAAGTCATCTGAGGTTCAACCAAAGATTACCTACACAACATTGGATTTTGAGAAAAAGATTCTTAGTCCGATCAAATCACTGGATGACATTCTCAAAAAAATTCCTTCTGGAAATGTTAGTGAGCAGGAATTAAAACATACTTCGGAATTGATGACTGAACACGCAGAACTTTCCTCTCAACAGGGATTTAAAGTCTTATCACAGATGCATACTTTGATTGCCCGGTCATTCGATGCAATCTCAAAAGGCAATCTTATTGTGGATAAAACAATTGTGGAATCACTTCGCGCATGCCTTATTGTTATTGTAGCTGTAGTAAAGAGAAAAGATGTTGATATCACCGGATACCTGAACAGGGCTGAGGAGTTCGGTAATAAGTATTTTTAGCAAAATTTTTTAGGAAATAAATTAATGGAATTATACTCAGTAATCATGGCTGGTGGTATTGGAGCACGATTCTGGCCAAGAAGTAAGAAGAAAAGTCCAAAACAACTTCTGAAAATTGTTGGTGAAAAGACAATGATTCAGGAAACATTTAGGAGATTAAACGGACTTGTCCCGCGTGAAAATATATTGATAGTAACTAATGAAACACAAAAACCTGGTATTCTCGAACAACTTCCCGAAGTTCCTCCTGAAAATATTATACTTGAACCTTTCGGAAGAAATACTGCAGCTTGTATAGGTCTGGCTTCCGTAATTATTAAAAGAAGATCACCTGATGCGGTTACTTTTGTAATGCCAGCCGATCATATTATCAGAGACAATGAAAATTTTATAAATACATTAAAAACTGCAGCACAATTTTCTTTCGATAATAATGCCTTGTTAACTATTGGAATTCAGCCAACAAAACCTGAAACAGGCTATGGTTATATCCAGATTGATGAAGACTCAGCTAAGAATAATGTTTTCAAAGTTTTAACATTTGCAGAAAAACCAAATTATTCTACTGCTGTTAATTTTATAAAGAGCGGAGATTTTTTCTGGAATAGTGGAATGTTCATCTGGAAAATAAATACTATCCTTAATGAGTTTAAAAATTTAATGCCCGATCTATATGAGGGATTGGTAAAAATGGAAGACAATCTGGACAAACCGGATTTCCAGAATACACTGTCGGACATTTACGGTCATCTGAAAAGTATTTCGATTGATTATGGAATCATGGAGAAATCTGATAAAGTTTTTCTGGTCAAAGGTAATTTCTATTGGAGCGATGTCGGTAGCTGGGATGCTGTTTATGATTTAAGCGAAAAAGATCCTGATGGAAATGTTAAAGTTGGAACTATTTACACCGATATGGCTTTGGATTCGTACATCTACTCGCCTGATAAATTTACTGCAGTAATCGGATTAGATAATATTATTGTGATCAACACAAACAATGCTCTGCTTATTTGCAAAAGAGATAAAGCTCAGGATGTAAAAAATATTATCGACTATCTTAAATTGAATAAACTTGACGAACAGCTTTAATTCAAATGAAAATACTGGTAACTGAAAGAGATATCATAGAACTTGAAAAGCAGGGAATCAAAGTTTTACAAAAAACAAAGAATACAATTATTACACCTCTCGCTGCTGACCGTATCAAATCTTCCAAAATTACCGTGGTAGAAAAAGAAGTATTACACGATAATAGTTCTCAAAAATTAGCCAGCGTATTTTCCACACTGGGGAAAAAAGTAATTTTCGGAAGTGATCATACTGGATTCAAACTAAAAAATATTTTGATAAAGTATCTGGCAGATAAAAATTATGAAATTACAGATGCAGGTACATTCAATGAACAATCCTGTGATTATCCTGATTATGCAAAAATCGTAGCAGTAAGTGTATCGAAAGGTGAGAATGATTTTGGAATTTTAATCGATGCGACTGGAATTCCGTCCTCTATCACAGCAAATAAGATAAAAGGAATCAGAGCAGCAACCTGCTACAATACATTCAGCGCCAGAAGTGCACGCGCACATAACAACGCAAACATTATTGTTGTTGGTGCAAAAGCTCTTGGTGAAGAGTCAATTAAATTAATCATTGATGAATGGCTTGTCACTAAATTTGAGGGTGGCAGACATCAGCACAGACTCGATAAAATATCCAGGATTGAAAATGATTCTTCTTTTCAGAAGAGTAACCAATCAAATAATTTTGAAATAAGTGAATGAAGCCCTAATTTTCATAAGCCAAATAGATATTTAAATTCAGATAATGATGTTATATCAGCAAAAGGCACTTCTTAAAATTACTCAACTATCAATTACTCAAAATCAATTAAATTGTTCATCATAAATTCACCTCTTGAAGAAATCCTGGAAATAAATCCTCAGATTTTTCTCCTTAAAGTTTTTTCTCCTGAGCTTGCAGCAGTTATTAAACCCGGTCAGTTTTTGAATATCAGGGTGACCAACCGAACTTCACCACTTCTGCGCAGACCTTTTAGTGTTTGCGATGTTGAAGGAGACCATTTGTATCTGATGTTCAACATTACAGGAGAAGGAACTAATATGCTTGCACACAAACCAATCGGCAGCGATCTGGATATTCTCGGACCGCTTGGAAATGGATTTAATCTTGATGGAAATTACAATACAGCCGTGATTGTTGCTGGTGGTTTGGGAGCCGCTCCTTTTCCTTTTGTAACACGGATGTTAGATGGAAAGAAAAAAATCCTTTCGTTTGTTGGTGGAAGATCAAGACACGACGTTATAACTTATAATCTGAAGAATGAAAAAATTGCATCTGACGATGGAAGTCTGGGTGTAAAAGGTAACGTTATCCAATTGCTTGAACAGAATTTACCAATTTTGCAGAATGACAGAATAAAAGTATTTGGTTGCGGACCGAATGCGATGCTTAGAGCATTAAAAGAGTTTTGTCTTAAGTACGACTTCGAGTGTGAAGTATCAACCGAATGTGCAATGGCATGTGGTTTTGGAATTTGTCAGGGTTGTCCTATTGAATCAACCAAACAATCTGATAAATATTTGCTTGTATGTACGGATGGACCTGTTTTTAATATTAAGGATGTGGTGATATGAGCAGCGTAGATTTATCTGTAAATATTGGATCGCTAACTTTACGAAATCCCATTATGCTTGCTTCGGGGACTGCCGGTTACGGTAATGAAATTTCTGAATTTACAGATTTGAATATGCTTGGTGGTATTGTAACAAAATCATTAAGCCTGAAACCAAGAAAAGGAAATCCGCCGCAAAGAATAGTTGAAACTCCTTCCGGTATGTTGAATGCAATTGGACTTGCAAATGTTGGGGTTGAAGTTTTTATAAAAGAAAAAATCCCATTCCTTAAAAATTATAATGTTCCTTTGATATGTAATATTGCTGCAAGTACAATCGAGGAGTACGTTGAGTGTACAAAAATTCTCACCACAGAAGAAACTATCAAAGCATTTGAAATAAATGTTTCGTGCCCAAACGTAAAAGATGGTGGTTTGTCTTTTGGAAATAATCTAAAAGCAGTAGCAGCTATAACTGAAAAAGTTAGAGCAGTAACTAATAAACCACTTATCATAAAACTTTCGCCAAATGTATCTTATATTTTTGAATTTGCACAGGCTGCAAAAGAAAACGGAGCCGACGCTGTTTCCGCAATTAATACTCTTGTTGGCGCATCATTCAATATTCTTAGTCGCAAACCAAAAATCCATAATATTACAGGTGGATTATCAGGTCCGGCTATAAAACCTATTGCAATTGCAAAAGTGCTGGAAATATCGAGACAAGTTAAAATTCCTATAATTGGTGTCGGTGGGATTATGGATTGGAAAGACGTAATTGAGTTTATAATCGCAGGCTCTACAGCTGTACAAATAGGTACACTAAATTTTATTGATCCAACTGCACCGGGTAAAATTGTCAATCAACTCGAAGAATTTTGCATCAACAATGGAATTAAGAAAATCACAGATCTAATTGCATCATATAAATTATAATTTGATGGATATCGAAGCTTCACTGAAGAAACTCTTTTCTCTTCATACTTTCGGTATAAAACTTGGGCTTGATAATACAATTGATTTCCTGAATTATCTTGGTAACCCACAGAATAATTTAAAAACTATTCACGTCGCCGGTTCAAATGGAAAAGGCAGTACATCTTCATTTATTGCAAGTATTCTTCAGGAGTTTGGTTTTAGGATTGGTTTGTACACTTCACCACATTTTGTAAAGTTTAATGAACGCATTGTTATTAACGGAAAACAAATTGAAGATGAGTTTGTAGCTGATTTCTTTTCAACTCACGAAAAATATATTGATGAACATCAACTTACTTTCTTTGAAGTGACAACTGTAATGGCTTTTCAATATTTCAATGAGATGAGAACAGATTATTGTGTAATTGAAACAGGACTTGGCGGAAGACTTGATTCAACAAATGTTTTACCGGGCGGGCTGGATTCACAAAATCCTTTGGCAGTTGTAATTACTTCCATCAGTCTGGAACATACCAATGTTTTGGGAACCACTATAAATCAAATTGCATCTGAAAAAGCTGCAATCATTAAGAAGAATTCAAAAGTATTTACTGGATTGTTAAACCCGGAAGCTGAGAATGTTATAAATCAAAAATGTAAAGAAATTGAAGTTCCACATTTCCCTGTAAAGAAATTTTTAATAGATGGAAATAAGACAAGTGTCAGACTCCCTGGTAATACATTAATTGAAATTAATCCACCATTGAGAGGTCATTATCAAAAAATAAATGCTGCACTTGCCGTGTTAACTGTTGCAGAATCATTTTCAATGTTTGATGAAAAAAAGTTTATTGCCGGTATCCAAAATGTTTCCACAAATACAGGTCTGACTGGCAGATATGAAATATATAATGAGTTACCAAGGATAATTTTTGATTCAGCTCATAATCCTGAAGGAGTTGAAAACTTCCTTAGTGAGTTTTCTACTGAATATACAAATTACCAAAAAAGACTAGTGATATTTGGAGTAATGAAAGATAAAGCAATTGAAGAGATGATAAAGAAGCTTGGGATGTACTTTGATGAAATATTATTATCTGAAATCCAATATGATCGGGCAGCCAAGCCTGATGAAGTTTTTGAAATATGTAAACGGTTAAACATCAATTGCAGAATACTCAAACAGCCGGCAGTTTTTATAAAAGAATTTACAAAAAGAGAATCCAATGACTGCCTGGTTGTGCTGGGGAGTATGTATTTACTGGGTGAAATTAAGCAACAATTACAGGGATGAATGCTTGACATTTACAAATTTAAGGTTTATGTTTCGGTGAGCCGCAAAAACCTATCAAGTAAAATACAAATTGTTATAAGTAATAATTATTTCCCCGAATTCACAGACTGGCAGAGAACCAGTAAAATTTTATGTTAAATAACTATACCTTCATCTGACAAACAATAATTCAGGATAAAAAAAATGCCAATGGATATATCCGAACTCAAATCGAAGAAGATCGTAGAACTAAATGAAATTGCCAAAGAATTAAATATTCCCGGCTACAGCGATCTTCGTAAACAGGAACTCATCTTCAAAATTCTGGAAGCTCAAACTTCAAAGGATGGTTTAACATTTTCGAAAGGCGTGCTGGAAGTTCTTCCTGATGGTTATGGATTCCTTCGTTCTTCGGACTACAATTACCTGCCATCTCCCGACGATATTTATGTTTCTCCCTCGCAGATTAAAAAGTTCAGCTTGAGGACAGGAGATTTTGTAAGTGGACAGGTAAGACCTCCAAAAGAAGGTGAAAGATTTTTTGCACTTCTGCGTGTCGAAGCTGTAAACGGACTAGCACCGGAAAATATTCGTGAAAGAACTTTATTCGATAATCTTGTCCCGGTTTATCCCACGAAAAAAATTAATCTTGAATCTGCACCTGGCGAATATTCAATGAGAGTGATGGATATGCTCGCTCCGATTGGTAAAGGTCAGAGAGGTTTAATTGTATCACCACCAAAAAGCGGTAAAACTGTTTTGCTTCAGAAAATTGCTAACTCGATTACTCGTAATCATCCTGAAATAAAATTAATCGTTTTGCTGATTGATGAAAGACCTGAAGAAGTAACAGATATGGAAAGATCTGTTCAAGGTGAGGTTATCAGTTCAACTTTTGACGAACCTGCTGACCGACACGTTCAGGTTGCTGATATGGTAATTGAGAAAGCTAAAAGAATGGTAGAGGCAAACGAGCACGTAGTAATTCTTCTCGATAGTATTACTCGTTTGGCAAGAGCTCACAACATTGTTGTTCCTCACAGCGGAAGAATATTATCAGGTGGTGTGGATTCAAACGCACTACATAAACCAAAAAGATTTTTTGGTGCTGCAAGAAATACTGAGGATGGCGGAAGCTTGACGATTATTGCAACTGCTCTAATCGATACCGGAAGCAGGATGGATGATGTGATTTTTGAAGAATTTAAAGGAACTGGTAATATGGAACTTGTTCTCAATCGTGATTTGAGTGACAGAAGAATATTTCCTGCAATTGATGTAAACCGTTCTGGAACAAGAAGGGAAGATTTATTAATGAAAGAAGATGATTTAGGTAAAATCTGGATTCTTAGAAAAATACTCAGTGATTTTAGTCCGGTTGAAGCAATGGAATTTTTACTTGATAAAATAAGAGGAACGAAGAACAATAAAGATTTCCTGAACAATATGAACAACTGACAGATAAAGTTCAACGATTAATTGTAACGAATTTTACCTTGTTTGTAATCCAGCCATTTATATTTTTCATCTAAAAAAGTGAAAAAATTTTTAGCAGGACTCATCCTTACTACACTTAGCTTATTCGGGCAAACAGAACCCGATAATCCTCCTGTTGTACCAATCATGCCTTTTCGATCCGAAATAATCTCATTTCCGAGGGTTGATGGAGAATTCTCCGTTTACTACACTTTTAAAGTTCCTTACCGTCTTCTCGTATTTGAACGGAACGATAATTCATTCATTGCAGGGTTTCGAATTATAGTCGAAATACTGGATGATGATTCCAGGTTGGTTACAAGAGATATTAAAGACAGCAAAGTTTCCGTAAATAATTTTGATTCGACTAATGATAATAATTTATTTCTCCAGAATTTTCTGAGTTTCAAAGTAAAACCCGGTGAGTACAAAGTTGCTGCTTTCATTTCTGATAAAAATTCATCTGGTGAATTGCCTCTGAAACCTGTTGAATTAATTTTGGAGGAGGATAAAGTTGTACTTCATCCTTTAGTTATTAAAACTAATGAGTTAATTTGTGAGGAACAAAAATCTTTCGAATTGACTAATGCAGGAGGAAAGATTCCATTTAGCAGTGAGACATATCATTTAATCATTCCTGTTCGTGATACATCCGTATCGCAGCTTACAATTTCAATTGAAAACAACGAAGAAGAGATTATATCAACAGAATTAAATGAGTTTTACATTTTACCGCCTGGAATTAATAAATGTGAGGATCAAATATCAGTCACGAAAAATCAGGAGAATTTGCTGGTTAAAAATTTTATTTTGCACAATGTTAATGAAAATCTTTCTGAGGGTGAAGTAGTATTAACAGTAGTAAATGAAGAAAAATCTATTGATGAAGAATTTCGTTCTCAAATTGTATGGTTCAATAAACCATTCTCGCTGATGGATCCTGAAAAAGCAATAGAAAATCTTAGTTTTATTGCGTCTGATTCTATTATTTACACATTGCTTCAAGAAAGTACTTCTGATTATCCAAATGTTCTTTCTGAGTACTGGAAGAAATATGATCCCACACCAGAAACTGTTTTTAATGAAGTTATGTCCGAGTACTATAAACGTATTGATTATGCAATAAAGGAATTCAAAGGTATTGGAAAGATCAATGGTGCAAAGACTGACAGAGGTGTAGTTTATATCAAATTTGGTCATCCTGAAAAAATTGAACGATCTTCAAATTCTATGGGACAAATTGTTGAAACCTGGACTTATGCAAAACCAGATCGAATATTTTCCTTTATTGATAAAGATGGAAAAGGAAATTTTAATTTGTCTGAGAATTAATGGGAAGATTTGTTTTTACATGCGGTGATATTAACGGTATCGGACCAGAGATATTAATCAAGACCATCAACAAACTCTCTTCAAAAAAGAATACTGATAAGTACACACTAATAATTCCTGAAAAAATATTTAATCTCACATCCAGAATAGTTGAACCAACATTTGAATATAAAATAATCAGGGGAATAACTTCCGTCAATCATACTGATGATATAATAAGTGTTCTTGATTTTAAATCCGGAAAACAAAAATATGGCAGACCAACAATTGATTCAGGTAAAGCAGCATATTCAGCATTAAAAGCTTCTTTCGATTTACTAAAAAAGAAATTAGCTGATGCGGTTATAACTGCTCCTGTTTCAAAAACTGCTCTGAGAATGGCTGGTATTAAATATCCCGGTCAAACTGAAATGTATGCAGATTGGTGTAAGGTTAAAAATTTTGTTATGACATTTTTATCAGGAGAGCTTAGAGTAGGACTTTATTCAATCCACATTCCTGTTAAAGATGTGTCAAGCTCGATTAACAAGAAGTTACTTACCTCAAAATTAGATACCGTTATTAAAATGCTAAAGTTTGATCTTGGAATTAAAAAACCGCGAGTTGCATTACTTGGATTGAATCCTCATGCCGGTGAAAACGGAATTATTGGTGATGAGGAAAAAAAAGTCATTGAGCCTGTAATCAATCACAAACATTTTAAGGGAATTATTGAAGGAACATTTTCTTCAGACGCTTTCTTTGCAGGCAGAAGATTTAAAGATTATGATTTAGTCTTTGGTCTCTATCACGATCAGGTTTTAATTCCATTTAAATATATAAATTCAGGCAGAGGAGTAAACTATTCCGCAGGACTTCCGATAATCAGAACATCACCTGACCATGGGACGGCTTATGATATTGCAGGACACGGAATTGCAGATGAGTCGAGTATGATTGAAGCATATAATTATGCTAAGATCATTTTGCGGAATAGAAAGAAGATCAATAACGGATGAAGGTTAAACCTTATGATAAGGTATCAGTTATTTTTGATACCTTGATGAAAAAATTGGATTATGAAAGCTGGTCGAATTATATATCAGCAATTGCTGATAACTATATTGACAAAGATGCAAAAATCCTGGAACTTGGGGCAGGGAGTTGTAAAATAGCTGAATTTATTTCCGCCAGCTATAAAAATTATATCGCATCAGATATTTCCTTTGCAATGCTCAACTCAGCAAATAAAAATAATATCAGAAAAGTTTGCTGCGATATGACAGCACTTCCTTTTAAATCAAAATATGATTTTATCTTCTCCAGCTTTGATTGTGTTAATTACATTCTGAAGCAAAGATCACTCTACAAATTATTTACAGAAATATTTCGATTGCTTAAAAGAAATGGTGTTTTTACTTTTGATGTGAGTCTTGAAAATAATAGTCTGGATTTTGTTATTGGTAAAACAATAGAAGGTCAATCTAATGGATACACTTTCCAGCGCAAAAGTAAGTATAACAAGCAAAAAAGAATTCATTCAAATCATTTTTGCATAACAGACGAATTTGGAAATGAATTTCATGAAGTTCACAAAGAGAAAATTTACAAGATTGATACTTTCTTCAAGTTAGCAGATAAAGCCGGGTTGTCCATCGATGCTTGTTACGATTGTTTTACTTTTGATGATGTTAGAAAGAAATCCCAACGGGCACAATTTGTTATAAGGAAAATAAACTAATGATGCTTTCTTTCGAAAATGTAGAGTTTCACTATAAGAATCAACCTGTATTCACTAATCTGAATTTGGAACTTGATTACGGTGAGTTCGTATTTGTAATTGGCAAAAGTGGTATAGGTAAAAGCACATTGATGCAGTTGATATATATGAATTTATTTCCTTTGACTGGTACAGTTAGAATAGCTGAGTTTGATTCGCAAACAATAAAGCCATATCAAATTCCTTTACTGCGAAGAAAAATTGGTGTAATTTTTCAGGATTTTAAACTGCTGCCTGATCGGAATGTTTATCAGAACCTTGCCTATGTGTTAAAAGTAACGGGTGTTCCATCAACAGATGCTAAGAGAAAGATAAATGAGGTTCTTACCGAAGTGGGACTGTCACATAAAAGATTAAACAAACCAGGTGAGCTTTCTGGAGGTGAACAACAACGAATAGCAATTGCCCGCGCCATCATTAATGATCCCGTACTAATTCTGGCAGACGAACCAACAGGAAATCTTGACCCTGATACTTCATCTGAAATTTTAGCTCTTCTTAAAAAAATAAATAAGCGGGGAACATCAGTACTTGTCGCTACTCATAATTATGAGATTGTTAAAAAAGCTAATGAGAGAGTTATAAAACTTGAAGATGGCAGAGCATTAAAGGCTGTAATCAAACCTAAGTCAGAACTTCAGCAATAAATTAGCTTGACAGATGACCCATTAATTCCTGATTAACACCTTCCACACTTCCGAGTCCATTTATAGAAATTACTTTTCCCTGCTTTTGATAATGCTTTAATACGGGTTCTGTATTCTGTTTGAATACATTCAGTCGTTTACGGATAACTTCTTCCTTGTCGTCGTCGCGAAGATAAAAGCTATTCTTTGAATTACATTTCGGACAAGAATTCGAATTTTGTATTTCAACCAATGTGAATATTTGTCCGCAAACTTTGCAGGCTCTTCTGTTATTCAATCGCTTCACGAGTTCTTCTTCATCAGCAACAATATTAATAAGCTTGATATCATTAATATTCATTGCTTCGAGAAGTTTATCAAGCTCCACAGCCTGATTTATTGTTCTTGGAAATCCATCCAGAATAAAACCATTGATACAATCTTTTGCGTTTAATCTATCCTTGATGATACCAATCATTATTTCATCAGGAACAAGATCACCTCTGCTCATAATTTCATCAGCCTTCTTACCGAGATCAGTTTGATCTTTAACTGCCTGTCTTAACATCTCACCCGTTGAAATATGTGGAATATCAAATTTGACGGAAAGTAATTTTGCCTGTGTTCCTTTTCCAACGCCAGGTGCCCCGAATAGAAGTAGTCGCATAAAGAATATTTTTTTTATTGCAAATTATAGAAATTAAAATGCAGTCTCAAGCTGATGGCGGTGAAAATTTGAGAGAGTTTTTATTTTTTAATTGATTGAAGAACTCCTCAAGCAGCTTTTTACTTTCCTCTGAGTAAATACCTGAAAATACTTTTATTTTGTGGTTGGTTTTACCATCTTCGGCAAGATTGTAAACACTTCCGCAGGCGCCAAACTTTGGATCAAATGTCGAAAAAAATAATTCATTTACTCTTGATGCGAGCAATGCCCCGGTACACATTATACATGGCTCCAAAGTAACATAGATTGAACAATCATTTAACCTCCAGTTACCGATATGGTTTGATGCCGAAGTTAAAGCTATCATTTCAGCGTGAGCGGTAGCATCTTTTAATTTTTCAACCTGGTTATACCCGCGGCCGATTATTTTATTATTTTTTACAACAACGGCACCAACAGGTACTTCATTCTCTTCAAATGCTTTTTCAGCTTCCTGTAAAGCTGCAAACATAAACCGATATTTTTCTTCGTCGAAAATCATCTTGGTAGCTGTAAGATAGTAATTTGTAAGTAGTGGGTAATAAATTATAATCAAATCTATTAATCCTCAGTAATTTTTAATACTGAGACTTCTGAATTATTATGAGTGTGTCACTCTGAAGAGTCTCATTTTAGAATTTTTTAGAAGTCTCTACTAATTACTGATTACTTTTTACTACTTACTCAAAATGAAGTACGCCCGGTAGGATTCGAACCCACAACCCTCAGATCCGAAGTCTGATGCTCTATCCAGTTGAGCTACGGGCGCAAGAATTACTAAGTAAAAATAAAGATGCGAAATTGTAATTACAATAAATTGCTATCGATAATACTTGCTCTAAAGAAAAAATCAATTTTATTTATTCAGGATGCATTTTTGGGTATGAATTAAAACAGATTATGTTTTTTGATTTATCGGTTAATAAGTTTTAAATAAAAAAAGGAGACCACTTTTTTGCGATCTCCTAATTAACGCCCTCTCCACTCGAAATCATTAAATGCAGACTTTATTTACTTGAACATTTTTTCAGTATCAGATTTGGATTTTTTAATTCCCCTGATTGAAATAATTATAAACAATAAAAGTCCGCCTAAAATTATTCCGGCTAAAAGATAAACTGCCATTGGATTGCCCTCCATTTTTAACGACTAAATTTTCAACGTTTATGCCATGATAAATATTCTGAGAAACAGAGATAATTTTTGAAATATTGCTGATAACTGATAATTGTTGTATCTAATTGGAATTTAAAATGAGAATTGTATCAAAAAAGGCGAAAGTAAATTTTAAAACTCAGCTTTTGAGAAAACATTAGTTCTTATTCAGAACAATTGGTACTCCATTATGGAAATATATCCTGCCGTAATTTTCTTTTATCCAGTAGAGCGGTTTTTCTGTTGAAGTAAATCTTTCAACAATATTCAGTCTGACAACATCCGGTCGTTCCTTTATATTTATTACCGCTTCACAAAATTCTTCAGGAGAAATACAAACTTGATCATCGAGTGAAATTTCAACAACTCTTTGCTTGTTTATTAAAACAGAACTGCTGACAACCTTATTAACGACCAATGGTTTAAAGGTTAATGTAACTTCAAAATTTCTCATAGCAATATATTAATTGTTTTAAGTCATTATCGAAATGATAAACATTCAGGTTATCCTGATCTGTTGAAATAGTTTAAGTTATTACTTTACTTTTTATAATAACTCAAATGTAATAACAATTAAATTTCCATCACAACATTAAAATAGAAAATGAAATTGAAAAAGGGAAGTGGTTAAATAAAGTAAATTTTCGGAAACTGCGTAGAATCATTTAGAATTTATAGTATTTTTAGAATAATACAGGTTTTTCTCTTGGCTCAACCTGACTAATGAATTAAATTTGTCATTAAAAATCAAAATAACTATTCGAAAATAAATCAAGGAGTTAAATGTGTGCAGACTAAATTTATTATTGATGATAGGATTGATGTTGTTCATGCTTACTGATTTAATTGCAAGCGATAACAAAATTCTGCCTTATCCAATCTATCAGCATAAACTGGCAAACGGATTAAATGTTGTTACCGTTCCTTTCGATAGCCCGGGATTAGCAGCATTCTATATTGTTGTTCGGGTTGGATCCAGGAACGAAATTGAACAGGGAGTTACCGGCTTCGCTCATTTTTTTGAACATATGATGTTCAGAGGAACTGATAAATATCCGCGTGAAAAATATAATGAAGTTTTAAAAAGCACAGGTGCCGGAGCGAATGCAAATACTTCGTTGGACAGAACAATTTATCACATGACTGGTAATGCGGATTATCTTGAAGAAATGTTTGAACTGGAATCAGACAGATTTATGAATCTCAATTATTCTGAACACGATTTTAAAGTTGAAGCAGGTGCTGTTAAAGGTGAATACACAAAAAACTTTGCTAATCCTTATCAGCGCCTTTATGAAAGTTTACTAAACACTGCATTTGATGCTCATACTTACAAACATACAACGATGGGATTTTTTAATGATATTGTAGATATGCCAAATCAGTATGAGTATTCACTCCAATTCTTTAAAAGATATTACAGACCAGAATATTCGACAATAGTTGTTGTTGGTGATGTTTCAGAAGAAAAAGTAAACGAACTTGCAGAAAAATATTTTGGTATGTGGGAAACGGGAAATTATACTGCAGATGTTCCGGCAGAACCTGAACAAAAAGCGGAACGGAATGTACATCTTCAGGATGGATCGATTCCACCTTTTATGAGTTTAAACTATAAAGGTCCTGCATTTAGTGATTCAAAAATTGATATGGCTGCACTTGAAGTTCTTACAACAATTCTATTTTCACAAAATTCAGATTTATATAAAAAGCTTGTTGTCGAAGAACAAAAACTCAGATTTCTTGGCGGAGGAGCGATGGCTACACGTGATCCGTACCTGATAAACATTCAGGCGTCATTTATAGACAAAAATGATTTTCAGTATGTTAAAAATGAAATCTTAAAAGCAATAAATAATATCAAAGAAAATGGTGTCAGCAAGGAACTTTTGGATAAGACCAAATCAAATCTGAAATACAGTTTTGCAATGAGTATTGATAATCCTGATGTGATTGCCAACTCACTGTGCAGGTTTATTTATCTGACGGGAGATCCTGAATCATTAAACCGATTCTATTCGCTCTATGATAAAGTAACAGAGTCCGATGTGAAGATGGTTGCCGAAAAATATTTTAAAGATAGTGGTTTAACAATAGCTACCATTTCAGATGATGAAAAAGGAGGTGTTGAATAATGAAAGCGTTAATAATTTCAATTTTAATTAGTGGATTTATTATGGCTCAACAGATTGTTGAATTAAAACAACCGAATTCTTCCAAGATAGTTGTAAAATTTATGTTCACGAACGGATCAGTTACTGATGCGGCAGGAAAAGAAGGATTAACCTATACAACAGCTCAGCTTATCACGCAAGGTGGAACCGGTGATTTAACTTATAGTGATATTCAGGATAAAATTTATCCTATGGCAGCAGATTATTTTTCTTTGGTTGATAAAGAAGTTGTTACGTTCACTTTTCTTTTTCATAAAGATTGGATTGAAGAATTTTATCCAATTATGATTGGATTAATTACAAATCCTTCTCTAAGCCAGGCGGATTTCGATCGTGTGAAGAAAAACCAGCAGGCTTATGTTGACCAGGTGATACGTGCTTCATCAGATGAAGAATACAGCAAAAAAGCTCTGGAAGATTTTCTTTTCAGAGGAACAAACTACCAGCATATGGTTGAAGGAAAAACAGCTTCGGTTGGAACAATTACACTTGATGATGTAAAAAATCATTATAAAAATTTCTTCACAAAAAATAATCTTATGATCGGTATTGCAGGCAGTTATCCCGAATCTTTACTTGAGAAAATTAAAAATGATATTGCAAATCTTCCTGATATAAAACCTGTTATTTCGGAGATACCGAAAATCAAAATGCCCGATGGAATTGATGTAGAAATCATTTCTAAAGATGGAGCTTTTGGTTCCGCAATTTTCACTGGCTATCCTTTGGATATAACCAGAGCCAATGATGATTTTGCAGCGTTGATGGTGGCTAATTCATATCTCGGCGAACATAGAAAATCTTATGCTAAGCTTTATCAGGTGATTCGTGAAGAACGATCTATGAATTACGGTGATTATTCTTATATCGAATGGTATCATAACGGCGGCGGAAATATGGTACCACCTTCCGGTGTTCCAAGACATTCAAATTATTTTTCAATCTGGATTAGACCTGTTCAGATTGCAAAACAATTAAGGATGCAATATCCCGAATTAGATAGTGTTAAAATTGGTCACGCACATTTTGCACTTCGGATGGCTTTGAGAGAAATGGATAAGATGATAAAAAATGGATTGAGTCAGGAAGATTTTGAGGCAACAAGAGCTTTTCTGAAAAGTTATATCAGGCTCTACATAAAATCACCCGAACAGCAGCTTGGATATCTTATGGATTCGAAATTTTATGGAAGGGAAAATTACATTGAAGAACTGTCCGGACTTCTGTCTGAACTGACACTCGACGATGTGAATAATGCAATCAATAAATATTTTCAGATTGAAGATATGAAAATCACAATAGTTACTGACGTAAGTGAAGTTGAACCGCTTGCTAAAAGCCTGAGAGAAAATTTACCATCACCGATGAGTTATTCAAATATTGTGAAAGCTGGATTACCGGAAGAGGTTCTGAAAGAAGATGAAGCAACAGAAGATTTTAAATTGAATGTAAAGAATGTAACAATAATAAATTCAGCAGATACATTTAAATAAAAAAATATTTTATGGGACAGTCTTAGACTGTTCCATAAAAAATATTACACTATCGACTTAAGTCCATTACCACTCAAATCATTTCAGAAATAAAAAAGCGATTGTCCGAACCAAACAATCTTGAAAAAGGGATAGATAATTATCTGTCTAAATTGGAATTATTAAATCGGAGTATTTTAAGAAAAGTATTTGAGGGGAAACTGGTTTAATACAATAGCCCCGAGTTTCAACTCGGGATAAAAGAAAAAATCCAAAACTAACCGGGCTTTAGCCCAAACAATTTGGCTAAAGCCGATAAATATTTTCTATATTATATAATCCACGAGCTAAAGCTCGTGGCAATTGGTCAGGAATCCAATGCTGCGTGCGGAGTTGTAACGGAGGAGATAGGTCTTTGGTCTAATAATAAAACTAGTTTAATCATAATTTTTTATAATTAAGGGAAACAGCATATATTTAATTATAGATTTTTATAATTAAGGGAAAACATCGAAAATCAATGAAAATTGAAGGATTCAAAAGCGGGAAGTACTTACAGCAAAGGGATCATAAAACCTTTTCACCGGCTAAAATAAATCATCAATGGATATGGGAAGATGTGAAAATAAATACTTTGCTGGCTGATGCAAACAGAAATCTTGGTTCATTAGATACATTTTCTCAGCAGGTTCCGGATATCGATATCTTTATTGAAATGCACATTGCAAAGGAAGCAACTAAGTCAAGTAAAATTGAAGGAACACAAACAGAAATAGAAGAGGCATTAAAGAAAGAATCTGAAATAGCTCCCGGCAGGAAAGATGATTGGCAGGAAGTTCATAATTATATTGAGGCGATGAACAGCTCAATAAGTAAACTTAAAACGTTACCGGTTTCAACGAGACTGCTGAAAGATGCTCACAAAATATTAATGAAGGGTGTAAGGGGTCAGCATAAAAATCCCGGCGAATTTCGTACAAGCCAGAATTGGATTGGCGGTGCAAAGATACAAGATGCAATTTATATTCCACCGGTTCATACAGAAATAAATGAATTAATGAGCGACCTCGAAAACTATTTATATAATGATCAAATTGATGTACCGGTATTAATTCGTACAGGAATTGCGCACTACCAGTTTGAAACCATCCATCCATTTCTTGATGGAAATGGAAGAATAGGTCGTTTGCTTATTACGCTTTATCTTGTAAGTACAAAAATGCTTGCGAAGCCATCGCTTTATTTGTCTGACTATTTCGAGAACCATCGTCAGCTTTATTATGATAATCTTAATAATGTTAGAGTAAAAAATAATCTTGTTCAGTGGATGAAATTTTTTCTTGCTGGCATTATAGAAACGAGTGATAAAGGAATAACTACCTTCAAAAGTATTCTCAAACTAAAAGAAGAAATTGAAGACAAGAAATTACCTGAACTTGGTAAGAAATTGCAAACTGCAAAACTATTAATGAAATATTTATACAGAAAACCCGTCATATACGTTCAGGAAATTCAGGATGAATTAAAAGTTTCATTGCCAACTGCAAATTCTTTAATTGCTGATTTTGTGAAATTGAAAATCCTTCACGAAAAAACCGGGTATAAAAGAAACCGTGAATTTGAATTTACCGAATACCTGAATCTTTTTAAGGATAAAAGATGACAACCGCATCGATAGTTCAGAGTATGGGATTATTGTAATACATTTCCAGATTTTGCAGTCATTATGGATAAACTGTATTTTAACATCAAATAAATGAAATGAATTATGAAAAACCTGAGTGAAACAAAAAAATTGCTTGAACTACATAAGTCGAGACTTAAAGCAAAATATCATATTAAATATATAGGGCTTTTTGGTTCTCTGGTAAGAGGAGATGCAACTCCCAAAAGCGATGTAGATATTTTAGTTGAGTTCAACAAACCTATAGGACTAGATTTTGTTTCTCTTGCTGACGAATTAGAGGAAATCCTTGGTGTCAAAGTTGACCTGGTGACCCCCAATGCAATTAAGCCTCGGATGTTTGAATACATTAAGCAAGATTTAATTTATGTCTAATCGTGATTGGAAAATCCTGTTTGAAGATATTATTGAAAGCATTAATAAAATAGAAGAGTATTCACTGGATTTAACCTTCGAAGATTTTGCACAAAGCTCAATAGTTATCGATGCCGTTGTAAGAAATATTGAAATTATCGGGGAAGCTTCTAAAAACATACCTGAAGAAATCCAAAATGAATTCTTTGATATTCCGTGGCAGAAAATGAAAGGAATAAGAAATAGAATAGTTCACGAATATTTTTCAGTTGATATTACAATAATCTGGTTTATAGTTCAAAATGAGCTTGGATCATTAAAGAGTGCACTTCAAAATCATCTCGACGAAAACAAATAATTAAGATGACAACTGCATCAGTAGTTCAAAGAGAGATGAGGGAATGATCGTTGATACAAATGACACAGTTAAATAAAATAAAAATTAAATTTGAGTTGAAGTCAGGCTTAGCCTGACTTTTTATTCCGGTACTTCATACCCAATCCAATATTCAATTGTTTTAATAATAAATTCCTGATCCTTTTCATTAAAACTTTTTATTCTTGTTCGATGATTACCACCGGGTTTAACCATCTTAATTGCATTAGTTTCACCAGTCAACTCAACAGCAGTTGCTGACCAGGAATCAATTTCACCATAAATAAAAATCATATTATTTCCGTGTTTCTGAATCCATGTATTAATTTCCTGCATTATGCAGCAATCATAAACAGGTTTCATATAGTCTGGTAAAAATATTCTGCTCGTCGGTTCTTTAACTTCTTTTAATAAGTCTTTAAAATTTGAAATATCGTAACCGTAGTAACCCATCTGAGTGTAAGCCTGATAAATGAAAGGAAGATTGGACTCAATTTCCTGATCAGAAAAATAACTGAATGAAGATCCTGTTTTCAGATGCTCAAATAAATCATCATTTGATGCTGTTGTGTCAGGAATTTGTGAACACTTTGTGTACTGCCATTGCCAGAACGCAAATCCATACTCAAGTACTACATATTCAAAAATGAATTCGTAGTCACCGATTGAATAATTATAACCCGACTTTTTTGTATCCTCGATAAACATCGGGATTAGTTTATCTTCTCTTTTCAAAACTTCTCTTTGGAATGCAACCATTTTATCTCTGCATTCTTTTGTTCCAACATTGTCGAGGAAATGATAAATGCGTGGATCTTCCGGTGCAAGATTCAATGGTGCTACATAGCAGACTGAAGCATCAGCATCATCAGGAAAATAATATTTATGGATATATGTTGTTTGACCGCCTTTGCTTATTCCGGTTGTGATCCAATGTTTGTCATAAATTTTTTTTAGCGTTTCAATTATTTTATGATGATCATTAGCAGCTTGTTCAATTGTCAGATAATTCCAGTCGAGTGAATCAGGTTTCGATTCACCGAAATAACGATGTTCGACTACAATCTTATTGCATCTTAATATTGATGATAGTTCATTTTCTCTGTTGTAATCAATGTTGTATCCATCAAGTTCAATCACCATCGGCAACGAAACATCTTTATGTGACAAATAAAATTTCTGTCTGAACTTTTCTCCTTCAGGATGATTATGGTCAATCGGCTGCTCGATAAATATTTTATATGCTTCATTATATTCTGAATCGGGTTGAATTATTTCTACATTCAGAATTCCCGGGAGAGATTCCAGATTTTTCTTTAAATCATTCTGCGAGTAGAGAAGGGAAAAGCAAAGTAGTACTATCCCCAGAACAGTTACAGAAAGCTTAATTATTTTCATTATAAGCTCATCTGATTATTAAGTTGAATAAATTTCTTTTTTCTTTCCGAAAAGATAAAGTTGAGAAAGAATCATTCCAAGCATCATTAAAACACAGCCAAATAATCCTCTCAAAGGAATTGATTCATCAAGCAGCAGCCAGCCTCCGATTAAAGCAAATACAGCTTCCAGGCTCATAATGATTGCAGCATTTGCAGGATGAGCTTCTTTTTGAGCGATTACCTGAATTGTAAATGCTATTCCAACAGAAAAGATTCCGGCATATAATATCGGAAGATATGCTTTTAGTATGTTTTGAAATTCAGTTGACTCAGTGAACAGTGCGGCAAGCCAACTTAGCAAAGCACAAACAGTGAATTGATAGAACGCAAGCTTGAAGGATTCGATTCTTTTTGAGTAATGTCCGATTACAAGAATTTGAATTGCCCAAAAAAAAGCTCCGATCAATACAAGTATGTCACCAATATTAATCATAAGTGATTCGGTAACACTTAGCAAATACAAACCAAAAATAGCTACTAACGCACCAACCCACGTCATCAAAGAGGTTTTCTGCCCGATAAAAAGTCCTAAAATTGGAACAAGGATAATATAAAAACCAGTGATGAAACCAGCTTTACCTGCTTCGGTATAAACCAATCCGTACTGTTGAAAGGCTGCGCCAAGAAAAAGAACGGTTCCTGATATTAATCCTCCAATAAAAATCTTCTTGTCAGCAAATGATTGAAAACTTTTTGTTTTAATTTGTTTGCTTCGATTGATAAGCAGGAGTGGAATTAATGAAAGACTTCCAAGTGTAAATCTTGCGGTGTTAAATGTGAACGGTCCTAGAAATTCCATTCCGGTGCGTTGTGCTACAAACGCGAATCCCCAAATGACCGCAGTTAAAAGTAGAAGTAGATTTGATTTCAATTAGATAATATTTCTTTCAGTGCAGTTAGTAATGCGTCAATATTTTTTTTATTTGAAGAATAACCCATTAATCCGATTCGCCAGACTTTACCGGATAGTTCTCCTAATCCTGCACCAATTTCTATGTTGTAATCATTCAGAAGTGACATGCGTACATTTGCTTCGTTGACACCATCCGGAACGGCTATTGTTGTTAGCTGTGGCAATCTTTCATTTTTATCGACGAAAGCTGATAAACCGATTTTTTCCAGTTCGCTGATCAATTCTTTACCGTTAATTTCATGACGCTTCCATGAATTTTCTATTCCTTCTTCTTTAAGAATTAAGAGAGCTTCGTGTAAAGCATAAAGAGAATTAATTGGTGCAGTGTGGTGATAAGTTCTTTTGTTACTTCCACTCCAATAACCTAAAATTAAATTCAAATCCATGAACCAGCTCTGCACCGGAGTTTTTCGATTCTTAACAAGTTCAACAGCCTTTTCATTAAAAGTTACAGGTGAAAGACCAGGTGGACACGACAAACATTTCTGCGAACCAGAATAAGTTGCATCTATATTCCATTCATCAATCAATACAGGAATGCCACCGAGTGATGTAACAGTATCAGCAACTACAACACAATTGTACTTATGTGAAATTTCTGTTAACACTTTAATATTGCTTTTAGCTCCGGTGGAAGTTTCGGCATGGACAAATGAGCAAAGATTTATTCCTTTATTTTTTTTCAATGTGTCTTCAAAAGTTTGAGGATCAATTGATTTACCCCACGGAAAACTTAAAACAATCGGTTCGGCTTTACATCGTTCAACAATACTTTTCATCCTTCCTCCAAAAACTCCATTAATGCAGACTAATACTTTAGTTTTTGGTTCTATCAGATTAACAAGACAGGTTTCCATTCCGACTGAGCCTGGACCTGATACGGCAAAAGTAACATCATTTTTTGTTTGGAAAGAATACTTGAGAAGTTGTTTAATTTCATCCATCAGTTCAATGAATTTTGGATCAAGATGACCGATAGTATTTCTTGACATTGCTTCTAATACTCTTGGATGAACATTAGATGGACCTGGTCCTAATAAAATTCTATCTGGTGGTGTAAAGGAGTTCATATTAATTTTTTATTCAATTAAAGCTGCTTTTTTGAGAATAATTTTTAATTCGATTAGTTGAGCTTCACTCAACGGTTCCAAAGGCAAGCGCGGAAGCCCACCAAAATAACCAACTAAATCCATCGCAGCTTTCAGACCAGCGACACCATATTTTGCTGTAACTGCCTTATTTACAGGAATCATTCTGTTTTGAATTTCAAGTGCCTTTTCAAAATTTCTTTCACGTATAAGATTAAAGATTTGAATACATTCGTCGGGAGCAATATTTGCCAATGCAAGAATCCCAGCCGAAGCACCACTGAGAAGTGCTGTGTAAAGAACAGAAGCAGTTCCAACAATCATTCTAAAATCAGGCGATACATTTGCTGATATCTCAGAAATTCTTGAAGGTATTTCAGTGCTATCTTTTAATGCAATAATATTAGGATGAGATGATAATTCAATTACAGTTTCAACTTCAAGATTTACATTTGTAAATTTTGGAACATTGTAGAGGATAACAGGAATCATTACGCTATCAGCAACTTTGGTATAGTAATTAAGTAAAGTATGATGTTTCATTTCTGTTTTGAAAAATGAAGGTGTAATAATTAAAGCAAAGTTTGCTCCCGCTTCCGCAGCATCATTAGTCAGTGTGATTGTTTCCTTAATTGAATCAAGTCCAGTTCCTGCTATTAATATTCTGTTAGTTTGCTTTCTGGCACTTCGAATTAATTGAAGCTTTTCTTCAGCAGTTAGAAATGCACTCTCTCCATTTGAACCAAATAGAACATAACCAGCAAGCATCTTCTTTTCATACTTTAATATATTCTCAATAAACTTTTCGTACGATACTTCTTCACTCTCAAATGGTGTTGTTAGCGGGGGATAGATTCCTTTTAATAAATCAGCCATAACTTATTGTATTTTATTATTTAGATTATTTATTAAACATATTTTTTAATATAAACCAAACGTTCGCAGGTCGTTCAGCTAATCTACGCATATACCATGGATACCAGTGATTTCCATAACTGATGAGTGTTCTTATTTTATATCCATCCTGCGCTAGTTCGTATTGAGCACTGGATTTTATTCCATACAACATTTGAAACTCCAGTTTCTCTTTAGGCAGACCAATCTTTTCGCTTTCATTTTTAATGTGCTCCTGAATAATTAGATCATGTGTAGCAAAAGCGGCTCTAATTTCTTTTTCCTGAATCTGCTTTAATAGAAATTTTGATAGCTTAATATAGTTTTCATTAACCTGATTTAGTTTTTTGAATGCGACTGAAGTGGGTTCTTTGTAAGCACCCTTTACCAATCTTATCCATGGTTTTATTTCAGACATTGATCGTAGATCGTTCATGGTTCTGTACAAATATGCTTGCAGACAGAGCCCTACATTGTTGTATTTTTGCTTTATTTGTTTGTAAAATTCTATCGTTTTATCAGCATAGCTGCTATCTTCGATATCAATAAAAACATTATTGTTAAGTTTGCCGGCTTTCTCGGCGATATTTGAAAATAACTCAATAGCTTTATTGAAGGAAAGATCAAGTCCAATGTGAGTCAGCTTAAGCGAAACTTCTACATCAAGTTTTTCTTTATTTATCTTTTCGAGAAGGTCGAGATAATCTTGGGTGTTTAACTCAGCTTCTTTGATATTTGTTATATTTTCACCAAGATGAGTAAATGTTGTTGGTATGTTGTTTTTGAGAAGTTCTCGTGTTGCAAGAATCGCATCTTCAACCGATTCACCAGGCATAAAACGTTTCACTGCCTTTTGCGCAAAGTTCATCTTTGGAACACGATTTTTCAACCATTCATTTCGTGAAGCCCAAAGAAGAATATTTCTACTTATGCCCATAATGAAAATTAAAATTGAGGTAATATTATTTAATGATATTTACTTTTTATCAAAAATCATTGAAATGTAGTAAAAATAAAAATCACCTTTATTTAATATGCATCCCAAAAAAATAATTATGATAACAATCACGTTGTAAGATATAACTCGGCTCATCGACCCCTTGTTAGTCACGCACATTAAAAAAAGTAGTACACCCGTAGGGATTCGAACCCCAAACCTTCTGATCCGTAGTCAGCGGGAATACTGCAAAATAGCCAGTAATCAAAATATTTTTTTGAGTACCTACTCGACTACTTACTGGTATTATATTGTTGATAAGTAATTGAGTTATTTGATAAGTAAACATAAAAATAAAAACAGTTAATTAAAAAATTTTATCCAATCCGTTTGGATCATACTGTTCGAATTTCTTTCCGCAAATTTTGCACTGTTGAATCCGAGCTATGACAATATTATGCAGACTATTAACTGAGTGAGTTTCTTCAATCACTTGCAAATTCTGCTTGCATTTGTGCTGAGGTATCAAGTTTGAATTCTCGCACAGATCGAATAGATTTTTTATTTCCATCATAAATCACCTCTTAAATTAGTTGATAGAGTTCACCGTTCAAAAAAAACATTTTTTGCCCCTTAAACAACTGTTTTAAAATTGATTTACTGAGAGAAGGAAAGGCGAAAAGGATTGCCGATAACGAAGTGCTTGGTGATGCTTTTTGCCTTTACCCGGTAAGGTTAAAACTGAAAGAAAAGAAAAAGAATAGGAGAAAGTGAAGATGATTTACACAAATTGAAAAGAAAGGGCAAAAAAGATTTTCTAAAAACAAAAAATAGGCCTGTGAGCGGGCTTCAAAAGCGTAAGATTTTGGCTAAAGCGAGCAGGTTTATTTTTGATAAAAGTGTACGGGCTATTATCAAAAGAATAAAACGAAAAAAAATTACGGATAGATTTTTATGTTTAAATAAAATTCCAAATCAGGAATTGCGGCCTGATTCCCATCATTGCGATAGCCGGTTATCTGATAGACACTTGTTGACGAAGCAAAGCCTGTAAGAAAATAGATTGAACCACCGATGGCAAAATGATTTTCTACAAATGATGTTTTACCTGAAGTGAATGGAGTACCGCTATTGGCAGTAATAGTAACTTGCTCACCGAGATCATCAACATTATCCCAGGTGAAAGTTGAGCCGGTAGTGTTTTTCAAAACAGTGACAGTTGGATCACTATTGAGATTCCAAACTATAAAAACTGTAAGTTCTTTAATACCGTTTTCAGTAACAGAACCGGAAACTTCCAAATCACCGCCAACTGAAACATTTGAATCAAGAGTAGTTACACCGCTGACAGTTAAATCTTTAGCAATTTCAACATTTCCATAAGGCCAGAGAAGATTACCGCCACGAACCCACCACTGAGCATTTGCAGAGCCAATAAGAAGATTAAGAGTAAGAGCAAGAGTAAGAATTGAGAATAAAAAAAATGATTTCATTGAGATATTCCTTTCAAAAAATTATGGAACAAAACGAGTGTCTTTGTTTTTCAAACAGGGAGAAGCGAAACCATCAACGACCTCAAAAGTTGCCCCATCCTCAACAGAAGAAACAAGAGAGATACAAGTATTAGTTTGAAACTGCATACCTGCATTTACATCAGCTTCAAAAAGCCGAGAATCAATATAATTTTTAATGACAGCACGAGTTAAATTATCAACAGCGATTACAGGTGTCCAGCCTTCCTCGGAATAGATTTCAAGATTCAGTTCCAGTTGACTTGATGGCATAATAAATTCCTTAAGATTACGGTGAAACTTTATTAAGACGAATTAAAAACTTTGGATCATTTCTATCTTTTAAAGATGGAGAAGCATATCCGGGTAAAATGCTGTATTCGTACATATTAGCACCACTACCTGTACCAATCAAATACCAATTGTAAATAGCACCAAGCAACGGATTGAAATCATCGGGAAAACCTTCAGGGAAATGTTCACCAACAAGATAATCGACAACATCATCACATTGCTGCTGAGTTAATAAGTCTGATTCAAATGTGAAAGTGAATAAAGCCATAATTAAATACTCCTAAATTTTAATGACCAGTGAGCAATACTCTGATCAATTCATCTGCACCAGTGGCTGCATCGAGCGCATAACCAGAAACAGCACCGGATGAATAAGTAATAGCTTTCCCAGCAGCATTGCATTGAACTTTAGCACCAGCAGAAAGCGAAGCACCGGAATAAACAAGTGCAATTCCAACACAACAGAGAGGAGCTTGTTCACCTTCTTCAGTATTAGCAGCTAAAACACCGAGCGGTTTGGCTCCACTACCGCAAACAGTACCATCAAATGCAATGAAAAGATTTTGCTTTGCTGAAAGATCAGCTGCGGCTATAATAGAGGTTATTAAGATCGGCTGTTCTGTTTTCATTATAGTAGTTCCTTGAAATTAGTTTAATAATTATTTCGTTTCTTTTTTAGTTGTGTCCTTCTCTTTTTTGGTTGAAGGACTTGGCTGAACGGCAGGCAGATCTGGAAGCTCAACTAAGAACTTTTCAAATTCTTTTTCATACTTCTGAGGAATAGCGGAACCTTCCTTAAATTTTTTACCTTCAATCCAAGCGGATGTGCCTTTTAATACTTTCATATTGTTAACCTTTATCTAATGATTGACGGATTGTTTGATTGACTAAGCATTTGTATCGTTGATTAAATAACCGGCATCGGAACCAACAATTTTTGAGACAAAGATGTCAGTATTACGAATCATCATAACTTTACCACCTTCGGTATAAGTATCAACAACAGGCATATTTATTTTTTTTAGAGTGTAACCAAACGCAGGCTCAAAATAAGAGCGTGGAATGTTGCTTTGAGCCTTAGGAACGTATGCGATAATTACGTTATCTGACCAAACATCGCTGAAATCATTAGCATCAGAAGCATAGACAGCATCACCAATGTAAAGCTGTTCAAAATCCAAAAGCTGTTTAAGAAGTTCAGGAGTTATAACACCTTTCTGTGAGTATTTAATACGGTCAATTACTCCGGGATGTTCTTTCAGAGCTGCGTAAGAAGAAGCACCCATTACACATACATTCGGGCGAACACCAATTGAAGCCCTGACAGCCTCAACAGCATCAGAAAAAATAGGGAACGGATCGGAAGAAGTGTTCGTGAACTTATCACCTGCGGCAAGAGTGACTTTATTGCCTGCAGGAAAGTTTGCCAAATCCTGAGTCATATCAGCTGCAATTTTTTCAAGGCGTAAAGCAATACCATCAACACAAACTTTTGTTGCATTCATTTTAGAGGGAAGAGAATCTTCCTGTTCTTCGCGATAATCGATTGGATATTCCAAATCGTGTTCTGTTAAGACAAAATCAATTGAAGATCTATCTTCAGGACTAATCCTGTTAGATTTTGCACGGATAGCCCTTTCCGTGTTGTAAATCTTGAAAGATTCTTTAGTGAATAGCGGAATTTTACCAGCTTCCTTTTGAACAGTAACAATCGGAAAGAGAGAAGAAGCAATCATCATTGAATTATGATAACCGCGAGCAAGATTGGTCAAAACCGGATCGACTATTCGTTTAGCTGAAAGACTGCCCATTATATATTCTCCTTAAAATGATATTAAAAATTATTGTTTCGATACAAAGTTTATTGCTTCAAGGTATTCAACACCCTGATTAGCCTGCATATATTGAAGTGCTTTTTTGTGGATATTAAGCGAATCCTGGTCAAGAGTAAAATCCGCAAATTCATTTGCATTTATGTTTACGGAAGCAGGTTTCTCAGCAAAGTTATCATAGTAGATAAACTTAGGAAACGAATTGACCAAAGAAATCAGATGCTTATTTAAATCAGTGTGAAATCTGACAGGGGAAAAATCATCAGAAAAATTTTGAGATTGAGCGAAGTTAGATACTGCCAAAACTTTTTCCTTAATGGCTGGGGTAAGAGAACCCTCATCAACTTTTGATTCAAGAAAGTTTTCAAAATCATTGTTTGAAAGATTAGCCTGCAGTGAATTAAGCTGGGATTGAATCTTTTCGATTGATGACTTTGTAGAACTAAATTCAGACTCAGAAAAATTATTTTGAAATGAATTGATAGTTTCCTTTAGCTGGTTTATTTCCTGAGTAAGGGAGGAAAGCTGCTCATTGTTTATTTCCGGAGAGTTGCGATCTGTTTTAATCTCCGGTTCATTTTCTTTATCCACTTCAAACTCATAAACAACAGAAGAGGGAGAAGAAAATTGAATATCAGCTAAACCTTTGACGGCAGGTTTAGCAGCGCCAAGAAAGCCAACGTGACGAAGTTTTCCTTCCGGTGTTAAAGATATGCTTCTTTTTTTATACCTGCCATCCTTAAGTGCTGTAAGAAAATCAGGATGAAGCTTATCATCGGGAGCATTAGCTATTAACCTACCATCATCAGAGACAGAAAGAGAACTAACCCAGCCGAAGGCGGGATCATTGTCTGCCGGGTGGCCTATTACAATTGGAGCTTCATCTTCAGATGGATTGTAAGTTGAAGCAATGAAGTTGAGATCATCGAGAGTATAATCTTTAGAAATCCCCTTATCGCTGGTATGGGTACCAACTTTGAATATTTCAAATATCATTAGTTATTCCCCTTTTAACTAATAAATGATTTAGAACTAAAGTATTAAAGTAAAGTATAAACTAACTCTACTAACTAATATAAATATAAAGAATTATTTTCATATATGCAAGTAATTTCGTATATTATATTAAATAATTTAGTTAATTAAGCTATTTTGCCTAAAATATTAAGGGGAGACTTAAAAATGAGGGGAAAAAGGGAAGTTTCGGTTGATAAACAAGTTGAAAAACTTGCCGCTTATGGTTTGAATAATAAAGAGATAGCTGAAGTTTTAGGTTATGACGATTCCACCTTAAAAAGGAAGTTTGAGAATTTTCTTATAAAAGGGAGGGGCGAACTTAAAAAAAGACTTAAGCGGAAACAGATTGAAGTGGCAATGCAGGGAAATGTGAGTATGCTGATCTGGCTTGGGAAGCAGTATTTGGATCAGAGCGAAAAGGTAGTTGAGACAGGAGATTATCAGATACTACTCAAACGTAAACAGGTGGGCGATAAGCTTTAAGCCATAAGCTGTAAATAATATGAAGCAGTTGGAACTTGAAATAGGATACCACGCAAATCAAGAGAAGATATTTTTTGAGAGTGGAGCACGTTTTAAGGTAATAGCAAAGGGAAGGCGATTTGGTTTAACCAGAGGTTTTGCGAATTATATAATTGAGGAGTTGCTTGCCGGAATAACACCGATACTTTGGGTTGATACGGTTTACGGAAATATTGAGAGATATGTTGAAAGATATTTTATACCTACACTAAAAGGCTTACCTAAAAACTTATGGAAATATCGAAGCAACCGAAATGATCTTAGAATTGGAAATTCTGTTTGTGATTTTCGTTCTGCAGACAACCCAGAAAATATTGAAGGGTTTGGATATGCTTTGATTGTAATAAATGAAGCTGGAATTGTGCTGAAGAATAGAAGTCTTTGGAGTGAATCTATACTGCCAATGATACTTGACCAGAAAGCGAGAGTTTTGATTGGAGGGACACCGAAAGGTAAGGCGGTTAAGAGGACGAAAGAGAAGCATTTGTTTTATGAGTTGTTTGAGAAAGGTTCAAAGTCCAATGTTCAAAGTCAAAAACAAGAATGGAAGGCATTCAATTTTAGTTCTTATGATAATCCATTGCTGGACCCAAAAGAGATAGATGAATTGGTGAAAGAAATATCTCCGGCATTAAGAGATCAGGAGATTTACGGGAAGTTTGTTGATGCTGAAACTGCAGGAATAATTAAGCACGACTGGTGGCGGTATTATGAGGATGAGAATAAACTTTATGAGCGACGTGTATTAAAGAAAGTGCAAAGCTGGGATACTGCTTTTAAGAAAAACCAAGAGAATGATTATTCTGTTTGCACGACGTGGTTAGTTGGGGTGAATGCTTATTATCTACTGGATATGTGGAAAGGACGAGTTGAGTTTCCGGAATTAAAGAAAAAAGTGGTTGAGCTTTATGAACTTCATAAAGTGAATGAGATTTTAATTGAGGATAAGGCAAGCGGGCAAAGTCTTTTACAAGAACTACAAAGGAATACAAGACTACCGATAAAGCCTATAAAAGTTGAACAGGATAAAATAGCGAGAGTGAATGCAATAACACCATTGATTGAAGCTGGCAGAATTATATTACCAGCAGGAAAGCATTGGCTGAAAAGTTTTACTGATGAATGCGAAGAATTCCCGAATGGGGAGTTTGATGATGTGGTTGATAGTATGAGTCAGTTTTTATTGAATGAAAAAACCAAACCTTCTGGAGATTATAGAAGTATAAAGCACATTCCAAGGGGAAGAATTAAATCTAAATATCATAAGTTTAATAAAAAGAGGCAGTAGAAATGGGGATAAAGAATAATTCAGGGCTATTAACAACTGAGATAGCAACAAGGGCAAGGTTTGAAGATGCTGCAGCAAAAATGATGAGTGTTTTGCCTGACCCGGACACAATATTCACTGAGAATAATAACGATTATACTGTGTACAGGGATTTGCTGACAGATCCTCATCTGATGGCGACTATTCAGCAGAGAAAAATGCAAGTAATGCAGATGGATTACCAGATAGATTATAATGGTAATAATGCTATCAAAAAAGATGTTGAGAATTTCTACAATAAGCTGCCGGTAAGTGAAATTATTGGAGATATAATGGAGGCGATATTTTTTGGATATGTTGTTCAGGAAATAGAGTGGGAAAAGGAAGGGAAAATACTTTTACCTAAGAAGCTAATTGGTAAACCACAAGAGTGGTTCATATTCGATAAGAGAAATGAACTGAGAATGAGAAAGTATAAGAATGGTTACTACTTTTTTGAAGAAGGGGAAAAACTTCCGCCTTATAAATTCATACTTACACAACATAAACCAACATTCACAAATCCTTATGGTGAAAAAATACTGAGCAGGTGTTACTGGCCTGTGCAATTAAAGAAAGGTGGAATAGAATTTTGGCAGTTAATGATGGAACGTTATGGAATGCCTTATCTTGTAGGACGCTACCCGAATACATTTACTGAACCACAGAAACAAGAGTTCCTTGAACAGCTTGAAGATATGGTTAAAGATAACATTACAATCTTTGAGGAAAGTTTAGGAATAGACATTAAGGAGAGTCCGAAATATGAAATAGGACAACTGTATGAAAACCTTGTATCGTTTCATAATAAGGAAATAAGTAAAGCAGTTCTTACCGTAACACTCACAACCGAAGTTGAGGGAGTTGGATCATATAAAGCGAGTGAAATTCATAAAGAAATGCTTGGGTATTTAGGAGTGAGTGATAAAAAACTGGTTGAATCATCTTTGAATAAGTTGATTGATTATTTCTGCGAATTGAATTATGGAAATGTTGAGAGACCGAGAATCAAGCTAACAAGGAAAGAAGCAATCATCGAGGAAAGTGTTGAGAGAGACAAAACGTTAAGTGAGATGGGGGTTAAGTTCAACAAAGAATATTATAAGAAAAGATATAATTTGGGGGAAGGGGATTTTGAAATCAAGTAAAGTAAAATTAATATTATTAGAATGGTGTGATGCTATTACATCATTCGATGGATGGACAGAATTAGATGAAATTATTGAATGGGGAAAGACTGAAGAATGGATAATTAAACAAGCGGGTTATATCGTAGAAGAAAATAGTGAATACATACTAATAGCATCAAAATACAACCCGCAAAGAAGAGGAGATAAGTACTCTGAAATTACAAAAATCCCAAAGACTTGGATAAGGAAGCGAAAAATTATTTCTTCCCTTTTTTAGACCTCTTCATAGTTTCAGTAACTGTAGTGCTTTTATGTTTGTTGGCATAAGATTTTTTAACAAATTTACCTGTCCTTGCACTCCGAGCTACTTTGAATGATTTAGCCATAACAACACCTCTAATATTTATTGAGAAAAGGTAATCAGAAATAAAATACATAACCATATTATTATCTGCAACAATAAATGGCGAAAGGCTGGGGGTGGGTGGGTGGAAGCCTGAAGCCCCTTCGACAGGCTCAGGGCAAGCATTAGAACGGATTATTTAGAGTTACACAATACAAGTAAAGCGAAGGTGCGTAACACGAAGTGACCTGCACCTGAGCGAAACGAATGATGAACTGATTAGGTTAAGTGCCGAGTTTACATAAGCCAACTTTATTTTGACTGAAGACAGAAAGACAAGGAAAAGTTAGAATGATTAAACCTGTTAAATAAAGTTTCTTATGTAATACTGGCTGTCCAATGCCAGGATTAACTGAGTCAATAACATATCAAGAAAACACTAAAATATTTCCTGGAAAAACGGACAGTAGAGGGCTGGAAATTTGTCAAAATTTTGTGAAGCAAGTTTGTAAAACTTAATGAGCAAAGGCGAGCAAGCTTTTTGTTTGCGATCAAAATATTACTGCCTTGCAGTATTATTTAGCAAACATAGCTTTTAGCTGAATGAATCGAAGTAGCGGAATGGAATGAAGTGACAGCGAAACGAAATAATATGATTGAAGTGAAGCAGTCGCAAACAAAAATTTTAGAAATTAAAAACTGTGACTGCTGAACGAAATACTTAAACAAATTAGTGAAGCTGTCGACGAAATGGAATGGAGCGGATGAGTGATTGAAGCTAAATGCAAAAGCTGACAGTCGAGACCGGAGCGAATGTTAAAAGTTTTGAAACTTGCTGAACATTGCTGCTTCAGCAAACAGCCCGACCGAACTGTTCTTTGGTTAGTCAGTTCAAAGTTTGTTGGTTTTTATAAACCCGAAGGGTTTGCAAAGGGCAAAATATAGTGAGCCGAAGCATGAGGCGAATCTTTATTTTGTGACCTGATTAAAAAAATATTTGCGATTGAGATGAGGATTGGTGCAATCCAACCCGGAATTGAAAGAGCAATTATTTTTTATGCTACTGGACCTAATGTTCTTCCGCAATCGCCTTTGCCAGTCCATTTATTTTTTTTGTGAATAGGGGGGACGTGACCTTCCGCTTCTATCTGATCTAATATGTGATTATATCTTGTCTTTTCAACCCAGCATTCCGAGCAGGGACAGTTGAGTTCTGTGTTTAGTTTTAATCTATAGAGTGCTTCTGAGTAGAGATAAAACCAATAATCTAAATCATCAGCTTTTATATTTTTTTTGAATAAACGGGATTTGAAGTCTTTTCTTTGCATACCATACAAATGTATGGTAAATGACAAGGATTTTCAATTTGATTATTTTAAAGATAAAAAGCGAAAAAATGAGGTTTTATTTTCAGCTATTTAACTAATAGCAATACTTGACTCAGATTATTGTCAATAAAAACTCATTAAAAATGAAGGAGTTACAGACTTTTTATTTTTCGATGCAATTAAAAATGAAGGTTATTACCCCTGCTTTTTGTCAATAAAATACTTGCGATATTTTCTACCACCGGTATTTTTTACTTCGCCAGCTTCAACAAGATCATATAATACAAACCTTAAAGTTCTAATTGGAATTTCTTTACCAATACGAGTATGAATTTCATCAATTAAACTGTTAGGATAATTTTCTACGTCTGCAATAATTAATTGTTTTAGTCTGTGTTTTTCTATTTGTTGCAAATTTGTCTTAGCTAAATCGGTACCTTTTAATATAGTAGGGTTGATGAAATATTGAGTGCCTTTGGTTTTACCTTTTGTAAGCACTATTTTAAATTCAAGCAACCTACCTAACCAGTTTTTAATTTGCTTATCATCTTTAGTTTGTATTTGCTTTGAGAATTCAGTGGCAATAATGCTTTTATGTTGAGCAATTATTCCAAGACAAATAATTTCTTTCTGGTTGAGTTGATACTCTGTCTTAAGTTTTTCTATGATTGAAATAATATCAGTATTTGTTATTTGTTTATATACAGTTACGATGACCCTATCTTCACCTTCTTTAACAATAGGAGGTTTCTTGGCTTCACTTAATTGTAATTCATACATTTTATCATAACCGCTTCCTTCTCTTTCCATTAAATTCAAATCATAGAAAATTTTTGAAAGATGCTCATTTCGTTTAATTGATTGATGCAATATATTTACCGGAGTTACGCCTAAGGGTAATAAACCAGGATTGTGTATTTCTAAACGGTCTGAAAATAAATTAATGAAAATGTCGCCACGAGTTGTATAAGGCCTATGAACCAAAGCGTTAGAAAGTAACTCTCTAATTAAATTTTCGTTGTAATGATTGATCATCTTTCTACCAAAAATCCCTTCAGATACTTCTATACCTTCTTGCCATTCAGGCAATTTTTTCCAAACACTTTGTATTAATTCCATAGGATTCAAAGAGAAATCGTCCCAAAGTTCTTTTTTAACTTTATTACCATTCTCATCGAATTTCAGAAATTGTATTACCGGTGCATATGAAAGTTTTGCTCTTTGTTCCCTTGTCCCGACCCAAAGTAAGCCCAAATTAGTTAAGTGGGTACCATCATACATTAAGTAGTGAGACAATATTTCATCTGCGCTTTTAGTTTTGATAAAATCTGAAACTCTTGTTGAATTATTTATATCATTGACAAAATCTTCCAGTTTAATATTATCACATTGGTCAATACCAACCTTTTGTACGACTTTTGATTCCCAATTATATGCTGGTTTATCGTTAAATAATCGTTGAAGTTCATCTGGTAAAACAGGTTTGCAATCATCAGCAATACGAATATAGTATCTTCCATCAGTCGTGGACGCAACACTGCTTAAGCTTTGAAAAACCTTGATTTCAATATACTCTGAATCATTAGCAGATTTTTTAAGATCGACAGTTGTACCAACACCTATAGTTAACTCACCAATTCTTTTGCGTATTTCATCTAACTTACTGATCACTATTTTTTGATTAGCCGGAGGTATATCAGAGTCATCTTCAATACCTATTAATATATTTCCACCTTTTGCATTTGCAAAGCATACACAATCTTTAGCTAATTCATTCCAATCTGGTTTGTCTAAGAAACGAATGGACTTCTTTTCATAGATTTGAGTTTCATTCATAGTTACGAAACCTTTTCAAACTTTTCATATTCATTTTCAGAAATTATTTTTTCTATTTCCGGATCTATTATTTTAACTTCTTCGTAGGTAAGATTGTAGAGTTTGTAAACCATTATGTCTATCTGATCTTCTAAATGCTTTGTATCAGCTTTGGGATTTTGATTTTTGGCGCTTAATATTCTGGCTACAGACTTTATAATATTATTCTGGTGGGCAATGCTAAGCTTTGGTAAGCAAATCTGGCCCAAGTAGGGCTTATCCAAATGAACGGTTAGAATTGAATTATCTATTATTGCAAAACGTAAATAAAAAGTAGATAGCTTAGAATTAAGAATCCCGAGAATAAATTTATAATCATATTTCTCCGCTTCTTTAATAATAAGATTATTTAGTGTATCATCTGTTGGGTGCGAGGCATTACAATATGCTGCTACAATTTTGGGAACGCTTGACGCAATATTTTGATATAAAATCCTTTCTTGATTAAATATTTTCTGATACCTTAAAAGGATTTTATTTTTTTGTAATATAAATCTATTTGGTTTTCTCTTGTTTCCATCCTTGATTAAAAACCTCTCTACGTTTGTTCCACCTAAAATTTGAATATAATTGGATAATTTCTGAGATGAAAGATTTTTATTTGAAATAGTCAATCCTCTTGGCATATCAGCAATTTCTTCCAAAGAAATTTTGTCAGACTCAATCTTTTTTATAACTGCATACTGTTTTGCATTTGCTGTTATTAATATCTTTTCTATTTCTTGAAAATATTCCTGTCTTATTTCACTTACTAAATCAAACCCATCTAAAAGTTTTACAATATTATTCTTTTTATTTCCTTTGCAATAAATAATTATTATCTGTTCAAGGCCAACTACTTCGAAAGCTTTACTCTGATTGCTTATTATTTTAATACTGCTTTCTCTTAAGAGTTTACTCCTAATAGGTTTCCAAGATAATACTGTGGTAAAACTTTTGGGAATTATAAACGAAACAGTATTTTGAGAAATATCTAATCCAAAGTTTAGAAATAGCGAAGCTGAGTTTACCACCCCTTTAACTATATCTTTAAAGTATTCACTATTTTTTAAATTATTAAACGTACTAACATTAAAATAGGGTGGATTACCAATCACAATATCAAATCCACCTTTCTCTGCGAAGACCTCTGCAAAGTAAACATCCCACAAAAAGAAATCTTTTTGTTTCCGGCCTTCGGTGTAAGCAATTAGGTCCTGTTCTGCCTGATCAAGATCAATTCCTATTTTCTTAAACAGCTTTTTCTTTTCTGCTTCAATAATTTCTTCTCTCCCGCCGTATTTACCCTCCAAATTATTTAACTTCGGATAATGCTGCTTTAGTTTCTCTGAAAATATTTCTATAAGTTTTGCATCAATATCATCACGATGTTCTCTTTTCTTCTGCACATCGGGTTCATTCTGGTACTGGCTTTTGAGTTCTTCAAATTCTTCAATTAAATGTTTGTATCTTTCGTCAAAGTCAAAAAAGCTGTCATCGTTTTGAGGTTTAGTAGTAAAATCAATACCAGCAAAGGATGAGATGAGAGAGTTTCCCTGCATAAGCTTAAAATCAAGATTAGGCAATGGTTCTATTTCACCATTTTCTACTTTCTCATCAACAAGCAGAGAAATAAAAAATCTAAGCTTGGCTATTTCAACGGCAATCTGCTGTATATCAACACCATAGATACACTTTTCTATTAAATAAAGTTTTCTGCCATAATCAGGGTTCTTCTCTTTAAACCTTCTTTCAGTATCTTCGATAAATTTTCTTTGCAGAGTTGGATCTTTAACACTTTTCTTTATTCCATCAATCTGGGATTGCTTCCAAAGTGAGTTATCGGGATCTAATTTGTGAAGCAGAAATACTAACCGATTAAGAATACGCATCGGGAAAGCACCTGAACCGACCGCGGGATCAACTACCCTTAAAGAATCAATTATATTAACAAGCTCTTTGGTCAGTTGTGCTTCAAATGGATTTAAATGATCTTCGCTTGAGAATAAAATATTCAGTTTGTTATTAAGGTTTTCTGTTTCAAAATGCGCTTTAAAATACTGCTTTAAGCTTTCATCAACCATGTAATCAACAATAGGACGAGGAGTATAATAACTTCCAGTTGATTTACGAGCGGTCTTTGCAGTTTCAGGGTTGTAGCTTGCGAGAAGATTTTCAAAAACTTTACCGAGAAGTTCCGGGTCTAAAGCAACATCAGCATCATTAGGATCACTTTCATCAATTGTAAAGTTGTAGAGTGATAATGTGTTTATAAGACCACGAACATTATATTTTTTATTTGTTGTACCGTAATCTTTATTAAGGTCAATTATTTTATCATCGCTGAAAAATAAAAAGTTGGGAACAGATGGTTGTTGAGCTTTTGTTTCTGTGAAGCCGTCAATATATTTCCTTTGTTCACTGGGTTTAGTCTTTTTATAATCAAGGCACTCAAACAATCCGCCATTAAGGAAAGGGATAGGCATAAAATATTTTTCTATAACTTCCTCACTGTCTTTGAAAAAATCCTCATAACGGTAAACATTATGATTACCGAAATCTTTGCTGTAACCTTTGAATCCTTTTTTCTTACTTGTAAATCTTCTTACATCTTGTTTTGTATTCAATGTAGCAAAGAAAAGATTCTGGAGGACGGCTTTGTAATAATTATCATTATTTAGTTTTAAATCAGTTAGTATTTCTTTGAGTGCATTTTCATTAAATAATTCTTCGGGAACCAGCTTACGAACTTTCATAAACCAGATGAAGATAAGACGAGTGATAAGGCGTATTACAGAATTTTCTTTACCATTCTTTTCATCTTCTGCATCATCCGGGAATTTAACTTCCTTAAGTGCCCAGAAATACCAATTAGCGATTTCTGAGTAAAATTCCTTTGTAACTTTTTCAACTGAGAAAGCTTCGCTAATTTTTGCAAGAGAAGTGAACTGAGCTCCATCAATTTGGTTAATGAATGTTTTATTTGTTTGATCTGTACTAACATAGTATGTGAAGCGTTTGAAGTTACTCCACTCTCTTTTTCCATTTGGAAGAGGTGTATCATAAACAAGTGAAAGTCTAAAATTATTGTTGGTGTCATAAAAAATAAAAAAACCAGCAGAGTATCGATGTTCTTGTTTTAGTATTTTTTTTGCTAATACGTATTGTGCTTTTTTACCGGAGCGTTCAGTAAGTTCTTTGGTAGTATTGAAAGTATAAATAATTAATTCTTCATCATTATTTAACTTTATTTCACCGAAGCGTAAAACATTACTAAAAAATTCATTATTGTATTGATTTTCATTTTCGTTAATTAGGCGAAATTTATTTGACTTATTGCGGAATAATTGGATTAAATTTTCCGTAGAGAAGTTTTGAATTAAAACTTGTAAAACTTCTTTAGCAGGCATATAATATCCTATTTATCACACTTTAATTTTTTGATTTTCTATTGCAATAATTATTTCTTTTGATAAATCAATTAATCGCTTTTTTTCATTGTACAAATAATTACTGCCGAGTTCTTTTTTAAGAGAGTGTATTTCCTTAATTGACCTATCAGGAAATTTATCAATGTTAAAATTAGAAATTCTTCTCAGTGTGTAATCAGAAAGAGTACCGTAATCTATTATATCTTCCAAAAGCATTCTGATAAAAGGTTTGAGTTCAGTTATTCCAGAATTATTGTTAATCTTTAAAAGATATTTAAGAGTATTTATAGACTTCTGCTGAAGACTATTTTCAACAACTTTAGGACTGCCAGATTCTTTATAGTTTTTCACCTCTTCGTAATCATCCCAAAATTTGCTACTTAACGGTAAAGCAGGCTCATCTTTATCTGATTTAACATGCTCATAAACCTGTTCGAGACTTTTTATAATATGATTATTTGCACCATTTTCATATTCATATAACCTATGATGAACAAATAACCTTTGTTTTTTAATTACCACAAGTAATTCGTTTTCAGGATATTCTTTTGCAACTTTAATACGAGGTGGGAAATTATCGAGCGATTTGAGAAGTTCAGGATATTTTTCTTTTATTTGCTCATAATCTTTTAACAGACTTGTATAAAAACTTTCACCTTCAATAAACTCAGGATTCTGTTGAACCTTTAAGTACAAACCTGAAGGCGTTGGTTCTTCATCTATATCGAAAATCTTGGAATCCTCACCAAGTGCATTATGAATTAAAAACATTTTTTGAGAGGCAATTTCTCTTGAGCGGACAAGATCAGCACCTTGTTCCGTAGGGAAGAAATTTACAATATAAAGCTTATCGAAAACTTTTTTACTTATACGATTTATTCTACCGACTCTTTGTATTACACGAACGGGATTCCAGGGAATATCATAATTGATAACAATACCAGCACGATTAAGATTGAAGCCTTCCGAAATTTTATCAGTGGTAAGAAGAATATCGTAATCATCATCCTGTTCTATTACTGAGGCATCGAAGTTATTATTTATATACTTAATTTTTGAAGCAGGTAAATCACCTGAAACTATTAAAACTCTGTCATTAAATACTGTAGACATTGTTTTAGCAAGATAATTTACTGTATCTGCATATTCTGAAAAGATTAAAACTTTGCGCTTAGGTTCTGAATTTGAAGGTTTGGTGTTAAGTACATTCTTTACTTCTTTAATTAAACAAGAAGTTTTAGGATCTTCAGCTACAAGATTCAATTCATTTAATTTGGTAAGAATGGTATTAAATAATTGTATATCAGATGCAATGTCATTTATGAATTCATCTTCTCTTTTAAATTTTTTCAGATCATAAACTTTGTGATTTTTAGGATACTCATTATTTTTTATTTTAATTGAATATTCATTGAGGTATTCTTCTATTTCATCAGGTTCTTTAGCATAAATCTTTTCGAGAAGTGATCTATCGAGGATGTATTTGCTTGTTTTTTGAATAAAATCCTGAACAATTTTATTTAGATGTATAAAATTTAAAAGACTTTGTTGAAAGGCACCGAATGAACTTTCAAATCTTTTAACAAGCAACCGACGCATAAAATCATATAAGTTAAACTGCTGTTGATAAGCACGATTAGCTTCTTCATCAAGCTCTTCCTGATCTATTTTTTCTTTTTCATACTCAAATGGTTTGTAGATGGCACCCTTAAACAAGCCACCATCATCAGGCAGAGCGAAATATTCATTGATAATTTTATCATAGAATTCAGATTGTTTTTTGCTTAATTCAAAAAACCATTCCTTTGGATTTTGAACAGCAGATAATTCTTTAACTTCATCCTTGTAGTAGGGATTATTTTGAATATCGAGACGATTACGACGTATAGTAACTGGTTCAATTACATCACGGATTTCTTTTGCAAGAGTATGAGATAATCGAGTTACATCAAAAAGATTGATAACGCTTTTACCAAATAGAGCTTTATAATAGGTATCGGCCCTTGCTCTTTTTCTGGAATCAGATGAGTTGTGATACCTTTTTATATATGAAAGTTTGTCAAAGGTTGACTTGAAGATTTTGAATTTAAATTCAAGATCATCATCCAGAGTTATTGCTGATTTTTTAGGAACAATAAAAAGTTTGAGCAATGAAAATATATCTGCTGGGCGATTATTAAAGGGAGTTGCAGTAAGAAGAATAACAATTTTACCACGACAAATATTCTTCAAGTGTTCATAGTCCTGAGTATCCTGATTTCTAAAACGGTGTGCTTCATCAATAATTACTACTTCAATATCTTTAGCACTTGAAACAAATTCTGATACATGCTCAAGATCACCAAGAGAAACCGCTTCCCAACCTAAACTTGTAAGATGAAATTGTTCAAGATATTTTTTCCATCCGGATGATTTAGATTTGTCTCCAATTATACCTGGAGGTGCAATTACAATTCCACGTTTTTTCATTTCAAAGGCAACAGCACAAGCGATTATTGTTTTACCAAGACCTACAACGTCAGCGATTATAACACCATTATTTTGTTCTATAACAGAAAGAGCTTGTCGGACTGCATCTAATTGATAGCGATATTCTTTGAAGTCATTATCTTTTAAGACTTCAACAAGACGTTGCCCTAAACCTTTACCTTTGAATGTATTAAGATATGTTTTAAGAATTAATACGTAAGCTTCAAAAGGAGTGATCTCTTTTATCAAAGTTTCTTGTTCTAAAACCTCAATCAATTTTTTCTTGAGTTCATCTTCTTCTGTTATCTTAACAGCCTTATCCCACAATTCATCGAAATAAATTTCTGCTTCTTCAAAACCATAATCACTGATTTCGACGTTAAATTCTTGCTGAGAGGTTAGGCCTGCAGAAGTAAGATTGCTGCTTCCAGTAATAAATAGCTTATTGCGACCGATTTGTTCTTCTTCAAGTTTGAAGATGTAAAGTTTTGCGTGATTTGGCTCGTAGGTTTTTCTTAAAATAATTCTGTCATTCTTAATCAATTGCAGGAAAAATTTTGACTGTTCATAAAAGTTTTTAGTGTCAAAGTGTTCTGTGTTGATAGATTTTCTTATTGATTCAAAGAAAAAATGAATCCTTTCGTCATCAGAAATCTTTTTATCTTTATCCCCATACTCGAACAGGCCGTGAATGTTTTGATCTACATTTAAGCCAACAAGAATTTTAATTTTAACTTTTTCATTTAATTTTAATCCCTCATACAATTCTTTTAAGCCGGAGAAATAAAAAAAGCCGATAAGGAATTTGAGTTCGTTACTTTTGGAAAGTAATTCAACCAGGCGTGACTTTAGTTGCTTTTTTTGGCTGTTAGTGATGAAATTGTTCATTCAACCTGTATTTCAGATATATGGTATAGAACAAAAATAAGGAAAAACCTAAAGATTGTTAAGAGAAAAGATTAATTTTATTTTTAAGATAATTGAATAGTATTTATAGGAATCCTCTGGTGGAATTAAGCAAAGAGAACATTAAAAAAAGAATAGCTGAATTAAAATCAGTTAAAGATATATTATTCTATCTCGATGTTATTGAGAAAGAAATTGAAGATAGGATTAAAGAGCTATACTATAAAACACGAATGGATGAATACGGAGATTTTCTACATAGTGAAAATGGTTTGGAATATGTTTTTGAAGGTAGAGAATTTCATCCTGATTTTATGATGAGACCACCTCTAACGGAAAAGGAGCAAAAGGAATATTGCTTAATGTATGAAAAAGAGATTAGAGAAGCAGAGTATTTGCACAATATAGAATACTTCATAAAAGACCAAAAGAAGTTTTATGAGAAGTTGTTAATCAAATATTCCCTAATGGAGGGTTCAGAAAAAAGCAATGAAGGAAGTAAAAGTAATTCAGGGATGAATGAATTAAATAGAATAGATATAAGTGAGCCAAAAGAATTTGAAAAAATGCTGGACAAATATTACGCTTATGGAAAAGATAGTTATCTGGCTACTTGGAAAGATAGATACCAAATTATTGCCTTCGAGAAAAAAATGATTGAAAAATTTGGACAGGAAGTAAGCGGATACATTATTTATTTATATGACTATATTTCAAAAAAAACAAATCCGATAGAGTTTATTGACTGTGATTATGAAAAGCTAAGGAAAAATAACGATGACGAAAAAATAAAGATTGAAATCAGTAGAGTTGAGGGATATATAAGCGAAATTGAAAAGCTTGCGTACTTGACGAATGATGAAAAAAATAGAGAAAATATTCCAAAAGATGCTTTGGAAAAACTTGAAGAATGGCAGTGCTATTACATTGATAAAATCAAAGATAAAGAACTTGCCGAATGGATTAATATACTGAGAAAAAATAGACCAGGAGTAACAGACTATAAATATGGAGAATTTTATCCTGTGGAATTTAAGAGGGTAACAGAATTTGCCCTAACGGAGTTTAATAATTATAGAGATAAATTAGAAAATTTACAAAGTAGTGTTGAAGGAAGAACAAAAAGGAAAAGAAAAAAAATAAATGTATCTAATGAAATTATAGCAGATGAAGTTATAAAGCATTGGGATAATGGTATGGAAGAATTTGAAGAAATTTACAAGACAGTAAGTGATTGTTCTGAGCAAGTATTTGGAATAAAATTGACTAAAGATCAGATAAAAGGAAGGTACCAGCGTTACGCAGAAAAAAATAAAGAGTATAAAAGAGAAAAATATTAATAATTAGTGCGTGCACGTGCGTGCACGTAATAAGAAATTAGTTTTGAGACCGCAAACCTGAGGATTATTATCCAAAAGTTTAGCGGTTTTTTAGTGCCGTGTTGACAGCCTCGGGTTTGCAAAATTAGGGGAGATAAAGTCAGCACGGCATTATTCGTTTAAACTAAAAAGGGAAAAAAAGATGAAAGACAAATTGGGAACAATAAAAACAAATTTAATAATACTGCTCAGAAGAATTGATGAAGTGAAGTGCCCGGAAGAGGTAAACTACGATTTATATTGGAAACTGGAAGAGATAAATGAGAGGCTTGGGGAAGTGGAAATACTGATTCAGGAATTGGAAGAGCTTTAGTAGTAAGTAGTAATCAGTAAACAGTTAACAGTTAAGAGTAGAAAGTAAAAAGTAAGAAGTGAAGAAAAATGGAATTTGATTATAAAAAATTTGCTGAAGAATTTTTGAAGTATCTGCCAAACAGCGTGAAGGTAGTTACACTACAAAGTTTTAATGAAGAATACAGAGCATATATAAAGAGTAACAGGGCTAATAAAACTTTGCTGGGTGTTGATCTGGTTATTAAAAAGCTGCTGAGTTATTTCTCTCCGATTAAAACGCTTGATAGCATTGAATTAAAAGATGTTGAAAGATTTCTTGATTCGTTAAAGAAAAATGCACCGAAAGGAATATATAACTACCATCGGACTCTTAGAGCTATGTGGAATAAAGGAAAGCAGTGGAACTATGTTACTGAAAATCCGTTTGAGAAAGTTCAATTGAAAAAAAGACAATTAGGAAAGCCTGTATTTGTTGCCGAGAATCAGCTTGAGGATATACTTAATAATATAAAAGCTGAAGTTGTTAAGGATGCAGTTGTAACAGCTTTTTATTCAGGATGCAGGCTTGGGGAAATTGTGAATTTAACCTGGCAGGATGTTAAGCTGAAAGAAGATTTGTTGATAATAGGTAATAAGGATTTTGAGACTAAAGGTCGTAAGCAAAGAGTAGTTCCGCTCCATCCAAAAGTTAAACAGATACTAATTAAAAAGTTTCCAAAAATAATTAAAAGAGAAAAGCATTATGTGTTCTCGAAAGAAAATGGTTATCCATTTACAAGTGATTATTTCAGCAGGAGTTTTAAACGAGCCTGCAGGCAAGCTGGTGTTGAAGAGGAGATACACTGGCATTGTCTCAGGCACGGAGCAGCTACAAGAATGATAATGAACGGAGCACCATTGCCAGCTGTGCAAAGGATATTGGGGCATTCTAACATTCAAACAACAATGATTTATACGCATCCGGGAATTGAGGATTTGAGGGAAGCGGTAAATAAATTATGAAGGAACCAAGATTGAAGATAGAAACTGAAGCTTTAGATTTTAATCAAAATTTTGGAATTAATGTTTTACCATTAATTGGAAAAAAACCAATTGGAGAATGGACACATTGGCAGAATACAATACAGTCTATCGATGACATTTTAGCAATGGACTGGGGAAAAAATACGACAGGACTTGGTGCTATTTGTGGAATAAATGATTTACTATGTCTTGATCTGGATAAGGTGAAAAAAGAAAAAATACTTGAAAAGATTTTAGAGTATCTGAAATTATCCAAAGATTACAAATGGATTGTAAAAACAAGTACAGGTTATCATATATGGATAATAGTTAAAGATGTAGATAGGATCTTTAAATACTTCGGAAAAGGTTTTGCTTACAAAAAGTTTTATCCAAAAGAGACTGAAACACTTAAGCATTTAGAGCTGAGAGTTAAGAAATGCTACGCTGCTTTACCACCATCAAAGCATCCAAATGGGGATTATTATTATTTTCTGAATGGCAAACCAGATGAACTACCGACAGAAAGCACAGGCAGTGCAATTATTTATACGCTTGGTGAGTTATTTCATCAAGTAGATAGGCAGAAAATATTAAATAAAAAAGATAGATGGCAACCTGATCTTAGGTTTTTAGACAGTGCAATAAAATATTTGAAAAATCATAGACTTGATTATGATGTGTGGAGAGATTGTTGCTTTGCATTATCGAGTCTTGGAGAAAAAGGGAGAAATTATTTTAGAGAACTGAGTACAAATAAGTTTTATCCTGAGGATAATAATGTAACAATTGACAGACAATTCGATGAATGTCTCAAAAGATATGATAGCAGACAAATAAAATTAAATACCTTCTTTTACTATGCAAAAGCATATGGATTTAAATATGGGAATAAAAGAGATACGCTATCAAAAGTAATGCTTACTTATCCGCTTTGTATTCTTCAATGTAAAGACGACGTGCTCGTTGAACAAATCATTTCCTATGGTTTTATAAGATTGAAAGAAGATGAATTAGAAAGAGGCGATGTGGCAAGAAATATAAGCAATGAAGAGATTCATACTTTTCTGAATAAATATAAAATTGATTATTTAAATACAACTGAGTTAAAAAATAATTACCTGGAGATAGAACAGGCTTTAACAGATTTTGAAATGAAGCAGGGAACGGATGCATATGGATTAATAGGACTTGATTTTTTACTGGATTGTAAAGCAGGAAAATTTAGCCATAATGAATTAAGAAGTTATGCTGCTGTAAAAGCGATATTAGGAAGAATAAAAAAATGGAAATGGATTACTTATTCAAGAATTCAGTATGCCTTCATTGGTTGCAAGAGCAAAAAAGTTTATGATGATTGCAGCAATGCAGATAAATTGATTTGTGAGAGAAGTTTATACAGGTATTTTCAAAAGCTAAAAAAGAAGGGATTCCTTGCAGTGTGCCATTATGGGCGAAGAACTTTTTACTCGACTTACTTAAATCAGGAAAGATTAGAAATGGTAGTTATGAAAAGTATCCTGGAAAAAGATAATGAAAGACTTGAGAAAACCAATACTAATTTCACAAAGACTATTACAGAAAAAAGAAAAGCTTTGAGACTTAAAAAACTAAACAAAATTGTGTGACGCTTATTCTTATTACTATCGTCATTTATTTAGTCAGTTAATGAGTCAGTTAAATATGTCAGTTAAAGAGTCATTTATAGTAGGACAGGGTATAGCATAGCAATAACAAACCCAATGCTTTGAACATTATACAAATACGGATTATTTTAATTATAACAATTTAAGTATTTATTAAAATGAGTAATAAAGATAAAGCGGATTTTTGCATCGAGATAGACTTCGAGAGAGGTTCAGAAAGTCCTTCAAGAGTATTTCGTGCAATGACGGAACTAATAGAAACTTTTCAAACAATTGATAAAGCGTTAGTAGAATCAATTGATGTAAAAATTGAGCCAGTAGTGGTTATTGAGGATATTGAATCAGGCTCAATAAAAACTTGGTTGAGTTACGCATTGAGAGCAGTAGATGATGATGCGCTGAAAAATATGGATTGGAAAAAACAAGTTGGAAAATACTTAGTTAAAGCAAAGTACTTTGTATTAAATTTTATTGAAGATAAGACAGAAATTACTTCTTTAGAGCAAATTAAAGATTTAGAAATAAAGTTGCTCAAATCCGCTGAAGAAACTGATGTTATACATTTTCCATCATATGCACCGGTCCAAAGACAAAAATTATTACCCAGTCTGACACGATTGAATAAAGCATTGCAAAACTTAAACGAAAATGAAAAAGCTATTTATATTAGTGTAGATAATAGCGTCAGAATGAATGCAGCATTTAATATAGTACCGGAGAAGTTAGAAGAGCTTTTAACAAATGAGACTATAAGTTCAAAAGCAGAAATGATTTTGAAGGTAAAAAAACCAGATTACCTCAGCGATTCGATGTGGCAATTCAGACACGGGACAAGAATAATTGATGCTAAAATTGTAGATACAACTTGGCTTAAATTGTTCCAGAATAGAGAAAAGGATGTAAGACCAGGCGATTCTTTAAGAGTAATAATGGAAACGATTATTAAATATGGATTTGATAATGAATTAGTCGGTATGCATTACAACATAATAGAAGTTAAAGAAATTATACCAATGCAAAAGCAAGAGCAATACCCACTCTTACCGGATGGTGAAAAGCATTAGGATTGAAAAAAATAATACTACATTTTTATAATTGGCAGATTGCTGCTGACAAACTCTTTTGTGTTAAATGACTATAGACCTGAGTAGTTTTTATATCTTCGTGACCTAACAATTCTTTAACTACATACAAATTAACACCACGTTGTACTAAATTACTGGCAAAGCTATGGCGTAAGCTGTGGAAGTGAATATCATCGTTTAGCTTTGCTGATCTTAAAGCCTTTTTAAATTGTTTGCTAACGTATTCAGCATTAAGAGTATTTACTGAGCCATTCATAAAAACATAATTGCTTACATTATTTATTGATTGCTGATCTAAAATCTTTTTTACTTTTTGATGAATAGGAATTATCCTTTCCTTTTTGCTTTTAGTGGTAAAGCCATCTGAGTTTTTAATGATGATGAGATTTTGATTCTTATCAATCCAATCCCATTGCATATTTAGAATTTCACCCAAACGCATTCCGGTATAAAAAGCAAAGGTGAAAATATTTTTCATTAACGGGCTTGAGGTGTGTAATATAATTTCAATTAATTCTGCTTCTGAAATGAAAACGGGAATTGACTTAGTAACTTTAGGAGCTTTGATTTGTTTGAGCGGATTTGTAGTTAAATAATCCCAAGTCACAGCCTTAGTAAGTGCAGCCTTTATTGTTCTGTAATAGAGTGAAGCTGATGATTGAGAAATTTTAAATCTGGAGTTGATGAAATTATCAAGCAAGCGGACGGTTAAATCTGCCAAGAGAATATCGCCGGTAAATTCAATTAAGAATTTGAAAGAGGGTTTTATTGATCTTTCAATGTAGGCTTTTGATTTTGAATGACTAAGATAGTTGATGTATTCATCCCGGAACTTTGAAAGTATTATTGAGTTGTTTAGTTCAAAGACAACATTGTTTTTCCTGTATGGAATACTGAAGGAGGCGAGAAACTTTTTTGCTTCGTTTATGTCTTTGGTTTTAGTTGAAACTGTTGTTCGTTTTCCTTCAACTTCATAAACGAGTTGATAGAATGGTGTGCGTTTGGATTTAGTAAGAAACATTTTTCCTCCTTACCAGGCAGGGGAGTAAGTACTTACTGAGTACTGACTGAGTACCTACTGAATCAGCAGGAGAGAGAAAACAGAAAAGCCCTAAAACGTTAAGTAATAAGGCTTTTTTAGTACACCCGTAGGGATTCGAACCCCAAACCTTCTGATCCGTAGTCAGATGCTCTATCCAGTTGAGCTACGGGTGCAATTAATTATTTTTTGTATAACCTTCTGATCTCCCGTTTGTAGTCGGGATAAACTCCGTCAGATGCTCTATCCAGTTGAGCTACGGGTGCAATTAATTAATTTTTGTATAACCTTCTGATCTCCCGTTTGTAATCGGGATAAACTCCGTCAGATGCTCTATCCAATTGAGCTACGGGTGCAATTAATTAATTTTTGTATAACCTTCTGATCTCCCGTTTGTAATCGGGATAAACTCCGTCAGATGCTCTATCCAGTTGAGCTACGGGTGCAAATAATTATTTTTTGTATAACCTTCTGATCTCCCGTTTGTAATCGGGATAAACTCCGTCAGATGCTCTATCCAGTTGAGCTACGGGTGCAATTAATTATTTTTTATATAACCTTCTGATCTCCCGTTTGTAGTCGGGATAAACTCCGTCAGATGCTCTATCCAGTTGAGCTACGGGTGCAATTAATTATTTTTTGTATAACCTTCTGATCTCCCGTTTGTAATCGGGATAAACTCCGTCAGATGCTCTATCCAATTGAGCTACGGGTGCAATTAATTATTTTTTGTATAACCTTCTGATCTCCCGTTTGTAATCGGGATAAACTCCGTCAGATGCTCTATCCAGTTGAGCTACGGGTGAACGATGACTTTCCGGTTAAAAATGTATCATTAACAATTGATACTTTCACTGCAAATATAATCTAAAATTTTTGAAGTTTAAGATGTATTTAATCGTTGGATTCTCATCTCAAGTAAAACTTAAATTCAATAATTCATTATGAACCTATTAAAAGCAAATGCATCATTCTAATAAAAATATTTAACACTTTCTCATATTGTAAACTGATGAAGACATTTATAAATAATTCCAATTACAAAATTCAATTTTCACTGGCATACATCTTGGGAATATGACCAATCAGGCAAGAGTAAATAAGTGCTCATCACGAAGATATTATTGCAATTCTGAGATGCATTGGAATCTTAGAATTATTTGTGGAGGCTTGATGAGCCACTCTTGCCAACGATTTGAAACTATGTCCTTGTCTCCAAAAGGTCAATATTATTTCCCGCATCAATAATCTCCTCTAAACAATCTTAATAATTTTTTTTATTTTTGAAAGTAGTCTAAACTCTGTTTGGACGAATCAATCAGAAAATAAAAAATAAGGAGATAGATGTTTAAAGGAACATGTACGGCTTTAATCACACCATTCAGGAAGGATACTTCCATTGATATAGAATCGCTTAGAAAAATTGTTGACCAACAACTTCGTGGTGGCGTTGATGCTTTGGTTGTGCTCGGTACGACTGGTGAGTCACCGGTTATCGAATCTGACGAGAAAAAAATATTAGTAGAAAATGTTGTTGAGGAAGTAAAGAGAAGAATTCCTGTTATCGTTGGAACCGGCACTAACAATACTAAAAAAGTAATCGAGCTTAATAAACAAGCGGAAGAACTTAGTGCCGATGGAGTCTTGATTGTAAATCCTTACTATAACAAAGGAACACAGGAGAGTCTTGTTGAACATTATAAATATATTTCTGAAAGAACAAAGCTTCCTATTATTCTATACAATGTTCCATCAAGAACCGGAATGAATATTCTTCCGGAGACTGCCGTACGTATTCATAAGGAATGTAAAAATGTTGTGGCGATTAAAGAGGCGAGCGGAAACATTTCACAAATTGCTCACCTGATTTCGATAAAACCAGATTCGCTGTCTGTGCTTTCTGGTAATGATGATCAGACGTTATCTATAATGGCTTCAGGTGGTGACGGAGTGATTTCTGTTTTCTCAAATCCATATCCTTCAGAAATGAAAAAAATTACTGAAGCAATGTTGAATGGCAAATTAAGAGAGGCGCAAACTTTGAACAATAAATATTTGGCTATGATGAATACTCTGTTTATTGAAACAAGTCCATCACCTGTAAAATTTGTAATGAGCAAACTGGGACTTTGTGAAAATGTAGTAAGACTTCCTTTGATAAAAGCATCCCTAAAAGTTGAGGAACTTCTTGATAAAGAAATGAAAAGATTATCATCAGTAAAATGAGGTTATAAAATGAAATATGGTTTAGTTGGCGCTTCCGGAAAACTTGGTAAAGAAGTCATTTCTGTATTTGCAGAAAAAAATAATGATCTGGTTTTTTCATTTGATTTGCAGGGAGATTGGAAGCAAACAAATCCTGAGGTTTTAATCGACTGTTCTCTTCCGGAGGCATTTGATAAAATGATGGATTTCACAAAAGATTTTAATGTGCCTCTTATTATTGCAACAACAGGATTATCGGAAAAACAATTATCGTATTTAAAAGAATATTCAAAACTAAAACCAGTAATTCAAAGTTATAATTTTTCGTTAGGTATCCAGATTCTACTTGAACTTGCAAAAATCGCTTATGAAAAATTACCAGACTGGGATATTGAAATTTCCGAAACACACCATCGTTTTAAAAAAGATAAACCTTCAGGAACAGCAAAAATGATCCAAAGCATTTTCAAAGGCAGAGAAGTGAATACTACTTCACACAGATTAGGAAATGTTCCGGGCGATCACACAGTAAATTTTGCCGGACTTGGAGAAGTGGTTTCCATTCAACATAGAGCTTTATCAAGACGAACATTTGCAGAAGGAATATTAAAATCTGCAGAGTTTGCTTTGAAGAAAAAGAACGGTTTTTATTCGTTTACTGATGTAGTGTTTGGAAATATATCAATGGAACACTGATTATTTTGATTGTTTATGATCTGCGCCGATCATAATTAATCTGTAAAATCTGCATTCTATTTGTCTTCATTATTATCAATAGGATTTATTATGGATTCACATGAAATCATAAGAACAATATCAGACGCAAAAAAGAAAACACCGGCAAAAGTTTATCTTCAGGGTGAACTTGGTAAAATTAATTTTGGTGAATTGGATTATTATGGTTCATCGGTTTCTGGAATTCTATTCTGCGAATATTCCGATTTCGAAAAATTTTATGAAAGCAACAAACAATTCATTACTAAATTTAAGATTGAAATTGATAGAAGAAATTCGGCAATTCCAATGGCTGATCTTTCAAAATATAATTGCAGAATCGAACCCGGAGCGATTATCAGAGATATGGTGGAGATTGGTGATCACTGCGTCATAATGATGGGAGCTGTGTTGAATATTGGTGCAGTAATCGGTGAAAGAACAATGATAGATATGAATGTTGTAGTGGGTGGAAGAGCAATTGTTGGAAAGAATTGTCACATCGGTGCGGGAACAGTTTTAGCCGGAGTGATTGAGCCGCCGAGTGCTGATCCTGTAATAATAGAAGATGATGTTTTGATTGGTGCGAACGCAGTCGTGCTGGAAGGTATAAAAGTTGGTAGAGGTGCAGTAGTTGCTGCTGGTTCGATTGTTGTTAAAAATGTTGAACCAAATACAGTTGTTGCTGGTGTGCCAGCAAAATTATTAAAAAAAGTTGATGATAAAACTAAAGCTAAGACTCAGCTAATGGAAGAGTTGAGAAAGCTTTAGATGGAAGATGGTTGATGGAAAATGTGAAATGCGAACTTTGTTTCGAGCTTGTTTCAAAATTTTATAAAATAAATAGAGATGCTGAAATAAATTCAGCATAAATTAGAATACAGAATGAAACTAATCGTTCAAAAATATGGTGGAAGCAGTGTTTCTGATGTTGACAAACTGAAAAAGATTGCTTCGATGATTGCAGCAGTCAGGAAGCAGCAGATTGATGTTGTTGTTGTAGTTTCAGCGATGGGAAAAACTACAAACCAGCTTATCGAAATGGCAAAAGCAATTTCGCCTGATCCTCCGCGAAGAGAAATGGATATGCTGTTAAGTACTGGCGAGCGAACTTCCATGGCTTTACTTTGTATTGCACTTCATGAAGAAGGAATTGAATCAATTTCTTTAACAGGTTCACAAGCCGGAATAATAACTAATGACCGTCATAATGATGCAAGAGTAATTGAAGTTCGCCCGATCAGAGTTTTGGATGAAATTGATAAAGGTAAAGTTGTTGTAATCGGTGGTTTCCAGGGCGTCAGTTACAAACGCGACATAACGACATTAGGAAGAGGAGGTTCGGATACTTCAGCAGTTGCATTAGCGGCTGCATTAAATGCAGAGAGGTGTGAAATATACTCTGATGTTGATGGTGTTTATACAACTGATCCGAATATTGTAGCAAATGCAAAGCATCTTCCCGAAATCTCTTATCAGCAAATTCAGGAAATGGCGGAAGCAGGTGCCAAAGTATTGAATTCTCAGGCTGTTCAATTTGCTAAAGAGGCAAAAATTACTTTGTTTGCACGTGATACGTTTAAACCAGGTAAAGAAACAATTATAAAAGATGTTTCCAGAAAAGAACTGTCAAGCGTTTTAGCTGTAGTTTATGAAAAAGATATCGTTCGCGTTTTTGTTCACGACGCAGATAAAATCTATGTTGTGCTGGACTTTCTTGAAAAGAATCAGATCCCAATTAAAGAATTTCAGGTATCAGGTATTTCTGGTGATAAAGGATACAAATGTTCGTTTATCATCTCAACAAGCAGCCTATACAATTGGGAAAAAGTCAAAGAGAGTCTCGAAGAAAAGTTAAGAGATGGTATTTACATCAATGAAAACTTTGCAGCAATTTCGATAATTGGCGAAGGTTTCAGCCGAAACAACGATGCATTGATTGAGACAATGAAACTGCTGGATTCCAAAGCAATTAATTATTACGGAATAAACACAACATCATTCAGAATTTCTCTGCTCGTCGAAAAAAATCTCCTTAATGAAGCTGTAAAAATCTGCCACGAGTATTGGATTAAATAACGAGGTAAAATTTATTCCACTACAAATTCTATCCGTTGATTTCTATATTTGATAAACATATCTGATTATTAAACTTTTTGTGCCATATTTTTTGTCTAATGATATTGATACAATCAAGATAAAATTTTATATGAATATTTTTTTTAGGATTATTTGTGTCTGTTTAGTTGTTGTAACTCAGGTGATTGCTCAACAAGGTCAGGGTAATTTTTCCGGAGGTTCTATTTTTGGTAAAGTGTTTGACTCATCAACGAAGCACGCAATTGAATATGCGAACATTATCATTTTCTCTTTACGTGATTCATCGATGGTGACCGGTGGAGTAACAAATAGTGATGGCGTGTTCAACATTACACTAAACAAACCTGGTAAATTTAAAGTCGAAGTCAGGTTCATCGGATACGATACTGAAACAATTGAAGTATCAGTAAATCCATCTTCACCAAATATAAATCTCGGTGATATTCTTATTCATCCAACAGCAATAAATTTATCTGATGTTGTCGTTCAGGGAGACAGATCTCCGGTTACTTATGAAATCGACAAAAAAGTTATCAACCCCGATCAGATGCAAACTGTAATCTCCGGAAATGCTGCAGATGTTCTTGCAAATGTTCCTTCGGTTCAGGTGGATGTCGAAGGAAATGTTAGTTTGCGCGGAAGTCAAAACTTTACTGTTTTAATTGATGGAAGACCATCTTTGATGGATGCACAGGATGCCCTTCAACAGATTTCTGCTTCGTCCATTCAGCAAATTGAAATAATCACGAATCCAACAGCTAAATATGATGCTGAAGGAACTGCTGGAATAATTAATATTATTATGAAAAAGAATTTAGGTCAGGAGTTGAATGGTATCTTTAATGCAAATGCTGGAATGTATGATACTTACGGTGGAAATTTTTTAATCAACTACCAGAATGGTTTCAAAGCAAATGCTGGGCTCGATTTTAATCAAAGGAATTTCCCTGGTGATCAAACACAGAATAATATTTATTATCTCGAGAACGGCACATCAACAATAAACTCAATTGGTGAAATCGAAAGAAGAAGAATTTCTTTTGAAGGCAGAGCAGGTATCGAGTTTAATTTAAGCGATTACGATCTCCTTACATTTGGAGTTCGTGGTGGAAAAAGAGAAGGTGGATTTAATTCCACTGATAATTTTACTGAATTTGCTTCATCAGATTCTGCTGATTTTCATTACAAAGGAATTAACGATAGGACACGCGAAGGAACTTACTATTCATTAAATTCAAATTATACCCGGACATTTGATTTACCCGGTCATCAATTAATAGCTGAATTGCTTTTTAGCAAACAGTCATCAGATGAGTTAACAACTACTGCAGAGTTTGATAACGTTAATCAACTAAGCGGGAAAAAAACAACCGAGAATGGTCCATCCACAGATTTCAGAGGAAAGTTAGATTATACTTTACCATTTTCTGAGGTGAGTAAATTTGAAGCAGGTTATCAGGGAGAAATTGAATTATCGGATGAGAGCAACGATCTTTATGAATACAATCCCTCCACCAATCAATATGAACTTCAGGCTCAGTTCAGTAATCTTACAAAGTACAATGAAAGTCAGCATTCACTATACTCAATGTATTCCGATATGTTATGGGTTTTAAATTATCAACTTGGATTGAGAGTTGAATATACTTACAGGAATATTGAAGTTCCTTTGATGAGTCAGACTTTCAATATCGATCAGGTTGATTACTTCCCGAGTATTCACACTTCATATAAAATTACACCAGTGTCAACAATCATGGCAAGTTATTCACGAAGAATTAACCGACCGGGAGGTTGGGCACTCGAACCATTTCCAACCTGGGTTGATGCAAACAATGTTAGGGTTGGTAATCCCAACTTGTTACCAGAATTTATTGATTCCTATGAAACAGGTCTTCAGTCGATTCTTGGAAGTGTTAATCTTTCCATCGAACTATATTTCAGGAAGACAACAAATAAAATCGAATGGGTGCGGACGGCAATAGAAGACAATGTAACTTTAACAACGTTCAGCAATGTTGGTGAAGATTATTCACTCGGCAGTGAAGTAATGGTGATATTCGATCCATTCAGTTTCTGGAATGTTAACCTGATGGGGAATCTTTATAATTATCGTGTTGAAGGAAGTATATTGAACGAGCCATTTTCAAACGAAAGTTTCAACTGGCAGACAAGAATGAATAATACTTTCAAGCTCTGGAGCTCGACCCAAGTACAGTTTAATTTGAATTACAACAGTCCAACAGTTTCCTCGCAAGGGCGATGGGAGGAATTTTTCAGTTCTGATCTTTCTATAAGACAAGAAATTATCTCAAATATTCTCGCGATAACTTTACAAGTAAGAGATGTTTTTGGAACTGCTAAAAGAGAATTTTCTTCGGAAGGTACCAACCTGTACAATTATAATTATTTTAATATGCACACTCCGGCATTGACATTAAATCTTCGATATACATTCAACAACTATAAACCTAAACGGGAAGGCAGGGGAGAGGATAGCGGCAATTTTGAAGGTGGTGAAGAATTTTAAATTGCCAACCTACCAACAATTTTTATCTTACTTCACGACCTCAATCATTTCTCCATTTCAATAATTCATTTTCTATAAATAAGAATTATTGTCAACCATCAGTTCTATCTCCGTTCAGTTCAGAATAAAAAGCTAATAATTGAACTAAAAAAGATTGACACATTCCATTCAATATCGACTCAACATTTTAAACTTCTGGCATATTTTGTGGGAATGTGATTCAACTCAGGACAATTATAAAAACTCATTATGTATAAAATTTTATCTGCAACATTTATTGCGCCTAACATTAAAAGATTTACAATTGAAGCACCAAAGATTGCTCATAAGAGAAAAGCCGGACAGTTTGTAATTATCAGAATAGATGATTTTGGAGAAAGAATTCCTTTAACTATTGCTGATTCCGATTCTGAAAAAGGAACGATTGATATTATCGTGCAGGGTATTGGTAAAACAACTAACGAATTAAACTCACTTCAGACCGGAAATTATCTTAAAGATGTTGTAGGACCACTTGGCAAAGCTTCGCACATAGAAAATTATGGTACTGCAGTTAGTATCGGTGGTGGAGTTGGAACTGCAATTGCATATCCGACAGCCGTTGCTTTAAAACAAGCCGGTAATCATACTATTTCAATCATCGGAGGAAGAACAAAAGAGTTTGTGATTCTTGAAAATGAAATGAAAAAAGTTTGTGATGAAGTTTATGTTACTACAGATGATGGAAGTTACGGCAAGCATGGGTTCGTAACAGATCAGTTGAAAGAATTAATTAATTCAAGAAAAATTGATTTCGTTCTTGCAATCGGACCTATACCGATGATGAAAGCAGTTGCAGATGTTACAAGAGAGAAGGGGATTCAGACTGTTGTAAGCTTAAACCCGATAATGGTTGATGGCACAGGAATGTGTGGTGGATGCCGTGCAACAGTTGATAACAAAACTGTTTTTGTATGTGTTGATGGACCGGAATTCGATGCACACAAAGTTGATTTCAAAACTTTGATGACAAGAAATCAATCATACTTGATGGAAGAGAAAGCTTCAGTTGAAGGACACGAATGTAATTTGAACAAACTCCAGCATAATGATATTCTAGCTAATTAATTGGAAGTTAAATATGTCAGAAAAAATTTCTAACAAAGAAAGAATGAAAATCCCTAGACAGGTAATGCCCGAACAAGATCCTGTTCAAAGAAGAGCTAATTTTTCTGAAGTAAATCTTGGATTTACAGAAGAACTTGCAAAGATGGAAGCCCTTCGTTGTATTCAATGTCCGAAACCAACTTGTATTGAAGGTTGTCCGGTTGGAGTAAAGATAAATGAATTTATCGCACTCGTTGCTGATGGTGATTTTTTAGGTGCTGCGTCAAAAATGAAAGAAGATAATTTACTTCCTGCAATTTGCGGAAGAGTTTGTCCGCAGGAAGAACAATGTGAAATCAAGTGTGTTGTTGGAAAAAAAAATGAGCCCGTTGCAATTGGAAGATTAGAAAGATTTGTTGCAGATTACGAAAGAGAGACAGTTGGTATTCGGGTTCCGTCACCAAAATCTAAAACCGGGAAGAAAGTTGCAATTGTTGGTAGCGGTCCAGCCGGTTTGAGTTGTGCAGGCGATTTAATACAAATGGGACACGACGTAACTGTGTTTGAAGCCCTTCACGAACTTGGTGGTGTGTTGATTTATGGAATTCCGGAATTCCGTTTACCAAAATCAATTGTTAAAGCTGAAATAGAATCACTCAGCAAACTCGGTGTTGAATTTAGAACTAATGAAGTTATTGGATTAACCGATACCGTTGATGAACTTATGAAAAAAGGAGCTTCGTCTCCGACTTCGCCTTCTCAAGGTGGTTATGACGCTGTTTTTATTGCAGTTGGTGCCGGACTTCCATACTTCCTGAATATTCCCGGTGAAAATTTAAACGGTGTTTATTCGTCAAATGAATTTTTAACAAGAGTGAATTTGATGAAAGCATATCGCTTTCCTGAATTCGATACACCTGTTTTTAATTGTAAAGATAAAAATGTTGCCGTGTTTGGCGGTGGTAATACTGCAATGGATACAGTAAGAATCTCAAAACGTCTTGGTGCAAAAAATGCATATATTATTTACAGAAGATCAGATGTTGAAATGCCTGCACGTGAAGAAGAAATTCATCATGCAAAAGAGGAGGGGATTGAATTTATTTTACTTTCAAATCCTCTTGAATTTATCGGTGATGAAAAAGGTTGGCTTCAAGCAGTAAAGATTCAAAAAATGGAACTTGGTGAACCCGATTCTTCCGGAAGAAGAAGACCAATTCCGATTCAAGGCTCGGAATATATTCTCCCGATTGATATGGCTGTAATTTCAATTGGCAATGGTTCAAATCCTATCATTCAAAAAACAACTCCCGACTTGCAGTATAATAAGTGGGGAAATATCATTGTTGATGAAAACACAATGAAGACATCGAAGAAAGGTGTTTTTGCAGGCGGTGATATTGTAACCGGTGGTGCAACCGTTATTCTTGCTATGGGTGCAGGAAGAAAAGCTGCTTCAGCGATTAATGATTATTTACTTAATGGAGATAATCCGTAAATATTTTGCGTCATAAGTTTAACTGAGACAATTAAAATATTTCAATTATTAATCTTGTGAAGAGACGTACTCACATCCAGCAGGAATCTCAGGCTTTACTAACAATACATCTTCTCTTAATAAATGAACAGTTCCAACCGGATCTCCTTTTTTCTTCACTACGTATTTTTTAAAAGTAAAAGCAACCGGAACTATTCCTGCCGTCTTTGCCTTGCTGTGAAAAGCAGCAATCGAAGCAGATTTTTTTAATACACTTTTCGGAACAGGTTCTTTTGTGTTATGAATTCTCAAAACTGCGTGTGAACCTGAAGCACCTCTTGCATGGAACCAATAATCGTTTTGCTTTGCAAACTTTGTTGTTAAAAGATCGTTGTTCTTACTGTCTTTGCCGACATAAAGATCATATTTTCCTTCAATCACATAGTGTTTGAACCTCAAGCTCAAATCATCTTTAGCTTCTTTTTCTTGTACGGATTTTATCCTTAGTTTTTTCATTACTTCTTCCAGTTCTTTAACTGATTGAATTTGATTAACAGACTCATTCAGATTTTTAAGATAGTTGAATTCACTTTTTAATTTTTTCACAAGTTCTTGAGTTTTTGCAATCAACGTTCTTTCTGATTTTGATTTTTCGAAGTAGTAATCAATATTTTTTTGAGGTGAAAGTTTTGGATTAAGTGCAATCTGAATTTTACTGTCATCACCGAAAATATTATCAACAGTAATATTGTTCATTCCTGCTTTGATCTTGCTGATATTAGTCAGCAGAAGATTTCCGTTTTGGTTGTATTCAGCTTCCTTGCTTCCTCTTTCCAGAATTCCGTTAAGACTATTAAGCCTGTTAGAAATTTTATTTATTTCTCTATCAAGCGATTGTTTGATGAGCTTCAAACGCTCTGATCTTGAATCAACATAATATTTTTTTGAAAGAAGAAAATTCTGTGCCTCAATTACATTTTTGAACAAAAACTTTTCTGTAAATGGTATGCTTTTAAAATTCTCAAAACCGAGTTTTATTTCCTGAGCGCTTTCATCTGCAAATACACAAGGGCTGGATATCCTGATCTCTTCTAGGACTCCTTTCAATATGTTTTCAAGTTTTAGATTTGAATTATCATTAGATCGTGATTTTACTTCTTTGATTATATCAGTTCCAAGCACCGGATATTTTTTCCTGATGTGATCAAGATAATTTGTCTCAACATCAAGATGCAGATTGATTGCGTTCCAATCTTCTGAAAACTTTTTATTCAGAAATTCATCATGAATAACGGAAAGTTCAGCTTGTCCGATAGTTTTGAATGGGATGAAGACTTCATTATTTGAAAAAAAAACGTTTGTAAACTTTCCCCTGATCGCAAAATAGATTTCAGAATGTTCGAGATTGAATTTTATAATCCTGTCATCAACAGCAATTTCAAGCGAATGAATCTTTTCATCAACAGACTGGTTAAAAAAGTCTATCGTGTTTTTCTTTGCTCTCGAAAAAGTATTTTTTATAGTTAAATAAGGGCTGCCGGGGACAACACATATTTCAACAAATTTTTCATTACTGTTATTGCTGCAATGAATGATGAGCGTACCTTTTTCCTGGGAAAATATTTGTGCAATATTTAATCCTTTTAAAAGATCATTTGCCTCAATGATTAACCTGTTAAGAAAGAAATAATTTCTGTGCATTTAAATTCATATTAAAATCTTCTCAACAAATAAAAGTATGCCGGATGGCAAAAACAAAATTAAATTCATAATCCATACAACCATACAACCATACAGTCATTCATCCATACTTCTATTACATCGTTAATTGTATAAGAAAACTGCAATTGATATATTTGATTTATGAAAAATTTCCTTCGAAATTCTCTGTTAAAAAAAATACTTTACGGTTTTATAGGCTTAATATTATTTATTATCGTTCTGGATAATTTTATAATGCCGTGGGTTGTGAGTTCTCCTGAAACAACCGTCCCGGAAGTAATCGGAATGCAGGTTACTGAAGGTATTCGTGTACTTGAAGAAAAAGGATTTGAACCTGTAATCAGTGATACATCTTATGGTCTTCAATCAAAAGTTGGGGAAATTTTTCTGCAAAAACCTGATCCCGGTGCAGTTGTGAAAGAAGGAAGAACAGTTTATTTGTTTGTTAGTGGTGGTGATAAAACTATATCAGTACCTCTGTTAAAAGGTAAATCACTTCTCGATGCAAAGTTTGCTCTTGAACGTTTGGGTCTAAAATTGGGAAGAATTGAAAGAATTCCTTCCAGCCAGCCTCAGGATATGATTTTTGATCAACAGTTTGAAGAGGGAACATTACTCAAACAAGGCGACTTTGTTGGTGTTTCAATCAGTGCAGGTACAGGTGGTGGAACTATCATTGTCCCCGATCTGATTGGTAAATCTCTTACAGAAGCAAAAAAGATTCTTGCTGATAGTTCATTGATTATTGGAAAGATAAATTATCAACCCTCTGCAACTCTGCTGCCTAACACTATACTTGATCAATATCCAAGCAGTGGTAATTCTGTTAATCCCGGAAATGCCATTGACCTTTTTGTCACAAAACCCTCAGACACCAATATTCCCAATGAGGAGAATGATTAATATGACTTACTTAGCTCCTTCAATACTCTCTGCAGATTTTTCAAATTTATCGCAGCAAATTCGTATGACTGAAATGGGTGGAGCAGATTGGATTCATTGTGATGTGATGGATGGTCATTTTGTTCCGAATATTACTATCGGACCTGTAATAGTAAAAGCTGTTAGAAAAACCACTAAGCTTCCGGTTGATGTCCACTTAATGATTGAAAATCCAGATAAATATTTGGAAGCATTTGTTGACGCAGGTGCAAATTATATATCGGTGCACGTTGAAGAAGTTGTTCATCTTAACAGAACTGTAAATCGAATAAAAGAACTTGGATGTAAAGCCGGTGTTGTAATAAATCCTGCAACTCCTGTGTCTGCTTTGACAGACATTGCTGAATATATTGATCTGCTTCTCATTATGACAGTTAATCCCGGATTTGGAGGACAGAATTTCATTCCAAATTCAATCAGAAGGATTGAAGAGGCTGTAATTCTCAGATCAAAACTTAATGCAAATTTTTTAATTGAGATTGATGGCGGTGTTAATTCAAAAACTATAGTAAAAGCAAAGAAAGCCGGAGCTGATATTTTTGTTGCTGGTTCTGCAATATTTCATTCTGATAATATTACGGCTTCGACTGCCGAATTAAGGAATCTTATTAAATAAATGTTACACTGAATCCTTCAGGTATCAATTTAAGTTACACATAATTGATCTCTCAATTAATAAATCTTTCGTACATTAATTCTTTTAACAAATACAGGGACAAGTTTAATTATTCTCTTTTGCGTTTTAATGGACTTTATGGGCTTGAACTAAGGAATATTCCGTCAGAATTATTTTACATTTTTAATGATAGTAATGGATCAAACATCTTTCAATCAGGAAATAATTTTTTGATTACAGGTTCATTTCACGATATCCGAAATAGTATCAATAATATGAAATTAACTGAAGTTATAAAATCAGATTTACTGAATCCGATTAAGAATTATGAAAAGTCTTCAATGATCAAATATCAAATCGGTAAAAAAGAATTTGATTTTAAATATTCATATTCGATGGGTGTTCTCAACGTCACTCCTGATTCATTTTCTGATGGTGGCAAATTCTTCAAAAAGGAAGAAGCACTTCAACTTGCATCGCGAATGGTAGAGGAAGGCGTGGATATTATTGATATTGGCGGAGAATCTTCAAGACCGGGATCTATTCCAATTGAAGAGCAGGAAGAATTACAGCGGGTTATTCCTTTGATTGAAAGAATAATGTTAGAAAAACCGGAAACAATAATTTCAGTTGATACAGTACGTTCAAACGTTGCACGAAAAGCTCTTGAAAGCGGTGCAAAGATGGTTAATGATATTAGCGCAGGAACATTTGATCCAAATATCTTCAATATCATAAAAGATTTTGATGCATCAATGGTAATAATGCATATCAAGGGTAAACCTAAAACAATGCAGGTTTCACCCAGCTATGAAAATGTAATCACTGAGATATATGACTTTCTTTCCGGACAAATTGAAATTGCGTTGAAGCATGGAATAAAACAAATTTTTATTGACCCTGGTATTGGCTTTGGAAAAAGAATTGAAGATAATCTTAAACTTTTAAGCAGGCTTGAAGATTTTAAGTCATTGGGATTTCCTATTTTAATTGGTGTTTCTAGAAAATCTTTTATTGGGAACATGCTTAATTTAAGTATCGAAGACCGGGATGATGCTTCCAATGCGTTAAATGCGATGCTTTTAACAAAAGGAGCCAGAGTAATACGAACTCATAATTTTGTTCAAGCTGTTCAAACTTGTAAACTTTATAATTCACTTACAGACTATCAATGATAGAACTTTTCAAAATCGGATTTTTAACATTTACTCTTTTAGATCTGATTGATATCCTGATCGTGGGTTTTATTGTTTATAAATTATATGTCCTGCTCAGAGGAACAATCGCTGCTCAGATTTTTATTGGGCTAATAATTATTTTAATCATTTCGTTTGCAGCTCAGGCAATTCAATTAAAAGCTCTTAACTGGCTTTTGAAACTCATCACTGACATCTGGGTGATTGCATTCGTTATTTTGTTTCAACCGGAAATCAGACGTCTGCTGGTAATACTCGCCAGAAATCCTATAATAAAAATATTCAGTAAGCATGATATTGGTGAATCAGCTGAGATCATTGCCGATGCAGCATTTGAACTTTCTCAGAGACAATATGGAGCGTTGATTGTAATTATCAGAGAAACCGGAATCAGAACGTATATTGAATCAGGTGAAATTTTAAGTGCCCGACTCAGTAAATCATTAATTACTTCTATTTTCTTCCCAAAATCTTCATTACACGATGGAGCTGTGATTGTAAAAGGCAATATTGTTGAAGCTGCCAGATGTACTCTGCCTTTATCTACAACCACACAAGTTGATGGAGAAAATCTTGGTATGCGGCACAGAGCAGGATTAGGTATAAGTGAACAAGCTGATGTCATAAGTGTAATTGTCTCAGAGGAAACCGGTGGAATTGCCGTTGCTGAGAATGGTATTTTAACAACAGGTCTTTCAAAAGATTCACTCAAGAAAAAGTTAAAAGAATCTTTTGTGACGCCAACTCCAAAAGGCTGGAAATCATTATTTGAACAATTCAAAGGTCATAAGAAATAATTCCAGTCTGATATGTGCAGTCATTCCTTTTTATAATGAAAAAGAGACTTTGACAATTATTTTAAATGATACATTGAATTATGTTGACTCTATTATCGCTGTAAACGATGGTTCTATAGATGGCTGGGCTTATGAACAGAATGAAAATAAAATTCATTTTATAAATCTTGACCGGAATTACGGAAAAGGAAAAGCATTGAATGCAGGATTTGAAGCAGCACTTGAAAGAGGAATGAAAATAATTATTACTCTTGATGCAGATCTTCAGCACGAACCAAAATACATCCCGCATCTGATAAGCAGTTTAGAGACGTATGATATCGTTATTGGAAACCGATTAAAAAATTTAACTGGTATGCCTGTTCAAAGAAAGTTGAGTAATAAGTTAACTTCAGTTTTGCTTTCATTTAAAACAAAACAAAAAATAGTGGATAGTCAATGTGGTTTCCGGGCATTCCGATCCGAAGTATTAAAAAATGTCCGAACCAATAGCCCAGGATTTGAAGCAGAGAGTGAAATGATTATCCAAGCTGCAAAAAAAGGATTCAGGATAGGCTTTGTTGATGTTCCAACTATCTACGGAAAGGAAAAGAGTAAGATGAAACCTTTGCAGGCGATAATCGGTTTTTTAAGGGTTCTATTATCTTAAACAATGAATTAATTTTTTAGTCGAAAACAAAATTTTTCTAAGTTATTTTTGTCAATGACAGGATAAACGTTTTTGTATTATAAAAGAATGGAGTGATAAAATGAAATTAAGATATTTTTCACATTCAGCTTTTCAACTGACCACATCTGTCGGTACGAAAATTTTAATAGATCCGTTTTTATCAGGAAATCCAACGTCACCTGTAAAACAGAACGAAGTTGACGCAAATTATATAATTCTGACTCACGCACATGGTGATCATATTGGTGATAGTTTCGAGATAGCAAAAAGATGTAACTCTACATTTATTTGTGTTAATGAACTGGCAAATTATTGTAAGTCTAAAGGATTTAATGCTCACAATATGCATATTGGTGGTGCACATAATTTTGATTTTGGAAAAGTTAAATTTACAATAGCTCACCATGGTTCATTAACTCCGGATAACCATTATGCCGGAGAACCTGCCGGAGTTATTATATCAGTTGACGGAAAAAATGTTTATCATACCGGCGATACCGGATTATTTTATGATATGAAACTGATAGGTGAGATGACCCCAATTGATTATATGCTTCTGCCGATTGGAGATAATTTTACGATGGGAATTACGGATGCAGTTAAAGCAGTTGAATTTGTTTCACCAAAATTTGCTGTACCAATACATTATAACACTTTTCCGGTTATCACTGCGGATCCAAATGAGTTCAAAAAATTATGTGAATCTAAAGGTCACCAGGTGAAAGTACTTAAGTTTGGAGAAGAAATAGAATTATAACTAAACTGGATAGTAAATAAATAATTTAATGACTAAAATAATAGCCATAGCAAATCAAAAAGGAGGAGTAGGTAAAACTACCACCGCTATCAATTTATCTTCACTTCTTGCTGCTGCAGAAATGAAAACACTGTTGATTGATATTGATCCACAATCTAATTCATCCTCCGGACTTAGTGTGGTAAAACATAGTCCCTCCGTTTATGAAGTGCTTGTCGGTAATGAAAACATAAAAGATGCGATAATAGAATCATTTATGCCGTATCTGGATTTGCTTCCTTCAAATATTAACCTTGTTGGTGCTGAAATCGAAATGGTTGAATTACCAAAAAGAGAAACAATACTTAAAGAATCTCTGCAGGAGATTTCGGAGAGATATGATTATATTTTAATTGATTGTCCGCCTTCGCTTGGTCTTTTAACACTCAATGCGCTTACTGCTGCAGATTCAGTATTGATTCCTGTCCAATGTGAATATTTTGCGCTCGAAGGTTTAGGTCAACTCTTAAACACTATCAATATTGTCAAACAATATTACAATAGTAAATTAACAATTGAAGGCGTTCTGCTTACAATGTTTGATACCCGATTAAGACTTTCGCATCAGGTTGCAGATGAAGTGAGAAAATATTTTGGTGAGAAAGTTTATAATACGGTGATTAACCGAAATGTTAGAATATCTGAGGCTCCAAGTTTTGGAAAACCAATCATACACTATGACGCTGTATCAACCGGTGCGCAAAATTATATGGCGCTTGCTGCTGAAGTTATTGAAAGAAATTCAAAATCTATAAATACTGTAGGAAATGAGTAAAATGAAAACAGGTTTAGGCAGAGGATTAGATGCTTTGATCAAGCCTCAGGAATATATTAAAAATACTGAGCAAAATGTTGACTTATCAAGAGTTAAGGACGACGATGGTAAACAGATTGATGTCCTTGCAAAAATTGCTGTTGAGTTTGTATCAAGAAATCCATATCAGCCTCGTTTCAATATTGATCCTGTATCGCTTGATGAACTAAAAAAATCAATACTTACAAATGGTTTGATCCAGCCGATTACAGTAAGGAGAACACCTGATCATAAATATCAGTTAATCTCTGGTGAGAGAAGACTTCAGGCTTGCAAAGAGATTGGATTCAAGGAAATACCAGCATACATCATTGATGTTGATTCTGACGAATTAATGCTGGCGCTTGCTTTGATTGAAAATATTCAACGAGAAAAGTTAAATGCTATTGAGGTTGGCACTGCTTACAAAAGATTGATGGATGAATGTCATCTTACTCAGGAACAAATTGCTGAGAGAGTTGGTAAAGACAGAACGACTGTTGCAAATACTATCAGGTTATTGAAACTTCCACAAAAAATTCAGGACGCGTTGGCTCAGGATAAAATTACATCCGGACACGCAAGAGCATTAATCAATCTTGACAATGAACCACTTCAGCTTCAATTGCTCGAAAATATTCTCAGTAAAAATCTATCTGTAAGAAAAGTTGAACGGCTTGTCCGAGAATTGAATGAAGGTGGCACCAGAAAAATAAATAAGACTCAAACAAATGATGATGTGAAAGCTACTTTCTACACTCCAAATTTACGTGATGTGGAAGATAAGCTGCGCGTAATTTTTGGAACAAAGGTTAAATGTGTTCAGAGAAAAGACGGTACCGGCGAAATAACTTTAGAGTACTATTCAAAAGATGAATTCGAGCGTTTAATTGAACTCTTTGAAATTATTACCAAGAATTATAATTAGAGTATTTTTTGTACTGGTTATTTTTTCCACGATAACTCACAGTCAGGAAATCACCGATACAAACCCTCCTTCCGATACCGGATTTGTTATGCAAAAATCACCATGGGGTGCTGTTCTGCGAAGTGCTATAATTCCTGGATTCGGTCAATTTTATAATGAATCATACTGGAAAATACCGGTCATCTGGGGTGTTGGCGCTTTATTTATTTCTGGTTGGGTTCATAACAATAATCTTTATAAAGATTATAAAGATTTGTTTATTGAAACCGGAAATCAAAATTATTTGCAATACAGAGATTTTTACAGAGATCAACGTGATAATTTTGCAATTTATATGGCGTTGTTATATCTGCTAAATCTGGTCGATGCTTATGTCGATGCTCATTTGTATGATTTCAACGTAGATGAAGATCTTATCACAGGATCTTCAAGATTAAATTTCAGACTTTATTTCTGAACCTAAAAACCTGTAGATGAAAAACTCAATTACTTGTCCTCATTGCAAGTCCGATAATGCTTTCTATAATGTAACATGCAATAAGTGTGGATATTATCTGCGGGACAAAATCTATAATATTGATCTGTGGTCAATTATTATAAAATTAATTGATAATCCTTCAAAGGCTTTCAGAAATATCATTTATGCGGAGCATAAAAATTTTATTTTTTTTATTCTTCTTTTCATCTCTGCAAAAGTTTTAATCAACAGTCGTTTCCTTTCAATGGTCAGCGTTGGAGAATTTCAAACAACATTAGAATTGTTTTTCAGTTATCTGATCGTTCTGGTCTCTGTACTAATTTTTTTTATTGTATTCACTTTTGCTTATAAATCACTATGTATTTTTCAGAGTGTTCATTTCAGATTTGCAGATATTTTTTCTTTAATTATCTATTCTCAAATTCCATTTGTTTTTGGACTAATAATATTATTTCCTCTTGAGTTGGTGATCTTTGGTGATTACTTGTTCTCAATTAATCCATCACCTTTCTTAATAAAAGGCAGCATAGCATATCTGTTTCTTGTAATGGAATTAGCATTAATATTATGGAATATATTTCTCACTTTCTTAGCTTTCAAAGTTCACTCACACAATCTTATCCTCAGCACTGTTGTTACGATTAGTTTCGTTGTTTTGTTTTGGGTTTTAATATACTTTTGTTCAGTTATCATATTTACAATTTAAATTATGTCATCAACCGATAATTCCTTTCACAGAGATGAAGAATATATTATTCACACCTATAAAAGATTGCCTATAGAAATTACACACGGCGAGGGTGTTTATTTATTTTCAAAAGACGGCAGGAAATTTCTTGATTTTTTTTCTGGTCTTGCTGTGAATGCCCTTGGTTACGGAAATAAAAAAGTAATTAGTTCAATAGAGGATCAGCTAAATAAATATCTGCACATTTCTAACTATTACATCAGTACGCCTCAGATACAACTTGCTGAAAAATTAGTCAAGTATTCAGGATTATCAAAAGTATTTTTCACAAACAGCGGAACAGAAGCAATTGAAGCTTCACTGAAACTGGTAAGAAAAGTCTCCGGACCTCAAAAAAGAATAATTGCATTTTCAAATGCATTTCATGGAAGAACTTATGGTGCATTGAGTATTAGTGGAAAAGAAAAATATAAAAAACAATTTGAGCCGTTGGTTCCAAATATTGTTCGATTAAATTTTAATGACATTGATGAAATTAAAAACTCAATAGATGCTAATACTGCAGCAGTTTTTATAGAGTTTGTTCAGGGAGAAGCAGGAATTTATACTGCTTCAGCACAATTCGTTCAACAGTTAGATGAACTAAGAAAAATATTTGGTTTCATACTGGTCGCTGATGAGATTCAAACTGGAATAGGTCGAACCGGTAAGCGTTTTTCATTTAATCATTACAATATAGAGCCCGATATAATTGTTTTAGCTAAAGCAATTGGAGGAGGATTACCTCTGGGTGCTATGATTATTAACAAAAAATATTCAGAGGCATTTCAACCTGGTGATCATGGAAGTACTTTCGGGGGCAATCCGGTTGCGTGCGCTGCTGGGTTGGCTGTTACCGAAATAGTTTTTGAAAATGGATTGGTTGATCAAGTGGAAAAATTGGGAAATTATTTCAAATCAGAATTAGTATCAATCTCAACGAACTTTCAATCAATTATAAATGAAGTTAGGGGAATTGGATTCATGCTCGGTGTGGAATTGAAAGATTCCTGTTTAAATATCGTTGATGAGTTTTTGAAAAATGGAATATTGGTTAATTGTACAAATGACAAAGTAATCAGGATTTTACCACCACTTATTGCAACAAAAGACAACATTGATTATTTCCTGAGTACTTTTAGAAATATTCTAAACAAATACTCGTGATGATTTCTTCATTAACTTCTTACATTCTTGTAATTGGAACTCGTTTATCCGGGTTATTTACAGTCAGAAGATTAAAGGAATAAATTTCATCAGGCAAAAAGACACGAATAGTCAAAACATCAATACGTAGTTTTATTAAAAATATTTTTTACGATTGCACCGTATCTAATACCTCGAGTACTAACCGACACATTTTCGATTTTATAATATTTCAAAAATTGTTCAAGTATAATCGTTCCTGCCAGGATTATGTCTTCACGCCCTTGCATTATCGTCCCATACTTGTTAAGAATACCAGTTGAATCAAGTTTACTGATTTCTGAAATCATGTGAATTAAATCATTTTTTTTTAGAGTAAAGTTATCAACCAAATCTTCATCAAACTCTTTTAGTCCAAGATGCATACATGCTAATGTTGTTGCCGTTCCCGCTACCGCAATTATCTGTGATGAAACTAATGAATTGTTATAAGTTCGAAAATGATTTGTAGCTGCACTGTTTAAAGATTCTATTTCATTTATTGTGGGAGGTGAGGATTTAAGAAATTCTTCCGTCGCAGTAACTGAACCGAGTTGTAAACTGACTTTAGACAAAATTTTTGTGGTATCACCCGTTATGATTTCAGTACTGCTCCCGCCGATATCGATTACTGTCGTTCTGCCAATAGTCTTTAATGCTGAAGTAGCTCCAAGATATGCATACTCTGCTTCTTCATTTCCATCAATTACTTTTAATTCCATTCCAAATTCTTTACGAATGGTTTCGATAATTTCTGACGAGTTAGAAGCTATCCTGAATACATTTGTTCCGGAGACAATTATTCTTCCACAATTAAACTTATTAATAATACTTTTGTATTTCCTCAAAACTGCTAATAAGTTAGAGATACTCTCTGAACTTATTTTACCATTTTGTTTGATTCCCCGACCGATTCTGGGCATATTATAATCATTAAATACCGGTACAATACTTTTTGTCACAGTATTGACTTCTGCGATCAAAAGTATAACTGTATTTGTACCAATATCGATAGAAGCAATAGTCATATATTTTTTTTAAATTTAAATTAAAGATTGGATAAATTAAATGAAAAAAGAAAAAATACTTACAAAAATCTTTGCATATATTTCACTTACTTCAGGAAGTATTTGGTTTGGAGCATATATCTCCAGGTTGCTCACAACCTACCAAATGTTTGAGGCTACCGAACTCAAATTAAAAAGTTATGTCACGGATAGTAATATCTCATCTATTTTTCAAACAACGTATCCTTTAGTAAACTTAACTATCTTTTCTTATTTAATTATGATAGTTTCATTCACATTATTTTTGGTATTCTCAAAAATTAAATTAAAAGAGAACGGTTGGCTATTCATTATTGCAATGATCATTTACTTAACTTTACCATTTGAATTTATTCTTTTACTGATTGATTATAAACTCTTTATTTTATTTATGAATGACCAGTTTACATCAGAACTAATATTGCAATTAATAACGAAAAGGGTTACTATGTTAAGCAGCTTTCCGATTATACTATTGTTTAGTTATTTATCGATACCATACTTTTTAGTATTTCAACCATTCACAAAAAAGACATCGAATGAAAATTAAAGAAAAAGAGTTTGAAGAAATATTGCAGGAATTAAAATCGGTTGCAGACCAGCTTGGAGCAAGCATCAGGTTTGAAAAGGGAGACTTTAAGGGTGGATATTGTATTATTAACGATAAGAAAGTCATTGTAATTAATAAAATGACCAACCTTCAGAGAAAAGTTATGATACTCTCGACAGCATTAAAGGAATTAGGCGTCGAAGAAATTTATCTTTCACCACGACTAAGAGAAGTAATAGAAGAAATGTCAGGTTCAGTATGAGAATTATTATTTTAAATGGTCCTAACTTAAATCTCCTGGAAAAACGTCCAGCAGACGTATATGGTAATATCTCATTAACCGAAATCGAAAAAATTGTAAAGACAGCATATCCAAAACATCAGTTCGAGTTTTTTCAAAGCAATCACGAGGGCGAATTAATTGAAAGAATCCAATCTGCTGATTCAACATTTGATGGATTAGTGATTAATCCCGGTGGTTTCTCACATACTTCAGTTGCGATCAAAGATGCTCTCGAACTTTGTTCAGTTCCTAAAATTGAGGTCCATTTATCGAATATTGCTTCCCGCGAAAACTTTAGGAATGTTATGCTAACTGCTTCAAGTTGTAATGGTTACATAAGCGGTTTTAGAGAAAAGGGTTATCTTGCAGCAGTTTTCCTTCTTGAGAAAATAACAGCAAAGTAATAAATAGATAAACTTTGTGTCATAAAACTCCTATTCTGTTCTGACTGAATTTGTAACAATCAATGGTATGAAAAGAGTTAACTGATATAATTAAAGTTAATAGTTACAAACTCGACTTAAATTTTGATATATTAACAAGGATTTCTTAAGTTTCTATCAAGAATTTTATAAAAACTATGCGAGACCTTTCAATAAAAAAGTTATACTACTCAATCAGTGAAGTAAGCAAAATCACAGATATCGAACAGTACGTGTTGAGATATTGGGAAACTGAATTTGAACAGTTAACTCCACAAAAAAACAGAGCAGGCAACAGAATATATACAAATAAGGATATCCGCTTAATCCTTTACATCAAAGAACTTTTGAGAGAGAAAAAATATACTATTGAAGGTGCAAAAAAAATCCTTGAAAATTATGAACAGGATAAGAAACCAATCGTTGAGATAAAAGAGAAAAAAATAATTGAAGATATTAAACCAGAAGTTGAAATTGTGATGGATAATATTTCAGTAAAAGAGGACCTTAAGGAGATTAAAGAAATCTTAAAATATTTGTTACAGAAAATTTAATACGGAACGTGGCGCAGCCCGGTAGCGTACCTGAATGGGGTTCAGGTGGTCGGGGGTTCAAATCCCCCCGTTCCGACAAAAACAAAATCTTATCAGAACATTCTCACAAAATTTATTAATAATATATTTTTTATAATTTCATTTGAATGGGATTCAGGTGGTCGTGGGTTCTTCCGAAGGAATGCCTTTGGCAAAATCCCCCCGTTCCGACTCAAGATCGCTCAACTAAAGGTTGAGTTTTTCTTTTTTAAAATTAACTCTGGAAATAATAAACATTTTTCAATGTCCGTTTTATTGTCTTCTAATTAGAAACCATATTCTTAAATTCTATTTTTTAAATTAAGTTTTGCTAATCATCTATTCTGATTATTCCGATTGTATACCTAAATTTGACCTATAATTTTCTATTAACCTTCATATTTTTCGTTATGGAATTTAGCATCCAAAGAGAAAAACCAACCTGCAATTGTGGAGTATTTGGAATCTATGGTTCACAAAATGCTTCACTTGAAACTTACTATGGTTTACACGCGTTGCAGCATAGAGGTCAGGAAGCGTGTGGTATAGTAACAAAAAGCACCAATCAAAAAAATCATGAGGTATTTTCTGTACATAAAGGTGAAGGTCTTGTCACGGAAGTTTTTGTTGATCAGGAAATTTTTCAACACAAGCTCAAAGGTGATGTTGCAATTGGTCATAACCGCTACTCAACTACAGGTTCAGCTCAATCAATAAAGAATATTCAACCTTTCATTGTCAATTACAGACTTGGCAATCTTGCAGTTGCACATAACGGAAATCTTACTAATGCCAGGGAAATTCGTGAAGAATTAGTAAACGAAGGCTCCATATTTCAAACTACAAGTGACACCGAAGTTATACTTCATTTAATTGCTCGCAGTAAATTGAATGATCAAATTGATCAGATAAAAGAAGCACTCCAAAAAATAGAAGGTGCGTTCAGTCTTGTGATTATGACTGATGATAAGCTTGTTGCAGCTAGAGATCCAAATGGATTCAGACCTCTTGTAATTGGAAAACTGAATAATGCGTTTATTGTAACTTCAGAAACCTGTGCATTCGATCTAATTAGTGCAGAGTTTATTCGCGAAGTAATGCCAGGCGAAATTGTGGTTATTGATGACGAAGTGATTCAAACAAGAGAAATAAAATCATACAACATTCATAATTCAATCGCACCTCAAAAACATTGTATTTTCGAGTTCATTTATTTCTCACGTCCGGATAGTTTCATCTTCGGTCACAATGTAGATAAAATGAGAAGAAGACTTGGTAAAGTACTTGCCAGGAACCATCCCGTCTATAATGAAGATGATAATAAAGTTATTGTTATTAGTGTGCCGGATAGTTCAAACACAACAGCTTTAGGTTATCAAACAGAACTGGAGAAACTCGGTGTTAACTGCAGATTGGAAATTGGTTTAATCCGAAGTCACTATATCGGCAGAACATTTATTCAACCGGGACAGGCTAACAGGGAAATTGGTGTTAAAATTAAATTCAACACAGTTAAAGGGGTTCTTGAAGGAAGAACTGTTGTGCTGATTGATGACTCAATTGTTCGTGGAACTACTTCAAAACAACTCGTTAAATTAATTCGTGATGCAAATCCAAAATCTATTCATCTTAGAATTTCATCTTCTCCAATAACTCATCCTTGTTATTATGGAATGGATTTCCCAAGCAAAGAGGAGTTAATCGCACATAATTATAACTCGGATATTCAAGAAATCGGCAAATATCTTGGAGTAGATACACTTGAATATCTGACAATTGATGAAATGCTCGAAGCAGTTTCAGAAGCAGGAAAAGATAATTTCTGTTATGCTTGTTTCTCCGGAAAATATCCTACAGTTGTTGATCACAAATTCAAAAAGGAAATATATGAGATTTAGTCTGGTTTTTCTGATAATTCTGCTAACATCCATTTCTCATTTCACATCAGCACAGAGTACATATTTTATAAAATACAAATCAATTGTTTCTTTATCTGAAGTTGAACAAAAAGTTCAGCAGGATCAGTTTGTTCCGGCAGGGATTCAGTTGAGATTGCAATCTGAAACTAAGTCGGTTGATCATCTTGCTAAAGGAATAGCAAAGGCTGACGAAGTAATAGGAAGAATAATAAAGATTACATTCACTGATGATGTTGATGAATCACAATTTCTTCAACTAAAAAATCTTGACCCGACAATTGAGTATGTACAAAAATCGGTCAACTATAAAATTGATTTTGTACCGAATGATAGCTTATTATCACAGCAGTGGGCATTAAATAAAATACAAGCTTTCGATGCTTGGAATAAAACACAGGGAGCAGATTCAGTTTTGCTAGGAATAATAGATACAGGAATTGATTATCTGCATCCTGATCTCAAAAATAAAATCTGGTTTAATCCAGGTGAAAGTGGAAATGGTAAAGAGACAAATGGAATTGATGATGATAATAATGGCTTTGTTGATGATTACCGAGGATGGGATTTTACAGATCGTGTAGGTTTTCCATTCGATTCCACAGGTGGTGATTATCTCAATTGGGATAACGATCCATTCGATGAATATGGTCATGGAACTTACATTTCGGGAATTGCAGGAGCCGAAACAAATAATTACACCGGGATTGCTGGCGTTGCTCCAAATATTAAACTTGTGAACCTGCGAGCATTCGATCCAGGTGGATATGGTGAAGAAGATGATGTTGCAGCAGCGATCCTTTATGCTGTTCAGATGAAGGTTAAAGTTCTGAATATGAGCTTTGGTGATTATTCTTTCTCATACGTACTCAGAGATGTGATTAGATATGCTTATTCAAAAAATATAGTACTTGTTGGGAGTTCGGGTAATCAGAACTCGCCTGATCCACACTATCCATCCGGATACTCCGAAGTAATATCTGTTGGTAATTCAACACAGAATGATTTTCGTGCTGGCAATTCCAATTATGGTTCCACTCTTGATATGATGGCACCTGGTACTCAAATAATTACAACAGCCAGAAATAATAATTATGCATCAATTAATGGAACGTCTGCAGCAACCCCGCACGTTGCAGCAGCAGCAGCATTGATATTATCACTTGGTAATTTTTCTAATGAAGAAGTCAAACAAATATTAAAATCAACCTGTGATGATATTGATGAACCAGGTTGGGATATTTACACTGGTGCCGGAAGATTGAATTTATATCGTGCTTTGACTGTTACAGCTCCTTCAGAAATAAAAATTAATCATCCACAACAGGATTTTGCAACACTTGATGATTCTTTAAAAATTAATGCAACTATTCTTTCGCCATTATTTTCTTCATATCGGCTCTACTATGGTTATGGGCTGAATCCTTCAAATTGGATTTCTTTAATAGAGCAGGGGAGTAATCAATTTTCCAATGAAGATATTTTTACGTTATACCTAACATCGCTGCCTGATACTGTGTATTGTTTAAGGTTGGTAGTTGAATTAACAAATGGAAATACATTAGAGGAGAGAGCTAATTTTTTTATAATCAGGAATCCGCCAATCGCTGAATTAATTTCAACCGGACCCGCATTCTATGGAGATAAAACGACAATACTTGCTGCTCTTTATACAAACGAACCTACTATCACAAGAATGTATTTTCGCAAAGCAGGCGAAGTTGATTTCAATTTTATTACACTAGATGGATTTAACACAAATAATCAATTTGTTAAGCAACTGCATTATGGATTTATTCCAAAACAGCTTGTTGAACAAAATTCAGCGTATGAAATTTATTTTGAAGCTGAAAATCTGGTGGGACTTAAAACAGTAATTAAAGATAATGGACAGAATTTTTTGTTCAGTACTAAGTTTGATGCTGATTATTCTGCTGAAATACCGCTTCCATTTTCCCTGCCAGCAGGAACAATCTTTCAATATCCGGTTAATGTAACTCAAGAGGAATCCATAAATGTATATGTGCGTACACTGACCAATTCACGTGTTACAAATCTGTTCAAGTTTAGTAATAATAATTTTGAAATCATTGATTCTATTCAGGACAGAATAATAAGAGATTTCGGTGACTTTAATCAAAATGGCTACAAAGATTTACTAACTTATTGGGTTCGCAATGGCTATATACTTGAACAGCAAAACCAAAATTCATCTTCATTTACTCAGCAATATTCAAATGAGATTGGAAAATTTTGGCCTATAATGGCTGAAGATATTGATGGAGATGGTAATACAGAAATCGCAGTTATTAATTCAGATAGCTCTGTTGCGATTTGGAATGTTAACAATGATTTATCACTATCGAACCCGATTACGTTGAATAATTTTACAACTCCATGGTTTGGAGTCAATATACTCGATTCGCCGAATAGTGTACTCGCTGATATTAATCATGATGGAATTAAAGAAATGTGGCTGGTTGATATGGATGGAGATATATTTAGTTACAATATACTTGGTACAGATAATTATCAGGAGGGAAGCGTTATCAGTACCAAATTTCTTGGATCTGCAGCTTACATTACAGCAGGTGATTATGATGGAGACAGCAGAGATGAAATTGCAGTATTACTTCATTCAATTGAGCCATTAGATATTGCCCCATATTACAGATTACTTGTGTTGAATCTTGAGAATAATGAATTAAATATTCTTTACGATCAAGTTTTCATTGATGCTTCCACTGAGTTTGCTTCATCTTTTCAACGTGCTGAAAATAGTATTCGTTTCGCTGATCTTGATAATGATTCCAGAGATGAATTAATAGTCTTTATGTTTCCGTATTCTTACATTTTCAGTAATCAATTTATAGGTTCAAACAAAATCATTTCTTATAAGGAGAATATTAATTCAAATTCTATTTTCATTGGTGATTTAAATAATAATGGTGTTCCAGAAATTGCTTTTCCTACCGATCAGGGAATTAATTTTTATGAATTAACAATTTCGAATAAAGCAAGTACACCCTATAATGTTGAAGGTTTTAGTATCGATTCAAGCAGCATTTTTCTGTCCTGGCTGGGAAGTGTGGACCAATATTACATTTACCGTGGATTGTCTGCTGATAATCTGGAATTAATTGATTCCACTATTGCCACAACTCAATATGTCAACTTTAATCTTACGCAAAACACAAACTACTATTACGCAATACAGTCATTCGATCTATCAAAGCCTGATCCATATTCAAATTTATCAAGGGTTATTGAAGTGTACAGCCACAAGCCGGGAGAAGTAATTGCTGCCATTGGTTCGAGCAATAAAGCTGTAACAGTAAATTTTTCGGAAAAGATGAGCAACACAATTGAAAATCTGCAGGCATTCAAACTGAATGGTAATGTTTTTCCAAATTCTATTTCACCGGCGAGCCAGTACTCATATCTACTGACATTCAGAGATGAAATTCCTGTAGGCATAAATGTACTGGAAGTATCAGGACTACGTGATCTGTATGGGTCATCAATTGAGCCATCAACTATTTCATTTAATATGGATTCGGTAATAGTCAATCCGGAATTTTTTATCAGTTCATTCAAAATAGTAGATGCGTATAACATCAGAGTTATATTTAATCTTGAAGTTGATGAGCAAAGTGTTACCGATGTTAATAATTATTTCTTCGAACCGTATAATAAAGTTTCTTCAGTTAAGGTTGATGCAACTGATAAAAAAATAATCAATATCAATTTGAACGGACAGAAACCTGTTGGATCAATCGGCAGGGAATATGTGTTGAGAGTAAAAGATATATTTTCATCTCCATCTACAGGAAGCTTGAAAATAAATGAAGGTGCTGGTAGTTACATAGTGCTTTCTACTTTCGCAAGTGATTTGTCAAACGTTTATGTATATCCGAATCCGGTTCAACCATCCAACGGTGAACAGTTAACAATTGCGAATTTACCAAAGTATGCTCAAATTACTATCTGGACAATTGATGGAAATCGTATTGGAGAAATTGAAGAAACAGATGGTAATGGTGGAGTTACATTTGAATTAAAAGATTTGAACGGAAATACACTTTCTTCCGGAATATATGTTTACAGAGTTGTAATGCTTGATGAATCAAAGAATGAACAGGAAGAAAAACTCGGTAAATTTGCAGTGATAAAATGATATGAGCAGCAATAAGATTTTCAATGCTTCAAACTCATTAAGTTTTCTTAGACTGCTTTTAGTGATTCCAGCCTGGATAGCATTTAGCAATTTTGATAAGACATCGCGTTATACTGTCGCAGCAATAGGAATCTTTGCTGCAATCACTGACATACTTGATGGATACCTTGCCCGGAAGCTTAATCAGATAACTGAATTTGGAAAAATTATAGATCCGCTTGCAGATAAAGTGCTGGTCGTTTTTGTAGTATTCAATTTATTTCTCATTGGAGATATTCCGGAATATTATTTCTATTTGATTGTGGCGAGAGACTTTTTGATTCTAATTGGTGGTTTAATAGTTTCAAAAAAGTTGGGGAAAGTGTTACCATCAGATTATCTTGGTAAAGCCACAGTACTTGCTATATCATTTACACTCTTAATGATATTATTAAATGTTGATAGACAGAGCTTGCCATATTTAATTTTATATTATTTGAGTATCCTCTTAATTTTTATATCCTTTATTAACTATGTAATAAAAGCTATAAAATCCTTAAACAAAATGACTTAATGAAATTTTTTAATAATATTAATATTACACGTCTTAAAGCGGGTTTAAATAAAACCAGGGAAAAACTTGTAAACCGAATCACCGAAACATTTTCGGGTAAAGCTGTAATTGATGATAATACTTTAGATGAGCTCGAGGAAATACTTATCACCGCTGATATGGGCGTTGAACTTTCAGAAAAAATAATTACAAATCTCAGAATCAATCTTAAAACAGAAAACGACCGAACTTTTTCAAACATTTTGAATTTGCTTAAAGTTGAGTTGCTCCAAATCGTAACTGATCACAATAATACTTCTTCAAAAACAATTGACTCCAAACCATTTGTGATTCTTATAGTCGGAATCAATGGAGTAGGGAAGACTACAACGATCGGTAAACTCGCTAATAATTTTAGACAAGCAGGTAATAAAGTTATTGTTGGTGCTGCAGATACATTCAGAGCAGCAGCAAATGAACAACTTGATATATGGGCTCGGCGAGCAGGAGTTGATATCGTTAAACTTGATATCGGTTCAGATCCCTCTTCTGTTGCTTTCGAAACTGTTAAAAGAGCGGTTCGTGAAAGCTATGATATTGTTTTAATTGATACTGCAGGAAGACTTCAGAGCAAGGTCAATTTGATGAATGAGTTGAGTAAAATTAAAAATGCTATATCAAAAAGTCTTCCTGGTGCTCCCAATGAAACATTTCTCGTTCTTGACGCAAATCTCGGTCAAAATACTATCTCACAAGCAAATGAGTTTGCAAAAGTTATTAACTTAACCGGACTCATTATCACAAAACTTGATGGAACAGCTAAAGGCGGAACAATCTTTCAAATTTGTGATTCGAATAAAGTACCAGTCAGATATATTGGTGTTGGAGAAAAAATTGATGATCTTCAAACTTTTAATCCAACAATCTTTGTTGACGCACTTTTCAAAACTAATCACCACAATTAAATTTATTCTGTTATAGAACTGCGATATCCAGTGCTTTAGAATATTTGATTCTAGAATAAAATGTAAGCCCACATTTGGTTGTCAATTTAATTACTTTGAATAATCAGAGCGAAACAGGGATGTGTATTTATTGAATGAAGTATTATGATTAAATTTTGTCTGGCAGTAAGTAAAAGGTAAATATGAGTTTACATAATATACATTATCGGACAAATATTCTACTCTTTCTTGAATGCTTTGATATTTTCATCTTTTCCAAAAATAACAAGCTTATCTCCTACTTTTAATTTATAGTCAGGCTCAGCACTGATGATAGTTTCTTCAATTTCAGTATCATCAAACAATTCATTTGAATGTTTAATCATTAATACTTCCAGACCAAATATAGATCGTATCTTTAGTTCTCTTAGACTTTTACCAATCATCTCGGGCAACACTATTTTTTCTGTTATTGAATAGCCAGTTGCTACTGATGATGTTCCAATTTCACGAATTGATTTTATATCTTCTGATAATCCTTCAGCGAGATTAGCCTTCAATGTTTCAAGATTGTATATCTCCAGAATTTCAGATCTGCTAACAGCTCCTAATATCTTATTTTCATCGTCGTCATTTATCACTGGCAAACTATCAGCATTGACTTTACTAAACAATCTTAATACATAATCAAGATTATCTTCAGGAGCAAGAAATACAAGATTTGGGTTTGCAATATCCGTCGCTACAATGAAATCTTTAACGTTTTCATATTCTGTCATAATATTTTTGAGTTCAACTTCAGTAATGACACCTGTAATCCTGTTTTCATCATTAATCACATATAAAGAACTACCTGGACCTTTAATAAGTTTATTAATCAAATCTGGCAGCCTGGTTGTTTCCTTAATTGAATTTAATGGTTTCAGTTCCAGATCCCTGATCAGAATTGATTTTAAAATATTTCGTTCGCGCCCCTCATTAACCTGATATCCTTGTTCTTCAAGATGACGAAGATGAAATGATTTCTTTTGAACAAGTCTGCTGATAATAGTGCTCACAATAACCGCAAGCATGAGAGGTAACATAAAACTGTATTCTTGAGTCATCTCAAAAATCATAAGTATTGCTGTTATCGGAATTGTGTTGATTCCTCCAAGCATAGTTCCCATTCCAACAAGGATATATGTTGTTGTGTCGAGATTCATACCAAGAAAATAATTTGTTCCGGTTACAAACAGAAAACCAATACAAGCACCCATAAATAATGAAGGTGCAAACATTCCACCAAATCCACCTGAGTTTATGATTAAAGGAACAAGAAGAAATTTTAATGCGAACAGGACAAGGACAACTTTCCAAAGAACTGTTCCTGCAATTATATTATTTATACCCGAATATCCGATTCCAAATATATCTTTATAATAATATCCCGAAATTCCCATTATCAGACCCACAATTATCATTATCAACCACTGAGGGATAAGATGTGGAAAAAGAATTTTCTTAAAAAAATAATTTGTTAAATTCGAATATCTGAGAAAAAGTACAGAGAAGAGTCCTCCGATTATTCCGAGAACCATATACATATAAAGATAGTGATAGCTGCCTGCATCAGTAGAAGAAAATACAATGACAGACTCACCACCAAGTAATTCTCTCGATATTGTACTGGCAGATACAGCAGCAAGGATTATTGCAGACAGAGTTGGTGCACTAAAATCATTTAACAATATAAGTTCAATTGCAAAGAAAACACCACCAAGCGGAGTGTTAAAAATTGCGGCAATAGCTGCACCCGAACCAGCCGCTGTGAAAACTCTTCTTCTTACATCTGAAAGACCCAATAATTGACAAATCTTGCTTGATACACCACCGCCTAATTGAGCCGCCGGTCCTTCTGGTCCAACCGTTCCTCCTGAACCGATACATATTACGGGAGCTAAGAAATGAAATATTGTAGTTTTTAATGGTATGTATCCGCCACGGAGAGCTACTGATTTAACAACTTCAGGCACTCCTTTTTTCTGAGCAATTACAGGTGCTATTTTTATCATTAAAGCCTGTATGAACATTCCAATAGCAGGCAGAACTATTACGGCACCTGCACCAAGAAAAAACAATCCTTCAGCTGTCTGCTCAAAAAATAATCCGTTAAAGAAATCTATTGAATTGTGAAAAAATACTGCTGATAAACCAGCGACTATTCCAATCAGTAATGAGTAGATAGTAAAACTGAGATAATCGGGCAAGGATAAATTTCGAAATTTACCTTTGAAGAATTCACGAATTTTCGCTGCCATAAATAGTATTTCACAGAATTATTTTTATCATTAGGATTCAAAACCTTCTTCGATGATTACTTATCATACTTAAAGAAACCTTCTCCAGTTTTTCTTCCTAATTTTTTGGCTGCTACCATTTTCTTTAGTAATGGACACGGTCTATACTTTGAATCATTATAACCATTATAAAGTACTTCCATAATTGCAAGACATACATCTAATCCGATAAAATCAGCTAATGTGAGCGGACCCATCGGGTGATTCATCCCAAGTTTCATTACCGTATCTATATCTTCTGCCGAAGCAACTCCTTCCATAAGAGCAAATATAGCTTCGTTTATCATTGGCATCAGTATTCTGTTTGAAACAAACCCTGGATAGTCAAATACTTCAACAGGAACCTTACCAAGTTTTTCTGAAAGTAATTTTATTGAATTAAATGTCTCATCACTTGTGGAGTAACCGCGAATTATTTCTACAAGTTTCATCATCGGAACAGGATTCATGAAGTGCATGCCAATAAATTTATCAGGTCTGTTTGATGTTGAAAGTTCAGTAATTGAAATTGATGAAGTGTTAGATGCAAAAATACAATCAGATTTAACTATATTATTTAACTTATTGAAAATTGATAGCTTTGCAGATTTATCTTCAAATACGGCTTCTATAATGAGATCCATTTCTTTATCGACATTATCTAAGCCAACTATTTTTGTGATTTTAGACAATACCTTTTTTTTATCATCCTCTTTTATGATTTCTTTCTTTACCTGTCTATCAAGGTTCTTCGAAATTGTATCGATTGCCCTGCTTGCTAATTCATCATTCATCTCTACAAGACTGACTTCAAAATTATGCAGTGCGAATACATGAGCAATTCCATTGCCCATTGTTCCCCCACCAATTACAGCAACTTTATTAATAATCATTTATTCCTCTTCTAATTAAAATTTTTAACAATTAATGAAGCTGCCTCACCACCACCAATACATAATGAAGCCAAACCATATTTTGATTTTCTTTTCTTCATTTCATGAATAAGAGTAACTAACACTCTTGCTCCACTGGCTCCGATCGGGTGTCCAAGAGCAACTGCTCCACCATTAACATTTACATTGCTGCCGTCCAGTCCAAGTAATTTATTATTTGCTAAAGAAACAACTGCAAAAGCTTCGTTGATTTCAAAAAGATCAATATCAGTAATTTTCAAGTTGGCTTTTTTCAGTACTTTATTTATTGAATCTGCCGGAGCCGTGGTAAATTGTATCGGTGCTTTTGCTGCTGATGACTGGTCGATTATTTCTACTAACGGAGTCAGTCCAAGTTGATTTGCTTTATCTTCACTCATAACTAATAATGCTGCGGATCCATCATTAATACTTGAAGAATTTGCAGCAGTCACAACACCGTTCTTGTCAAATACTGGTTTAAGTGAAGGAATTTTATCAAATCTCACTTTACTTGGTTCTTCATCAATGTTTACAAGAACATCTTCCCTGCCAGATTTAACTTTAACTTCTATTATTTCATCTTTAAATCTTCCATTCTTTTGTGCATCGAGAGCTTTTTGGTAGGAGTTAATAGTATACTCATCGAGTGCCTCTCTCGTAAATTTAAATTCTTTTGCACAAGCCTCAGCGCAATTACCCATATGAACGTTGTTATACACATCCCACAGACCATCTTTCACTAGTGAGTCAATAATTTCACCGTTACCAAGTCGATATCCATTTCTGGCTTTATCAAGAATATACGGTGCATTACTCATGCTTTCCTGCCCACCAGCAATAATTATTTCAGCATTTCCAGTTTGAATAGCTTGTGCTGCGAGCATAACAGCTTTTAATCCGCTTCCACAAACTTTGTTAATAGTCATGCATTCTGTTTTTTCGGATAATCCCGCGAAGATTGCAGCTTGTCTCGCCGGTGCCTGACCAATTCCAGCGGTTAGAACGTTTCCCAAAATAACTTCATCTATAATATCTGAAGATATTTTTGATTCGTCTAAAATCGCTTTGATTGCAATACTCCCAAGTTGACTGGCTGATAAAGAAGATAATGATCCATTAAAAGAGCCAATTGGAGTTCTCCTGGCAGAGGTGATTACTACTTTTTTCATTTTGTCTTTCGATTATTTGAATAATATCTTGTTAAAATTAACGAAATATTTTCAAAGATTCAGGTTACTTTGGTCTAAGTTATCTGTTCAGAACAATCGAAGATAACTCAAATAAAAGAATTGCTGAAAGTAGTGACGGATTGATATTGCTTTTTGGAAGTTTAGATAAGTTGTCAAGCCGGGTAGTTAATGCATTGATATCCACATCGGGAAATTTACTATTAAATTTCTCAAGCGTTTCTATATGATCATTAAAAAAATATTTATTAATATCTAATCTATGCTTTTGAATATCATTTAACCATATGATAATCATTGAAATAATTATGGTGTAGTTTTCTGAATGATTATCTGTCAAAATAGAATTAAGCTCATTGAAGGCAGAATTGTATTTTCTGCCAAAAGAATATCGAAGAATAGAGACCGTTTTCTCCTTAAGATTATGTGTATCCAGATTTATCAAATGCAATGCAGTTTGCACTGATCCCATCGCGAATGGTGCAGTTTCAATTGCAGTCTTCTCATCAATTTTAAAATATTTTTGAAGAATAAAAACCAGTTCGTTCTCCTTTAATGGATCAAATCCTATTTTCCAACAACGTGATAAAATGGTCGGTCTTAATCTGTTTACAAACGATGTAATCAGAAAGAAAATAACTTTATCCGGAGGCTCCTCCAAACTTTTTAGAAGTGCATTTTGTGCTTCGTCGCTCATCAAATGTGCATCAGTAATTATAATGAACCGATAACCGATTTCATCATACTGCATCAACAGGAATCTTTTAATATCTCTGATACTATTGATCTTTATTGAGTTTGCTTTTTCAACTGAAATTTTATGAAATGGATTTTCAGATTTGCTGATGATTTGTTCTCTTATTGATTCTAAATCATCCTGAGAAAGTTTTTCAGTTGGTGAACTTGAATCCGTTTCATTCTTTCCGCGCGGTAATGGAAAAATTAATTTTATGTAAGGTTCCTGAAGTAATTCAACAGAGCGTAATGCTTTTTCGGCATCTATATTTTTCTGATTTGTAACAATTGCTTTAGCAAATTGGATTGCAGCATTCACTTTACCGGTTCCATCTAAACCTGTAAACAAAAATGCGTGTGGAATTGAATCTGATTGTAGAAAATTATTTAGAGTAGCCCTGACTCTCTTTTGTCCCGGGATAGAGTCAATCGTGGAATGCATTCTTCAGGTGCGTTGTGCACCGATTAAAATTCGTCTTCATTGTAAAAGAAATCCTCATCAGTCGGATAATCCGGCCAGATATCTTCTATAGTTTCGTAAGGTTCATCGCTATCTTCAAGTTCTTTCAAATTTTCAATAACTTCATATGGCGCACCAATCCTGTCAGCATATTCAATAAGTTCTTCTTTTGTAGCAGGCCAGGGAGCGTCATCAAGATACGCAGCTAATTCAACCGTCCAGATCATATTTTATTTTTCCGTTAGAGATATAGTTGAAGTGTCTAAATCAAAAAATGTTAAATCATCAAAGAAAAAGTTAGTTGGATCTAATGAAATTCCATCGTGATAAACTTCATAATGCAAATGCGGGCCGGTAGAAAGTCCTGAATTTCCCGATCTGGCAATTAATTGTCCCCTTTTAACTTTTTCACCAATTTTAACTTCCGCTTTGGAAAGATGAGCGAAAATTGTTTTATATCCGAAACCGTGATCTACTTCAACAACTAATCCAAATCCAGCTTGTCTCTCAACAACAATCACCTTTCCATCTCCGGGTGATCGGACCTCTGTTCCATAATTACAATTAATATCAATACCATGATGGAACTTTCTAACACCAAGAATCGGATGTCTTCTCATTCCGAATCCGTCAATTGAATAATTACCCTGAGTAGGAATAATGGCTGGTATGCACTTGTGTAATTTTTCATTTAAACGAAGTTTCTCAGCTATCTCTGTTGTTTGGCTTTTTTCAAATTGAACTTCATTAATCATTTTATCAACAGATTTTATAAGATTATTTATATCTAAATCACGGATATTAAAAGTGGAAGAAAAATAATTTTCACTACCACCGACACCAAGCTGTTTTATTTCATCTGAAATAGGTTCTAAGTTAGCAGAAATTCTTAACTCTGAATTCAAAGCAGAAATATCTTCAACATCAGCTACTATTTTTTTGTAGGATTCGGATATTCTCTCAATTTCTTTTTTAAGTGCAGCGTTTTCATTTTTTAATGATGCAATCGTTTGATCAGGATTTTTTCCAAGATCAAATAGATAAGAAGTAATAATAAAAAATGCTGCAAAAAAAAGTGATAGAACTAAGAGAACCGTAAATAGTTTAAGCTTGAAATTCTTGATTTCAATGTATTTCAAACTTGCTTTTGAAAAGTAAAATAATTTATTCATACAACGGTGCGCAAAAATAATAATTTAGTGTAATTGATACAAGACTACAAAGAAATTATTCGAAGTCATGTTCAAAATAATCTGTGGACCTCTGGGTTTTCAAACTTTTATTTGAAATCCGTTCAGAAAGCCGTCTTTTAAACATTTCGGCTGCATCATATCCATAGTGTTTGAGAAGATAATTTAATGCTATTACTTCTGAAATAACGGTGATATTTTTTCCGGGCAATATTGGCAATTTTATGTGAAGGATTTCAATATCTCCAATGTTTAATGTTTTCTCCTCTAATCCGGTTCTGGTGTAATGAGCTTTATCATCCCAAACTTCCAGTTCGACTAAAATCTCAAGCCGTTTTTGATAACGTATAGCTCTGATACCAAAGATTCGTTCAACATCAATAATGCCAAGACCTCTTATTTCCATATAGTGTTTCGCAAGGTCAGTCCCCGAACCAATTAAAATATTTTCGCCCTTTTTAGTCAAAATTATGACGTCGTCGGCGACAAGTCTGTGACCTCTTTCAATTAGATCTAATGCAACTTCACTCTTCCCTACCCCGGATTTACCGACGAAGCAAATTCCAACACCGTAAACATCAACAAATGATCCATGGATTGTTATTCTTTCAGAAAACTGATCGTCAAGAAAATCACTGATTAAATAAACCAACTTAGTGGTTGGAAAAGGAGTAGAAAATACCGCGACACCTTTTTTCTTAGCAAAATCCAGAAGTACAGGAATTGGTTTATTATTATTCGTTAGTATTATACAAGGAATGTTAAATTGGAAAATCGTTCCTAATGCTTTTTCCTGTTCTTCAGTTGATAATTTATTCAGATACCTGACTTCTGTATTTCCAAAAATCTGTACGCGATTATATGTGAACAAATCAACAAAGCCAGCGAGTGCCAACCCTGGTCTGTGAACATTTTGATCAGAAATTTTTCGTTCAAGATCAGGATTTTCAGAAAGTAATTCCAGCTTCCCGATTTTCCTGGCATTACTGTAAAAGAAATCTACGGTAATCGATTCCTTTCTGGAAATTGATTTGTCTGTTACAATTGTCATTTAGCTCTGCTTTTTCTTTTTGATTTTAAAGTTTTAAGTTGACGTGATAATTTTTCAGAAGCTGCGTTGACTGCCTTTATAAATTCATCGGACTCATTTGTTGCAATTAACACGTGCCCTGGGATTTGTAAGCTTATCTCAGCTTTTTTAAGACTATCGTGATTATTCTGAAAACTAAGTATTACATCTGCACTTATTATACCATCATTGTATTTCAATAAAGATTTTAGTTCATCCTTAATATGATCTTTTAAAGTTTCTCTTGCCTTAAACTTGCGCGCGGTTATTCTGATGTTCATGATTTACTCCTAAGATTTTGGATGAGATTTTTTATATGATTGTTTGAGTCTTTCAATACTTACATGAGTATAAATTTGAGTTGTTTTTAAATTTTCATGTCCAAGTATTTCTTTAACTGCTCTCAGATCTGCGCCTCTATCAAGCATGTGAGTTGCAGAGCTGTGACGCAAAATATGCGGACTTTTTTTCTTTATATCTGTAACTTTACTCAAATATTTGTTTACGATTCTATAAACAAATTTTTCGTATAATTTTTTTCCGTTTTTATTTTTAATGAATGGTTCTGAATACTTCTCCGGAGGAAATGAGTTCAAATATTCAGAGAGGTTTATTTTTGATTTATCTCCTATCGGTACTATTCTTATTTTAGAACCCTTACCGAAAACCCTGATCAGTCCTTTTTGTAAATCCACATCACCTACTTTCAAGTTACATACTTCTGAAACGCGAAGCGAACATCCATATAATAATTCAAAAATTACTTTAATTAATTCCGGATTCTCATCCGAGTCGTTTAAAAGTTCAAACGTTTTGGAAATGTTTTCAACTGAAGCAATTTCAGGAAGTTTCATTGATGTTTTTGGATTTTTTAACTGCGATGCAGGATTATACTTTATCAATTCCTCTTTATATGCAAATCTAAATAATCCCCGAAGTGAAGAGAGTTTCCGAACAATTGAAGTCTTTTCCATTTGCTGCTCACTTAAGTTCATAAGATAAGATTTGATGAATCTTTCATTTAACAAAGCGACATCCACTTTTTTATTTTGGCTACAAAAATTTACAAAACTCATTAAATCAGTTTTATAAGACTTTACTGTATTTTGCGAATAACGTCTTATGTTTCTGAGATAAATTATGTAAGCATCAATAATCTGCTCAATATTCATTAACTACTTGCTTCATTAATTAGATGTCAACGAAAATTTTATTTCAGTTCGGTGAACTGCACCGGGAATAAATGAATGTTTCGGAAAAAATATTTTAATGTGAGGTATCAACTGGTAATTGTTTAATCTGTGGTTGAAAAAAATGATTTAGTAACCAAATTCAAGTTCACCAAAGACTTTCCATTACTTACCTGCGAATAAAGTAAAATTATATCTATTTACCAACTTATTTTCTTCTTTTTTCATAATTTTTTTACTTTCTATATTTTTATCATCAAAATCAAGCAAATGCAGTAAACCATGGATAACTAATCTATTAAGTTCCCTACCGAAAGCAACATTATATTTTTTTGAATTTAGTTTTGCTTCTTCGAATGAGATTAAAATTTCGCCGTCAATTATTTTTTTCTGGTTAGAATAGTTAAAAGTAATAACATCAGTTTCATAATTGTGACCTAAGAACTTTCGGTTTATTTCCAGCAGTTCATCAGATTTAATGAAACTTATTGAAAGAGATTTAATAGCAAAATCATAATCCTGTTTTATATCTGATATCAGTGAATGGATTGCCCTCTTATTTACATATATATCTTCAGAATAGACGCGTAAATTTTTTATCAAGCTAAATCCTTTAAAGATCAGACTTTAATGATTCTGCTGTAATTCGGGCATATTCAACATAACGATGAGCGCCTGCTTCAATATTCTCAATTTCGTCTTTTGTCAAATCACGAATTACTTTTGCAGGCACGCCAGCAACTAACTTTCCTGATGGAACAATAAAATTTTGTTTGACAAGTGCACCAGCTGCAACAATTGTATTTGATTCAACTATTGCACCGTCGAGTACTATTGCTCCAATTCCAATCAAGCATAAATCATGAAGAGTGCAGCCATGTAAAGAAACAGAATGACCTATTGTTACTTTGTTACCAATATTCAATGGATATTTTCCATTTGTTACATGGAGCATTGAGCAATCCTGAATATTAGTGCTTTCTCCAATTTTTATATAGTGGACATCACCACGGATAACAGTGTTGTACCACACCGTAGAATTTTTTCCGAGAGTAACATCACCAATAATTTTTACACCGGAAGCAAGAAATACATTCTCGCCAATTTTGGGAAACATTTTTTTATAGGGAAATATTTTTACTTCACCTTCTAATTTTTGAATGATGGAGGATTCCATAAATTTTTATTCCACTTAATTAATTCAAGATTAATACTGCCAATTATTACATTCAATGTTGCCTTTATCGGAACTGAAAAAGAATCATTACTAAACCATCCTTGAAAATCTCCGGTTAGACCATATACGCTTACAAAATCTGTGTAGCCATCTAAAAACCGACAATCAATCTCATAATCAACAGCGTCGATTGAGATTGGTTCATTTTCGGTGTAAAAGTTAATAACAGCTTTTTCCTCTTTTTCATTTACAAAACATGGAACTGAAACGGATCTCTCTTCTCCAAAATTCATTCTTGCAAAAAATAAAATTGACAGTCCATCCTGAGTCCGATGTTCAACAGATGCTACCGAATCTAACCAAAGCCTCGAAGCTCCAACTTTACCCTTTTTCATTTGAACTTTTTTTTGATCGAGAAAATTATATTCTACAAAAACGGTATCCTCATTAAAAATCTTCGCGAAAAATTTTAATGGAAAAAGGGTCGAGTCAATATAACTTTCATAAATCTGATGTATGCTTACGAATGGCAGATCAGGATACGAATTTATGTAAGCAATGGTTTTATAAACCGGAGTATTATCTATTGTGGTTTTTTCAAGAACCTTAAATCTTATTTCGCCCAGATTGAAGAAAGCATATTTAACTATGTAGGTTAAGTCTTCTCCAATAAAAATATTTTTTGTTGATCGTAAATTATGCTGATTATTTTCATAGTGATCTGTCTGAGCACCTGCAAAAACTGACAAATCGATTATTAAGAAAATGATTATAAAAATTTTCATTTCAGATCAGCAATTTGCTTTGCTTCGTCAAACAAACCCAGGGCTTTTTCTAACTGGTTATCGGTTGTAAGCATGACCGAATACCAGCCATCATTCTTCCAAAAGTTTCTTGCAAGCTGTGCTTTAAGTCTGGTGGAAATATATTCTTTATCTGTTTTAAACTGTTCCTGATCGAACTTTACATCTTTTGATGAAGCGAAAGAAATAAAATTATTTATTTCTTCGTTTGAGAAATTAAATTCAGCAACAAATCTATTCAGGTCTTCACTGTATTTAGAACTTATTGCTTTTCCATTTGATTCAATAAATTTTAAAATGTATTGATAAAAGATGTTTTTCCTGAGAAGATTACTTGTGTAGTCAGTTATTCTTTCAGTCTTTAAAATATAATCAGGTGTTATTCCGCCACCTCCATAAACAGTTCTTCCTTTATTTGTTTTATAGATCGGTTTGGAAGTATCCTGTTCAACATCGTGATTAAGATTATCAATTTCAGCAGTGACTGTATCCTCCATATTGTCGTAGTACTCTTCATATTTCTTTTTGTCTTTATAATCTCTCTGAATTGATCTGCCGGACGGAGTAAAATATTTTGAGATAGTAAGACGAATTGCAGAATTATCCGGTAGTGTAAACTGACGTTGAACTAATCCTTTACCGAATGACGTTTCACCAACGATTAAACCTCTGTCCCAGTCCTGAATTGCTCCCGATACAATTTCGCTAGCACTTGCTGAACCATGATTTATCAATACAATAAGTGGAATATTTTCATAAGGAGATTTCTTTGAAGCAAAATATTCTTCATCAGCATCTTTTCTTCTTCCTTCAGTGTAAACTATTTTCTTTTCTCCATCGATAAACAAATCAGCCATTTCAACTGCCTGACTGAGATATCCGCCTGGATTTCCTCTTAGATCAAGAATCAGCTTGTTCATTCCCTTTTGTTTCAGATCATTCAAAGCTTTATTAAGTTCATCCAATGTTGTTTCAGAAAACCGGGAAACACTGATATAACCAGTTTGATTCTTCAGCATTAAGCTAGTATCGACAGAATAGATTGGTATTTTGTCACGCGTGATTTCATATTCAATCAGATCATTTACTCCAACCCGACTTACAGAAACATTTACTTTTGAACCGGCTTTCCCCCGAAGTTTATCTCTCACCTGATCATTAGTTATTCCAATACAATCTTCACCTTCAATTTTTACAATCCTGTCACCAGGCAAAATACCAAGTGCTTCACTTGGACCGCCGGTAATTGGAGAAACTACAGTAAGAGTATCGTTCACGATTTGAAACTCAATTCCGATTCCTTCAAAATCACCCCGGAATGATTCTTCAACTGCAGTTAAATCTTTTGCAGAAATATAAAATGAATGTGGATCGAGTTCATCAGTAATTCCTTTAATGGCTGATTCAACCAGCTTTGGTGTATCAACTTCTTCTATATAGTATCTTTGAGTATAGGAGAGAACATCGTTCAATTTGCGAACACCATCACGCAAAGTGTCATCCGAAAAAACTTTTTCTATTTGAATTCCCAGCACTATTCCAATAGTTAGAATAATTATTACAAGAGGAATTCTTAAAAATTTATTGCTCATTTAGTCTCCATAATTAATTTCATTTAAAATAATCCAAATAATTCATAAATGATATGAATCATTTTATCCACGGTCGAATAGAATGATAAATAATCAAACTTGTGGTTTCATTTGCGGAAAGAAAATTACATCTCGTATTGATGATTGATTCGTCAAAAGCATAACAAGACGGTCAATTCCAATTCCAAGTCCAGCCATCGGAGGCATACCATATTCCATTGACCGTAAGAAATCATCATCAACCTGTTGTGCTTCTTCATCACCGGCATCTCTCATTCTTGCTTGTTCTTCAAATCGTTTTCTTTGGTCAACAGGGTCATTTAGTTCAGTAAATGCATTACAAATTTCTTTTCCTGCAACATAAGCTTCAAATCTTTCAACCAATCCTTCTTTAGCCCGATGTTTTTTAGCAAGTGGTGAAAGAACCAGTGGGTAATCAACAACAAAAGTAGGCTGAACAATTTCAGATTCAACCACTTTACTAAAAATTTCATCAATCAATTTAGCATTACCAAATAGTCCGTCTATTTCAATTCCAAGATTTTTCGCCAACCCTCTCAAATCATTTTCAGATGCATTGATTACATTCATACCGGTTCTATCCAAAATAGAATCCACATAACTTATTCTCTTCCAGGGACGAGCAAAACTAATTTGTTTATCTTCATAGACAAAGTCAGTAGTGTTGAACACTGTTTTACAAATTTGTTCGAATAATTCCTCGACCAATTCCATCATCCAAAAATAATCTTTATAAGCAACGTAAAGTTCAAGCATTGTAAATTCAGGATTATGAGATCTATCCATTCCTTCGTTGCGAAAATCTTTTGATATTTCATAAACACCATCGAAACCACCTACTATTAATCTTTTCAGATACAATTCATCTGCAATTCTCAGAAACAATTCAATATCAAGTGCATTATGATGCGTAACAAACGGTCTTGCAGAAGCACCACCGTAGATTGGCTGAAGAACCGGTGTTTCAACTTCAAGATAACCTTTGCTATCAAGAAACTTTCTGATCGCAGTAACAATTTTTGAGCGTTTGATGAAAACATCTTTTACCTGCGGATTAACAACTAGATCAACATAACGTTGTCTGTATCTTAATTCCTTATCTGCGAACTGATCAAATACAATTTTGTTTCCTTGTTCATCCTCGACTTCTTTGGCGATTGGAAGTGGTCGGAGAGATTTTGCCAGAAGCTTAAATGATTTTACATGGATAGATATTTCACCCGTTTTTGTTTTAAATACATAACCATCAACACCGATGATGTCTCCGATATCCATTAATCTGAACAAATCATAGCTTTCACCAATATCATCTTTTTTAAGATAAACCTGCATTCTGCCTTTATGGTCCATAATATGAGCGAAGGATGCTTTACCCATTCTTCTGATAGTCATTATTCGTCCGGCAAGTTTAACATCTTTGTTCTCATACTTTTCGAAATTACTTTTTATATCTTCAGAATAATTATCCACATCATAGGAATACGCAAAAGTTTCCGCACCTTTGTTCTTTAGTTCTTCAAGCTCTTCATATCTTCGTTTTATCAATACGTTTATGTCTGTGAGATTATTTTCCACTATTTCTCCTTAATAATTCAATTAGAATAATTTTGTTTTATCAATTCAACTTCTTTTAATGATAGGATCCGGTATTTACCTTTTGGCACATCCAGTTTCATTCCTGCAAAAGTAGAGCGATTCAATTCCAGGACAGTATATCCAAGTTTACGAAACATTCTTTTTACAAATTTATTTCTGCCTTCTTCACAGGAAATAATAATATTTTTTTTATCCTTTTGATTAAAGAATGACATCTTGATAAATTTCCCAGGTTTTCCTTCAAGCAAAACACCTGTTAAAAGTTTTATTTTATCTTTTTCTTCGAGTGGTTTGTCGATCTTTACTTCATATTCCCGAACTACTTTATTTCCCGGATGAGTAAGCAGTTGAGAAAACTCACCATCATTTGTCAGAAAAAGAAGTCCGGTTGTATCATAATCTAATCTTCCCACAGGATAAATTCTTTCTTTAACGTTCACAAGATCAAGCACTGTCGATCTCTTCCTGTCATCTGAAACTGAAGTGATATATCCTTTGGGTTTATTCAATAAAATATAGATATGCCGTTTTGGTTTTATCTTTTCGCCATCGAGAGTAACAATATCTTTATCAGTATTTATTTGATGACCAAAGTCTAAGATCACGGTGTCATTAACTGCCACTCTTCCCTGCAGAATAAATTCTTCAGATTTGCGACGCGAACTTATTCCGCTGTCCGCAAGAAATTTATTGATCCGGACTTTCGTCACCGCTTGTTCCTCCAATCGAATCTTCCAGTTTTTCCTCGAGATCTGCCATCATAATTTTTCTTTTCTGCTCAAGGAAATCTTCATCCTGCATAATTTCTTCTATCTCTCTTGGTTTTGGTAAATCGGATAAGTTATTCAATCCAAAATATTTCAGGAACTCATCTGTGGTTCCGTAGAGAAGAGGTCTTCCAACAGATTCAGCGCGTCCTTTAATTGCGATAAGATTTTTTTCAAGCAATGTAGTAAGAATGTAATCAGAATTAACTCCACGAATAGTTTCCAATTCAGGTTTTGTTATTGGCTGTTTGTAAGCAATTATGGCAAGAGTTTCAAGCGCTGCCTGGCTTAATCTGCGTTTTGCTCTTTCTGAAGAAAGATAACCAACATACTTTGCATATTGTTCTGTTGTTGCGTGTAAATATCCATTTGCAATTCTTAATATTCTGAATGCACTATTATCCGCTTCGTATTTCCTATTAAGCTGATCAACAGTTGTATCAACATCTGCCTTTGATATTTCAATTTCTTCGCCATCGATTGACTTAATGGCTCTGATTATTTCTTCCGGAGATAATGAATCATCAGAAGAAAATATTAAAGCTTCAATAACTGAGTTGTATATGTTATCCATTTACTTTCTTTATTATTATAAAGTCGTTGAATTCTTTGGTAGCATGAATTTCAATCCGAACTGCTTTGACCATTTCCAGCAGTGCAATGAATGTTACGATAATCCGAATCTTCTCGGTGATATCCTCTATCAATTTCAGAAAATGAAGTTCGGGAAAATCTTTTAGTTTGCTTTCAATAAAATCCATTTGTTCATCAATTGATACATTGAGCTTTTTAACCTGATGAACAGGTTCTTCTTTTATTTGTTCAATAGCAAATTTGAATGCCTTTGCCAGATCATAAATAGATACATTTTTAAGAAGGATTGCATATTCGTGCGGTGCTTCGCTGCTATCTTCAGAATAATTGCCCCTGAATTTTCTTTTCCTTTGTGCTGATTCGAAGAACGATAGCTCTTCTGACATTTCTTTATATCGCTTATACTCCAATAATGCTTTTACAAGATCAGCTCTTGGATCAATCTCTTCTCCTTTTTCATCAATCTCACGTGGAAGAAGCATTCTGACTTTTATATGCATTAAAGTGGAAGCCATCAGAATGAAATCACCAGCAACTTCGAGGTCGAGTATTTTTATAAGATTAACATAATCAAGAAATTCTTTTGTCAGTCGTGCTATAGGAATATCATAAATGTTCAGCTCATCTCTTTTAATAAAAAAGAGCAGTAAATCAAGCGGACCTTCGAACTGATTTAGCCTGACTTTAAACATCTCAGCCAAATTTCATTTTTTGGTGAACTTCTGTCATTGTTTCTTCCGCAGCTTTTTTAGCGCGCATCTCTCCATCTTTTAAAATATCGAGCACTTCGTTCATATTATTTTCATAATATTTTCTTTTTTCAATTATTGGCGAAAGGAAAGTTGAGATTTTTTCAGCACACCTTAATTTACATTCAACACATCCAAGAGCACCCGATCGGCAATCGGCTTCTATTTGTGCCGCTTCAGTAGGATTAAATTTTTTGTGATAAGAAAAAACCAGACAAATCTCAGGACGACCGGGATCGTTCTTTCGGATTTTCAGAGGATCAGTTACTGCTTTCCTTAATTTAGCTTTCACAATTTCTGGTTCATCAGATAAAAGAATTGAATTTCCCAAAGACTTGCTCATCTTTGCACCGTCTAAACCAGGCAATCTTGAAAATTTAGTCAGCAGCGCTTCTGGTTCAGGAAAGACCATTCCATATTGGTTATTAAATTTTCGTGCAATCTCTCTTGTTATTTCAACATGAGGAACCTGATCTTCACCAACCGGAACAGCATCACCTTTATACAAAAGAATATCAGCGGCTTGCAGAACGGGGTAACCAAGATGACCGTAAATGATCTGGTCAATATGCAATGCTCTGGCTTGTTCTTTTACTGTTGGATTGCGTTCAAGTCTATTAGAAGTAATCAGCATACTGAAAATCAAAAAAAGTTCAGTATGTTCTTTTATTTGTGATTGACGGAACATCGGGCTGGAATTTGAATCTAACCCGGCAGCCAGCCAATCAATTAACATATCGATTGTATCATCATAAATGTTTTCAGTATTTAAACCAGTCGTCAATACATGATAGTCAGCAATCAGATGAAAACTTTCGTATTTATCCTGCAATTGAACCCAATTTTCAAGCGCTCCAACATAATGACCAATATGCAACTTACCAGTGGGACGCATCCCGCTAAGGATTCTTTTTTTCTTCATAAAATTTTGAGATAGTTGAATTTACAATTCAAAGATAAGAATAATCATCAATTTTTTTAAGTATTCAGCCGCAACCATCAGGAAAGATAGAGATAAGGTTTCCATTTTTCATCAACACGTCCAACAACATTTTTGATGAACATAATGTGACTGGGTTTAAATGGTCTGACCATTAACATCATTCCGGCTTCAACCGGAGTTCTGTCACCTTTTTTATTATTACAATGTGTGCATGCACTTACAAGATTTTCCCAGGAATCATCTCCACCTCTCGCTTTCGGATTAATATGATCAATTGTTAGCGTTAGATCACCTCTTCCGCAGTAAGCACATTTATATCCGTCTCTCCTCATGATATTCTTTCTTGTCAACACAACTTTTTTATATGGAACACTCACGAAACGGCTTAAACGAATTATGCTTGGCCAGGGATAATGTCTTTGCATTGACCGGATTGCCTTACCGTTGTCATTTAAAACAAGTTCAGCTTTTCCCAGGTACATAAGTATGACTGCTTTTTTAATATTGCAGATAGTGAGGGGTTCGTAGCTTTGGTTTAGTATGAGCACCTTTGCATTAAGTTTTCCATTCGTTCGTTTCGGTGGTTCGAAGACTTAATCTCCTTTTCTATTTTTTTTGAGATACGAATTCAAATAAACTCTTGCAATTATACGTCCAATTAAAATAATAACTGTAATAATCAGAAAAGGAATATAAGTTTCTCTTGGAACCACATCAGTAAGGATCAGGATCAGAAAAACAATTACAATAGCAATTGTCGAGTAGTTGAAGATTGTATAATATTTTGGGAACATATTTATTTAATAACTTTTTAATTTATTGATGAAAAACTAATCATATCAGCATTTAATAGCAATGGAATTTATTGATGAAGTTGAGCTGATTATCTGGCTGGAGTGGACGAAGAGTTATCCTTAAATATAATTGCAACAGAAGTCACATAACTTTCAGAATGACTTATTGAAATTCGTAATTGAGCATCTTCTGAAAGAAATGATTTTAATTTACCTGATGTATTGATTGATGGCATACCAGCACTATCATTCTGAATCTCAATATCCTTCCATCTGAGACCTGACTTCCAGCCGCTGGTTAATGCTTTGTAAACTGCTTCCTTTGCAGCAAACCTGGCAGCATAATGCTGGAATTTGTTGAACTTTGAATTGCAGTATCTTATTTCTTCAGGAGTAAATACTTTATTTAAGAACCTTTCACCATAATTTTCTATGCTTTGTCTAATCCGATCAATTTCAATTATATCAATTCCTAATCCTAAAACCATTTTAATTTCCGTGTGAGTTAGAAAATATAGGCGTCAACTTTTAGCCCATCAGTCTGAAGCTGCTCAAGAATCAGATTGCTCATTTTTTTTAACATTTCCATTGACTGAGTAAGATTGTAATACAAAGAATCATTATAAAGTATTTTACCAAGATTGTTTTTCCCGGATGCTGTTTCATTGGTTAAATAGTTTAATGAAGTAAGAAGTGAATCTGATTTAATTAAAACAGCATTTAAATTTTCTAAAGATTGTTCAATATTATCTTTATTTTCTCGTAAGAACCATTTTGTATCGGAAGTAATTTCTTTGGTGTTTTCAGAAATCAGTTTAATGTTTTCCTGATTTTCTGAAATCATCGCATCAAGTTTTGCAGTGACATTATTTAAGTTTGTAATACTTGTTCTTAAACCGTTAACGAAATTTTCGTCTTCGAGTAATGAATTTATTCCTTGTAAAGTTTTAACAGATTCATTTGCAATGATACTTATCTTATCCTGTATATCACTAAAAAGACTAATCATACCAGCAATATCCGATATGTAAATACCGTTATGAATCTGTGAAAGATTCAGGTCTTCGGAAGAAACTCCGGGATCAACTTCGATTTTTCTGCCTCCCATAAGGTCAGTGCTTTCCAAAGAAAACTCAGCATCTTTTTTAAGTTTTACGTCATTGCTGATGCTCAGTGTCACAATTACGGATGAACCCTGGATATAAAAATCTTTAACAGAACCTTTTCTTACTCCGTTAACTGTAACATTGTTACCAATCTCCAAACCAGAAACTTTATTGAAGCTGACTCTTACAATATTATCAGATGAACTTACTGAAAAATTCTTTGCCCAGCCCAACACCCAGATAAATACAAGCAATCCTAATAAGACTGTTACACCAACTTTAATTTCAGTTGCTCTTGAATTTTTCATAATCTTCCCTTTTAAAAATCGAAGTTAAGTTTGAAATTTCCTGATCAGCAATAATGTTATCTATAAAATAGCTTTGTTAAATTCTTCAATAAATAATTCTGGATACAAATTTACTATTTCTTCAAAAGACTTTTATATGGTAAAATAATATTTTACCGACTTTTAAAGAGTTCTTTCTTCATAGATGCTGCAAACAATCAATTCATCATCCGGAATCTGCAGTGTTTTATTGAAAAGAAATTTTTCGTATGGTTTCATTAATAATCTTCCATTTTTACTGAACAAAAATGCGATAGCTCAACTCTATATGATAACCACAGTAACTGATTCTAGGAATTGACATTTATTCATTCAAATCTAATCAGGATAATTTCTCAATCTCAATTTTCTTAATTCTCTTTTTCAGAACTTCTTTTACCGTTAGTTTATATTCATTTAATTTAATAAAATATCCTTCCTTAGGAACCTCTCCGGCTTTACTAATAATAAGTCCTGCAATTGTATCATAGTCATCACTCTCAGGAATTGCATTCATCCCGATTATTTCGTTGAAGTCAGAAATCGGGACTTTTCCCAGAACACTAAATTTGTTTTCTGATAATAATTTTACAGAATTTTCCTGAGTATCATGTTCATCCCAGATTTCACCAATAATTTCTTCGATAATATCTTCCAAAGTAACCAATCCCGCTGTTCCACCAAACTCATCCACTACAATTGCAAGATGCATTTGTTTCTGCTGGAATTCTCTGAGCATATCACTTATTTTTTTGCTTGAAGGCACAAACATCACTTCCCTTGTGATTTCTTTGATTGTCTGTTCTTTAATAAAAGATTTGTCTTCGAGAAACCGCAATAAATCTTTTACATGCAGAACTCCGTGAATCCTATCAAGATTTCCTCCGTAAATCGGTAAACGGCTAAATCCACTGCTATTAATTGTTTTAATTATTTCATCGTAGTCAATATTAAATGGAACTGCAACGATATCAACTCTTGGAATCATAACTTCAGCTACAAGTACAGATTTAAAATCTACGAAACTTGAAATAATTTGCTGTTCATCATTTTCAAGTGTTCCTCTTTCGTGTCCTAATTCTGCAAGGTAAGAAATTTCTTTCTCAGTCATTGCTGTTTTAGCTTTATCAAATTTTAATTTTGAAAAAGTTAGTTTGATTATTTCTGTAATTGATTCAGCGACCGGATACAGAATAATGCTAATCAGATATAAAGGAATTGCGGTGATCTTTATTGTGAACCTGGGATATTTTGACGCAAATATTTTAGGAAGTAATTCGCCAAAAAGTAAAATAATTATTGTAATGAGGATAATTTGAATTACCAGCACTAAGTTAATGTTGAGTCCATAAAGTTTTGCAACATTGAGTGCTATCGAAACAGAAACAATTGAAGCAGCAACATTTGTAATTGTATTCCCGACGAGTATAGTTACAAGAAGTCTTCTGGGAAAAGCAATAAGATTATTAGCGTATCTGAAAATCAGTTTTGAAGATTTAAAGTCAACATTCAAATCTTTTTGCTTAATAGAAAAAAAAGCAACTTCAGAACCGGAAAAAAAAGCTGAAGAGATTACTAAAATGAATAATAAAAGTATTTGGAATATCCAGTCAATCTCCAAGAATATTCAAAGCCTGAGTTATGAATAAATTAAAATGGTAAATCATCGTTTTCATTAGCAGCCGGTGCCACTGATGGTCCATCGTCTTCCTCTGTCGAAGTAGTTTCAGTTGATGGTTCTAATGGAATTATCTTATCCGTAATCACTTCTGTACTATAACGCTTTACTCCATCTTTATCTGTGTAATCCCTTTTACTCAGTCTTCCTTCGACATAAAATTTTTTTCCCTTCTTCAGGTTTTCCTTGAAATAGTCTGACAGATTGAATGAAACTATATTGTGCCAGGTAGTTTCATTAACCCAATCACCTGTCTTACCTTTATAACGATAGTCAGTAGCAAGCGAAAAATTTGTCACAGACACATTGTTGGTTGTGAATCTTGTCTCCGCATCTTTTCCAAGACGCCCGATAAGCATTATTCTGTTTAGAGAAAAAGCCATTTGATACCCTCCAGCTTTATTTTTTGTTTGAATTTATTCAAAAAATAACCAAATAAACTATAAGAAAAAACTGTTGAACATCTATCTGATATAAATTTATCTAATAACTCCAAAAAGCATTTATGGCGTGTTTGGTAATTAATAACTCACCTTACGCAAAATGGAGAGATGACATCTTTTTATAGATTAAATAAGCACTTAAATTGGAATGTCAATGTTACTTTTGTTTAAATATTTAATAAAAAATAAAGATGTCATCTCTTTGCTAATTGCTTTTCTTGGTAACATCAGTTAATAAAAAGTGATTGGCTTCATTAGACAATGTTTTATTTAGTCCGACAGAAGTGTCAAATCGGGGTTAATTATTGTTACAATAAAAAACTACTCTCTCATTTCATTACAGCACTTTTTTCTGTTTGACCTTTCCAAATTTTACTGAGATTAAAGTTTATTCTAAAATCAAAGTAATTCTTACCGATGTCCTCTGGTATGATAGTTCATTTAGTCCTGAAGATAAATGTTCAACAAAAAATTACAAGAAATATGAACACAGGACAGATGATAATGACTTTAGGTGCGATGTTGTTGCTCGCCGTTATTATGTTACGGGTAAACACAACGAATCTTACCAATGAGACTGTCAGAGATGAAGCTCAGTTTGGTGTATTAGCCAACTCAATTGCAACATCAATAATTGAACAAGCGCAAAGCAAAGCATTTGACGAAGCTACGGATACATCTAATATTATTTCAACTTCACAGCTATCATCAATACTCGGTCCTGAAAGCGGAGAGACTGAAGAAAAATTTAATGACTTTGATGATTTCAATGGATATACTAAACGAGATAGTTCAATGAAATCGAGTGTCTTTGATATCTCCTGTGCGGTGGTTTATGTTGAACCCGGAAATATACTCGGATCAACTGCTAACAGAACTTACCACAAAAAAATAACCGTCACTATAACCAGACCTGTCTCTTCAGACAGTTCAGTACAGGTTGTTCAAAGTTCATCTATTTTTAGTTACTGGTATTTCAGATAGGAGAATTACATGGGTACAAATACAATTTTAGATATAATCGGATCTATAATAATTGCTGGAATACTAATGTTATCTATTTTTCGATTGCAAAGCAGTTCCACCGAAGATCTGTATCGCGGTACAACAAACTTGAACGCACAAACTAATCTGGCAACAGTTATTCAAATATTGGAAACTGATCTCAGAAGAATCGGGTATTGTGCAGATTGGCAGAAGATTCCAATTCCAACTCAAGCGATACTTTATGCTGATTCTTCAAGTATAAGATACCTGACCGATACTGATAATAATGGAACTATCGATACTATGTACTATTATTTTGACTTTGTAAAAGACATTCCACAAACACCAAATCCAAGAGATAGATTTCTGTACAGGATTGTGAATAATGAATCTCCGGCTGATGTTAATTTGGGAATAACACAATTCAAGATGGAATTTTATAATGCACTTGGAACAAAATTAAATTTCCCGATATCAGATCCAAGGGAAATTTATTCAATGCAAATAGATATTACTGTTGAGGATGTTTCAGCGTATAATGAAAATTATCAAACAATTTTCTGGAGGCAGATACGTATGGCTGCAAGAAATTTATTTAACCGATAAGGAGGCATAATCTAATGGGAAAATTATCATTGTTTTTAGTGCTTGGTTTTAGCGTGCTTTATATAGTCCTTGGCGGAAATTCAAATAAATTATCTACCCGGACAGTTGAAAATATGGCTGATTATAATGCTAAGACAGTTGCACATAATATAGCGGTTAGCGGGACTAATCTTGCCTGTAATGAACTGTTCTTAAACGGTTCCTGGAATGCCGGATTTAATAATGTTACTTTCGAAAATGGATCATTCTGTGCAAGTGTTCAAGTGCTTGATGCCTGGAGAAATATTAGAAAGTTAACAACAACTGGAAGTTACGGTGGAATTACAAAAACTATTGAAGTAATTTTTCAACCAAGTAAATTCTCAAAATTTGCATATTACTCGATGAATGAAGGTGGAACGATTTGGTTTACAGGCAGTGATACAATCTGGGGACCTTTTCATACTCAGGATTATGTGAGAGCACACAACCACCCCGTATTTTTTGGTAAAGCAACTACTAAAAAATCATTGATTTATTATACAGATCAAAATAGTGATGAACCTCGATTTTTTGGCGGTTACGAACAAGGCATTGATCTTCCGCTTCCAACAGATGGACTTGATCCGATGAGAGCATCTGCACAAAATGATGGTCTATATCTTTCTGGTAATGATACCGTTTATGTAACATTTAAAGAAGATAGTTTATTATACAGATATTCTTATGATGGAAAAGATATGTCTGCATACCTGCCAACGGCTGCACCAGGCGGAGTAATATTTGTTGAAAATGCAATTGTTCGCTTGAAAGGAATTGTAAAAGGAACTTACTCACTTGCTGTATCTGGATCTTCAGATAAAGGGATGATATATCTTGATGACGATATAATTTATAAAACGAATCCGTTAGCAAGCGAAAGTGCAACTGATATTCTCGGTATTGTTGCTGAGAATAGTGTCCTCATCACTGACAATACAGCAAATCATAATGATATAAATATTAATGCATCCATTTATTGTGAAGACGGTGGATTCGGATCAGAGAATTACGATAAAAGACCAATCAGCGGCAATATAAATTTGATTGGGGGAATAATCCAGAATACTCGTAGAGCAGTTGGTACCTTCGACAAATCCGGAATAAAAACTGGTTTTGCTAAAAGATATAGGTATGATGAAAGATTTATGATTGCTTCACCACCAATGTTTCCCGGAACAGGTGGTTTGGAAATTGTTTCCTGGTTTGAATGATATAATTATTTGAAATTCTATCTGCTCTAAATGTAGTGAGGGAATGCAGAGTAAAGGCTAAGCTGAATCTGGCTTAGCCTTTTTTATTTCCTCGAATCTATTTTAACAATCCACGCATCTTTGAATTCCTCGTTCATCCTTAATTCGTTTCTATATGATTCTGCCTGAATTTTATTTTCGAAAGGAGGATGAATCCATACAACATAAAGATTTTTCTGTTGGTTGAATTCAACTTTAATATCCTTTGATAAAACCTGCCGGCTCTTTTCAGCAAATTCTTTTGCACTTTCAAGATTTGAAAATGCACCTATCTGAACAACATAAACATCAAAAGATTGCTGCTGAGGTGATTCAAATTTGTAGATGTCTTCCGGAGGAACTTCATCAAATACATAAATACTATCTGTAGTTCCCTTTTCTTTTTGCTGTGTCATTTCAGTTGATGAACAAGCAATTAAACCGAGAATAAGAATAAAATTCAGAAATACTATTTGGGCTGTTGTTCTCATAAATTAAATTGGGATGGATTTTCCATCCCTAAAGATTAAAATAAAACGTTATCTAATGCTCCATACGGAATAATTGGAATACCATATTTTCCCATGTTTACTTGTCCTTCGAATACAAGGCTTCCTGGAATTGTTGAGACATCCACTAAAGGAATTTGAGCATCACACTCTTCATTGATTGCTTTGATGAATTCATTAGCAATAATTCCATATCCCTGGCTTGTCGGATGAATTCCGTCAAGACTGAAAAAGTTTCCTTCAATGTAAGTAGTAGAGTATGTAACACCATTTACAATTAAACCATTTGAACTTGCCAGTTGATTAAAAACATCATCCCAGTTGATGACCGGATAATTAAAAGTTTCAGCCAATCCAGAAATGATATCATTAAATCCTGCTCTTAATGCCTTATATCCAGCAATCTCAGTTGGATCCAATACTAATCCATTTGGAAATGGATTTTCCGGAGTAAGTCCGAATGGAAATGCTGTATTTACTCCAGGCGGTACTGGAATTCCATTGTCAGAATAATATTTACCTGTTTGATCACCAATTAAACCTGCAGCAGATGAACCGCTTAAAGTTACAAGAACGCTATCAGTTAATAATTGATTAGCTGTTGCAACTGCAATACCAGGGGCACCTGTAGTTTGATATACTAAACCCGGTACCGGAAGTGATTGCAATTTCAAACCAATACCCGGACCAACTGTAGTAAAAAATGGAGTCAACAATCCATTCGGTAAACTTCCGATAATCACCGGCGCGCCAGTTGAACTTAACGCTGTGAGAATTTGTGTGTACTGATTTTGAAATAAGGATGCACTGGTAGGTGGAAATAATCCGCCACGCGTTGCAAATGCAAGTATATCATTATTTCCGATCCATAAAGTGACCAATGTTGGTTGTTGTGCAAGAGCTAGTTCCATTTGAGTTCCTAACCCTCTTAGAACTACATCAAATAAAGGGTTCGGAGTGTTGAATGGCGGCTGCGCTGTGTAACAAGTTGTTGCACTTCTTGCATTCATCACATCAAATACAAAAGCACTTTTAATTCCGAGATTATTATACGGTGCCGGATAATTCAAGTTTGTTGGTGAACCTTGACCCGGATTTGTGTAAAGTGTAAATGGATTCAGCGAACCAACTTCCAATCGTCCCACAGTTCCCGGATCACTAAAAGTTGCCTGTGCGTACGTAGTTCCTACATGTTTCGCAATGATGTTACCAAAAGAATATTGTTGTGCTGATTCAAAAATTGATGTTGATTGTTCTCCCATTGTCAAACTATTACCAATACAAACAAATCGGGTAAAGTCTGCAGTTCCAAAATTAATTTTGGAAGCGGTAAGTTCATTGAAATCTTCACATCCGATTATTGCCAGTAAAATAAAGGAGAGAAGACTGATAGATATATAAAATTTTTTCATTTCTTTGTTTCTCCTTCTATTGCAAATGATAATATAAACTTAAAGACAGTAAATTGGCTGAAGAATTATATGTTCCGTTAAATGGTGAATCGCCAACTGTATAAATTTCCTTGGAGTTTGTTACAGTCAATTCTTTTGCACGTATAAATAAATAAGAGCCTGAAATACCAAACTGATCAAAAATTTTAGCGTCTGCACCAATGCTGAGTCCTAATCTATCTGAATCCGGCAGAGTTGGACTGACGTAATCAGGATCAACCGGCATTTTATCAAAGTAAACGCCACCAAGCAGTGAAACCTTATCACTTATATCATATTGAGCGCCGAATCGAATTATGTAAGTATCTTTATACGAACGGTTACTCTTTGAATCTTCATATTCTGGATTGACGAAATCCACATTTAATGAATCATAACTCGACCAGGCAATCCATTGAAAATCTGCACTTAGTCGAAGTTGTGGAATAACCTGATATGCAATTCCACCAACAATGTTCATCGGAGTTGTAAGTTTTGCTGTGACATCTCCTCCCGGAAATGCATCAATTTCCTGAAGCTGTTCAGCACCGGTTACTGTAGCAGTTCCTTCAAATTCATATTCAACTTCACTTCTGAAAGATGCACCAATTGAAAAATCTTTTATCGGTTTATACATTAAGCTGAATGTATAACCATAGGCAAAATTATCGCTGCCTTCAAGTTCAACATAAGCATCTCCGGCAAACGGAGCTTGTGAATTATTTCGTGTGATTAAAACATCCGCAAAGCTGTAAATAAATCCTGCACCTATCGAAAGGTTTTCAACAGGACTGTACGCGAATGTTATCGGTACCCAGAAAGTTTTTAGCTCAGTTTCCAGAGCAAGATATCTTCCAATCCAGCCATTACTCCAGTGAGTTCCTAATCCAAATGGTGTAGTCAATCCTAAACCTGCAGAAAAGGATTCATTAAATGAGTGAGTTATGAATAAGTGGCTCGGAAAAAAAGCCTGACTCTTCATCCGGCTGATATCAACAGCAGGTGATACACCTCTAAATGAAGAACTTGGAGCTATCAGAGCACTGCCAAGTAAAAAATTTGTACCACTGAGTTGAGTCATTCCGGCAGAATTCCAGTAAATTGCAGAAGCATCGTTTGCGATTGCAGTGAATGCACCGCCGAGTCCCATCGCTTTTGCACCATGTTCATTAATCTGAAATCCGCCCGCAAGATTGACTTCAGCGAATAAACCAATCAGGATCGTGTATAGATATTTTTTCAAATGGATCCCTCCTATATGAAATGATAAATAATGTTATTTAAGAACAAACTAAATGATTGAAAACAGCAGAACGCCTTTTTCAACCACAGAACCCTCATTGACGTAAATTTTTTCTATAGTTCCGGAAGCAGGTGCTTTCAAATCATTTTCCATTTTCATTGCTTCTAAAATAACTATTGAATCTCCGATTTCAACACTGTCACCTGAATTTTTCTTTATCTTAATAATCATTCCGGGCATTGGAGATTTGATTTCTGCATGTCGTTTAACTGATTGACCCGAACTTTCGAGAAGCTTTTGAGCTTTTTCTTGCAACAGTGTTCTCACAGTAGTTTCAAATTTATATCCATCAAAAAACAGATTAAAATTATTACTGTCTATTTCTTTTGAACTGAGCTCAAATATTTTGTTATTTATTTTTAAAAGATATGTATGATTGAAGTAAGAAGTTAATTTAATTTTATATTCAACATCATTAACGATTACTTCTTCATCTGATAAAATTTTAACTTCATATTTTGTATTGTCAACCTCTACAACAAATTCATTCATACATTTGCTCCTGCCATGAATTAGTTGAATCTTTCGAATCAATCTTCACATTAGCTGCGGTTGATTTGAATTTTAATAATGATGACAATATTGCTGCTGCTAATTCTTTTTCTTTTAAACCCTGCTCATTATCAGACTCATTAAATCCTTTTAAAAAATATTTCTCAAGAAAATTAATATTGATATCCCCTTTTCTAAACGATTGGTGATCAATGACTGATTTTAAAAAGGAAATATTTGTTGTAAATCCACTTATTACATATTCTGAAAGTGCTCCAATCATCCTATTGATAGAAGACTCTCTGGTATCTGACCAACTAATGAGTTTTGCAATTAATGGATCATAATTAAATGTAATGTGTGAACCTGCATCAAATCCCGAGTCCACTCTGATTCCCGGACCGGATGGTTGAAGATATCTTATTATCTGACCGGTTGAAGGAAGAAAATTATTCAATGGATCTTCAGCATAAATTCTGCATTCAATTGCATGACCATTAATTGATAGTTCGCTTTGTTTAATTGACAGTGGATTTCCGGCTGCGACTGATATTTGTTCTTTTACCAAATCCAATCCTGTGATTAATTCAGTAACCGGATGTTCCACCTGAAGCCGGGTGTTCATTTCAAGGAAATAAAAATTCTTTTTGGAATCCATCAGGAATTCGACTGTACCTGCATTATAATAATTGCATGCTTTAGCTGCATCGATTGCAGCTGAAGTTATTTTTTGTCTTGTTTTTTCATCAACAAAGGAAGATGGAGCTTCTTCAATTATTTTTTGATGTCTTCGTTGAATTGAACATTCACGTTCAAAGAGATGAACATAATTTCCCTGCTTATCTCCAAAAACCTGAACTTCAATGTGTCTGGGATTTTCAATAAATTTTTCGAGGTAAATTTCATCATTGGCAAAGGCTTTTAATGCTTCTCTCTTTGTTGCATCAAATGCTGATTCAAATTCATCTCTTGAAGAAATTTTTCTCATTCCTTTACCACCTCCGCCTGCAGAAGCTTTTAATAATATGGGATATCCAAGTTCTTCAGCAGAATTTAATCCGTCCTTGAGAGATGTTAAAGGTGAAGTAGTTCCCGGAACAATAGGGACACCACTCTTTGCCATAATTTTTCTTGCTTCAGTTTTACTTCCCATCAACGAAACGGATGTTGAGAACGGACCGATGAATGTAATTTTATTTTTTTCGATTGAACGTATAAAATCTGCATTCTCAGAAAAGAAACCATACCCGGGATGAATTGCATCTGCTCCGATTTCTTTAGTGAGTTGAATTATTTTTTCTTTGTTGAGATATGATTCTGATGCTTGAGAACTACCGATGTGATAGCTTTCATCGGCAAGCCGTGTGTGAAGTGAAGTAATATCTGCATCGGAATAAATCGCAGCAGATTTTATTCCCATTTCACGACAGGATCTTATAATTCTTACTGCAATCTCTCCTCTGTTAGCTATTAATATTTTTTTAAACAACCGATTCCTATTTTAATTCGACTATAGTTATTCCCTCTCCACCAAATTCTATTGGTGCAAAATAATAGTTTTTAACCTTTTCATGCTTATCAAGAATATCTTTAACAGTTTTTTTCAATGCACCTGTTCCCTTTCCATGTAAAATTTCTATTCTATCCTGACCATTCATATATGAATCATCTAAAAACTTTATAATTTTAAAATCAACTTCTTCCGGTTTTCTTCCCCTTATATCAAGACGATGTTGTGGAATCAAATTTTGTAAATTATGATGATGATTCTCTGCCTTGGTTTCTTTTGATGCATTTGCAATTACTAGTTCAGAAAGGTTCACCTGCATTTTAATTGAACCGGATTCAATCAGAGCTTTATTCCTTGCTGAATCAATTTGTAAAATTCTTCCTTGAGTAGAAGTTTCCCGTATCATCACAAAATTTCCAACTCTAAAATCGGATATATTTATCTCTGTTACAACTTCTGGTGAATAAAGATTTTGTGCTTCGGCTTTAAGTTCATCAATGATTTTCTTTGTTTCTTTAATTACGTTTTTCTGTGCGCCAGATTCACGGATTTCCTTAATCGCAGTTTCAACTTTTTTGTTCACAGTTTTCAAAAAATCCTCAGCATCCGACTTTGCCTTTTTAAGTATCTCTCTCTTTTCTTTTTCAAGTCTGCCAATATTGGTTTTGTAAAGATCCGATAGCCCGGTTAATCTTGTGTTTTCAATTTCAATATGCTTTAGTTTTTCTTCAAGCCGGTTTGATTTGGCTTCAATTTCAGAAAGAAATACTTCAAGCTTAAGTTTATCACTATCCATCATACCCGCAGCAGTATCAATTAATTTCTCATCAACTCCGATTCTTCTGGCAATTTCAAACGCATAACTTGAACCGGGAATACCAAGTTTGAATTTATAAGTTGGTTTTAATTGGTCGTGATCAAATTCCATTGCTGCGTTGATAAAACCACTTTCGGAATTTGCAATTAGCTTTAAACTACCGTGATGCGTTGAAGCAAATACTAATGCACCTTTGTCTCTGAGTTTCAGTAAAACAGCAGAAGCAAGTGCTGAGCCTTCTGTCGGATCGGTACCGGTTCCAACTTCATCGAGCAGAACGAGAGTATTTTCATCACTGACAGATAAAATATTTTTTAAGTTTGTAAGATGTGAACTGAATGTCGAAAGATCATCTTCTAATGATTGTTCATCTCCAATATCAACCAACACATTGTTGAATAGATGGAAGTTTGAATCCGGATCAACCGGGATGTGGATTCCTGATTGAAGCAGAAGCGATAGTAATCCGATTGTTTTCAGCACAACTGTTTTACCACCGGCATTCGGACCAGTAATTACGATGACCCTTTGCTCATCTAATTTCAAATTCAGTGGAATAGTTTTATCTCTTCCAAGTTTCTTTAACAACACCGGATGTCTTGCGTCGTTAATATAAAAATCGAGATCATTTTTAATAGTCGGAAATGATCCTATAATTTCAATTGAATATTTAGCACGTGCAAATACCGTATCAACATAAGAGATGGTTAACAATGAATCTTTAATTTTATCACTGTTTCTTCCGATCAAAGCAGTAACATCTTTCAAAAGCCTTTCGATCTCTCTTTTCTCCGCAAACCCAAGAGTAATAATTTCATTGTTGAGTTCGAGAGTTTGTTCGGGTTCAATATAAACTGTTTGTCCTGTTGCTGATTCAGAATGAATGAATCCTCTTATTTGCCGCTTATGTTCAGCTTTAACAGGGATTACCATTCGACCGTCACGAAGTGTCAGATAATCTTCTCTTACAATACCATCTGTTTCAAGTGATTTCATAATACTGCTGATAGATTTGACAAGTGAGTTTTGTTTTTCTCTTATTTGTTTTCGTATCTCTGAAAGTTTCTGACTTGCTTTCTCTTTGATATCTCCATTTTCATCAATTACTTTTTCAATATGATTTTCCAGCAGTTTATCATTGAACAATGAGCTCAGTTGTTCTGATAATAATGGAGCGATAGATGAATTGTTTTTAAGGAACTGAGATAAACTTCTTGAATTTTTTAAGAGCTTTAGTATTTCCAGGATTTTTTTTGCACTCAGAACCACACCTTCAATTTTGCTTTGAGAGATGGAATCGAATATGTCTGGAATAAAATCTATTTGAGGCGGAATATTTCGAATTAAAATTTCTTTTGCTTCTGAAACCGTTTGACCTTCTTTTAAAATTTTATTGAGATTAAAAGTCGGAATCAGTCCAAGAATTTGTTTCCTCCCGGTTTCTGTTGATGAATAATTTGCAAGAGTTGAAAGTACCTTGTGGAATTCTAATTTATCCAGTACAACCTTATCCATCATTATTCAGTATCTTTTTCATTGATATAATCTTCAATCAATTTCCGCGGCTCTGGTGTATAGTAACTTATGTACTGGATAGTGTAATGAATTACATTTAATGTGGGAGTGTATAATAGCGATTCTTTTTTTGTTTTGTTATCCGGTAAATCGAAAATATTCAGAACAATAAAGATCACACTCAGGAAAAAAAGTATTTGAAGAGCCCCGACAACTCCTCCAGCGATCTGGTTGATTAAATTGTTTACTTTATCAAATGGATGAACAACGCGCTTCAAGAAAACGAATAGGGTCATTATTGAAATAAAAATAAAAATCCCGCCAATTATTTCAGCGAGATAATATTCAATTCTAAAAAGACTCTCGATGAACAAACCAAGTTTACCGGCAAAAAAAACTGCTGCAACAACTGCGAGTATGAATCCGATTAATCCGACAAGTTTTCTGATGAAACCATCTTTGAAACCAAGAATGAATCCTATAATCACCCCTGCGATAATTAAAATATCAAGAAGGATCAACTTGCACCAAGAAATTTCTCAACAGCTTCTTTAACAGCTTTACCATCAGCTAATCCTTTCAATTCTTTAACTGCCACAGGCATGAGTTTTGGAAAATCGGCTTTTGATTTAGCGCCGATCTGTTCTGCCAAAGATTTTATTTTTTCAGATATTTCTTCGGGTGAGAGCTGTTTTGGAAGATAGGATTTGATAATGTTTAATTCTGCTTCTTCTATTGAAGCCAAATCGTTTCGTCCGGCTTTATTGTATTCTTCCATAGCTTCTTTACGTTTTTTTGCTGCGGATGTGAGAAGTTTAATTTCTTCTTCTTCATTAAACGATTTTCCTGAACCGCTTTTTTCAAATTCCAATATCAAAGCTCTTATTGATCTGATTGTTTGAAGCCTGACAGTGTCATTAGCTTTCATTGCTTCTTTCAGATCACGATTTATTTTTTCTGTTAAATTCATGTTATCCTCTAAAAAATCTTTTAATTATTGTTAGACAGATGATCCATCATTTGACAAATATTCCCTGACACAGCCTGATAATTCTGGAACAGTGAGTTCACAAATTCACCAATATCTTCAGGAGTAATCCACTTCTCAAAATCAGCATCCTTCATCCATTCTCTGTTTGCAGGAGTATCAATGATGTACGGTGCAATTGCATTAGCAGAGAGATTTATTTTTTTCCCTTCCTCACTCAACGTTTTTATTAAATGAATTACACCGGCTTTAGAAATTCCATAAGCAGCTTTTCCGGCTTCAGCATCCAGTCCGGTGTATGCAGCAGTCAAACAAATTGAACCTGAGTGAGAATTCTTCACCAGTAGAGAAAAATATTTTGCAATCAGAAAACTGGTTTTAAGGTTCATATTTATCATTCTGTCAAAGTAGCCAATCTCTGTTTCCCAGATATTTTTTCCACCGTAAAATCCTCCGACAGTACTAAAAAGATAAAATATTTTTTCCCTTGAAGGGGTTATCTGAGCAAATGCTTTTTTAATATTTAGTTCTTCCGATAGATCGTTGATAGTAATTAATTTTACGTTTGGGTTTGATCGATCTTTATGCTTGAAGTCGAACAAATAAATATTGTCATACTGTTTTTTTAGAAACACTTCGGTAACACCGTTTCCGAGTGCACCGCTTGAGCCAAAAATTAGAAGTTCCTTAGTCAATTTTTTTCCTTTGATTAATAAATTTTGCAGTTACCGGGAAATGATCACTGTAGCCGCCAAGATATCTGCTTCCTCCGTAAGTTGGGAAAGGAGTTCCTGCATACTGTCCGGTTTTTGTAACTATGAATTCAGGTTTGAATATTTCAAATGACCCGCAAAGATATTTATAGTCCATTCCAGTAACTAATGATCCTGATATAATTACCTGATCTAATAAATTCCAGTCATCTTTGTATTTATATGATCCTTCGCCGTTTTCGTAAACCTCAAAAGAGACATTAAATAATTCTTTCTCCGAAGCAAATTCAAAATCACTTTGCAGGGAATCACATTTTAGCGGATGTGCTTCGAGCTCTTCTAAGATAGATTTATCCGTTGGTTCATCATTAAAATCGCCAATGATAATCAGCATTGCATTTGAATCAGCAGCGAAAATCCTATCAACTGATTTGCGCAAAGTCTGTGCAGCAGCAATCCGGTTAGGTTCAGATTCAATCTGACCGCCTCTTCTCGATGGCCAATGATTAACAAATACAGTAAAAACATCCTTGTCATTCATAAGCAGATTTACACCAACAATTAATCTTGTGGGCCAGCCATCAGCCAGATGAACAGTATCAGCCAGCATACTCAGCAACTTAAATTTTTCTCTTTTAAATATTAATCCGTTATCAATTCCCCTGTTATCATGTGATTCAATATATGCAACATCGTAACCCAAATCCGGTAAATATCTGTTTACCATTTCAGCCAGAACAGCTTCATTCTCAACTTCGCAAACACCGAGTATATCAGGTCCTTGTCCATTATTCATCATTCTGATTACTCTTGAGTGATTATACATTTTTTTATCGAGACGATCTTCTGTCCATTCTAAATCAGAACCCGGTAAAAATTCTTTATCGTCTTTTAACGAATCATCAACGGTATCAAAAAGATTTTGCAAATTCCAGGAACCGATAAATAGTGTGTCATTGTCTGTTTGACAGGAAACTACTCCGGAAAAAATTACAAACACAAATGCAACAAATAAATTTTTCATAAATTTTACTCCGATACTAATCTATTTTTATTCATATCGTACAGCTCCAGACTGTCGTTAATTATCTTGTAAGCTTCCTGCTTCCCTAAAAAATTTTTAACTGTTACTTGCTTGTTCTCAAGTTTTTTATAATCTTCAAAAAATCTTTGAAGTTCGACCATTGTATGCGGAGGTAATTCAGAAAGATCATTAATATAATTCAGCGCTATATCGTTTTTAGCTACTCCGATAATTTTATCGTCTTTCATTTTCTCATCAACCATATGCATCACACCAAGTACACGTGTTTCAATTATGCAAAGCGGGTCAACATCGATTGAACAGATTACCAATATGTCAAGCGGATCATTATCTTCACAATAGGTTTGAGGGATAAATCCGTAATTCGCAGGATAATGTACTGCTGAGAAAAGTACACGATCTAGTTTTATCAAACCACTGTTCTTATCCAACTCATATTTGGCTTTTGAACCTTTGGGTATTTCAATTATACTATTTACAACCTGAGGTGCTTCGCTTCCGGGATTAACTTGATGCCAGGGATTCATATTTTCTTGGAAATTTTTGTAATTCTATCTTACAAAATAATGATTTGTATAATCATGAATACAGGTAAAAGAATTATTAAAGAAAATTTTAATATGTAGCTGAAAAAATCAGGCATCTTTATATTATTTTCTTCTGCAACTGTCTTTACCATAAAATTAGGACCATTGCCAATATATGTCATACTCCCGAAATAAACTGCACCAATACAAATTGCTTTCAATATTTCTTCCGGAATCCCCGCGATTAAATTTGCAGAGTTTGCATCAAGTCCCAAAGCTAATGAGTGAAATGTTACGGCAGTAGGTGTGTTATCTAAAAAACTGCTTAACAATCCAGTGTAATAATAAAATTCAGTTGGTGAAGTAATTCCAAGCGATTTTGCATTCACTTCAAGATAAAGAAGACAAGGCACCATTGTTACAAAAATTCCTAAAAACAAATAAGCAACTTCCTGAATCGGCATCCAGGTGAAATTATTTGATATCCGTAAAAGTCTTGGTGTAAACAGAATTGATAAATAACCGGCAATCATAATTACTGCTTCTCGAATAAATTTAAAGTAATGATTTGAATGCATGACCGTAACGTATTCTTCATTAAGAAACGCAACTGCTAAAATCACTATGAGCAGAAAAATAAAATTACGCTTGCCCTCAAGTTTTAAAGGTCTGATTGATGATTTATCAATGGCAATCGAAGTAATGTCTTCTTTTTTATGATAGTATATATCCCAAATGTAATAGATTATTAAAAGCAGCAGATTCACAAATAACCATTCAGGGAAGAGTTTGAAAAACCATTCGAATGGTGCGCCTCTCAGATACATCATAAACAATGGCGGATCTCCCAGTGGAGTTAATAGTCCTCCGCAGTTGGCAACTATTCCGATAAAAAATAAAATTGTATGAACTTTATATTTTCTTTGTTTGTTTGTTTGTATGATTGGACGAATTAAAAGCATTGCAGCTCCGGTTGTTCCGATGAATGAAGCTAACACTGCACCAGTAGTCAAGAACAAAGTATTAATACCCGGTCTGGCTTCGATATCTCCTGATAAATATATTCCTCCCGTGATCGTAAACAATGTTCCGAGAAGTATTATAAATGGTACATAGTCGAATAATAAAGTTTCAATTAATTTATCGCTTAGTCCATTTGCTAATAAATAAATTATAACCGGTAGGCTCAAAACAATTGCAACGAGTAATTTGTTTTTGTTCTTTTCCCAGAAATGATTCCAGAAAAGCGGAAAGATTGCTATTGATAAAAGCATCAATAGAAAAGGAATAAGTGATAAAATATTTATGCTGGCTAATTCAGGTTCCATGTAGAAAAATTAAAATTACAAATACATATTTTGGGTGGGGAATAAAAATAATATCCTGCAAATATTTGTGATTCTGTAAATCTTTATAGACAACATTAAATTTCGTGTCTCGTCACTACTCCGTGAAGTTTATTGTATGGAAAGTTATAGAAGCTCGCAAATGATGGAGTTATTTTTTTAATGAATGAATAAATCCTGAAAAACATTTTTGTTGTTTTAATATCATCAACACCGTAAAAAATAACTTTCTCTGAGATTCCCTGTCGTTTAAACAATTCAGGTAAATTAGGAATTTGCATATACCCAACTGAAACTGACATTCCATATAATCCTTTCGAATATTCTTTCATCTCGGAAAACTCAATTCCATAAGGAACATCAGCCGTTTCGACAGCGAATAAAATATTTTTCTCATAAATAATTCCGCTTCTTATTATGCAATGAACAACATAAGGCGGAACTTTATCCAAAACTCTTGCAAAAAAAACTGCTTCACCTTTTAATACCGGTTCTGAGGAATAAATTTGTTCGAAGTTTGTGATGAAAATGTCAAGATCCAGTGCGCGGAATTTTTTCCTGAGCATATCAGAACCTTTAAGCCATATCTGAATCAAAGACATTACTAGTATAGCGATTATGATTGACCAGTATCCACCAGCAGGAATTTTTGTAAATACTGCAACCATATAAGCTAAATCAAACAACAATACAAATACCGCAAAGAATAATTGAATTTTCAATCTCTTGTTCCAGAAAACCCAGACAAGAAATAACGCACTGATGGTCATCGTTGCAGTAACAGCAAAACCGTAAGCTGCAGATAAATTTTCTGAAGATTTAAAAATTAATACCATCAGTAAAACTGCAGCCAGCAGCATCCAGTTTACTGAAGCAATATAAATCTGAGATCTCAGTTCAGTAGAAGTGTATTTGATTTTCATTAATGGAAATATCCGAAGGTTTATCCCTTGAAAGACTAAAGACATTACAGCACTGATCATAGCCTGAGAAGCAATAATAGTTGCAAGTAAAGCGAGAATTAAAAATGGAACATACAAAACCGGAGAAATGTTATTCACCGAAGAGAAAAGAATTTGCAGCGTTGAACCAGCAGTTAACAAAAATGCTCCCTGACCAAAATAATTTATTACTAACGCAATTACTACAAATATCCATGCATACCTAATTGATTTTCCACCAAGGTGTCCCATATCAGCATAAAGAGCTTCACCACCGGTTGCACAAAGAATTACATCACTCAGCACAAGGAATGAAACAAAGCCATTATGAAAAAGCATATTTAGCCCATGCACCGGGTTAATAGCTTTTAATATAAATAAATTATCAAACACGTAATATGATCCAGCAAGAAAAAGACTAATGAACCAAATCAACATTATTGGACCAAATGATTTAGCAATTTTATCTACTCCCTTACCCTGAACTGAAAATAGCAGAATAGTTATAATACATGTAATTAAAACAATCAAAGGTAAAGTAATCTGACTAAACTCAGGAATTAGCTGCAAACCTTCAACCGCTGAAAGAATGCTAATTGCCGGTGTGATAATGGCATCTCCAATTATTAACGATATTCCGAGGTAAGCGAGCGCGGAAGCTAATCCAAGTTTTTTCCCTTTTTTTAAAGTGCGTGCTAATGATTCTTTCAGAACAATAATACCTCCTTCACCATTAATACTCAGCGACATTCCAAGCCAGGCATATTGAATTGTTACAATAAAAATCAGCGTCCAGAAGATGAGTGATAATACTCCGATTACATTTTCTTCAGTCGGTTTGATAAGGAAGAATATTATTGTGAGTGTATAAATTGGACTGGTGCCAATATCACCAAATACAATCCCCATTGCTCGCACAACTTCGCTGAATGAAGTTGATTTAGTGTTTTCGTTATTCACTACACCGTTTGATTACAAAAGTTAATGTGAAGTTATAATCGATATAAAATTTCAAATGATGTCTGAATCGAGTAAACATAGTCTCAATATTTTAAATGCAGAATTTCATTTGTTATAAAAGAATTCAAAAGATTGACTCAAATATATTAAACATGTTCGGATAACATCGCTGCTATTCTGATTAAATTTTTGTAAGAATAATAGGTTTCCACTCAATCATCGATTGAAATACCGGTTTATCATTTCCTGACTTAACGGCATCTACATAAAATGATGATGGGTTTGTACTAATCTTCTCTCTTCTCAATTCTATCGTATCAGAAAATTTTGTTTCTGAGTTGAATGAAACGGTTAGTGTATTTATCACATTATTGTGATGGAAATCCAGATCAAAACAATTTACCATCATATCAACGTATCGGACGTTATTAGTGTGCTGATTTAAATCAATTTCAGAATAACGGACTTGTGTTGAATAAATATTTTCTGTTATTGATGGAATATTTATTTTTTGAGGCAGTTCAGTTAACGCATCTTTTGAAAAAAGCATTTTGGAATCAGGAAATAATTGTGTGAGAATTTTTGGACGAAATGATTTTGAATCGAGCAGAAGCCAGGCTGAAGTTCCTTTGCAAATAATCATGTCAGAAGAATCCAATATCAGATAATCTCTGATTGAATAAAGTTTATATTGTTTCTTTGGCCAGGTTTGAATTTTGATTTGATCAGAAAATTTCGGGTAGTCTATAAATTCAAACTTCGCCCACGACAGAACCCAGATTAATCCCTTTGAGACAAAATCCGAAAAACCAAAATGCAATCGCTCAGCATCATTTGAAGCTGCATCTTGAAAGTAATCGAGAACCACACTCACTTTCATTCGATTAAATGCATCAACATCAGTTGAGCGAATATTAAAATTACTTTCCCAGATAGGATTCATAAATTCAAAATTGTGGCAAAGATTATTTGTTTTACATATTCTTAAATATAGATTACTATGTCATCCCTGACGGGATTCTGATTATTGTTTGGAATTTTGACTATAAATATTCTGTCCCTAACGGGACAATTTTTTAAAACAGAGTTTATAATCATTTAATTTTTTAATCCCGATAGGGATTAAATATCTGTAGCACTAGTAAATTAGAACAAATTAAATCCCGTTAGGGATGATATATAATTTTCCTTCCACAATTTTTACCTGTCTGCCGACAAGGAAGGTTTCATCTTCTATTAATTCATATTATTTATATATAAGCAATGTGTCGTCCCGATGGGACTTTGATTATTGATTGGAAATTCTGTCTATAAATATTTTGTCCCTAACGGGACAATTTCTTTTATAATCCCGATAGGGATTAAATATCTATAGCACTAGTAAATTAGAACAAATTAAATTCCGTTAGGGATGATATACAATTTCCCTTCCACAATTTTTACCTGCCTACCGGTGAGGCAGGTTTCATCTTCCGTATTAAATTTGTAAATAAATTTACTTGGTGAAACAATGACAACAAATTTTACAATTTAAACTTACGCATCTATTAGTTATTTTCAATCAATCAATTCTCAACAAAAATCAGATTTATGAAAAATAAAACATTTGTAATTATTGATGCGATGGCGATGGCGTATAAAGCTTACTTTGCATTTTATAATCGTCCGCTGAATACAAAAAAAGGTGAACCAACTTCTGCGATATTCGGATTTGTGAATCAACTATTGAAAGTTCTTGAAGATCATAAACCGGATTACATTGCCGTTGCTTCCGATTCAAAAGAAAAAACTTTTCGCCACAAAATGTATAAAGAATACAAAGCAACTCGTGAGGAAATGCCCGAAGATATGGTTCCACAAATCGGCAGGATAAAAGAAATTGTTGAGTTGATGAACATTCCTCTTTACATTAAATCCGGATACGAAGCTGATGATATTATCGGAACAGTTCTCAGGTTAGCAGAAAAAAAAGGAATGATCTCATACGCAATAACTCCCGATAAAGATTATATGCAACTTGTAACTGAAAAGTCGATTGTCGCAAAACCCGGAAGAGGTACTGATGAAGTAGTTTTTTTCAATCCGGAAAAAGTAAAAGAAAATTATGGATTCGAGCCGAAGCAGATGATAGATTATCTTGCTTTGGTTGGTGACAGTTCAGATAATGTTCCCGGTGTGAAAGGTATTGGCGAAAAAACTGCGCTTCCTCTGATACAACAATTCGGGACGCTTGAAAATATTTATAAGAACTTAAATAAAATTGAGAAGGAATCGGTCAGAAAAAAACTGGAAGAAAATAAGGATAATGCTTTCCTTTCGAAGGAACTTGTTACAATAAACTGCAATGTTCCAATGGAATTTGATTTTGAAAAAGCGAAGTTTGAAAATCCTGATTTCGATAAACTGCGTGACCTTTTCATCGAACTTGAATTGAAGAATCCTTATGCACGACTGCTAAAAATTTACAATCACGATTCGGAACAAAAAGAAATTACCAAAGAAGAATTATCTACAGCAAAGACTTTCGAAAAATCAAAATCTAATTATGAATTAATTACTACAAAAAAAGATGCCGAAAAATTAGCCGACAGACTGAATAAAACTTCCCTGTTTGTTTTCGATACCGAAACTGATTCACTAAATCCATTTGAACTGAATATTGTGGGTGCTTCTTTTTCAACGAAAGCTGGAGAAGGATTTTTTGTGGCGATTGATCCCGGAAGTAGAATTTTTTCCGATGGTAAAGAAAGATTACCTGTTGATGATTTTAAAAAAATATTTAAATCAGTCTTTGCAAATAAAAAAATCAAAAAAGTTTGTCAGAACGGCAAATACGATATCTCAGTAATGCGAGGATTGGGAATTGAAGTTGAAAACTTTTTCTTCGACACAATGGTTGCAAGTTACATTATCGATCCCGATCAAAAACACGGGATGGATGATCTCTCAGAAAAGTATTTGAATTATAAACCTATTCCACTTTCCACACTGATTGGTGAGAAGAAAGATCCAACCAAAATTTATGATGCAGAGGTTGAAAAACTTTCAGATTATGCTGCTGAAGATGCTGACATAACATTTCAACTTTATGAAATTCTCAGCAAAATAATTACAAAAGATAAACTTGAAAAAGTTGCATTCGATGTTGACTTCCCGCTTATTCCTGTACTCGAAGCAATGGAATATGAAGGCGTTAATATTGATAAATCAGCACTTGAAAGTTATAGCAAGGAGTTGCAAAAGCTGATTAATGGTTATACAAAAAAAATATATAAATCTGCAGGTGAAGAATTTAACATCAGCTCACCAAAGCAATTGCAGGTAATTCTTTTTGAAAAACTTGGATTGGAATCAGGCAGAAAAACCAAAACAGGATTTTCTACAGATGCACGTGCACTTGAAAATCTTCGCGGCGAACACGAAATAATAGAAATGATTTTGAATTATCGTCAGGCTTCAAAGTTAAAATCAACTTACACGGATTCGTTACCCAATCTTATAAATCCAAAAACCGGAAGAGTTCATACGGATTTCAATCAAACAGTAGCAGCAACAGGAAGACTTTCAAGCTTGAATCCAAATCTTCAGAATATTCCTATTCGGACTGAGATGGGAAAAGAAATTCGAAAAGCATTTGTTCCCCGTGATAAAAATTATTTTTTGATAAGTGCAGACTACAGTCAGATTGAACTTCGATTACTTGCAGCGATTTGTAAAGATGAAGCATTGATGAAAGCTTTCAAAAATGGAGAAGATATTCACAGAAGTACCGCTGCTCTTGTTTTCATGGTCGATCCGATAGATGTTACACCTGATATGCGAAGAAAAGCAAAAGAAGTTAACTTCGGAATTTTATATGGGATTGGTCCATTTGGTTTGAAAACTCGTTTAGGAATTCCACAAGCTCACGCAAAAGAAATTATTGATCTTTATTTCAATACTTTTAAGAAAGTAAAAAACTATATGGAAGATTCAGTCAGTAAAGCTAAAGAAAAAGGATTTGCTGAAACTTTACTTGGACGAAGAAGATTTCTCAAAAATATTAATAGCAATAACAGAGTTGTCCGTCAGTTTGAGGAAAGAGTTGCTATCAATATGCCGATTCAAGGTACGGCTGCTGATATGATAAAACTTGCGATGATAAAAATTCATAATGAATTTGAAAAAAGAAAGTTCAAAACTAAAATGGTTCTTCAGGTTCACGATGAACTTTTATTTGATGCACATAAAGATGAAGTTGATGAATTGCGTCCGCTCATAAAAAAAATTATGGAATCAGCATTACCTCTTGATGTTCCGATTGTTGTTGATACAGGAGTTGGTGATAATTGGCTGGATGCGCACTAACCAGAGTAAGAGTATGAGTAAGAGTAAGATTGGAAGAGAAAAGATAAAAAAGATTCTTCTTATCAAACCACGTGGTATTGGTGATATAATTCTTTCCACAATAGTTCTGGAAAATTTAAAATCCGTATTTCCCCATTCCAAAATTCATTATCTGACAGAAACATTTGCTCGCAGAGCGGTTGAGAATAATCCTTTTGTATCAAAGATTATAACTTTTAATAAAAAAGATTTTGTCCTCTCAATTATTAAAAAAGTCAGGAGAGAAAAGTATGATTTGGTTTTTGATCTCTGGTCAAATCCAAAAACTGCTCAAGTTACTTTTCTGTCCGGTGCAAAATATCGGGTTGGTTTTGAAAAGCATGGTAGAAAATACGCGTATAACTTTCTCGGTAAAAATGGAACGATGGGAAAACATGCTGCAGAAGATAATCTTGTTTTGTTGAATGCGTTTGATATTCCAATCATCTCAAAGAAAGTAATTTATAAAACGACTGAACAAGAAAAAGAATTTGCAGAAAAGTTTTTGAACAGTTTAAATCATCAGTATGAATTGAAATTGATTGGCATTATTCCATCAGGCGGATGGGAATCTAAAAGATGCGATCCTGTGAAATGGATTGAAATTTGTAATGAGATCAATAAAAAGTATAACGTAAAATTTTTAATTCTCTGGGGACCTGGTGATGAGAAAGATTCCAAAATTATTTTTGATGCACTTAAAACAAAATCAATTTTAATACCTGAAACAAACTTTGGTCAGTTATCAGCACTAATTGAAAAATGTGATCTTGTTATTGCAAACGATTCAGGTCCGATGCATGTTTCTGCTGCACTTGGTAAACCAACACTTGGAATTTTTGGACCAACAGATCCAGAAGCACATCGGCCCTTTGCAGAAAATTCTTCTTACGTAATTCATTCGGAATTGTTTTGTATAATCTGCACGAAGCTTGTCTGTCCGTATAAACACGAATGTATGCTTGAATTACCGATTGAAAAGGTGATGAAAGAAATTGACAAGCTAATAAAATTTGTTATCTGATTTTCACTTCTTTCGATTTGAAATTGCTTTATCAAAAAATGAATTCAGTTTTTCAGCAAATCGTTTAAAAGCAAATTCCGCTTCAAAAGTTGCTTTTGCATTTATTCCAAAATTCTTCGCCAACAATGGATCACGAGTTAACTCCAAAATTCCATCTCGCAACTCTACTGGTTTTGAAATATTGAAAAGTAAACCATTCGTTTTATTCTCAACAAACTCATCATTACCAGGAATATCAGATGCGATAATTGGTAATCCACAAGACGCAGCTTCTAATAATGCGAGTGAGAATCCTTCTGATCTGGATGGAAGTAAAAAGATATCCATCGCTTTGTAATATTCATAAATATTGTCAACATATCCAGGCATTATTATTCTCGTTTCTGAAATGCCAAATGTTCCTGCATACTCAATAACCTCATTTTGATTTTCATCCGGAATGCCAATGATGAGCAGAACAAATTTTGCATCTAGATTTGAAAATACCTCGAACAAAATATCAAACCCTTTTCTTTCTTTATGAAACCAACTCGATATTCCAAGTACAGTTTTATCATTCAATTGAAATTGATTACGAATTTTCTCGCCGGAAATTGAACCGATATTCTCAGGAATTTCAGTCGTGTTGTGAATCGTAAAAACTTTATTCTTTTTTATTCCTTCTTGAATCAAACTCTGTGCAACACCTTCACTGCAAGCAATCATATAATCAAAATATTTGTTATAAAGGAATGAGCCGATAATTGGAGTGCTTAATGAGATATTTTGTCTGTATGCAACGCTAATAATTTCTTTTTTCAATTTTGATTTCAGCTTCATTACAATTTTTCTGTCCTGAGAATGATATGCCACTGCAAAATCAATATTCTTGAAATCATTATATCCAAAAACATTTTTTATTATTTCTGAAATTTTATCTCCACTATCTAACTCAATTATCGGAATTTCCTTTTCCAAAGCTCTTCTTTTTGTAAGTGAGTCTTTCGAAACGACAAGTTTTACCGAATGACCAGAATCTATTAATGCTTTAGAACTCAATACAGCCATCTTTGCACTTCCTGCAAAGCCATCACCAAAACTAAATTGAATAATATTAGCTTTCATCCGGATTATTCGTTTCTTAAAATAATTTTTTTTATGCTTAATTTTGTAATGAATTAGTAAACAATGCTATTTCAAAATTACAAATAATTGATTGATGGATTAAATAATGCCAAAAGAAATTCCTGCTTGTAAAAGATTTTCAGGGTACAAACCATGTTTTCCAGATCATAATTGCTGGGAGGATGGATGCAAGGATAACATTCCTGTCGGGAAAAAGATTCTGATAATAAATCTCGATGCGATGGGCGATGTGTTGATGACAACTGCTCAACTGCCATCAATAAAACGGAAATATCCTGATTCAACTATTTACTGGATAACTTTAAAAAATGCTGCTCCCCTTCTTCTTAACAATCCTTTGATTGATCATGTTTATAATTTTGATGTAAGTTCTTTACTAACACTTCAACAAATGAAGTTCGACTATGTGATGAACGTTGATAAATCTCAGCTATCTTGTGCTTTATTGAACAGTACTAATGCACAACGAAAACTTGGATTTGGTTTGAATGAAAATGGTAAAATTATCCCAGTTAACGAAGGTGCAAATTACAACTATAAACTTGGTATGGATGATCATTTCAAATTTAAAATTAATCAAAGAACTGGTCAGGATTACCTGGCTGAAACGTTTGAACTTGATTTTAAAAGAGATGAATACATTCTTGAACTAACACAAGATGAAAAGGACTTTATAGAAAAATATAAAAAGAAGGTCGGTATCAGAAAAAAAGATAAACTGATTGGATTCAATACAGGCTGCTCCGAGTTATACCCGAACAAAAAAATGACGGTCGAACAACATATTTATCTGATACGAAAATTATTGAAGAAGAAATACAAGATTATTTTACTCGGCGGTCCTGAGGATACAATAAGAAACAAGGAAATACATTCACACTTCAAAGGTAAAATAATTAACACACCAACCAAGGAAGGATTAAGACGAGGTATTTGCTATGAAAGTATTCCAGATATAGTAGTTACCGGTGATTCGCTTGGAATGCACATAGCTATTGGTCTAAAGAAATATGTCATCGTATGGTTTGGTGTAAGTTGCTGGACAGAAATTGATTTATATGAACGTGGAGTTAAGCTGTTTCAGGAAGATTTGTTCTGTTCTCCCTGTTGGAAGAAACAATGTCCATACAATCTTGAGTGCATAAAGATGATTGATCTTGATAGAATTATTTTGGAGATAGATAACTATTTTAATTAGCTCATAATATCATTTGATGATTACTACAAATCCATTTCAAAATATTAACCAAAGAAATAAACCATTATTACTCGATGGTGCAATGGGTAGCTATCTCCAACAGAAAGGATATGAAACGGATGATGTTTTATGGACAGCAAAACTTAATCTTATTCAATCTGATGCTATCAGGAATATACACAAAGATTATATTGATGCGGGAGCAGATATAATAACAACCAATACCTTCAGAACAAATCCAACCGCTTTATTAAAATCTGGAATCAATGATCTTTCTGTATATGTGAGCGAAGCAGTGAGTTTAGCAAAACAAGCAACCGAGGGAAAAAAAGTTTTGATCGCTGGTTCAAATCCTCCAGCAGAAGATTGTTATCAGAGAGCCAGAGCTTTGACTAATAATCAACTTGAGATGAATCATAAACAACATATTGATTTACTTATAGATAACGGGGTTGATTTTATTTTAAATGAAACTCAAAGTCATTTAGATGAAATCAAGATAATTTGTCAACACTGTGATGGGAATGCAATCCCATATGTCCTCAGTTTATATCTTGATGAAAAATTAAAATTGTTATCAGGAGAAAGTTTTGAATTTATTATTTCATTTTTAAAAGAACATAATTCGTTGGCGATTGGTATAAATTGTATTTCCCCGGAATTATTTACAAGAATAGTTGGGAGCATAAATTTACCAGAGAACTGGGGTTTTTATTTAAACTGCGGAAGCGGCAAACCAACTGATCATATTATTCATTGTGGTGTTTCACCTGATGAATACATTAAGTTGGTAAAGGAATCACTTCAATTTCATCCTTCATTCATCGGTGCATGTTGTGGATCTTCTCCAAAACATATTAGAAAAATCAGAGATTTTCTTGATGAGCGGTATAGCAGTTAATTCACCAGCAAAAATTAATCTCGGTTTGAACGTAATCCGCAAGCGTAATGATGGCTATCATGATATTGAAACAATTTTTCTTCCTCTTCTTTTATGTGATACCATCACATTCGCAAAGTCAAATGAGCCTGAGCTAAAAACAAATTCGGATTTATTAAACAATAGCTCTGGAAATTTGGTGCTAAAAGCAATTGAGCTTTTGGGAAGAAGTACTAAATCAGAACTTAAGTTAAAAGTATTTGTCAACAAAGTAATTCCTATCGGAGGAGGGTTAGGAGGCGGAAGTTCAAATGCAGCGATTACGCTTAAGACTGTAAATAGAATTTATAATCTTGGTTTAAGTAATGATGATTTATTGGAACTTGCTCTCAAACTTGGATCAGATGTTCCATTCTTTCTAAATCCTGTAACTTCATTCGCAGAATCCAGAGGAGAAATTCTTCAACCATTGAAATTTGAAATACCCTACCCTATTCTAATCGTCAATCCAGGAATAAAGATTGACACAAGTTGGGCATTTAGCAAAATTCATCCGTCAAAGCCAAAGAAAAGTTTAAAAAATTTAATTGCAAATGATTCAGTTGATTTATCTGAGTTACCAGAAATAATAAATAATGACTTTGAAAAAATAGTGTTCGGAGAATTTCCGGTATTATCTGTTATCAAAGAAAGTCTGTATTCTTTCGGAGCTCAATTTGCTTCAATGAGTGGAACAGGATCTACAGTTTATGGGATCTTTTCCAACCTTCAGAAAGCTCATTGGGCAGAAGAATATTTCAAACAGAAATATTTTACCTTTCTCAATAACCCGTTTACAATTGGTTCAATCACCTGACACCGCTTTCAAGAAATTCAATTATTCCTTTGTCAGCATTTACATTAATTTTAATCCCTATTGGAAATGTTATAATATTTTTAGAATGTCCGTGGGGAAATGAATGAATTACAGGAACTTTCAATTCACCAAAATAATCTTTCAAAACTTCAGTGAGAGTCAAACTCTTTTTCTTTTTATCCGATTCTTCGCAATCAATGAAATTTCCAAGAATGATTCCATTAACTTCAGTAATAATTCCACTTAATCTTAATTGATTTAACATCCTGTCAATTTTATACGGAGGTTCACTTATTTCTTCAAGAAAAAGGATATTATTTTTCAAAGATGGCAAATATCGTGAACCAATCATTGCAGTAAGAACTGCTAAATTTCCACCAATCAATCTGCCTGAAGTTATTCCTGTTTTTTGTTTTGAAATAATTTGGTACTTAGAAAAATTAATTTCGATTGATTTATTTTGAGATGTAACCGAAAACCAAAAGTTCTCTTCAGTAAACTCGCTTATTTCACTTGCAAAATTTGAAGCTACCATCGGTCCTGCAAATGTGATTAAGTTTGCTTTCTGGAGAAACGCCATTTGCAGTGCAGTTATTTCACTAAAGCCAACAAAAATTTTGGGATTCTTTTTGATTATCTGATAATCAATTTTATCTAGTAATCTGAATGCACCATAACCACCTCTTAAACAAATAATCGATTTAACTTTTTTATTGCTGAACATTTGATGAATATCATCAACTCTTTCTTTATCACTTCCTGCTAAATAACCTCTTGTCTTTCCAAGGTTTTTCCCAGGTAAAGTTCTAAATCCAAAACTCTCAATATATTTAATACCCTTTTCGATTAATGAATGATCATTTGGAGTGGAAGCCGGAGAAATTATTCCTATTAAATCTCCAGATTTTAATCGATTCGGTTTAGTATAAGACATTTTAATTTTGATATAAATAAATTGTTTTGCAAATAATACTTAACAAATTATACTTTTATTGATTTGTCAGATAACAGAAAAAATATGTCAGTTAAATTTACTTCTGTGATTTTAATCAAAGTTAATTCCGATTTTTATTAAAAAATTTTTTTTCACTGTTTAACGAAAAATTATTTTTTATATTTGTTACTCAAAAGTAGTTATCCTGATGTAATAAAATGAAATCAAAAAAAATTTTATATATATGTGGTTCGATGAATCAAACCACACAAATGCACAAGATTTCTCTCCAACTTCCGGAACACGAAGCTTATTTTAGTCCATTCTTTGCGACAGGATTTCTTGGTTTTTTAAATCGATTAAGATTGGTTGAGTACACAATCTTAGGCGAAGTGTTTCAGAAAGCCACTCTAAATTATATCAAAGAAAATAATTTGAAATTAGATTACAGGGGCAAAAGTGATGACTACGATCTTGTAATGATTTCACAAGATATAACTATGCCACGCAATATTAAAAAATTCAAAACTATTCTTATTCAGGAAGGAATGACTGATCCACCTGATTGGAGATATCATGTGACGAGGTTTTTACGTCTTTATAGATGGTGTGCTAGTACCTCAATGACCGGGTTATCACATCAGTACGACAGATTCTGCGTTGCCTCAGAAGGATTTAGAGAACAGTTTATTGACAGAGGAATTAATCCGGATAAGATTCGGGTTACAGGAATACCAAACTTTGATAATTTAATTGAAATGAGAGAACTAAAATTCGAGCATAAAAATTTCGTTCTGGTTGCTACATCTGACATAAGAGAAACACTAAAATATGAAAACAGAAAAAAGTTTATCAGATATGCACTCAAAATAGCAAATGGAAGAAAACTAATATTTAAACTTCACCCGAATGAGAATGTAAAAAAACGAAAAGCAGAAATTAAAAAACACGCACCAGATGCTCTGGTTTATGATGGTGTAAATATCGACCCATTGATTGCAAATTGTGATGTATTCATTACAAGATTTTCAAGTACTATCTTTCCTGCTTTTGTTTTGGGAAAGGAAGTTCATTGTGATATTCAAAATGAAGATTTAAAAAGATTAATCCCCATTCAAAATAATGGAATATCAGCAAAAAACATCGCAGAAGTAGCAAATGAATTATTAGAATCACCTCAACCTGTTTTCAGAAAAAAAGAGAAAAGCAAGTATCATTCGGATATAATAAATAATCTGAAGTTTCTTTTAAAACGTAAACCAATTCAGACAAATCTGGAGAATTAATTAATTTAGTTTGACTACATCAATTAAAATTGTTACAATAATTCAGGCGAGGATGAGTTCGTCCCGATTACCGGGAAAAGTAATGCTTCCTCTTACTGGTAAACCTCTGATTTTAAGAATGTATGAACGTGTTGCATTGTCAAAATTTTCGGGTAAAATCGTAATCGCAATTACGGACGAAATGATTGACGATGAACTTCTCAAAGTCTGCACACAAAATATTATTGAAACATTTCGCGGAAATTCATTTGACTTGTTGGATCGGCATTATAAAATAGCAAAGAAATATCAGGCTGAAGCTGTAGTAAAAATTCCTTCAGATTGTCCACTGATAGATCCCGAAATTATTGATAAGGTAATACAGCATTATATTAACAATATTGAAAAATATGATTATGTAAGTAATCTTCATCCGGCAAGTTACCCTGATGGTAATGATGTGGAGATAATGAGTTTCGATACATTGGAAAACGCATGGATAAATGCTAAGAAGAATTTCGAACGCGAACATACGACGCCATATATATGGGAAAACCTTGATAATTTTAGAATCGGTAATGTTCTTTGGGAAACAGGAAAAGATTACTCAATGACACATCGATTTACAATTGATTATAAAGAAGATTATGATTTCATTAAAAAAGTTTATGACGAGTTGTATTATGAGAATCCTAAATTTGGATTGGATGATATACTTAATCTTCTTGAAAGAAAACCAGAGATAAAAAAAATTAATCAAATGTATGCAGGTGTAAATTGGTATAGAAATTATATCAATGAATTAAAAACTATTACACCTGAACAAACAAAAAGTATTTAGAATTTTATTAATCATAATAATGAATTGAATCATGCCAAATAAAGTTGAGTTCAATAACGATTATCCTTCAATAAAAAAATCGGATGAATATTTCAAAATCGCAGTTGAATTAATTCCTGCTCAAACACAGACTTTAGCTAAAGGAACCGGGCAAAATGTCAAAGGCGTTGCGCCAAAATATTTACAGCGCGGAAAAGGCTCACATGTTTGGGATGTTGACGGTAACGAGTACATTGACTATACAATGGGTGTTGGACCTCTTTCACTCGGTTATGCGTATGATAAAGTTGATATCGCTATCAAAGAACAATTAAAAGATGGTATTACTTTTTCTTTAACTCATCCACTTGAAGTGGAAGTTGCTGAATTAATTCATCAAATAGTCCCAAATGCAGAAGCCATTCGTTATAGTAAGTCGGGAGCAGAAGTAACATCTGCTGCAATTAGAGTTGCAAGAGCATTCACGAAACGAAATAAAATTTTATGCTGCGGATATCACGGCTGGCACGATTGGTATATATCAGTAACCGACCGAAATGCTGGTGTTCCACAAGTAATTCAGGATTTAACATTTACATTTAACTACAATGATATTCAATCCGTAATTGATTCAATTGATGATGATACGGCTGCAGTTATATTAGAACCATTTGTTTTCGAAGCGCCGAAAGATAATTTCTTACAAAAACTTAGAGACATCTGCACTAATAATGGAACTCTTTTAATATTTGATGAAATGTGGACAGGTTTTAGAATTGCACTTGGTGGTGCACAGGAATATTTTGGTGTTAAAGCAGATCTTGCTTGCTTCTCAAAAGCAGTTGCTAATGGAATGCCAATTGGAATTCTCGCCGGAAAAAAAGATGTGATGAGTGTTCTTGAAAAAGATGTATTCTTTTTCACAACTTTTGGTGGTGAAGCGTTATCATTGGCAGCAGCAAAAGCCACAATTAATGAATTGAAAGAAAAAAATGTTCCAGCTTATCTGGCAAAACAAGGCGGAAAGTTGAAAGTTGGTTACAATAAAATTGCCCACGAATTGAATATGCGTTATACAAAATGTATTGGCTATGAATGCCGCTCTCTGATTACTTTCGATGCTTCGGCTGGAAATCCACTTGAAATGAAATCATTAGTTCAACAGGAAATGATTAAACGAGGAATTCTCTGGGGAGGATTTCACAATATGAGCTTTTCTCACAGCGATGAAGATGTTGATTACACATTAAAAGCATACAAAGATGTTCTGCCGATATTAAAAAAAGCTGTTGATGAAAAAAATATTGTCAAATATTTGAAGGGCGAACCGGTTGAACCTGTCTTCAGAAAAATAAGTAACTTTAATACAAAGCCGAAGAAAAACTAAAGTGTCAGTTGAAAATAAAATTTCTGAATTATTCTCACTAAAAAATAAAGTTGCAGTTGTAACTGGTGCAATTGGATTACTGGGAAAGAATCATTGTCATGCACTTGCTGAAGCCAGTGCTCATGTTATAGTTGCAGATTTGGATAAAAATGAATGTGAAAAATTTGCTTCTTCCCTTTCGGGAAATGCTTCTGGATTTGAAGTCGATATTACAAATAAAAAATCTGTGATTGATTTGAAGGATAAAATTATAAGTAAATATGGAAAGATCGATATACTTGTGAACAATGCTGCTATCAATGATAAATTTAACGATCCTGTATCTGCAATCGAAGAATCAAAATTTGAAAATTATCCTGTTGAGATGTTCAGAAAATCTCTTGATGTAAATGTAACCGGAATGTTTCTTTGTTCGCAGGTTATTGGAGCTGAAATGGCAAATAAAAGTTATGGAAGCATTATTAATATCGCATCAACTTATGGTATTGTTGCACCTGATCAATCTATTTACAAAAATGAAAAAGGTGAACAAACTTTTTATAAATCAGCAGCATATCCCGTTACGAAAGGTGCAGTTATTTCTTTCACAAGATTCCTTGCAGCTTACTGGGGAAATAAAGGCGTGCGTGTAAATACTTTATCACCGGGTGGTGTAAAAGATAATCAGGAAGAATTTTTTGTGAATAACTATTCAGCGAAAACACCACTTGGGCGAATGGCTCATCCAAATGATTATAAAGGAGCCTTAATCTTTCTTGCAAGTGACGCTTCAAGTTATATGACTGGTGCAAATCTTATTGTTGATGGAGGTTGGACAGCATGGTGATTGATAATCAATTAATGAAAAAAAATATCCACCTGAAAGAAAAGCTTGAAAAAATAAAATTAGTATTAACCGATAACGATGGTGTATTAACAGATACCGGAGTATATTATTCAGCAAAAGGTGAAGAGTTGAAAAGGTTTTCTATTCGTGATGGAATGGGAATTGAACGACTTAGAAAATATGCAAATGTTGAGACCATTATCATCACTGGTGAGGAATCTGGCGCTGTTAGATCAAGAGCAGAAAAACTTAAGATGAAAGAGTACTACCTTGGCGTGAAGAAAAAAGAGGAAGTCCTGTTAGAAATATTAAAGAAACATAATCTGACAGTGGATGAGATAGCATTCGTTGGTGACGATTCAAATGATGTCGAAATCATGAAGCTCGTTGGTTTCAAAGCTACACCATCCGATGGTATGAACTTCATAAAAGAAATCGCTGATTATATTTGTGAAAATAAAGGTGGCAATGGTGCTTTCAGAGAAGTAGCTGAACTTATTATATCGTTTAAATCAAAATAATTTTTTATTCTGTTTTGAAAGAATATATTTTATGCGATCAATAAATACCAGCAAAATAAAAATTGGTGATGGTCATCCGGTTTTTATTGTTGCAGAAATCGGAATTAACCACAATGGTTCATTAAACATTGCAAAAAAATTAATAGAAGGTGCAAAATCCGCTGGATGTGACGCTGTGAAATTTCAAAAAAGAACTCCTGAAATCTGCGTACCAAAAGACCAGTGGAATATTGAAAGAGACACACCATGGGGAAGAATGACATACATTGATTACAGACATAAAGTTGAATTTAATAAAGATCATTATTCTGTAATTGATAAATATTGTAATGAAAATAATATCATCTGGTTTGCATCCTGCTGGGACGAATCAGCAGTAGATTTTATTGAACAATTTGATGTCCCGATTCATAAAACGGCGTCAGCTTCACTTACTGATACAAACCTTCTGATGAAACATAAAAACATTAATAAACCAACGATCGTTTCTTCAGGTATGTCAACTATTGAAGAAATTGAGGCTGCTGAAAAAATATTTGAGAAGAAGAATCTACTGATAGCACATTCAACCTCGTCTTATCCTTGTCGTAATGAGGAACTGAATTTAAAGATGATCACTACTTTAAGAAATAAGTATCCTGAAATACCTATTGGTTATTCAGGTCACGAAACAGGATTAGCACCAACCTGGGCTGCTGTTTCACTTGGGGCAAACTTCGTTGAGCGACATATCACACTTGATAGAGCGATGTGGGGCAGCGATCAGGCTGCGTCGGTTGAAATTGAAGGATTTCATCGTCTTGTAAGAAACATTCGCGATATCGAAATTGCTTTGGGTGATGGTGTTAAAAGAGTTTACCCGAGTGAAATGAATGCAAGAGAAAAATTAAGAAGAATTAAATGAATTCAGCTGGATAGATATGGCAGGTGTTTTTGCAGATATAACTCATTGGATTCAAAACTACTTTACAAATATGTCCGATACAGAACTATATTCAACTTTTATAATTATTGGAGCAGCAATAATTTTTATCATCGCTGAAAGAATCTGGCCATATACAAAAGGTCAGAAAGTTCTGCGTGAAGGATTCTTTGATGATCTTGCTCTTTATACAATTGCGCAGAGTTACCTACTCGGTATTTTAATTTTCACTTATGTCATAAATTTTATTGATTCTTCTACAGGGCTTTCCAGATTACAATTATTCAGAGAAGTTCCAATCTGGTTTCAATTGATTTTCTTTTTAGTTACTCACGATCTTTACATTTACTGGATGCATCGCTGGCAGCATAAGAATAAATATTTATGGCGGATTCATGAAGCACATCATTCACCTAAAAAAGTTGACTGGCTTTCGGGATCCCGTTCGCACGCATTGGAGATTTTGATTAATCAGACAATAGAATTTCTACCCATTGTTTTGCTTGGTTCTCCTCCTGAAGTGATTGCATACAAAGGAGTGTTAAGTGCGGTTTGGGGAATGTATATTCATTCAAATTTGAATATGCACACAGGCAAATTGCAGAAGTTTATTAACGGACCTGAGATGCATCGCTGGCATCACTCAACCGGTAAAGGTAGAAACAGAAACTTTGCCACAAAGCTTGCAATCTGGGATTGGATATTCGGAACTGCTTTTCTCCCCGAGACAAAACCGGATGAGTATGGTCTTAAAACTTTCTTTCCGAAGCACTATCTAATACAAACATTATTCGCATTCCGGACTTTCAAGAAGACAGGAAAAAATCAGCAGACAGAAACCGAAAGCATTGTGTAATCCATATTAAGAAAAAATATTAATAGATTATTCAGGGATTTATAAATCAACAGAAGAATCTTTATGCTTCGTTTTCATTTTTATCTTCACTGAAAAGATATTTTTGGTGTTTATGTTTTACGAAATGGGCTTCAACAATAAAGAAAACATCCTCTGCAATATTTGTACAGTGATCACCCAATCTTTCTAATTGTCTTGACATAAAAAGCAGTACGACTCCGCTTTCAATATTGTTCTTGTCTTGTTTCATAATCTCGACAAGAATCTTATGGTTATCCATATTTAATTTATCAAGTGCATCGTCCAATTCAATTACTGATTTAGCAAGTATTTCATTTCCCTGAATATATGAATCTATCGCATCATTAAGCATCTGTTTTGAAATTTTAAACATTTCATCAAGTTTTGTTTGATTAAAAAACATAGGTTTTTGTTTAATCATCGTCATGTATTCAGCGATGTTAACAGCAATATCACCAATTCTTTCAAGGTTATTATTGATTGTGAGAGAAGACATTATAAATCTCAAATCGAATGCGACCGGTTGTGTAAGTGCAAATATTTTCTGACATATTTTATCTATTTTATTATCATATTTATCAACCTTACTATCTTTTTCAATTACCAGCATTGATAATTCAAGATTTTCATCTTCCACTGATTTAATAGCAGATTGTACCTGCTCATCGACAAGGCTGCACATTTTTATCACTCTCGATTTCAATTTTTCAATATGCTCGTCTAATAATCGCTCCATCATTTCTCCTAATTATTAGTTTAAAAAATTACCCGAATCTACCTGTAACATAATCCTCAGTTTGTTTTCTTGAAGGATTTGTAAAAATTTTTGTTGTTCGGTCATACTCAATTAACTCACCAAGGTAAAAGAATGCAGTTTGATCACTTACTCTTGCAGCTTGCTGCATATTGTGAGTGACAATTACAATTGTGTATTGTTTCTTCAAATCATGGATCAGTTCTTCAATTTTAGCTGTGGAAATCGGGTCTAATGCACTTGCAGGTTCATCCATCAGAATAATTTCAGGTTCAACTGCGAGTGCCCGGGCAATACAAAGTCTCTGCTGCTGTCCGCCTGATAAACTCAATGCATTTTCATTTAATCTATCCTTAACTTCATTCCAGATAGCAGCCTGGTTCAATGTCCGTTCAACAATTTCATTTAGTATTTTTTTATCTTTTATACCGTTTATCCGTGGACCGTAAACAATATTCTCATAGATAGTTTTTGGAAACAGGTTTGATTTCTGAAATACCATTCCAACATTTTTTCTCAGATTAACTATATCTAATGACTTATCATAAATATTTACACCATCAATGAAAACTTTACCATCAATTTTTACATTATCAATAAGATCATTCATTCTATTTATCACCCGAAGAAAAGTAGATTTTCCGCAGCCGGACGGTCCAATGAATGCAGTGACCCGTTTTGCAGGGATATTAATCGAAATATTTTTAAGAGCCTGCTTCATACCGTAGAACAAGTTTAAATCTTTAGCAATTATTTTAATTTCTTTCATAAAATTTAAGATTATAATCTTCCCAATAGTTTCCTGAATCGGTATCTGAAAATTATTGCTGTGATGTTTAATAAAAATGTAAGCACAATTAATACTAATGCCGAACCATATTGAATCGGTAAAGTTTTGGATGGATTCGACGATTGAGTAGCCATTATAAAAATGTGATAAGCCAGATACATGAATTGTTCAGCAGGATTTATCATTGGTATGCAGTATTCACCAAAACAAATATCAGCAACCGGCAAATTTGGTAAGAAGAATGCAGCCCCAAGAAATAAAATTGGAGCCGTCTCTCCTGCGCCACGACTAATAGCTAAAATGGTTCCTGTTAATATTCCAGGTCTCGCTTGCGGTATTACTACATTTTTAATTGTCTGCCACTTAGTTGCACCTAAACCATAAGAAGCGTCTCTATGTGATTTTGGAACTGAGTTGAGCGCCTCAAGAGTAGAAACGATAACAATTGGTAAAACGAGAACAGCTAAAGTAGCTGAAGCCCAGAGTAATGCCGGTTGTCCGAAGAGTAATCCTGTTTGTAATACACTATCAAGGTTTTTTCCTATGAACAGAATAAAAAATCCCAACCCGAATAATCCAAAAACTATTGAAGGAACTCCTGCAAGATTATTAATTGATGTTCTGATTAATCTTGTGAAAAGCGAATCCTTTGCGTATTCATTTAGATAGATTGCTGAACATACACCTAATGGAACTGCAAAAAGAACCATCAATAATGTCACTGCGATTGTTCCAAAAATAGCCGGACCAATCCCGCCTTCTGTCATATTATTTGTAGGCTCATCTATCAGAAAATTTAAAGAGATGACACCAATACCTTCGACAAAAATTTTACCAAGAAGCAGTATAAGTAAAATGACAAGTGCGTAGAATGTGAACCTGACAAGTCCAAGAGATATAAAGCCAGCTAAATCTATTTTTCGTTTTTTAAGCTCCATAATAAACCGGATTAAAAAGTATTCTTCTTTCTCATTTTATTGATGATAATCTCAGCTATCAGGTTGAGAATGAACGTAATAGTAAATAAAACAATTCCAATAAAGAATAAGGAATAATAATGATCAGAACCCTGGGACACTTCACCCATTTCTGCAGCGATCGTTGCAGTCATAGTTCTCACACTTAAAAAAATATTTGCAGTTACATTTGCAGCATTACCAGCACACATTAGTACGATCATAGTTTCACCGATTGCTCTTCCAAATCCAAGGAGAATGCTTGCTGAAATTCCGCTGAATGCTGCAGGGAGAATAACTTTGCTTATTGTTTGCCATTTGGTTGCGCCTAATCCATAAGAAGCCATTCTCAATTCATTTGGTATTGAATGAAGTGCGTCTTCCGTTAAAGATGCAATTATTGGTATGATTACAAATGACAAACCTATTGCAGCGACAAAAGCATTTAGCCGGTTTGCAGGATTTAAAAGATCATTAAAAAAACTTGCGCCGACAACAAGCATGATAAACCCGAGAACAACGGTGGGAATTCCTGCAAACAATTCAATCATCGGTTTCAGAAATTCTTTGAACTTCGGATTAGCAACTTCTGAAAGATAAATTCCGGCACCAACTCCAAGTAAAGTTGAAATAATCGTTGCAGGAAAAGCAGTAAGAAAAGTTCCAATCAACATTGGAATCAGCGAATATCTTGGTTCTTCAGAAGTGGGATACCATTGTAATACTCTTTCAATGTTTCCGTGGGCATCGGTTCTGTCAAGATAAAGAAAGTCCAATAAACCGATATGTTCTAAAGCTTTGAATCCTTCTTTGAAGAGAAAAACAAAAATCAAAATGATAAAGATTAAAGCCATAGTACCGTTTACAGCAAAAAAGAATCGTATCAGTGATTCCTTTAATCGAGTGTTACCCGCGATCTTTTTACCGTATTTTGAGTTTATTGCTTTATCGAAAAAATCTTTTTCTTCCATTTAACTTAAAGTCTGGTCGTGGTTATAGAAATTCATAGTAAAATGTAATTCTGCCAGTTAAAGAAGGATTAATTGAAACTCCACTGACAGGATGTTCATAAGTTTCAAATAAAATATTTGGGGTGATTGAAACTTTTTCGTGCAAAATAAAACTTAATCCTAAAACAAAATAATTTCTTGAATCACCAGTAAAATCACCCGAGATGTTTGGATCAAAATAATCGTACCTCCCTACTCCTGCAAGTAATTCTGAAAATCTGTACCATCCGAATAATGATATTCCGAGAGCATTACGATTTGATATTTTATAAACATCATTATCAAATTGAATAACATCATTAGCTGTGCTCTGTAAAAATGATTCAAAACCGATAGAAAAGTTTTTTGGAATTTTGTAACCTACAAAAATATCGGTTGTGAGCGCATCATTTCTAAAACTTTCTTCGGGCAATGAGTTGAATGTTTTATCTGCTTTAAATCTATAATCTCCATAAACAGTGATATCAATGTTCTCAGAAGGTTTAAGATCAATGTGTGCATAAGTCCTTTTGTACCTGTCAGTTTCCGTATCAACAGTAATTCCATTACCATACATCAAACAATAATTGATAGTTCCACCGCTATTAAGTTTTCCTTTGAGAGCAACACCAAAATCTCTGGAACTTACAACGCCTCTTAAATCCATGATAGTTTTTTCAAGTGAACGATATCCCCAATAATTTTCAGCAACATCAAAACTCGGAGGCGGTTGTATTCCAAAAATCATATTGCTTCCCTCAAATATATCTTTCCATTTTAAAAATGCGTCCTTCACAAATATTACAAAAAGTGTGGAGTTTACTCCGACTTGAGTCTGTGATTCAAGCCTGAATCGTGTACTGAATTGTTCTGAAATTGTATAATCATACGTGAAGAAAATTCTTCTGAACTGAAAACCATTCAGATCCTTTTGCCCTGTTAGTGCTTTATAACTGATATCATCTATAGTAGAATCTCGCAAGACATTATAAAAATAATCTCCAAACATAAGTCCTGAAAATTTTCCACCTTGTTCATTCTGTGCTGATGCTTGTGATATGAACAAAAAATAAAACAATAAAACGGTATAAATATTTTTCATATATTCTCTCTAAATTGTTTGAACGTTTATATCCACTTAATCAAGAAAGTTCGTTACTTTCTTCGGGAAGTTTAATCTTCTTTCCCTTTTGGAGGCAGCGGAATGTATTCCATTGACTCAACTAATTTTTGACCTTCAGGCGATAAAATAAAATCCATAAAGTTTTTCAATTCGCCTTGTGCTTCCCCATTTGTAAAACAGTAAAGGTATCGTGAAATCGAATAATCACCGTTCCAAATAGATTCGTAATTTACTTTACCATTTTCAGAGGGTGAGATTGCAGGAGATTCATCATCCTTTTTTATATGAAGTATTTTTACGTCATTACGAAGAGCAAAATAACCAACACCACCATATCCAATTCCTTTAACATCACGAGCAACTGCTTCACCGAGTGCTGCTGTCCCCTGTAAAACTTGCGTTGCTGGTGAGTAATCCACTTGCTTACCTAAGACATCTTTACCTAAAACGTGATCTTTAAAGAATTCATAAGTACCACTGCTGTTTTCTCTTCCATAAAGTGTAATTGTCATATCAGGACCACCAAGCTGTTTCCAGTTAGTAATTTTACCCGCGAAAATATCACTTATCTGCTGAACAGAAAGATTATCAATTTTATTATTAGGATGTACAATCAGTGCAATTCCATCAAGTGCAACTTCATAAACAATTGGTGTGACGCCTTTCTGCTTTGCTGTTTCCAATTCACTATCTTTTAATTCTCTGGAAGAATTTGCAAGATCAGTTGTACCATTTAATAAAGAAGCAACACCAGTTCCAGATCCTCCTCCTGTTACCTGAATAGAAAGATTTGGATTTTTCTGCATATAAATTTCAGCCCACTTCTGTGCAAGATTGACCATTGTGTCAGAGCCTTTAATGGAGATAACTTTTTTTTCTGCACCAATTTCCTTTTTTTTGCAGCCAATGATGAATAAAGATGTGATCACAAGCGAAAATATTATAAAGTAAATAGGTTGCTTAGTATGCATTCGTTTTTCCTTTTCTAAATTATTTCTTTTTTATGCTCAAAATTAAAAACTTAATGTTAAGGAATTGTTAAGGAAGGGTTAAGTGTATGTTAAGTTTAATGGTGAAATGAAAATAAAAAAGCCCCATCCGGCAGTTGCAGGATTCGGGGCTGGAAAGCTGATTAAAAATTAATAATTACTTCAACAAAATCATCTTCTTCGAGCTTAAATATTTATCTGCAATAAGCTGATAGATATAAACACCGCTTGAAAGATCACTTGCATCGAACTGAACTTCATACCTTCCTGCTTGCTGAATTTCATTAACCAACACTTTAACTCTTCTGCCAAGTATATCATAAATTGCAAGATTGACTAAAGTCCCTCCTTTGGAGGGATTTAGGGAGGCAGGCAGATCATACTTTATTGTTGTAA
>WBZY01000032.1_pt1 | contig 201962 bp, 189 predicted proteins | sample 5204191 | NCBI WGS metagenome assembly WBZY01 (sample SAMN12344363, study PRJNA552823) | activated sludge metagenome | biome: Activated sludge suspended growth; feature: Anammox Sidestream; material: Wastewater; isolation source: activated sludge from anammox sidestream of wastewater treatment...
AACCCACCTCCGCAACGTGCCGGCTTGCTCCAGGCTTATGGTCAATCTTGGAGCGGAGTCCCACATGTTCGACCATGTACGCCACTGCGATCATATTGTCAATCTATTTGTGAGACACAACACTAGCTAGTCGTAGAGGCGGTCTTTCGTGGGCGACGGCAGGAGGAAGCGCATGGTGACTCCGGCCACTTCCAGCACGTCTCCATGGCTCAACGGATGCTCATGCGGGACGAGCCGTCCGTTGAGCAGGATGCGCCGTCCGCTTTCCGTGGGACTTACCAGATATCCGTCGGATCGTCTGCTGATGGTCGCGGCGGCTTTCGGTGCGAACCAGCCGGTCAAGATAATCACCGCGTCATCCTGAGCGCCGATAAGAGATTTCGGCTGCGTCAAACGATAGTGCGGCTGCGCGGTCCTCCCCGATAAAATTTCAATGACACCTGCAGGCGAAGCGGGTGCCTGCTCGCCTCTGGCGAATCCCTCTGTGAACGGTGGTTGAGCGATGGTCGACATATCACGGCTCGCCGTCTCCTCCGTTCCGTCCGTGCGGTCGTCAAGGAAGATCAAACGGTGGGTGCCGATGCGGATACTGTCGGCATCTTGCAGGTGGCGCCGGTCGACCTTCTGTTCATTCACGCTGATGCCGTTGGCACTGTCGAGGTCTTCGAGAATCAAAACGTTCTGCACTTGGACGATACGGGCATGGCATCCGGACACTGCGGTATCGTCCAGACAGAGGTCGTTGTCCGGCTTCCGCCCAATGGTGAAGGGCGTGCGGGAGATCCCCACTTCCCGTGTGGCACGCTGCGGTCCCTTGACGAGCAGCAGCGGGAACGGTTGACGGTGATGAGGCAGGGAACTCAACACGGGTCTCCTAACGCGCCAACGCTTTGGCGACTTCCCGAAGGTCGGCGGCCATGTCGCCGGCGTGACGGTAACGATTCTGCGTATCCTTCTGCAGGGCTCGATCCACGATGGACTGCGCGCGCGGCGGCAGGTCGCGACGGTATTTGAGCAGCGGAGGATGAGCGGCCTTCGTGATGCGCGCGACAAGCGCGGCCATGTGGTCCGCCTCGAACGGCTTTTCTCCGGTGAGGAGTTCGAACAGGATGACGCCCAGGGAAAAAATGTCGGATCGGTGATCCACCTCCTGACCGGCGACCTGTTCGGGCGACATGTAGCGCGGAGTTCCCAGCATCATGGGTGCGTGCGTGGCCGGGTTGCCGGGCGTCTTGGCGATACCGAAGTCCATGACCTTCACCAGCTGCGGTTTCGCAAGCATGATGTTGTCGGGTTTGATGTCGCGATGCACGACATCCCGGCCGTGGGCATAATCGAGGGCGTCGGCCACGTCCGCCATGATCTGCAAGACCTGGACGGCCGGTAGGAGCGTGGGCTTCCGGCAATGGTAGCTCAAGAGCGTCCCTTCCAAGTATTCCATCGCGATGTAGCCGAGACCGTTCTGCTCGTCGGCATCGTAAATTGTGATGATGTGGGGGTGTGACAGGCGTCCGGTAATTCCGGCTTCGCGAAAGAAACGCTCGCGAGACTGCTGTGCCGCTTCGGCCTCGTCGAAATCCCGGAACCGCAGGGTTTTCATGGCGACCAGCCGCTGCAATCTCGGATCCTTCCCCAGATAGACCACCCCCATGGAGCCCCGACCCAGTTCCCGCACGATCTGATAACGACCTAAGGTGGTTGGTACGCCCTCGTCCTGCGGTGGGGACGACGTGGCCAGCGCCGTGCCCGACGGGCTCGTTTGTCGTGCTGTGGCATGGCCGTCTCGCTTGCGTGGGGTCCGTACGAGGGTTCGCCTCAATGCTCCGGCGTGGCGCGCTCCGGCCACGGTCAGCCACATTGCCGAGCCGATCAGAAGACTCGCCATGATCCAATGGTAGAGCGGCAGCCGCGGCGAGCCAAGGACGGGAACCCAGTGGGCCTCATAGGCTTGCTGAGTTCCTATGACGATGAGCAGGAGCGCGGCCGGGAGCACAATGGCACGCATGAATGGGCTGCCCTTGCTGCTGTCATGTAATGCGCCTTTGGCTCGTGTTGCGAGTCTCCAAATCATCAGCAGACAGATGCCGTCGGCGAGCAAGCGGACGGCTTGTCCGGCGCTCATGCCTAGCGGAGGCACAAAGGTGTGGTTGAACGGAGGGACTGCCGCCAGGAAGCTGCCGGTGAAGGCCGCCAGTGCGATGACGATGAAAGATGAGCCGAGCCAGCCCCAGGAAGTTGTCATGTGGTGGAATCTTGTGCGGCTGCCCCCAGTGTAACGGAAGGCCGAGCACTGTCAACGAAACGGGGGATTGGCGCAGGAATCGTGCGGGGTTTATGACCGGCAGACCTTAGGCGGCGGATGCTGCCTGGCGCAGCGGCTCAAGTAGTTTCTCGGGGACCTTCATGCCGCCTCGCCCGATTCCGACTTCGATGTCGGGTTTGGTCAGGCCATGGAAATCGCTCCCTCCCGTGACGAGAAGATCGTGCAGCTTGGCGAGTTCCAGATACTCTGTGGTCTGGCTCGGCGTGTGGGTGCTGTAATGGACTTCAATCCCGCCCAACCCCTGGGCCTTCAGTTGGCCGAGCAGGGTCCGAAGGCCTTCGGCAGAGGTTCGCACCCATGTCGGGTGGGCTAGGACCGGGATCCCGCCCGCTTCTCGAATCCACTGCACGGCCTCCTCCGGCTCCGGCAACTCACGGTCGACATAGGCCGGTCGCCCATTGGCGAGATACCGATCGAAGGCTTCCTTCGCGGAGCTGACGATCTTTTTCTCCATCAAGACTCGGGCGATGTGAGGACGGCCGACGGATTCCGTGCCGGCGAGCGCGCGCACCTCGTCGTAGGTGATGTCGATGCCCAACTCATTCAAACGTTGCACGATGCGGGGATTTCGTTCATGGCGGCCGGCGCGTAACCGGGCCATGCGCTCGTTCAGGACGGTGTCGCGCCAGTTGATGAAGTAGCCCAGGATGTGCAGCTCGCTGCCTTGGAAACGCGAGCTGATCTCAACTCCGGGCACGACCTCGATGCTCAATTCCTGTCCGGCAGCGATGGCCTCCGGAATGCCGTCGACGATGTCGTGGTCGGTGATGGCAAGGGCGGAAACGCCGGCCTGTTTCGCAAAGGTCATCACCTCGCGGGTTGAGAAACTGCCGTCGGAATGGGTCGTGTGGAGGTGCAGGTCGATGCGACTCATGGTTGGGTTTCCGGCCCCGCTTTCTGCGCGACAAGTCGCGCGGTATAGGATGGCTCCTCGCCGTGTCCTCCGTCATGATCTCCCTCATCGTAATGCAACAGGCGCAGAGGAGACGTCAGGCGCAGCAGTTCATTCTGCGCCAGACAGAACTCCCAGCGACGGGGGTGTCGGCGGCGGAAGTAGTTGTCGATCGTAAATGTCTCGTAGAGTAACACGCCGTTCGGTTTCAAGGCTTCCATCAACAACGGAAACAGCGGACGGTGCAAATAAAAGCACACGAGCACGGCGTCATATTGCGCCTGGCCGAGATTCGGGGGCGGATCCTGTTCCAGATCCAAGACCTGCGTCGTGAGTCCCGACAGGTGCCGAGCTTTCGCGACGGCTTCCAGCGAAGCCAGCGCATCCGCGTCGCGATCGATGGCCGTGACCTGTCTTCCTTGCGACAGCAAGTACAGCGCATGGCGACCACGTCCTGCAGCCAGGTCGAGCACCGAGCCCTTGGGAATCCGTTCGAGTTGTTGGAGTAAGAACGGCGAGGGCTGGGGTTCCAGACTGTGGGCTCGATGGGCGGCGCGACGTCGCTCGAAGCGCACACCGACCGAGCCAGCGATCATGGCCAGCGGGGCGTGCAGCTTGCGAATCCAGATCCGCACCCGGTCGACGGGAAATTCATCGAACAGCAGGCCGATGGCCCGTTCCGCGAAATGTTCCAGCAGCCGACAGTGGAGCGACCTTCCGAGAGCGACTAATCTGTCCGCCACGCGGGCGTAATCGACCGTGTCTTCGAGGCGGTCCGAAAGAGCCGCGCTGTCCACTGCAGCCTCGAGTTCGAGGTCAATGGCGATCAACTGCGGTTTGCGGCGCTCTTCGTCCGTGACGCCGCAATGGCCGTAAAACTCCAGCCGCTCGATGACGATACGTTCCGGCATGGCGGCATTGTCCTGGAAGGACTTTCAGACTGTCAAGCAACGCGAGGCACAGGAGGAACGTTGCGGGGAGGCCCGGCCTCAAAGCCGTGGTCGCTACATCAGGTTCCGGAGAAAGGACCGGCAGGTACGCCAGCTGTAGAGGCTCATCCCGCCTGCCGCCGCGCTCAAAGTAATCAGGATACCGAGGTTCGGCGGGTCGGCGAACAGCAACCGCCACCATTCGATCAGCGCCAGGGCGTTCAGGCTCAGCGTGAAGAGCAACAGCTCTTCGATCACCGAAGGGCGCACGTCAAAGGGCGTCGGCTTCGCATGACAGGGGCGAGCCGCACGAGGCCGCTCGATGTGAGCGCGTGGGGTGGAGGAGAAGGACGATCGCGAACAGGATGTCATCATCGGGGATTGTAAGGCAGGCGAGTCGCTCCACCTAGAGAAGAACGAGTTTAGGGCAGGGGATGCAGGAGGCCCTCGGCCACGCCGGCTTGCGGCTGGCCGCCGACGATGAGGTCCTTATCACCGAGGTGAGAGGTCTGGATGGTGGTCACGCGGAGGTGCAGTCCTCCGGGGACGAGGCGATACTCGAAGAGGGCCGTTTCTTCTTGTTGATCCAGGTAACCTTGGCTCGCCCGTTCAAACGAGCCGACGATGCCGACGGTCAGGCCGTCGTCCGTCTTCTCCACGCGCTGCACCACCAGGCGCTGCACGCCTCCACCAGGAGGTACATCCTCCACGGTCTGGCCGACCTGGCTAAGTTCCACCTGGCGGGGGATGCCCCGGTTATTCGTGTAGGAGTAGAGGGGATACCCGCCTGGACTGAAGTCGATCTGAATCTCAGTCTGGCTCCCGTCTGCGCCGGTCAGGACCCCTCCCCATGCGCCCTTCAAGTCCGCCGCTTCAAGGCCGGCGGCGGACCCTAACAAGAAGAGGCCCCCTAGCAGGAGGCAACATCTCGATGCCATAGGTTATACACTGAACGGTTCTTGCCGTAGAAATCGTGCCACCGCACCCAGCGTAAAGAGGTTGGGCGTCTGGCTGGCTGGCAACCCCGCTTTGATTGCAGCATGGAACTTGGCGTAATTTCCGCGGAAGGCCCCCTGGTTCCAGACCCGCAACAATTGTTCGGTAAAGGCGCCGTTGTGCTCACCGTCCAAGGAGGTTTGGTTGTCCTGGCAGCCGGAGATGAGAATGACACCTGGATTGAATTTCTTCACGATGGCGGTGAGCCGAGGGCTGACGGCCACTTGGGCCAGTGCGCTGTCGGGGTCCGCGATGGAGGCCTTTCCAGCCGCGTTGGCCACGTCCCGCTGAAGCTTGTCGTAAAAGGCCTGGTGTTCGCGATAGGTGCGGAGGCCGACGGCCAGCGGCATCATTTTCGAGCGGGCGTTCGGAGCGGTCGGGCGCGGCTCGGCGGCACGGGCCACGGTGCCGCTGTGGCAGCTATCGGATAGGATCAGGATACGAACGCCGACGGCGAAGCGGCTCAACTCGAAGTACAACTCGTCGTCGATCAATTGGCCGTCGTACAGACACCAGGTTTCATCTTTCTTGTCGGGTTCTTCGCCGGTGACATCGGGCACTTGCCCGCCGTGGCCTGAATAGGTCAGGAAAAAGAAGTCGCCCTTCTTGAGTTGCTTGGCGGCTTTTTTCATCGCAGCCAGCACAGCGGTGCGGGTTCCCTTCTTCGTCAGCAGGATGGTGGGTTTCATGCCGCGCGACTTGGCGACGGCCGCCATGTCCTTGGCGTCGAATTCACAAGCCGTCAGATCACCGCTCCAGCCTTCATAGTGGGCGGGGCTCACGGCATTCAAGCCGATGTGCAGGGAGAGGCCCTTCGGTTGCTTGCTCAATGAAGTGGTCGCCATGGTGTCCTCCTGGGTCGATGTTCGGCCTCCGTCGGCGACACGGTAGTCTTTGGGACGACATCTGTCAATGGTGGAACGGGTCACTCCGGGCCGACTTCGTACACCAAGGTGACAGTCGCCTCCACCTTGACCTCACCGGCAAAGATCGGCGCGTCGGCGGACGCCTCCATTGCCATCATCGAGCGGGCCATGTGCGACTGCGGGCGTACGACCTGACTGTCTTCGCGCGCGCTGATCAAGCGGAGCAGTTTGACCTTCAACGCGCCGCTCAACGCCGCCGCCTTCTCCCGCGCCGTGGCCGCAGCCTGTTTCAGCGCCGTGAGTCTGGCCGGTTGCTCGTCGCGGAGCGCCCAATGCAGGCCGTGGAACCGGTTTGCCCCCGCAGTCAAGGATTCGTCGATGACGGCCGCCGCCTGCTCCGGGTGGTGGAGTTCTACGGTTACGCTGTTGCTGACGCTGTAGCCGATAATTTCCGGCGCGGCGGACGGGGGGGCCGTCGGGCGTTTGGAGAGGGGCCGGTAGTGCGGCGAGACGGTAAACGACGACGTTTGAATGCGCTCTTTCGGGATCTGCAAGGCCTGCAGCCGCTCCACCACTTTCTGCATCACGCGGCTGTTCTGTCGTTGGGCATCAGCCAGCGATTTGCCGGCGGTTTCCACGGCGAGCGTCACGAAGGCCGTATCCGGCGTCGACGCCAGGTGGCCGCTGCCGGTCACCGTGAGCGTCGACAAGTCAGGCATCGTTTCGTTCTGTGCCCGTACGGAGAGTGGAAGCAATAACATCACCACAAGCAGGCCCAGCAGTTTCATGTTGTGTCCTCCATCGGCCCTGATTCTGCCCAGCCGAGCGTACGGAAGCAAGACCGTCACGCGATGGCCGCGATGCGGTCTAGGTTTTCTCTTTCTAGAGCTGGTAGGATGGGGGTGCGTCGTGATGGGTCTTCGACCTCGAACGAAAGGATCGACAACGTGAATAGTCATAAAGTGTTGGCAGCCATCATCGCATTGTCCCTGGTCGGGGTGCCGACCCTCTCCTTTGCCAAGGCACGGGGCGGATCGGGAGGAGGCTTCTCCAGCGGGTCGCGCGGCGGCAGTTACTCCGGTGGCATGGGCAGCCGAGGCTCGCGCACCTATCAGGACAATGGCGCGAAACCGATCGAGCAGTCGACGACGGCGCGGCCCTCGACGGCGCCGCCCCCGTCCGTTGCGTCAGGCCCCGCGTCGCGTCCCGCACCCGCCTCGCAGGGATCGTGGGTTCAGCGAAACCCGTTGCTGGCCGGACTGGCCGCCGGTTTGGCGGGCACGTGGCTGGGGCATATGATTTTCGGGGCGACTGAGAGCAGTGCCCGCACGACCGAGGCTGGTGAGGTGGTCGGCGACAACGGCCAGGCGTCCGGAGGAAACGGCATGCTGCTGTTACTCATGGTGATGGGCGTGGGTGGATTATGGTGGTTCATGCGGTCGCGCCGCACGCCTGCGCCGAATTTTTCCGGCCTGTCGCGAAGCAGCGCCGTGAGTGGGTCGTTGCTGGTGGAATCCTCGCGAGTCGGGGTGGGGAGCGTGGCGGAGGAAGAAGAAATCACGTCTGTCGACAAGGCGGCCTTCCAGCAGGCCTTGCTTGACATCCAAACGGCTTGGAGCAACCAGGACGTCGCAGCCTTGCGGCACCTGGTGACGCCGGAAATGTTGGAGTACTTCAGCACCGGGTTGGCGGAACAGGCGAGTGAAGGTGTCGCCAACCACGTGGAGGATGTGGTGCTTCAGGAGGCGGCAGTTCGGGAGTCTTGGCGCGAGGGCGCGACGCAGTATGCCACCGTGAGCCTGACCTGGACCGCCCGTGACTATACTGTTTCGTTGACGAAGCAGCCGGGGGAGCCTGGGTACGTCATCGAGGGAAATGATCAGAAACCGATCGTCACAACCGAAGTCTGGACCTTCATGCGGTTCGGTAGCGGGAAGTGGTTGCTGTCGGCGATTCAGCAGGTGGCGTAGTACATCGCATAGGGCCGCAGGCCGCAGGGTCGATAGAGCGAAGGATACGACGGGGGCAGTCACTCACGTGGCTGCCCCCGTGCTGTATCGGGCTAACGCGCCTTCGAGGGGCGGACTCGCTGTTTCGTGCGGGTCGGTTCGTGGGAGAGGACCCGTTGCGTCTGTGCAATCGCTTCCAGCAGCTGTTTCCGGTCCTCTTTCGATGTCATCGCACCGGGCAACCGCTGGAGGAAGCTCTCTGTGGCCTCCAGCAAGGTCTGTAACGCCGCTTCGATTCCCCTCGGCATGGCCCGCCTTCTCCTGGGCCCCACGTAAACCTGCGGAGCTTCAGGATTGTCTTTTTCCAACTCCGGTCGTCTCGATCGAACCATGCATCCTCCTGAATGTGAACCAGGAATCACTCTACCGGATTCACCCGGGTGTTTGCATGTCCGAAGTGAGCGGGCCCAAGCGGCTGAGAAAGCCGACTCTCCCTTGTGGGCCTGTGATAGAGTGGGCGGCGACTTGCCATGACGGAGCGTCGCCGGCGATGATCGAATTTCATTGGATGTCACGTGGCTGCACGTGGGGAGCGGCGCTCCTGCTCGGCCTGTCGGTCGGTTGTACGCAAGCGGCTGTCTCGACGCCGGTGGTTTCGCGGGAGCCGGCGCCACCGCCGCCGAGTACGGCCGGCATTGCGACGTTCGACTATTGGCGTGACATCCACCCGATCATCGAGCGGCGCTGTGTGGTCTGTCACGGCTGTTATGACTCTCCCTGTCAGCTCAATTTGAGCGCCTACGAAGGACTCGCTCGCGGCGCGAACAAAAAACCGGTCTATGACGGCACGCGTCTGCTGGCCGCCGAGCCGACGCGTCTGTTCGAGGATGCCCATACGGTGGCGGCCTGGCGGGAAAAGGATTTCTTTCCGGTCCTCCAGGAACAGGCGCAGGCGACGGTGCAGGAGCGTCGCGCAGGGGTCGTGGCTCGTTCCCTGCTGCTCAAGCAGGCCCACCCGCTTCCTCCAGATCCGCTGTTGCCGGACACCTTCGATCTGGGATTGGATGCCAAACAGCAATGCCCCACCGAGTCGCAGTTCGAACGTTTTGCCGAAAAACATCCGCTCTGGGGGATGCCCTACGGCCTGCCTGGGCTGAATGATCAAGAACATCGCATCTTGATGCAGTGGATCGAGGAAGGGGCGCCCTACCGAGAGGCGAATCAGACCGCGTCGGCTCTTCCCGTACAGGTGGGGGAGTGGGAGACGTTTCTGAACGGCGAGACTCCAAAGCAACAATTGATGAGCCGATATCTCTATGAACATCTCCACCTGGTTCATCTGTATTTCGACACTCGTCAAGACGGGCGGTGGTATCGTTTGGTGCGTTCGCGTTCGGCGCCCGGTCAACCGATCGATCTCATCGCCACGCGCCGACCCTATGACGATCCTGGCGTGTCGCGCGTCTACTACCGGCTCCAACCCCTGCGAGACAGCCTGCTGGCCAAGACGCACATTCCCTACGCGCTCAATCCCCTGCGGATGCAGCGCTATCGAGAACTGTTTCTCGATGCCCCGGACGAGGTGCGTGCCGTGCCGTCCTATGAGGTCGGCGTGGCCTCCAATCCCTTCGTGGCCTTCCGTGATCTGCCCGTTCGTTCCCGCTACCGATTTCTGCTCGACGATGCGCTGGTCTTCGTCATGCAATTCATCAAGGGGCCGGTCTGCCGCGGGCACGTCGCCTTGGATGTGATCGACGACCGCTTCTGGATCTTTTTCGTGGACCCCGACAGCGGGGCGCTCGATCAGAAGGAAGAGTTTCTGGCGGAGAACAGCCGGCACCTCTATATGCCGACTCCGGAGGGCGCGAGCCCGCTCGGCCTGATCTCCTGGCTGAAGTACTCCCGCATGCAGGACGAGTTTCTGAAGGCAAAGCAGGCGTATATCGAACGGTTGAATCTCCGCGACGAGGCGTCCGACCTGTCGTTCATATGGGATGGGCGGAGGGAGAACCGGAACGCAGCGCTCACGGTCTTCCGTCACGCCGACAGCAGTTCCGTCGTGCAGGGCTTGGTCGGAGACGAACCGAAGACGGCTTGGTTGTTGTCCTACGATCTGTTCGAACGGATTTACTACCTGTTGGTCGCCGGTTTCGACGTCTATAGTTTTGCCGGTCATCAGCTCGACACGCGCCTGTATATGGACTTTCTGCGCATGGAGGGGGAATTCAACTTCTTGCTGTTGTTGCCGCATCAGGAGCGAGAACGGTTGAGGGATTTCTGGTATCGGGATGCGCCGCAGACGGTCAAGGACTATGTCTATGGCCGGCATATCTCCGTGCGGAAGGAGAGCGGGATCCGGTATCGGACCAACGAGCCCAAGCGCGAGCTCTTCGGCCTGTTACGGGAGCGGTTGGGCGAGGCGCTGAATCAGGCTTACGATGTGGCCCACGAATCGGATGCGGAACTGGCCGGTCCGCTCCGCAGGTTGGCGCAGGTGAAGGGGCGGGCGTTGCAGTGGTTGCCCGAGGTGGCGGTGCTCAGCGTCGAGGGCGGAACGGCGCCGGATACGCGGCAGGATCGTCTCTTCACGCTGTTGCACGACAACGGGTTTCTGAACCTCGCCGCGCTCTTCGATCCGGAATCCCATCGCCTGCCCGACGAAGACGGCCTCACGGTCGCGCGGGGAATCGTGGGGGCCTATCCCAACGTGTTCTACCGCGTCGGGAAAGCGGAACTCCCGGCCTTCATCGCGGCGGTGGCCGGCCTCACCAGCGAGGATGACTATCGCCGGTTCGCCTCGCGCTACGCCGTGCGCCGCACCAGTCCGCAGTTCTGGCCGCACAGCGACGCCGTGCAGGAGACCTACCGGCGGCTCGACCCGATCGGAGCCGGATTGCTGGACTACAACCGGTTGGAAAATCGGTAGAGAGGTCGTGCTTCTTGGTACAGGAATTGTTGCGCGGCTTGCCGGCGGCAATAGCCTCCGATACCCGCCCTACCGCGATGTCCTGATAGTGGCGGCTTGGGTGCGAGCACCCTTGTCTTCGGACGGGATCGCAGCAAAACGATCGCGCCAGGTATCCTGTTTGGCGAAGGTCAGCGTCCAGAGTTCGTCTGGGCTGGGATAGTTCGGCCATTCGCCTTCCTTTCCCGTCTCCATGTCGATGCCATGGAGCCCTTGGCTTCAATGACGGCGAGCTTGTAGTTGCGATAGACCAGCACATAATCGGCGATCCGCGGTTTCGACCTCCGCCCCAAGCCTTCGATGCGGCCAAGCGTGATGGGTACTCCCCCACAACAGGCGGCTTCCTTCCACCACGCCCCACCCCGCCGCCTTGAGCGCGGGATCGATATGCTCGGCTCTGGTGTCGGCTTCGTTCATGTCAGATTCCCTGAGCCAGCATGTTCATGATCAGGCGGATCACCGTGTCTTTGTGGGATGGGTTTGATTCGGCCACCAAGAGCGCCAATGCCGCCAGCCCGATGTCGTTGATCACCGGTTGCCCGGTCGGGCCAAGAAGCCGACCGTTGCGATTCAGAAAATCCACGAACAGAAACGCGCCGCTCCGCTTGTTGCCGTCGGCAAAAGGGTGATTTTTGATAATGAAGTACAGCAGGTGGGCGGCTTTGGACTCCACGCTCGGGTACGCCGGCTCCCCGAACACGCTCTGATCGAGATTCCCTACATAGTAACGAGGCGAAGGCCTCTTCCCGTTCCTGAGCAAAGAGCGTTGAAGCCTCGCCTCGCGCCATCAGGTCGGCCTTGAGTCTTGCCAGCGCCGCGCGCGCTTCAGGCAAGGTGAAGATCGTTCCACCGGGCGTCGTTGTCGGTTCAGTCAGGAGCCCTTCATCGTACCGTTGCAACAGCACAAAGGTCTGCGTGTAGCGGGTGACGATGTCGACCAGCCCGCGCCCCATATCTGCCTGCAGCTCCGGGCTTCGCACAGCCTTGCGCACCAGTTGCAGCGCTGCCTCCAGCTCGCGGGCATTGGTCTCGAATCGCTGGCGGTTGAGGGTATAGCCCTGGGTAAGATGCTCGCGCAGGATACGGGTGGCCCATTGGCGGAAGCGAGTTCCCTGAGGGGACTTCACCCGATAACCTACCGAAATGATGACATCGAGGTTATAAAATCTCACCGGTTTATCGGAACCAGCAATGTGCATATTTTGCACATTGCTCTCCTCCTCTAACTCGCCCTCTGTAAAGACATTGCGGACGTGCTTGGTGATAACAGAGCGTTCGCGCCCGAACAACGTTCCCATCTGTTCCTGCGACAGCCAGACGGTGTCACGCTCAAGTCGGACTTCGATGCTACCGCTGGTGGTTTCGTAGATGCTGATCTCGCTCATGGGAAGATCCCGTTCACAGTTCTCCGCTAAAGGCTTGGTGTAGCAGCGACTTCTTCAACTCGCCCAGCGCGGTGAGCTTTTGCAATTTGCGGAGACTAACGGACGCATTGTCAGTATTGGAGAGAAAGGTATTCTTGATGACCACGCCGCCGCGCCCGCCTGCCTTGAGGCTCTTGATGAAGTGTTGCAGGAACGGAAAGGCTGTCTCGCCGGTGCGGATGGGAAAGTTCTGCTGCACTTCCTTCCGCTCTTTACCGCCGAAAGGCGGATTGGCGAGCCCCACGTCGTAGCGGTCCTTCTCCTGAATGTCGGCGAGGTTTTCCGTGAGCGTGTTGGTGTGGATGATGTTCGGCGCTTCGATGCCGTGCAGGATCATGTTCATGATTGCGATCACATAGGCGAGCGACTTCTTCTCTTTGCCGTAGAAGGTCTTTTCCTGAAGCGTCTTGCGGTCTTTTGTCGAGAGGTCGCCCTTGGCGGTCAGATAGTCGTAGGTCTCGCACAAGAAGCCCGCCGATCCGCAGGCGCCATCGTAGATTCGCTCGCCGAGTTTCGGCTTGACCATCTGCACCATGGCGCGGACGAGCGGGCGCGGAGTGTAGTACTCGCCGCCGTTGCGCCCGGCGTTGCCCATGTTCCGGATCTTGGCTTCGTAGAGACGGGAAAGTTCGTGCTTTTCTTTCTGTGAGCGAAAACGCAGCTCGTCGATGTGGTCGATGATCTCGCGCAGGTTGTAGCCGCTCTGGATCTTGTTTTTGATCTCGCCGAAGATTTCGCCGATCTTGTACTCGATGGTGTTCGGCTCGCTGGCCTTCTGCTTGAAACGGTGCAGGTAGGGAAAGAGCTTCAGGTTGACGAACTCCGTCAGATCGCTGCCGTGAGGGCGACATTGTGATCGAGCTTGCCGTCTTTGCCCTTCGGCCCAGCCCAGCCCAGCTTTCCCAGCGATAGGGCTTGTCCAGGATGAAACGGTAACGCTTGCCTTCCAGCCTGGCCTCGTCCGCCTTGTCCTGCTCCAGCGCGTCGAGGTACGTCAGAAACAGCAGCCACGACGGCTGCTCGGTATAGTCCAGCTCCGTCGTGCAGCCGGCTTCTTTCCAGAGCACGTCGTCGATATTTTTGAAGGCTTGTTCAAACATGTCGGGCAGCTCCGCGACGGCCGGCATTCGGTCTGTGCGCGTCGTATCTTAAGCGAAAGCAATGGGCGTTTCTACGGGTGGGGAGACCGGCGGGCTAGGCCTGGACTTCGCGGGAGCGTGGGGCTTTGGATGGCGTCGGGAGGTCGACCGGTTTAGCCTTCGGTGCGGCGTGTCCGGCGTCGAGCAGGATGGCGACGAGCATGTCGCTCATGACGTTCACGCCCGAGCGGGCGCGGGCGATGATCCAGTCCACCGTCATGATGAGGGGAATGGCTGCGATGATGACCTGGTCGGGGAGGCCCGCGGCGACCAGCACCAGCGGCAACACGATGAGTCCGGCCTCGGGGATGCCGGCCACGCCGGCTCCTGCGATGATGGAAGCCAGCACGATCAGCACTTGCTTGACCATCGGCAGGTCGAAGCCCAACGCTTGGGCCAAGAACAACGCCGCCATAGCCTCATAGAGCGTGATGCCGTCGTTGTTGAGGTTCGTGCCGACGCAGGCCGCGAGGCGCGACGATTGCGGCGACACCTCCATGCGGTGCAGACATTGGAGCGTGACCGGCACTGTGGCCAGGCTGCTGTTACAGGAGACGGCGGTGAGGATCGCGTCGGCGCCTTGGCCGAGATAGACCTTCGGCGACTTCTTCCCGGCTACCCAAGCGAGGAGCGGGTAATAGATGAGGGCGTGGACGGCCAGGCCCGCGAGCATGGCGACCAGGAAGATCCAGAGTACCGAAAAGACGCCGATGCCGGCCTTACCCACCACCTGAGCCACGACGCCGAACACCGCGAGCGGTACCACGACGATGATCCATTCGAGAATCCAGACGAGCCATTCATAAATCCGCTCGATAATGCGCACCAGCGCGTTGACGAATCCCGTGGTTTGGTTGGTGCGGCTGCGCACCAGTCGCAAGGTCGTGCCCAGCGCCAAGGCCAGAAGGACGACGCCGATGATGTTGTTGCTCGAAAAGGGGTCCGTGATGGTGCGGGGGATGTAGGACGCCAGATACTCGATCGGGCTCTCCGAGCCGGCCTGCACGTTGGCCAGCACCGACGCCGAAGGTGTGGTGCCGGGCACGAAATGGAGCAGTTCGTCGACGTGGCCGTACCAAGAAAGCCCAGGTTGCCACGTGTTCATGATGAAGAGTCCGATCGCCATCGCCACGGTGACGTTCACGAGGCAGATCACAAGCAGCTTGCCCCCCTGCCGTAATGGAATGGTGGTGCGGATGAGGGCGTCGAGGATGGCGAAGAAGATGAGCGGGATGGCCAGGGTCTTGAGCAGCGTGACGACGAACAGGCCGAGTTTGCCCAACTGGGCGTTGCGCAGGCCGCCCAGGTAAGGCTCCTGTCCGAACAGCACGCCCAGCAGTCCCCCGCAGAGCACGGCGATGAGCACTTGCGTGTAGAGGGGCAGCGGGATCAGGCTGGGTGTCGACTTCATGTCGGTGTCAGCGGCGGTGCTGCCGGGCGGTGCGACCCTAGGCTAAAAGTTCCCGGCCTGCACGACATCCTCCAGGCTGTTGATGTCGAGCCAGTGGCCGGCGGTGTAGAGAACCCGGATCGGATAGTTCCGTTTCAGTAATTCCTGCAGCAGTCGCGGGATGCCGGCCTTGCGGTTCTCGGGTTGGGCCAGGAGTTCCGCGATGACGCCGGTGAGGTAGGTGGCCGCGGCGGGAGAGACCTTGAGGAACCCCATCCACACGCCGTGAATGGCCTCCTTGGGGGTGCTGTTTCCGAGTTGCTTGAGGTAGATCTTGGCGTTGAAGGCGCGGCGCGAATTGGGAAGACTACATTCGGTGAAGCCGCCCAAGCGCGCGTAGCTGCTCTGCTCCTGCCAGTTGCTGTCCACGAAGATGATGCAGTCGTCGGTTTCCTGGCAGAGCGTCTGGGGAATGTATTTGTTGAACAGTACGTCGCCATAGGACACGATCGTGCTCTGCGCCGGGCCTTTCCGCGCGCGGAGCGCTTTCAAGAGCGAGGCCAGTTCGCCGGTCTCTGCGAACTCATCGTTGTCGACATAGGTGAGGTTGGGGAGGGTGACGGCCTCTTTCTTGTACCCTCGCACGACCGCGATGTCCTTGATACCCACGGCATTGTACGCATCAACGATGCGCGCCAGGATCGGGACGCCCTGGATCTTGACCATGGTCTTGGGCTGTTGTTCGGTGAGCTCGCCGAGTTCTTCTCCGCGCGAGGCGGCCAATACGACGGCGGTGGTGCCTTCGGCGCCGCGGGGCAGGTAGCGCTCCTCCGCTTCCTGGAGTTCGGCTGCGTTCTGCAGGCGAAAGATCTCCGACACCGGCGCGACCTTGTCTTCGATCGAGAGCAGATGTTGCTGCTCCTTTAAGGTGCGGGCGGTCTTCTGCATGGCGGCCACGGCCGACCGTAACAGGTGGTTGGCCCAGATCACCATCGAAAAGCCATGTTGCCGGAACACGTCGGTGGGGGTGGCGTAATATTTCGTCGGCACGATGACGACCGGGCAGCGATTGCCCCATTCCTGTTTGAAGGCCAGGATCTCATCCGGCACGGAGAGGGCGCTATGGATCAGGATGCCGTCGGCTCCGGCTTGGTGGTAGGCCTCGGCGCGCCGAAGGGCCTCCGCCAAGCCCCACCCGCAGATGAATGCCTCGACACGCGCGATGATGCAGAAGTCCGGATCATGCTGCGCGTCCTTGCCCGCCTTGATCTTGCCGCAGAACTCCTGCATGTCGGCCAGGGGTTGAGCGCCCCCCTTGATGAAACTGTTGGTCTTGGGGAACAACTTGTCCTCGATGCAGACCGCCGCGATGTTGCGCTGCTCCAGTTTGCGGACCAGCCGCTGCATGTTGTTGAAGTTCCCGTAGCCCGTATCCCCGTCCAGCAGGATGGGAATCCTCGTCGCATCGGACATGAATTCCAGGTTTTCCAAGACCTGGGTCCAGCTGGCTTCATTGTTGTCCCGCACGCCGAACTGGGCGGAGATCGAGAGGCCGCTGGCCCAGATGCCGCGGAATCCCGCCTCCTGGACGATCCTCGCGCTCAAGCCGTTGTGGGCTTCGCAGATGAATTCGAGCTGCTCGGAGAAGAGGAGTGATCTAAATTGGCGCGAGGTGCTGAGGCCTGCCGTCGAACTCATGGATTCCCTTCCTTGTTTCCGCCTGTTCCGTCGATCTGGGTGGCAGAATACCCGTTTTCGCGAAGAGAAACCACCGGGAGGACAGGCGTCCCGTCGCTTAAGGCGGCGACTCGGTCATGGAGGGCGGCGGCGATGTGACGGTATCGCTCCGGGCCTTGGGGAGGGCCGTCGAGGAGGTCTGGGCTGAGCGAAGCACCGAAGCGGATGGTCAACCGACGCGGATGGACACGCCGACTGTCGGGCGGCAGCGCCTTGAAACTGCCCTCAACGAACACCGGGAGCACAGGAACCGGATAGGCCGTCAACAGCAGGCCGATGCCCGGTTGAAAGGGTTGGAGCCGTCCGTTCCGCGACAAGCCCCCTTCCGCATACCACACGAGGGTGTCCCCGCGACGTAAGGCTGCCCCGGCGAGCGCCAGGTCGGTGAGCGCGGCGGTCGATTGGGCGATGGGAAGGATGCGGGTCGCGCGGCTGACGAGTCGCATCGGTAGGTTGCGGAACATGAAGCCGGTCCATCCGCCCCAACTGGTCCGCTGCAGGCGCTCCGGTGGCAAGGCGGCGAAGAGGGTGGGTGGATCCAAGAGACTCACATGGTTGGGAGCGAGGACGCAGGGACCTTGCGGCGGCAGGTGTTCAAGCCCCTGTACTTCCAACTGGAAGAGTACGCGCATGAGCAGGCGATCGATCCGGTGCAGGAGCTGGCCAAGGGTTCTGAAGCACCAGCCTCTCGGGGCGAGCCAGCTTCGTTGCCAGGGTGACAACAGCTGATCAGGATGCTGGAGTTGCTCCACCGGGTCCACACCCGCATCGGCTGCTTCGGTGGCTTCGGCCGCTTCGCGCAGTAAATCGCGCACGATGCCGATGCGGGCGATCCTGTCCAGTGAGAGGTCGATGCCGATGCGATCATGCAGGTCCAGCGTCAGCGCCATCCAGTCCATCGAATCCAAGCCGAGATCGAGTTGCAGATTGCTGTCCGGGGTCAGCCGCCGATCGGGAAAGCGTCGCGTGAGCAAGTCCCAGGTACGTGCCACGATGGGGTCTTCCAGCAGTTGGCGATCGTCGGGTGTCATCTGGTCCACGGCAATCGGGGCCCTGCGTAGGCCGTCCGTTTCGTCGGCGCGAGAGGCCTCCTCGAATCGAGCCGCCAACTTGTGCCGCTGGATCTTGCCCAATCTGGTCCGCGGCAGGGGATCGACGCTGACGACACACTCCGTGAGTCTGGCATAGGAAGGGAAGTCACGAAGGGCTGTATCCAAGTCTGCGCGGATGGCCTTGCGCATTTCATCGGCCTGGTCCATCGACAGGGCTTTCTTGCGTGGAACCACGATTGCCACCAGGCGGCCCCCATAGAGCAGAATGGCGGACTCGGCCACGGCGGAGCCCTGATCCATCCGCTCCTCGATGGACTCCGGCCAGACCTTTTCGCCGCCGGGCAGGGTGATACGGGAGGAGGCGCGCCCGACGATGTGGAGCCGACCCTGCTGATCCAGGAACCCCAGGTCTCCCGTTCTGAACCAGCCGTCTGCGGTGAAGGCCTCGCGGGTCTTGTCGGGCAGGTGCAGATAGCCGGCGAAGACGTTCGGTCCACGCGCCTGGATTTCTCCCTGGTTGGTCTCTGGGTCGTGGTCGGCGATTCGGAGGTCGACGCCGGGTAACGGGCGTCCAGCCGAGTCGAACTGCCGCCGGCCCGGCCCGAAGAACGTGAGGATCGGCGAGGTTTCTGTGAGCCCATACCCGGAGGCGATCTGCCAGCCCAATCCGGCCAAGTTCCATGACAGGGCCGGGTCTAACGGGGAGCCGCCTGAGACGAGCGTGCTCAGGTGCGGGGCGAAACGCCGGTGGAGCGGCGAAAAGATGTGTGAACCGATGCGTATGCCCGTCCAGCGAAGCAGGGTCACGGAGCCGCGGAGCATCAGGTGGAACAGGGCTGCGGCGATAGAGCCCCGCTCACGGAAGGGCTGTTCGATGGCCTGGAAGAGGGCCGACAGCAGGCGTGGGACGGCGACGAGCGCGGTAACCCGTCCTTCTCGCAACGCGCGCCGCAGGTGCGGGCCGGTCAGCGAATGCGGGAGGACGATCGTGAGGCCTTGAGCCAACGGCGCCAGCAGTCCGACCATGAAGGGATAGACGTGGTGCAGTGGCAGCGGCAGCAGCAGCCGTTCGTCGGCCCGGTAGACCCGTTCGTTCACTAAGGCGTTGAGATTGGCGAGGAGGTTGCGATGGCTCAAGGGGACCCCCTTGGGGCGTCCGCTGGAACCGGAGGTGTAGAAGAGTAGGGCGTGGTCGTCTGGCTGCGCTGTCGGAATGGCCGGTGGTCCGCTGCGAGGGGAGCGTTGTCGGTTCTGCGGATCCCCCTCGTCGCCGTCCAGAAACAGGGTCGCGAGGTGTTGCGTGTGGCCGAGGGCCATCACGTGCTTGGCCAGGGTGTGGGTCGTGAGGAGCCGACGAGCCTCGCTATCCCGGATGACGTGAGCGAGGTCGTCGCTCGGCATCTGCGAATCGATCGGGACAGGGACGGCCGCTCCACGAAGCAGCGCCAGGAACGCGATGATCCAGGCCGGACTGTTCGGCGCATAGAGGAGGACGCGTTCGCCCTTCTGCAGACCGGACTCGATCAAGACGGCGGTAAGCTGATCTGCTTCTTGTAGCAGCCGGTGGTACGTCAAAACTTCAACCGATTGTTTGTGGAATGCAACGAGGGCCTGCTGGCCTCCGTACGATCCGAGACCCTGTATCAGCTCGATGAGCGTCACTGCCTCGCGGTGATGGGAGCGCATCCGTTCCTGGGGCATTGCGTCGTGTTCCATGAGGGCTTCACCTTACTGCTTGCGCCCTGTCGGCTCAAGAAGATCGTGGCTGGTTTCCCTTCTTGACTCCCATTTTAAGCGGCTCCTATAATTCGGCGCTCGGATGCGATAACCGGCTGATTCAGCGCAGAGAATGGCAGATTTCACGCACTTCAACGAGTCGGGACGGGCGCGGATGGTCGATGTTGGAGCCAAGGCTTCGACCGAACGACTGGCCTCTGCCCAAGCCGTAGTCTACCTTCAGCCGGAAACCCTTGAAAAGATTCAACAGGGTAAGATCGCCAAAGGCGATGTGCTGGCGGTCGCGCAGGTGGCCGGCGTCATGGGCGCGAAGAAGACGCCCGACCTGATCCCGATGTGCCATCCCATCTTGCTCACCAGTGTAGACATCTCCTTTGAAGAACGGGCGCAACCGGATCGGGACGGTCGCTGTTCCATCACCATTACGGCGACGGCCAAGACCACCGGCCCGACGGGCGTGGAGATGGAGGCGATAACCGCCGCCTCGGTGGCAGCCTTGACGATCTATGACATGTGCAAGGCCGTGGATCGCGGCATGAGTTTCGGCAACATCTGTCTCCTGACGAAGTCGGGAGGCAAGTCCGGCACCTATGTCCGGTCAGTGTAAGGAGTAGGGAGCGCGATGGTGACCGTACGACTCTTCGGCATGACCAAGATGATGGCCGGCAATCAAGGGACCTTGACCCTGGCGCTCCCTGAAGGACGGACGGTCAAGGACTTGGTCGCGGTGATCGCCGCGGGTTATCCGCAGATCGGTGAGCTGCTGCACAAGAAGAAGGTGCTCGTGTCGGTGAACCAGGAGATCGCACCGGAAGATCGTGATGTGAAGGACGAAGACGAAATTGCCCTGTTGCCCCCGTTCGCGGGCGGCAGTCGATAGGAGTCCCATGAGTCTCGAACAGGTTACCAAGGCTGAGCCACCCGTCACGGACGATGACGCCCTGTTGGTCCGCGTGCAGCGGGAAGACTTCTCGCTCGACGAGGAGCTGCGGCGCGTCAAACAACGGTCCAAGCGGATCGGCGGCATTGCGATGTTTCTAGGGACGGCCCGTGATCGCTCCAAGGGGCGCGATGTGGACGGCATTACCTTTGAGCATTACGAAGGGATGGCGCAGAAGCGATTGCGGGAAATTCGCGAGCGGGCGCTGAAGGACTTCGATGTGATCGAGGTGCTGGTGTTGCACCGGTACGGCGAAATCGCCATCGGGGAGAACATCGTGCTGATCATCGTGGGGGCCGAGCACCGCGCCGAAGCGTTCCGGGCCTGCAAGTGGGCGATCGACGAACTGAAGCAGATCACGCCGATTTGGAAACTCGAACACACCCCCGAAGGCGAGGTGTGGGTCGAAGAGCATCCCTAGCCTCCGATGCATGATGGACCAGCGCGCGCTCGATACGGCGGTTCCCATGATCCACGACCGGCTGGGGCGTCCCCTGCGAAGCCTGCGCCTGTCGGTGACCGATCGCTGCAATCTCCGCTGCAAGTACTGCATGCCGGAGGACGAGTACGCTTGGCTGCCGCGCGACACGATCTTGACCTTCGAGGAGATGGCCGAACTGACGGCAGTCTTCACGGAGCTGGGTGTGGACAAGGTCCGCCTCACGGGCGGAGAGCCGCTGTTGCGGCGGGACCTGCCGCGGTTCGTGCGGCAACTGTCCGAAAATCGCCGTATCACCGAAATTGCGTTGACCAGCAACGGCGTGCTCATGGCCGACCAGGCCGCCGATCTCTCCTTTGCCGGCTTGACGCGTGTGACCATCAGTTTGGATACCCTGCGCGCCGACCGGTTTCGCGCCTTGACCAAGCGCGATCTCCATCATCATGTGTTCGACGGCATCAAGGCCGTGGTCCACGCCGGGTTCCCCTCATTGAAATTCGATACGGTCGTCATCAAGGGCTACAACGACGACGAACTCGTCGACCTGATCGAATACGGCAAGACAGTCGGTGGAGAAGTCCGGTTTATCGAATACATGGATGTCGGTGGGGCGACGGATTGGTCGATGAGCCAGGTATGCTCCCGTGCGGAGATGCTGGACCTGTTGGGGCGTCATTATGGCGGGGTGACGCCGGTGTTCGAGCACAGCGTCGCGCCGGCGGAGCGGTTCATGTTGCCCGATGGGACGGTCTTCGGGATCATTCCCTCCACGACCACCCCGTTCTGCCGCTCCTGCGATCGCAGCCGGCTGACGGCGGACGGCATGTGGTACCTCTGCCTCTATGCGAAGGACGGACTCGATCTGCGCGCGCCGCTACGGGAAGGCCGTTCGCGCGACGAACTGAAGGCGATGATCACGGCGGCCTGGCAGGGACGCACGGATCGCGGCGCCGAGGAGCGGAAGGCGCTGGAACCGTTGGGCCTGCGGGAGCAGCGTCTCATCGAAATCGATCGTCTGCGCGAGGATCCCCACCTCGAAATGCATGCGCGGGGGGGATGACCCCGCCATGTTCGACTCTCAGACCCTGACCATGCTTGGGCTCGGTTTCGTGCTGGGGCTGCGCCATGCCCTGGACGCCGACCATCTGGCCGCCCTGTCGACGGTCCTTGCCGAGCGTCCGTCGGTGCACGCGTCGACTTCCGTCGGGTTCTTCTGGGGCCTTGGCCATACGCTTATGCTTCTCTGTGTCGGTACGGTGCTTTTGGCGCTGAACCTGACCATTCCGAACTCGCTCGCCACAGCCTTCGAGTTTGCCGTGGGGATCATGTTGGTGGCGCTCGGGCTTTCACTGGGTCGCCGGATCTACCGGGAACAGTGGCACCTGCATCAGCATGAGCACGATGGCCGCGCGCACGTGCACCTCCATAGCCATCACCTGCAGCACGACCATGCCCATCGCCATTGGTTTCACGGTTCGATGCGTCCATTGTTGATCGGCATGGCCCACGGTCTCGCCGGTTCCGCGGCGCTCATGTTGATGCTGTTGTCCACGGTGACGGGACTGGGGCAGGGCATCGGGTATATCGCCGTGTTCGGAGCTGGGTCGATTCTCGGCATGGTGGTGATGGGTGCGGTCTTGAGTCTGCCGGTCGTCTGTTCTCTGGCGGTCGGGCCACATGCCTACCGAATCGTGCAGGGTGTGGCCTGCCTGGCGAGCATCGGGCTGGGAGTGGTGATGATGGTGCGGATCGGCTGGGGCGGCGGGTGGACCTAGATCTGGAGCGCCGGCATCGGTCGTTTCACCTGCAGGGCGTGACTGCGATCGGTTCGTGGGGCTGCCGTCAAATCTGTGTGCGCTGTTCGAAGTTGTGTGCTATCCTGCCGCGCAGTGCAGCCGCCGAACGAACCAGCATGTGGGGAAACGCGTAGGCCGGATGGCATTCACATAAGGCCCGAGCGATGAAGGTTCGGGTCTTGGGATGTCACGGCTCGGCGCAGCTGGTGGAAGGGGAGTGCGGCCCCGTGCCCTGTGGGACCTGCGGCTTCCTGGTGAACGACAGTGTGGTGGTGGATGCCGGGACGATCGGGTCGCGGTTGTATCTCGACGAACAGCGGCGCATCCGGGTCGTCCTGCTGACACACCTGCATTTCGACCACCTTCGTGAGTTGCCCACGCTGGCGGATAATTTGGTCGGTGAGACGGATGCCCCGGTCATCATCGCCTCCATTCCCGAGGTGCTTGAGGGGTTACGGAAACATGTATTCAACGGCGCGGTGTATCCCGACTTTTTTCGTCTCCCCGCGCCGGACCGACCGGTGTTGACCATGCATGCCCTTCAGCCTGGCCGGGAGGATCGGTTGGCGGACTTGGGTGTGACGCCGATTCGCGTGAATCATGTCGTGCCGACTGTGGGCTTTCTCCTCCGTGATGGTCATCGGACGCTGTTGTACAGCGGAGATACCTATGTCACCGACGAATTGTGGCGGGTGGCCAAGGTGGAGGCGGGCCTCGCGGCGGCTTTTATTGAAACATCGTTCCCTAACGAGTTGGATGACCTGGCCAGGGCGGCCAAACATTTGACCCCGCAGTTGTTGGCCGGGGAGTTGGCCAAATTGGACCGGCCGCAGGTGCCGGTCTACGCCTACCACTTGAAACCGCGGTTTCGCGAGCGTATCGGCCAGGAACTCAAGGATCTGGGCATCGAGGGGTTGTCCGTGCTGGAAGAGGGCCAGACCCTCCTACTATAGGTGAGCAGCGATGGCGTGGTTTAAAAAAGGAAAGACCCAAGAGCCGGAGCCTCCGAAGCGATCCAAGGCGACGGAGGGGATGTGGTTGAAGTGCAACCACTGCCGGGAGATCGTGTACCGGAAGGAAGTGGATCGCAATAACAAGGTCTGTCCGAAGTGCGAATACCACTTCCCGATCTCGGTCCTCGAGCGGATCAATCTGCTGGTCGATCTGGGCACGTTCAAGGAGTGGGACGCCGAACTGGAGCCGCAAGATCCCTTGTCCTTCCAGGATACGCGTTCCTACAAGGACCGCATCAAGTCCCAGCAGGAGAAGACCGGCCGCAAAGACGCCATGGTCATTGGCCAGGGGGCTATCAACGGGCGCAAGGTGGCGCTCTGCGTCTTTGACTTCGGGTTTATGGGTGGCAGCATGGGGTCGGTGGTGGGTGAGAAAATTTGCCGCGCCGTCGATCGCGCGCTCGACGCGCGGCTGCCCCTCATTCTCGTGACGGCGTCGGGTGGGGCCCGCATGCAGGAAGGTATCCTCTCGCTCATGCAGATGGCCAAGACCTCCGCGGCGGTGGCCAAGTTGGGCGAGGCCAAACTGCCGTTCATCTCGATCCTGGCCGATCCGACATTCGGGGGCGTGACGGCCAGCATTGCGATGCTGGGCGACGTGATCATCGCGGAGCCGAAGGCCCTGATCGGCTTTGCCGGTCCACGAGTCATCGAGCAAACGATCAAACAACAACTACCCGACCAGTTTCAGCGTGCGGAATTTCTGCTCGACCATGGGATGATCGACATGATCGTCGAGCGCAAGCAGTTGAAAGAGGCAGTCAGCACGCTGGTCGGCCACTTCTAGCCGCCGGCGGGTCCGCGAGCAGCCCGCCGGCGTCAACCACACGGCACAGATTCCATGACCTATTCCGAGACGGTGGCGTTTCTCTATGGCTTGCAGCTGCATGGCGTGAAGTTGGGGCTGGAGACGATTCGCGCCTTGCTCACGCGCGTGGGTGAGCCCCATCGTCGGTATCCGGTGATCCACATCGGCGGGACGAACGGCAAGGGGTCGACCGCGGCCTTGACGGCGTCCGTGCTGCAGGCCGCCGACTACCGGGTTGGACTCTACACCTCGCCGCATCTGATCGACTTTCGCGAACGGATTCGTGTCGGCGGCGCCATGATTCCCGAGGCTCGTGTCAGCGCCATCGTGGAGGCCTTGCGCGCAGCCTCGGCTCCTGATTTGGCCCCGACCTTCTTCGAGTTCACCACGGCGTTGGCGTTCCTCTACTTTGCGGAAGAGCAGGTCGATGTGGCGGTCTTGGAGGTCGGGTTAGGCGGGCGGTTCGATGCGACCAATGTCGTCGAGCCCCTGGCGACCGCGATCACCACGATCGGTTTGGATCACGAGGCGTACCTTGGCTCCACGTTCGAGGCCATCGCCTTTGAAAAGGCCGGAATCATGAAACCGGCAATCCCGGTTGTGATCGGCCGCATTGGGGGCCCCGCTCGCCAGGTCATTGAGGCGGAGGCGTCGGCCCGTCGCGCCCCCCTGGTTGCGTTGGACCGTGACTTCCGCTACCAGGGCCGATCGACGACGGATTGTGCGTATCTCGGTATGGCCCATCGATATGAGCACCTGTCCTGTCCGTTGCGGGGGCGGTTTCAACTCGACAATCTGGCCTGCGCCCTGGCCTTGATCGAACTGGTTGGTGATCGAGAACTGGTGGTGTCTGAGCATGCCGTGCGCCAGGGGGTACGGCAGGTGGCTTGGGAGGGTCGGCTGGAGGTCGTGGGCGAGGCCTCGACGATCTTGCTCGATGGTGCCCACAACCCGGCCGCTTCGGCGGTGCTTGCTGACTATCTGGCCGAATATCGGCAGGCGAGGCCTGGCATAAGGGTCTGCCTGGTATTCGGCATGATGCGTGACAAACATCCGCGCGAGTTCTTGGCTCCGCTGCTGCCGCTCGTCGATCGGATCATTTTGACCCAGGCGGACCTGCCGCGCGCCATATCCGGTTCTGAGCTGCATGCGCTGCTTCGTGAGTATTGTCCCACTGCTCAGGTGGCGGCAACGCCGGCGGATGCCTGCGTCCTGGCCAAGCGTTGGGCAGGACCATCCGATCTCATTTGTGTCACCGGGTCTCTGATGCTGGTCGGCGACATCAAGGCCCATCTCCGAGGGTGCTCCCTCTCACCAGTTCGTGGTTGAGATGGGGCCGGACCGCAACTCGGCGACAGGGCGACGGTGGGTGATTAGTCGGTACCGGGTCGCCTGCCTTCTGACTCTCCTGTGGGTTCTTGTCCTCCCTCACGGCTCTGCCTGGGCCCAATCCACGGTGACGGCCCCGTCGCCGACCAATCAACCGCTCCATGTGACGGCCGAACGCATCGATCATCTTCAAGAACAAGACGTCTATGAGGCGGATGGGTCGGTCGTCGTGACGCAAGGTCCTTTTCGGTTGACGGCGGACCATGTGACGATCAAAACCTTGCCGGGCACCCTGGTCGCCACGGGCCATGTGCACCTGACGGACCCCAATTCCGATTTGAAGTCGGAACGGCTGGAGTTAAACGTGAATACGGAGGCGGGGGTCGTCACCCACGGGTCGATGTACATCAGACCCAGCAATTCGTTTTTCACGGGGCGCGTGATCCGACGGTTGTCCGAAGATCACTACCGCATCAAAGAGGGCACGTTCACCAACTGCGATGCGAAGGACGGCGAAATTCCCGCCTGGCGCTTCAAATTCGACGATCTGGATGTGAATACCGGTGAGAGTATTGCGATGAAAGGAGCGTGGCTCTGCATGCGCGATACGCCGATCATTCCCGTGCCGACCCTGACCTATCCGCTCAGCCATCGACGTAGCGGCTTTTTGATCCCGACGCCGGGATACGACAATCGGTTCGGGTTGCATTATCAGCAGGGGTATTTCTGGGCAATCAATCCCAGCCAGGACATGACCATCTCGCCGTCTTACTATTCGAACCTCGGGTACGGCAGCGACCTGCTATATCGTTATTACCTGGATCGACGGTCGCGAGGTCAATGGTTCGCGAGCTTCCTGCAACAAACCCAGCTGCCCAATGTGTCGGGAGTGGACCAAACCGCCTCCGATGAACGGCGGTTGCGGGGGATGATTACCGGCCAGCACGTGCAGCAGGTTACGGAGACGCTCCTGGTCCGCGGCCAGGCGTCGTTTGTGTCGGATCGGCAGTACTTGCAACAACTCAGCAATTCGGGCGCGCAGCGAGCCTCGCCCAGCGGCGAATCGACATTACTGGCCACCCAGCGTCTTCCCTACGGCAGCGCCTACTTCCTCGGGCAATATCTCCAGCCGCTCAATTTCGGCGGCCCCGATACGTTCCAGCGGCTGCCCGAGGTCGGGTATGTGTTGCCGAATACTGCGCCGTTCGGCATGCCGTTCCTGTTGAACCTCGACAGCAACTTCGTGAACTTTTATCGCGAACGGGGCTTTGCTGTGAACCGGATGGATGTGATGCCGGGCATTACCACCGATGTCATCGATGTCGGGCATGTGGTCGGCCTGACCCCGCATTTCAAATTCAAGGAGGTGTACTACACGCGCGGCATAGAAGAAGCGAGTCCCCTGCATCGAGAGACCTTCTGGGCTGCGGTGGATGCGACGTCGAGGTTGAGCCGTCGCTTCTCCGGAAGCGATGGCGGCAGCTTCCTCCATACCATCGAACCCAGCGTGATGTACGAATACGTACCGGGCAGCGACCAATCGAAAATCGCCCAGATCGACCAAGTCGACGACATTCCGAAGAAGAACCTCCTGACCTATGCTCTTCGCACGCGGTTGCTCGAGCACCAGATCAACGGGCAGAGCTTCAACTGGCTCGATCTTACCCTGGCGCAGAGTTACCATGTCGGTGCGGTTCAGACTCGTGCACGCGAATTCACCCCCGGTGTGCTGCCGTTCCTGGGTTCCTTGACACAGCCGCTGCAACCGGCGACGGTGGAGGTTCAGGGGCGTAAGATGTCGGACCTCTGGATGCGGGCGGTGATCGGGAATACGGCGCCGGAGTTTTTTCGGCCGCCTCGTCTCGACAATACACTGGGGCAAAACGTGGCCGGCGGGCAGATCCTGCCCCCGACGAATTCCTATTTGACGGTGGATGCCTTTCTGGATCCTTACCGAGGAACCTTCAGTCAGTGGAACACCGACCTTCGCGTGCAGCAGTCCAACTATTGGTATGTCGAGGTCGGTCAGCGGTACAGCCGGGATGGGAACCGTGTGCGACGAGGTGATATTTGGAATCCGATCTCGTTCAACGAAGTGTATGCGCCGACGGATGAGATCCAGTTCGTGACGGCCGGCGGCGGATTCCGCACACCCTGGGGCTGGACGGTGGGTGCGAAGGGTTATTACGATGTGAAGGGCGGCCGCAGTCCGGAGTATGATGTGGTGGCCCTCTATCAAAATCCCTGTAAGTGCTGGTCGCTGGGGTTGTATTACCTGCAGTTCCCGGATCGGCAAAGTTACTCCTTTATGTTGAGTATGACGGGCATCGGCTGGACCGAGAACTTCGGCACGATCGTGGCCAGAACGATCTTAGGGCCGTTGCTGGTCGGCGACCGTGGTTTGCCCTGGGCCGCTCCCGGTGGTCCCTATGGGCGTACCACCAGCGGCCTGCCGGCTCAGGAAATGCCGATGGGACGGTACTGACTCGGTCGACTGGAGGCAGGACAGATGACGCCATCAGAGGTGCGGCAGCCCAGAGGATCATGGTGCCGGCTCGTGACGATGCACATGGTGCTGGTGGGCTGCTCGGTGATCCTGGGCATGGAACCATCGGAAGCGTGGGCGGTGGAGCGACTCTCTCACCTGCAACGCGCGAAAGTGTTCCTTCAGGCCGGAGACTATCGGCAGGCGTTGGAAGCCTGTCAGGCTGAGGTGCGTGACAGGCCGTCGGCTCGTAGTTATGTGTATCTCACCTACGTATACCATGCGGTGAACGGGTATCTGGAACAGTTGGCGGCCACCGATCAATGGGTGCGTGTCGAGCACCTGTACCTCAATCTCGCGACGGGGCGACCGGAGGATCTGGTCGATCCTCCCGATGTGTTGGCACGCATCGCCAAGGAACTGATCCAGCAGGCGGTCCAGCGGCAATCCGATGTCACGGCCGCCATGGCGGCGCGCTTGGACGAAGCGGTGGTGCAGCGTCTGTGGGAGGAACAAACAGCGTGGCGGAAGGCGCGGGCGGCCGATTGGTGGGCCGGTGTTCCACTCGAATGGCACTGGGAGCGCCCGTGATTTGACTCTCCTCAAAACGCTGTTATAGGATGACAAGCTCAGCTTAAATCCGGATGTTGTCAGAAGGAGGCGCGTCGTGGCAGGTGATGCATTGAAAGTGACCGATACGACTTGGGACGAGGATGTCATGAAGTCGTCCGAGTTGGTGATGGTGGATTTTTGGGCCGTGTGGTGTGGACCGTGCCAGATGGTCGCCCCGATCGTCGATGAGTTGGCGAAGGAGTATGCGGGGAAATTGAAGGTCCGCAAACTCAATACCGACGAAAATCCGGAGATTGCCGGACGATATCAAGTGATGAGCATTCCAACGATTTTGTTCTTCAAGAATGGGCAGGCCGTGGAGCGATTAGTGGGGGCGCGACCCAAGCGTCAGTTCAAGGAAACCATCGACCAGCTGTTGGCTCAACATTCGGGCTCCGCATAACGCGAGACCGCAGCGGAATGCTGACCGAGCTACGCATTGTCAATTTCGGCGTAATCGAGCAGTTAACCGTTCAATTCGACTCCGGTTTCATCGTCTTTACCGGTGAAACCGGAGCCGGTAAGTCCCTCCTCATTGATGCCGTGACCTTGCTTGTCGGCGGGCGCGCTTCCAGCGATCACATCCGCGCCCAGGCCGAAGAAGCGGATCTCCAAGGGGCCTTTGTCCTCCCTCCCGGCCACGCGATTCTCCGGCTGCTCGTGCAGAAGGGATTCGCCCGTTCCGGCGACCGAGACATCCTGGTACGGCGCGTCATCTCCAGAACCGGTCGAAATCGAACTTATCTCAACGGCAATCTCTGTCCGGTCCACGTGTTGGAAGAGTTGGGCGGTGCGTTGGTGGATGTGCATGGACAGCATGATCAACAATCCCTCTTGTCCTCGGCCGCACAACTGAGTGCGCTGGATTCTTTCGGCCGTTTGCAGCCTCTTCGCCGGGAGTATGAGACTGCGTACGACACCTGGCGCGAACGTACGGCCGAATACGAGCGGCTGACCCTGCAGATCGCGCAGCGTCGCGAGCGGGAAGAGCTGTTACGCTTTCAGTTTCAAGAAATTTCGGAGGCGAGGGTTGAGGCAGGGGAAGAGGTGTGCCTAGAGCAGGAACGACCGCGATTGGTGCATAGTCAGCAGCTCGGTGATTTGGCGGAGCAGGTGCACGAGCTTCTGTATGGCGGGGAACAGGGGATCGTGGGCCAGCTGGCTGCGGCGCGCAAAGCGCTGGCGAAGATGCAGGCCATTGATGATACGACGGCAGAATGGACGAGGGCGTTGGATGAGGTTGCGGTACCGTTGCGCGAGGTGGCGGACCAAATCCGCCGCTACCGAGACCGCATCGACTCAAATCCGGCGCGTCTCGCGGAAATCGAACAGCGGCTCGATCGGCTGCACCGCCTGACGAAGAAATATGGGGGCTCGGTGGAGGCGCTGCTGTCGTTGCAGGACACGCTGCGTAGTCAATTGGCGCAATTGGATGGGGCGGACGCCTCACTAGAGGAATTGGACCGCTCGGTGGGGCGGGACTTGCGCCGGCTTCAGGAGCTCGGTGCGCAGCTGACGCGTCAACGACGGGAGGCCGCCAGGCAATTGACGGGACAGGTGACAAAGGAATTGGGCGCATTGCGGATGGAGCGGACCCACTTTGACATAGAGGTCTCGCCCTTGTCCGACGGCACAGGTTTCGGGCCGGTCGGCCGGGATGTGGTGGCGTTCCTGTTTTCGGCAAATCCCGGCGAGCCGCTCAAACCGTTGTCACGGGTTGTTTCAGGAGGTGAGCTTTCTCGGGTCATGTTGGCGTTGAAGACTGTGCTGGCGGAGACTGATCAAGTACCGATTCTGATTTTCGACGAGGTCGATGCCGGCGTGGGCGGAGCCGTTGCGGAGGTGATGGGGGCTCGTCTTCGCGAGCTCAGTCAACACCATCAGGTGTTGTGCGTGACCCACTTGCCACAGGTGGCATCTCAGGCCCATGTGCATTTCCTGGTGCGGAAACAGGTTCGCCAGAATCGGACCGTGACGGAGGCGCGCTTGTTGACGCCCCTCGAACGAGAGGAAGAGGTGGCGCGCATGCTGGCAGGTGTGACGGTGACGAAAAACGCGCGTGCGGCGGCCGCCGAGATGATCGGCAATGTGAAGGGCCAGCGGTCTCGGTCGAGTTAGGAGGCGGGAGAGCCGGCAGGGGCGGTGGCGATCGCCAGCGCGGGCAGTGAAGATTTGCATTCTCGCACGACCCGGGCAAAGATCTCCGTGAGTCTCGGATCGAACTGAGTGCCGGCCCGTTGAGTAATGCGCAGGATTGCCTCTTCGATAGCACACGGCTGATGGCCGGGGAGGTCCACCGTCAGGTTGTCGAAGGCTTGGGCGATCGCGACGATCCGTGCGAGCAACGGAATGTTCTCACCGTGCAATCCCTGCGGGCTCTGTGCTCCGTCAAAGCGTTCGTGGTGATAGGCGACGATGTCGCCTACCTCGGCCGGGAATCCAAGCGGGCGGAGCATCTTGGCACCGATCTCACCATGCTTTCCGGCCGGTGTCTGATCTGTTACGGCCTCATCCTCCTGGGCCGAATATTTGTAATCAGGGACACGTAGTTTTCCAACGTCATGCAGAAAAGCGCCCAGCGCGAGGGCCTTCTGTTCGGCGTGGGAGAGATTCAATTGGTTGGCCAGGAGCGAGGCATAAAAACTGACGCGGCTACTATGGTTCAACAGTTGACGATCTTTGGCTTCCAGGAGATCCGACAGCAAAGGAATCAGCACGGCGACGTCGTCGCCGGACGAGGCGGCATCCGGAACCGCTTTCCCTGCGAAGTAATTGGCGCGTAGGTCTTTCCACGCCTGAACCGTTTCAGCCTCTGTGCCCCACAAGGCCGTGGATCGCTTTAAAAATGATCGAAGGTAATCCAGCCGATGTTTCTTCTCCAGCGTCTGATTGATCAACGTGATGAGCTCGGTCACGTTGAATGGTTTCAACAGGTATCCTGCCGCCCCATGGCGAATGCCTTCCATCGCCGAGGTCAGGCTGCCGTAGCCGGTGATGATAATGACTTCAATGTCGGCGTAGTCCTGCTTGATATCCTGAAGTAAATCGAGCCCCTGCCGGTCCGGCAGTTTTTGGTCCAATGTGATGAGGTCGATGTGCTGTTCTTTCAGCACGTGAAGCGCGGATCTGGCATTGTCTGCGGTATAAATTGTGAAAAACGGACGGAGGATGACCTTGAGCGCATCGCGCGGCCCCGTTTCGTCGTCGACGACCAGAACGGAAGGCTTTTCGCCTCGGGGATCCTGTGATGCCTGAGTTCTCACTCGGTCGCTCCTGGATGCACGGCCGGCTTCCAAGAAGGAAAGCGGTAAAACTCGTACCGCTCAGGTACTTTCCCTAAACAAGGCATATATAGCAGGTCCTGTTTTCTCACGCTACCAGATATTTGCGACAAGCCTGCGCTCTTCGCATGAGTATCAGGTGATGGATGCGCACATGCGTCAGGCTGTCTGATTGTTGTACGCCGCACGGTGTCATTCCTGCGTCGCCGCAGTGTCCGTAACCGGCCCGTTGTCTGGCCGGCTGATTCCCAACGTATCCATGCGGTATTTCAACATGCGACGACTGATGCCCAGCATGGCCGCCGCATGGGTCTGTACGTAGTTCGTACGCTTCAAGGCGTCCAGAATGATGTCCCGTTCGAACTCCATCACCGCCTTTTCCAGGGAAAGGCGTCCAGCCAGTGTGTCGTCCCGTAGGGAGGTGGATCTGATGTCGGTACGTAGGATGTTGGGAAGGTGTTCGGGGGTGATGGTCTGCGACCCCTTCGACCAGATGAACGCCTGTTCGATGATATTTTCCATTTCGCGGACGTTTCCAGGCCATGGATAACGTGACAGCAGTTCCAACGCGTCCTTGGTGAATTCCTGCGGGGCGCGGTGTTCTTCCTCGATGCGCTTCGTCAAAAAATGTTTTGCCAGCAGGGGAATGTCCTCGCCGCGCTCGCGCAGCGGCGGTAGGTAAAGGGCGATGACATTGATGCGGTAGTAGAGGTCCTCGCGGAACTGCCCTTTGCGGACCATCTCGTCCAGGTTTTTGTTAGTGGCCGCGACAATACGGACGTCGACCTTGATGGACTGTACGCCGCCGATTCGGGTGAATTCGCGCTCCTGTAAGACGCGGAGGAGCTTGGCCTGCGTGGTGGGACTCAGGTCCCCGATTTCGTCCAAGAACAGCGTGCCTGTATGGGCCAGTTCGAACTGGCCTACACGTCTTGCGGTGGCATCGGTGAACGAGCCCTTTTCATGCCCGAACAGTTCGCTCTCGATCAAGGTTTCGGGCAGGGCGGCGCAGTTGAGAGCGACGAAGGGGCGTTCCTTCCTGCCACTGTTATAGTGGATGGCCTTGGCGACGAGTTCCTTTCCGGTTCCGCTTTCGCCGGTCACCAGCACCGTCGTCCGGCTATCGGCCACCTGTTCGATTTTGGCATAAATTTCCTGCATGGCCGGACTCTTGCCGATCAGGTTGTGAAAGGCATAGCGTTGCGCAACCTGCGCGCGCAGCTGCCGAACCTCTCGCTCCAGTTCACGGCTGTTCATCGCGCGATCAACGACGATCCGTAGTTCTTCGACGTCAAAGGGCTTGGACAGGTAGTCCGCAGCTCCCAGTTTCATGGCATCGACCGCGGTCTTGACCGATTTGGTGCCGGTCAACATGATCACGGGAACCGAGTGATCTTCGGCTCGCATCGACTGGAGCGCCGCCAGCCCGTCCGTGCCAGGCAAGACGACATCGAGCAGTACCAAATTGGGAGTGTCTTTTTTGAAGACCTGAAGGCCTTCCGCCGCATCCGCGGCCTCAAGAATGTCATAGGTCGGTTCCAGCACGGTCTTCAATGAAGCGCGAACGCGCGGCTCGTCATCCACAAGCAGTACTCGTTTTTTCATGTTACTCCAGTGCTGCGACGACTGTGTTGTAGTCGGCAGAGGCGGGGAGAGTCACCGTGAAGGTAGATCCCACGCCGACTCGGCTTTCGACCAGGATGTCTCCGCCGTGTTCGCGGACGATTTGATGCGCAGTCGTGAGCCCGAGCCCGGACCCATCACTCGCGCTGTTGGTATGTTTCGTCGTGAAAAAGGGATCGAAAATATATTCCAGATGCTCCGGTGCAATGCCGCATCCCTGATCCTCGACCTGTACCTGCACCCAGGGACGGCCGGCTTGGAGCGTGAGCGCTGTCCGAACGGTGATGTGGCCTTGTCTATCCTGCATGGCGTCCAGTGCGTTCAAGAGGAGGTTCAAGATGGCCTGCTTGATCTGTTGTCGATCGAGAGAGAGGACCGGCAGACAGGAAGCGAGGGATGTGCACAGAGGGATATTGCGTCGTGCCGCACTCGCCGACACGAACCCTATGCAGGAGGACACGAGGTCGTTGAGATCCACTGCGCCGGGTTGTGGGGGCACCGAGCCGGCGTAGTCAAGGATCTCGTGGAGCAGGCTCTCGATTCGATGAATATCTTCGATGGCGAGCTTACTGAATTCCGTAATGAAGACCGGATCCTGGTGGCGCTGGGGCGTCAGCTGTACAAATGTCTTAATGGAGGTGAGCGGGTTTCGGATTTCGTGAGCGAGTCCTCCAGCCAGAATCTCCAGAGAATGCAGTCGATCGGTGCGTCGCATCAAGGTTGTTGAGCGGTACGAATGGTGCTGTGCCAAGTGATGAGCCAAGGCCTGTGAAACGATCGAGGCCATGGCTTCTGCGAGCGCCGATGCCTCTTGCGCGACGGTTGTGGATCGACGAGGGCCGAGGGTGCAGAAGCCGAGCAGACCGGCCTTGATTCTGAATGGTATGCAGACGGCGGCATCCAGCATGCTCAGGGCGAGGCCGATCGGGGTTTGAGGGACTGACGTGCGCAATCGTAGGCCGGGGTTGTGGTGGAGACCGAGGATGAGTGGGTGGTCGGACGCGACTGTGATGGGCATCGCTCCGGAACTCTGTCGTATCGCCTTGGCCACGAGGCGGTAGTGTTCCGGGTCTGATTCGCGTACCCACATGGCACCATCCGGAAGCCCGAGTTGATGAGAGAAGGTCTTGACGACACAGTCGCCGAGTGCGGAGAGATCGTCGGCCTCATTTACGGCTTCGGCGAACCGAGCGATCGTTTGCAGCAGATCCATGGTTTCCGAACGGGAACTGAGAATTCGACTGTGGGCGTGGCGTGCCATGCGTGATGCGGCGGAGTCAATCAGTGATCGCGTGAGGCGGCTTGAGGACGTCACCCGATCGATGCGGAGTTACAATCAGTAGGCGGAGTATATCGGCGCCCTCTCGTTTCAGCCAGCGGAATCGGGTTTTTCAGCGACTACGAGGAGCACCTGTCCACCCAGAGCGCGGGTGAACCGTAAGGGACAAGGTGTGAGCGGGGAGAGGCGCGCAGTGAGGAGGGTCTCATCGAAGGTATGGAGTTGCCCGACACGAAGGGCGTGACACCATTGCGCCATCAGATCAAGGGTACGGCGAGCGTCTCCTGTAAACTCATCGATTCCCCGTTCGTGGAAATATGGGCGACAGAACACGGCGAGATCGGCGGTGTCGGTCAGCACACCGGCGACGAGTTTTCCGCCCGGCTTGAGTAGTCGAACGAATTCTCGGAGGGCGTGCAGGGGAGAGGGAGCGAAGCTCAACGAAAGATTGGCGACGATACGGTCGAAGGATCTGTCGGCAAAGGGGAGGACCTCGATCGACGGAGCAAGCACCCAGCTGTCTGCGATGAGAGTTGGAACAGGGCGGGATCCGGCAAGCAGGTCACCTGCAGCGCCGAGTGTGCCGAGCGCGGCGGCTCTCGCCGATTGCAGCGCGGAAACCGAGAAATCCAGGCCGACGTATCGAATGGACTGTGGCTGCAATTGAGGTCGTGCGCGCAAGCGATACAGGCAGTTGAGAAATAGCAGTGTGACGAACGAATGCATGCCGCATCCGATATCAAGCAGCGCGACGCCCTCCTCAAACGGTTGGGAACACTGATACAGGTCATCAAGATAGCGCCAGTAGACCGGCAAGTCGTCCAATCTCGTCGTGAGTTCAGTACGGGCGGTGTAGAGACGGTTTCGAACAACGGCGTCGGGCCCATACCGGGTGCAGAGGAGATCGCGTTCGAAGCGTAGGCGAATGCCGGTGCTACGCGAGAGACTGGCCATGGGAATTGAGAGCGACGTGCCTGGATGGCCCAAGCGGCAGAGCTGGGCGAGTCGTTGCCACTCCCTCACGGACTCGTCGGATGGAGCCCCCGAGGCAAGCAGAACCGTGGACGGCACTGAGATGCAGCTGCATCGGGGCCCAAGCAGGGTGAGGAGTTCGTTGAGCAACTCCGGCGGCGGGCTTGGAATGGAGCGTTCCGTGTGAACCGCGGCGTCGGTCATGAAGATAATGTCGGTCTCGGCGCGGCTTCCATGCTCTCGAAAGACGGTGGCATCGCCGTAGTGTCCGGCAAGGGCATCAGCTAAAAACTGATCGATGGCGAGTGGAAGCCCTAACAGATTCCCGGAGCCGAACCGTACTCCCGACTGATACTCCTGGAGAATGTTTCGCTGATGGAGTGCGGTCAAGCAGTGCTCCAGGTCAAGGGTCGGGTTAAGCAGCAGAAACCGATTTGCACGCCTCTGCCAGTCCCGTCGGCGTACTGCGATTCCTGCTGATAAATCGGACGCGAGTAGGGTGAGTGGAGCGTCGGGCCACTTGTCATGGGCGAACGCCAGAACAGCATCGAGATCATCTTCCAAGGAGGCGTATGTCGTGTGTGCGGGATCGCCGTCACTGAGACCGATGTGTCGGCTATGGTCGTAACGCAGGACTTGAATCCCCTGACTAGCTAGGTAATAGGCGAAGCGGACATACGCCTGCTGCGTGTGGCCATATCCTGGGCTCAGCACCACCATCGGAAGCGCGGCGGTATAGGCCTGTTTAGGCCGATCATGGTTCAACACCAGTGTGTGTCCGACTCGATTGCGCACCAGATGGGTCGTCGTGACGACCGGTGGGTCTGCCGCAGGCTCAGCCAGATCAGGAGAGGTCGCCAGCCGCGGTGCCATGATGTGGTGAAGGTGCCGCTCCTGAGTGGAGGAGAGCCGTTCGAATCGCACTCCGAGGTGGATGCGTTGGGCCTGTCTCTGTTCGCGGGAGGCTGCAACCACTCCATGGGCGCGCGTCCAAATGATGCGGCCTGCCCAAGGCTGCTCCAAGGAGTCCGTGGTCGGCGGAGGCGATGCAGTGATGAAGGCGCCGACGGGTATGAAGCGGACCGTGGTGCGATTCATCCAGGTTTCGGGCCGATCGAACAGTTCGATACAGGCGCCGTCTCGCCCGAGGTTTAACATGAGGCCCCGTGCGCGCCGTTGCCCATGGTCGGGATGAAACACATCAATAGGAACGGCGGATGTCACCCGAATCGTCTCGCGCTGATCGGAGGAGATCCTCTGCAGGATTGGGTTCGGGGGCAAATGAGATGCGGAAGTGGTCGTGCGCGGAAGAATCAGCGCTTCGAACGTGACGGCAGGGGCGCCTTCCCGCAAGGCGTCCAGTAGCGAGAGGAGCACGGTCCGATCTCGGTCGTCGGCGAGGGTGAAGGAAATGACGAGGTCTTTGATAGAGGGGAAGGTGAGGCTGCCTGAGGGCAGAGGGCGTTCCTGAACGACTCCCTCGAGCTCCAGAAAACTGACGGGAGTTCTAATCACGACATAGGCCGGCTGAAGGTGGACGGAACTCGCCAGATCGCGAAGGGTTAAGAGCGCCCCCCCGGCGCTCACATTCCGAAGGACACCGCGCAACATCGTGGTGCCGACCGAAAATTGTACGGGAATGGAAAACGACCTTCGCGGAAAGCGTCGGCGGTCTGGTGGCGTGGGGAGCACGTCTTGTGATCCGGACTCCTGGGGTGCGGCGTTCGAATCTGAGCGATCATGGGGCGCGGAGGCTGCTTCTCCACCGGCCGGTGAGGGCAACATCGCTTCCGGGGCTTCGGGGATTCTGACCGTGATGACCAACTCCTGTCCGAGAGCCTGTTCGAATTGGATGGTTCCACCGTGGGCCTGGACGATTCGATGAGCGCGCAGGAAGTCCTCGGGGGGAAAGCTGCCTTGATGAAGGGGGCGAGCAGGGATGTGCTGCTTTGGTGCGGAACCGGTGATCTGGAAGGAGGCTGCCGTCTGGATGGTTTCCCGGCCTTGCCGGTCCCCGCCCAGACCGATCGGGTACCCCGCTAGGGTCGTGGTTTCAGTTTGTAAATGGATCCGGGTGTTCGTGTCAGCCTCTCTGAGGAGAGCGTGCGCGTAGGCCAGCAGGACGCGGACGAGATCTTCGAGTGCTTGACGAGACCCCAGGACCATCGGAAGGTGAGGTGTGAACTGACAGACGAGCGACAGTCCTTCGAGTTGTGGGCTGTCGCGCATGGAGTCGACCACGGACTGCAGGATTCCCGTGAGGTCTAGGACGTCCATTCCGTCCGGTCCTGCGAGAGCGGCGAGTGCCAGCCGGCGATTTAGCTGGGAGGCGCGGGAAGCCTGCGAGATGATGGTTGTGACCTGCTGTTCAACCTGACGGTGTTGAAGCGTCTGGAGCAGGCGCTTTGAATCCTCGATTAGCGAGGCAAGAGGTTGATGCAGCTGTCGTGAAACCAGCGCGGCATCCTGAAATCGTGCCAAACGGTGATCGGCCTCGTGCAGTCGTGATTCCAGTGCGGCCATCCGTTCCAACAGGTCTTTTTGGGGCGAGAGGTCTCGCAGCGCACCGATGGTGCCGACGTACCGTTGTGTATGGTCGTAGAGCCCCTTTGCGGAGATCTCCACGGAGACGGTTGTGGTCCTGTCCTGTGGTGAGGCCTTGCGCAGCAGCACCAGCTCCTGTCGCTGGGTCGAGCGTCCACCTGCCCGTCGTTCCCCCACGTGGTAGCGAGAGGTCCCTGCCTGGGCCGGCGAAAGCACGACGGAAAAATGTCGTCCGGCAAGTTCCTCAGGTTGGTAACCAAGGAGGGTTGCTAGGCCGAGACTCACATAGATAAAACGGCCCTCACGGTCGAGTTCAAACAACAAATCGTTGAGGATCTCGGTGATGCGGAGGTGCCGCTGAAAGGTGTGGTCTAATTGAGTTTGAAGGGTTCGCTTCTCAAGCGCCTCCTGAACCGAAAAGAGCAGTTCTGTCACGAAGGCCGCCGACTGCTTGAAAAGGAGAAAATCCGCGCCCTGCCGGATGGCTTCAAGGGCCGTCTGTGAGTCGTTGTGGTTCGTTTGCAGGAGAATGGCTGCAGCGGGAGCGGCACGGCGGATGCGGGCCAGCAGATCGAGGTCCTGGCCTTTGACTATGTTGTGGTCGAGGATGATGATCTGCCAGTCGTCTCTTCGACTGAACGTCAGGCCCTCTTCCGCGGTGTAGGCTGCTTCGATCCGGCAGGCACCGAAGAAGCCCCTCAAGCTGGAGGTGACCAGCTTGATTTCGTCCGGACGGTCATTGATGAGGAGGATGCTGAGGGCCAAGTCAGGTCGTGGCATGGATACTTATCTGTTCCAGGTATGACGACGTCCGGTCCGGCGCCTCCCACCCGTTCACGAGTTCGGTATGGAATGAGGCGGCCGTAGTGCGCACGGGTGTTTCAATAACATACAGATTTTCTGGAAACACAGTCCGCAACCTGAGGGGAGCGCGTTACTTCGGTAGGGGGAGGCTGACGGCGCGGATCAATCAGCGGGCCTGTAGACAGACTCGGGTTCGTCTTAAAGTGCGCGACGAGGGTTGGTCCGCCGAGGCAGGGGGAGAGAATGAATGCTGGTCGGGGAACGAATCTGCTAGCGGGCCGCGACGTTGTTCTGAGGTTGTCCGCAGGTTCCCGGAGTCATATAGAGCAGGTAGTTCCCCATTCCATGCTGGATGTTCGGATTCTGAAGGAGATGATGGTGCACCATCACCATTTCATAGTCATCCGATTTGGTGACCGTGAAACCTTTCGAATTTTTGTACACCTGATGGGGCTGGAAGTCTCGGAACGTGCCGTCGGCTTCCACGTCGGGAACGGTTCGCAAGAGGGTTTCGTTAGTGGTCTTATTTTCGAGCGAAATCATGAGCAATTCATCGTGACCGTGGGGGTAGGCAAACTTGACGCACCCGTCGATGTTGAATTTGAGCGGGGCTGACAGAACTGATACACCGGGCCTGATCTCGATTCCCTCATCGGTTTGATCCGGCCCCCGTTCTCCAAATTTGGAATAACAGACGATGTTCACGCCGACTTGATAAACCTCCATTTCCTGCACCTTGGCGCCTTTCGGCGCAACATACATGGTGAACCGAGCCATGACATCCTTAGTGGGCGGTGCCTTATGGTAGAAGGCTACGATGGACATGAGGTTCTGCCCCTTTGCCAGCTTGACTCCGTACCCTTCGGGAAACCGGGCCTCGGTCATCTCCAATCCCGCACCGGCGAAAAACAGCGGCTCGCCATCACAGGAGACACTGGGTTTATCGTTGTTCAGCATGAGAATGTGGTGCAGATAATTCTTGGGAAGCGGCCGGCCGTCTTTGGTGAAGACCTCCGACTTATACCCGATCATGTAGGTGTCTTCCGGCAATTGAAACACCTTCTTGGGCATGCTGGAAGCCAACTCGCCGTCGTGGCCGGTGGGGAGGTCGATCGGACCGAAGGTGAGCGCGATGGTATTGTCGTCGATGGTGATTTTCGTCTCGCCCAGCGTCGGCATGGTCGGAATCGCATGGTGGTCATGCCCCCCATCGGCAGACACCGAAGCCGCTAGCCCCAACAGCATCACCATCGACAGCAGTACCCGATTCATGACCTCTCCTCGTCTTGACGCACCGCCCGTGAGCGGTGAGCGTCGCTCTTGAGAACGTTTGTTGTTAGTGTTATCGGGCCGGCGGCGGCGTCAGCCGTTTCCACACGTAATTGCCGCCATGTTCTCGAGGCGGGATATTGTTACGACTTCCGACACGCACATACCACCACATGCCTCTGGCCTGAGTGCCGTCTTCGGAGAGGACGACGTCAAACCCACCTTCACGATCGTTTCCTGTCTGCTTCCAGGTTCCCTGCCAGCGGCGATCTTTGAAGCTGGTCGTGGAAAACTGTCCGCCCTGCCAGGTATAGGGGCCGTTACCCTGTGCATCCAAGGTGGCGACATACTTCTTGTTGTCTTCGACTTCCGTGACTTCCCATTGGCCGCTGAGGTCGACGTGATCTGCCGGGCTCGGACTCTCCGATGTGCGGTGGAGTAAGGCGGCATGGTCCGCAACAGCGGTTGCGGTCTGGCTTCGGGGCTGTCGAGTCGATTCGTGCCAGGACACGAGCACCCACCGATCTCCCCTTCGTTCCATGACGCCGGTTTCGCGTAATGGGAGTACCATGCGTTGAGCGGGGTCTTCGGCACTGAGATAGCGGATGTAATCCAATTCCATCGCGAACCAGGCAACATCCCCTCGGGTCCACATGTGAAGGCTGGTAATGGGAATTTCCAATCGGACCACCGAGTCGAACTCGCTGCGCATGTCGTCCGCGAAGTCCGACCATCCGAGATACGTGCGCCCGTCGATGGTGTAGCCGATGGCATCGGCATCCTGGGACATGTACGTGGACATGGTGGCTAAATCGCGCCCCGCGTTGGCCCGCACCAGCGTGCGCAGGGTGGATTCGGGGTCGGTAGGGGCATCGGCCCAGGCCGAGGAACATGCGAGCATGCCCGCGAGAGAGAGCAGGACGATTCCCCGCCTTCCGCGAGACCATCGGGATTGCAGGGAGGAAGAACAAAACTGATGTATCTGTTCAGAGAATAGTTCCATCGAATACCTCGTAACTTTTCGAGGCTACTCTGTGGTTCCGGATGGTGTCAATGTCTATTTGTCGGGTGCATGACTCTCGGAAAATCTGCAAGCTACGACCGTGACATTGTCGATGCCCCCTGCTGTCAGAGCGGCCTGGATCAGGGCCGCAACGGTGTGACTCGGTTGGTCCAGGTGAGGACTCGCCAGGTCGAGAATCCGCTCGTCGTCCAACATTTTCGTCAGGCCGTCGGAGCAGAGCAACAGCAGGTCTCCAGGTTGGACATCATGGATGAAGGTGTCGCACTGGACGGTTAGTCCTTGCCCCATGGCTCGGGTCAGCACATGCCGGTCCGGATGGGTAGCCGCCTGCGCCGGGGTGAGGAGACCGTCGCGCAGATATTCTTCAACCAGGGTGTGGTCGCGGGTCACCTGAGTGATGGCGGACGGTCTGAGGAGATAGGCGCGGCTGTCTCCGACGTTGGCGATGATGAGGCGCGGAGGCGAGATAGGCAGGAAGTGCGCCAAGGCCAACGTGGTCCCCATGCCTCGCAACGACGGATGGTGGTCGACGTGCGTCAGTATGGCCCGGTGGGCGTGGGCGATGAGTTCCGTGATGCGCCCGATGACCTGCGGCAGTAGCAGCCGGCCATCGGCGCTCTCGGGGACGAGGGTTGAACCAAGGCGTGCGACAGTTTCGATCACTAACCGGCTGGCAACATCCCCTCCCGCATGGCCTCCCATCCCATCGGCCACGGCCCAGAGCCGGTGCTGATCATCTACGAGTAGGGCATCCTGATTGGTCGCACGTACCAAGCCGCGATCCGTTTGTCCGAAGGTTCTCCAGGTCCATTGAGGTTGCAGCATGCCGGCCATCTCCTTTACCGCGTCGAGGGGAACGATGTCGGCGTTACAACCGCGGGGCCATAGCGTGCGGCCAGTTGGTCGTACAAGAGGTTGGCCAGCGGCTCGAGGTTGCGGGTGTCTGCAGCGTTGTAGCGGACGAGTCGATCCAACGCCTCCTGATCTCCTGCCCGGTGCCGATGCCACAGGCGGACCGCCTCCAATCCGTCGAGGTCTTGGAGGTCTGCGGATCGTGAGATCTCCAGTTCACGCTCGATGCGTTTGAGCCCGCCCTGCAAACCGACGCGCCTTGCGGCAAAGCAGAGATCGAAGTGGGGCACTGTCACTTGCAATCCCGGAAAGCAGGCTTGCAGATAAGGCACGTCGAAGACGGTACCGAAAAACGTAATCAGCAGGTCGGCCTGGTCGAGTTCGTCTTGCAGGGCGGCTCGGCTGAGGGCCTCGCCGTGGATCAAGGTACGCATGTAGCCCTTGCGATAGAGCCCGACGACGGTCACCTCTCCCTCATGGGCTGAGAGGCCGGTGGTTTCAATGTCGAGGTAGAGGGCCTGCGCCCCGAACGTTCGAAACAGCCGCCAGTGATCGCGCGTGTGAAGGCAGCGGGCAAAGTATCTGGCGTTCCGCCGATCGAGTTCCTCTTGGGCCGTAGCCAACTCCGCGTCATACAACTCCTTCCGGGGTGCCGACAAGCCAGGCAGCTTGACCTCACGGCGAAAGGCAGCCCAATCGACGATCCCCTCCTCCCAGAGCCGCCGTTCGGTGGAGGGGCCGATGCCTTTCAAGTGGACGAAGGTCGAGGTCAACATGCCGGTCGATCGAATGGAACTGGCGAGGGATTGTAGCCTTGATTTCAAGGGATAAACAAGTTAGAGTCCGCGACTGATGCGGGGTTTCGTTATGTTCGGATCGAAAGAACGGTCGAGTTTGGTGAGGATGCATGACCACGAATGGCACTGCAAAACGGATCAGAATCAAGGTGGGGGGAGTGCAGCTCGAGGCCGAGCTCAAAGGCACCAGGACGGCGGAGGAACTCTACCGTGCCTTGCCGGCCGAGGGGCCATTGAATGTCTGGGGCGAGGAGTTTTATTTTAAGATTCCGGGCGTCAAAGATTACCGTGAAACCGCCACGACCCAAGTGAAAGTGGGTGACGTCGCCTTTTGGGGAGCCGGGCAAGTGCTGGCAGTTTTTTTCGGGCGGACCCCCATGAGCATGGGCGCCGATCCGGTTCCAGCCGACCGAGTCAATGTCATCGGTCGCGTCTTGGGTGATGCGGCCATGTTGCGGCAGGCGATGAACGCGAGTTCGATTCGAGTCGAGCGGATCGAGTAGGCTGGGCCGAAGATCGTATCCAGGAGGGGTTGCGACCATGCGGTTGGCAAAAGAACGCATCCACCATATGGCGGATGCCCTCGTCTCCAGGCTACAGGGTCTCGGGTACCTGGAATTGACCGGAGATCGCAAGGCTTTGCGGGATGCACTGGAACAGACCATGACCGAGGAACTCGGGGTGGAAGATCGGTTGAACGCCGAAGTGCGTCGCATGATGCAGCCCTATGAGCGAGATATCGAGCAGGGAAAAGTGGACTATCAAAAGATGTTCACGATGATCAAGCAAAAGCTCGTGCGGGAGCGGGGCATCATCCTCTGACTATCGCCATGATCAGTGACGACAAAGCCAGCCATCTGGCCCACCTCGCGTTGGGCGCCCTCAAGAAAAGCGCCCACTGTCGCCTTACAGAGGAGGACGGCAAGGTGTTGCGAGAGATCAAGCGGGTCTTGGCGGCGGAACTGACCCTGGAAGCGGAGATCGATCGGAAGGTGCGGGCGAAGTTGGCGTCCTATTCCCGTCGGATCGTTGAAGGAAGCTCCGAATGGGACGTGATGTACCGTAAAACATTTGAGGAAGAGCAGAAGAAACGCGCGAAACCATAACGAGAACCAGAGGGGCCGGCCATGAGGCCGGAAGAGGTGATAGCGATGCACGTCACCAAGTGGATCGTCATGTGTGCGGCAGTCCTGTCAGTGCAGGCCTGTACCCACTCCAAACCCAAGCCGCTGATGCCGCTGGAGTTGGCCTATGGAGCCAATGCCCAGGCGATTGCGCTGAACACCCAAGGGACCCAAGCGTTCCAGTCGGGACAGTTGCCCGAAGCCAAGAACTATTTCGGACAGGCTATCAAGGCGGCGCCGGATTCAGGCCAGGCCCATTACAATTTTGCCTTGGCTTTGAATGCGCTGGGCGAGACGGAACAGGCTCGTCAGGAGTTCATCGAAGCGGCCAACCTGGCTCCCGGGGACAAGGTCATTTGGGACTCTCCCGCCCTGCGGCCGTTCGGCAGCCCGGAGGCGCCGAAAAAGGCGATGCGCGAGCACCCCTATGGAACACAGCGCCCGATGATCGGCAGCGGACCTCGTTAAAAAGAGGGCAACGATGGCAAAGGGAAAACAGGATATGGCACAGGAGCTGGAAGTGGGTGCGAAGGCCCCGGATTTTTCCTTGCCCGATCAGGACGGCACGTCCGTCTCGTTGAAGAGCTTCAAGGGAAAGCAGGTGGTGTTGTACTTCTACCCCAAAGACGATACGTCCGGATGCACCAAGGAAGCCTGCGATTTTCGCGACAACCTGGCGCCGATCAAGAAAGCCGGGGCGATGGTCTTGGGGGTCAGCATGGACGGCAAGGCCTCACACCAGAAATTCATCGCCAAGTACGGGCTGCCCTTTGCCTTGCTGAGCGACGAGGATGCGTCGACCTCCAAGGCCTATGGCGTCTATAAAGAAAAAAGCATGTACGGCAGGAAATATTGGGGCATCGAACGGAGTACCTTTGTGATCGATGCCGAGGGCCGTATCAAGGCCCTGTTTAGAAAAGTGAAGGTCCCGGGGCATGTCGACGAAGTTTTGGCTGCACTGAAGGTATAGAGTCGCTGGGGCGCAGGGGACCGTGTTCATGGATCCATTGGAAAAAACGTCCCATGCCTACAGCGCCGCCGCCCTCTCCCTCGTGCCGGGTCTCGGGCACCTCTACATCGGAGAAAAGCGGGGCTGGCCCCTGTTCCTCGCTGGGCTGCTGTTGATCTTCCTGTGGCTCTATATCGCCTCCTTCGCTCTCGTGCCCCTCATCGGACTGATCCTGCTCTGCATGGGCGATACCTATCTGACAGTCAACCGAGACCGCGGGCTCTTCACCTGACAGGTGCCTAGGTCTTCTCGGGAACTGGAGATTCCATGACAACGTGTCGTGCGAGGCTGTGGCGGTCGGTTGTGCCGGCCCTGCTCATGTTGTCGACCGTCGCGATGGCTGAAGCAGGTGCGCAAGCCCAGGCCGCTTCCATCACCGTGGACGATGTGTTGACCCTGCCGAATCAGTCGGTCCGAATCGAGGCCCGAGTGGGTGAGGGGACTGTCGGTGGGGGCTCAGCGTTGGGCGGTATCGCATTACGGTTGCGGGTCGACGGGGCGGCCGTGGCGACCGCCAAGACCGACGACAGGGGGCGTGCCTCGTTCGACTTTACGCCGAAGATGCGTGGCAACCATCCCATGGTCGTGGAACAGGGCGAGTCCTCGGGGAGTGACGCGGGCACGACGGCCAAGGCGACCCTGTTTGTGTGGGAGCGTCGGCGTCCGATTCTGTTGGTGGAAGTGGCGTCGCTCGTCGAAGCCGGCGGGGGGGGCTCCGATGTTCTATCGACCAAGCCATCGGCCGATGCGGCCGAGGAACTCACCCGCCTGTCGCAGTACTATTACAATCTGGTGTATATCCCGCGCGGGGAACAGTCCTCGTCGGATACCCGGGCCTGGCTGGAAGCCCACCAGTTTCCCACCGGCCTGGTCCTGATGCCCCTCGCCGGCGGATTGGGTCCAGCGCTCGATTCGTTCAAGCAACAGGGGTGGACGACGATGAAGGCCGGCATCGGCCGTACGAAGCTGTTTGCGGAAACCTTGTTGCAGCATCGCGTGGACGTGGTGCTCGTGCCGGAACCACCCAAGGGAGATTTGCCGCGCAAGGCTAAGGCTGCGAAGGATTGGAAGGACGTGCGCAAGAAACTGTAATCATGCTATCTTCAGCGCCCGACAGGGTTTGATCTCATCGAAGGAGCAGGAGCCGGTTATGTTGTTAGAGGGAAAAAAGGGGTTGATCATCGGGGTGGCCAACAAACACAGCATCGCCTGGGCCATTGCGCAGGCCGCAGCCCGTGAAGGCGCGCAGTTGCTGTTCAGCTACCAGAACGAACGGTTGCGTGAAAACGTCGAGGAGTTGGTCGGTACGCTGCCCGGCGCCGCTTCTTGCGTCTGTGATGTGGGAGACGATGCGCAAATCGAAGCCTTGATGACCGCGGCCGAACAGAAGCTGGGCCGGTTGGATTTTCTGGTTCACTCGCTCGCCTTTGCGCCGCGGGAAGAATTGACAGGAGAATTTCTCAACACGACTCGCCAAGGGTTTGCGACGGCGTTGGACGTGAGCGCCTATTCGCTCGTGGCCGTCACCAGGGCCGCCGTGCCGTTGATGACGGAAGGCGGGTCGGTCGTGACCTTGACCTATCTCGGCAGCGAACGGGTGGTGCCCCACTACAATGTGATGGGGGTGGCCAAGGCTGCGCTTGAAGCGACGGTACGGTACCTCGCCCACGATCTCGGACCGAAGAACATCCGGGTCAATGCCGTGTCGGCCGGGCCGATCAAGACCTTGGCTGCCCGCGGCGTCTCGGGGATCAGCAAAATGGTCGACCACCATCGGGCCTTTGCCCCGCTCCGACGAGCCACCGAGCAGGGGGAAGTCGGCGACACTGCCTTGTTCCTGGTCAGTCCGTTAGGTCGTGGCATCACCGGAGAGGTGATCTACGTCGATGGGGGATACCATATCCTCGGGTCGCTGGCGTCGGTCGATTAACGGGTCGGCCCCGCTGTCGGAAACATCCGTCTCAATCACCTGCCGTCGTCTGTCCTTTTGCAGGGGCGGCTGCTGCGCGGCAGCCGCTCGGTTACTCCTGTCCATCGTGGCCCTTCTCTGCCTGGGATTGGTAGAGGAGGGCCTGTCCGGCGAGCTATCCGACCGTGAGGAGGACGGTCTAGTCGGGCCGGTCCGTTCCGTTGAAACCAAAGAAAGCCTGTTGGTACAGATCGACCGCTACGATGCGCAGGGGCGGGTCGTCGAGCGCATGCAAGGTGGCCTGGACACCATGCCCGGCTTGTGGCCGTTGCGCTTTTCCTACCACTACGATCAGACCGGCCGGCTGCAGTCCGAAGTGGTCACGGATGCAAAGGGTGATCTGGTGAAGGAAACCCGCATGGCCTATGATGCGCGCGGCCATCGCTCTGCGGAGGTGGCGGCCTGGGGCGACGGGACCTTCGAAAACGCGTCCCTGTATGAGTACGACCAGGCGGGCCTGAAAATACGCGGCCTCCATTACAACGCCGTGCAGGTCATCAACCGGAACCTGTTCACCTATGATGAGCACGGACGGGTGATCGGCGAACGATTCGAACGCAACTACCGGTACGATGCGGTAGGGAATCAGGTCGCCACGTCGGATCGTTTCGACGCGGGGCATGCGTTGGTCCTCACCTATGACGACCAAGGACGAGTCGGGACTAAGCACGTCTCGGATTTGCGAGGCCGACGAGAGGGGCGGTCGGAGTTTCGTTACGACGACCATGGCAACCAAATCGAAGAAGCCTTCTACGATGCTCTCGGACGCCTCACCGACCGGAAGACCTATCGCTATGACTATGACGCGGTCGGCAATTGGACCAAGGAAACGTTCGAGCGGTGGGAATCGGTCGACGGAGGCGAACGGCTCAAGCAGGCTCACGTTCGCGAACGTACCATCGTCTACCATGACGCGACCTGCAAGTTCTCCCCATCACCAAGTCCCACCCCAGTCGAGCGCCGCTGAGGTCTGTTCGGCACAGGCCGTTCTGTGAACGGTGACGGAGTCGCCCGGCAGGATGCCTTCGGTATGGATCTGTGGAGCGGCGAGATCCGGCCGATGTCCATGCTAAGATGTCTCCACCATGCCTCCTTTTAAGCTCGAAGCTCCGTTCAAGCCCTGCGGTGATCAAGGGCAAGCCATTGAAAAATTATCGGCCGGGGTGCTGGCCGGCAAACCGCATCAAGTGTTGCTCGGTGTGACCGGATCCGGCAAGACCTTTACGATGGCCAATGTCGTCGAGCGCGTGCAGAAACCCACGCTCGTCCTTGTCCACAACAAGACTCTGGCCGGGCAACTCTACCAGGAGTTCAAACAATTCTTTCCACACAATGCCGTCGAGTACTTCATCAGCTATTACGACTACTACCAGCCGGAAGCGTACATTCCGCAAAGCGACACCTATATTGCGAAGGACGCGTCGATCAACGACGCGATCGACCAGATGCGCCATGCGGCCACGACGTCTCTACTTCAACGGAACGACGTGCTGATTGTGTCGTCGGTCTCCTGCATCTACGGCCTCGGTTCGCCGGAGGTCTACCACGACATGCTGGTGTATCTGGAAGAAGGCCTGGAGACGCGACGCGAAAAAATCTTGGCCAAACTGGTGGAGATTCAGTATGCCCGCAACGATGTGGATTTCCATCGCGGCACCTTTCGGGCGCGCGGCGATGTCATCGAGATTTTTCCGGCCTCGTCTGAAGCCAAGTCAGTCCGCATCGAATTGTTCGGCGACGTGGTCGATGCGATTCATGAGATCGATCCGTTGACGGGGAAGTCGCTAGGGAAATTGCCCAAGATTGCCATCTATCCGAACACGCATTACCTCATCGCGCCGGATCGGTATGAGCGGGCGATTACCGGGATCGAGGAGGAATTAGAGGCGCGTATCGCGGCCTTCAGGAAGACCGGGAAACTGGTGGAGGCCCAGCGGATCGAACAACGGACCAAGTACGATCTCGAAATGATTCGCGCCATGGGGTATTGCCATGGCATCGAGAATTATTCACGCCACCTGAGCGGGCGTGCGCCGGGAGAACCGCCGCCGACGTTGTTGGACTACTTCCCCAAGGACTTTCTGTTGATCATCGACGAGTCGCATGCCACGGTCCCCCAGGTGGGCGGCATGTACGAGGGCGACTTCTCGCGCAAACGGACGCTGGTGGAGTACGGATTTCGTTTGCCGTCCGCCGTCGATAATCGTCCGTTGAAGTTCGCTGAGTTCGAACGGATGCTGAAGCAGGTGATTTACGTGTCCGCCACGCCGGGGCCGTATGAACTGGATCATGCCAAGGGCGAGGTCGTCGAGCAGATCATTCGTCCGACCGGCTTGATGGATCCCTGTATCGAGGTGCGCTCGGCGAAGGGGCAGGTGGATGATCTGCTGGCCGAGGTGCGGGCGGAAACGGCCAAGGGCCATCGTGTGTTGGTGACGACGCTCACGAAACGCATGGCTGAGGATCTCACGGAATATTTCCATGATTTGGGCGTGAAGGTGCGGTACCTGCATTCGGACATCAAGACCTTGGAGCGAGCTGAAATCATTCGCGACCTCCGACGTGGGATATTCGACGTGTTAGTGGGTATCAACCTCTTGCGGGAAGGCCTGGATTTGCCCGAGGTCAGTTTGGTGGCCATTCTCGACGCCGACAAGGAAGGGTATCTCCGTTCGCATCGGTCACTGATTCAAACGGCAGGGCGAGCGGCCAGGAATGCCGAGGGGCGGGTTATTTTTTATGGGGATGTCGTGACGGATTCCATGCGGGTGGCGATGGAAGAAACGGCGCGCCGTCGCCATATCCAAGAGGGCTACAACCAGATGCACGGCATTACGCCCGCGAGCATCAAGAAGGGGATTCCGACACTGGAGTATGCGACGGCAGAACTCGACTATGTGCAACTGGATTTGGCGGCTGAGACGACGGCTATCTATGAGCCCGAAGAGGATGTCGCGCAGCTGATACAGCGACTAGAGACGGAGATGAAAGCGGCGGCCAAGAAATTGGAGTTCGAACGGGCGGCCGAATTGCGGAATCGGATCAGGAGCCTGAAGTTGAAGGGCCTTGAGTTGGCACCGTAAGAGGAGTCGGGGCGAATGGCTTACATCTGTTTGTAGAGGTAGGCGCCCAGAAACATTCCTAAGACACTCAGTAAGCTGACTTTGATGCTGAAGCCGAATGTCAGTTTGAACAGTACCAAGTCCAGGGTGAGGGGGGGATTGATCCCGGGTGAGAAGTTGCCTGCGAAGATGTTCTGAATTGCACCGTTTGGAGCCATCACGCGAAGAATTTCTCCGAAAATCCCGCCCAGCATACCGCCGATCAGGATAAAGATCAGCAGGACGCCGACCGATTTTCTCATCCGATGTCTCTCCCCGGGTTTTTATAGATGGACGGCACTACGTAGGCCGACGTTGCGCACCTTATCGGAAGCGGAAATTGATGTCAACAAAATGCATGCCAGCGGAGAAGGTGCGGAGAATCGTGGATCTCAGTCGCAGTTCAACCGTCGACTCCCCAGGCTTCAACCCGCTTTCCGGGTGTCAGCTGTGTCCAGCCGAACGTCTTGACTTCACAGCACCCGGTTCTATAGACTACCCGATGCTGTTTTCCTAGTCTTTTCGAGGCGATCGGAGATCTGGCTCGAAACCGGCTTCGATGGCCTTTTTCTTTGGTGATTGGTGCTCGACGCGCTGAGCGAAAAATTCGAACGGATCCTCAAGAAGCTCCGGGGGCAGGGTGTGCTCACGGAGGACAACATTGCCGAGGCGTTGAAAGAAGTGCGCTTGGCGTTGCTTGAGGCTGACGTCAACTTCAAGGTGGTCAAGGATTTCCTTGAGCGCGTTCGCGAGAAGGCGGTCGGCCAGGAAGTCTTGAAGAGCCTGACCCCAGGCCACCAGGTCGTCAAAATCGTCTGGGATGAACTCCGCGGCATGATGGGCGGAGAGCGGGCGGGGATCAGTCTGGCCTCCAAGCCGCCGACGGTCGTGATGATGGTCGGCTTGCAAGGGGCCGGTAAGACGACGACTTCGGGCAAATTGGCTCGGCTGTTCAAGGGCCAAGGGAAACGCGTCTTGTTGGTCGCGGCCGACCCACGTCGACCGGCTGCAGGTGACCAGTTGGCGAGCCTGGGGCGTGATCTTGGGATTGATGTGCATCGGTTTGATCAGGTCGATGCGTCACGCGCCGATGTGGTGCGCATTTGTGAGCAGGGGGTGCAGCGCGGCCAGGAGCAAGGGTATGACGTGGTCGTGCTGGATACCGGCGGACGCCTGCACATCGATGACGAGTTAATGGCGGAGCTGGTCTCCGTCAAGCAGGCCGTGATGCCCCACGAAGTGCTTCTGGTGGCGGATGCCATGACGGGACAGGATGCCGTCAACATGGCCGGCCGCTTCGACCAACAGGTCGGAGTGACGGGGATCATCCTCACGAAAGTCGAAGGCGATGCCAGGGGCGGAGCCGTGCTCTCCATTCGCGCCGTGACCGGCAAACCGATCAAGTTTCTCGGAATGGGGGAAAAGCTCGATGCGCTGGAGCCGTTTCATCCGGATCGCATGGCCTCGCGCATTCTCGGGATGGGCGATGTCCTCTCCCTGATCGAGAAGGCGCAGGAAACATTTTCGCGAGAAGAGGCGGAGGCCGCTCAGAAGAAACTCACCAGCAGCACCTTTACGCTGGAGGATTTCCGTTCCCAGCTGGGGCAAATGAATCGGCTGGGCTCGTTCGAACAGATTTTGGGGATGTTGCCGGGCGGGCAGAAGCTGAAAGACTTGGCGAACAGCGGATTGCCGGAAAAAGAGATGAAGCGGGTTGCGGCTATGATCGACTCGATGACGCTGCGGGAGCGCCGGGACCATACGCTCATCAACGGCAGCCGAAAGAAGCGCATTGCCCGCGGCAGCGGCACCAGCGTGCAAGAGGTCAATCGGTTGATCAAACAGTTTTTGCAGGCGAGGAAAATCGCCAAGGTCATTTCCGGGTCCGGCGGCCGACGTCAGTTGGCCCAAATGCTGCGTGGGATGTGATGCCCGGCGGGACAGGTTCGGGACGGACGGGTCGGTAGGGGGATTGTCAACAAGAGCGCCGGTCGATGTGACGGTGTGTTCATTCAAGGGAGGTCAGCGTGGCAGTTCATTTACGGTTGGCACGGACGGGGCGGCATAAGCGCCCGATGTATCGAGTGATCGCGGCGGATTCCCGCAAGCCGCGGGATGGGCGGTTCTTGGAGATCTTGGGCATTTTCGATCCGCTCAAGAACCCGGCGGTGCCGGAGTTGAAGTCGGAGCGGGTCTTGACGTGGTTGCGGCATGGGGCGCAGCCCACCACCACGGTGCGGACCTTGCTCAAGCGGCACGGCGTGTGGAAACAGTTCGAGACCGAAAAGGCTGCGAAGTCCAAGTAGGATGGCCGTGGCCTGATGGTGTGACCATGCACGATCAGGCGGATCTCGTCACGATCGGGAAGATCGAACGGTCTTTCGGCATCAGAGGTGAAGCTCGCGTTCGTTCGTTGACGGATGTGCCGAGGCGGTTCGAGCAACTGGGGGCGGTGACGCTCGTCGGGATGAAGGGCCGGACGATTGACACGAGGGTGACCCATGTGCGGCCAGGCGGCTCGACGTTGATCGTCGGCTTCGAGGCCTTCACCACGCCGGAGCAAGTCGCCGAATTTCGTGGCGGGCTCATTCAGGCTCCGCGTGCAGATTCGCCGACATTGCCCGCTGGGCACTATTATGAGTGTGATCTCATCGGGATGGTCGTGCAGGATGAGGCGGGGATGGTGCTCGGTCGGCTGGAGGAAATTTGGCGCCTTCCCGACCATCAAGTATTTGCCGTCAGGCAAGAAGGAAAAGAGACATTGATTCCGGCCGTCAAGCAGGTTGTCGTGGGTGTGGACGTGCCAAACCGGCTAATGACGGTTCGGCTTCCGAAGGGATTCGAAGACCTCTAGATGCGTTGCGCCGTTCTGACATTGTTTCCGGATATGGTGACCCCGGCTTTGGGGCAGAGCATCCTGAAGCGAGCCCAGGAAAAGGGGGTGCTGGAGGTGTCTGTCCAAAACTTGCGCGACTTCACCCATGATCGTCACAAGACGGCCGACGACACCCCCTACGGGGGCGGCGCCGGGATGGTGATGAAAGCCGAACCGATCTTGCAGGCCGTCGACGCCCTATGCGAAGCCTACGGAGTTTCTCCCGCACGGGAAGCCAGGATGCGGATTGTGCTGCCTTCTCCGCAGGGCAGACCCTTTTCGCAGGAGGTGGCGAAGTCTTTGGCCGAGGAGACGCGGCCGATCGTCTTTATCTGCGGGCACTATGAAGGCATCGATGAGCGGGTCAGGCTTGCGCTGTGTCCGGAAGAACTTTCCGTCGGGGACTATGTCCTGACGGGCGGAGAGTTGCCTGCGTTGGTCATGATCGATGCGGCGGCCCGTTTGGTGCCGGGCGTATTAGGTGACGCCGCCTCCGCGGCGGAAGAATCCTTCACGGAGGGGTTGTTGGAATATCCCCACTACACCAGACCGGCCGAGGTGCGCGGTATGTCGGTGCCCGAGGTCCTCGTGTCCGGTCATCATGAAGTCATTCGGCTGTGGCGACGCAAGGAGGCGTTGCGGAACACCTATCTGAAGCGACCGGATCTCTTGCGAGACCGCGCGCTCGGGCCTGAAGATCGTCGGTTGTTAAGCGAAGTCATGCAAGAAAGTCTTGTTCAGGTTTCAGCTCGTTGAGAGGAGGAGGGATATCATCATGAATCGGCTAGAACGGATCCAACGATCCTTGACCAGAAAAACGGCGCCCAAGTTTGAGATCGGAGATACCGTCCGTGTGCATGTCAAAGTCGTTGAAGGCGAAAAAGAGCGCATTCAGGTGTATGAAGGGGCGGTGATTGCGAGAAAGGGCACCCTGAACAGCGAAACCTTTACAGTTCGGAAGCTGTCCTATGGCGTGGGGGTGGAACGGACGTTTCCGGTTCATTCGCCCAGTGTGGCGAAGGTTGATGTCGTGCGGCAAGGTCGTGTTCGCCGTGCCAAGCTGTACTACCTCCGCACCAAGAAGGGCAAGTTTGCCAAGGTGGAAGATCGCGAGTTCACCGCCGAAAGCAAAGCACAAATTGCCGCCAAGGCGCAGGCACAGCAAGCGGCGGCAGCCACCGAGGCGTGATCGACGGAATCTAGTTGTTCGTCTGACTGACACCAGGGCAGAGGCGCACGTTTGCTGGGAACTCCGAGCCTGACAACTTGGGGCCCCACCGAAGACTTCGAGGGGGAGGCCAGATGCTGTGGGTATCGGTGCGTCGCCGGTCTGGATGAGGCGGGACGTGGCCCCTTGGCCGGTCCCGTCGTAGCGGCCGCGGTCGTATTGCCCCGCCGCTGTCGTCTCGTTGGGCTGAACGATTCCAAACAGATTTCCGAAGCGGACCGTCTACGGTTGTTCGATGAGATCGTTCACCGGGCGGTCGGCATCGGCGTCGGTGCAGCCTCCGAATGGGAGATCGATCGGCTGAACATTCTGGAAGCGACCAAGTTGGCGATGCGGCGTGCGCTGGGGTCGCTTCCTTCCCCCCCGGATTTCCTTCTGCTCGATGCCGTGACGCTTCCGGGGATTCCCGTTCCCCAGCGCTCCCTCATCAAGGGGGATGGCCTTTCCTGTTCCATCGCCGCCGCGTCGATCATCGCCAAGGTGACGCGCGACCGGCTCATGGTCGAATATCACCGCTGGTATCCCCAATATAATTTTGCCGAACACAAGGGGTATGGCACTCCGGACCACCTGCGTCGTCTTCGACGGCACGGACCCTGTCCGATCCATCGCGCGAGCTTTTCTCCCATCAGCCGACTCGAGTCCCGTTCCAGTCAACTCTTCTTCGCCACCGATGATCCACAGGCGTTCGAGGCGGCCGATGCGTGACCAGCGCCGCCTAGTCGGTGATGAGGGGGAGGGACAGGCCGAGGCCTATCTGTGCGGGCAGGGATTTCAAATTCTCGGCCGCAACGTGCGGTCCCGGTTGGGCGAATTGAATCTCGTTGCCGAGGATCGAGGCGTGGTGGTCTTCGTCGAGGTCAAGCGGCGGCGGAGTGGAGCCTTCGGCGGGGCGGCTGAGGCCGTCGACGCGCGCAAGCGTGCCAAGCTGATTCGATTAGCCGTCCAGTATTTGGCCACGCATCAGCTGCAGGGTCGCGAGTGCCGGTTCGACGTGGTGTTGATTCAGGATGGGACTTCGTTGCGGCATATTGCGAATGCGTTCGACGTCGCGGGGGATGATCTGCGATGGTAGGATGAGAACCGTGCGGTCGACCGTCCGTCGTCATCCATGATTCAACTTTTTCACGTGTCCAAATACTACGATGGGCGTCCGGCACTGGCGGATGTGACCCTGGAAGTCGACAAGGGGGAATTTATTCTCCTAATGGGGCCCAGCGGCGCAGGGAAGTCCACGTTGCTGAAGCTGCTGATCGGAGCGGAGCGTGCCGATGATGGGCAGGTCTTCGTGCAGGGCCGCAATCTTTCGAAGCTCCGTTCCTCCGACATTCCCGCCTTGCGCCGGAAAGTCGGGGTCGTGTTGCAGGACTTCCGGCTGCTCCCGAAGAAGACGGTCTTTGACAATGTGTCGTTGCCGCTGTTGGTTCAGGGAGCACCGGCACAGGAAATCCGGCGCAAGGTGACGGAGGCGCTGCGCGCCGTGGGATTGGACCACAAGAAGGACCTCTTCCCTCCTGGACTGTCCACCGGAGAGCAACAGCGAATCTGTATCGCGCGCGCCATCGTGAACGGCCCGATCGTGCTGCTGGCCGACGAACCAACGGGAAATTTGGATCCGGAGTTGACGACGGAGATCATCGAACTCTTTAAGGCCATCAATGCCAGAGGCACGACCGTCATGGTGGCTACCCACGATCCGCACGTGTTGGCCCAAGTTAATCGCCGCGTCATCACGCTGGAGCGGGGCAGGATCGTCTCGCACGAGGGAGGGCGTTCGTGAGGCGTGTGTTCTATCTCCTGCGAGAAGCCGTCGCGAATATATTGACGAACCGCACGACCACCGCCGTGGCGGTGGCAACCACGGCCTTCACCTTCGCCTGCGTAGGGGTGTTTTTGCTGTTGTATGTGAACGTGCGGAGTATGGCGGCCTCCATCGAGCAGGACATCCGCGTCATGGTGTACCTGCTCAATGACGTGACCGCCCACACGACTACCGAACTTGAGCAACAATTAAAAGCCGATCGTGCCGTCGCGGCGGTGACATTCTTGTCGAAAGAGCGGGCTCTGGCGGACTTTCGGACGCAATATCCCGCCGAGTCCCGTCTTCTCGAAACGATGGATAAGAACCCGTTGCCGGCGTCGTTTGCCGTGACGCTGGCGCCGGATTCGCGCTCGGCCGATGTCATGCGCCGCTGGGTTGAGCGCGCCCGTTCCCTTCCCGGCGTGGAGCAGGTGCAATACAATCAGGAACTGGTCGAAACGCTAGGCGGGACCGTGCGCTATATTGAAATGACAGCACTGATCGTGGGAGTCATTCTGTCCGCAGCGGCGGTGACGATCATTGCCAACACGATCAGACTCACGATTTATTCGCGTCGAGAGGAAATTCAGATTCTCAGGTTGATCGGGGCGGGTCGGGCGTTCATTCGTGTGCCGTATGTGCTCGAGGGGGCGGCGCTCGGATTTCTCGGAAGCGCCCTGTCCTTGGTGATCCTGCGGGGCGGGTTTGAGTTGTTTCTGCATGAAATCCGTACCGCACACCGATTTCCATGGGTGGACGGGTTGTTGACCTTCTTTTCCTTTGAAACGTGCCTGGTACTCCTGGTGGTCGGACTCTTTCTGGGCTGCACCGGAAGCGTGCTGTCGTTGCTGAATGTGCGGGAGGGCCGCGCTTGAAGCTGGGATGGATGGTGCTGTTGGTCGGTGTGCAGGGGTTGGCGCTGAGCGTTTCCATGTCCGTTTCGGCGGAACGCAAGGACCCCTATACCGGCAAGATTGAGAAAGAAAAGAAGGTGCTGGAGAAATTGCGCGGCACGATCGTCGAAAAGCGCAAGAAGTCCGATGAGGCGGAGAAAAAGCGCGAGTCTATTCTCCAGGGACTGCAATCCTTGGATGAGCGGCTGGTGCAGCACCGCCAGGAGCACCAGGAGATTCGGAAGCAACTTCGAAAGAAAGATCAGGAAATCCAGCAGATGAGTGTGCAACTCAGCCGGTTGTCCGACCGCATCGAAGAGCGGCGCGATGCGATCGCCGGCCGGTTGCGACTGCAGTACATCGAAGGGCGCTACTGGCAATTGAAGACCTTGCTGGCCGCCGGGTCCTCCGACGATTTCCAGCGGCGGCTCCGGTACCTGGCCGCGGTGTCCCAGCATGAGTATGACATCCTGGAAGCGCACCAGAGGGATGCGGAGCGAATCGCCGAGGTTGAGCGGAGCCGGGAGGAGGCTCGCCAGGGAATCTTGGCCGACAAGGCAACGACTGAGCGGAAGCTGGCCCAGATCCAAGGCCTCAAGAAGCAGAAGCGAGTCTTTCTGGCCAAAATTACCCGTGAGAAAGAGTCGCATGACCGGGCGGTCGAAGAGTTGGAGCGCTCCGCAGCCCGAGTCGATGGCCTACTCAAGGAATTGGAGGCTCGGCGTCGGGCGATGGCGGCCAAGCCTCCGTCTGGAGCCGGAGGCCTGCACGCGTTACGAGGCACGCTCCCCTGGCCCACAGAGGGGCAGGTGGTGTCCTACTTCGGTCGGCAGAAACATCCCACCTTCAATACCTACGTCCAGCGGAAGGGGATAGAGATTCGCGCCGCGGAAGGGAGTAATATACGCTCCGTCCTGGCCGGGCAGGTTGTCTATGCAGACTGGTTGAAAGGATATGGACTCGTTATAATTGTGGATCATGCCAATGGGGTCTTCTCGCTCTACGCCCATGCGTCGAAAATTCTGGCGGTGGTGGGGGCCAAGGTTGAAGCCGGGGAACCGATCGGTGAGACGGGAGACACGGGCATGACGGGTGACAATACACTCTACTTTGAGTTGCGCGAGGGGGCCGAGCCTGTGGATCCTCTCGTGTGGCTGTCGAAACGATAGGACGAGGGAAGGAAGGAACCCACGTTATGGAACAGCGGCAGCGCCGACGATGGCTATATCTCTTGCTGATGGTGACGATGTTCCTCGGCATTGGCATCGTGCTGGAAAAAGGCTGGGAACGAACCGGCCATGCCTCAGAAACCTATGAGGAACTTCGCACCTTCTCGGAAGTCCTCACGCAAGTGCAGAAACACTATGTCGATGAGACAAAGGTCAAGGACTTGGTTCAAGGGGCCATTCGCGGGATGCTCTCCACGCTTGATCCCCATTCGGCCTACATGACTCCAGATATGTATAAGGAGATGCAGGTTGAGACAAAGGGAGAGTTCGGAGGTGTCGGGATCCAGATCGGGGTGAAGGAAAATCGTTTGGCCGTCATTGCGCCGATTGAGGGGACACCCGCCCATCGGGCCGGCATCAAGGCCGGGGATTTTATCACCAAAGTCAACGATGAGCCGACCAAAGACCTGACCTTGATGGACGCCGTACAGAAAATGCGCGGGCCGAAGGGCACGAAGGTCAATTTGACGATTCAGCGCGATGGAGTGACGGATCCGATGGCGTTTTCGCTTGTGCGGGATACCATCAAGATCGAAAGCGTGAAGTTCAAGGTCATCGACAATATCATCGGCTATGTGCGCCTCACGCAGTTCCAGGAGGCGACGGGTAGGGATCTGAGCCGAGCGCTCAAGCAATTCAAGGAACAAAAAGTCCAGGGCACAATCCTGGATCTGCGCAACAACCCTGGTGGGCTGCTGACGGCGGCGGTGGATGTGTCCGAGCAGTTCGTGGGGAATGGAAAACTCATCGTCTATACGAAGGGACGGGAGGGGAAGAAAGACGAGTGGTTCTCCAAGACGAAAGAAACGCTCGAAGATTCCCCCATGATCATTTTGGTCAATGAAGGGTCCGCCAGTGCTTCCGAAATCGTCGCGGGGGCCTTGCAGGATTGGGGGCGTGCGGTCATCGTGGGCACCACATCGTTCGGCAAGGGGTCCGTGCAGACGATCCTTCCCCTGGGTGACGGCTCGGGCTTGCGATTAACGACAGCCAAATACTATACGCCGAAGGGGCGATCCATCCAGTCGACCGGAATTACGCCGGACATCGTAGTGAAACTGCCGACGTCGACCGTGGCGAAGGCGGGGGAGAAGGAGGGAAAAGAGCCGGACGCCAAAGCCTTGAAAACTCCGCCCGGGAAGGATCCTTCCGCTCCTGCGAAGTCGGGCGACGAGGGGGCGCATAAGAATGGGGCGACGCCACCGGTTGAGGTGGGCGGAGACGTGGCTGTCGACGACGACGTGCAATTGCAGAAGGCCGTCGAGTTGTTGAAGACGTGGAAAATCTTTAAGGAGCTTCGTCCGTCCTAGCCATCGTCTCGATTGGCTGCTGTCGCTGACGGATGGCGGCCAGCAGGGCGGTTTCCGATCCGATAAACCCTGGTTGCGTCCGTAATAGATGAGAGGCGACCAGGGTTTCCAAATCCGCCAGCGTGCGGATATTGAGTCGGAAATACAGATAACTCACCAACGCATCGGTCAGCCCAGGCAACGTCGCCCAGCCGCGCACCTCATCCGGAAGGGGCGTTTTTAATTCCTCATAGGCTCGAATCGTTCCGGTATTCAAAAATTCTTCGATTTTCGCGCCCAAATCTCGACCGATTCCGGGGATGCTGTCCAATTGATGGGCGGCTGCCAAGCCGGCCAAATTTTCTGTGACAGCCAAAATCGAGTCGGCCGCTTTCCGATAGGCACGGATGCGGTATGGATTGGCCCGGCGAGTGGCCAACAGATCGGCCATGGCGCGGAACAGCTGGGCGATCTTTTGAGCGTGATCGGTCATGGCACTGTGCGTGTCCTTAGGGGAGGCGTCATTGTGCGGGCAGTGGACGAGAAAGGGCAAGCCCCTTCGGGCTTCGGTTGACAAGAACTTTTCGCGTCTCATAGGATGACGGCACGGAACAGAGGTGAGATGATGACCATTCAGGTGAACGGTGAATCGCGCGGGCTCGGGGAGGGACAGACCGTCGCCTCTCTCTTGCGGGAGTTGGATATCCGAGCCGACCGAGTCGCGGTTGAACTGAATCTGGAAATCGTGGATCGCAAGGAATTCGAGACTCGCGGCCTTCGGGACGGGGATCGAGTGGAGATTTTAAGCTTTATCGGAGGTGGGGCACGCTGACTATGGATACGATCAATGATCGTCTGGTAATTGCCGGCCGTGAATTCAAATCCCGCCTGTGGGTTGGGACGGGGAAATATAAGAACTTTCTCGAAACCAAAAAGGCCATCGATGCGTCCGGCGCCGATGTGGTGACGGTCGCGGTACGGCGCGTCAATATTACGGATCGTTCGCAGGAGAATCTGCTGGATTACCTGGATCCTAAACAGTACACCATTTTGCCCAATACCGCCGGATGTTACACCGTCGAAGATGCGGTGCGGTATGCTCGCTTGGCGCGGGCTGCGGGCGTGTCTGATTTGGTCAAGTTGGAGGTCATCGGGGACGAAAAGACGTTGTTTCCCGACACGGCCGGATTGATCGAAGCCGCGAAGATTCTGATCAAGGAAGGATTCGTCGTCCTACCTTACACGAACGACGATCCCATCGTGGCTAAAAAACTGGTCGATATCGGTTGTCCGGCCGTCATGCCGCTGGCGGCTCCTATCGGATCCGGGTTGGGAATCAGAAATCCCTACAACCTCAAGATCATCATGGAGACGGTCAAGGTGCCCGTTATTGTGGATGCGGGTGTCGGCACGGCCTCTGACGCAGCGCTGGCAATGGAGTACGGGGCGGACGCTGTTCTGATGAATACGGCTATCGCTGGGGCGCAGGACCCGCTGGCGATGGCAGAGGCCATGAAATATGCCGTGTGGGCGGGCAGATTGGCTTATAAGGCTGGTCGTATTCCGCGCAAGCTCTATGCAACGGCCAGTAGCCCTATCGAAGGGATGTTATAGCCCCCGTGATCTTCCGCGTGCGGACCGGTGCCGTGGTCCGCAAGGGGTTTCAGTCCGCCGCTATTGCTGCCTCACAAGTTCGCCCGACGAATGAATCCACGAGTCGATTTCCGTCTCTATCTTGTCACCGATCGACACCAGACTGCCGGGCGCTCGCTCCTGTCGGTGGTGGCGGAGGCTGCGCGCTCTGGAGTGCGGGCGGTGCAGCTGCGCGAGCGGGATCTGCCGACCGGCCCGCTGCTTGCGCTGGCGGAGGCGCTTCGGCAGGCGATGCCCGCGACGCAACTCTTTCTCAACGATCGTGTTGATCTGGCCCTGGCCTTGGGGGCAGCAGGTGTGCACCTGCGTGAGAGCAGCTTACCGACGGCGAGTGTGCGCAGGATCCTGTCGCCCCAGCAGGTCATCGGGCGGTCGGTCCATTCTCTTGAAGGCGCGCGGCAGGCCGAGCGAGAGGGTGCGGATTTCGTCGTCCTGGGTCCGATTTACGAGACGCCGTCGAAACGTGCCTATGGGGAGCCGCTCGGACTGCCCGTATTGGAAGCCGCAGCGCGTCGACTCCAGATCCCTGTGTTCGCGATCGGCGGTATCACAGCGGCGCGCGCGCGTGAGGTTCGGCATGCAGGGGCCATGGGCGTCGCGGTGTTGTCGGCGATCTTGGGTGCACCTGATGTCGAAGCTGCGACGTGCGAATTGCTCGCGGCGGTGGAAGGATAATCGGTACATGCGCGCTCCGATTTCCTCGCTGGACAAAATTCTCGGGCGAGTGGCGAGCCTGTCCAGTTGACCACCCTAGAGGCGGATGTTAGAATCCGGAACAGCGTGAATGCCCGTGACTGACAAGGCTTTCGAACGATTCAACGAGTGGGACGATGGCCGAATCGAAAGGGAGTTCAGGCCGACTCCGGTCCTTACGTGATTCCGTCAAGCGCCTCACCAAGTCACTGTCCGACGGGGATGGAGTCGTGACGCACAAGAACGACGAACACACCCGCGAGGTGGAAAAACTTCGTATCCAAATCCAGTCGATGGAGGAGGAGATCCGGCGGCTCTACCAGTCACGCTACCAACTTGAGCAGGCAACGAAGCAGAATGAAAAGCTCGTTGCTACGCTACAAGAAGCCAAATCCCAAATCGAAGCGCTCCGGGCGGAAGTCGAAAAATTGACGGCTCCTCCCTCCACCTACGGCATCTTTTCCAGCTTGAATATCGACGGCACCGGCAACGTGTACGTGTCCGGTCGCAAGATGAAGGTCAGCCTGCATCCTTCGATCAAAGCCAAGGAGCTTCGCAAAGGGCAGGAAGTTATTCTGAACGAGGCGCTCAACGTGATTGAGGCGCGTGGGTTCGACGTCCAGGGCGAAGTTGTCAGGCTCAAAGATGTGCTCGAAGGGAATCGCGCGTTGGTCACTTTGCATTTCGACGAAGAGAAGGTTGCCGAACTCGCCGAGCCGCTGCTGAAGGAACGACTCAGCGTCGGGGATCATTTGCTGTACGATCAGCGGTCCGGGTGCGTTGTCGAAAAGCTCCCGAAGTCCGAGGCGGAGGAGTTGGTCCTCGAAGAAGTGCCGGACGTCGACTACGAACATATCGGGGGACTGCAGAAGGAAATCGAGCAGGTGCGAGATGCCGTCGAACTGCCGTTTCTCTATCCGCACGTGTTCTCGAATTACAAACTGAGCGCTCCGAAGGGGGTCTTGCTCTATGGCCCTCCCGGGTGCGGCAAGACGCTCATTGCCAAAGCGGTGGCAAGCTCAATCGCTAAGAAGCTCGGGCATCTCAAGGACCGGCAAGTGCGCAGTTACTTCCTGCACGTGAAGGGCCCGGAGCTCCTGAGCAAATATGTCGGTGAATCCGAACGCCAGGTTCGGGAAGTGTTCAAGAAAGCCAAGGAGCGGGCGGATGACGGCCATCCGGTCATCGTGTTCTTCGATGAAATGGATGCGTTGTTCCGTACCCGCGGAACCGGCATCTCCTCCGACATCGAGTCAACCATTGTCCCGCAGTTTCTCTCGGAAATCGACGGAGTCGAGCGGCTCAACAATGTCATCGTGATCGGGGCGAGTAATCGGCAGGATTTGATTGATCCTGCCGTTTTGCGTGCAGGTCGGTTGGATGTCAAGGTCAAGGTCGGTCGCCCGGATGCCGCCGCCGCACGTGACATTTTTTCGAAATATGTCACCACCGACCTGCCGTTTGCCGTAGCCGATTTGAATCGTCATGGAGGTGATGCCACGGCGCTGGTCGAGTCGCTGATGAACACGACCGTCGATGCGATGTATGCCACCTCCGATGAAAACAAGTTCATCGAAGTGACGTACCAGAACGGCGAAAAGGAAGTGTTGTACTTCAAAGATTTCGCGAGCGGTGCCCTGATCGAGGGCATCGTGTCTCGAGCCAAGAAATACGCGGTGAAGCGAGCCATTGCGCAGGAAGGCGATGGCCTGCGGGCCGAGGATCTCGTGCGCGCCATCCGTGAAGAATTCAAGGAGCACGAAGACCTGCCCAATACCACCAATCCGGACGATTGGGCGAAGGTCGCCGGGAAGAAGGGCGAGAAGATCGTTCATCTCCGAACGATCAGCGGCGGGCCGGCCGAGTCTCGCCAGATTGAGACGGTCAGTACCGGTCATTACCTCTAGCGTGCTCAAGACGAGTTCATGAACGACACCCAGTCACACACCATGCCCCGTGTCCTCGGCACGGAGACGGAATTCGGTATTGCCAGCCGCGATCCAAACGCGGCCGACCCTGTCGCCAACTCGATCCACCTCATCGGGCACTATCCGAACCTGCCGGCTCCCCAGGCCGTCTGGGACTATGAAAATGAAAATCCGCTCCTGGATGCGCGGGGTTTCGAAGTCGACGGCGAACGGGAGCGTCCGGGGCCGGATTACAATCGGCAACTCAACAAGGTGTTGGCCAACGGCGGACGGCTCTATGTCGACGGGGCCCACCCCGAATACTCCACGCCGGAGTGTACGAACGCTCGGGAGGTGGTGGCGTTCGAGCGGATCGGGGAGCAGATCGTGGCACAGGCACTGGCGGACATCACGAAGGTGCGCGGACGTGAACAGTTCGTACTGTACAAGAACAATTCCGACGGCAAGGGAAACAGCTACGGGTACCACGAGAATTATTTGGTCTCCCGTGCGGTGCCTTTCGAGCGGATTACACAGGTCCTTACGCCGTTCTTCGTCACTCGTATCATCTTTGCGGGCGCGGGCAAGGTGGGGGCAGAGAATCAGACCAGCCCTGTGGAGTATCAGATCTCTCAACGGGCGGACTTCTTCGAAACCCTTGTCGACCTCAACACGATGGTACGGCGGCCGATCATCAACACGCGGGACGAGCCGCATTCCGATCCGGCGAAGTATCGTCGCCTCCACGTGATTGTCGGCGATGCCAACATGGCCGAAGTGTCGACCTATCTGAAAGTCGGTACCCTGTCGATCGTCTTGGACCTGCTGGAAGCCGGCGCTGAGCTTCCCCATATCACGCTCACCGATCCGGTCGGAGCCATCAAACAGGTGTCTCGTGATGTGCAACTCAAGGGGTCGCTGCGGCTCGCGGACGGGACTGCGACCACCGCCATTGCCGTCCAACGGGCCTATCTGCAGGCAGCCCAGCATTTTTATGCCTGCCATGAACTCCCGCAGGTGACCAAAGATGTGCTGGTGCGCTGGGAGGATGTGCTCGATCGATTGGAACGGGATCCTCGGCTCTTAGTTCGGGAATTGGATTGGGTCGCGAAGCGGTATCTCATCGAATCCTACATGGACCGCAAGGCTTGCGGGTGGGACGATCCGCGTGTGCGTCTGATGGATCTGCAGTATCACGATGTCCGGTCCGACCGTGGCCTGTATTACACATTGGAGCGCAGCCATAGGATCGAGCGCGTCGTGTTGGACCATGAAATCGCACGAGCGGAGTTCACCCCGCCGAGCGGCACGCGCGCGTACTTCCGAGGGCAGTGCGTCAAGAAGTATGCTGCCGCCATCTACGGGGCGAGTTGGACGTCGGTGCTGTTCGATATCGGGCAGAATAAGATCAAACGCATCCCGTTGATGGAACCATTGCGCGGCACCGAGTCGCTCACAGGCGAATTGCTCGCCCAAGCGGAGACCGCGGCGGCCCTGTTGTCAAAACTATCTCATTGATCTCGACGCTTGTATGACCTACGGTCCATTTCTTTCACAGCACGAAGGGTCCAGCTTTTTTGACTTGCTCATCCGTCATTATCCGGAATTAGCACCGGGGATAAAAGGCCTTGGCGGCCAATGCCTTCCTCTGCCCTCCGATCTTTCCAGACCAGGCGGTATCCCCCTACCGCATGGGACGACCGTGCTGGCGCTGAAGTATCGCGACGGAGCTATCATTGCCGGAGACCGCCGGGCGACCGAAGGTTTTCAAATCGCCGACAGGCGGATCGAAAAGGTCTTCCGGATCGACGACTATTCCGCCATGGCTATTGCCGGGGCGGCCGGGCCCTGTATCGAAATGGCAAAGCTGTTCCAGACCGAACTGGAGCATTACGAAAAGCTGGAAGGCGTGCAGTTGTCCTGTGAAGGCAAGGCCAACAAGCTTGGCCAAATGGTGAAGGCCAACCTGCCGATGGTGTTCCAGGGATTGGTCGTGATGCCGTTATACGTGGGGTACGATCTGAAGCGGAAGGAAGGCCGCATCTTCAAGTACGACATCACGGGCGGACGCTATGAAGAATCGGATCACCATTCCATCGGCTCCGGCGGCAAGGATGCGCGAAACACCATGCGGGAACACTATCGTCCCGGTCTGTCTGAGCAAGACGCTCTCAAGGTCGGTCTCTTGGCATTGTATAACGCAGCCGATGAGGATGTGGGTACCGGCGGACCGGACTTTGTGCGAGGGATCTACCCCACGGCCAAGATCGTCAGTGCGGCAGGACTGAGCGACGTGCCGGAGGACCGTGTTCTGGCTATGTACGAAGCGCTGATCGCAGAGCGAAGGAGATCCTGAGCGATGCCGTTGCCGTATTACGTCTCGCCCGAACAAATGATGCAGGACAAGGCGGAGTATGCCAAGAAGGGCATCGCCAAGGGCCGCTCCATCATTGCGCTGGAATATGTCGACGGCATCCTATTGGCCGCGGACAATCCCAGTACGTCGCTCCATAAGGTGTCCGAGGTCTATGATCGCGTTGCCTTTGCCGGGGCAGGCAAGTATAGCGAGTTCGAACATCTGCGGAAGGCAGGCATCCGCCATGCCGACCTCACGGGATACATGTATAGTCGCGAGGATGTCAGCGCCAGGACATTATCCAATGCCTATTCTCAGAGCCTTGGCACCGCCTTCAGCACCGATGTGAAGCCCTTGGAGGTCGAACTCCTTGTCCTTCAAGTGGGTGTGAATGGACAGCCGAATGAGATCTACCGCATTTCATTTGACGGCAGCATCGTCGATGAAAAGCATTTCGCGGTGATCGGCGGACGAGCCGAAGCGGTTCAGCAGTATCTCCGGGAACATGCAACCGCCGAGTTGCCGACGCTCAAGGCCGGCCTCAGCCGGTGCCTGGAGGCGTTGGAACAGGTGGCGAATCAAAAGATCCCCACCGAAAACCTAGAAGTAGCAGTTCTCGACAGGACCCGTGCCGGCCGGAAATTTAAACGCTTGCTCGGCGCCGATATTTCCCAGCTTCTCTCCTAGTCATCCATCCGTTCATGTGTCGTTCCCCTGAGTCGGTACGCTACGCCGTGCTCTACCCGACGCGCCTTTTCTCCCATTTAGACGAGGGCGTCGTGTTGAAGCCTCAGCCCTCAGGGTGTATTCTGATACCATGCCCTGCTGAGGTTTTATCGCGATGCAACAACGTATTTTCGGTTTGGAAAACGAATACGGGCTGATCTTCTCGCCTAATGGCAAGATCTACCTGCCCATGGAAAAGGTGTTGGGCTACATTTTCGAAGGTTTGATTCCGAACAGCTGGCCCTCCAACGCGTTTTTGGTCAATGGAGCACGATTTTACCAGGATACCGGATGTCACCCTGAATATTCGACGCCGGAATGCGACAACATCCTCGACTTGGTGGTTCACGACAAGGCCGGCGAGCGTCTGTTGGAAGCCTGTCTGCCGGCGGCGGAAGAGCGATTGCGGGAAGAAGGGCTTTCCGGGGAAATCTATATTTTCAAGAACAATACGGATTCGTTGGGCAATACCTACGGCTGCCATGAGAATTACCTCATGCGCCGGGATGTGGATTTCTGGAAGGTGACCGAGCAACTGATCCCGTTTTTCGTCACGCGCCAGATTTTCAGCGGTGCCGGCAAAGTGTTGAAGGTCTCCGGTAAGCCGCAGTATTTCATTTCCCAGCGCGCGCAGCATATCCACGAAAAGACATCTTCATCGACGACCTCCTCGCGCAGCATCATCAATACTCGCGATGAACCCCATGCGGATGCGGAAAAGTATCGCCGTCTGCATATCATCGTGGGGGATTCGAACATGTCCGAGTATGCCACCTACCTCAAGGTCGGAACGGCGACGCTCGTGTTATCCATGGTCGAGGCGGGCTTCTCCGTCACGGGCATGGAACTCGAAGATCCCGTCAAAGCGATCCGAGAGATCTCACGGGATCCCACACTCAACAAGAAGGTGAAGCTGGACGACGGACGTCAAATGACCGCGATCGAGATCCAGCGGGTCTATGCCAAGCGCGCGACGGAGTTTCTGGCCTCCCAGGATCATGACCCGGTGTTGGACGACGTGCTGCAAAAATGGATCTCGGTGCTGGATCGGTTGGAAGACGACCCCATGCAGCTGATCCATGAAGTCGATTGGGTCATGAAAAAACATCTGATTCAGTCTTACATCGACAAGAAAGACTGCGGGTGGGATGATCCGCGCGTGTTCTTGTTGGATTTGCAATTTCATGACGTTAAACGCACGCGCGGGCTGTATTATCTGATGGAGAGTCGGGGCATGGCATCGCGCGTGGTCGAGGAGGAAGCCGTCCAGCGTGCCATGTCGGTGCCTCCTCAGACCACCCGCGCAAAGGTTCGCGGCGACTTCATTCGATTTGCCCGTGCGAAGAATCGTTCCTACACCGTGGATTGGACGTATCTGAAGTTGAACGGGTATTGGGAAGAGACGATTCTCTGCATGGACCCCTTCAGTGCGGTCAACCGGCGGGTTGAGGAACTCTTGTCGCAAGTGTCCGGGGCCCGATTGTATCGATGAGGCAGATGGGAAGACGGAGACAGGATACGACCATGTCGCTGCTGGATCGTTTGTTCATCATCACCGTGGTTTTGGTGGCCAGCGTGTTTCCGGTCGAGCTGTTCCCGAACAGCGCACCGGCGCAACGGGGGGCGGACGGGCAATTCAGCGGGAAGCAGGGGCAAGTGATCGTCGTAAGGGTGCCGGGAATTATGGATGCGACGGTCGTCAAGGGCCGGTTCCTGGGGCGCACCATGACGTTATTTCCGGATCCCGGTGCCGCGACCGGTTATGTGGGACTATTGGGCATCGATCTGCAGGATGAGCCGGGGGCACATGAATTGACGATCGATGCACAGATCGGTGAACAGATGCGACACTTGACCTATCAGGTGTTCGTGGCCAAGGAAAAATTCTCGGTGGAGCGATTGACCCTACCGAAAGACAAGGTCGATTTGGACCAGAAGGCAGCCGCACGTTGGAAAGAAGAGCAGGACCAGGTACGGAAGGCGCTGGCGGAAGAGTCGGGGATGCGTCTCTGGCACACGGGCTTCCTCGAACCGGTGCGTGGGAAACGCACCGGCATCTTCGGCAGCGTGCGGATCATGAACGGCCAACCGAGGAATCCCCACAACGGTGAAGACATCGGGGCTCCGTTGGGCACGGACGTGGTGGCCAGCAACGACGGCGTCGTGCGCCTCACCGTGGACCATATTTTTTCCGGAAGGGGTATCTATCTCGACCACGGCCTCGGCCTCTACTCCATGTATTTCCATCTTTCCGATGTGTCGGTGAAGGAAGGGGACTTGATCAAGGCCGGCCAAGTCATCGGCAAGGTCGGTGCGACGGGCCGTGCGACCGGGCCCCATCTCCATTGGGGAATGAAAGTGAACGGGGCCAGGGTCAATCCCTATGCCATGCTCGACCTGCCGTTTCCAAAAAACGCGGCCGCGGCCGCTGTTGTAGTCACTCCACCTTCTTCGCTCGACCGCTCCTCGCCAGCTCTTGGCGGCGATAGCCGCTAGTCGACTTTCCGGTACGATTGTGAGTAGGGGCTGGCGCATTGCGCGCAATGCGCATGTGCGGCTTCGCGGTTTCAAGGCGTCGAGGCTTGGGCCGGAGCGCCGAGGACTTCTCGAACCTTATCCGCGAGCGAGTCGGGGGTATAGGGTTTCTCCAGAAATCCCACCGTCGACCCGAACGATTCCTGAATCTCTGTCCCTCGATCCGAGTACCCGGAGGTCACCACGACCTTGATATTCGGCAGGAGTCGACGGAGCTGGGAGACCAATTCAGCGCCGGACATGCCGGGCATGACCATATCCGTGAGCAGGAGAGAAATACGACCAGGATTGGACTCCGCGATCGCGAGCGCCTCTTGGGCATTTCTCGCGGGGATGACCGTGTATTGTCGTGCGTGCAGAACGGCTTGTGCCAGCCCTCGCACCAGATCGTCATCTTCGACCAACAGAATGGTGCCGGCCCCAGCGGCTGGGGAGAGGTGAGGGAGGGGGGCGACACGTCCATCTATGGCGCCGTGGGCTCGAGGCAAGTAGATCGTGAAGGTCGTCCCCTGTCCGGACGCGGTCTCCACACCGATCGTGCCGCCGGCTTGCCTGACGATGCCATAGGCCGTCGAAAGGCCGAGTCCCGTGCCTTTACCGCGCTCTTTGGTCGTGAAAAACGGTTCGAAAATGTGGCCGAGCGTATCGGGGTCCATGCCGCAGCCCGTGTCGCGGACGGTGAGTGTGACATAGGGGCCCGGCCGAAGGGTGTCCGGCCATAGGGCGTCGGGCGGTGCGACCTGGAATTCCCGCGTCTCCAGCTCAAGGCGGCCTCCGTGGGGCATCGCGTCACGGGCGTTGACTACCAGATTCATCACGACCTGTTCGATTTGTCCGGGATCCGCGTGAATCGGTCCCAGCGTCGAGTTCAGACTCACGGACAGCTCGATATCCTCGCCGATCACCCGCTGCAAGAGGTCGAGAATATCCGTGACACGGTCGTTCAGGTTCAGCAGCTGCGGTTTGGTCACCTGATGCCGGCTGAATGCCAGAAGCTGGCGTGTGAGGCCGGCCGCCTTGTTTCCGGCTTCGCTGATCTGTGTCAATCCGCCGTGGATCCGCGAACTCGGGGGGCTTTCCGACAGGAGCAACTCGCTCCAGCTGTTGATGACGGTCAGCAGATTGTTGAAGTCGTGGGCAATGCCTCCAGCCATCCGTCCAAGCGCTTCCATCTTTTGGCCCTGGCGCATGTGCCGTTCGAGGTCCTTGTCCTGAATGAATTGGCTGATTTTGCTGCCCAGGTCGGTAAGTGTGTGGAGTTGTGTGGCGTCCGGGCGCAGCACTTCGCGGGTCATGAATTCCAGGATCCCGATGATTGCCTTGCCTTTCCGAATCGGAACGGCCATGCCGCCTCGTAGGTCATGAGAGCCGGGGATAGTCGCGAGGGGAGAATCGCGTTCGAGTCGGAGGTCAGACAGCAAGACCGCCTCGCCGCCGGTCAAGGCTCGCCCGGCAAGGCCCCTGTCAGGCCGAAGCGACAAGGTGCGATAGGCTTGGACGAATGCATCGGCGGGCCAATCAGGCTGGTGCCAGAGCATCGTACAGCGCAACGCCGGGTTCTGGGGTAAGGCGGACCAGAAGGCGCCGACCGTCCACCGCTTGGCCTCACCGATGCCACGAAGGATGTTCGGCAGGGCCTCGTCCAACGAGAGCGATTCATCTAACGCCATGCTGACGGCCAATTGCGCCGCTTGGGAGGTTTCCAGCTGTCGGGGTCCGGTGATGTCGCTCATCGCGCCGATCATGCGCCGCGGAAGTGCGCCTGGGTCGCGGATGACGTAGCCGCGGTCGATGACGTCGGCGTAGGTGCCATCGGCGCGGCGAAACCGATATTCCCTCGTCCACAATTGTAGGTCGGAGCGGACCCTGTCCATCAGCTCGCTCACGACCGCGGTTCGGTCCACGGGATGCAGACGCTCTGTCCAGGCCGTCAGCGGTTCTTCCCGGCCTTGGAGGCGGTATCCGAACACGGTTTCATAGGCTTCGTTCCACCAGACCATTCCGGTCTGGATGTCCCAATCCCAAATGGCATCGTTTGTGGCGCGGCAGGCGAGGTGAAATCGTTCTTCGCTTTTCCGGAGCGCTTGCTCGACGTGGTGCCGGCCCATGGCGTATCGGATGGCTCGCCGCAAACTGTCCCCCGTCAAACGGCCTTTCACCAGATAATCTTGGGCTCCCCGCAGGAGGGCCGCTTCGGCCACCGCTTCGTCATCGAGCCCCGTGAGGACGATGACCGGCGCATCTTGCGCGCGCGCTCGTACGTGATCGACGGTGTCCAAGCCATGGCTGTCCGGCAGCGACAAGTCCACCAGCACGGCATCCACGGGACCCTCTGCGAGGCGGGCGAAACCCGTTTCAAGCCGGTCGGCCCATGCGAGCCCGGTGATCTGAGAGGACGGTTCCGTCAACGCTTCACGAATCAACTGCGCATCGTCTTCGTTGTCCTCAATGAGCAGCACGCGCATGGGTCACCTATTCACGGTCGGAATCTTGGATATGGCGCTCCAATAAAGATCGAATTCCCGCACCACGGAAATGAACCGGCTCAACGTGACGGGTTTGCGAATGTAGGAACAGGCACCCTGTTCATACGATCGCAGGATATCCTCGTCGCGTTCGCTGACCGTGAGCATGACAACGGGGATGGCTCTGAGTCGCGGATCGGCCTTGACTTCACGAAGCACTTCCAGCCCGCTCTTTTTCGGCATGTTGATGTCAAGCAGAACCATGCCGGGAAGCGGCGTCCGATGGTAGCGACCCTCTCCGCGCAGGTAGGCCAATGCCTCTTCTCCATCCCGCACGACGGCAATACGTTCGATCAGGTTGCCGTCGGTGAACGCTTCTTGGATCAGCACGATGTCGTCCTCATTGTCTTCGGCGATCAGCATCTCGAACGGTCGTATGGTCATGGTCCTACCTTCGTCAGGTGAGTCTGGGGCAACGCGAATGTGATGTAAAACTCAGAGCCTCCGCCTTCGCGCGGGGCGACCCAGGCGCGTCCACCGTGGCGCTCTGCCACCTGACGGACGATGGCAAGCCCGGCTCCCGTGCCGTCTACCTCACGGCCGACGGCCCGTTGGAACAGTTCGAAGATGCGTTCCCGTTGCTCGGGAGCGACGCCTGGGCCGCGATCCCGGACGACCAACCCCATGGCGTGGGCCTGCTCGCCCCCGTGCTCCCGATACGTGTCAATCTCGATGTCCGGCGGTGCGCCGGGGCGCGCAAATTTGAGGGCATTCGCCACCAGATTGTAAATGCCTTGGATGGCCCACGTTCGGTTGACCCGCAGGCGCGGCAGAGGAGAGCGAACGGTCAGGTGCGCGCCCGTCTCTTTGATGCGTGTGTCCAGCCGGCGGAAGACCTCCTGAACGAGCAGGTCGGCTTCGACCTCTTCGACCGGCGGATCCATGCGTTGCGCGCGCGAGAGATTCAAAATGTCGGTGAGCAGTTGGTCGAGCCGCTGCGTGGCGCGGACGATTCGTATAAGAAAGTCCCGCCCCTTGTCGTCGAGACGGCCCGCGTACCGTTCCTGAAGCAGGAGCGAAAAGCTTTCGATGGCGCGCAGGGGCTCCTTTAAATCATGCGAGGTGACGTGAAGCAGCGTTTCCAAATCCTTGTTCTTCTTTAGAATCAGGACCTCGGCTCGGCGCCGTTCGGTGATATCCCAGTTGGTTTCCAACACCAGACGTCGACCATTCGTTTGCAAGAGACTCCAACGGCTTTCCACCAAAACCTCCTGCCCCTCTTTGGTGCGTTGACGGATTTCCCCGGTCCAGCTTCCGGTCGTTTCCAGTGCGGCATGGATGTCGCTGAGCGAGCAGGGAAGTTGCGTGTGTAACAGAAGATGGCTCGCTTGTCCCAGCGCTTCCGCCTTGGTATAGCCGTACAGTTGTTCACAGCCGCGGTTCCAGTCGACGATGCCGTGGTCCATGTCCCACGCGAAGATCGGTTCGTAAGACAATTCCAGCAGCGTGCGCTGCTGTTCCAACAGCTCGTCCGCGCGTTTTCGCGCCGTGATGTCGCGCGCGATCGTCGAGACTCCCACGACGCGGCCCTTGTCATCGGTGATCGGCGACAACGTCAGGGAGACTTCAAGCGAACGTCCGCCCTTCCGCCGCCGAGTCGTTTCATATTGTTGCAGTCTCCGCCCGGTTTTCACCTGTTCGATGAGCAACAATTCCTCAATGCGAAGCTCCTGAGGAACCAGCGTCAGGATCGAGTGGCCGATCATCTCATCGGCGGGATATCCGAACATCAGCTCGGCGCTTCGGTTCCACGTCGTGACGCGTCCGTCGAGCCCCTTGCTGAAAATGGCGTCGGACGAGGACTCCACGATCGCGCCCAGCCGTGCCTGAAGCTCCTGCGCCTGTTTGGAATCATCGATGTCGGTGCTGGTGCCCAGCCACTTCACCAAGACGCCGCTCTCGTCGCGAATGGGGGTGAGTTGGGTGTGAAACCAGCGATAACGGCCGGTTGCCGCCTTGATACGGCATTCAGTTTCAAAGGGGCTCCTCTCGGCGAGCTGCCGGTGCCATTGTGTGAGGGTGGCCTGCTGATCGTCCGGGTGCAGCCGGCGAAGCCACCCATCTCCCATATGCTCCTCCAAGGGGAGGCCGGTGTAGCGGGCCCATTGGGGGCTTACATAATCGCACGACCCGTCCGGAAGACAGGTGCAGATCAACTGCGGGAGGCTTTCCACCAGTTGACGGAAACGTGCCTCGCTCCGCTGGAGATCCGACGCTGTTCGCTGACTTTGCGCGAGCTCCGCCTCAAGCCGTCGGTTGGCGAGGTGCAGGGCGGCTGTCCGCTCACGTACCTCTTCTTCGAGCCGATGATGGCTCTGTCGAAGGGCTTCATCGGCCTGTTTGCGATCGGTGATGTCGATGACAGTGGAGCGGCTGGCGACATAGTCCCCGTCGGTATTCTTGACGGCCCTTGCGTTGAGGAGGATCGGCAAGCGGGACCCATCCTTTCTGATGAGATCGAATTCCAAGTCATGCACGACCCCCTCTGTCTTGAACCGGGGAAAATTTCGCTGGAAGGCTGCAGCACCGGACGGCGTCAAGAGGTCGATATAGCGCTTCTTCCCGATCAGTTCTTCCCTGGCATATCCCAGCCAATCCAGTTCCGTCTGATTCATGGCGATGATGACGCCGTCGCGGTCGAGGGAATGGTACCCACAGGGGGCCTGTTCGTAGAGATCGCGGATCTCATCGGAACGCTTTCTGGACAGGGCCTCTCGTTGGCGGATCGCGTCATGTTCGGTCGCCATGACGGCGGCCTTGACCAAGTCCTTGGTCATGCGTTGATGCCTGACAAGCAGGTAAGCGATGATGGCCAACATGCCGATGCCGGCGGAACGGTTGAGGAGCGAGACCCAGGTCGGCACATCCTGCGCATTCGGCGAGAGGTGATACCCGAGAAAGGTGAGGAGGCTGCACAGCAGGGCCATGAAGGGGGGCGCCCAATGGGACGGGAGGCGGTAGGTCAGGATCAGAGGGATCGCATAGAGCGCAGAGACGGGAATGCCCCGTTGCGTAAAGGTATCCAATAGAAAAATAACGGCAATCAGCCCGATCAGCAGGCCGGCGAGGGCAGGGACGTTCGGGCCCTGATGCGCAGGAGAGGTTGTTTCGTCTTGGGAGGTCGGGCTAGCGGACGCGACCATCGCTCTCCCGCACAAGTGTGAGGAACACAGAGTGAAACGCGCTGATACGAACAGCGGTCATCACGGTGTGGACCATTATGCCTGGGATGGCAACGGAAGCGCAGAGCCGTTAGGACCTAGCGATGTACCTAGCAGGCTGTTGACAAACTCGCGGTTTGAAACCGTTGTATTGGCACGGCTGTAGTCACTCAGGTCTCTGAGTGGCGATTGGTCTGTCTGTTCTGGAGTGCGAGCCGTCCATTTTCTGTTCTCTCCGCCACATGTACGCCAACGACCTGCCCAGCGGCGTGAAATGTTTCGATGCTGATGTTGCCGCCTGCCTCACGTAGTTGCGTCTGCCCGTGGCGCACCGGCGAGCGACCCTATCTGATCCCTGTCGAAGCCTCGCTCACTGTATCCCAGTCGATACGACAGCTGTATCACAACGGATAATGCCTCCATTTTCTCGGGCCTCCGTATTCTGCCTCAGTGAATGAGGAATTTCATTCATGTCTGATCACCTGCCAATTCACATCAATAGGTTATGGTACATACACCATTTCATGCTGAGGCCGTTCACGATTCGGCCTGGGAATTGCTTGCGCCATTATTTGTCGGCCTATCAATGCTTGCTCGCCCGCTATCAGGCGGTGGGCAGTCACAGACGCAGTACAGAGCCCTTTCGTCGGTGTCAGTAACGAGGGAGATCGTCCGCTCGGACGATCTCCCTGTAGCGATAGGCGCATAAGCCGGACCATGGAGGATCAGGTGGGCAGACGCTGCTGCCGCGCCACGATCTTGTCCCTCATGCTTGTCATGGAGATGGGATGTGTGTGGCACGGTGAATCTGCGGACCACCTGTGGGGGCCGACGCTGTTCCGTATCGCCACCCCACCTGACAGTCAAGCCTTCCTGGCAGAGCAGGCCTGGCTGCCGTTGCTGGTCGAGGGCGGTAATCGCTGGGGGATCACCATCGGCTACTTCAGCAACCTGCTGAGCGTCCCCCTGGCCTTCCGACAGACAGATGGAGCTGCGAGTCAAAACCACCCTCTCGCCTGGTCATCCTTCGCTGCGATCCCCATCGGCTCCTGGCGGATCAGTCCGTTTCATGCATCGATCCAACGAGCGCATGAGGCCGAATTTGTGGCGAAACGAGTGGTGGGCCTTCAACTCTCAACCGCGCTCGACAGGGAAGGATCGAACATTACATTCGGCACCTCATGCACGAGCCGGTTCTGGCCACACCCTGATGCGCTCTATCTCCTGGAGTTTTCAAGCAACAGGCCGCTTACGACTCGCTTTCTGGTCTGCGATGCCAAGCCGGATGAATCCCTTGAGCCCTGCCTACAGGAGGTGATCCGATGACATCGTTACCGCTCCTCCGAGGTTTGCGTTTGCTTTGCGTGGTTGCCGCAGCCTGTTCCTCTGTCGGTTGTAAGGATTACCTCGTGGTCACCACCGCCACCAAATTCGGCCTGGAAATCTCTCAAGTGGCCAAAGAGCCCCCCAAAATCGCGCTTGGCTATAAGCGAGAAGAAACCACCATCATTCCGGCCGAGCACAGGAATACTACGTCCGGCAATGCCTCTGAAGCGCAAACCGATACCTATTCGGTCCTCGCCGAATTCTGTGTCATGGCGAACCCCTCGCTGTGGGATTTTTTCGAAGGCCTCATGTCGACAGGTCGCGACGTGCCGGACGGCCTGCAGATCCGCTCGTTTTTTGCGACCGGGATGGCGGCGGCCAAAGCCGCCAATAGCGTCCAGACCCGCCACTACTTCAGGGACAATGTCCTGGAACGGACCAGCGACAAGCGCAAGGGGAAACGCTGCTTCTAGCTGAAGCAGGACCATAGGAAGGGAAATAGCCCATGATGGCCTCATGGTCCCGAATCCACCGATGGCTGATGGTTCCGATTCCGCTCTTCATGACCGCCTGTTGCCTGAAGAATCCTGCTGTCTATTTTTCCACCGGCACCACCGTAGGCCTGGAGGCCACCCCGCCCGCCAATGAAACGCCTCCGAGCATTACGTTTGGCTATAAGAGGGCGGAGATCGCCATGGTTCCTGTGACGAAACTCGACGAGAAGCCGGCTGAGCCTGCTGGTGCAACGCGTGGCTCGCCTCCATCGCAACCAAATACTGAAAATCTTCCCGCGCCTACAACCGACGTGAAGCCGTCTGGACCTATCCAGCAAAAATCCGGCTCGCCTCCCTTCGATCGTGGATGTAGCGAGTTGCCTCCGTCAGCCTACTCTGGTTCCAGCATCGCAAGGGACGCCTACTCAGTCTTAGCCGTCTTCCACTTGGCCGTGAACTGGTTCGGTCCGGCCAAGATTGAACAGCATTTTGCAACCGGCTGCGCGGCGACGCACCTCATCCGTGGATTGACGGAGGAGGAGGAAGACAAGAGAAAAGCCGAGGAGGCCGGAAACGAAGCCCAAGAAGCGAAACGTTTGCTTAAAATCACCAAGAGCGGAGCCGACAAGCTCCTTCAACAAGCCCAAGCGCTGGAAGAGACGATTCAAAAAACCAAGGAGGACGCTGAGAAGGCCTCAGCGATCATTGACGACCAAACGTCTAACGATGAGACCAAGAAAGAGGCGAAAAAGAAGCTCCTACAAGCAGGGAAGGAAGCAACGGAACGACAAGCGACCGCGGTGCGTCTTCAATCGAACGCGGACAATATCAACCGCCTCGAAGAGGCGAAGGCAAAGGCGCAGAGTGCCATCGAAAAGGCCGACAAGGCGACAAGAACGGAGGAGGTGCGACCCAAGGCGCAGAAGACCAAGGACGATGCGACTCAGCTGGTTACGGATATCAAAGCCATGGAACAGCAGGTGTCGACCAACATGAACGACACGTGCAGAGCGCTTGATAAGGTTCTTGAACTCGGCGACGAAATCAGGGCTAAGGTGCCAGACAAGGTGACGCCTTAGGAGACCACAACATCCTGCGAACGAGACCAGGCTGCTGAGAGAGGATGCCCATGTGGAAGAAGCGCACATCTGTTGGCTATTTCGTCGTCACATTCACGCTGCTCCTTCCTGTCACCGCCATGCCGAGTCATCCACACTCTGCATACGAGCCGGATGCGGTACCATGGATCGGGATCGCGCTCTCGGGCGGAGGGTTGCGTGCGGCGGCCTTTTCCCATGGGGTCATGTTGGAGTTACGCAAGCTCTGTCTGCTGAAACGACAGGAGGATTCTACAGATTCGGACGATCACAACGGCCACACCACCCCCGCACGGTTCTCTCTGCATTATCTCGAAGACCAAGAATACTCGGATGACGACCGTTCGAGTCCTTGTGGGCGCGGTGGAGGAGCTTCGTTCCTGGAGAACGCCCGCTTTCTGTCCGGCGTATCAGGCGGCGCCATCACGGCCGCCTATTACAAGACCCATCCCGACCGTCTGGTTGAGTTCGGACAAAGGCTCAAAGACGCTCAGTTAAAGTGGAAGCTATTCACGCTGGAAAAGAAGACTCCTATCTGGCGTCCACTGGCCATGTTGGTCGCTTCGGCACTTGACACAATTTTTCAGACATTCAAGCTCCCAGTGCTTCCAATCCCGGAGGTCGAGGTGGCCCCCTTTGCGACGATGTGGCTCTATGACGGTCTATTCGAGAGCGAACAATTGGGGGCGATCTATAACAAGCTCTTCCTGGATGGGCAGAGGTTCGGTGAATTGGAAGCGCAGGCTAAGCCTGCTGAAACCCTGACGGGAGCCCTGTTCGGAGGAAAGCCGGTCAAAGCGAACGGTATAGGGCGAGCTAACCTGCTAATTAACGCAACCGACATCGCCAACGGCCGGGTCTTCACCTTCGACAAGGAGACATTCGCCTGCTTGGGTGATGTCGAGTTGTTCCGAACGCTCGACCTAGCAACCGCGGTGGCGGCATCGAGCAGCCTTCCCGGTGTCTTCTCGCCGATGCGGTTGAAATCGCACCTGCAGGCTACCGATACAGCACACATCCCCACAAACTGCCCATTGATCCTGGGGGACCAAATCAGGTCACCGATCCTGGTGGACGGGGGTGTCAGCGACAATCTTGGAGTGACCGGTCTGCTCAGGGCCATCTTTGAACGGAAAAACAGGGATCGGTTCCAAGAGGATGATTGGACCTTGGCGAACGGCCATGGCCTGACCGTTTCCTCCGGCGAGCCCACCAGAACTTCCCTCGCCACTGCAGAGGTCACGGATCTCCCCACGGCCCAAAAAGAAAACCCGAAGTCCCAAAAGGCATTCCTGCTCATCGTCAATGCCGGCGTGAGCGCCACCTCCTCACTGCCCGCCTTGGCGGGCCACATTGACGATAGTTTCGACGTCTTGATCAGGGATCGCACGGATCTGTCGCGCCTTGTCGCCCAACGATTGTTGAATAACTTCGGTTTCGGAGTGGTCGAGTTGAATATGCGCGACCTCGTCAAGAACAGCCGAGTGGTGACGAGGATCGTCGAGCAGAGCCTGGCGATTCAGAGCAAGACGAATTCCATGACCGACTCCATCAGCGAGGTCGCGCGAGCGTTCGATTTCACAGAGATGGAACGGAAGGTCCTCAGCGACCTCAACAATGTGAGCTTGCTTCCGAGCAAAGCCGAAATCGAGACCCTCGTCCTGGCGGGACGGGCGGTGGTTGCCGAACGGTCGAGCACGATCAAGCGGGAGTATGAAGAATTGGCGGACAAACAATATGCAGCGAGTTGCGACAGCATTGTCAATCCGGACCGTCATTATTGCTGGCCTATGGAGTTCGAAACTCCTCATGTGGTCGCGAACAAGGTCGGGGTGTTGCTCGATGTCCTCACAAAAACGAGCGAACACTTTTCGAAAAAGACCACTGAAAATCGATCCCTTCAATTAACGCAGATCAGAAGCCAACTCTGGGATCTGTATGCGAATGAAACTCGAGCCTTGGATCTTCTGGGGATTCAAAAAGCCTCTGCCGATCCAAACCCCTTTACCTTCATGAAATGTCGAATCAAGCAAGATATGATCATTGCTTCGGCTTTGCGCACAGGAACACCCATCGACTCAGTTCCGGCATGCGATCCCAGTGAAGGAGAGCCGGAGAAGCCATCATCCAATCCCCCTGCAACCAAACTTGCTGGCTTGCTGGATGACCTTCCGGAGAATCCAGAACTGACGGGATATGTGTTCGCATTACTAAATCCGAAATCCTCACCTGCTACGATCATGCGCGAAAAAACGGCCATTGATTCGTGGGCAGAGCGATTCATCCGACATCTGCTGACGAAGCCAGAAGCCCAAGCCGAGTCCCCATGGTATGACTATCTGCTGGCCAGATTCTCGATGCTCCTCGGGAAAACGAGCGAAGGCTTCCATTACCTCTACCGAGGGGCCACGACCTTTCCGGATGACTTCAATTTCTCCTTTCTTTTGGGCTATTACTCCATTCACCTCAACCGCGACTTTCATGGCGGGCTCGGGCACTTATTCCAGGCCCGCGAAAAGGCTGAAGCGAAGAAAAAACAAATCGATTGGCTACCTGATGCGGTTCTTAAGGATAAGCAGGTCGCCCAAAAGCGGTTCTCCCTGGCAGAGGAGTACTTTGTGCTGCAATATGCGAAATACGTCGCCCTGTCCCCTTCTCCGGTCGAAGGTCGCAGCGAGTTTATCCTAGGTGAGGACGTCGACGCATGGTTGAACCAGAACTTTCCTGATGGTCATGGCAGCAACGAGCTTTCGACATTGGCCACGTTCGCAGAGAAGTCGAAAGAAGCCACGGTGGAGGCGGTCAAAATTTCATGTCGCAGCATACAGAAAAGATTGGACGGCCTGTCCTTCCCCATAGAGATCAAAAAGGCAATAGCGGCCTTTCTCGGTCACTTCGCGCTAATTATCCCCGAGTGCCCGCCGGCCGGTAACGGCCAGCCTGACGGTTATGCATTGATCGCAATAGATGACTTGTTACGGGGCTCACCTTGCGGCGACATTCAGACCGACAACCTTCCACCCATGAGCAATGGGTTCAGAGCACGCCTCCAGGTCTGTCAAGACTTTGCCAAAGTCCGGCACCAAATCAGAGAGCTTCTGGCTCATAAAACCGCTTTACGTTACGCGCGCGCACAGGCGCGAAAACTTTATGAGTCTGGATCTGTGTCGGCACAAAAGGCGAAACCCTTCCCATATCTCTGGGAGAAGGCCGACGTCTATGGATTGATCGCTCTGGTCGATGCCATTCAGAAGGAATGCCCGCAACGCACTCCAGACATTCGAACTGCCCTGCGACTGTTCCATGTGGCTCGCGCCTCCATCGATCAAGACGACAGGCTGAACCAAGATGATGGGAATTTCGTTACGGGTGTGAAGAAACGGATCAGCCGCCTTGTGGAGGTGACAGAAGAATTCTCATGCGGCAGAGATCTCGATTAGTCAGAGAAAACACCATCACCTTCACTCGCGAGGGCGACGACTCTACCTGGTTACCAGATGGGGTTCTAGCAGTGGAGAACGCATGGCCTCGTCACAATCAAATGGAGGTGCCTCATGCCCGCGGATGCGACTGCATTACTCGACGAAATCAGGAAGCTGGCTCCCGAAGAGAAGAAAGGGCTTTGCAAGAACGTGTTGGGGGAATTCAAGGGGAAAGAAATCTACGACTTTGCCGGTCAGTTCTTCAAGGGGTTACAGCCGGACGCCTTGAAGGACGCATTGGTCGGTGCCGCCTCGAATCTTCCCGAGAAAGAAAAGAAGGAAGCCGTCAAGGAAACGGCGCGCCAGCTTTCTCGTGCGCAGCAGGTGTCAATCGGTGGTGAAATTCAACAGGGCGGAGTTTTGGCAGGACCAGGAGAGAAGACCCGCGACAGCCTCTGGCTGGTCGTCGTGTCGGCCTTTGCGTTCGTCCTGGTCGGGTCATTTATTTCCATCGCCACGGCGATGTTTGTTGCGGTACCTCAGGGAGCGGTCAAACCCGAGCTTGTGCTGACTATGTTCACGAGCGTCGTGGGTTTTCTCGCGGGCCTATTCGTTCCGAGCCCCGCAGGAAATAAGCAAGGGCAAGCCTAGCCTAGCAAGCACTTTCAGGTACGTTGAACCTCCGAGGTTCACGACGGGGTGAAGAACACACGTCACGTTTGTGAACGCCGCGGAGATGTGAAACGGCAGTGCCTCCATGAGTGCGAAGCCGGGATCCATGTTCAGCAGCCTGCCTAGAAATTCGATTCGAGACTGAACGGTGTTTTGTTCAACACCGTGGCCGCGGCGCTGGACAGGGCCGCATCCTCTGCATGGTCGAGGGCATAGATCCGAAACTGCACCAGGCGGGTGGGGAGCAGGTCCAAGAATTCTTCCAACGGCTCAGTCGAGAGTCCCTTGGTTCCGGGATCGTACACGAGGAGTGGGGTGCTGCGGGTGTCCTTGGGGTCAGGGCGCGGATCGAGAGGGGCCATGTCCACACGGAAGGGGAAGTGTTTGAGGCGGGAGGGCAGGGCCTTCTGAATCTGTTGCCGAAAGTGCTCATGGCTGGGAAAGTCCATGCCCCGCTCGACACCCTTTTCTTTCAAGACCGTGCTGTAAGCCATTTTCCATTTGACGTCTCGGCCGAGGATGTGGGCCCATTCGCGATGGAGGCGGCGCAGGGTGCTTCGTCCGGACCGCTTCCACCGGCGGACTTCCTCCAGCAGCGACCAGTCGGTCAGGGTCAGGTAATCCTCCATATGTTTGGCCGGGTTTTCGGGAAACATCCGCTTCATCGTGTCCCCGAAGATGTCGCGGAGATGAATGTCGATCGCTCGGGTCGTGCGGTGAAAGTACACGTTGGAGTAGAGGTACATCCTCGTGTTGAGAAACATCTGCAGCGCGGGCAGTCCGGTCTTGTGGATCGTGAATCCGCGGTCCGTGATGATGGTGTAATGAATCAAGCGGGTCAGATCGACGGGGCCGACCGCGACGCCGCACATGTAGGCATCGCGGAGGACATAATCCAAGTTGTCGGCGGTGTAACTCCCCGAGATGACCGGCTGCAGCAGGTTGAGCCAGCGTGGGATCCGGGAGTTATCCTTGCCCTTTTCTTTCAAGATGACGTGGGCGATCAGATCGGGGTTGAGTTCTTCGCCGCGTTCGAACGGACCGGACGGGCTTCGGCGGATTTTCTTGATGAGCGGGCCCACATGCTCGCGCACGATGATTTGACCGAGTCGCTCGTGGGACAGCCCGAAGTCGTGTAAGTAGTTGTCATCGAAGAAATGGCAAAAGGGGCCATGGCCGATGTCGTGGAGCAGTGCGGTGATCCGCAAAAATTCCTCGACGAACGGTGCCGACGGCAGGTCGGGCGCTACCTTTTTCAGAAACGGATAGAGGTGGCGGGCGAACCGGCCGGCCACGTGCATGGTGCCGAGCGAATGGACGAATCGTGTATGTTCCGCCGACGGATAGACCCAGCGGGCGCTCTGCAATTGATAAATGTAGCGGAGGCGCTGGACCCAAGGGGAATCGATCAGGTCTTTCTCCGTTCGCTCGGAGGAGTTGGGCGTCGCATAGGGAACGGTGAAAGTCACGTATTCATGGATGGGATCGGCGATCAGCGCCGATCCGTCATAGGGCGCGGGTGAATGTGCGGGAGGAAGTTTCATAGCCGGATCGTCGAGTCATCTTAACGTAGCCCGGGCGAAGGGGGCAACGCGTTGCGCTCGGCCGATGCGGTCCTCTGCCGGTAGGCGCGGATCAGGAAGAAGGCGATCGGATAGGCAAGCAAGCCACCCGCGAGGCTCAGGACGAAGCCGCCGAGGAAGAAGGGCCAGGCATAGGGCATGACCTGGTGGTAGATCCCCATAAAACTGAGGTTGCTCCAATCGAACGACGGCATCTCGCGGACGCCCAGGAGAACCGCGCCCGTCCAGTAGGTCGCGCCGAGGATCGGAATCAAGGTCCAGGGGTTATTCACGAAGGCTCCCGCAAGGAGCGCGACCGCGTTCAATCCGAAGGCCCACGCGCAGAACCCCACCATCACCATATGGAGCCCGTAAGTCGGGGAGAAGGCGATGAACACCCCGATGGCGAATGCCAGCGCCGTGCGGCGCGGGGTCTCCTCGAGCTGGAGAATCCGGCGAAAAAGGGAACGGACGTCCGTCATAGTCGTGCCGACCTGGGGTTAGCAGGGCCTGAGAAAATGTTCGTAACTGGTCACCACCAAGGGATGGGTCGTTCCTTGCTCGGTCCGCAGCCGCAGCCCCGATCGTCGAGAGGTGATGCGTCCGATGCAGGTGAAACGAAAATCCGTACAGGCCGCCAAGCGTTCGAACCGCCCCTGTTGAGCGGCGGGCACCGTGAACAACAGTTCGTAATCCTCACCCCCTTGGAGAGCGATGTCGACGGCATCGAGTCCGCGACTGGTGGCGTAAGCGCGGCACGCCGGCGAGAGGGGGAGCGCGGCGGGAAAGAGTTCCGCACCGACCCGGCTTTCTTCGCACAGGTGGGTGAGGTCGCCCGTCAAGCCGTCGGAGAGGTCGATCGCTGCACCGGACAACCCGTGACGAATCAACCATTGGCCCTCCGCAATGCGAGCCGAGGGGCGGTGGTGTCTCCTGAGAAGAAACCGTGCGTGCGTGGGGCGGAGAGTGTTGCTGCCCCTGCCGGCCGGCGTTCTCAAGAGGCCGAGCCCGGCATGGGAGTCCCCGAGCGTGCCCGTCACGTACAGATGGTCTCCGACTTGGGCGCCGCTGCGCAAGAGGACTCGGTGCGGTTTGACCGTCCCGGTCAAGGTAATGCTCACGAAGAGCCCTTGCGTGGAGGCGGATGTGTCGCCGCCGATCAGGCTGACCCGGTAGGGGCGGACCGCCTGCATCATGCCGCGGTAGAGGCGTTGAATCTGGTTGGTCGAGCCGGTCGGTGGGATGGCGATGGCTACCAGCATGAATCGCGGCGTGCCGCCCATTGCCGCGATGTCGCTCAGGTTGGCGATCGCGGCGCGGTAGCCGATGTCCTCGAAGGAGGACGTGGCAGGATCGAAATGTACCCCGTCGGCCAGCAGGTCCGTGGTCATCAGGGTCCACTCGGAGGCCGAGGTCCGGATGACGGCGGTGTCGTCGCCGATGCCGCGAATGACCTGCGGGTCCGATCGCCTGACCTGCGCCTGCAGTAGTTTGATCAGCGCGAACTCAGCGCGGACAGGGCCGGAGCGACGAGGTCGGCTGGGCGGCATATCAGACGATCGACGGCCTCGGGGGTGCCGACGGATGGAAGTGTCTTTTGGATGAGCCGGCGGCCCGCTTCGGCGTGGACCTTGCCGATTTCTCGGCCGGTTTCTTCGAGGTCCGGCGTGCGGGACGGGCGGCGGTTCGTCGCAGCGCGGCCTTGATCACATCGTCGACCGTTTCCACGAAGACCAACTCGATGCCCTTGAGCAGGTGCTTGGGAATCTCCTCCAAGTCTTTCTTGTTGCGCTTCGGCAGGATGACCGTCGAGAGTTTGGCCCGCTTGGCGGCCAAGATTTTTTCCTTCAACCCGCCGATCGGCAAGACCCGGCCGCGCAGGGTGATTTCACCGGTCATGGCCAAATCCCGGCGCACGGGAATCTGGGCCAAGGCCGAGGCGATGGCCGTCGCCATGGTGATGCCGGCCGACGGACCGTCTTTGGGAATGGCGCCAGCCGGCACGTGGATGTGGATGTCGTTCTTGGCGAACTGGTCGGGGGTGATCCCCAGTGTCTTTTCGCGCGAGCGTACGTAACTCAAAGCCGCCTGTGCCGATTCCTTCATCACGTCGCCGAGATGTCCGGTCAGGGTGAGTTGCCCCTTGCCCTTCATGACCGTAGCTTCGATGTAGAGCACGTCGCCGCCGCTTTCCGTCCAGGCCAGGCCGGTGGCCACGCCGACTTCGTCCTTTTCCAATTCCGCTTCCGGCACGAACTTCGGGACGCCCAGGAATTTGTGAAGGTTGTTTTGGTCGACGGTGTGACACTCGGTCTTACCCTCCGCCACCTTCTTGGCGACCTTTCGCATGAGGTTGGCGATCTCGCGTTCGAGATTCCGCACGCCGGCCTCGCGTGTGTAATGCGAGATGACATGGCGGATGGTTGCCTCACTGACACGCACGTGTTCTTCGGTGATCCCGTGTTCGTTCATCTGCCGCGGAATGAGATATTTTTGGGCGATGCCGAGTTTCTCTTCCTCGGTGTAGCCCGGAATGTCGATGACTTCCATGCGGTCGCGGAGGGCCGGCAAGATCGGATCCATCAGGTTCGCCGTGGTGACGAACATGACTTCGGTCAAATCGAACGGCACACCCAGGTAGTGATCGGTAAAGGTGCTGTTCTGTTCCGGATCGAGGACTTCGAGCAGGGCCGCCGAGGGATCGCCGCGGAAATCCATGCCGACCTTGTCCACCTCGTCCAGCATGAATACAGGGTTGTTGGTGCCCGCCTGTTTCATCCCTTGGATGATCCGGCCCGGCAGCGCGCCGACATAGGTGCGGCGATGCCCGCGGATTTCAGCTTCGTCTCGCACGCCGCCCAGGCTGATGCGTACGAACTCACGCCCGAGCGCACGGGCGATGGATTTGCCCAGAGAGGTCTTGCCGACGCCCGGCGGTCCCACGAAACAGAGGATGGGGCCCTTCATTTTTTCCTTCAGTTTCCGGACGGCCAAGTATTCGATGATGCGTTCCTTAACCTTCTCCAAATCGTAATGGTCCTCGTTTAGGACCTTCATCGCCGCCTTGAGATCAAGGTTGTCCTTGGATTTCTTGTTCCATGGCAGCTCCACCATCCATTCCAGATAGGTTCGTACCGTGGCGGATTCGGCCGTGTCGGGATGCATTTTTTCGAGACGCTTCAGCTGCTTTTCGGTTTCCTTCAGGACCTTCTCGGGCATCTTGGCGTCTTTGATACGCTTGCGGAATTCCGCCACCTCTTCGGCCCGTTCGTCCAACTCGCCGAGTTCCTTCTGGATCGCCTTGAGTTGTTCCCGCAGAAAGTACTCCCGCTGGGTCTTGTCCATCTCGCCCTTCGCCTGGGCCTGGATTTTCTGCTGCATGGAGAGGACATCGATTTCCTTCGCGAGAATTTCGCTGACCTGCCTGAGCCGTTGGATCGGATCGATGATTTCCAGCACCGCCTGCGTGATGTCGACCTTCAGCCCGAGGTTGGAGGCCACCATGTCCGCAAGGCGCCCCGGGTCTTCCAAATTTTCGATCACGACCATCACGTCGGGGATCAACACCTTGCCCAAGCTGACGATCTTCTCGATCTGCTCCTTGACGGTACGCATGACCGCTTCGGTCTCCAGCGTGGAGCCGGGCTGCTTGGTCTCCGCCAACTTGTGGATGCGCACCGAATAGTAGGGATCGTTCTGGATATATTCTTCGATCCTGCCTTTCGCGAGGCCCTGCACCAGGATCTTGATGCGCTCGTCGGGCAGCTTGAGCATCCGCATGATGATGCCCACGGTGCCCACGGAGTGAATGTCGTCGGGCTGCGGGTTCTCGACGTCCAGCGACTTCTGCGTGGCCAAGAACAACATGCGGTTGCCGGCGAGGGCCGCTTCGATGGCCTTGATGGACATCTCGCGCCCCACGAACAGCGGGAGCACCATGTAGGGAAAGACCACGATATCGCGAACAGGCAACAGCGGCAGCTGATCCGGCGGTTCCAGGTTTTGATTGCTCGAAAAGTCTTGTTCTAGCGCTTCAGCCATGAGGCTCCCATGTATCGGATGTGTGGTTTCGGTATGGTCGTTCGATGCGGGTGACGGCGCCCGTCATGCCCGGGTCAGTTGGCGGCGCGCGATCGACTCTGGCCGGAACGTCCGGTGCTTCGACGGCGGGTGTCCGGGGCCGTCGCGCCGAGTCGTTGTTGCAGGAACTCGCCGAACGACGGTCCAAGGGAAGGATTTTTCAGCGCCAACTCGACGGTCGCGATGAGGAATCCGAGTTTGTCCCCGGCGTCGTGCCGTTGCCCCTGGATTTCATGGGCAAACATCGGCGTAGTGCGGACGAGTTGCCGTAACGCGTCGGTCAGCTGAATTTCTCCGTTCTTGCCCGGCGGGGTTTTCCGGAGGATTGGGAAAATTTCCGGCGGCAGCACGTATCGGCCAATGACGGCCAGGTTGGAGGGCGCATCGGCGGGAGCGGGTTTCTCGACCAGGTCCTCGACCTTGTGCAGGCCGTTTCCGGCACGCCGGGCCGACACGATGCCGTACCGGCTGACTTCCTGGTGCGGGACTTCCTGCACGCCCAGCACGGCGCCCTTGCGTTGCTTGTAGATATGAATCAGCTGTGCGAGCCCCGGAACCGGAGCGTCGATGATTTCGTCGCCGAGGATGACGGCGAACGGCTCGTCGCCGATCAGGTGTTGGGCGCAGAGGACGGCATGGCCCAACCCCAACGCTTCGGACTGGCGGACATAACAGAAGTTCGCCAGGTTCGAAATATGCCGGATCTGGTTAAGGACCTGCCCCTTGCCGCTGCCCTTGAGATTTTCTTCGAGTTCGAGCGAGCGGTCGAAGTGATCTTCGATCGCACGTTTTCCTCGTCCGGTAATGACGATGATGTCTTCGATGCCGGATGCGACGGCCTCCTCCACGACGTACTGAATCAGCGGCTTGTCGACCAGCGGGAGCATCTCTTTGGGAGAGGCTTTGGTAGCGGGGAGAAAGCGTGTGCCCAGTCCAGCAGCGGGAATAATGGCCTTACGTACATCCATGCGCATCATAGGGCGATAGTATGTGATGGGGTAAGTGAAGTCAAGATTCGGGCGCCGGGAAACTCCTTTACATTGAAAAATGTGGTCAATATAATCCGAGAGTTTGTGAGTTCCTGCGGGTCCGTGGTGGTGCCATGAATGCGGCGGCTTCGGTGATGTCGAATGCGACCATCGGTACGTCTCGATCCGTGGTTCGAGGACCTCGCGTGAGGGCGCAGACACGGCATGTAACGGTTTCCTATCTCGAGGTCCTGTGCAACCAGTGCCTGCATTCCCAGGCGGTACAGAAGGATTGCGGTGATCAAGGCGGGAGGCAGGCGGGGGGCGCAGGTCGTCATGCTCTTCCTGGTGGCGCTGTGCATGTGCGGCGTGTGGGCGCCGCTTCCCGCGCAGGACGGCGCGCCCCTGGTCACGTCGGTCGCTATTCGCGGACAGAAGCGCATTGAACTGCCGGCGATCCAAGGGCGCCTGACCCTCAGGCCGAATGACCGCTACACCGCCGACGCGATTCGCGAACAGGTCAAGATTCTCTACGGAACCGGCTACTTCGAGGACGTGCAGGTGGAAACGGACCCCGGCGCCACCGGCGTGGCCGTCACGTTCATTGTGCGAGAGAAGCCGTTCATCACCGAGATCGTCTTCGACGGGAATCAAGAGTTGAGCGACGACAAGCTCAAAGAGAAGATCACGATCAAAAGCCAGACCTTCCTCGACCAGCAACAGGCGAAAGAAAGCGCGGAAAAAATCAGGCTGACCTATCAAGAGGACGGCTTCTTCAATTGTCAGGTGATTCCCGTCATTCAGACCGTCGACGAAGACCGCAAGCGCCTCACCTTCTTCATCAAGGAAGGCACCAAGGCCAAGGTACGTCGCGTCAATTTCGAAGGCATGCGGTCGGTGACCAAGCAAGAGATCTTCAAGGTGACGGCCACTCGCGAGTGGATTCCCTGGTACGGCCTGTTCACGCAATTGAAGGTGCCGTCGTTGTTGTCGGATGCGGGCGTGCTCAAGCGGGAAGAGCTGGGCAACGACATCGAGCGGATACGGGAGGTCTATCTGAACAAAGGCTACATGAACGTTCAGATCAGCCAGCCGACGGTGGAACTCAGCGAAGACAAGAAGTGGTTCGAAGTCAGTTACGCCATCGTGGAAGGCGAGCCGTTCATCGTGCAGGAAGTCGGGTTCCGCGGCAACACCGTGTTCGAGGATCACGAATTGCGTGAAGGCCTGAACATCAGGCCGGGGGAAATCTTCCAGCGGGCCAAGATTCGCAGCGAGATCACCCGGATCACCGATCTCTACGGCGCCAAGGGGTATGCCTTCGCCGACGTCGTGCCGAACGTGACGCCGGACAACAAGGCGCACACCGCCACGATCACGCTCAACGTCAAGGAAGGCGAAATGATGCGGATCCGCGAGATCCACGTCAACGGCAACGACAAGACCCGCGACAACGTCATCCGCCGGGAGCTGCGCCTGGACGAGCAGGACGTCATCGACACCCTGGCCTTGAAGCGCAGTTTCCAACGGCTGAACAACCTCAACTTTTTCGAGACCGTAGAAATCCTCCCGCAGCAGGTCGACGTCGACAAGGTCGATCTCAACGTGAAGGTCAAGGAAAAGCCGACGGGACAGTTCAGCATCGGCGGCGGATTCAGCACGCTCGATAAATTGGTCGCGATCGCGGACATTACGGAAGGGAATCTGGGCGGCAACGGTTGGTTGGGCCGGGTCCGCGGCCAGTTGGGTCAGCAACGGTCGTTAGGCTTGGTGACGTTCCGCAATCCCTACGTCAACGACTCCTACAATGCCCTGCAGCTCGACATCTACCGCACGATGACCAACTACATTTCGTATTTCGAGTCGAAGTCCGGAGCCAGCGTCACCTGGAGCCGATGGTTGTCGGAGTATGTGAACGGCAGCGTGAGCCTCTTCGGCGAACAGTTGGAGTACCGCGACCCGCAGGCAGGGTTGTGTCCGGACCTCATCCCGCTCATCTGCCGTCAGTTAGGCACGCAGTCATCAACCGGCGTGCGCACCTCGATTTTCAGAGATACGCGGGACTATTACCTGGACCCTCGGACGGGGTGGCGCATCAGCGTGGGTGTCGATTATGGAACGCCCGCGCTCGGCGGCACGAATCACTTCTTCAAATACTATGCCGATGTCGTCAAATATACGCCGTTGATCTACGATACCCGGTTCTCGGTGCGCGTACGATACGGGGCGACGGAGGGAATCGGGGGCCGGCCCATTCCCTTGACCGAGCGCTTCTTCGTCGGAGGCATCAATACCATGCGCGGATTCGTGTTCGGACGCGCCGGTCCCGTGACGCCGTCCGGATCGCTGTTGGGGTCCGCCAAGGAGCTCATCTTCAACAACGATTTCATCTTCACCATTTCATCCGAGGCGAAATTGAACGGGGTGTTCTTTTTCGACTACGGTAACGGGTTCGACGACAACGAGCCGGTGACCTTCAAACTGCGAAGCGCCGTCGGCTTCGAAGCCCGGTGGATTTCTCCGTTCGGGCCGTTGCGCGCAGCCTACGGACTCAATCTCGATCCGCGCCCCACCGAGCGGCAGGGAGTCTTCGAGTTTACGATCGGCTCGCTGTTCTGACAGGATGGTTTGGGCGGCGGAGAAAGGAACGAACGGTATGAGTGGAGACAGCGACGAACGGGGGCGACGGCGAGCGGCGGGGACGCGACGGGCCTGGCTGGGCCTGGCCATCCTCCTTCTGCTGCCGTGGGTCGGCGGCTGTGGCGCGAACCAGTCGTCCGTGTCGCCGGCCATGCGGATCGGCGTCGTGGACCCGCAGCGGCTCTTGAATGAAACCAATGCGGGGAAGAAAGCCAAGGACATGCTGGCCGCCTTCACCAAGAACCGCCAGGCCTTGATCGAGCTGGAGGAAAAAGAGTTGCGCCGCATGGAAGAAGATTTCATGAAACAAGGCAGCGTGCTGAGCGCCAACGCCAAGCGCGAACGCGAAGAACAATTCCGCCGCCGCATGGCGGAGTATCAGCAGAAGGTCCAGGATTTGAATCGCGAAGTGCAAGACAAGCAGAAGAGCGTGTTGGACGATTTCCGCGACAAGATCGAAGCGCTCTCCGGCCGGGTGGCCAAACGGATGGGCCTGCAAGCGATCTTCGATCGTGGCCGCGGGGGGCCGACGCTGTATTTTGAAGAGACGGTGGATGTATCGTCGCAGGTCATCGAGGAATTCAACAAGGTGTACCCATGAAGAGGAACTCCATGAAGGGACGGAACGGGGGGATGGCCGTGGTGCTGGTGGCCGTAGCGGCATGGTTCGCCCAATCGGCCGAGGCGGCGGACCGGATCAAGGTCGGCATGATGGATCAACAACAGGTCATCGAACGCACGGTGGCCGGGAAGCGTGCGCTGGAAGAACTCAAGAGTTACTCCCTGACGCGCCAGAAGATCATCGATTCAGATGATCAGGAATTGAAACAGCTGGAGAAGGATGTCCAGGACCAGGCGCTGTCCGAGGAGGTTCGCAAGGAAAAGCAGGACCAGTTCCGAACCAAGCTTGAGGCGTATCAGCGCCGAATCCAGGACTTCAACCGCGAAGTGCAGGAGAAGCAGCGCGCGATGGTGGCGGAATATGCCCAGAAGATCCGCGCAGCCGCCGAGGCGGTCGCCCAGAAGGAAGGGTACGCGGCCGTCCTCGATCGGGGCAGCGAGTCCACCGTCAAGATCGTCATCTACGGCCATCCGTCGGTCGACCTGACGGAACAGATCATCAAGGAATTCGATCGGCAAAACAAATAGCCGATCGAGGCAGCCATCTACCAATGCAGAGGAGGCGGGGCCGATGTCAGTGATGGACAACGTGCAGATTCAATCGATCCTTCCCCACCGGTATCCGTTTTTGCTCGTCGATCGGATCCAGGAGCTGGATCCCGATCGACGGATCGTGGGGATCAAGAACGTCACCATCAACGAACCGTTTTTTCAGGGGCATTTCCCGGGACGGCCGGTCATGCCGGGCGTCTTGATGCTCGAAGCGCTGGCGCAGGTCGGCGGCGTGTTGGCGTTCAAGTCCCTGGGGAACGTCGGTCGCCCCGTGGTCTATTTGACCGGCATCGATGCGGCCAAGTTCCGAAGGCCGGTGGTGCCGGGCGATATCCTGCGTCTGGAGGTCGATGTGGTGCGGAAGCGTCCGCCCTTCTGGAAAATGCAGGGCAAGGCCTTCGTCGACTCCGAATTGGTGTGCGAAGCCGAAGTGACCGCAATGGTGACGGACGAAAAGGCCGACAAGTAGGGCCGGATCCGGCCGAGGTAGGGCCGGGCGGGAATGAACGGGAACGGCAGGGGGGCGACGGGGCCGTGCGGCGAGCCGGCGGACCGGGCCACAGCCTGCGAGAGGGCGAGGAGGTGTGAGTGAAGATACATCCGACCGCGGTGATCCATCCTAAAGCCGTGCTGGCGGACGACGTGGAAGTGGGGGCTTACTCCGTCATCGGCGAGCATGTCCGGATCGGCGCCGGGACGCGCGTGTTGTCCCATGTCTCGATCGACGGGTGGACGGAAATCGGCGAGCGGTGCGAGCTGCATCCCTTCGTGTCGGTGGGGGGGCCGCCGCAGCACATGCAGTACAAGGGCGAGCCGACGAAAGTCATCATCGGTCACGACAACATCCTGCGCGAGTATGTGACGGTCAATCGGGCGACCGTGCAGGGGGGTGGCGTGACCAGTCTCGGCAACGCCAATTTCCTCATGGCTTATGTGCATGTGGCGCATGACTGCCATCTGGGCAACCAGTTGATCCTGGCGAATGCGGCCAGCCTGGCCGGCCATATCACGATCGGCGACCACGCCATCATCGGCGGGCTGTCGGGCATCCACCAGTTCGTGCGGATCGGCGCCTATGCCATGGTCGGGGGCTGTTGTGCGCTCGGCCAGGATTTACCTCCCTTCATGAGGGCGGCAGGCGGGTACCGCGCGCGTATGTACGGTTTGAATTCCATCGGTCTGCGGCGCCACGGGTTTTCGGCGGATCGGATTTCCCTCTTGAAGCAGGCGTACGAGTTGTTGTTCCGCTCGGGGCATCGCGTGGGGGCGGCGGCCAAGCTGGCCCGCGATACGTTTGCGAACAGCCGGGATGTCATGCAGGTGGTCGATTTCATGGAGGGCACCAAGCGGGGCATCTGCCGATCGGTCGGCAAAGAACAGGAAGGGGACGAGGAGTAACGCCGTGGGGCATCAAGGTGAAGCAACCCAGGTGGTCGAGGACTTGCGGATCGGCCTCATTGCGGGCAACGGCCGGTTTCCGATCATCTTCGCCGACAATGCCCGCCGGTTGGGCTACTTCGTGTCCGCCGTCGCCCACGAGGGAGAGACCGAGCCTGAATTGGCCCGGCACGTCGACCGTATCCATTGGATCAAGATCGGGCAGTTCAACAAGTTGATCGAGTCGCTCAAGGGCGACGGTATCCAGGAAGCCGTCATGCTCGGCGGCATCAAGAAGACCCATGTGTTCACCACGGTTCGTCCGGACTTTCGGGCCCTCGCGCTGGCCGCCAAATTGATGTACCTCAAGGACGATGAAATTCTCCGCACGGTGGCCGATGAACTGGAGGGGGAGGGGATTCGGATCCGCGAGTCCACCTTCGGGCTGCAGGGTATTCTGGTGGAGGAAGGAACCTTGACGAAACGCGCGCCGGACAAAAAGGAGTGGGACGATATCCGGTACGGTTGGGAGGTGGGCAAACAGATCGGCGCGCTGGACATTGGCCAATGCGTGGTCGTCAAGGATCGTGTCATCGTTGCGGTCGAAGCGGTGGAGGGGACCGATGGGGCGATTCGACGGGGCGGAGAGTTGGCGCGCGAGGGGGCTGTCGTGGTGAAGCGGTGCAAGCCTCAACAGGACCTTCGCTTCGACCTGCCGGCGGTCGGGCCTCGCACGATCGACGTGATGGAATCCGTGAAGGCCTCCGTGTTGGCGTTGGAAGCCGGTCGCGGCATTCTCTTGGATCGGGAAGAGACCCTCGCGAAGGCGAATCGCGCCGGAATCGCGATCGTCGGGCTGGCATGAGCGGGAGCCATCACGCATGCTGAAGCCCCTGCGGGCCGGAGTCATCGGTGTCGGCCATTTGGGGCAACACCATGCCCGTCACTATGCCGGCCTTCCGGGAGCCGTCCTGGCGGGCGTCTGTGATGCGGATGGGGCGCGTGCCAAGATGATTGCCGACCGGCATGGGGCGCAGGCTTGGACCAGTCTCGACGAGCTGCTCCGGCATGTCGATCTCGTGAGCGTGGCCGTTCCTACGGTGGCGCATTTCGCCGCCGCCAAGGCCTGTCTGGAAGCCGGCAAACATGTCTTGGTGGAGAAGCCGATCGCCGCGACCGCGACGGAGGCGAGGGAACTGGTTGAAACCGCCGCGCGCCACGGATGCCTCCTGCAGGTCGGGCATAGCGAGCGGTTCAATCCGATCATGCAACAGATGCGGTCGTACATCGAGCGTCCCGCCTTCATCGAAGGCCATCGACTAAGCCCGTTCGGCGAGCGCGGCACCGATGTGGATGTCGTGCTGGACTTGATGATCCACGATCTGGACCTGGTGTTGTCCTTCAACCCGGGGCCGGTGGAAGAGGTGCGCGCGGCGGGTGTCCCCGTCCTGTCGCCGAACATCGATATTGCCAACGCCAGGATCGCATTCGCCGGGGGCTGTGTGGCCAATTTGACCGCCAGCCGCGTCTCGACCAACCGCATGCGCCGCCTCAGGGTGTTTCAACGCGACCGGTACGTCTCGATCGATTTTCAAACCAGGCAGGCGGTCGTCTCGCGCCGTGTGCAGGCCGGAGGGGCCAAACCGACGATCGATATCGAGCCGTTCCAGGCCGGGAATGAAGAACCCTTGCGGTTGGAGTTGGATTCCTTCATTCGCGCCGTGTCGACCGGTTCGCGGCCTGTCGTGTCCGGCGAGGACGGAGAGGCTGCGCTCAATTTGGCCGGGCGCGTGCTCGACGCTATCGGGCAGTTCACGCAACGCCATGCGGCAGCCGAGCCGGGCTCGTGAAGGGCGCCATGCCGCGCATTCTCATCGTGACCGGCGAAGCTTCCGGCGATCTGCATGGAGCCCATTTGGTCAAGGCCCTCAGGGACCTGGCTCCTTCGTTGCAGGTGGTCGGCATCGGCGGCCCGCTCATGCGGGAAGCCGGCGCGGAAGTGGTGAAGGACATTCCGCAACTCGATGTCATGGGGCTCATCGGGCTGTCCGCGGTCAAGGCGATGGGGCAGCGCATCTTGCGAATCAGACGATTGATCCAAGGTGAGCGCTGGGATCTGGTCGTGTTGATCGATAACCCCGGACTGAACTTTCATTTTGCGCGGGTGGCCAAGGCCTGCGGACTCAAGGTGCTCTATTATATCGCCCCGCAGATTTGGGCCTGGCGGCGAGGCCGCATGCGCTGGATCCAGCAACGTGTGGACCATGTGCTGGCGATTCTTCCCTTCGAGGAGCCGCTCTACCGACAGGCCGGCGTGCGCTGCACCTTCGTCGGCAATCCCCTGCTCGACGAAGTGGCCCCGACGTACGATCGCGAGGGCTTGCGGCAGCAGTTCGGCGTCTCGCATGCGGGGCCTGTGATCGCCCTCTTTCCCGGCAGTCGCAAAGCCGAATTGGAGCAGCACGTGCCCCTGCTGCTGGAGACGGTGAAGTGTTTGGCCGAGCGGCATCCGACCATGCAGTTTCTCCTGGCGCAGGCCTCGTCGATACAGGATGATGTGTTGGAGGGGATGCTGCGGAACAGTCCGGTGCCGATCAGGGTGTTTCGCCACCAGTCCAGCGAGATCATGGCCGCGGCTGACCTGGTCATCGTGAAGTCCGGGACGTCGACGTTACAGGCGGCGGTGGTCGGCACGCCGATGGTACTGTTTTACCGGGCGCCGTCCTGGGTTACCTATCGCTTGGCCAAATGGTTGATTCGTGTTCCCTGGATCGGGTTGGCGAACCTGGTCGCGGGCAAGGGGATCGTGCCGGAGCTGATTCAGGACGACGCCACTCCCGATCGCTTGGTGCAGGAAACCGAACGGTTGCTGCAGGATCAACGAGCCTATGAGGAGATGAAGAGCGCCTTGTCGGCGGTGCGTCGCGCCTTGGGCGAACCGGGCGCCTCACGCCGGGCGGCGGAAGCAATCGTGGCTGAGTGTCGAGCATGAAACAGTACCTTCGACTGCTCACATATTTGAACCCCTATCGGTTCCGTCTCGGAGCGGCATTTGTGTGCGCGGCATTGGTGGCTGGGCTCTCGGCGGCCTATGCCTGGCTGGTACGGCCTGTGCTCGACGGGCTCTTCATCAGCAAGGACGAGAGTCTGCTGATGGTGCTGCCCATTGCCATCCTGCTGGTGGCGATTCTCAAGGGCGTGTTCAACTACGGCCAGAATTACCTGATGAATTACGTCGGCAACCAAGTCATCGGCGACATCCGCGAGCAACTTTTCACCAAGATGGTGCGGCTGCCGGTGCGTTTTCACGATACCAATACCTCGGGTCGGCTGGTCTCGCGGGTCATCAATGACGTGAACCAGATGGCCAATGCCATCGCGGGCGTGCTGAAGGATCTCTTCCAGCAGGGCTTGACCTTTCTGGCCATGATCGGCGTGATCGTATACCAGAACTGGAAGCTGGCGATGGTCTCGATGATCGTCGTTCCGCTGTCCGTGGTGACCATGGTCCGGATGGGCCAACGGTTGCGCAAGTTGGCCACACGGGGGCAAGAGCGCATGGGTGACATGGCCTCCACGCTTCAGGAAGCCCTCGCCGGGATTCGCATGGTGAAATCCTTCGGGCGCGAAGAGGAAGAAGCCAAGCGCTTTCGCCAGAGCAACGATGCCTTCATCTATACGACGATGAAGGCGATTCAGGTGTCCTCCTTGGGTTCCTCTCACATGGAGGTCATCGGCGTGCTCGGCGTGGCCGGCATCATCTGGTACGGCGGATACTTGGTCATTCATGACGAGATGACGCCCGGCGCCTTTTTCTCCTTCTTGGCCGCCATGTTCATGGCCTTTACGCCGATCCGTCGGCTGTCCGGCGCGAATAACACCGTGCAACAGGCGCTGGCGGCGGCCGAGCGGGTGTTTGAAGTGCTTGATCTACCGACCGAGCAGGACGCCAACGGCGGCCAGACGGAATTGCCGACCATCTCGCGCTCGCTGGAGTTCCGGCAGGTGGCGTTTCAGTACGAGGGGCAGGCCGATGCGGCGCTGAGCGGCATCGATTTGACGATTCGGGCCGGGGAAGTCATCGCCTTCGTGGGCAGCAGCGGCAGCGGCAAGACGACCCTCGTGAGCCTCTTGCCACGGTTTTATGAGCCGACCGGCGGGACGATCCTGATCGATGGGGTGGATCTCCGCACCTGCACCCTGCGCTCGGTGCGCAGCCAAATCGGGATCGTGTCGCAGGAGGTCATCCTCTTCGACGATACCGTCCGGAACAACATCGGCTACGGCCGGCAAGGTGCTACACCGGATGAAGTGATGCAGGCGGCGCAGTTGGCCTATGCGCATGAGTTCATCGTGCGCATGCCCGAGGGCTATGACACCCTCATCGGCGAACGCGGACTCAAGCTGTCCGGCGGTGAACGGCAGCGTCTTGCGATCGCCCGGGCCATTCTCCGCGATCCGCCGATCCTGATTCTGGACGAGGCCACCTCCGCGTTGGATACGCAGTCGGAGCGGATCGTGCAGATGGCGCTGGCCAACCTGATGAAAAACCGCACGACGTTGGTGGTGGCCCATCGCCTCTCGACCATTCAGAACGCCGACCGTATCGTCGTCTTGGACCGTGGCCGAGTCATGGAGGTCGGATCCCACGAAGAACTGCTGCGGAGAGGCGGGATGTACAGGCGGCTGCATGCGATGCAGTTTGCGGAGGCGCTCCCGGAGTGAAGACCCACCAGACGAATTCCGTGCGAACGGAGCCATGGCTGAAGCGTGCGGTGAATGCGCTCAAGATCGCCGTGGTTCCGCCGGTCGGGTACACCATCATTCGCCTGCTGGGCCGTACGATGACCATGCGCAGCGAAGGCATGGAGCATGTCGATCGGCTGCTGGGACGGGGACAGCGGATGATCATCGCCTTTTGGCATGCGCAGCAATTGATGATGCCGCTTGCCCACCGGGGCTTCGAGGCCCATGTGCTGATCAGCCGCCATCGAGACGGTGAATTGATCCGGCGCATCGCGGCGCACTTCGGTCTTCACGCGGTGCGCGGCTCCAGCACCAGAGGGGGGGCAGAGGCCTTTCGCGAGCTGATCCGCATCGGCCGGGCCGGGGGGAATCTGGTGGTGACCCCGGATGGCCCGAAGGGGCCGCGCCAGGTCGCCAAGGTCGGCGTGGTGCAATTGGCGAGGGCCACCGGTTTACCTATCGTGCCCATGGCCTTTGCCTGCTCAAAAAAAAACTCTTCGCGAGCTGGGACCGTTTCCTCCTGCCCTATCCCTTTTCGCGGGGCCTCTTCCTGCTGGGCCCTCCCCTCGTCGTTCCATCGGAGGCGTCTTCCGATGAGTTGGAGTCGGTGCGCCTGAGGTTGGAAGAGACGCTGAACCGCATGACGAGCGAGGCCGAGGCGGCGGTCCTGCGGGCTAATTCCTGATGTGGTACCTCCTGTACAACGTGCTGCTGCTGGCGGCATCCCCTGTCATCCTGCTGGTGTTGCTGGCTAAACGACGGTGCCGGCTCGGTTTGCCGCAACGCTTGGGCCTGGCGGCGGAAGCGGCTACGAGCGGAACGTTCGGCGCTTCGATCCCGGTGATTTGGATCCATGCCGTGTCGCTGGGGGAAGTCGTGGCGGTTGCCCCGCTGGTCCGGGATCTGCGCCGACAGTATCCCATCGCTCGGTTGATCGTCTCGACGGTTACGGAAACGGGCCGGGAGGCCGTCGAACAGCGCCTGGCGGGCGTCGCTGAACACCGGTATGCGCCCCTGGATTTCCCGTGGGTCGTCGAGCAGGTGATCGATCGCCTCCGGCCCAGCCTCTACATCTTCGTCGAGACGGAACTCTGGCCGAATCTCCTGCGCAGCCTGCACCGGCGCCACATCCCGTCGGTCTTGGTGAATGGGCGTCTGTCCACACGCTCGTTCAAGCGGCAGCGCCTGCCCGTGATACGAGATTTCTATCGGTCGATGCTACGCATGATCAGCTGTTGTCTCATGCAGTCGGAGCGTGATGCGCAGCGGATCATCGAACTGGGGGCCGATCCTGCGTCGGTCCGGTCCACCGGCAACATCAAATTCGATCAGCCGCTGCCGCAGGCCGGCGCGGCCGGACAGCTGTTGAACAGGGCCTCGCTGGGAATCGCGGAGGAGGACCAGATCCTAGTGGCCGGGAGCACGCATCCGGGGGAAGAGGAGGCGATTGTCGCGGCCTATCGGACCCTCAGCAAGGAATTTCCGCAGCTCCTCCTGATCCTCGCCCCGCGCCACATCGAACGCACGCCGCAGGTCGAACAGTGGCTCAGGGCCCAGGGGCTCGCGTTGTCGCTGCGGAGCCGTGGCGGCTCCCTGCCGCCGGCCGGCAGCGGGCCGCGGGTGCTGCTGTTGGATAGCAGAGGGGAGTTAGCGTTGATCTATCGCGAGGCGGTGGCGGCCTTCGTGGGCGGAACCTTGGCGCCGATCGGGGGCCACAATTTGCTGGAGCCGGCAGTATGGGGGAAACCGGTCCTGTTCGGGCCCCACACGGACCATTGTGCAGAGGTTGCCGCGCTGCTCACCAACGCGGGCGGCGGCCTGGTGGTGCAGAATGAGGCGGAGTTGGCCCAAGTCCTCCACAGCTTATTGCGCGATCCCGTTGCGCGGCAACGGATGGGGCAGGCGGCGCAGCAGGTGGTGGCGGACAATCAGGGGGCCCTCAGCCGAAGCGCGGAGATCATTGCGACGTTCTTGCCGTCGAGAGAAAACTCGGTGGCGGGAGGATGCGAGGCGGCGTCACCGGCCGTGGGGCGGCCATCGTGACCGGGGCGCAGATGGGGCTGCGTCGGGGATCTCCCTGGCACTGGATGGGCGCTCCATACGAGCTTGCGGCTCGGATTCGAGTCTGGTGTTATGAACGGGGGTGGTTCCGAACGAGAACGTTGCCCCGTCCCGTGATCAGCGTGGGAAATCTGACCGTGGGGGGCACCGGCAAGACGCCGGTCGTGATCTATCTGGTCGAGCGATTGATGCAGCAGGGGCGGCGCGTGGCGGTACTGAGCCGCGGGTATCGGCGGCGAAGCCGGGTGCCGCGGCTGCTCGTGTCGGATGGCAATCAGGTGCTGGTCGGGCCGGAAGAGGCGGGTGACGAACCCCATTTGATCGCGAGTCGTTGTCCCGGTGTCGTCGTGGCCGTCGGTGCGGATCGTCATGCCCTGGGGCAATGGCTGTTGAGCCGGCTGTCCGTCGACTGCTTCGTGCTGGATGATGGATTTCAACATCTCGCGCTCCATCGCGACGTGAACCTCCTGCTGCTGGATGCCACAGACCTGGACGGCCTGCAGGCGCTCTTGCCCATTGGACGGCTGCGCGAGCCACTGACGGCGGCGGCTCGGGCGAGCGCGATCCTCATCACCAGAGCCGATCGCGAGGATCAGGTGGAGGCCCTGTGGGACTACGTGCGTGGCGCCAACGGTGGCTTGTCTTCACCCCTCCGGGTAACGTTCCCCGCCGATGGCTTTCGCCGGGTCGGCTCCAACGAATCGCAGCCGTCCTCTCGATTTCGCGCGCGCAAGGCGTTTCTGGTCAGCGGTATCGGCAATGCCGGGTCGTTCCACCGGCTGGTGGCGTTGCAGGGCCTGATCGTAGCGGGGACCTGGGCCTTGGCCGACCATGCGCACTATACCCAGGCTTCGGTGGAGGCGGTTCGAGCCAGAGCCAAGGCCTGCGGCGCGGAGTTGGTGGTGACGACCGAGAAGGATGCCGGCAAGGTCGCCCCCTTCCTCACGGAAGGCGAGGGCTGGTGGGCGCTGGCGCTCCGGACCGAGATCACCAGCGGGCGCGAACGGCTGGATCAGCTGTTGGCCCTGCCGTTTCCGCCGCCTTCGAAGGAGGGCCATGCGTAAAGAAGGGGTACGCCGCATCGTCGTGCGTGGACCGAATTGGCTCGGCGACGCCGTGATGTGTGAGCCGGCTCTGAGTCAGGTGCGGACGCTCTTTCCCCTGGCCGAGATTACGTTGCTGGTCAAACCGGCCATTGCCGAGTTGCTGGCCCAACATCCTGCGGTGACCAAGACCCTTGTGTATGACGACAAAGGCCGCCACACCGGTCTGGGGGGAAAGTGGACGCTGGCTGGGACGCTGCGCCGCCATCGGTTCGATCTGGCCATTCTCTTTCAGAACGCCTTCGAGGCGGCATTGATTACGCTGCTTGCCGGAATTCCTCGCCGATTCGGCTACGGAACGGACGGGCGGAGCTTGCTGTTGACCGACCCCGTGGCCGTCCCGCCGCGGACCAGCGGACGCCACCAGGTGGAATACTATTGGGATCTATTGAAACCGCTCGGGGGAACGGGTACAGCGCCGGCTCCGCGTCTGTTCGTCACGGCGGAGGAAGCCCTAGCCATTGCGCGCCGGCTGGCCGAGGCCGGGATCGGTCCGGCGGACCTCGTTATCGGCGTGAATCCCGGCTCGACCTATGGGCAGGCCAAACGCTGGTTGCCTGAACGGTATGCGGCGGTGGTGAATCGCCTGTTGCAAGATGTGCAGGGGCAGGAAAACGCGCGCGTCGGTGTGGTCATCCTAGGCGCCAAGGGTGAAGAACAGCTGGGGCAGTCCATCGCCGAACAGATCAAGACGCGCACCGTCGTCTGTTCGGGACAAACTTCGGTGCGAGAATTGCTGGCCTTGGTGAAACGCTGCCAGCTGTTTCTCACGAACGACACGGGACCGATGCATGTGGCGGCCGCCTTCAAGGTGCCTCTGGTGGCCGTATTCGGTCCGACTGACTGGCAGACCACCTCGCCCTTCGGCGTGGAGGCACAATTGGTGCGGCAACCGGTGTCTTGCGCGCCCTGCCTCCTGCGGGAATGTCCTATCGATCACCGCTGTATGACCGGCGTGACGGTGGAACAGGTCTATGAGGCGACCAGGCGGCATCTCCCGCTCGCAGCGCCGCAGCAGGCGGAGTCGAATGGGGGCTTCCCTGACGAGACGCGTCGTCCCCTGGAGGGAGTCACGGTGTTTTTGGACCGCGACGGCACCTTGAACGTGGACAGCGGCTATGTGAAGTCGGTGAACGAGTTGCAGATCTTGCCCGGAGTGGGGGCGGCGCTGGCGAGGCTGCAGCGGGCTGGAGCCAGGCTGGTCGTGGTGACAAACCAGTCGGGGGTGGCTCGGGGCTACTTCGGCTTCAAACAGCTGGAGGCGATTCATGCCGCTTTGCGATTGCGGCTGGCCGTCGACGGCGTCACGCTGGAAGGCCTGTATGTCTGTCCTCACCACCCCGACGATCGATGCGGCTGTCGAAAACCTGCCAGGGGCATGGTCGATCGGGCCGCGGCTGAGTTGCAGATCGATTTGAGCCATGCCTATGTCGTCGGCGACAGCGCCCGTGACATCGAACTGGCCAAGCAGGTGGGCGCCTGCGGGCTTCTCGTCATGACCGGTCCTGCGGGAGCGGAGGCACTGACGGAGCTGACGGCACGTGGACTCGCGCCGGATGCCGTCGTCGAGGCCCTGCCGCAAGCGGCGGACTGGATCATGAGCCATGCAACCAAGCGGGCCGCGACCCGGAGCCACCCGTGAACGGTGGTCTCCTCGAACGCGCTAGGGCCAATCCCACCCGGCGACTCCTCTTGATCAAGCCGAGTTCGTTAGGGGATATCGTCCATGCGATGCCGACCCTAGCCGCCCTGCGCGCCCATTTCCCTCAGGCCGAGGTGACCTGGTTGGTGAAACGGCAATGGGCCCCGTTGGTCGAGGTGATTCAGGGCGTCGATCGGGTCTGTATGGTGGATCGAGGCGTCAGCGGATGGTTGGGACGGGTTCCCGGACTACGCGCTGCGCGCTACGACCTGGTCGTCGACCTCCAGGGCCTGTTCCGGAGCGGCGCCATGGCCTGGTTGACCGGCTGCAGCCGACGGGTCGGATTTGCCAATGCGCGGGAAGGGAGTCCGCTCTTTTACACCCATAGGGTCGCGGTGCCGACGACCGCGATGCATGCGGTGGATCGGTACCTGCTGGTCGCGGAGGCACTGGGAGCCGCGCGTCCCGCCGTTCCATCGTTCCAGTTTGTCGACCGTCCTGAGGATCGGCACAGGGTGGACAGTCTGCTTCGGGACGGGGGGCTGCCGAAGGGGACGCCTTGGATTGCGATGAACGTGTCGGCACGCTGGAAGACGAAGCGCTGGCCGGCGGCTTCCTTCGCCGACGCGGCCGACCGGCTCGCTCAGGGCCGAGCCTTGCCCGTCGTCCTGATCGGGGGACCGGCGGAACGGGCAGAATCCAAAGCCGTGCTCGACCGCATGGGAACGAAAGCAATTGATCTGACCGGACTGACCCCTGTAGGCTTACTGCCCGGTTTACTGCGGCGCGCGGCCCTGTTGGTAACCAACGACTCCGGTCCGATGCATATTGCGGCGGCGGTGGGTACGCCGGTGGTCGCCCTGTTCGGCCCCACCGATCCGGCTCGAACGGGACCCTATGGGAGCGGGCATGCCGTCCTCTCGCATCAGGTGGACTGCCGTCCCTGTTTTCGTCGAGACTGCACGCGTGCCGTGACGCTGGAGTGTCTGACCGGGGTTCGGCCGGAGCAGGTCGTGCAAGCCGCCGAAGCGCAACTGAATCGGGCGTCGAAGGGACAGTCATCGTGAAAATCGTGATTGCGGAATCCAGCACAGCCGTCGGCGGGCAGGAGCTGGCCGTCTTGCTGCATGCCGAGCGTTTGGTGAAACGCGGGCATCAGCTGCGGCTGGTCTTAGAGCCGCAGAGCCCCATTATGGCGATGGCGAAGGTCCGCGGCCTCCCGGTCGAGCCCTTCGTGATGCGGCAATGGCGGCTGCCGTGGTCGATCCTGACCTTTCGACAGCTCCTCCGCCGCGAGCGCCCCGACATCGTCCATGTGAACAGTTCGCGTGACAGCTGGCTCGCTGCCTTGGCGGTCCGCCTGGTTCGGCCGCGACCGAAGCTGATTCGCACCCGGCACATCTCGGCTCCCCTGACGAACAATGCGGCGACCCATTTCCTCTACCGACGCCTCTTCGATATGGTGATCGTGACCGGAGGAGAGCGGAATCGGCAGGATCTCATCCAGCGTGATGGGTTGGCGCCCGATCGAGTGGCGGCCTTCCCCATCGGCCTCGACGTGGAACATTTCTCGCCCGCGGCTCCGGCGCACGATCTGCGGGCCGAGCTGGGCATTCCGGCGCAGCACGCGCTGGTGGGGCTCATTTCCTACCTGCGGGATTATAAAGGCCATCGCTACTTCGTCGAGGCGGCGGCGACGGTCCTCAAGGAGCAGCCCGGCGCGACCTTCCTCATCGTCGGGGAAGGGCCGGAGGAACACAACATCCGGGCGCAGATCGAACGGTTGGGACTGACCGCGAACGTCCGCATGTTGGGGTTTCGCGACGATTTGTTGGATGTCTTCCGGTCGTTGGATCTTTTCGTGATGCCCACCGTCGAGGGCGATACCATTCCACAGGTCTTGATGCAGGCCCTGGCGATCGGGCTTCCGGTCGTGACCACGACGACCGGATCGATTCCCGATGTCGTGGTCGACGGAAAGTCCGGCTTTATCGTGCCGCCGCGCGATGCCGAGGCCTTGGCCGATCGAATTGCGCAGTTGCTCGCCGATCCTGCCCTGCGAGCGGCGGTGGGCCGGCGAGGCCGTGAGACGGTGAAGCAATCGTACTCCCTCGACCGGATGGTCGATGAACTGGAACGTGTCTATCGGCAGGTGCTGTCTGTATGAACGAGCCTGAGACCCTCCCGCGATTTTCCATCCGCAAAACCCTGCTTTTCTGGTGGATTCTGTTCGTGGTGATGCAGAGCGCGGAACGGCTCTTCTTGCTCCGTGACGCATGGGCGCAGGAAGTGCCGAGTCTGACGCTGCTGTTCCACACCCTCGTCGTCGGGGTTCGGGGAGACTTCATTACCGCGACCTTTGCGCTGCTCTTGGCGGGGTTCGGCGCGGGGCTTTGGACAGGCCTGCGGCAGGTCTGGCTGCGGCGAGCGGGAACCGCGGGGCCGGTGGCTCCCCTGTTCCAGCGGGCGTTGCGAGGCAGCGGCACCTTCGTCGCCCTGCTGCTGTTCATCCTGTTGGCCGTGGATATGGGGTACTACGGGTTCAACCGTCAGCACATGGATTTCGTGTTCCTTGAGTACGTAGGCGATCTGCTGGCTCCCCCGGCTACCTCCCAGGGGAGCAATGCGCAGGCGATGAAACAGACCGGCGCGGAACTGGGGGAGGGGAGCAGATGGGCCGGGCGCGTGGCGCTGTTTGTGTCCATCCAGGCTTTGGGGATCGGTCTCTGGTGGTGGAGTTTCTCGACGCTCGTGGCGCCGGTGCTGGCGCGCTGGCAGCCGGGTTCCGGCTTTCAAGCGAACGCGCTCTTGTGCGTCTGTCTGGTCGGGGGTGGCGCCGGATTTCATCCCTTGGGGCCCTACGGCATCAGGGTCGCCCACATCGGGAGCACGGTGTACTACACCCTGGCGCAGAATCCCATCCTCTTCGCCGGAGAGGCCCTGCGCGTCGCTTGGGTGTCCCGTGGCTCCATCGGAAAACACAACGGGGAGACTCTGCCATACGACGAAGCCGTTCAGGTAGTGCAGCAGCTTTTGGGGCCTGCAACTGCCTTTGTGGATCAACGGTACCCCCTGGTTCGGACCATCGCATCCACGCCGGACACCGTGCGGTTGCCGAAACCGGCCAACGTCCTCTTGGTGTTTCTGGAAGGACTGGACCGCCGTTATCTCGGCCAGAGTTACGACGGTATTCAGGGTACCCCGTTCTTGGACCGGCTTCGAGCCGACAGCATCTATTTCGAAAACTTTTTCTCCAACGGCGTGCAGACCTCACGGGGGTTGTTCGCCACCCTCTGCAGCGCCTACCCGCGGCATGGCGCCGCAGCCATGAAGACGCGGTATGCGCATGACTATCTCTGCTTGCCCTCCCTCCTGCAGCGCGGCGGCTATGCGACGGAGATGGTGATCGGCCAACATCGCGACCTCAATCGGCTGCAAACTTTTCTGTCCCGCAACGGGTTGCAACAGCTGTTCGATGAGAGCGATTTTCCGCCGACCGCCGAACGGGCCGGGTTGGGGATCGTCGACGGGGCACTGTTCGATTTCTGTTATGAGCGGATCAAGGAGCGTCAGGCCGGAGATCGGCCGTTCCTGCTGGCCACGCTGACCCTGTCGACCCACCATCCCTTCGCGGCGCCGACGCACGATCCCGAAGTCCGCGCGCTGCAGGCGAAGGTGGACGATCAATATGTCGCGGCACTGCATTATGCGGACACAGAGCTGGGACGGATGTTTACGCGACTCCAGCGGGAAGGGTTGCTGCGCAACACGGTGGTGGTCATCCTGGGTGACCATGGACGGCACGAACAGGTCGGTCGCACGGAACTCGACCGGAAGGCCGGGCACTTCGCCTCCTCCCTCTTTGTCTGGATGGACGAGTCGTTACGGACGCCCGAGACCTATCGACCCCGCACCGTCTCGACGGTGGCAAGCCAAGTGGACATCGCGCCGACCCTGCTGGCTTTGAACGGACTCATGCCGGCTACGGTTGCCTTCGCAGGAACCGACCTGACCTGCACCCTCGTGCGGGACTGTCTACCCGACCATATCGCGTATCTGACGAGTGTCTACGACAATCTGGTGGGACTGGCCGGTCGTGACGGGCTCCTGCTGTATTCCTTCTTGACTGAAACCTTCCAGGCAGCCGGCCTGAACTTCGATCCTTTGGCGGACGGTGCCGAACGACTGACTGCGGCCCATGCCCGAGACTTGATGGCGCTGTACGAGGTGTCCAATCAGACGCTGGACGCCAATCGTCTCTGGTCCTGGCGGGAGTTCGGGTCACGGTTGTAACGACGACAGGCTGGGCCGGTCATGAGGGTTGCCTTTCTCATCGAACGATTGGACCCTGCCCGCGGCGGCATGGAGCGCTCTGCCTATGATTTCTTGATCGAGTTGACGGCGTTGGGAGTGGAGACGCATGTCGTCACGCAATCGGCGGTCGATGCGCCGACTGCGGTGCAGGTCCATGAACTGGGACAGGAGGGGTGGACGGATGAACTGCAGTATCGGCACTTCGTCATCCGTGCCCAACGATTTGTGGCGGAGCGGCCATGGGATGTCGTCCATGCCATTCGGCCCTGCCTGTCCTGTGACCTCTACCAGCCGCGCGGCGGTCTGGTGAAGACCGGCCAGATTCGGACCATCGCGGCCAGAACGACATTCTTGTCGAAGGCGCTGCGCCGGGTCGGCCTGTTCTTTGACGGCAAGGAGCGTCTCCTGGTGCAGCTTGAACAGCAGCTCCTGACCGGGCCCAAGGCTCCGATGGTCGTCGTGCCCAGCCACTATGTCGGCTGTCAGGTGGAACAGGAATACGGGAGCGCCCGCGTCGCCACCAAGCGGATCTTCAACGCCGTCCAGATCAGTCCGCCCTTGGGAGTGAATCGAGCGACAGTGCGTCGGCGTCGGCGCGCGGAATGGAACATTCCTCTCGACAGGCCGGTGGCTATCTTCGTCGGCCATAATTTCAGGCGCAAGGGGTTGGCGCGTGCAATCGAGGTCCTGGCCGACCGGCGATGCGTCGATTGGTATCTGCTGGTGGTGGGACGAGACGCGCCCACTCCCTACGAGCGGCGGGCCGAGCGTCTCGGGGTGGCCTCACGGGTTCGGATGCTCGGGGAACAGTCGGATGTGGCTGAGCTGTATTGGGCCGCGGACGCCTGTGTCCTGCCGACGTACAATGATCCCTGTTCCCGCACCGTCCTGGAGGCCCTCTCGTTGGGAGTGCCTTGCATCACCACGGTCTTCGATGGATCGTCGGAATGCATTACGCCGGGCGAACAGGGGTTCGTCTTGCCGAGGCCGGAGGCGGGCGACCTGCTGGCGGAAGCTCTCCGGACCCTGCGGGATGAGTCGGTCCGGCGGCGGATGTCGCGCGAGGCGGAAGGCCTGGCCGCCATGCTTTCCATGCGGCGGCATGCGGCGGAAGTCGCTCAGGTCTATGGGGAGATCGCGGCTCGCCGATCCGTCGCTCAGGGCCTGTGTCTCGTGTGATGGCAGTGACACCATTCGGTTCATCACCTGTCCCTCCTGGTTTTGAGCGACGCTCCCATTCCTCCCTTGCGTGGGTGGTGCGAGCCTCGGTTGACGATCCTGCGCTGGCCCATCTTCTGTGTGATCCGGAGACGCACCTGGCTCACAGCCCACGAATCTTCAAAAACGAGGGGCGCTGCGTCGTTGCGCTGGTGGGGGGCTATGTCATGAAGCGCTGGAGTGGGTACGGCGGCCTTGAACGGTGGAAAACCAGATGGCGCGGAACGCGCGCCGCGCGGGCCGGATGGGCTGCGACGGCGCTGGAGCAGGCCGGCGTGGCGACGGTTCCGGTCCTGGCCTGGGGGACGCGGGAGGGCGTGATCGGCGCGCCGAGTTATCTGCTGATGGCCTATCTGGCCGATGCCGTCGACTTGCGATCCTGGCAGGGCAACCGTCTGGAGATGGCCGAGCGGCTGGGAGGCCTGATCGGGTTGCTGCATGAACGGGGTTTCACCCATCGCGATCTCAAACCCTCCAATCTCCTGGTCACGCCGGACGGCTGCCCGCTGCTCATCGACCTGGACGGGCTGCGCTCGGTCGGGCCGGTGCCTCGCAGCAGGGCCATCGCCGATGTGGTCAAGTTGGGGCGTCGCATGGTCGCACCCTCCAGCCTCACGCCCTCCGAGGCGTCGCGATTCCTGTCGCGTTACTGTCTTGCGCGCGGCTTTCGCGATCGTCGAAACTGGTGGACTGTCCTCAGGGAAGAGGCCGGTCGGCACGACGAATTTCGAACCCTACGAGCGGCACGGAAGACGCGCGCTTGACAGGGGGAAGGGGGACCTGTTACGAGGCCCGCAGCCCTGTTGAAGACCGGGCATTCCGATTTTGAAAGAGGATAATCCGTCGTGAGCCATCAGCCGGTATCCGCCGTCGTCATCGCTTACAACGATGAACCCAATATGCGGGCCTGCTTGGAGACCCTCACCTGGGCGGATGAAATCATCGTGGTCGATTCCCACAGCACGGATGCGACGGCGCGCATCAGCGCCGAGTTCACCGACAAGGTCTTCCAGCACGACTTCCATGGGTTCGGCCGTCTCCGGAACGAGGCCATCGCCCATGCGGCGCATGAATGGGTGTTCAGCCTCGATACGGACGAGCGGACGACACCGGAGTTGCGGGATGAAATACGACGGGTTCTCGATGCCGGGCCGGAGGCCGAGGCCTATTTCGTGCCGCGCAAGAATTATTTTCTCGGGCGCTGGATCAAACATTGCGGCTGGTATCCCGACTATCGCCAGCCGCAGCTGTTTCGGAAGAGCCGCCTGCGCTATCGGGACGAGCTGGTCCATGAGAGCTTCGATCTGGACGGACGCATCGGATACCTGACCCAGGCCGCGCTGCAATTTCCCTTTCGCAATATCGATCACTTTCTGCTCAAGCAGGAACGCTACTGCGACCTGATGGCGCGTCGCATGGTCGAGCAGGGACGCGCGTTTGCCTGGCACCAGCTGCTCTCGCATCCCTGCTTCACCTTTTTCAAGATGTACGTGGGCCGCAAGGGGTGCCTTGACGGCGTGCCGGGGCTGATCCTGTCGGGGCTCTATGCCTACTACACATTCATCAAGTACGCGCGATTCTGGGAACTTCAGCAGACGGCGGCGCGAAGTCGGTCGTTGGTCGCGGAGCCGGGGCGACCGTGAGGCCGGAGGTGAACGAGGGACAGACGGGCGGCCGGACGGCGACGATCGCGGCCGTGGTGATCACGAAGGATGAGGAAACGAACATTGCCGACTGCCTGGAGTCGCTGCGGTGGGCGGATGAACTGATCGTCGTCGATGCCGAAAGCCGGGATCGCACCGTCGAACTGGCGAACACGTACAGGTCGCGCGTGTTCGTGCGGCCTTGGCCCGGCTATGGCCCGCAGAAAAACTTCGGGATCGACCAGGCGGGCGCGGACTGGATCTTGATCGTGGATGCCGATGAACGGGTGCCGGCGGCATTACGACAGGAGATCGAGTCGCTTTTGGCCGACGGACCGCCGGTCGAAATCGGCGGCTACGAGATCCCCCGCCGCAATTTCTTTTACGGCAAATGGATCCAAGGCGGCGGACTGTACCCGGATTATCAACTGCGGCTGTTTCGCAAAAGTGCCGGTCGATACGATGATGTGAAGCTCCACGAAAACCTCCAGCTCACCGGACGTCGCGCGCGGCTCCGAGAACCCTTCGACCACTACAGCATGCCCACCATTCTCTTCCATGTCAGGAAGATGATGCGGTACACCACGTTGGGGGCGGAGGAGAAGCTCAAACGCACCCAGTCCATCGGTGGATGGGTCATCGCCACGCATCATCTGGGGACCATGCTCAAGACCCTGTGGCTCCGCGGCGGCTATCGGGATGGTGTGCATGGGCTGGTCGTGGCCATGTTCGCCGGCCTGCACACGTTTGTGAAATATGCCAAGGCCTGGGAACGGTTGAACGTGAAACCGCGCACATCGGTCAAGGGAGAGTCGTGATCGAGGAGGCGGGCTGGGCCTGATGCGTATCGGGATCGACGCGGCCTCGGTGGTCGGCGATAAGGGCGGAGTCGGTTGGCACACCCATCACCTGCTGCGTGCTCTGCTGGAGGTGGAGGAAGAGACGGACTATGTCGGGTACGTGCGGCCCGGGTCTTTGCGGGACGGGGAGGTGCCTGGTTGGCCGCCGCATGGACGACTCCGCTGGCTGGAGGTGCCGAAGTGGGCGATGGCTTGGCGCGGGGCCTGGGATCGACTGGATCTCTTTCATGGGCCGAACTTTAAAATGTCGACCCGGGGCCGGTTCGGCGGCATCGTCACGATCCATGATTTGTGGTTGGTGCGTTATCCGGAGTATTCGCGCAAACTGCTGGGGCAGGCCGGGTCCTCGCGGCGGGCCAAGGCGACGGCGGCTCGGGCGCGGAAGGTGGTGACCGTGTCGGAGTTTTCAGCCAAGGAGATCGAGGCCCTGTATGGGGTCCCGCGCGACCGCATCGTCGTGATTCACAACGGAGTGTCGGAAGAGTTTCGTCCCTTGCGCGATGAGCCGGGCATGGCGGTCTTGCGGGCACGCTGGGCGCTTCCCGCGGCCGGGTTCATCCTGTTCGTCGGAGGCGCCGACCCAAGGAAAAACCATCGGGTGTTTCTCGAGGCCGTGGCTCGGGTGCAGTCTCACTTGCAGGGGCGTGCGGTCGTGCTGGTGGGAGATGCGGAACATCCGCAGGGCAGTTATCGTGCGACGGCTCAGGAACTGGGGTTGGAGTCGGTGGTGCGTTGCCCCGGTCGGCTCGACCGTGACGACCTGCGACGACTCTATTCCTTTACCGACCTCTTCGTGTTTCCGTCGCGATACGAAGGGTTCGGCATGCCGGTGCTGGAGGCCATGGCCTGTGGGGCGCCCACGATCACGTCGTCCACGTCTGCGTTGCCCGAGGTGGCCGGTGACGCAGCCTGCCTGGTGCATCACGACGATGCGGAGGCCTTAGGGCAGACCATCGTGAAGGTGTTGGGTGATCGAGAATTGCAGGCGCACTTGCGGCAACGGGGTTTCGAGCGGGCACGGCAATTCACGTGGGAGCGGGCGGCTCAGCAGACGAGCGCCCTGTATCATGACCTCTGTGCGTAACTTCTGGCCCATACGGATCGGTCGCGGCTCCGATACCCCTTCGCCGGGCGGCACGAGGGACGTTCGGAACATTCTGGTCATCAAGCTCCGGCACATCGGCGACGTGTTGCTGGCGACGCCCGTGTTGCGCGCGTTGCGGGAGGCCTATCCCTCGGCGAAGATCACCATGTTGGTCAATCGTGGGACCGAAGGCGTGCTGGTGCACAACCCCGACGTGAACGAGGTCCTGTGTCTGGAGAAGGGGACGTGGGGAGCGCAGCTCGCGTTCGTGCAGAAACTGCGGCGGCGCGGGTTTGACTGTATCGTCGACCTGACGGACGGGGATCGGTCGGCATTTGTGAGTCTGGCGAGCGGCGCGCAGCTGCGGGTGGGATTCAATGCCGAACATCGCTGGCGGGGATTGTTGTACAGCCATGTGGCCAAACCTCGACCGGCTGATCGCCATCGGGTGGAGTATGATCTCTGTGCCCTCCGCGCCCTCGGGGTGGATCCGAAACCGACGACGCCCGCGGTCCATGTCACGCCGGCGGAGGAGGCCGTCGTCGGCGCATGGCTCACGGAGCAGGGCCTGGCGCCGTCGTCGGATGGCCCGTTGCTGATCCTGCTTCAGCCCGGTGCCCGCTACTCATTGAAGGTGTGGCCGCATGACCGGTTTGCGCGCCTGGCCGATCGCCTCGCCGAGCGATTTTCCTGCCGCATCTTGCTGGGCGGCGACCAGCGTGAACGTGAAGTAGCCGAGCAGGTTGCTCGCGAGGCCCATTGCGCGCCGAAGGTGGTGGCCGGGCGGTTTTCGCTGCTGCAGTTCGCGGCGCTGATGAAACGCTGCGCCTTGTTCGTAGGAAATGACGGCGGGGCCATGCATATCGCCGCCGCGATCGGGACGCCGGTGGTGGCGTTGTTCGGACCGACCTATCCTCAGCGGTGGGGGCCGCGAGGGGGACCGTCGCAGATCCTGTACAAAGGCTTGGATTGCCGGGCTTGTTATCACCCGACCTGCCTGCGGGGCGACGACAGCTGCATGCAGCAGATTACTGTCGATGAAGTCTATGCGGCGGCCTGCCGCCTCTTGGAAGACGCGGGGCCGAACGTGCGCGCATGAGTGAAGCCCAAGCATTGGTGAGCGTGGTGATCCCGGTGTTCAACGGGGCGTCCTTCGTCGCGAAGGCGGTGGCCAGCGTCCGGGCGCAAGGGGATGACGCCATCGAGATTCTGGTGGTCGACGATGGCTCGACGGATGGTACCCAGGAGGTGTTGCGAGGGCTGGAGCGCAGCCACGCCATTCGCTGGTTTCAACGCGATCACGGCGGACCGGCGCGCTCGCGTAATTACGGCATCGAGGCGGCGACGGGGCAATTCATCGCACTGCTGGATTGCGACGACGAATGGTTGCCGGGCAAGTTGGGTGCACAGTTGGCGATCATGCGACGACGGCCGGAGGTCGGGTTGGTCCATACGGATTTTGAGGTGCGGTTCGAGGACGGGACGTTGGAGGAACGGGTCTCGGCCCGCGCGAGCCGCGAGCCGATGGTGCAGGCCTTCGCCGGCGGCCATGTGGCCTTGCCCTCCACCTTGCTCATCAGAAAATCGGTTCTGGACCAGGTCGGGAGACTGGACCCTGAACTCTACGGCTCGGAGGATTCCGATTTGACCATTCGGCTCTTTCGCGTCACGACATTCGAATGCATCGACCGGGTCTTGGTGAAGAAACTGCAGCGTGGCCACGGGTACCGCGACATGGCCTTCGATGAACAGACGCATCGGGAGCGGGTGCTGACGAGCCGAGAACGGTTCTTGCGCCGCCTCGAAGGATTCTCGCCGCTGACGGCGGAGCAGCGGTCGGCCTTGGACCGAGAGTGGGCCAATTATTATTTGTTGCGTGGCGCGGCAGCCGAACGGATCGGACGGCCGCAGGAGGCCCGGGCCCATTACCGGGAGGCGATCCGCAAGGCGCCGGGGCGCGTGCGCTGTTATACGCGCTGGCTGCGCACGTGGAAGCCCTGACCGCCCATGGAAACCGTCACTTGCGAACTGTGCGGAAGCGCCTCTCACCAGGTTGTGTTGGAGCAGTATGACCTGGCCCATCGGATCACGGACGACCTCTTCACCGTGGTGCGCTGCCGAATCTGTGGTCTTCTGTTTCTGAACCCCCGTCCCACCCGCGAAGAAATCGGCGGATACTATCCCTCCACCTATTACCCCGCTGCGCCTCCTCGCCAAGCGGGCGATCTGAAACGAGCCGCCAAGCGATGGTCGGCTCAGGTGCGTCGATGGATTGCGCAGGACTTTTACGGGTATCCGATCACCGACCGCGCGCGCGGATGGCAATGGCTGCGTCGACTGCTGCTCTGGCCGGAATATCTGTGGCGCCGCTGGCGTGGGCGCGGGCTCTTGCCCTGGGTCGGCCGAGGCCGGGCCTTGGATGTGGGGTGTGGATCCGGCAGCAATCTCGTGACCTTGCAGGAGCAGGGCTGGGAGGTGTCGGGAGTGGACGCTAGTGCCGTGGCCGTGGCGCAGGCGCGCTCCCGCTTCGGGGATCGAGTCCGTCAGGGGGATTTGCTCTCGATGGCGTACGCGGACCGCAGCTTCGATACGGTCCTATTCAGCCATGTGCTGGAGCATCTCCATGGCCCGCTGCCGTTGCTGAAGGAAGTCTGGCGCATTCTTGACTGGGGCGGGCGCGTGGTGATCCTTTGTCCCAATGCCGGCAGCCTGGAGGCGCGGTGGTTCGGGCGTTGGTGGTTTCCATGGGAATTGCCGCGGCATCTGTTTCACTACGAGGAGGCCAGCTTGACGCGGGCGTTGGAGACGGCCGGGTTTCGCGTCGAGTCCATCACGACGGGACTCGGGTCTCTCTACTTCATGGCGAGTCTGGATCGACTGTGGGAGCAGCGCCTCGGCCGCCCCGTTCCCTGTCGCCGTCTGCTGGAGAAGGTGCTGGTTCGGCCGTTCTGCTTCGTGATCGGCCACCTCGGGTACGGAACCGAATTGAAGGCGTATGCGAGGAAGGACCCGCCTGCGCGACGCGACTAAGCAAAGAACGAGCGGACCAATCGCGACCAGGTCTTGAAGTTGAGCGGCCGATGGCGGAGCGAATGGCGAAAGGCTTCGCGGGCCTGTTGCCGCGCGCGGGCCCGCAAGTGATGTTTCCCCAGGTCGGCATAGTAGACGGCCCAGTCTTGAGCCAAGGCGTCGGCTTCGGGGGTTCCGGCTCGGCAGGCAGGAGCATGTTTTTCCAGAAACCGTCGACGACCTTCCAAGGCCCGCAAGGAGGGGATATCGCGCGAAGCATTGTGGCCGTAGAGCCGATGACGGTACAGAGGCTTGGCCAAGTGAATGAAGCGGCCGGGGCCATAGAGGCGAATCGCCAGGTCAATGTCTTCCCAAATCGACAGCTGCGCGTCATACCCGCCGACCGCATCGAATGCCTGTTTGCGGAACAGGGAGCCCGATGTGGCGACATCGTGGCCGCCTCGCAGCAACTGAGTAATGCTCCGAGGGTGTTTCATGGCGGCATCGTATTCGAGCACGCGATTGTGCTCGTCCACCTGATACCCATCACAATGCACGACGACTGCCTGCTCGGCCGGCTCCAAAATGGCCAGCGTCTCTTCCAGAAACGTAGGCTCCCACAGATCGTCCTGGTCGAGAAAGGCGAGGTATGGGCCCTGGGCGAGATGGGCCCCGGTGTTGCGGGCCGCGGCCTGGCCGCCGTTTTGGCTCCGACGGACGTAACGTACGCGAGGCATGGTCTGTACCAGCGCACCCGTGTCGTCGGTCGAGGCATCGTCCACTACGATGAGCTCGCGGTCGGCGCAGGTCTGCGCGAGCACGGAAAGAATGGCCTGTTCCAGATAGCGGGTGGTGCCGTTGTAGGCGGGAATGACGACGCTGACTCGTACCACGGTGAATGATGTCCTTCGGCTCCATCGGTAACACAGGCCATCGTCTCAGTCAATCGGCGTCGGCCAGGATCTTCGCCTTGACTTGCCGCAGGGCCTATGGTTCCATCGCTCGACCCGTGGCTGCCCCAACACCCTTCATAACCTCTTCGTTGTCGTCGGTCGGCCTGTCGTCGTGAACATCGTCATCGCCGCCTGGCACCTCAAGAACTTCAACGTGGGCATCGGCCGATATGCCCGAGAATTGATCGAGGCGCTGGGGCGGGTCGATCACAAGCACCACTATGAGATTTTGCTGCCGCAGGCCGAGCATCCGTTTCAGCCTCGCCCGAACATGCGCTACCGCGTGGTGCGGATTCCTCTGTTTCGCCGACGAGTCTGGGAGCAGGTGGCGCCGCTGTTGCTGGGGCCGCATGATCTGTTGCACCTGCCGTACGATTCTTGCGTGGCATGGAAGCGCGGCAAGTTGGTGACCACGATTCACGACGTGAAGCCGGTGCTCTTTCCTCAACTCCGGACCCGCGGAAATCTGAACAGCGCCATCGAGCAATGGCTGGTGGGCGACCGCTGGAGCAAGATCGATCATGTGCTCACCATTTCCGAACATTCCCGCCGCGATCTCTTGGCGCATGTGCCCTTGAGAGCCGACCAGGTGACGGTGACGCCGCTTGGGCTCGATGGCAATCGGTTTCGACCGGCGGCGCAGAGGGCTGCTGGCAAACCCTATGTGTTTTGCGTGGCCGGCTCCGATCCGACCAAGAATGTCGGTAGTTTGGTTGAGGCCTATGCGAAGCTTCCAGACTTCCTTCGTAACCGATTCGATCTGCTGTTGGCCGGGGATGTATGCAGGCGCGAGGACATTCGCGCAGCGATCGAGCGGCTGGGGTTGGGCGCGCAGACCAGATTGGTCGGCGTCCTCTCGGATGAGGAGTTAGTGTCGACCTATCAAGGCGCCACGGTATTCGTGTTTCCTTCCCTGTACGAGGGATTCGGCCTCCCCGTGCTGGAAGCGATGGGGTGCGGCTGTCCGGTGATCTGTTCGAACACTTCCTCCTTGCCGGACGTGGCGGGTGATGCGGCATTGCTGGTCGATCCGCGCAACAGTGGGCGGTTGGCCGTCGAACTGACTCGTGTGCTGGAGTCTCCGTCCTTGCAAGAGGAATTGCGCGGTCGCGGCTTGATGAGGGCCCGTGAATTTTCCTGGGACCGCACCGCGGCAGAGACCGTCGCCGTCTATGAACGTGTGGTTGCGGGAGCCGCAACGCTTCCCTGATCTGGGAGTTTCTTGACAGGGTGTCACCCCTGTGTTGTCATTTGACCCATCGTCAGGGTCGTCCACTTCAGAGAGTCGCGCCATGGGATCAACAGAAACATGTGATTTTTTGATTGCGGGTGCCGGCGTCATCGGCGTGGCGATTGCCAGGGAGCTTCGGCGCCGCCATGGGGCGAAGGTCGTGGTGCTGGAGAAGGAGCCCGTGGCCGGATTCCATGCCAGCGGCCGCAACAGCGGAGTCCTCCATGCCGGGGTCTACTACAAGGCGGGCACGCTCAAGGCCAAATTGTGCGTCGAGGGCAACCGGCGGTTGCGCGCGTATTGTCACGAGAAAGCCATTCCGCTCAACGACTATGGCAAGGTAATTGTTGCCAGACGCGAGGCGGAGCTCCCGGCCTTGCGCGAATTGTATACACGCTCCGAGGCCAACGGCGTGCGGGTGAGTCTGCTGGATCAAGCGGCGCTCCGCGAGGTGGAGCCTTGTGCCAAGACGGTGCAGCAGGCCTTGTATGTGAAAGATACGGCGGTGGTGAACCCCCAGCGGGTCATGGCGGCGATGGTCGCCGATGCGGAGCGTGAAGGGGTGCAGTTCCGGTTGGGCACCGCCTGGTTGGGGCGCGAGGGCGAAGCGGCGGTGAGGACGACGCAGGGGGACTTCGCCTACGGACATTTCGTCAACTGCGGCGGACTCTTTGCCGATCGGATCGCCCATGCCTATGGGGTCGGCCTGCATTACAAGATCTTGCCGTTTCGCGGCCAGTTCTACCGCTTGCGTCCCGAGTCCAAACTGCAGGTGAGGGGGAATATCTATCCGGTCCCGGACCTCCGCAATCCGTTCCTGGGCGTGCACTTTACGCGCCGGCCCGAGGGGGAGGTCACCATCGGACCTTCGGCCTTGCCCCTGTTGGGGCGCGAGCAATATCGGGGACTCAGCGGAGCCACCCTCGGCGATGGTCTGACGATGCTGACCTATCTCATCAGGCTCTTCGGCCGGAATCGGGACCATTTCCGTTCCATCGCCTGGACCGAGATGGTCAAGCTTACGCGAACGGGATTCTTCCGCGAGGCGGAGGATCTGGGCATCGGATTCGAGAAGTCGGATCTGCTGCCGGGGAAGGAACCGGGGATCCGCGCGCAATTGATCGATACGAGAACGGCGGATCTCCTGAGCGATTTCGTGATCGAACCGGGTTCTCGGTCGACCCATGTTCTCAACGCTGTGTCGCCCGCCTTCACGTCTTCGCTGCCCTTTGCCGAACATGTCGTGGGCATGATGAAGGTCGAGTAGGTCCATGGTATAAAGTCGTCGCAATGGTCAGAGCGTGCCTGTTCATGTTGCCTAGGGGGTGATGGATGAAGGGAGTCGTGTTGGCCGGTGGGCTCGGGTCTCGCTTGATGCCGCTCACCAAAGTCACAAACAAACATCTCCTTCCGGTCTACGACAAGCCCATGATCTATTACCCCATCCAGACCCTGGTGAACGCCGGGATCATGGAGGTCATGCTGGTCACGGGCGGCAACAGCGCAGGAGACTTTCTGAAGCTGTTGGGGAACGGCCGCGAGTTCGGCTTGAAACATCTCAGCTACACCTACCAACAGGGAGAAGGCGGCATCGCCGATGCCTTACGGTTGGCCGAGCATTTCGCCGATCAAGGACCGGTCTGCGTCGTTCTGGGCGACAACCTGATCGAAGGCAATATCGTGAAGGCGGCTGACGCCTTCCGTGCCCAAAAAACAGGCGCCAAGATTCTTCTGAAGGAGGTCAAGGACCCGCAACGCTTCGGCGTCCCTCAGCTGGAGGGCGATCGGGTGGTGGGCATCGAAGAAAAGCCGTCCCAACCCAAGTCGTCCTACGCGGTTACGGGAATTTATTTCTACGACGCGCGCGTGTTCGAGATCACGCGTAATCTACGGCCCTCCAATCGCGGAGAGTTGGAAATTACGGACGTCAACAACGCCTACATCGCGTCGGGTGAATTGACCTGGGACTTGCTGGAGGGCTGGTGGACGGATGCGGGTACGATCGAGTCATTGTTCGCGGCCAATCAGTTGGTCGCCAAAACCGGTGCGAATAGGATGGAGCGGTAAATGCGAATACTCGTGACGGGCGGCGCAGGCTTCATCGGCTCTCACCTGGTTCGTCGACTGGTGGAGGGCGGACAGCATTCGGTGGTGAACCTCGACGCCCTCAAATATTCCGGTAATCTGGCGAATCTGGCGGACCTCGCCGGCAATCCTCGGTATACCTTCGTGCAGGCCGATATCGCCGACCAGCCGACGGTGCGCGCGGTGCTGCGAGATCACCGTATCGAGGGCATCATCAACTGCGCTGCGGAAACCCATGTCGACCGCTCGATCCTCGATCCCGGCGCCTTCGCCCGCACCGATGTGGTCGGGACCGGCGTGTTGCTGGAGGAGGCGCGCCAGGCCGGCGTGCGGCGGTTTCTCCAAGTCAGTACCGATGAAGTGTACGGCAGCGTCGAGCGGGGCAGCTCCACGGAACAGGACCGACTCGAGCCGAGGAGTCCCTACTCCGCCAGCAAAGCGGGCGGAGACCTGCTGGTCTTGAGCTACTGGACGACCTACCGGTTCCCCGTCGTCGTCACTCGGGGGAGCAATACCTATGGCCCGAACCAGTATCCGGAAAAATTCATCCCGTTGTTCGTGACGAATGCGATCGAGAACGAACCGCTCCCGCTCTATGGAGACGGGAAACATTGCCGGGATTGGTTGTCCGTGTACGATCATGCCGCCGGCATCGAGCATGTGTTCGAACGTGGCGAACCCGGCGCCGTCTACAACATCGGCGGCGGCAACGAGCGAGAAAATATCACCGTGGCGGAGCAGATCGTGGCGGCCCTGGGCAAGTCGCGGTCGCTCATTCGGTTCGTGCAGGACCGCCCGGGTCATGACCGGCGCTATTCCATCGACTGTAGCCGACTGCGCGCCCTGGGCTGGGCGCCGAAGGTTGCCTTCGAGACGGGGTTGAAGCAAACGGTCGAGTGGTACCGTACCCACGAGAGCTGGTGGCGAACCATCAAATCGGGGGAGTTCAAGGAGTACTACCGACAACAGTATGCGGCGCGGTTGCAGAAGGGAACCTCGTGCGGGTCGTAATTACCGGGGCGCAGGGACAATTGGGCACCGATTTGGTGCGGTCGTTCCAGGGGCATGAGGTGACGGCGCTGGATCTCCCGACCTTCGATCTGACGGCAGCCGACTGTGTCCGTGCGATCGTGGACGCGGCGCCGGAGGTGGTGATCCACGGCGGCGCCTATACGGATGTCGACGGAGCCGAGCGGAATCGTGACTTGGCCATGGCCGTCAATGCCGACGGGACCGAACGGGTGGCGAAGGCGGCGGCCAAGGCCGGCGCTCGGTTGATCTGCATCTCCACGGACTATGTGTTCGACGGACGAGGCGCGCGACCCTACGTCGAAACCGATCCGACCAATCCCATCAACGTGTACGGTGAATCGAAGCGCGCCGGCGAGCTGCGGGCGCTGGCCTGTTGCGAGAACACCCTGATCGTTCGGACCGCCTGGCTCTGTGGGCAGAAGGGCAAGAATTTCGTCAAGACCATGCTGCAGTTGGCGGCCGAGCGGCCGCTTTTGAAGGTCGTGGCTGATCAGCGGGGTTGCCCGACCTTTACCGAGGACCTGGCAGCTATGGTCGCCCAGCTTGCAGCGCAGCCGGATCAAGGCATTCTCCATGTCACGAACGAAGGCCACTGCACGTGGCATGAGTTCGCGTCCGAAATCGTCAGGTTGGCTGGATATCAGGTTCCGGTTGAAGCGATTACCACTGCGGAGATGCCTCGTCCGGCAAAGCGGCCGGCCTACTCGGTTCTCTCGTCGGATCGACTCCACCATCTTGGATTCACCATGCCGCCCTGGCGTGACGGGTTGCAGCGACTGTTGACGGCACTCTCGGCTGCCGCCTGATTCGTTCGACTCTGCTCTACCCACTTCCCCGGTGTGCCAGACTAAGGCAATTCGGCTTCGGGCAGCCGGCGCTTCTTGTGGCCATCCCGTAATTCCACTATACTGCGCTCCCGCACCGCTCTGTTGTCTCTGCCTGCACATGAATGCGCCTATCACACAATCAGCCGGTTTCGAGGGCCGGCCTTCCCGCGCCGTCGGTGTGAGCCTCCCGGGACAGGCGCTGTTTTGGGCATTTCAGAGCGCCGTGCTGGTCGCCCTCGCCTGCACGAGTTTTTTCCCCATCCTGTTCCGGTATCAGGAGCATGCCGTTATTATCTTGTTCGTGTTGTGCCTGGGCATGTGCTGGGCGGAGCGGTCGAGCCCTTGGATCAGAACGCCCCTCGATGTCCCCATTGCAGTGTTCGTGTTGTGGGTCCTGGCCACGGTGCCGTTCGCTACGGATCCGGCCTACAGTTTTGCGGAATGGAAGAAGTTCGTAGCGCAGGTCCTCGTCTATTACTGGAGCCTGCTCGTCCTGCACCGTCGCCGACGCAGGGAGCTTCCTCAACAGGTCCTGTCTTCGTTGGTGGCAGGCGCGGCGGCATTGTCCTCCTATGCCATCATTGAATTCCTGGCGCGGGGAGGCACTTGGCGTGATCGATTCATCCGGGCCCATGCCTTTGGGTCGGATTACAATTGGCTCAGCACCTATATGGTGATGACGATTCCGGTGGTGGCCGGGTTGGTTGCCGTGGCGGCGCGAGGGCGGTGGAGAGCGGTCCAAGCTGGTGCGCTCGTGTTGACCGGCGCGGCGCAGCTGTTTTCCTATACGCGGGGGGGATGGCTCGGCCATGCTGCTCAAGGAGTCATGGCGGCGCTCATGGTCGGGGGACGCCGGTTGCTGTTGGGCGTGTTGGGCGCGATCGTCTTGGTCGGTGCCGGACTCGTGGTCGCCTCGCAGGTGGGGTTACAGAAGGATACCGTCGACTCCACGACCGTGGGCACCAGGCTCGCCGTCTGGTCGATCGGCCTGCGCGAGGTGGCGGCCTCTCCGTTGGTCGGCATCGGCTACGGAAATAATTCGTTCGTGAAGAAGTTCCCGCAGTACTCGCTGGAAAACCAGGCGGGCATCCCGGAACGCGAGCGGGTGATCCCGGCGATGCACAGCACGTTTCTCATGGTGGCTTTGGGAAGCGGTCTTCCGGCCTTGGCGGGCCTGCTCTGGATCTTTGGCGCCCTCCTCCGTCGGCTTTTGCCGGTACCCTGGGTCCCGGCGACGAGTGATCGCCGGACCTGGTTGGCGGTGGCGATTGGGTTGGCGGTGCTCGGATTTGGCGTGCGGAATTGTTTCGACTATATGTTCATGGGCAGCCTAGCCCATGTCTTTTGGTTGCTGGCCGCCGTCGGCGTGACCCTGACCAATCCGACGTGGCACGACCTGGTCGCCGGGAGGGACGGGGAAATCCGCACGGAGAGCAACAGACGCCCGGACACATCCGGCACGGGCCATGCGGGAGTGCGAACGACCACGGCTTGACAGGACCGGCGAGATCGATCAAAAGAAGACGGACGCGCATGTCGCGCCGGATGGAGAAAGCCGAGATGGGCTCGTACAGCGGCAGCATGATCACAGTGGGGCGCGGGTGAAGGCACTGATAACCGGGATCACCGGTCAAGACGGGTCGTACCTGGCCGAATTCCTCCTCGCGAAGGGCTATGATGTCTATGGCATCATCCGTCGCTCCAGTTCCTTCAATACCGCCCGCATCGACGGCATCTACCAAGATCCGCACATCACCGACGCCAAATTGCATTTGCTGTACGGCGATCTGAACGACGCGAGTTCTTTGAATAAGGTCTTGCGCACGATTCGCCCGGATGAAATCTACAATCTCGGGGCGCAAAGTCACGTTCGGGTCAGTTTCGACATCCCCGAATATACCGGAGAGATCACCGGCCTGGGGACCGTCCGGCTGTTGGAAGCCATCCGTGAATCAGGACTGCGCCCCAAGTTTTACCAGGCCTCTTCGAGCGAGATGTTCGGCAAGGTGCTGGAGGTGCCGCAACGGGAAACCACCCCCTTCTATCCCCGCAGTCCCTATGGCGCGGCGAAGGTCTATGCCCACTGGATCACCGTGAACTACCGTGAAGCCTACGGGCTGTTCGCCTGCAACGGCATCCTGTTCAACCATGAGTCGCCGCGCCGTGGCGAAACGTTCGTCACGCGCAAGATCACCAAGGCGGCGGCCCGCATCAAGTTGAGGCTGCAACGGGACCTATTTCTCGGCAACCTCGAAGCCAAGCGGGACTGGGGCTATGCGGGCGACTATGTGGAAGCCATGTGGCTGATGCTGCAGCAGGAGCAGCCGGACGACTATGTGGTGGCGACGGGCGAGACCCATACGGTGCGTGAGTTCCTGGATGTCGCCTTCGGTCATCTCGGGCTCGACTGGCAACAGCACGTCCAGATCGATCCGCGGTACTATCGGCCGACGGAGGTCGATCTGTTGATCGGCGATGCGGCCAAGGCGCGGCAACGGCTGGGCTGGAAACCGACGGTCGATTTCCGACAGCTGGCGGTCATGATGGTCGAAGCCGACTTGGAAGCGGAGCGTGTAAAGCTGCAAGGCACTGCTTCGAGGGGAGCATAGGTGATGGAGAAACAGGCGCGTATCTATGTCGCCGGCCATCGAGGCATGGTCGGTTCCGCGATCGTCAGGGCCCTCAGGGCTCGCGGATACGACAATGTCCTGTTGCGAACCAGCCAAGAGCTGGACTTGCGCGACAATCGCCAAGTCGCTGCCTGGTTCGCGGAGGCCAAGCCGGACTATGTGTTCCTGGCCGCGGCGAAAGTCGGCGGCATCCTGGCGAACAGCACCTTTCCCGCCGATTTCATCTACGACAACTTGGCGATTCAAACCAATGTGATTCACCAGGCCTATAACCATGCGGTCAAGAAGCTCTTGCTGCTGGGGTCGTCCTGCATCTATCCGCGCGATGCGCCGCAACCGATGAAGGAGGAGTATCTCCTGACCGGTCCTCTCGAACCGACCAATGAATGGTACGCGGTGGCCAAGATTGCGGGCATCAAGATGTGCCAGGCCTATCGGCGGCAGTACGGTTGCGATTTCATTGCCGCGATGCCGACCAACCTGTACGGGCCCCACGATAACTTCGATCTACAGACGGCCCATGTGCTGGCAGCCTTGCTGCGGCGCTTCCATGAGGCGCGGGAGCAGGGCACGGTGCCCACCCTCTGGGGCAGCGGCAAGCCGCGGCGGGAGTTCCTGCATGTGGACGACTGTGCGGAAGCCTGCCTGTTTCTCATGGATCACTATTCCGATCCCATGATCATGAACGTCGGTGCCGGTGAAGATATCGCCATCGCCGAGTTGGCCAGGCTGGTGGCAGAGGTCGTCGGTTATCGAGGACCCGTCCAGTGGGACCGCAGCAAGCCCGACGGGATGCCGCGCAAACTCATGGACTCCGGTCGTATGGCCTCCTTGGGGTGGAAGCCGACCATCGCGCTGAAGGAAGGGCTGCGCCGGACGTACGACTGGTACCGGCAGATGATCCTGTCGCAGACCGGGGCTTCATGAGCTGGGACTCCGCCGCTCACCACGCCCTTGCCGTCGACTCGCCGCCGTTCCTCCATGTGGGGCTACTGCCGTCATGAACCTGCGGAGTGCCGGTCCATGTGCGGCATAGTCGGCACGTTGGTGTTTGACGGAGGGAGCTTCCGCGTCACTGAACCCTACCTCGTCAAGATGAGGGACCGCATGGTGCACCGCGGGCCAGATGGGGCCGGGCTCTGGATCGAGGCCGGCGGGCGGATCGGTCTGGGCCATCGGCGGCTCTCGATCATCGACCTCGCGTCGTCGGCAGCGCAGCCCATGCCCAACGAAGATGAGCGGCTATGGATCGCGTTCAACGGCGAAATCTACAACCATGCGGCGATCAGGCGAGAACTGGAAACGCTGGGCGGCCATCGGTGGAGGACCGACCATTCCGACACCGAAGTCATCCTCCACGCCTTCGAAACCTGGGGCATCGGCTGCCTTGATAAATTTCGCGGCATGTTTGCCATCGCCCTGTGGGATGGACGTCGTCGGGAGTTGTGGCTGATCCGCGATCGGATCGGTGTGAAGCCCCTCTACTACAGCCTGCACCACGGTCGGCTGACCTTCGCGTCGGAGATCAAGGCGCTGCTGGAAGATCCCGACCAACCGAAAGCTTTGCACGAAGAATCGCTGTTCCACTACCTGTCTTTTCTGACGGCCCCCGCTCCACAGACCCTGTTTCACGGCATCAAGAAGATTCCCGGCGGCACCTGGCTGCGGGTACAGGCCGACGGAACAATAGAAGAGCGCCGGTATTGGGATGTGTGGGACCACACCGCACCGCTGGTCGGCCGTTCGGATGGCGACATCGCCGCCTGCGTCTTGGAGAAGCTGCGGGAGTCGGTTGCGCTGCGCAAGGTGAGTGATGTGCCGGTCGGGGTGTTTCTGTCCGGAGGAGTCGATTCGAGCACCAACGCGGCGCTGTTTTCCCAAGGAGAGGCCAGGCCGGTCCGTACGTTCACGATCGGGTATGACCGGGAATACGCCAGCTATCGCAACGAATTGGCCTATGCTCGCTTGGTGGCGAACCATGTCGGGGCGGAGCACCATGAGCGGCTCCTGTCGGTGGACGACCTCATTAACTTCCTCCCGCAAATGGTCGTGCTGCAGGATGAACCGATCGCCGACCCGGTCTGCATCCCGGTGTATTACGTGTCGCAGCTGGCTCGCGAGCGGGGGGTGATCGTCTGCCAAGTGGGCGAAGGGGCGGATGAGTTGTTCTGGGGGTATCCGGCTTGGAAAACCGCGCTGCAACTCGAGGCCTGGAATCGATGGCCCGTGCCGTTCTTCGCGAAACGATGCGGCCTCCACCTGCTGCGGTGGATCGGCCAGGGCGAGTCGTTTCATTATGAGCGGCTGCGGCGAGGGCTGCTCAACCAGCCGGTTTTCTGGGGCGGGGCGGAAGCCTTTCCCGAGGCGCTGAAGCAACGGCTGTTGTCCCCGTCGCTCAGAAAACGATTCCGCGACCTCACATCCTGGGAAGCGATCCGGCCGATTCGTCAGCGGTTTGAAGCCAAGGCCTGGGAACAGAGTCCGCTCCAGTGGATGAGTTACTTAGATCTGAATTTCAGGCTTCCCGAATTGCTGCTGATGCGCGTCGACAAGATGAGTATGGGAGCCGGTCTGGAAGCGCGCGTACCGTTCTTGGACCATGAGTTCGTGCAAATGGCCATGAGCATTCCCGAAGCCGTGAAGACCAGGGGCGGGGTCATGAAAACCCTCTTGAAACAGGCGGTGCGCGGGGTGATTCCGGACCGCATCATCGATCGGCCGAAGCAGGGTTTCGGGGTGCCGGTGCATGAGTGGATGCAGGGCCGCCTCGGCTCCCTCATGCAGGAGACGTTGACGGACTTTTGCCGCCGGACCGACCTGCTCGATGGCGCCGAGGCCATGCGCGTGTTGCGCGATCAGCGTGATCCCCGTGGCTGGTACCTGTTCAACTTGGCGCTCTGGTGGAGAACCTACCTTGCCTAGACGATGCGCCTTCCTCCCATGAGCCGCGACCGGCCCTTAACCGGCACAGAACGCCTCCGCGCCAAGCTCCACCACCTGGGACTGGGCGCCACAGGACTCATGCTGGTCCGGAAGGCTCTCCGGCCGTGGTCGACCAGACGGCATCGTCGGCAGGCGACTTCAGAACGGTACGCGGTCGGGAAGGACGGATTGGCCGCCGCGCTCGGCACGTCGGCGCAGGGGCTCGAGGCCGCTGTCGCCGCCATCCGACAGCAACTGGCGCAGCGTATGCCGGTACAACCTGGCGACCGGCCGACGATCCGCGAGCGGTATCGACAGCAAGCGCCGGATCAGTTGCGCGCGACCCTCGAAGCCGCCGACCAGATCTGTCGTCATGTGTTCGATCTCCTGGGATCGGGCCCTGTCGCCCTCGGAGATCGGATCGATTGGCATCGCGATTTCAAGAGCGGCTTTCGCTGGGATCCGACGGCTCCTTTCATGGATATCGCCGAGGGGCGGGGGAATGGCGTCGACATCAAGGTGCCCTGGGAGTTGTCGCGGGGACAGCAGGTTGTCCTGCTGGCGCAGGCTGCGTGGCTGAGCGGAGAGTCGCGCTACGCCCGCGAGTGCGTGGCGCAGATGGCCGATTGGATTGCGGCCAACCCGGCCGGATATGGGGTGAATTGGGCCTGTCCGATGGACGTGGCGATTCGAGCCGTGAACTGGTTGTGGGCCCTCTCGCTCCTCGCACCCTCCTCCGAACTGACCGAGGCGATCCTGGCGGACATCGTCGCCTCTCTCGTTGCGCACGGCCGCTTCCTCACGGACAACCTGGAAGTCCGCGAAGACGGTGTCACCACGAATCACTACCTGGCCGATATCGTGGGGCTGCTCTACTTAGGCCTCTGCTTGAAGGAGGTCGGCGAGGCCGGGCCGTGGCGCACGCTTGCCGTCGGCGAACTCGTTCGCGAAATGGACCGACAGGTCCTGCCCGACGGCGTCCACTACGAATCGAGCCTGTCGTACCATCGGCTGGTCGCGGAAATGTTCCTGTCCTCCGCCCTGCTCTGTCGGCGCCACGGGGTCGTGTTGCCTCCTGCTTTTCACGAACGCCTGAAGAAGATGTGCGAGTTCGTGTGGGTCTATACGAAGCCGAACGGCCTGGCCCCGCAAGTCGGCGATGGGGACAACGGCCGCCTGCATATCCTCTCAGGGTACGGCTGTGGTGATGTGCGTGACCACCGCCATCTGTTGGCCGCCGGAGGCCTGCTCTATGATCGAACCGACTGGATCGCGGCTGCCGGTCCCTGGTGGATCGAAAGCCTCTGGCTTGGCGGCGCAGACCGGCCTCGCCAGGGAGAGGCATCCGTGGACCGGTTGCCGCAGAGCCGGGCGTTCGCGGCCGCCGGCTTCTACATCCTTCGCGATCGCGACGACTACGTCCTGTTCAACTGCAACGCTCCCGGCACCAACGGGGTGGGGACGCATAAACACAATGATCTGCTCTCTGTGGAACTGCAGCTCGGCGGGGAAGATATTCTTGTGGATCCCGGTTGTTTTCTCTATACTTCCGACCCTCAGGCCTACGAGCGCTTCCGTCGCACCGCGCACCACTCGACGGTCATGGTGGATGAGGCGGAGCAGAATCGCGTGATCCCCGGGAAACTCTTTTGCCTCCATCCGGATAGTCGTGTGCAAGTCCTGCAGTGGGACGATGGACCGGCTGTCCAATCGGTTGTAGCCGAACATGACGGGTATGGACGGCTGACCGCTCCGGTCATCCACCGCCGGGACCTCCGTTACGATCGTGATCGTGCGACATGGCTGGTGGTCGATCGGCTGACTGGGTCCTCCGGCGCCTCGCACTCGCATCGGCTGGAATGGACCCTGGTCTTCGCCCCCCACTGCCGTCTCGAGCCCATCGAACAGGGCTGGAGTCTCGTGACCCCACGCGGGCGATTCCGGCTGGACGGGCCGCACCTGCAGGCCGGAGGACAAGACATGCCTATCCGTGCCTCCGTCGAACAGGGGCTGGTGGCTCCGCGCTATGGCGTGACCTTCGAGGCGTCTCTGCTTCGGTGGCAATGGGACGGGCCCCTGCCGGTGGAAGGACGGTTTTCGATTTCCCGGCAGGTGCATGCGCCGAGGTGACGCGCCTCGGCGGGTACGGCAGGATCGTATGAAAGCATTGACCATCTGGTTGACCGGCTTGCCCTGCGCGGGGAAGACGACCCTGGCCAACATGTTGGCGCGACGCCTTTTGGCGCAGGGCCTGACCAATGTGGAGGTCATGGACGGGGATGTGGTCCGTACCCATCTGTCCAAGGGTTTGGGGTTTTCTCGTGCCGATCGCGATACGAACGTACTGCGTATCGGGTGGGTCTGCCAGGTCTTGACGAAGCACGGAGTGTGCAGTATCGTCGCCGCCGTTTCGCCCTTTCGGTCTGCGAGAAACGAGGTGCGGGCGATGGTCGAAAAGGTCGGAGGAGTCGGCTCGTTCGTCGAGGTGTGGGTCCGTTGCGGAGTCGACGAATGTATCCGGCGGGACGTGAAGGGCATGTATGCCAAGGCGCTCCGAGGAGAGATCCAGCAGTTCACCGGCGTGTCGGACCCCTATGAAGAGCCGTTGGCGGCCGAGGTCGTGGTCGACACGAGCGCCGAGCCTCCGGACGCATCCGTCACCCGCATCCTGGAGGTCGTTCACCGTGCCGCGCCATGAGCCGCGTATTGCATGATGCCCCTTCGCCAAGGGCTCGCATGGGGGTGGAGGCGAGCTTTCTGTGGTTTCTGCTGCCGACTCTGCTCCAAACCCTGCTGGGCGTCGGCGTCATGGTTCCCCTCACGACGTATTACCTGGATCCCGCCGATCTGGGAACGGTCGCCATTCTCACGGCCTTCGCCATGCTCGTGACGCCGCTGGCCACCACCGGCGACAATTGGGTGTTATCGAGCCACTGGCATGCTACGTCGGAGGCTGATCGCAAGGAATTGCTCTTCAACCTCTTGCTGGCCAATCTGGGGATGAAGGTCTGTTGGGCGACCCTATTCTGGTTGGCGGCCCCGCTGTTGTTGCCCCGCGTGATTCGCGACTATCGTCCCGAATATCACCATTATTTCGGCCTGGCCCTGCTGGGGTTGGTGGCGGGCACCTTTTGGCCGACGTTGAGCGCGTTGATGGTGATCGAGCGGGCGCCCGTGAGCCACGCGGTGAATGAATCGCTCCAATGGAGTGCCGGCGCGCTTACGACCGTGATCGGCCTGGTGGTGGCGAAGCTCGGCGTGCTGGCCCTGTTCTTGGCCCCGATCGCCGCCGGGCTCATGTCCATGGGGCATGGACTCTGGTACGGTGCGGGCCGCGTGGCCTTCCGACCAAGCAGGCGCTGGGGAAAAGAAATCATGCGGACCGGATTACCGGCGGTTCCCTTCGCCATCATGGACGTGCTGTCGAACAGTCTCGATCGCTTCGTCATCCAACGGTGGTTGGATCTCTCGACCCTGGGGATTTACGCCCATTCGCAAAGTTATCGCGGGATGTTCGTGACCATGACCAAGGCCTATTCGCGCACGATGACCCCGACGTTCCTGGAGCTCTTCGCCCAACCGAAGGCCGAGTCGCCTCAACAGGTTGAACAGGTTGTGTCGCTGTGGTACCTCTGTGTCACGGCGGGCGGGATTGTGGTCACGCTGTTCGCGCCGGAAGTGATCCATCTGCTGACGCACGGAAAGTTCGATCGGGCTGCGGAGTTGGTGCCGATTTGGTTTCTCCTCGTCTTGGCGCATACTGCGGCGATCCCCTATACGCAGTATCTGCTCACGGTACGGCAGAACGTGCTCTTGTCGTGGTCGTCGGTGGGCATGAGTGTGGTGACGATGGTCATGGTCTGCGTGGCCACGTGGCAATTCGGTGTGCTCGGCGCGACCGGCGCCGCTGTGGCGGGCTCGTTCGCGCTGCACGGCATTCGGTTCCTTCTGGCCCGCCGGTTCGGCTGTCCCTATGGGTTGGAGCCGGGGCTGCTCTGGGGGCTGGGAATCGTCCTCGGCGTCTACCTCCTGACGTACTGGGTGGGCGTGCCGTTCACGGCGAAGCTGCTGCTTACGGGGGTGGTTGTGGCCACGGTCTTGGTCAAGGCTGCACCGTTCTGTTCGAACGGAAGGTGGGCGACCCTGTGGCCGACCTCTAAGTAACGCGCGCAGGCGAGGAGCGTGGATTGAGAAGCAATGGAGTGAAAGGAGATGCCGATGGCGAGTGAGCGAGCAGCGGGTGTGGCGCGACAGGACGGCAACGAACCGGGCGCAACGGTCAGCGGCCATTTCGACCATTGCCAAAATTGCAGCCACCGGCCGCTCATTCCCGTCATGGACTTCGGCCATCACCCGCCTTGCGACTCCTTGTTGCGGCCTGAGCAGTTGGCCAAACCAGAGGCCTTCTACCCCCTCCATGTGTTTCGATGTGAACGCTGCGGGTTGGTGCAGATCGACTATGCAGTCGATCCGGCGGAGTTGTTCTACGAAGGGTACCCCTACATGACCGGCATCACCGGCGCGTTGAAGACCAACTTCGACGCCATGGCGGCGAAGGTCATCGAAACGTTGCGGCTCAAGCCGGGCCGTCTCGTGCTGGACATCGGGTCGAACGACGGTACCATCTTGCAGGGGTTCAAAACGAGGGGCATGCGCGTGTTGGGGGTCGAACCGACCGGTATCGCGAAGATCGCCAATTCGAGAGGGATTCCGACCAGACAGGCCTTCTTCAGCGAGGAGGTGGCGAGGGACATTCGACAGGCGGAAGGCCCCGCGTCGCTCATCACCGCGGCCAACGTGTTCGCGCACGTGGCGAATCTGGGGCCCTGCCTGCGCGGCATCCACGCACTGCTCGCCGACGACGGCACCTTCATTTCCGAATCCCACTACCTGCTCGACCTGATCGACACGCTGCAATACGACACGATTTACCACGAGCACCTGCGGTTCTATTCGATCAAGCCCATGCAGGACATGATGAACCGTTTCGGGTTCAGCGTGGTCGATGTCGAACGCATTCCCAACCACGGCGGCTCGATTCGCGTGTATGCCGTGAAGGGGACCGCCGGCAGGCCCAGCGAGCGCATGTGCGACTTGGTGAAACAGGAAGAGGCCTATGGTCTGTACGGCGCTGCACTCTACGAGACCTTCGCCCAGCGGGTCAGGCAGTCGAAGTGGAAACTCATGCGCCTCCTGTCCGACCTGAAGACCAACGGCCATCGTATCGTCGGGATCGGCTCGCCGGGACGGTCGAGCACCGTGATGAACTATTGCGGCATCGGCCCGGACTATTTGGATTACACCGCGGAGCAGGCCACGTCGCTGAAGGTCGGTCTCTTCACGCCGGGCACCCACGTGCCGGTGGTGGACGAACAACGCCTCTTCGACGAACAGCCGGAGTACGCCTTGGTCCTCGCGTGGCATTTGGGTGAGGGGTTGCCCCGCAAGCTCCGCAGCAAGGGGTTGCGGTCGAAATTCATCATGCCGCTGCCGGACCCCGTCGTCCTGGATTGGTAGGGGTGGGTGTCACGCCTCGCATGACGACCGTGACTGTCGGCATTGTCGGGACCGGTTTCGGCGCTCAGGTACATCTGCCGGCCTTTCGCCGGCTGTCCGCGGTCACCGTGGCCGGGATCGCCGGACAGGATCGGGACAAAACGGCTCGCGTGGCGCAGGCCCAGGGCGTTCCCACCGCCTATGGGTCTTGGCAGGCCTTGATCGACGATAAGAAGATCGAGGCCGTGGTGATCGCGGTGCCGCCGCGATTCCACTGCGAGATGGTCCTGCGGGCCTTGGAGGCCGGCAAACATGTCCTCTGTGAGAAGCCATTCGGGGTTGATCCGGTCGAGGCGGCGTCGATGCTGGAGAAGGCGAGGCACAGCGACCTGGTCTGCATGGTGGATTACCAGTTTCGGATGGCGCCGGAACGGATTCGGCTGAAGGAACTGTTGGAAGCGGGGGCGATCGGGCGGGTCCGCAGGGTGACGGTCGAATGGACGGTGCGGGGCCGAGCTGCCGGAAACAGGGCCTGGTCGTGGCAGTTCGATCCCACCGTCGGCGGTGGCGTGCTGTTCGCGTTCGGTTCCCATGTTGTGGACTATCTGCAGTGGTTGATGGGGCCCGCCAAGAGCGTCACCGCGCACCTCAGCACGAGAGGCGGCCCTGCGGTCATGGGGCCGGATGCTCGCCCGGCGGCAGCCGATACGTTGGACGGCATTCTTCTGTTGCAGGACGACATTCCCGCGTCGATCACGATTTCCAATGCCACCCCCGGCGGGCGCGGCCATTGGCTGACGGTCTACGGAGAACGGGGCGCGTTGGTCGTCGGGAACCCGAATCAGGCCGACGCCGTAATCGGGACCTGTTTGTATGAGTCGGATCCGACGACCGGGGTCCTGCGGGAAGTGCCGGTGTCCGCTCCGTCGACCGACGGTCTGTCCGACGGACGGACGTTGTTGGTCGGCCGGCTTGCCGAGACCTTTGCCTCGGCCATTCGTGCGGGCACGCCGACGGCGCCCTCGTTCGAGGACGGGTGGCGCGCGCAGGTCGTCATGCAGGCCATGCGGGAGGCGCACGAACGACGACGGTGGATGCCGGTGGACATGCCGGGGGGGCGTGGTCGATCCTGGAGCCATGTCCGTCGAACACCATGAAGATTTTTCTCCTGTTGTCCAACGCTCCCGATCCCGCAGGCGAGGCGATCGAAGTGGTGGGGCAGGAGGTCGTCGAAAAGGCGCAGCAGCTCGGACATCGAGTCTTCGTGCAGGTCATTCTGCGTGACCCACGGAACAGTCGCGCAGCCGAACAGACAGAACGGGCCCTGGCTCGGTTGCAGTTGCCTGAGGTGACGGTCTGCCCCACGCTGTATGTGGCCGATGTCGCGGAGCCGGCCCAGGCGCAGAACCTGGTGGCGCGGATCCTTCGCGTGTCGGCTGCCTTGAGCCTGCGCCGGCTCTTCCCGGCGTCGGGGCTCGGACCGACGGTCGAGCGGCGGGTCCGGGAGGCGGGCGCGGAGGCGATTCTGAGTATTTGGAGCTGGGAAGCCTTGGCCGCCAGTTATCACATCGCAGGAGTTCCGAAGTTCGTGTACTACGGCAACCCCGACCATCTGCCGCCCCAGGCGCGGCTCAGGAATCCGGAGCTGTTCGGCATCCCGACCGCGTCCTGGCGTGATCGTCTCTGGTGGCGATGGGAGTGGGTGCGGAACGAACGGCGTAAGCAGCTCAACATCCGGATGATGCATGCCTGTGAAGTGACGGCTAACAATTCGGTGTTGGATGCGGAGTTCTATCGCGCCCACGGCCATGCGCGGTCGATCTATCTCCAGAACATGTGGCCGCCGGTCAAAGCGTCCACGCCGCCGGTGTCGGTGCAGGATCAACCCGGACCGGTGAAGATCATCGGCAGCGTAGGCAACTTGGGCGCGACCGGCAACACCTTTGCGTTGGCGTATCTAGGGAGGGAGCTGTTGCCGCGGTTGTTCGAACGTTTCAGAGATCGCCCTGTGGAAATTCACCTGTTGGGGAAGGGCACGTTGTCGCCTGCCGCGGCAGCGTCCCTCGGGGATGCCCGAGTGAAAATTCGTGGCTGGGTGGATGACATCCATGAAGAGTTCCGTTCCGCCGCGATGTTTCTCGTGTTGACGAACGTGAACCCCGACTTCCTTGTCGGCAATACCAGAATTTTGCTCGCCTGGGCGTTGGGGACCTGCGTCGTCATGCATGAGAACAGCCGGTTGGCGATGCCGGAGATTCAGCATGGAGTCAATGCCTTGTTGGGCCGCACGCCCGACGAGTTGGCGGACCTGATTGTCGCCGCGTCGGACGATCACGCGCTCAGGCAGCGGATCGGCGAAGGAGGCCGGCAGACCTTCGAGACCTACTACCGATCGGACATCGTCGTGCCGACCATGATGCGGTTGGTTCAGGAGATGGTGGATCGTCATCGAGCGGGGCAGGGTGCGTCGGCCTGAGCGGTGACGCGGGAGACCTGACTCGGATTGCAGAAGAAAGAGGAGACTGTGAAAAACGCCATTGTCGCTCGCATCGGAGAAGGGCTTGCCACGTTGTTGCCGGATGTCGTCTGCACCGCGTTTGCGAGGCAATTGGCCGAGCGGAATCCGCAACTGTTGTTGGAGGCGCTCGGGCCCAAGCTGAACCGCACGCCGTCGCTGGATACCATGCCGTTCGACTTGGCGCCGACGGCGCCGCTTCAGTTCGAAGACCTGGCCGGACTGTTCGCCAGCACCTCGCTGGACCACGGCGTCATCGCCATGACGGTGAGGCAAACGGCCTACCTCTTCGGGTTGGTTCGACGCATGAAGCCTCGTAAGGTGATCGAGATTGGGCGCTACAAGGGCGGATCGACCGTCACGATTGCGGCCGCTATGGCGGGGCAGGGCGAGTTTTGGTCGATCGACATCGGGGAGAAGGAAGCGCGCCTGCATCAACGAGCCGCCGCGCGTACGTTCGACGACGAGATCCGCGACATCTGCAACCGGTTCGGCCTGCGGGTCACCCTGCTGGTGGGAGACTCGCGCGCGATTCAAGTCGAGACGGGCGAAGTCGATCTGGTCTTCATCGACGGAGACCACAGTTACGAAGGGGTGCGGAACGATTTCGAACGGTTCGGCACACGTGTGCGGGTCGGGGGAGCTGTGTTGTTCGACGATGCCTGCGACGAAGCCATGTTCCACACCCATTCGGAATCCGTCGGCAAGTTGCTCACGGAAATCGTGGCGGCAGGATCGTTCCGGTTGGTCAAGTCGGTGAATCGTCTCGCCCACATCGAGCGAATCCGGTAGGAGGCATCGTGTTGGTCGGCATCTTCGGCGCAGGTCGAAACGGATCCTCGCTCCTCATGCGGCTGTTGGACGGCAGTCCGGGCTTGTGGATTTACCCGATCGAGCTCAACTACCTGCGCGGGTTTGCGCCCCGTTCGTTGAAGGGCCTGGTGAAGCAGGCCCTGGCTGCCTGCAGCGCGATGGTGCCCGGCCAAGTCGGAGGGACACTCGAAAGCCGGCAGCGACAGTTGATGAGGGGCTGGGCGACGGAACAGATGCAGGAGTTGAAGGCGACCTATCTCGACAAACTCGTCGACCCCATCGTGCCGATCGGTGATCCGATCGAGACGGTCATGCGCCGCACGCACGGCGACCTCGTGGGTGATCTCGCAGGGTACCTGGAAGCCGTCCGCTCCTGTTACGACCAACGGCGGTTGCCCTCGGCCCCGATGCCCATGTTCAAGTCGATCGAGGTCTCGGATCTGCCGCGGTATCACCGGCTCTTTCCGGACATGAAGTTCATCCACATCATGCGGCATCCCTACTCCAACTACAGCTCGCTCAAACGCACCGACATGGTGTTGAAGCAGAAACCCTTTTGGTTTCAAGGCGGCGACATCCTGAGGCTGCAGCTGGAGTCCCGTTGGATTCCCCATGCGGAGTTCACCCTGGAGGGATTGAAGCGCGAACCCTCCAAGCACTACTTGGTCCGGTACGAAGATTTGTGCGATGCGCCGACCGATACGGTGAACGGTATCTGTGCCTGGCTGGGTGTGCCGCCCCCTGAGGAGCCGACGGTGCAAACCGTGTTGGGAGGTCGGCATACGAAGTCCTTGCCGATCAATTCGAGTCTCAAAGGTGTGGAGACGCCGGCCCAGGTCGTGTCGGACATGGCGAAGACCTATGGGTACGACGACATCCTGACCGAGCGGGAACGGGCCTTGATCCTGCTGCGTACCTATCGACTCGGCCGTCGATTAGGCTATTTTTCCGAGGAGGAGGGCACGCAGGTGCCGGCGAAGTTTCCGTTGTTCCTCCAGTGGCTGGCCCCGGATCAATGGGAATACATGAACGCGTCCTCGCGTCTCCGGTTGGCGCGCGCGCTGATCCAGCGCCGGCTCTACCTCTGCCGGGTGCTGCTCTCGCCGCTCGGGTAGCGGCCGGTCGCGTCGGGATGGTCGGGCAGCATGAAGTTTTCCTCACGTGACAAGACGATGTTTCAAACGGTCTTTGCACCGACGCCGGCGGAGGCCTGCACGTTGCTCGACTATGTGCGGTTCCTGTGGGAGGAACGGATCGGCGAACGTATCGCGAACGATCCGCTCTACCGGCCGTCGGATCTGTGGAGGCAGTGGGCCGCGCAGACCTTCACCGGATTTTCGTTGGAGAAGCTGCTGCTGCAGGGTGGCCATGCCTTTCCCGCCTCGATGGAGGTGGCGGCTGGTCCCATGGCACCGCAGCCGCGGTGGCGGCGCGCGTTGGGTGCCTTGTTGGGGGGGAAGGAAGCCGAGCGCATCCGGCAGGGGCGCGAGGTGGGACCTCTTCAGGCCTGGTTCCGGCGGTTCTATCCCCAGGTGGGGATCTGCCCCGAACATGCGCATTGGTATGCCTGGCACCCCAATCCCTATTTCCGCTGCCTGGAGGCCTATGTCCTGCGGGAGAAACGGCCGCTGCCGGCCACGATGTTGGAAGTCGGCGCCGGGGCCTGCGTGAACGTGGCGTTTTACCGCAGCCTGAATCCGGCCTTGCGCGCGACCGTCGTCGATCTGCCGGAAACGATGCTGTTCGGCTACTGTTTCTTGAAGAGCGTGTTTCCCGACCTCCGCGTGACCTTGCCTCATCAGGTCGAATCGAACCAGACGGGCGCCGAGGCGGAGGTCCGGTTCCTGCTGCCGACCCAGGTTGAGACTGTCCCCAGCGAGAGCATGGATTTCTGTTTCAACATGTCTTCGTTTCAGGAAATGACTATCGACAGCGTCAACCATTACCTTCGGTTCTTGGCACGGGTGCTCAAGCCGGGCGGAACGCTCCTGTCCGTCAACCTGGAGACCTCGCGGTACCTGGCAGGGAACGCATTGAAGAATTATGACTTTGCCCTGTACCATGCGGCACCTCGACTCAAGCCGGCTCCCTTCGGCACGGACTTGATCGACCATGTGCCCGGGATGAACATTGTGCATGCCGAGGTGACCAAAGGGGGCGGGCCTCAAGGTGTTGCGGAGGCCTGATGCGGGTCTTGGCCGTCATCCCGGCGCGAGGCGGGTCGAAATCGATCCCGCTGAAAAACATTCGGCCGCTCCAGGGCCTGCCCCTGTTGGCCTATACGATCAAGGCCGCCAAGGCCTGTTCCAGGCTCGACCGGTGCGTGGTGTCGACCGACCATCCGGAGATCGCGACGGTGGCCAAGGACTATGGCGCCGAGGTTATCGAGCGGCCGGCCGATTTGGCGACCGATCAGGCGCCGACTGAGTGGGCGCTGCTGCAGGTCGTGGAGGTCTTGGGGCGCGAGGGCTATCGGCCCGACTATGTGGTGACCCTGGAGCCGACCTCGCCGCTACGTACGGCTGGGCTGATCGATCGCTGCATCGACACCGCGATCGCGCATCCGGAGGTCGATTGCGTGATGACGGTCACCGAGACCAGGAAATGTTACGGACGCCTGGAAAACGGGCGGTTCGAATACCTGTTTCCCAACCAGCCCCGGCGTAGACAGGAACGCCGGCCCTTGTACGAAGAGAGCAGTACGGTGTATGTGACGAAGACCGAGGTGCTGGAGCGAGACCGGTCGGTCCTGGGGCGCACGCGTCAGGGGCTCGTGGTGGATGATCCTCGCGAGGCGATCGACATCAACGAACCATTGGATTTCATCGTGGCGGAGGCGGTGCTGGCCCAACGCCTTCTGGAGGAGCAACATGGCTGAGATCGCATCGATTCCCATCGGGCCCTATCGCATCGGACCGGAGCATCCGCCCCTGGTCATCGCCGAAGCGGCGGTCAACCATCAGGGCGACTTCGAGACGGCCAAGCGTATGGTCTACATCGCCCACGCGATGGGGGCACATATCATCAAGTTCCAGATCCACGTGCTAGACAACGAGATGCTGCGGGAGACACCGCAATCGGCCAACTTTGCCGAGCCGTTGTACGTGACGTTGGACAAGACGAACCTCACCGTCGACCAACATCGGGAGCTGAAGCGGCTCTGTGAATCGTTAGGCATTCTGTACCTGTGCACGCCCTTCAGCCGAGTGGGAGCCGATATCCTGGAAGATTTGGGGGTAGCGGCCTACAAGACCGGATCGGGAGAATTGACCAACCTGCCGCTCATCGAACATATCGGGCGGAAGGGCAAACCGATGATCGTGTCGACCGGCATGTGCACCATCGACGAGGTGGGCGAAACAGTCGCGTTGCTGCGGCAACTGAAGACGCCCTTCGCGCTGACCCATTGCGTCTCCGCCTATCCGACGCCCTATGACCGAGTGAACCTGGGCATGATTGCCCGGTATCGTGACCTGTTCCACGTGCCGGTCGGCCTGTCCGACCATTCGCGGGGCATCTATACGGGCATCGGCGCCGCCGCACTGGGGGCCTGCGTGATCGAAAAACATTTCACGCTCGACCGCCAGCAGCCGGGCCCGGACCATCCGGTGTCCATCGAGCCGGACGAACTCAGCGACCTGGTGAAAGGTGTGGATGCGGTGTTTCGCGCGCGCGGCGCGGAGCGGGAGATCTTCCCGGAGGAGCGCGAGATCGTGGCCTGGGCGCGCGAGAGCGTCGTGTCGGAGGTGCCCATCGCGCGCGGCAGCGTCATCACGAAGGACATGGTGTGGGTCAAGCGTCCGAGCCCCGGTCCCGGGGCGGTGGCGGCCAAAGATTTGGGGAAGGTCATCGGCAAGGTCGCGCAAGTCGATATTCCGAAGGACAGCCAGATCCGATGGGAGCAGCTGAACGCATGAAGCGCAAGATCGCGGTCGTGTCCGAAGCCAGGGCCACCTACGGCTACATCAAGCGCGTGATGCATCTGGTCGAAGCGTCCGATCGGCTGGAGTTGCAGCTCATCGTCACCGGCATGCACCTCTTGAAGGAGTACGGGGCCTCGATCAACGAAATCCTGCGGGATGGGTTCGTGCCGGCGGCCTGGGTGGATATGTACCTGGGCGGGGATACGCCGACGGCCTGGGCCAAGTCGCTCGGTGTGGAGATGCAGGGGTTGGCGCAGGTCTATGACATGCTGAAGCCCGATCTCCTGCTCGTGGCCGGCGATCGAGCGGAAATCCTCGCGGCCACCGTGACGGCGGCCTATATGAACATTCCCGTCGCCCACATCCAGTCCGGCGACCTGTCCGGCCACATCGACGGGTCGGCCCGGCACGCCATTACGAAGCTTGCGCATGTCCACCTGCCAGCCTGCGAAGATTCCGCCGAGCGGGTGCGGAAAATGGGCGAAGAAGTCTGGCGCATCTTCAACGTGGGGGCGCCGCAGCTGGACGATGTGGTGCAGGGCAAGAAGTTGTCGCGCGCGGAGTTGGCCAGGATCTTCGGGGTGGACTTCGACCAGCCGGTCCTGTTGGTGATTCAGCATGCGGTGTTGGCGGAAGTGCACCTGGCGAGGAAGCAGATGGAAGAAACCTTGGCCGCCGTGAAAGACAGCGGGCACCAGGCGCTGGTGATCTATCCTAACGTAGATGCGGCGGGGCAGGAGATCATCGCGGTCATCCGCCAATATGAACAGGTGCCCACGATCAAGACCTTCAAGAACCTGGAGCGCGAGGTATTTCTCAGCCTCCTGTCCGCCGTGTCGGTCTTGATCGGCAACTCCAGCGTCGGCATTCTGGAAGCGCCGTCGTTCAAATTGCCGGCCTTGGACATCGGCAGCCGCCAGACCGGCCGCATGCGGGCCTGCAATGTCATTACCGTGCCGGAGTTCGATCGCCGCCTGATCGGTCAGGCCATCGAGCGGGCGCTCTACGACGAGGGGTTCCGGGCCGCTGTACAGACCTGCGAGAATCCCTACGGCGACGGCCACAGTTCGGAGCGGATCTGCCGGATCTTGGAAGAGGTGGACCTGGGCCGGTTGCTGAACAAACAGATGACCTATTAGAGGCGACGCGAGTATGAATGCTCCAGTCTTGGTGACCGGGGGAGCCGGCTGCATCGGAATTCAAGTTTGTCGTGAACTGGATCGGCGGGGGATCGAGGTGCATCTGCTGGATCTGGGCGAGCAGATCGCGCGGGTCAAGCAGGCGCTGCCGCCGAAGGTCAAGGTCTTTTACGGGTCGATCCTGGACGTGTCGTCGATTCGCGAGGCGATGCAGGGCTGCGGGGCGGTGATCCACCTTGCGGCGTTGCTCGGCGTGCGGCGCACCGAGGTCAATCGCCTTCGCTGCCTCGAAATCAACGTAGAGGGCACGAAGCGGGTGCTCGATTGCGCGATTCAACACCGCATCCGGCGCCTCGTCTTCGCCTCCTCCTCGGAAGTGTACGGGGAACCGTTGGAGAACCCCATCACCGAAGAGACCATCACGCAGGGTAAGACGGTCTATGCCGTGAGCAAACTCGCCGGCGAGGAACTTTGCATCGGGTATGCGCAGCGTTATCCCGAATTCGAGCACGTGATCCTGCGGTTCTTCAACGCCTACGGCCCCTACCAGGCGGCGCAGTTCGTGCTGCCCAAGTTCATCCAGAACGCCATGACGGGCAGGCCGATCGTGATCAACGGCAGCGGCGACCAAATCCGCTCCTACTGCTATAGCGAGGATACGGGGCGCGGCGTGGTGGAGGCCTTGCTGCGGCCGGAGGCGCGCGGAGAGATCATCAATCTGGGCAACAGCGACCGTCCCATCTCGCTCACGGAGTTGGCGGACATCGTGGTCGAGGCCAGCGGCAACCCCTCGGTGACGATCAAGTACGCCGAAGATTTTCAAGGTACCGATCGCCATGCGAGCCGTGAAATCCACCGGCGCTACTGTTCCGGCGACAAGGCAAAGCGCCTGCTGGGGTTCGAATCCCGCGTCCCGCTGGAAGCGGGGATCCGTCGGATCATCGAGATGAACAGTATCTTCGAAAAGTGGGAAAGCACCGAGTTGCCGTACTTGATCGACGAAATGACCTGAGAAGGGATATCCGCGCGTCCGCCTGCCTGCATGACCCACGGGAACTGGAAAACGACCGCCAAACGCCTTCTCTCACGCACCGGCCTGCTGCCCGCCGCGCGTGAGCTTCGTTATCAAACTCGACGAGCGACCGATTCCACCTTTCGCGCGCACGAACAACAGGTGGAGCAGGAATTCCGCCGATTCGCAGACCAGTATGGAGCGGCGTTCCGTCAGGTCGCGCCTGCCCAGCAGGAGGGGCGGCGAGTCCTGATCGTCAGTTCGGGCTCGCTGGGGCAGTTGGTGGAGATCGCCCTTGTCACGGCCTTTCGCGCGGCAGGGTATCGGCCGATGATCCTAGGCGATTACGACCGATGGATGGAGGCGTACTACCGCGAGGTGGGCGTGCCGGATCAACGGTATTGGGATGAGTGGTTCAAGCCGGTGCCGCAGGCGGAGGCGGCAGCCCTCCTGGGAACGATCGGGTCGTTTGAACAATTGATCAAGCTCGAATATGCCGGGACGCGAGTCGGGAAATATGCGGCCTCGACCGCTCTGCGCCATCTGCGGGTCGGACGAATCGACCTGGCGGACCGAGGCATCAAGGACGCGCTGTTGCCGTTTCTGCACCGCGCCATGTGTGATGCAGAGACCGCGCGAGCGATCGTGGAGGAGCTGCGGCCGCACCTCGTCCTGTCAGTCGATTTGGGTTATTCACCGCGCGGGCAACTCTTCGATGTCTGTCTGGCGGCCGGCATCGATACGATCACCTGGAACGCCGCCCATCGCAACAACACCCTGATGCTGAAACGGTACAACCGCGTCAATCGCGACGTCCATCCCGCGTCGCTCTCGGCGCACACCTGGCGGACCCTGACGGCGAGGCCCTGGACCGATCAGGAGCGTGAGCGACTCCGTCAGGAACTGATCGGCAGTTACCAAAGCGGTGAGTGGTACAGCGAGGTCGGGACGCAGTTCCGTACGTCGCTGCGGGAAGCGGAGGAGGTGCGCCGGACGTTGGACCTCGATCCGGGCAAGAAGACTGTCGTGGTCTTTCCGCACATCTTCTGGGACGGCACCTTTTTTTACGGCACCGATCTCTTCGAAAGTTACGAGGAGTGGTTCGTGGAAACGATGCGCGTCGCCTACGCCAATTCCCGCGTCAATTGGGTGGTGAAGATCCATCCCGCCAACCTCGTGAAGAATATCCGTGACGGGATCGGGTCCGAGCCGTCTGAACTCGCAGCGCTTCGCAGCCTCGGTCAAAACCTTCCCTCACAGGTGCGGCTCGTCCCGCCGGACAGTCCGATCAGCACGCTCTCCCTCTATGCCATTATGGATTGTTGTGTGACGGTACGGGGTACCGTCGGAATCGAGGCGGCCAGCTTCGGCATTCCGGTGCTGACGGCGGGCACGGGACGATACGACCGGCTGGGCTTCACGATCGATTCCGCCTCCAGGGCGCAGTATCTCGACCGGCTGGCCCACATCGACAGCCTGCCTCCGATGACGGGCGAGCAGCGGCGGCTAGCAGAGCAGTTTGCCTACGGGATCTTCGTGCTCCGGCCCCTCACGCTCAGGACGGTCGCATTGGAATATCAACGTGACGCCAAGGCGAGTTTGCGGACCATGGTGCGGGTCCCGACGAGCAGCGCCGTGCGCGAGGCGCCCGATCTCCGAGCCCTGGCCGAGTGGGTCCGCAGTGGAGAGGAAGATTTCATCGCGCCGCATGTCTAGCACCATTCCATCGTTCGACTCGACGCATCGTGTCGGGAGGCTCCTGCCTTGTGCGGCATAGCGGGCATGGTCGGCCCCGGCGCCTCGGAGGCCGTCCGTCGCATGACCGGCTCGTTGGTGCATCGCGGGCCGGACGACGGCGGCCATTACGACGCTCCTGCAGCCCGCCTCTGTTTGGGCATGCGGCGGCTGAGCATCCTGGATTTAGCCCACGGCCACCAACCGATGGCCAATCAAGACGAGTCGGTCTGGATCGTCTACAACGGTGAGGTCTTCAATTCGCCGGAGTTGCGTGGGCGCTTGGAGCGCGACGGCCGCCGCTTCGCGACCGCGAACTCCGACACGGAAACGCTGCTGCATCTGTACGACGAGAAGCAGGAAGCCATGCTGGCGGAGCTCAACGGCATGTTCGCCTTCGTCCTGCACGACAAGCGGCGCCGGCTGTTGTTCGGCGCGCGCGATCGCCTCGGCATCAAACCGTTGTACTATGCGCTCACACCGAGCGGATTCGCCTTCGCGTCGGAACTGAAGGGCCTGCTCACCGCGCCCGGCATACGGCGCGAATTGAACCGCGATAGCCTGTCCCATTACGTCACGCTGCGGTTCGTGCCGGGCACGGCATCCATAGTCCGAGGGGTCGCTCGCCTCGCGCCAGGTTATTGGTTTCGGTACGACCTGACCAGCGGCGCGTTCGAAACACAGTGTTACTGGCGGCCGTCCTTTGCGCCTCAGGAGGGACGCTCCGTCCAGGAATGGAGCGAACAGGTCCGCACCGACCTCCGAGCCGCCGTACGTCGCTGGAGCCTGAGCGATGTGGCGATCGGTTGCTCGCTGTCGGGCGGACTCGATTCGTCGAGCATCGTCGGGCTGCTGGCCGACAGCGGCCACCGCCGGCTCAAGACCTATTCGCTGGGGTTCGTCGGAGAGGGGGCGGCGGCGCTGGATGAATTGCCCTTGGCGCGCCAGGTGGCGGAGCGTTGGGGGACGGATCACCATGAGTTGATCCTGCGCCCCGAGGATCTGCTGCGAGACCTTCTCAAGATGGTCTGGGCCTTGGATGAACCCTACGGCGGCGGGCTCCCCTCCTGGTACGTATTCCAGTTCATGCAACAGGACGTCAAGGTTGGAATGACGGGGAGCGGCGGTGATGAGCTGTTCGGCGACTACGGGCGGTATATTGCCTTGGAACGACGCCTGGGAGAGGGACGGGACACATCCTGCCCTTCCTGGATGGAGCGTGGCTGGCCGCTGGTGGCGTCGTTCGTGGATCGACTTCCGCATGGGCTCGGCGGTCTCCGGCGCAAGGATCGCTGGCGCCACTATCCGCTGGTGCGCCGTGACCCGTTCGGCTGGGACTACGTGCAGGCGTTTTATTATTGTTCTGAACCTATGAAGAGCCGTGATGTGCTCTTGCCGGCGGAGGACGGACGGCCGATCGCCGATACCGTAGAGTGTCTGCGGACTTACTACCAAGAGTCCGGCAGCGCGGAGCCGCGAGACGCCTTGACGTACGTCGCCCTGCGTACGCAACTGCCCGAAGAATTCCTGTTCATGACCGATCGGTTTTCCATGGCCCACTCGTTGGAGGCGCGGGTTCCCTTTCTCGATCACCTGTTCGTGGAATCCGTCCTGCGGATTCCGGCGCACATCCGCACGAAACCGGAGGATCCGAAGTATCTACTGCGGCAGGCCCTGCGCGATTTGTTGCCCGATGACCTGGTGCATGCGCCGAAGCGTGGGTTCGTGATTCCGACGGCGCAATGGCTGCGTGGGCCGCTTCGTCCGCTTGCCGAGCGGATGTTGAATCCGGCGCGACTGGCCGAGCAAGGGCTGTTCCGTCCGGAGTTCCACGCGCGATTCGTCCGTCCCCATGTCGAGGGACAAGCGGACTATCACCCGCAAGTCTGGACCGCCCTCATGTTTCAGCTGTGGCACAGCCTCTATGTCGAACAGCAGCTAACGGAGGCTCCCAGCATGACCTGGCAGGATCTCTGCGCCTAGGGCTTGCGTGGATCTCGGACGATGAATATTCTGCATCTCAGCACGGAATATAATCAGGGCGGCTCCGGTCGAGCGGCCTATCGCATCCACGCGAGCCTTCGGCGGCGGGGGCACACGTCCCATATGTTGGTGTCCGGCCTGGTGCACGGTGCTCCCGAAGCAGGACCGATCTGGGGGACCATGCCTTGGCGGGCGGCGGATTGGCTGGCCCGGCGGGCGACCGATGCTTTGAGCCTGCAATACCTGTTTTTACCTTCCTCCTGGCGGCTGCTGCGGCATCCCTGGTTCCGGGAGGCGGACTTGGTGCAGCTGTACAATACCCACGGCGGGTACCTGAGCCATGCGGTGTTCGGTGTGGCGAGTCGCAAGAAGCCGTTCGTGTGGCGCCTTTCCGACATGTGGCCCTTCACCGGCCATTGCTGTTATGCCTATGACTGCGATCGTTGGAAGACCGGTTGCGGCGCTTGCCCGCTGTTGCAGGATGAGCCGGCCTTGCGAACGGACCGCACGGCGTTGTTGTGGCGGATCAAGCAGCGCATCTACGCCGACGCGAAGGTCACGCTGGTGGCGCCGTCGCGGTGGATCGCGGGCTTGGCCCGCCACAGTCCTCTCGTGGGCCATTGGCCGTTGGAGGTGATTCCCAACGGTCTGGACCTGTCGGTGTTTCGGCCGATCCGCCGGACCGCCGCCCGTGAGGTGTTGGGGCTGCCGCAGGATGAGTCGGTGGTCCTGTTCAGCTCCGTGGAGACCCAGGCTCACCGCAAAGGCGGCACCTTCGTAGCTGAGGCTGTGAAGCGGCTCAAGGGCCGGACGCGCCGCCCCTTTCGCCTCCTGGTCGTCGGGCAACGGGCGCGGGATTGGGAGCAGGCCATGCCTGTCCCGGTGACGGCGATCGACTTGGTGAAGGACGATCATCTCTTGGCCCTGCTCTATTCGGCGGCGGATGTCTTCGTGCATCCGGCTTTGGCGGATAACCTGCCTAACGGGGTGCTGGAGAGCCTTGCCTGTGGGACGCCGGTGGTTGCGTTTGAGGTGGGCGGGGTGGGCGAGGCCGTGCGCCCGATGGAGACCGGGTATCTCGCGCGCCACAAGGATGCGGATGACCTGGCGGAAGGAATGCGATCGCTGTTGGACGACGACGATCTCCGACACCGCCTCAGCCGGCGATGCCGGGAAATTGCGGAAACCGAATACGACATGGAGCTGCAGACAACGCGGTTCGAACAACTCTATCAAGCGGTGGCCTGTGGTCGGTAGGTCACCCGAACCGTTTCCTGAAACGCCCTACGGGATCGTCAAGCGGCTCCGGACTATCGAAGCTTGGACGGACCGGGTCGTGGCGCGCCTGAGGCAGACCTCGCTCTCCATCTTGGATTACGGCTGCGGCACCGGCGACCATGTGACCCATCCGCTGGCCTGTCGATCGCACCGGGTGCTGGGGGTGGATTGCCATGAGGCGTCCATCCGGCAGGCAAGCCGCACCTATCCATTGCCCAATCTGTCTTTCCGTCGGGCGGACATCGGGGACCTGGTTCGAGAAGCGATGACGTTCGACCTGATCGTCTGCTCAGAGGTCTTGGAACACCTGCATGACCCGCGGGAGTTTCTGCAAGCGGTCCGGCGTCTGCTCCGTCCCGGCGGCGGGCTCATCATTACCACGCCCAACGGGTACGGATCGTTCGAATGGTTGATGAGCCTCCAGAAGGGCTTGAATCGCATCGGGCTGCACGGACTCCTGCGTCGGGCTGCCAGCCCGCTGTTGGGTGCGAAGACCAACGGCCAGGCGCGACCGGATTCCACAGGAAGCGTCACTGCGGATCCGTCCATCGGGTATTTGAACATGGATTCCACGCACGTGCAGTTTTTTCGACTTGGTCGCTTGGAAACGATCTTTGCCGAGAGCGGATTTCGGATTCTGGATCGGCGGGCCCGCACGCTGTGCTGCGGTCCTTACGTGGATCTGCTCTTTCGCGCGCTGCCGTTCGAGCAGGCGCTGTACCGAATGAACAATCGCCTGGCTGATCTGCTGCCTTTCGCGTGGGCGGCTGATTGGATGTTTTTCCTGGAAGCCGGTGTCGAATGAGCGAGGAATTTCCGCGGGTGCTGGTCGTCACGGCCAATAACTTCAACCTCATTACCGGCGGAGGGATTACCCTCACCAATCTGTTCCGTGGTTGGCCGTCAGACCATCTGGCGAACGTGCATGAGGATGCCCTGCCCGAGGACCGGACTGTCTGCCAGAGATGTTATCGGCTGACCCACGAGGAGATTCGCTGGGTCGGGCCGTTCTCGCTCGTGCAGGGGTGGTACGGGCAAAAAAAACAACAGGGCCTCGCGATGGGGGCTACGGAGGGGGCTTCGTCTGCCGGAGGCTGGCTCAGCGTAGTGAAGCGGCTGTTGGGTGATGGGGCGCCGAAACGGGCCCAGCTGACGCCGCAGCTCATCGAATGGGTGGAGCGGTTTCAGCCGACGGTGCTCTATGGGTTTCTCGGTTCGCTGGAGCAAATCACCCTCCTACGGTCCCTGGCCGCTCGTTTCCATGTGCCGACCGTCGTGCACATGATGGACGACTGGCCGGCGGTCCTGCATCGCCGAGGCCTCCTGGGGCCGATCGTCGGTCCGATGGTTCGGCGTGAACTCGCCGGGGCGTTGCGGGAAGCGCGCGTCCGCCTGGCCATCTGCGAGGAGATGTGCGAGGAGTATCGCCGCCGGTACGGATACGAGTTCACCGCCTTTCAGAACGCCCTCGACCCGGCTCAGTGGCTGCCGCATGCGCGCACCGACTGGGGCGCCGGCAGGCCGTTCGTGGTCCGCTATGTCGGTTCGATCCTGCCGGACGGCCAGAAGGACAGCTTGAAGGACATCGCCCAGGCGGTAGTTGGGCTCTGGAAGTCCGGACGGAGAGTTCAGTTGCGGGTCCATGCGCCGAAGGCCGATGCGGATTATTTGCGCGCGCTGGCGGCGCCGTCGGAGGCCCTGCTGATCGAGGGCCCGCCTGACCCGGCCCTCGTGCCGCGTATGTTGGCCGAGGCCGATCTGTTGCTGTTGCCGTACAACTTCGACGAGCGGAGCGCTCGCTACATCCGGTTTTCGCTGCCGACGAAGGCGCCGGCCTACATGATGTCCGCCACACCGGTTTTAGTGTATGCTCCCGCCGACGTCGCGACCGCGCGTTATGCGGATCGAGAGGGCTGGGGGTATGTGCTGTCGTCCCAGGGGGAAGAAGCAGTACAGGCGGCGTTGACGCTCCTGATGGAGGATGTCGCGCTTCGTGAGCGGTTGGGGCGCAGGGCCCAGACGGTCGCGCTGGTTCGGCATGATGCAGCCCAGGTGCGTCACGCCTTTTGGGAAAGTCTGCGGGCCGCCGCTCGGTCCTCATAGACGAATCGGGAGATGGGAGAGGAGCTGCGAGCAGTCGTCGGCATGGCGACGACGAGCACCAGGGAGAGGAGATCCGCGGGCATGCACAAGGGGCAGGGGGTTTCGGCGGAGACCTCACCGAACGAAGACGTGCGGCAATATTGGGATCAGGAAGCCTGCGGCACCTACGAGTCCGTCGTGGGCGACCTGCCGGAGCTGAGTCCTGAATGGTTTGCGCGCGTGGAGCAGCACCGCTACGCTATGGAACCCTTTATCCATACGATTGCCGATTTCCCGGCCCATCGCGGCAAGCAGCTGTTGGAGGTCGGGGTCGGAGCCGGGACCGACCATCTGCAATGGGCCCGTGCGGGAGCCGTCTGCCACGGAGTGGATTTGACCCAACGGGCGATCGAGACGACGCGCGCGCACTTGGCCTTGCACGGGTTGCGTTCCGATCTTCGCCGCATGGACGCCGAAACGTTGCCGTTTCCCGACGGCTCGTTCGACGTGGTCTATTCCTGGGGCGTCATTCACCATTCGGCGCATCCCGAGCGGATCGTGCGTGAAATCAGACGGGTGCTCAAGCCGAACGGCCTCTTCATCGGCATGCTCTACGCCCGGCGCTCCTTGGTGGTCTTCAAGCTGTGGGTGAAACATGCCCTCTTGAAGGGACGGCCCTGGCGTTCCTGGTCGGACCTGCTGGCGCACCATATGGAAAGTCCGGGGACCAAGGCCTATACGATTCCGGAACTGCAGGCCCTGTGGTCGGAATTTTCCTCGTGCGACACCACGCAGTTGCTCACGCCGTACGACTACAACTGGTTTCCACGCTGGATGCACCGGTGGTTCCCGACGAGTTGGGGCTGGTTCATCGCAGTGCGGGCAAGACGATAACATCGATCCCGACCACCGACGTCCGGCCCCAGACAGGAAGCGAATGAAGCGACGACGGCTGCTCATGGCCAGCGCCAACTATTGGCGGTCTCCCTTTCAGGTCGGAAGCCACCACTTGGCGCGCGGGTTTGCGCGGGCCGGGTGGGAGGTCGGATTCGTGTCGGATCCGATTTCACCCTGGCACCTGCTGGGCGGGCAGGTCCGCGACGTTCGGGAACGGTTCGACCTCTATCGCCATGGAGGTGCGCACGATTGCGACGGTCTCGTCTGGACCTACGTGCCTGGGGCGCTCCTGACGCCGCACAACAAACCGCTGCTGAACAGTCGGTGGGTCGGTGAGCAGTGGCCCAAGATGACGAGGCCGCGTTTGATGGAGGTGCTGCGTCAGCGAGGGTTCGACGACGTAGATCTCCTGTACTGCGACAGCGTCGCGCATGTCGGGTGGTTGGACGGTATCGTCCGGCGCAAGGCGTTCTACCGCGTGACCGATTGTCTGGCAGGTTTCGAGAAGGCGACTCCTGTCGCTCTGGAACTCGAACGCCGTCTCGCGCGCTCCGTCGACCACGTGGTGTATAGCGCCAGGAGCTTGGAGGGATACGTCAAGACTCTGGAGCCGCGATCTATGGCCTATTTGCCCAATGCGGTGAACTATGCGCATTTCGCCGAGGGGGATCGGACAGTGCCGCCGGAGTACGCTACGATCCCATGCCCGATCGCCATTTATGTCGGCGCCATGGATGTCTGGTTCGATTATCGCTTGCTTGACGAGGCGGCGGCGCGATTGCCGAAGGTGTCCTTCGTATTGATCGGGCCGGATGGGTTGGCTCGACAACGGTTGCGCGGCCGGGCCAATCTCCATCTCCTGGGCCCGCGTCCTTACGGCGAGCTGCCGCGGTATCTCCACCATGCGGATGTCGGGTTGATCCCGTTCGACGCCGTCCACCATGCCGAGCTGGTCCGCAGCATCCACCCCCTGAAACTCTACGAGTATGCGGCCTGCGGCCTGCCCGTCGTGGCGGTGGAATGGGAGGAACTGACCTATCTCGACAGTCCGGCCCGGCTATGTTGCGGAACTGAAGCCTTCGTGTCCGCGATCGAGGAGGCGATCTCGCATCGCCCTGAGGAGGCCAAGCTGCAGACCTATGCAGCGTCACATGACTGGGGTGTGCGGGTGGCAACCATCCTTGCCCAGCTCGGGTTGCAGGCCGGGTAGGGATGTGCCAAAAGAATACGACCGACGGAGCGTCCGTGAATATCGTCGTGGTCAGCGATTTTGCCTATGTGAACGGCGGTAACGCGTCCGTCGCCCTCTCGAGTGCGATCAGGTTGGCACAACAGGGAGACGCCGTGACATTGTTTGCCGGAGCCGGTCCCGTCGATCCCCGTATCGGCTCAAGCGCCATCACCGTGGTCTGTACCGATCAACAGGCCATTGGAGAGGACCCAAAGCGGACACGGGCCATCACCCAGGGGATCTGGAACATCAAGGCTGCGCGAATGATGGCGCAGGTACTCCAGTCTGTGGATCTGGGCCGGACGATCATTCATGTTCATGGATGGGACAAAGTGCTCTCATCGAGCGTTATTCGAACGGCGTTGGCGATGGGCGCGAAGGTCGTCTGCACCTTGCACGACTATGTTTCCGTCTGCCCCAACGGCGGTTTTTATAATCACCCCCACGATGAAATTTGCCCGCTGAGGCCGATGTCCTTCTCTTGCATTCGCGAAGGATGCGATCGGCGAGGCTATACGCACAAGCTGTGGCGCGTCGCGCGACAAGTCGTTCAGAAACAGTGGGGACTTGTGCCGGACGGAATTCGACATGTCATTGTCGTGTCGGAATTCAGCCGTCGGATCCTCAACCCGTGCCTGTCACCCGCGACCAGAATACATCACGTTCCAAACATGATCTCCGTGCCGCGTGGCGTTGCAACTTCTCCTCACGAGAGGACCGCCTACGTGATGGTCGGGAGAATGTCACGGGAAAAGGGCCCGCACCTTCTCGCACGCGTGGCGGCGAGGACTGATTGGGATGTGCGATTTGTCGGAGGAGGGGAGAGCTTGGCTGATATCAAGCGAATGGCTCCGCGGGCCACCGTCACCGGCTGGGTCCCGCACGATCAGGCCATGAAAGAACTTGCGGGTGCTCGGGCACTCGTCTTTCCCTCCTTATGGTATGAAACGGAAGGTCTTGTGGTGCTCGAAGCTGCGGCGTTGGGCATCCCTGCTATCGTGGCCGATTCCTGTGCGGCTCGAGACCTTGTGAGCGACGGCGACACCGGCCTCTATTTTCGAAGCGGCGACGAGCAGTCTCTGCAAGCCGCTATGGCGCGGCTCCAGGACGACCGCCTCGTGCGGCGCTTGGGGGCAGCGGCCTATGACCGCTATTGGAAGCACCCGCGATCAATGACGAATCATATTCGCGCTCTCAAACGCGTGTACGAGCTAGTTTTAAACGAGAGCTAACCGGCGCTTCGTTGGGCTGGCTACCTCTGGGCAACGATGAAGACAGTGACCAGGCACAGAGCTGGCATCGATCGAGTGGGATTGGGGGTGCTTGTCCTCCTACTTCTCTCTCCCATCGTGTTCAAAGTTCGTCTGGCCGACAGTCTGGTGGTTCATCCATTCGTGCCGCTGTTGGCAGTGGCATGGATGTGGACTGCCTGGGTCATTCGAGGGACATTGGGATCGATTCGGAATGGTCGCTATGTTGCCGAGTGGCAAGCGTGGAACATTCCGATTGGGCTGTTTGCCCTAGTGATTATTAGCTTAGCGGGATCTTTGGCCCTGAACGGGATCCGCCTGAACTCGGTTCAATCGGTTGGGTGGCTGCTGTTGATTAAATGGATCCTGTACCTGGCTCCCCTCCCGTTCGCGACATTGCTGGTGATTCGGACCGGTGTTCATGCCCTCAGGCTCGTGAGTTGGGTGGTGCCCCTCGCCGCCCTCGCGACGATCGGGTACTCCCTTATTCGGTTTATGCAGGCCCTGGCCGGGCGATACTTCAACGCCTATGTGGACGAGCGGACCACCTACTTCGCCATGGGTATGCTGGGAGAAGTCCTGTCGAGCGAGGGGTTGACGGTTAGGGCGGATACGATGAGTCACGGGGCCTATGGAATGTATCTGGTTCTCGTGTTGGCCTTCAGTCTCAGTCTGGGGATCTTTCGTGGCTGGAACGGAGTCGTGCCACCGATCTATGCGGCGGTGCAAGCGGTCCTGCTGTGCCCGCTGTCGGTGCTCGTCGTCTTCATGAGTGGATCACGGTCGAGTCTGGCGCTGTTGGCTGGCGCCCTGTTCATGATTCTGGCGCTGTTGGTGGTGAATCCCAGCGAAGCCTTGCCTTTGCGACGACGTTTCGGCATGGCTGCGTTGGTCTTGGCGGTGCCGCTCGGTCTTGCGCTGTTACCGTATACGATCTTTCCGCAACTGGCCACACTCGACCGGATGCATGAGACCTTGCACAGTCCCCTGGAACTCCAAGCTACGGTCGAGGGCCGACGGACTCCGGATTTTACGCAGGGGAGCACGGTTCGAGCGGCGGTCCGCAATGTGCAAACTCGGGTATGGTTGTGGGGAAAGTCCATGCGGTATCTCGCGGATCACCCTCTGAGTCTACTCACGGGGATCGGGTACGACCGTCGGAGATTCGTCGAAGAGGTCGCCGGTCTTCCCTATGAAGGGTACAACAGAGAATTTCAAACCGCGCACAATCTGTACCTCGATTTGGCGATCAAGGGCGGGATCGGACCACTTTTCCCGTTGCTTCTGGCGTTGCTCTGGTTGTTGTGGGTTGCGGTCACCTGTGTCCTGATCCCCGTGAGGAGTGTGAATTCGATTGCGCTGTTGGGGTTGGGGTGGATGTTGTTGGCCTTGTGGCCTCCCCTCCTTTTGGTTAGTTTCGGGGGGGAGGAACTCCTGACCGACAACCTTCTCTTGCATTGGACTCTGTTTTTTGGATTGGCGCTCGGGCTGTGCGGTGCCGCGTTGCGATCTTGGCTACCTCGACACATCGTCCACCTGACTGCGACGGCTGGAGTCGGTGGAGGCCCGGCCTACGTCACGGCTCTGGTGCGGCACCAGCTCCGGCAGGGAAAGCAGATTCGGATCTTCTGCTCCGATGAGAAACCCCATGTGGATCTCTGGCGCGAGTTGGGTGCGCGGGTCACGGTCATGCCTATGCGACACCCACGCGTGCTGTCCATTTTGAAGCTGTCCGCCGCGATTTTGCGTGCGCCGGCCCCCATGCATGTGCATGGCCGAGGTGCGGCGTTTTTCGCGGTCTGGGTCAAACTGCTCATTCGAGTTCCTGTTCTGTATACTCCGCATGGCCCGCACTATGCCTATACCCGCGGGGCGTCGTTTCTCATAGCCTGGTGTATGGAGTATGCGTTTCGGCTGGTCTTTGATACGGTTGTGTATGTGTCGCAGGGGGAGCAGGCGATTGCGCAACAACTGAAGCTGCCGGTCCGAGGTTCGCACGTCGTGCTGTCCGGCCTGATCGATGATCCCTCAATAGGCGAGGGGCGTAAGCCGGAGCGAGGGACCATACGACAGGAATTGGGGTTGTCGCCCGGGCAGTTCGTCATCGGCTGGATTGGCCGTTTACATCATCAGAAAGGATTGGACCTGCTCATCGAGTCGATGCCGACGGTCGCGGCGGCCATTTCCCAAGTGGTTTGGGTGGTGATCGGCGACGGAGAATCGGGTGATCTCGAACGGTATCGGAGGCAGGCGGCGCAAGCCGGAATGACCGAGAGGATCCGATTTGCCGGAGGACGGCCGGATGCCCGCCATCTCGCAAATGCATTTGACTTGTACGTATCGACTTCACGATGGGAGGGGTTGCCTTTGGCCCTGCTCGAAGTCATGGCGCAGGGCGTCGCCATTGCCGCGAGCGACGTGGTAGGCAACCATGATGTGTTAGATGGGTGGGGGCTCTTGTTCAAACCGAATGACGCTGCTGCAGCCGCACAGGCTCAGGTTACTCTGGCACGAGACGCGTCGATGCGGAAGGCCCTCACTGAGCGAGGTCGCTCAGTGCTTCGCGAGCGATTCATGCTCCCACGGATGTTGAGCGATATGGATGGGGTCTATGGCGAAGTCCTTGGCCGGGAGGTGTCAGTGTGAAAGGGCTTTTGGCCCGAACCCCTCTGGAGGAGATCGGCGCGAGGCTTGGAAAAACCGTCGTGCCGTTGGTGGCATCGGATGCCTTTGTGCAGGGCTGCCGATATGCCTTGATCGCTTACCTTGGGTATGTCTCGTTTGCTCTCCTGGGATCCTATCTATTTGGGGCTGCGATTGGAGCCTTGATAGGGGGCGCGACCGATTTCGGCATCAATCAACATTGGCTTCGGCTGGGCTCCGGTTCCGATGCTCTCACGAGACAGATATTTTTGAGGGTACTGCTCGTCAAGCTTGGGTTGTTGCTCATCCAGGTCGCCGCCTTTGTGTTGTTGATAGGGGGATTCTGGAGTCGATCGTTTCCCCTGATGATGGTGATTGGTTTCGTCATGGCGAATCTCCATGCGTTCGCCGAAGCCGGCGAGGCGGTGGGGTTTCTCTCTTATCGGTATGGTCTTGTGGCGTGGATGCGTGTGTTCGTGGGGACGGTTATGTACGCGGCGCCGGTAGGATACGCCTTCATCGTAGGCGCCCCATCAGGGGCGGAGGCCATTCATGCAGCCTTGCGGATCGGGAGTTTCGCCGGTCTTCTGGTTGTGTCCGGATATTTATGGAAGACATACCGAATGTTGGCGGACTTCCCCGGATCGAGAGGGGGGTACTTCACCACTTGGCGTGCAGCGCGGTGGCTGGGGATGAACCAGCTTGCAATCGTGGTCGATGTACGGGCACCCCTCATTCTTTTGGGCATCTTGCTAGGTGAGGCTGCCGTGGGGCTGTATGGATTGATCCAGCGTACGACCGCCGTCGTGGAGCTGGCTTGGGCGTCGCTGTCCAAACTCTTGCTGAAGTCCTATGCGGAAGAAGCTGCCACGCAGGGTAGTGGACTGTTGCGCCATCATGTTGTGCGAGCGAGTTGGGTAACGGGTCTCGTCATGGCCGTCGGCGGCACTGCCGTTTGGGTTGGCAGCCGGTTGTTGGAGCAACAGGGTGGATGGTCTCAGGATCTGCAAACCAGTTTCGGACTGTTGCGATGGGCGACGGTCGCGATCGGCTTGAGCTCGTTGAAGCGGCCAGTTCTGCTAGGCTTGATTGCCATGCGTCGTGAACGAGACGTCTGCGCCGTCAACCTCCTGTCGGCCGTGGCCGGATTGATGTCGATTCCGTTCTTGATTTGGTCTCTGGGCATCTGGGGTCCCATTGTCGCGGCAGTGGTGCTGGAAGCCATGGCATTGCTGCTGCTGTTGTCCTTCTTTCGCGCCGCGCAGCAAAGATGTGGAGAGGGGGGGCTTGAACCGATACTCGCCGGAGACGGTCATTGGGTGTCGCGAGAGGTGGCTGGCTCCGGACAATGTCAGTGAAAGTCGCCATTGTCCATGATTGGCTGACCGGCATGCGTGGCGGGGAACGCTGTCTCGAAGCCTTTTGTGAGGTGTTTCCCGAGGCGGACCTCTATACCCTGCTGTACATCAAGGGGAGCGTGGCGCCCGCTATCGAACGCCACCGCATCCACACGAGCTTCATTCAGTCGCTGCCCTTCGCCGGCAAGGCCTATCGCTATTACCTGCCGCTGTTTCCTATGGCGATCGAGAGCCTCCGTCTTACTTCCTATGACCTGGTGCTGAGTTCGAGCCATTGTGTGGCCAAGGGCATTCGGCCCCCGCGGGGGGCGCGGCACCTCTGTTATATCCACGCGCCGATGCGCTACGTATGGGACCAGTTCGAGAGCTATGCGGGCGGCGGACAATCCGGTCTGGTGGCACGGGTGGGCATGGGGCTGTTTCGAGCCCGTCTGCAGGCTTGGGACGTAGCCTCTGCTGCACGGGTGGATCAGTTCGTGGCCAACTCCCTGAATATCGCCAAGAAGGTTCAGCGATACTATGGTCGCCCCGCCTCCGTGCTCCATCCGCCCGTGGATTGGCAGGCCTTTCGGGCCTCGGATCGTGCGGAAGATTTTTATTTGATGGTGACGGCCTTCGCTCCGTACAAGCGGATTGATCTGGCCATTCAGGCATGCAATGGTATGAAACGGCGATTGAAGATCATCGGGAAAGGACAGGAAGAAGTGAGATTGCGGAAGTTGGCCGGTCCGACGGTGGAATTTCTCGGTTGGCAGCCGGACGAGGTGGTGCGGGAACACTACATGCGTTGTCGGGCACTGCTCTTCCCGGGCGAGGAGGATTTTGGTATCGTCCCTCTTGAAGCGATGGCATGCGGCAAGCCAGTGATTGCGTTCGGCCGGGGCGGTGTGCTGGAAACGGTCGTGCCGTTGGTGGCACCCATGGTCGGAGAGAAGGGAACTCTGCGCGTAAGACCAGCAGGAGATCGGTCTCCTCAGCCTCCCACCGGAATCTTCTTTGACGCTCAAACAGTGGCTGCGGTTGCGGAAGCGATCGAGACGTTCGAGCGACACCGTGCGGAGTTTGATTCATCCGCCATCCGAGCATACGTCGCGGGTTTTGATCGAACAGTGTTCAAGGCGCGGCTGAGTGAACTGGCTCGGGCAGTGGTAGCGGGAACGGATTGACTGCGACGATCAATGCTCAAACGACACTCGCAATTTCTCAAGAGCGTGCTCTTTCTATTCGATCTGGGATTGATCTGCGCCTGTTGGGTCGGCGCCTATTACCTGCGGTTTTCTGATCTCGCGGCGGCGCCCAAGGGGGTTCCGCCCCTGCCCATGTACCTCTGGCTGCTCATCCCCATCGTGGGGGTCTGGGGGATTTCCTTCCAAGCCTTCGACCTCTATCGTCCGCGGCGCATGGGGACGCACCTCGCCGAGTTCCTGGATGTAGCCAAGGCCAATACCCTGTCCGTGTTGATCCTCGTCGCGCTGACGTTTTTTATCCGCCAGTACGAATACTCACGGTTGGTCCTCCTCTACTTCTGGCTGCTCAATCTCCTCGCCCTGGGATTTTCCCGCGTGCTCTTCAGGGAGGCGCTGCGTTTTCTGCGGCGCCAAGGCTATAACCAGCGGCATGCGTTGGTCGTCGGGGCTGGGCGGCTCGGCCGTCGCGTAGTGGATGCATTGGCGCGGCATCCGGAGCTGGGCGTGAAGGTGCATGGGTATCTGAGTTCCGCGTCGCGGGTCGTGGGAGATCGAATCAACAACGTGCCCGTTCTCGGCCGGTACGACGACTTGCTGGACCGGGTGCAATCGGGCATCGACATCGTATTCGTCTGCCTGCCTCCTGAGGATGAGCCCTGGGCCGAAAAGATGTTTGCCGTGCTGTCCAATACGATGGTGGAGGTGAAGGCCCTTCCCGCGATCTGCGAGTTCGTGAGTCTGCGGGCGGAGGCCGAGATCTTCGAAGGGTTGCCCCTGATCACGCTCCAGGGGTCGCCGTTGCACGGCTGGAACCTCGTGATCAAGCGGGCCATGGACGTCGTCGGCGCGACTGCGGCCCTGCTGTTGTTTTCGCCGGTCCTACTGGGCGTCGCGGCGCTGGTGAAGCTGACGTCTCCTGGGCCGATTTTCTTTCGGCAGTTGCGCATGGGTTTGGACGGTCAGGCGTTTGAGATGTTGAAGTTTCGCTCCATGAAGGTCGATGCGGAATCGGAAACCGGACCGGTGTGGACGCAACCCAATGACGATCGACGCACCCCCATCGGGGCGTTTTTGCGTCGCACCAGCCTCGATGAGCTGCCGCAGTTTTGGAATGTCTTGCGGGGAGAGATGAGCATCGTGGGCCCCAGGCCGGAGCGGCCTGAATTCATCGCTCGGTTTCGGGAGACCTTGCCGCAATACATGTTGCGCCACAAGATGAAGGCCGGCATTACCGGTTGGGCGCAGGTCAACGGCTGGCGAGGCAATACCTCGCTGGAGCGGCGCATCGAGCACGACCTCTATTACATCGAGCATTGGTCGATGTGGTTCGACATCAAGATCATGTGGCTGACCCTGTGGAGAGGCTTCATCCATCGACATGCCTACTAAGCGTCTTTCCTGATAGCGGCGGTCGAGTTGTCTTGTGTTTCCTCCGTTGCCTTGTTAACATCGGGCTCAATCGAAAGCCGCCGCATGCCCAGTACAGGTCGTCGTCGACACGCCCCATCCCGCTCACGTGCTTCCTTGCCACGGATTCTGCGAGGCATTCGTCTGTTCGCCACGGATGTCGACGGGGTCTTGACCGACGCCGGGATGTACTACGCGGAATCCGGCGACGAATGGAAGAAGTTCAACACGCGCGACGGTATGGGCATCAAGTTGTTGCAGAAGGCCGGCCTGTTGACGGCGATCATTACCCAAGAGTCCACCAAGATCGTCATGCGTCGTGCCCAGAAGCTGACGATTCCCGAGGTGCATCAAGGGGCATTCGACAAACTGGCCGTGTTGCAGGATCTGATTGCGCGGCATGGATTGTCGATGACCGAGGTGGCCTACATGGGTGACGACGTCAATGACCTGCAGGCCTTGGCAGCGGCGGGATTTTCGGCCGCCCCGGCCGATGCTACGGTACCTGTCCTGAAAACCGTGCGGTATGTGTGTAAGAAGAAGGGTGGAGAGGGAGCCGTGCGGGAAGTGGCCGATCTCATCCTGGCCGCCCGGCAGCGGGGATGAGCGGAACCTCCCCGACGGAAAGTGAGCACGATTGCATGAGCAGGCATGACCATCTCTACCCAGTGATTTTGGCCGGCGGCAGCGGAACGCGATTCTGGCCCTTGAGCCGGCATCTGTATCCCAAGCAGTTGTTGCGCATCATCGGCGACGAAACGCTCATTCAGCAGACGGTACGACGGGTATTGGGCTGTGCGGATCCTCGGCACGTGATGATCTCAACGAATCCCGGGCAGGCCGATTCCATTCGTGTCCAACTGGGAGAATGGAAATCCGATCTGAAAGACAACTATGTCATCGAGCCGGTGGGGCGGAATACGGCGCCGGCCATTGCGCTGGTGGCGGCGGAACTCCTACGTCGAGATCCCGATGCGTTGATGCTCGTCCTGCCGGCCGACCATGTGGTGACGGGGGAGAAGGCCTTCCAGGATGCGGTGTCGCTGGGGATGACCCTTGCCCTGCAAGGGCATCTGGTGACGTTCGGGATCAAGCCGATCAGGCCCGAGACGGGGTATGGGTACATCCAACCGAACCGTCGGACGACGTTGGCCAAGAAGGGGCGGTTGGTCGGACATCCGGTCGCGCGCTTCGTCGAAAAGCCAGATCGAACCAAGGCGATGCAGTATCTGCGCAGCGGGAACTATTTCTGGAACAGCGGGATGTTTCTCTGGAAAGCCGCGACCATTCGTGAAGAAATCGCCCGGCACCAGCCGCTCTTGGCCAAGGCGATGCGGAAGGTCGAGGCCCTCGCGGTATCCGGTGCCGAACCGGGTCTCATCGAAGCCGCCTACAAAAAAGTGCCGTCCGTCTCGATCGACAACGGCGTGATGGAACAATCGTCCAAGGCCGCCATGATCCCCGTGGCTTTCGGTTGGTCCGATGTCGGCAACTGGAGTAGTTTGGAAGAGGTGGCTTCCAAGGACAAGGCCGGCAACGTGGTCAGCGGCCGAGTCATCGACTTGGACAGTTCGAACTCGGTGCTCTATGCCGATCGCCGGGTGGTGGCGACGATCGGCCTCTCGGATATGGTCGTGGTGGACACCCCGGATGCCACGCTGGTCTGCCCGAAGTCCCGCTCGCAGGACGTCAAGCGGATGGTGGAGATTCTGAAACAGCAGGGGGCGCCCGAACATCTGGAACATGTGACGGTCTTCCGACCTTGGGGTGCGTACACTGTGTTGGAAGAGGGGCCCGGCTACAAGGTGAAGCGCGTGACGGTGAATCCCGGCGGGCGGTTGTCGCTGCAACTGCACCATAAGCGAAGCGAGCATTGGGTGGTGATCGCGGGGGCGGCTCGCGTGACCAGAGGCGACGACCTATTGGATCTGCGCGTCGGGCAGAGCATCGCGATTCCCGTCGAGACGCCGCATCGGCTGGAAAATCCCGGTACGGAAACCTTGCACATCATCGAGGTGCAAAACGGGCCCTACCTTGGTGAAGATGATATCGTGCGGTTTCAGGACGACTATGGGCGGCTCAACCGAGTAAGGTAGGAGTTCGGATGGCGCTCTTTCGCGAATACGATTTGAGGGGCATCGTCGGCGATGAATTGACCGAGGATATCGCCGATCAGGTCGGGCGAGCCTATGCGACCATGGCGCGCGAACGCGGGGTGTCCCGCATCAGCCTGGGCCGAGACGGACGGCTCAGTTCCCCCGCGTTGCAGGCGGCGCTGTTGCGCGGCCTGTTAGCCGGCGGGTTGGATGTCGTGGATCTGGGGCTCTGCACCTCGCCGTTGGTGTATTTCTCCCTGTTCCACCTGCCGGTGCAGGGCGGCATCATGATTACGGGTAGTCACAATGCCGCCGAATACAACGGCTTCAAGATCTGTCTGGGCAAGGACGCCATCCATGGCGAGGAGATTCAACGGTTGCGGCGGGTGATGGAGGAAGGCCGGTTCGTCTCCGGCTGCGGTACCCTCTCTTCGCATGCCATCATTCCCGACTACCTGCAGCATCTCAAACGCGACTTTGCGGATGTTCGGGCGGACCATCTGCATGTGGTGATCGATTGCGGCAACGGCGCCGCCTCGCTGGTGGCCAAACAGGCGCTGGAACAGATGGGGTGCCGCGTGACCGGTCTCTACAACGAGTTGGACGGACGTTTCCCCAACCACCATCCCGATCCCACAGTGGTGGAGAACCTGCAAGACTTGATTGCCGCGGTCAAGGAGCAGAAGGCCCATGTCGGCATCGGATACGACGGGGATGCCGACCGGATCGGTGCGGTGGACGAACAAGGACAGATTCTGTGGGGTGACCGGCTGATGGTGGTCTATGCGCGGGACATCCTCGCGCGCCGTCCCGGCACCACCTTCATTTCCGAGGTGAAGGCCTCACAATGCCTGTATGACGACATTGCGGCGAAGGGCGGCCGTCCCATCATGTGGAAGACCGGCCATTCCCTCATGAAGGCGAAGTTGAAAGAAGAGTCGGCGGTGCTGGCAGGTGAAATGTCGGGCCATATGTTCTTCGCGGACCGCTATTTCGGATTCGACGATGCCGTGTATGCCTCCTGCCGATTGGTCGAAATCCTGGCGAAGACCAAGCAGTCGGTGTCGAGTCTTGTGGCGGACCTGCCGCAGACTACGGTGACGCCAGAAATTCGCGTGGATTGCCCGGACTCCGTGAAGTTTCAGTTAGTCGACCAGGTGCGTGCGCAACTCTCGGGCTACCTGGAGTCCAACCGGCCGCTCGGGGCTTCTACCTTGCGCCTACGGGAGCTGGTGACGATCGACGGCGTGCGCGCCATTTTCGATGACGGCTGGGGCCTGATTCGTGCGTCGAACACGCAGCCGGCGCTGGTGCTCCGATTCGAGGCTCCATCCCAAGCTCGTTTGGACGTGATTCGCGCGGCCGTTGAGACCGAACTCGCCCAGGCTCGCCGTGCGCTCGCGTTGTAACACCACCGTCTTCACGCTCCTACTTCTCCCGATCATGGTCATGCCCGCGTGGGTTGGTGCTGCCGAAGGGACCGCGCCCTTCCTGCGCGGTGAACGGCTTTCGTATGATCTGACCTGGTTGGCCATCCGAGCGGGAACGGCGATGTTGGACGTGCAGGCCGTCGAAGCGGACAGGGATCGGCCACAGGTCCGGCTCGGCATGGTGGCGCGTTCCAGTCCGGTGGTGACTAAGTTTTACCCGGTGGACAATCGCGCGGTGTCGACGGTCGATGTCGAATCCTTTTTGCCGCTGCATATGACGTTCGCGCGCCGCGAAGGAAAACGATTCAACGATTTCGACTATACCTTCCGGCATCGTGAGGGCATGGTGACGGCGGTGAAGGACGGCAAGGCCGACGAGTTGCCGATTCCTCCGGACGCCCAGGATGCCATTTCCTGCCTGTATTACGCCCGCAATGTACTCCCGCTGGTGCCGGGTGCATCCCTCACCATGACCGTCCATCATGACAAGAAGAACTACCCACTCCGGGTCAGGGTCGAAGCCCTTGAAACATTGGAGGGAGCCTGGGGACGAAGCGAGACGGCCAGAGTCTTGGTCATCATGCCGTTTCAGGGGATCTTCCTCAACGAGGGCAATATCCGCGTGTGGTTGACCACCGATCCCTTCAGGGTGCCGGTCCGGATGAAGGCCAAGGTGATCATCGGGTCCATTGTCGCGGAGTTGACGCAAGGGTATGGCCGCGCGACCAAATCCTAGGGCCAGCCGCCGACGCCGCTTCGTTTGCTCGCCCAGATCAAAACCGTTATAATTGCGCCAACTTTTAGAACAACAGCTTAACCCCTCCGCCGACCAACCGCAGGGGTGAGGTGTTTTTTCAGGAAGCCGTCAAGGGAGCCATGACGACATTTCCCGTTACGTTAAGCCGCTTTATCATTGAGCAGCAGGCTGTGCATCCGGAGGCGACGGGCGAGTTTTCCGTGTTGCTGACGCAGATCGGCCTAGTCGGCAAGTTGATCGCGCACGACCTGAGGCGAGCGGGGTTGATCAACATCCTGGGGACCACCGGGGAGGTGAACGTTCAGGGCGAGGCGGTCAAGAAACTCGATGAGCTGGCCAACGATACCTTCGTTCGGGTTTTCCAGCATAGCGGGCTGGTCTGTGCATTGGCCTCGGAGGAGATGGAGAAGCCGCTGCAGTTGCCTCAACATTGGCCGCGAGGCAAGTACATGCTGCTGTTCGATCCGCTCGACGGGTCGTCCAACACCGATGTCAATATGCCGCTCGGGTCGATTTTCTCCGTGCTGCGACATAAGGGCGGGGATCGGGCGCCGGTGGAAGCGGAGCTGCTTCGGAATGGCGCCGAACAGGTGGCCGCCGGGTATCTGCTCTTCGGATCGAGCACGATGTTGGTCTTCACCGTCGGGCAGGGCGTCCATGGTTTTACGCTCGAGCCTGCCATCGGCGAGTATCTCCTGTCGCACCAGAACATCAGGATTCCCAAGAAGGGCAAGGTGTACGCGGCGAACGAGGGGAATTATCATCGCTGGCCGGTCGGCACCAGACGCTACTTCGATTACCTGAAGGAGCAGGACAAGGCGACGGGACGGCCGTACAGCGGCCGTTACTGCGGATGCCTCGTGGCCGACGTGCATCGGGTGCTCTTAGGCGGCGGCATCTATCTCTATCCCGGCGAGTCCGACAAGCCGGAGGGGAAACTGCGGCTGCTGTACGAGGCCAATCCGCTGGCCATGGTGGTCGAGCAGGCCGGAGGGGCGGCCAGTACCGGGAGCGACCGCATCATGGCGGTCCAACCGACCGCCCTCCATCAACGTATTCCTCTGATCATCGGCAGTGCCGACGATGTGCACCGGGCGGAATCTTACATCCAGGGACGGGCGTAACGACTAATGTCATTGAGGGTTGTTGGGAGGTGACGATGAGCAATCGGGTTCAGGAGATCCTGAGTTGGTATGAGAGTGACAATGCCGGCACCAAGGCGAACATCGCCAGGCTGTTGAATGCCGGGAAATTGGCCGGGACGGGCAAGCTGGTGATTCTGCCGGTCGATCAAGGATTCGAGCACGGACCGGCGAGGAGCTTCGCACCGAACCCGGGCGGTTACCATCCTCATTACCATTTTCAACTCGCTATCGATGCCGGCTGCAATGCATACGCGGCGCCGCTGGGCTTTATCGAGGCCGGTGCCAGCCGGTTTGCCGGGAGCATTCCCCTGATTCTCAAGCTGAACAACCATGACGTGCTGCATGATGAGAAGGATCCGCTGCCCTCGGTGACGGGCAGCGTCAAGGAAGCGTTGCGCCTGGGGTGCTCGGCGGTGGGCTTTACGATCTATCCGGGCTCCGCCCATTGTAATCGCATGTACGAACAGTTGCGGGCGATCGCCGAGGAGGCCAAGAGTTGCGGGTTGGCCGTGGTGGTGTGGTCTTACCCGCGCGGGTCGGCCCTCAGTAAGGAGGGGGAAACCGCGATGGACGTGGTGGCCTATGCGGCCCAGATCGCCGCGCAATTGGGCGCCCATATCATCAAGGTGAAGTTGCCTACGACCCATTTGGAGCAGGCGGCGGCCAAGAAGGTGTATGAGGCCGAACAGGTGCCGATCAAGACCCTGGCGGAGCGGGTGAAGCATGTCGTGCAGAGTTCGTTCGACGGGCGCCGGATCGTGATTTTCTCCGGCGGAGCCAAGAACGACGAGAAGACGATTTTTGACGAGGTGCGGGCGATTCGCGACGGGGGAGGGTTCGGGTCGATCATCGGCCGGAATTCGTTCCAACGTCCGAAGGCCGATGCCGTAAAGTTCTTGCATACGATCATGGCCCTCTACGCCGGCGAGCAACCGTAACGAGACCACCGATACATCGACGACTCGTATGGACGACTTTCGTATTCCAGATGGGCGGGACGCTTCGCGTCGGAACCTGATCTTCCCGCTGCTCTTGCTGGTCGCGGGGGTGTTGATCGGTGTGATCATCACCTCCGATCTCGGCTGGTTGCCGACTGGCCATGCGGTGCCGGAGCCGCAACCCGTCCCGCCCCCTGTCGCGACGCCGGTTGCCACGGCGATTCAGCCGTCATTGCCGGGGGGCGGGGGCCAGAGTTTCGTGGACGTCGCCAAGCTGGTGAAGCCGGCGGTGGTCAATATTTTCGCGACCAGGAACGGGCAAAGTGAAGGTTTGCAAGGCACGCCGTTCGACGATCCGTTTTTCCGCCGGTTCTTCGGAGACGAATGGATGAAGCGGTTCGAGGCCCCGAAGGAGCGCAAGGAGCGCGGGTTGGGGTCCGGGGTGATCGTCGACGCCAACGGCTTGATCATCACGAACAACCATGTGGTCAACAAGGCCGATGAGATCAAGGTCTTCCTCTCGGACAAGCGGGAGTTCAAGGCGAAGCTGGTCGGCACAGATGCGAAGACGGACGTGGCCGTGCTGAAAATCGAGGCCAGCGGCTTGCCTACGGTGGCCTGGGCCGATTCGGACAAGCTGGAGGTCGGGGAATTCGTGCTCGCGGTCGGCAATCCCTTCGGGTTGACGCAGACCGTGACGCTGGGGATCGTGAGCGCACTCGGGCGCTCCGCTGGAATCGCCGAGTACGAGGACTTCATCCAGACGGATGCCGCGATCAATCCCGGCAATTCCGGCGGCGCCTTGGTGAACGTGCGGGGCGAATTGGTCGGGATCAACACGGCCATCTACAGTCAAAGCGGCGGGAACATGGGCATCGGCTTTGCCGTGCCGAGCAACATGGCTCACACCATCATGGAGCAGCTGGTCCAGCACGGAAAGGTCGTGCGGGGCTGGCTGGGCGTGTCGATCCAGGAGCTGACTCCGGAACTGTCTTCGCAGTTCGGAGTGCCCAAAGAGACCAAGGGGGTGCTGGTCAGCGATGTGATGGACGACAGCCCCGCCCAAAAGGCCGGTTTCGAGCGCGGGGATGTGATCATCGAATACGACGGCAAGCCCATGGATTCTCCGGCGCATCTGCGGAATGCAGTCGCGCAGACCGCGGTCGGAAAAAAGGTGACCGTCAAGATCATTCGGGAAAAGAAGTCTAAATCGATCGACCTCACCATCGCGGAGCAACCGAAGAACTTGGCTCAAGCCGGATCTTCCGATGACGGCGGAGAATCTCTGGCGCCCGCGGGATTGTTGTCCGACATCGAGGTGCGGGAATTGAACAACGAACTGGCCGGTCGGTATGGATTGAAGGGTTCCGACCGTGGGGTCGTAGTCGTGCGGGTGAAGGCGGGCAGTCCTGCGGAGGAGGCCGGGGTGCGTGAGGGGGATCTCGTGCTGGAGGTGAATCGCAAAGCGGTCCCGACGTTGAAGGCCTACGAACGTCTGGCGACGGAGTTGTCGAAGGACCAATCGGTCCTGCTCCTGCTCAAGCGGCAGGGACGGGCCATCTATCTGACGTTGAGACCGTGATTACGGCGAACCGCTTCTACGAGGTCGCTCACGGAGAGAGGAGGGAGGCAGTATGGTAATACGGGCCATATTTGTTCTTCTCAGCGCTCTTGCCGGTATGGCCTTGTTTCTACGGGCCCAAGACCAAAGTCGCGAGTTGTTGTGGGTGGGGTTTGGGGTCGGCGCCGCGGCAGGGGGACTCATCCTGGCCGGGGAATATGCGCTTCGAAGACTTTCATTCGGTATCATCGTCGGAGGCGCAGCGGGTCTCGCCGGCGGCCTCGTGTTGACGGGTCTCGTGGAATGGGTAGGGAGTGCGGTGTTCGATGTGGAGACGTTCCTATTTCACATCGGGGGCCTCGTGTTTCTCCTCGGCCTCCCGTATCTCGGCTTGGTGATGGGCGCCCGTTTCGGTAACGAACAGTTCCCGGGACTGGCGCAAGCGGCAACCGGACCTGGCGCGGGACAGGCTGTCGTCAAGGTGTTGGATACCAGCGTGATCATCGACGGACGCGTAGCGGATCTCTGTGAGACGGGATTTCTGGAAGGACCGTTTCTTGTGCCCCATTTCATTTTGAACGAGCTGCAGCACATCGCCGACTCGTCCGATTCGCTCAAGCGGGCTCGCGGGCGCAGAGGGTTGGATATCCTAAACAAGATTCAAAAGATGAACGACGTGGATGTCCGAATCGTCGAAGAGGATTTTCCCCACGTCAAGGAAGTGGATGCCAAACTGGTGGTGCTGGCCAAGAAAGTCGGTGGGCGTATCATCACCAACGATCTGAATCTCAACAAGGTGGCCGAACTCCAGGGTGTGCGGGTCCTGAATATCAATGAACTCTGCAATGCCTTGAGACCGGTCGTGTTGCCGGGTGAAACCATCCGCGTCTTCGTGTTGAAGGAAGGCAAGGAAGCGGGCCAGGGCGTGGCCTATTTGGACGATGGGACCATGATCGTCGTGGACAACGCCCGTCGGTGCATCGGCAGAAACGTGGACGTCACGGTCACCAGTGTGCTTCAAACGACGGCGGGTCGCATGATCTTCACCCGGTTGAAGGAAGAGACTGAGCGGGAGGAGTATCAGGTCGCTCGTGCGTAAACGGATGATGGGGTCGCAAGCGGGCCGCGTTTGGGCAGGCAGGGCCCCGAAGTGGAAAGTCCGTGCAAGGGGGGTGGAGTGCGTGCAACCTCCCTGTGCCCGCGGCGGTGAGTGTGTCCGTGCCGACTCGTGAACAGCAAAGTTTCCCGCGAGTGGTGGCGCTGGTCCCGGCGGCAGGCCGCGGGCTCCGTATGGGCGGCCGGATTCCCAAGCAATTTCTGCAGTTGGGGGGGGTGCCGATTCTCGTCCATTCCCTCCGTGTCCTTCAAGCGTCGCCTACCATTCACGAAATCATCCTCGCGGTTCCTCAGGCGGAACGGCAATATTGTCTCGATCATGTGCTGGCCGGCGGGGAGTTCGGCAAGGTGACGAAGGTCGTGGCGGGTGGGGCGCAGCGGCAGGATTCGGTCCGTCATGCCTTGTCGGAAGTCGGAAGCGACTGCGAGATCGTGCTGGTGCATGACGCCGTACGCCCCTTTCTGACCGAAGATATGGTCCGCGGGGTGGTGGCCGCGGCGGTGGAGCATGGCGCAGCGATCATCGCGCTGCCGATGCGGGATACGGTCAAATCGGTCGGGTCGAACGGCGTCATCGAGCGGACCGTGGATCGAGGGCCCCTGTGGCTCGCGCAGACCCCGCAGGCTTTTCGACGCGAGTGGTTGGCGGAAGCGCACCGCAAGGGCCACCTGAGCGGGAGCCAGGCGACGGATGATGCGCACTTGGTGGAGTTGATCGGAAAGCCGGTCGTGGTCGTCGAAGGCAGTGGAGAAAACATCAAGGTGACGAGGCCGGAAGATCTCGTGATCGGAGAAGCGATTCTCGGCGCACGAGCGGTGAGGAGAGACGGATGACGGCAATACGAATGGGGTGCGGGTGGGACATTCACCCCTTGGTGGAGGGGCGCAAGTTGATGCTCGGCGGACTGGACATTCCGCACAGCAAGGGGCTACAGGGCCATTCCGATTCGGATGCACTGGTGCACGCCGTTTGTGATGCCTTGCTGGGAGCCATGGGCGAGGGAGATTTGGGGCGGCACTATCCCAGTTCCGACCAGCGGTATAAAAACATCTCCAGTCTGAAGCTCTTGGAAGATGTGGCGGAAAAGTTGCGAGCCAAAGGGTATCGCGTGGGCAACGTGGACAGCACGATCATCGCGCAAGCGCCTCGACTGAGCCCCCACCTGGCGGCCATGGAAAGGACCATTGCCGACGTGCTTCGCGTCGATCCCGGCCTGGTGAACGTGAAGGTGAAGAGCGGTGAAGGGTTGGATGCGGTGGGACGGGAGGAGGCGATTGCGGCTCAGGCGGTCTGCGTGATCGAACGCGTGTAGTCCGTGTCGGGCGGTTGCCGCGTCGAGTGCTGGACATGTTGAAGACGATCAAACAGGACCTCCAGGCCATCTTCGATCGTGACCCGGCCGCCACCGGCAGGCTCGAAGTCATTCTCACCTATGCGGGGTTCCATGCGCTGCTGGCCTATCGCCTGGCGCATTGGCTGAAAGGCCACCACATTCCCTTCTTGCCTCGGGCCATTTCACAACTTGCGCGCTGGTTGACGGGCATCGAAATTCACCCCTCCGCAAAGATCGGGATTGGGTTCTTCATCGACCATGGCATGGGCGTGGTGATCGGCGAGACGGCGGAGATCGGCGACCATGTGACCCTGTTTCAAGGCGTGACGCTCGGCGGGACGGGTAAGGAGCGCGGTAAGCGCCATCCGACGCTGGGGAACCATGTGGTGGTGGGAGCCGGCGCGAAGATTCTCGGCGGCATCCGCATCGGCGATAACGTGAAGATCGGTGCGAACTCGGTCGTGCTGAAGCCGGTGCCGCCCAACTCCACCGTCATCGGGGTGCCGGCGCGCATCATCAAGTCACAAGGGGAGCGTCTGCCGGATGCCACCATGGATCACATCAATCTTCCAGACCCCATCAGCGACCGATTCCTCGCCTTGGAGCAGGAACTGATCGAATTGCGCAAGAAGCTCGACGAGCGCGCGTCCCAGGACCCTCGCTAGCCGGCGAGGCACATGTTCATAAATTTCTTCCGTTCATCCCCAGCCAGCTGTTTCGCCTTGGCCTCCTTGTTACAGACCTTCATTTTTTCTTGCGGCGCAGCGGCCGCCTTGGCGGGTTTGGCGGAGAGGCAGGCTTTCATAAACGCCCTCCGTTCGTCTCGCTTGCCCTCTCCATATAACCCCTGGGCATCCGCTTCGGCATTGCAGGCTTTCATTTTGTTCTGTAGGGCGCCGGCGTACCCGGCAGGCGGAGTGATCAGCCAGAGGCTGGCGACGGCCGAGGCCAACAGAATCGCGAGGTGATTCATCGACGACTCCTTTCGACGAAGAACAGGTTCGAGGAGTGAGCACTAGACCAAATGCTGCCGAGTCGGGACCATGAGCGCCTTGCTTGCCTGGCCATTCACGGTTCCATAGTCGACTCTGACGAGATACAGTCCATGAGCGGGGGCGGTCCGTCCCGCCGCCGCCCGCGTGCGTGCGGCAAGCACACGGCTCATGTCCGCCGCCGGACGTTTACCGCGGCCCACCTCCACGAGCGTGCCGACCATGCTGCGCACCATCTGCTTCAAAAACCGATCGGCGTAAAATGACAACACGATGAGGTCGTCGCGACGGGCGATATCCGCTTGTTGGAGGTGGCATTCGGGGTTCTCGTTGTCGGTGGGGGCCGTCTGGAAGGCGGAGAAATCGTGCGTTCCCCTGAGAAGGGCGGCAGCCTCCTGCATGGCGACCACATCCAGCGGTTTATATATGAGCCATACCCGTTCCCGCAACAAGGCGGCCCGTTCCGATCGGTTGAGCACATGGTACTCATACAGTTTACCGGTCGCCGAATAACGTGCGTGAAATGCATCCGGCACGGGCTCGACGGAGAGCACACTGATGTCGGGCGGCAGGTGGGCATTCAAGGCGCGCAACCATTCCCTCGGGGATAAATTCCGGTCGGTCCGGAAGCTGGCGACTTGACCGAGCGCATGGACCCCGGCATCTGTTCGTCCGGCCGCAACGAGCGACGGGCGCTCCGTCGTGATCGCAGCCAGCGCCTGCTCCATCGTGCCCTGCACGGTGACGGTGTTCAGCTGTCGCTGCCAGCCTGCATAGGCGGTCCCGTCGTATTCGATGACGACTTTGAAGGTAGTCATGGCTTACCTGGGAACTCTAACCGAACGAGAAGGGGGCTGTCACCTGAGAGGATTGGTGTGGAGGTAGGTCTTCACACCGTCGAAAATGGCTTCCGCGATATGCGTCAGGAACGGCTGGGAGCGCATCTGGTCTTCTTCGGTGGGATTCGACATGAAGGCGATTTCGGCCAGAATGCTGGGCATCGTAGTGAAGCGCAGCACATAGAAGGGTGCTGTCTTTACGCCATGGTCGATGGTGCTGTAGCGGCTGTTGAGGTTCGAGACCATGGCCTGTTTGGCGGTCCAGGCCAGCTCTTGAGAGTGCTCGATTTTCTTGGTGGTCAGGAGGTCGGCGACGATATATTGCCAGCCGACGCCGGTATTGTTGAGCGGGGTTCCATTTTCGCGTGCCGCCACTTCGAGCGCTCGCTGGTCCTTGGCTTCTCCGAAGTGGTAGATCTCCAGGCCCCGGATGCCCTTGTGGGGGTGAGAATTGACGTGAATCGAGAGAAACAAGTCCGCGTTTTTCTCGTTGGCGAACTTGGCGCGATCTTCCAATTCGATGAAGGTGTCTCGATCACGCGTCATGAGTACGCGCGTATTCGGAAGCGAGCCGATCAGATCCTTCAACATCAGCCCGACCTTGAGGGTCACGTCCTTTTCCGTGGTGCCGTGGCGTCCGATCGTGCCGGGGTCCTTGCCGCCATGTCCCGGATCGATGACGATCGTGCGGATGGGAGGGGCGGGTTTGGGACTCGCCGGGCGCGCGGGCTCCGTGACGGTGGGACTGGGGATGACCGGCGGCGTCGGCAATGCGGCGGCAGGTGCAGGAGCCGGCGGAACGGTGGTGGAGACCTCACCGACTTGGCGAGCGCCCTCCTTGGCCATGCGCGACACGTCGATGACCAGCCGGTCCGGATTGGCCAAGGCGAAGGCCTTATACTGCGTCATCTGGCTGCGCGGTAAGGTGATCGTGACCGTCCGTGGCTTGCTCTGGGTGATCTGATAGGGGTGAGGCACTGTTCCACCCGAGACGCGTCGGCGGGAATCCTTCCCGAGAACGGCATTCTGCACTTCGATGACCACGCGGTCGGGGTTGTGCAGATGGTGCTCCGAGAACGACGCCTTGCGGTTGAGATCGAGCACGAGTCTGGTACCGTCGGCGGTGGACCAACTGCGGAGGTCTCGCACCATCGTCGGGTATCGCGCACCGGCAGCAGACTCTTGTTTCACCGCCAGGAACCTCGGGGCGATCGTCTCTGCCACCGGCGTCGGCGACCAAGACGGAGCAACAGGATGTTCCGCCCGTGCGTCGACGAAGACACTACAGAGCAGGACGCTCAACAGGAGGAGAAGGATGGAACGGAACGGACGGGGGGCACGACTCACAGGCCGGAACTCCTCTCACCGAGGGTGGTGCATAAGGCCTTTTCTCAGATGTTTGTGGTAATGTCAACCAAAGCCCTCAAACGACGTGATTCTAAATGGCGACGCATCTGCTTGTCGATGGATATAACCTTCTGGGGAGCGCTGGCATGGGCGGCCCGCCGGCAGCCGGCCGTCTCGAAGCGGCGCGGGACGCATTGTTACGGAGCCTGACCGGGTATCGTCATCGGAAGGGGCATGCCATCACGATCGTGTTCGACGGTTGGCAGGGAGGGGCTCCGTCCGAGCAGCGTGAGTTCCTGTCCGGGATCGAAGTCGTCTATTCCAAACGTGGCGAGCGCGCCGACCAGGTGATTCAGCGGCTGGCGCGGCTCTACGGCAGGGATTGCGCCGTCGTGTCCTCGGACCACGAGGTGGTGGCCGTTGCTCGAGCGGCGGGAGCGTTCATTCTCGGCGCCGCGGAGTTTCGAACCAAACTCCAGGAGCGTTCCCCGTCTGGTTCTGTGGCCCCGTTCAAGGAACTGGATCGTGGAGACGATGACAGGGGCACACGCTCACAGGACAAACGGGGCAATCCTCGCAAACTGCCCAAGTCACAGCGTCGTCGCAACCATCAACTCAAGGGATTCTGAACAGCCTGCGTGCGTTGTCGCCGGTCAAGCGAGCGATGGCTTCGACCGTCGTGGGCACGCCGTTTGGCGTGAGCGTGGTGAGCCGTTCGGCCACCTGCCTCACGTAGGCCGGTTCGTTGCGTTTCCCGCGATGGGGAACGGGAGTCAGGTAGGGGCAATCCGTTTCGATGAGCAGCCGGTCTGCCGGAACCGTCTTTGCAATGTCGCGCAGCACGGCGGCATTCTGAAACGTCAGAATGCCGGAGAACGAAATGTAAAATCCCAATTCGATCGCGTCCTTCGCCAGCCACGTATCGCCTGAAAAGCAGTGAAAGACTCCGCCGATCTCTGAGGCTCGTTCTTCCTTCAAGATGCGAATCGTGTCGTCCTGCGCTTCTCGGGTGTGGATGATGACGGGGAGTCGCAGCTCCCGGGCCAACTGTAATTGTTCACGGAAGCGCCTGCGCTGCAGGTCCGGGTCCGAGTGGTTGTAGTGGTAATCGAGGCCGATTTCACCATAGGCCACCACTTTCTCGCTGTCCCGCGCCAGCTGCCGCAAGGTGTCATACCAGTCGTCGGTGATGTGCCTGACTTCGTGCGGATGGACACCGACCGAGGCATAGACAAAGTCGTATTGTGCCGCCAAGGCCACCGCTGCGCGGCTGGTGGCGAGGTCGCAGCCGATGGTGATCATCCGTTCGACCCCCGCCTCGCGCGCACGGGCCAGCATGGCCTCGCGGTCGGCATCGTAGCGAGCGTCATCGAGATGGGTATGGGTGTCGATCAGCATAGCGCGCATCCTACCATGGTGTCCGACGGGGTCGCGAGTGCAAAGGAGGCACAGTCGGCCACTTGACATTCATCGGCCACAATGTTAAATGCAATTCATCTGCAATATGGGCGACCGATGAGAACTTCGATCCTGCGCAATCTCCGATCCGGCGGCAAGAGACTGACGAAGCCGCGAAGGGCCATCTTGGACCTCTTGGAAAAGAGCGCGCTGCCTGTTACGGCGGTGGAGATCCATCAAGGGCTCAAGAAAGCGAAGGTGTCGGCGGACCTGGTGACGGTGTATCGCAATTTGACCATGCTCCAGAATCTTGGGCTGGTCCAGCCCGTCAGTTTGCACGAAGGTCAGACCCGTTACGAGGTCTCTCAGGGACGGGAGCATCATCACCACATCCAATGCCGAGGCTGCGGGCTGATCGTTGATCTGATGCTCTGCCCGGTCAAGAAGATCACCGAGCTGGTCGAACAGCAGACCAAGTTTGCGGTCGAGGGCCACGCGTTGGAGTTCTTTGGACGGTGCGCGCAATGTCGCTGAGCAGGGTATTCGCAAGAAGTCGGCATTGGGCCATCGTGCTCGCCTACCTGTTGCTGGTGTTCACGCTGCAACCCCTGTTGCTCAACCATGCCTTCGCGAGCGGCCCTTCGCATGACCATTCCGACCAGGATGCTTGCGCGTGGCTCGACCATGCCGCCAGCGCCGGCCTGCACTCCAGCGCTCCTCCTCTGTCGCTGGTGCAGATCATCACGTCCGTCTCCTCCGTCTTGACGGCTCCGCACCGTTCCACTGTGCTCTCTCACGTCTCCGTCCGCGGTCCTCCCATCCTTCTCTAACACTCGTCTCGTTGTGCTGATGGTCCCCCTCACGCGTCTTGTGCAGGGGAAGACCGGGCAGCTGCCTGCTCGCGCCTCCTGTGGGGCAGGAGCTCAAGGGGTTGGGTTGTTCTTCGCCCGGAAGAACAGCGCTCGGTCTTCTCCTGCAGAAGGCGTGCATGGTGTGCGCGCTCTGTTGAGGGTTTTCATTCACTGGAGGTGAGTATGGCTACCGACCTGATGGCGCCCGTTCCTGTGACGGTTCTGACGGGATTTCTTGGGGCAGGAAAGACGACCTTGCTGAATCGAATCTTGACGACCGAGCACGGCAAGCGTGTGGCGGTCATCGTGAATGAGTTCGGCGAAGTGGGGATCGACAATCAACTTGTCATCGGCGCCGACGAAGAAATCTTTGAGATGAACAACGGCTGCATCTGCTGCACGGTACGGGGCGATTTGATCCGCATCATCGGCAATCTCCTCAAGCGAAAAGACCGGTTCGACTACATGGTCATCGAGACGACAGGGTTGGCCGATCCTGCGCCGGTGGCCCAGACCTTCTTTGTGGACGATGAGATGAAACGGCGGTTGTCGCTCGACGGGATCATCACAGTCGTCGACTCGAAACATATTTGGGAACACCTCGACAAGAGTCCAGAAGCCAAAGAGCAGATCGCCTTTGCCGATGTGATTCTGCTCAACAAGATCGATCTGGTGCCGTCGGCCGAGGTCGACCGGCTCGAGGCTCGAATCAAGGCGATCAACGTCATGGCAAAGATTCATCGGACGAGGGATGCGCAGGTGGAGATCAACCGGTTGTTGAACATCGGCGCGTTCGATCTGAGCCGGAAGCTGGAGATCGATCCGAATTTTCTGGGCGAAGAAGCTCATGAACATGATCCGAGCGTCTTCTCTGTGGCGCTGGTCGAAGAGGGAATGATCGATGAGAGGAAGGTCAACGACTGGTTCCGCGAGGTGCTCTCCACGATGGGAACGAAGCTCTACCGGATGAAGGGCATTCTGAACGTCGAAGGACGCGACCAGCGGTTCGTGTTTCAGGGGGTCCACATGTTGTTCGACGGCAAGGCGGACCGAGCCTGGAAGAAGGGGGAAGCCCGCAGCAACCAACTGGTGTTTATCGGGAAAGACCTCGACCGCGCGGCGTTGACGAAAGGATTTCGGTCATGCCTCGTCTAGCCAAGTCGAAGGCGATCATCACGTTGGGCTCGGTGGGGTATGTCACGCTCGGCGATTACATCAATCGCGTGGCCTTCTCTGCGGATGGCACCGGGTTGGCGGCTTGTTCCGCATCGGGACAAGTCTCGATCTGGCAGGTACCTACGGTGCAACCGCTCGGCGATCTCAGAGGCCATGACCGGTCGGCTCTCACGCTCGCCTGGCATCCGAGCCGGAGCGGGTTGGCAACAGGTGGGCAGGATGGCGTCGTCCGGCTCTGGGGCCTCGATGCAAGCGCGGAGAGAGCCGTGCTTCCCGTGGGAGAGCAGGGTTCGTGGGTCGAACATCTGGCCTGGTCTCCGGACGGGCGCTTTCTGGCGGCATCGGCAGGGAAGAGCCTCCGGATCTGGAGTGTGGATGCGGCGAGTAGCCCGCAGCTGGTTGCGGATGTACCGGCGCACAAAACGACTGTGTCGGCGCTGTCCTGGATGCCGAATGGGGGCGGTGTCATTTCCTCCTGCTATGGTGGTGCATGGCTCTGGACGGTGGGAACGCAAAAACCGGTGCGGCCGTTCCCGTACGACGGCGCGTTACTGTCCATCGCGGTCAATCCATCCGGGGAGTATCTGGCTTCGGGAAATCTCGACGGCTCAGTGCATTTGTTTCGCACGGACAGCGAACAGAATTGGCACATGTCCGGCTATCCGATGAAGGTCACCTCGGTCAGGTTTGACCATAACGGGCTTAATCTGTTCACAGCCTCCGGTCCTGCGCTCGTCTCCTGGAACATGAAAAAATTCGAAGGCACCGGCGGGCGCCTGTTCAAAGGACACCTGGGGTGGATTCAGGAGATCGCCTGTCATCCCAACCTGTCGCTCGTCGCGACGGTTGGTGAAGACGGCCTCTTATGTATCTGGGAGCCGCAGACCACCAAGCCGATTCTCAGCCAGGAAGTGAACAAGTCGGGCGGACTGTCTACGGTCGCCTGGAGTCCTCACGGCACATGGCTGGCGACCGGCACGAATGACGGCGTGGTGTCGCTGTTTGCCGTGGAAAGTATCGGAGGGCGGTCATGAACCTATTCGGCGGGCGTCGCACCATCGCTCCGGATCGGGCGGAGCGCATCAAGGCCTGGGCTCGCAGGCTGTGGGTACTGTCAGACGAGACCACTGTGATGGTGACGGAATTAGAGTGCCGTGAGCCGGGATGCCCGCCGATCGAAACCGTCATCGCGGTGCTCGAAGGGCCGGGACGGACGACACAATACAAAATCCACAAAGCGGCCGACGAGGTGTCTCAAGCGGATGTCGAGGCGTTGGCGGCTGGAGAGGAGTCGCATCATGCCCACTAAGGCCACGCGAGCCAGAGCCTCAGCTTCTCCGGTCTATGTGATCGCCGGTTTTCTCGGTAGCGGGAAAACCACATTGCTGAAACGGGTGCTGGCTCATGAGTTGGAGCGTGGCGTGAAACCGGGCGTGCTGATGAACGAGTTCGGTGAAGTCGATGTGGACGGCGCCGTCCTGCATGAACATCCCCGATCCAACGAGATCGAGCTAGAGTCGCTGCTGAGCGGCTGTATCTGCTGCGACCTGTCGGGGGCATTCGCCGAGAAGGTCGGCCATCTCTTGAAAAAAACGCAGGGCGCTCCGCTGTTCGTCGAGACAGCCGGCTTGGCGGACACGGGCCAGGTGGTGGCCGGCGTCGAGCGGGCCTTGGCCGAGCATTCGCATACGGCCAGGTTGGCCTCGGTGATCGTGATGGTCGATGCGCCGAGATTCCTGAAGCTCGGCGCGTACTGGCCTGCAGCGAACGATCACCTGAAACGAGCCGATATGGTGGTCCTGAATAAGCTCGATCAGATCGACGACCGGCAGGTCGCGCTCGTGGAGGGACGGATCAGAGCGGCCAATCCCGCAGCGCGCATTGTCAGGGCGGTCCATGCGGATGTCCCGATCAATCGACTGTTAGAGGGACCGGCAGAGAGGCGCAGGGCGAAGATTGTCACCGGTCCGTTCAAGGATTCTACCGCGGGGTACCGGAGCGGCAGCTTCAAAATCCTGCGGCCGTTCGAGCCGGATCGGCTGGAGCGCTGGTTGAGGCGATATCAACGCTCCGTGGTGCGGCTGAAGGGATACGCCAGAGTTCAGGGGGGTCAAGGGATGCAAGAGGTGCAGTGGATAATGGGCGCGTTGTCCATTGTGCCGTACCAGGGTGTGAAGCAGTCGCAAGCGAAGATTGTGGTGATCGGCCGGCGGGTGGCCTGGCAACGGTTTCTGGAAGGGCTTGAACAGTGTCTCGTGCAGCCGGAGCGGGGCACCACTGGTCGGCGTCGGGCTGGGAAGAAGATGTCGCGATGAGAGGGGAGTGATCATGATGACAACGACAGGCACAGGGCACACCTTCGTCGATGATTCGGTTGCGCGCCTCCTGGTCAAGGACGCGCACAGTCGCATGTACAACTGGCCTGCCTCCTTCGCCGGCTATCGGGCGAACGTGACGCTGAACGAGGACGGGCGGATTTGGGCCGGGAGCGTACGGCTCGTGCCCAGGAAAGACACCACCGTCGAGTTGGCCGGTGCCGACCCGTCGCTGCAAGAGTGGGTACGTGAGCGGTTGTGGACCCAGGGGATGCACCTGGCCTCTGCCTCCTTCGAGGAAGGCGACGGGAAATATGTGTTGTCCTTCGACCCAGACGACGATCCCGCCGTTCCGCATCCGCGCGGGCGGCGCGTCTTGCTCACCGGTGGGCGACTCGAATCGTGGTACCGAATCAAGGATCATCGTTATACCCAGATTGGTCGTCTCACCCCCATGACCGAGCGTCGCGTGAACACGATCGAACGATACGATCAGGCGCCGGATGGTCGGCAGTATTCCTCGCACTACGTCATGACCTATTTCACGCTGGATGGCCAATCGGTCGTGAGAATGGAGAGTTACGTGAACGAGTATCTGGATATAGACGGTATGTGGTTGCCGCTGCGCCGTTGCGTGTCGTTCGGAGAAAGCGGGACGGTCAAGACGCGGTGATCGAACTCTCACAGCATGAGGTGTGGTGATGGATGACAATCAGATAGACGGGGCTCGCCTGATACCGGAGCGGCCGGAGTTGCGGGCAGGGGAACTGGCGCTGGACACAGCCCAGATCCGAGACGGCCGAACGGCCTCCATGTTGCCTGCCGCTGGTCGTGTTGTATCAACGGGCCTGGGACCTGGCGCAGGCGGCAGAAGTGTCCTTTGCTGGGCTGATGCATTCGGCCGAAGCGGCGGCCCTGGCAGATGCGATCCGGCATCTGTTGGACGAAGTCGGGGATCGTGAAGGCAGCACCAGGTGGTCGGTGCGGTTCTCGGAGGCCAGGCATTTAAGCGCGGTGCTGCAGGATGCACTCACGGAGGGAAAGGACACCGAATCATGACGGCGACGATTACAAGGGTGGCGGCTCCTGTGGATGTGGCGGTCTTGACGGTGTCGGACAGCCGGACGCTGGAGCAGGATCGGAGTGGCGATACGATCGTCGGTCGACTGACCCAAGCAGGGCACCGCCTCGCCGACCGACGGTTGTGCAAGGACGATTTCCACACGATTCGCGAGACGATCGCTGCCTGGGTCGCCGATCCCAAGGTCGACTTCGTGATCGTGACCGGGGGGACGGGCGTCACGCAACGGGATGTGACACCCGATGCCGTCCGCTCCCTATTCACCAAACCGATTCCCGGGTTCGGTGAACTGTTCCGCTGGTTGAGTTATGCGGAAATCGGCACCTCCACGATTCAGTCCCGCGCCCGATGCCGGGGTGTGTGGGGACACGATTGTGTTTCTGCTTCCCGGGAGTCTCGGAGCCTGTCGGCTCGGCATGGAGCAGATCATCCTGCCTCAGCTCGACCTCAATCACCGACCCTGCAACCTGGTGGAGCTGCTGCCGAGGGTACGACATGAACAGGAGCCGCATGTCGACGCATAACGCGTTCATATTACAGGGCATGCGGTGTCGGAGGGCATTCGCATGATGGTCCCCGCCGAGCCGACCTGGGGATTTGCCGTTCTGATGGGGCTACTCGGAAGTCTGGGTGCCTTAATCCCGGCCTGTCTCGTGCTGTTCATCCCCGATGGATGGCGGCACCGCGCGATGCCGTACCTCCTGAGTTACGCGACCGGGACGATGTTAGCAACCGCGATTATCGGCCTCATTCCCGAGGCGCTGGGACATATTCCCATTCTTGAAGTGGGCCTCTCCTTGCTGGCCGGATTGGTGTTGTTTTTCGTGCTGGAATGGACGGTGATCTGGCGGCACGCGCACGGGGAGGAGTCCGGCCACGAGCTGCATTCTTCAAGGCATGACCATGGTCACGCCCATGGGATAGCGAAGAAGACCGGGATGCTCGTGTTGATCGGCGACGGGGTTCACAACATGGCGGACGGTATCGCCATCGGTGCCGCCTGTGTGGCCTCGCCGGGTCTGGGGCTGGTGACGACGTTGGCGGTGTTGGGGCATGAAGTGCCTCAAGAATTGAGCGACTTCACGATTCTCCTCTCGAGCGGCTTTTCACGTTGGCGGGCGTTCTCCTGGAACACGGTCTCGGGGTTGGGCACCCTCGTCGGGGTGGTGATCGCCTATGGGGGGCTCGGGTATGCAGAAGCGATTGTGCCCTACGCGCTCAGCGTGGCGGCTGCCAGCTTCCTCTACATCGGGCTCGCGGATTTGGTGCCGGGGTTGCACGGGCGTGTCGGCGCTGCCAAGGGCCTGTGGCAATTCGCCATGATGATTGCGGGAATGGTCACAATCGGGGCGCTCACGATGTTGCCGCATTGATGGCGAGGAGGCGGGCATGGACTCGACGAGAAGGCAGGCGCAACTGGGCACGCAGACCATCCATTTAACGGGAATCGTCCCCGCACCCGGAGAGCGGCTTCGGGGGAAGTTCGTGATTCCGGCCGCCAGGCGTGCGGACCGTCCGCTCACGGCCGAAGATCTCTGCCGAGGCGTGATCGTGGTCTCGACCATTCCGAACATTCACAAGCATGCCTGCCTCTCACAGATCGTCGATTTGGATGAACGAGGCCGTGCTCTATCCGAACAGCTGCGGATCGTGCACGTCTCGGCGGATCACGAGAGCCATTGGCAGGAGGTCGATCAGTTCCATCCGAACATCCAGGCTGCCGGCTATTCGTTGTGCTCTGCGGATGCTGCGAGTCGTGAGGCGTTCGTGACCATGTTCGGCGTCGGCGTGGAGGGTCACCATCGTATTGCGCATGGGTTGTTTGCCTTGCAGGACGGGTACTTCGTGGAAGTGGACATCCCCCACGATCAGATGCGCGCGGCCGAGGTCAGCGGATTTCTTGATCGTGTGATCAGAGCGAAGGGACGGGGGCGCCAGAAGGTCTAGCGCCCGCGTCATCGGGAGGGAGCGCGCGTTAGGCGAGTTGCAAGGGCCCGTGGTCATCGCAATGGGCGCCGTGGGCAAAGTGCAGATGACCGGCGACAAGGTAGTCGACGTGGTCGCCGTGTGGCACTGCGGGATGGCCACAGGTGCTCCCGTGGCGATGCCCGGACTCATGTCCCTCGCAGCGATGGGTCGGTGTGCAGCCGGTGGGGTTGTGGTTGGTGACGTCCAGCCGGTGTTCATCGACGTGGTCGCCGTGCAGGTGGTGTAGGTGTCCGTCATGCAAATAATCGGTGTGGCCATCATGGGTGACAGCCGGATGCCCGCAGTGCGCTCCATGCTGATGGTCGTGACGGTCGTGAATGGGGTGGTCGCTCATCGCAAGGCTCCCTTCGTGGGCAGATCTGATGGGCGTAGTCTAGGCCGATGGGGACTGATGGTCAATAGAGAGAACAGAGTGGAGAAGCGTTCCGTCCTCGTCCTCATGGGCGGGTGGGTCCTCGATCCGGGCCGATCGAACAGGGAGGCGGATGTATGGATCAAGGACGGTGTGATCGACGCCGTGGTAACGCCGGACACCAGTCCGCCGGCCACGGCGGAATGCGTCGATGTGACGGGACTACTCGTCTTGCCTGGTTTTGTCGACCTCCATGTCCACCTCCGCGAGCCGGGACACGAATATAAGGAGACGATTGCCACTGGAACTGCCGCCGCGGCGGCGGGCGGGTTTACGACGGTCTGTTGCATGCCGAATACGAAGCCGGTCAACGACGACATCACTGTGACAGGTTGGATCATCGAACGGACCAAGGCGACGGCGTCGGCCCATGTCTATCCGATCGGAGCCATCACGCTGGGGTCGGCGGGCCGCGAACTCGCCGATTTTCGGACACTGAAACAAGCCGGTTGCGTGGCCCTGTCCGATGACGGCCGGCCGGTCATGGGCGATGAGATCATGCGGCGGGCGATGCAGTCTGCCGCCGAATTGGATCTGCCGGTCATCGCCCATTGTGAAGATACGATGGCCTCCGGATGCGGGTGCATGAATGATGGGCCGGTGTCTCGAGCCATGGGATGGCGGGGGATGCCCGGTGATGGGGAGGACCGAATGATCGCGCGCGACATCCGGTTGGCCAGGGAGACCGGAGCCCGACTGCACGTCGCACATCTGAGCACGGCAGGCGGAGTCGAGATGGTGCGCAAGGCCAAGTCGGACGGAGTGCGGATCACGGCGGAAGTATGCCCGCATCATTTTACGCTGACTGACGAAGCGGTGCCGACCTATGGAGCGAATGCCAAGATGAATCCACCCTTGCGGAGTGAGCGGGATCGTATCGCGCTGATTGAGGGATTGGCGGATGGCACCATCGACGCGATCGCGACGGACCATGCGCCGCATGCCGAATACGAGAAACAGTGGGGAATGAATCGGGCGCCCTTCGGTGTCGTCGGGTTGGAAACAGCCTTCGCGTTGACCCAGCGTCTCGTCCAACAGGGGCGATTGACGTTAGAACGAGCGATCACGTGTTTGACCAGCGCTCCCGCTGCGGTCCTTGGGCTACAGAAAGGCACACTCGAGCCGGGAGTAGTCGCCGACGTCACGCTGATCGATCTTGAGGCGTCCTGGACGGTGCACCCTGAACGGTTTCGATCAAAAGGCCGCAATACGCCGTTTGTTGGCTGGGCGCTGCAGGGACAGGTCATACGAACCCTGGTGGCAGGTGTGACAGTCTATCAGCGTCATCAAGCAAGATGATGAACCATTGTCTGTGAGGGACACCATGACTGAACCGCTCGCAACGCCGCCGTCCGGCTTTCTTGCGTTTCTTCCGAAGGAGTATCAGGGGGAATTTTCGCCCGACTGGATCCTGGGACTCTCGCCCTTTTCCGACCAGACCTGTCGGCGGTGTCTTGCCGTGCAGCAGGGGACATGGATCGGAATGGGCGCGAGGGAATGCGAGGAACGCGACTTCACATGCGAGAAGCGGGGGTGATTGGCGGAACTGCGTGTAAAGACGAAAGGAGGAGGAATGTTACCTGAACGACGGCGTCGGGTCATCGACGACACCACGCCGGTGGATTGGAAGAACGTTGAGTGGTTGCGGAGATTTCTGAGCGAGCGGGGAAGAATGTTGCCGAGGCGAATGACGGGCAACAGCCTGCAGCGGCAACGGGTGATCGCGCAGGCCATTAAGCGGGCGCGCCATATGGCGCTGTTACCGTTTGCGGGGCCGGAAGGATCCTAGTCTGGAGCATAGCCGGTTGATCAACCAATGAGGACAGAGCCATGGCCAAATTGAGCAGCCAGTTGAGAAACGAGAAGTGCAAACAGTTGGTGGCGAAGTATGCCGAACAACGCCGAACCTTGAAAGCAGTCGTCAAAAACCAGGCCGCTAGTCCGGGAGAGAAATAGGAAGCCCAGAGCAGGTTGAACTCGTTGCCGCGCAATGCATCTCCGGTGCGGGTCCGGAACCGTTGTGGGGTTTCCGGCCGGGTACGTGGATATCTGAGACGATTCGGTATGTCGCGCATTGATTTCCGGCTGTTGGCGCTGAAGGGGGAGATTCCCGGCGTGCGTAAGTCGAGTTGGTGAGCCAGAGTCTGAAGGTGTCGGAGGTGACCCATGTCGAGTGAACAAATATCATCTCGTCCCTTGTCGGTGACCATGGTGTGCGGATTCGTGGGGGCGGGAAAGAGCACGGTGATTCGGGAGTTGCTCGCTGAACGTGGGACCGAACAATGGGCAGTACTGGTCCACGACCGTAGCGAACATGATTGGGCGGCAGTTGACGGGGCCGGTCAAGCCATAAACATCTACTCGTTGGGGGAATCGTTGGCCGAGTTGACGCGGTCCTGCGTGAGCTGTTCGTTTCGCGAGGCGCTTACGGATGCTATCTCGTCCATCGCTGAAATGCGTCGATTCGATCGACTGATCGTCGAATGTTCAGGACTGGTCGAAGCGACCATGGCGGCGGCGGTCTTCAATGATGCTATTGCAGATGAGGAGCCGCTCGCCGGGCTGGCCCGACTGGAGCAGTTGGTGACGGTGGTGGATGCCGCGACCGTCTGGGAAGGCATTCGCAGTGCCGACGCGTTGAGGGAGCGGGGAATGAGTGGCGGCGAAGACGATACCAGAGTGCTCTCGGAGCTGCTGGTGGAGCAGATCGAGCACTGCTCATTGATCGCTCTCAATCGGAGTGCAGGGATCGACGTGGACTGCCGTGAACGGGTCATCACGCTCCTTCGGTATCTGAATCCGGAGGCCGAAGTCCTTTTGGCTGCCGACAGGGTGAAACGGGAAGAGCGCATTCTGGCCCGCAGGGACGGGGCAGAATACGGCATCAGTTTCCAGCCGGGCTGGGCCAAGTTGATCGACCAGGCCGACGTTCCGCCCGAACCATCACAAGCATGGAGCACGGGGGTGTTCCGCGCGAGCCGTCCGTTTCACCCGGAACGCTTGTGGCGCTGTATTGAAGAGGACTGGCCCGGTGTCCTGCGTTGCAAGGGGTATTTCTGGTTGGCATCGGAGCCGGACCGCTGCTTCTCCTGGGAGCAGACGGCCGGCAGCCGGCACTTCGAATGGGTGGGGCAGTGGTGGGTGGCGACGCCGCAGCCTGAGTGGCCGACCAACGAGGCGTTTCTGCGCCGCCTGAAGTCGCAGTGGACGATCGAGTTTGGAGATCGACGTCAGGAACTGGCGTGTATCGGGTATGGAGCCGATCAGGAGGCACTGTTCGCCCGCCTGAGGGGCTGTCTGCTGACTGCGGAGGAACTCTTGCTTGGTGAGGACGGTTGGCGTCGATTCGACGACCCGTTCGAGCGGGCGACGCAGGAGGCGGGATCGCGAGAGGATGAGACGGATTCCGAATGAAAGGAGTCAAGGGATGACGACCACGACGACGCAGGTTTCGCAAGACCGCCGCCTGCCGGTGACGGTGCTATCGGGATTTTTGGGTGCGGGGAAGACGACCTTGCTCAATCACGTCCTTCACAATCGGGAGGGGCTTCGAGTGGCCGTGATCGTCAACGACATGAGTGAGGTCAACATCGACGCCGCCCTCGTGAAGCAGGGGGAGGCGTCGTTGAGCCGCACCGAGGAGCAACTGGTTGAGATGAGCAATGGCTGCATCTGCTGCACCCTGCGGGAGGACCTTCTCAAAGAGGTGACCCGTCTGGCGGAGGCCAGGCGCTTCGACTATCTGCTGATCGAGTCGACCGGCATCTCAGAACCGATGCCGGTGGCCGAAACGTTTCAGTTCGAGGACGAAGGCGGGCGAAGTCTCTCCACAGTGTCGCGATTGGATACGATGGTGACCGTCATCGACGCCGCGAATTTTCTGAAGGACTATCAGCAGGCGGAGGATCTGGCGGCGCGCGGATTGGCACTCGGCGAACAGGATGAGCGGACAATCACGGATTTGCTCATCGATCAGGTGGAGTTTGCGAACGTGTTAGTCATCAATAAGACGGATCTGGTGTCTCCGGGTGCATTGGGGACGCTCGAGGCGATCCTGACGAAGTTGAATCCCGAAGCTCGTATTCTGCGTGCCGTGGAAGGGCGTGTGCCGCTCACGGCGTTGCTCGATACCAAGCTCTTTGACTTCGAGCGGGCCAGTCAGGCCGCGGGGTGGATGCAGACCTTGCGCGGAGAGGAGTCGTCAGAGGCCGATGAATATGGGGTGACGAGTTTCGTCTACCGGGCGCGGCGGCCGTTCCATCCCACACGCTGGTGGAACGCGATGCAACTGACGTGGCCGGGCGTCCTTCGATCCAAGGGATTGTTTTGGATTGCGTCGAGGCCTGACCTGATCGGCCTCTGGTCGCAGGCCGGTGGGGCCGGTTCGGTGCGGTGGATCGGGCGCTGGTATGCCGCGATGCCCGAAACGGAATGGCCGGATGACGAAACGGAACATCGGCGGATTGAAGGTGTGTGGGATGCCGAGTTCGGGGATCGAACGCAGGAACTGGTCGTGATCGGACGGAATATGGACCAGATCTCGCTGACCTCCATGCTCGACGCATGTCTGCTGACGGACGAGGAGTGGCGGCAGGGCTTGGCCGCATGGAGCAGGGCGGAGGATCCCTTCCCGCGACAGGTCAACGATCAGGAATTGGAGTCGGCCGGCGCATAAGCCGGCGGCATGTGACAGGAAGAACAGGAGTATTTGATGGCACGGTATTGTCAGGTGACGGGAAAAAAGCCGATGGCTGGGAACCATGTCAGTCATGCCAATAACCGGACCAAGCGGCGGTTTCTGCCGAACATTCAGCGGAAGCGGTATTTTCTGCCGGATGAACACCGCTGGATCACCTTATCGGTCTCGGCGCACGGGATGAAGATTATCGACAAGAAGGGGCTTGCGCGAGTCGTCGCGGACATGCGGGCAGACGGCCAGAAGATCTAACCGGGGTAAAGGAGTTTCATCATGCGTGGAGTAATGGCAGTGGCCTGCACCGGCTGTGAGACGCCGGGCATGTCGGTCTATTGGACAACGAAGAATAAAAAGAATGATCCGGATCGCATTGAGTTGAAGAAATACTGCGCGCGTTGCCGAAAGCATGCGACGCACAAGGAGAAACGGTAGGTCGCCATGCCGATTTATGAATACCGATCGCAAGATTGCCGGGGGCCGTCGGATTGCCCGAGGCGGTTCACGTTTTGGCAATCGATGAATGACAAGCCTATCACGAATTGTGTGATTTGCCGGGCTCCCTTAGAGCGCATACCTTCGCTGTTTTCGGCGGGGGTCGGGCTTGTCGCGCGTGGGGCGGCGATGGCCGATCCCCCAGCCGGGTCCCAGGCGCCTCCGGCGACCGTGAACAACGTCTTCGGCGGCGGCCTCAACATCCAGGGATGCGGTCATGGCCCGCTCTCTGGCCACGATACTTCGGCAGGCAAGGAAGCGTCATGATCCGAAGCCGCGCCTGTGGCGCCATCATCGTCATCCTGATCGCGTATCTGGCGCTAGCCTTACCCTTGCCGATGGTATTGCTCGACCATGAGTTGGGTGTGCTTACGGGAGACCCAGCCCACACGGTCCTCAACGACCATGCCTGGCTCGACCATGCTGCCGGGTCTGGAATCACGCCGAGCGACGGCGGAATCCTGATCCTCGTTCTCGTGGTGTCGCTCGCCTTGCCTCTCGAACACAGCGGCCAATCCGCCGACCTGCTCTCTCCGTCCGGTCGCGGCCCCCTGCCTGCTGATTCCATTGTATTCCCGAGAATTAATTCGCTGAGCATCTCGCACGCCAATTGTGGGGTGGAAGCCGTTCCCTTCGTGTCGCTTGCTCATGGACAAACAACCGGATGGTGGGTGGAACAGTCGTCGCAGGAGACCAGGGAGGGGCGAGGGTTTCGATCGTCATCAGTCAATCGCTAGGTGAGTCGGATAGGGAAAGAGGGTGCGAGTCCCTCGCGGAGCCGCCACTGTGATCGAACCGTTGGGGTTCGACAGCCAGATCGCCTATCCACTCCATGTTCCACCACGTCCTTGCGCACTCAGGGAGGTGGTCATCATGCAGGTGAGAGAACAGTGGGAGTGTCGACGACACGTTGGTATTGCAGGGAGCCCATTGGGGATAGTCCCGGAGAGCCGGGGAGAGTTTCCCGTGGAATTACAGAATGGAGCGCTGTCGTTTCCGGATCGTGTGCCGCATGGCATCCAGGCGGTGTGGCCCGCAAGGTGCTGGTCGCCGACCAGGAGGGGGTCGTCGAGCGGCTGGAGTGCGATCGGGGCTTAGGGCTATTTGAGACGTACTACACGATGGGAAGTGGTTGGAAATGTCTGGTTCAGTGGGCAACGTGGCGAGGTGGCACCATGCACGCAAGCATGAGGCGGCAGGGGGGACGGTGATGGATTGGGGAGAGCATTTCTTCCAAGCGGACCCGGAGCGCTGCAGACCGGGATATCGTCCGAAGGTCGGCGGCGTGGCCCCGCTTCGTGGCTGTACGGTAAAGGTCACGCCGGAACGTCGACGCCGTGGACTGCGCAATGCCAGATTGGCCTGCCTGGCGAGACGGTTTGTTGAGCGCCACGGCCCATGAACCGCCTAATCGAAGGTTGCTAGACGGTCTTGGCTGCCAGCGATTCCGCCATGCCGTAGAGCAGCGCTTCGGTGTCGCTCCAAGCCAGGCAGGAGTCGGTGATCGACATGCCATAGGCCAAGTGCTTGCCAGGCTCCCAGCTCTGTCGGCCGCCCTGTAGGTGGCTTTCCAGCATGAGTCCCATGATGGAGCGGCGGCCGTCCTGGAACTGCTTGATGACCTCGCCGGCCACTTCGACCTGGCGTTGATGGTTCTTCCCGGAATTGTCGTGGGAGCAGTCGACCATCACGCCGCGGGCGAGGCCTTCGCCGGCGACGGCCGATTCGGCTCGCGCAATGTCTTCGACGCTGTAATTGGTGCGGCCGCCTCCCCCGCGCAGCACGATGTGGTGGTCCGGGTTGCCAGTAGTCTTGATGATGGAAGTGACGCCGTCGGCATTCACGCCGACAAAATGGTGCGGGCTCCGGCTGGTGATCATCGCATTGATGGCCACCTGCAGGCTGCCTTCTGTGCCGTTCTTGAAGCCGACCGGCATCGAGAGACCGCTGGCCATCTCACGATGGATCTGGCTTTCGGTCGTCCGCGCGCCGATGGCGGTCCAACTCAAGAGGTCGGCGATGTATTGCGGCGTGACGGGATCGAGCAACTCGGTCGCGCAGGGCAGGCCCTTGCCGTTGATGTTCAACAGAATCGTGCGGGCCAGTTGGATGCCCTGGGCGATCTCGCAGGTGCCGTCCAGATGGGGATCGTTGATGAGCCCCTTCCAACCGACCGTGGTACGGGGCTTCTCAAAATAGGTGCGCATCACGACCAGGAGCTTCTCGCGGACGGCGTCGGCAACCGGCTTGAGCCGCTCGGCGTACTCGTAGGCGGCATCGGGATCGTGAATTGAGCAGGGGCCCACGATCACGATGAGCCGTTCCATATCACGGCCATGCAGGATATTTCTGATCGCCTGCCTGGTTTGAAAGACCAGCTCGGAGACGTCGTCCGTGATCGGCAGACGGGTCTTCACCTCTCGCGGGGAGGGCAGCGGTTTGATTTCGATGACGTGTTGGTTGTCTATCGGCCTGGTCATGGTCGTCCTTTAGGTGAGTCGCTGATTGTAGTATGGTGACACAACATACTGAATTCAGGGCGGAAAGTCCATAGGAGAAAGACCAAGTCGGATCGTCCTTGCATCACGCGAAACCTTTTGCTACAACTCACGCCGTCTTGCTCTACGTACGAACAGGGTCATGGTGTCTCGCCTGAGGCAGTTCAAAACCGGGTCGCTCGTTGCGTTGCTGCTCGTCGCGCTCTTGCTCGCGATGGCGCCGTTTGCCGTCGCGCTGGAGATTCACCACGAACTGGCGGCGGCCGACCACGACGGCCACGAACATTCCGATACCGACCTCTGTCAGTGGGTGCAATATCACACGGGACACTCGCTGGCGGGCGATGTCCCGGCCCCGTCTGCGTTCCTGGCCCATGCGCCTCCGCAGCCGGTTCGTGCACCCATCCTCGTGTCCCAATCGCTCCCTGCTTCTCGCGCCTCACGCGCGCCTCCTCAATCCTAAGCCCGTACCAGCTTCATTCACGTTGATGGGACCCCTGCGTTCAGACACTGGGCCGTGCTCTGCGTCGATGCGTGGGACTGGAACTATGGGAGGTTGCGATGTCTGTGTTGAAACGGATGTGCCGAGTGTGTGGTGCCGTCCTTGCCCTGATGGTCTTGGGACCAGTCGCCGTTCAGGCGCAGGTGCCTGCGGCGGGGCAGGGGCGAACGATTACCGGGACGGTGCAAAATCAGGACCTCCGGCGTGTGCCGCAGGCCACAGTGGAGGTCAAGGATCAGGAGGGCGTGCTGGTCGGTACGGGCGTAGCCGACGATGCGGGAGAATTTGCCGTGGAGGTGCCGGAACCTGGGACCTACTCCGTGAGCGCCGTGCAGGATACCTATCGGAGCGAGTATGCCATTTTGAAGGTCGGGACGGAGCAGCCGGGACGCGTGACGCTGACGCTCTCGAAAACGCGAGAGATCGCCCTCGAAGTCGTCTCGCCCTTGGCGCCGATTCAATACAAGGCTTCCAGCGAAACCTATGCGCTCAGTCGCAAGGAAATCGAAGAACTCCCGCGCGGGAACAACAACGAGTTGCACGACGTGCTGCTCACGATCCCGAGCGCGGTCTACGGATCACTGAAGCAGGTCCACATCCGACAGGACCATGCGAATCTCCAGCTGCGCATCGACGGGGTGCCGATTCCCGACACGGTCTCCACGACCTTCTCGGACGTTATCAGCCCTCGGGCTTGGGAGCGGGCGGACATCATCCTAGGCGGCATGGAGGCGCAATACGGCAACAAGGCGGCGGCGGTGCTGGACATCACCACCAAGAGCGGCACCAAGCCGGCCTTCGGGTCGGCTCAGATCATGGGCGGCTCCAACCAGACGATCAATCCGTCCTTCGAATATGGCGGCACGATCGGCGAGAAGTTCCGCTTTTACATTTTGAACAGCCATACCGCGACGAATCGCGGCATCGAGCCGCCGACCCTGGGCCATTCCATCTTCCATGGGCAAAGCGAACGCAATCAGACCTTCCTCCGCGGCGACTACCAGCACGACAACAAGAACAACTTCACCTGGTTATTCCTGAACTCGGTGGCGAAGTATCAAATTCCGACCACGCCGGGCCTCGAACTCGACCCCAGCGGACAGCTATTGCCGCTGCTCCAGGCGAGTCGTCCCGGCTTCACTCCCGTCGCCTCCCAGGCCATCAATGAATTTCAAAAGGAAAACAACCAATACGGCCACATGGTGTGGCGGCACGACGTGAATGCCAACAACTTCTTCAGCCTCGCGGGTTACTTCCGCCACACACGCGCGACTTTCAAGACCGATCCGTTCAATGTCCTGGCCTATACTGCCGATCCGGCGGAGCCGTTTTCCGCGTCCGATCAGGATCGCAACGCCTATTCCACCGGCCTGCGGTTCGACTACACCTATGTGCACAACAAACATCACCTCATCAAAGCGGGCTTTCAGATCGATCGCACCCAAGCGGTGAACAAGACGCGGTTGTTCACGTTTGCGGACGATGGAGCAGGCAATCCGACGGGAGACTTGCTCGGACTCAATGCCGACAACCGCCAGATCGGCTACCGCCAAGAATTCTGGATCCAGGATCAATGGAGCCCCAACGACAAGTGGACCTTCAATCTCGGCCTGCGTGGCGACGCGGTGCAGTATTTGCGGAGTGAAGGCCAGGTCAGTCCGCGAGTCGGGGCCACCTATAAATACAATCAAGCGAACGTGTTCCACGCGTTCTACGGCCGGATGTTCACGCCGCCCAACTTGGAAGCGATTTCCTTCGCCAAGCTGAATACGCTCGGGACCAGGGCGCAACCGGAGGACGTAACCAACAACACGGTGCGGGCCGAGCGGGCGCACTATTTCGAAGTCGGCAGCTACCATGCCTTGAACCGTTACGCGACGCTGCAATTCACCGGCTGGTACAAGCTCAGCAACTTTCTCTCCGATGCCGGTCAATTCGGCACTACGCCCCTGCTGAACTACTTTGCCTTCGAGCGAGGTTGGCAACGCGGCATCGACGGCGCCTTGAAACTGCAACTGAACGAGAACCTGACCGCACGAGGGAATGTAGCCTGGGGACAGTGCAAAGGTTACGGCCTGCAATCCGGCCACTTTCTGCTGGAGGCGAAGGAGATTACGGATATCAACTCACGCGGGGGCGTGTTCTGCGACCATATGCAGACGCTCACGAGTTCGGCCATCGTGAGTTACCGCTTGCTGGAACGCACCACTTTCACGGGACAGATGTTGTTCGCTTCCGGCCTGCGGACGGCGGAAAACGAAGACGCGAAGACCAATTCCACGCACAGCCCCTCCTATACGATCTACAACCTGTCCATTTCGCATGTATTCACGTTGCCGTGGGAAGGGCAGAAATTTCTGTTGGGGTTCGACATCATCAACCTGTTGGATCAAAAGTATTACATCAACCAGGGCGAAGGCAGCATCGGGCTGGGCGTGGCCCACGCGGGCATGCCACGGTCGTTTTTCTTTCGTGGCCAATGGTTCTTTTAGTATGATGCTGAACCGGGCCACCAGCGACGTTCTCAGTCGCCCGGCTCCCTGCGACGTACCGCAAGGGTGCCTTGCTGGATGGCCCGTTTGAGCATCATCTCGCAATTGGTTGGAAGACGATATGACGAACATGATTGCTGCAAGAGATCGCGTCACGAGAACGATGGTGGGGTTCTGTGTCTTGTGCCTGTGTCCGCCGGTTGGGGCGTGGGCCGTGACGGGTGATGAGGCGACGCATGAGGCGGACCATGCGCTCGATGCGGACATCATCGAATTGCCCGAGGTCCACGTTCACGGCTTGCCCTTGAACAAGGACCAGCAGTTGGGGCCGGTCGCCAAATCCACACCGTGGCCGGCCATTCCTTCGTCGTTGGACGGCAAACCGCTCGATGATTGGATGAAGGCGCGGCTGCTCGTATCGAAGGACGCTCAGGTGACCGTCGTCGTGCTGGAGCCGGCGAAGCATCGGGAGCTGACGGTGGCCGGCATCATCGCGCTCAACAAATGGACCTTCCTTCCCCAACTCAACGGCGACGACCCCGTCGACGGCGAGCTGACCGTGCGGATTCACTTCCGTTCGCAGTAGTGAGGCAGGGCGGCTGCTTCACCAGCCATCCGCGGTAGGTCGTCGGCTACGGCGAAGGCCGATTACCGGCCGGTACGTGTGGTCAGATCATTGTGCGCCCAATTGTTGTCCGCGTTGACATCGATCCCGCCGGCGGGCGGAGGCTTGTCGAGGTTCGTATATTGAAACGTGCCGAATGGCTGGATTTGATCGTCCGTCGGTAATTGCTCGCGATGCCATCCGCCGCCGAGGGCCCGGAGGAGGGCCACCGACGACCGGAGGAGCTCCGCCTTGACCTGCACCGAGTCGATACGCGCCGTGAGCGTGGCCACCTGCGCATAAATGAGTTCGAGGCTCGAAGCCAGCCCCCCCTGATAGAGCTCCATGGTGAGGTCCTGCGCCTTCTGGGTCGCCCCCACCGCCGCGTCTTGGCGGTTGGCCGCGGCGGTCAATCGATTCGTCAGGCTCAAATTGTTCTCCACTTCGCGAAAGGCGTTCAGCACCGTCGAGCGGTAGAGGTCTTCCGTCTCGCGATAGGCCGACCAAGACTGCTGCAATTGCGCGCGCCGATAGCCGGCCTGAAAGAGCGGGAGTGAAACGGCAGAGCCATAGGACCAGAAACTATTCGCGAGTGAGATCAGATTGAACCCGTTGTCTTCGAACCCGCCGGAGAGGCGGAACGACACATTCGGGAAAAAGGCGGCGCGGGCCATGCCGATGGCACGGTTGGCCTCCGCCATTCGGCGTTCCATCGCCGCGATATCGGGCCGACGTTCGAGCAAGGTGGATGGGATGGTGTGTGGGATGGTGAAGTGCGCCACCCGCAGTTCATTGACCGAGTCGATCGTGAAAGCGGCCGGCGCCTTGTTCAGCAGAATGGCGATGGCCTGTTCCGTCACCTGGCGTTGCCCTTGGATTTGGGCGTATTTGGTCTCGGTGCTGAAGAGCAGTGATTCGACGCGAGCGACGTCCAGGGCTGAGGCGATGGCGCCGACAAACTGGGCGTTCACCAGCGCGAGCGATTGTTTGTAGAGTTCGATCGATTGGGCGTAGATCGCACTTTGCGCGTCATAGCCTCGCAGCGTGAAATAATTCGCCGCCACCTCGGCCTGCAGGCTGAGCCGCGCCAGTCCGTAGTCGGCCGCGCGTTCTTGCGCCCGATAGGTCTCCAGGCGCGTAGCATTGCGCAGCGCGGACCAAAAATCCGGCTCCCAAGAGGCTAGGCCTCCCCCATACAGGGTCGTGCCGAACTCCGAAATATTCGGGGGGCGGAAGAGCGCATCGACCGACTGCTTGTTGCCTGACGCGCCGATCTCCAGACCGATGCGAGGCAAGTACTGCGCCCGCGCCTTCATCATGACGTCGCGAGCCTGGACGAACCGTTCGGCGGCCGCCTGCAGATCGGGATTGGCCACCATGGCCTGGTCCTCCAGACTGTCGAGAATCGGATCATGAAACTCCCTCCACCAGTCGGGGCGCAGTTCTCCATCGGAGGGTTTCGCCTCGACGAAGGGACTCGAGCCCTGCCACGAGACCGGGACGACATAGCGCGGCGGCTGGTAGGGAGGCGCGAGGTCGACGGCGGGAAAGGCGCAAGCCGCGAGTGCACAGGCCAAGGCCAGTGGGGCGGCGGAGCGGGCATAGTGTCGAAGGATGCAGACCATGGTCACGGCTCTTTTGATGTGTCTTGTGGCATGGGCGACGGCTGACTGACGAGATCATAGCCGGGCGCCGGCGTGACGACCCGCACCTTGTCACCTTCCAGCAAGGCGGCGCTCGGGTTGTTCACGATGCGGTCATTCAGAGAAATCCCCGCGGCCACCTCAACGGCGCTGTCCATGAGTTTGCTCACGGTGATGGGTTGCAGGCGGATGCGGTCGTCCTCGGTCACCAACGCGACTTGCGTGCCCTGTTCTTGGAACACCAACGCAGTGGAAGGAATCATGAAGACGTGCCGATCAACCGAGGCCGTCAGGTGGACCTGAGCATAGGAGCCCGGCCAGAGCGCCCGATCATCGTTGTCGATCGTAAAGACGGTCACGGCGGTGCGCGTGCTGACATCGAAGCCTTTGGCGACGGTCAAGAATTGCGCGACGAAATGGCGATTGGGCAATTGCGGGACCGTCACGTCGGCGGTCAAACCGGGCTGGAGGAAGGGGCCGAACGTTTCCGGCATACTGACGAAGAGGCGCAACATATGGACGTCGGCCACCGTAAAGAGGTTGCTTTTCGCACTCGGCGTACTGAGCGTCCCTTCTTTGCTGACTAAGTCGCCGACGTTGATGGTGCGTTGCGTCACCACTCCGTCGAAAGGCGCGACGATCGTTTTGAACCGAATGAAGGCCTCGATGTTTCTGACCTTCTGTTCCGCGGCCTTGACCTTCGCCGCTTCGGCTTTCAACTCCTGTTCTTTGACCGTGATCGACTGTTCTGAGACCGCGTGATTCGGGCGAAGCGCCGCCCAGCGTTGTGCGGTCACTTCGGCGAGCTTATACCGGGCGCGCTCCGTGTCCAGATCCGCCTTGGCCTGCGCATATTCGGCATCGAGATCGGGCGCATTGATTTCGGCGAGGATGTCGCCTGCTTTCACCTGATCGCCGTAGTCCTTGTACCACATCTTTACGTAGCCGGTGACGCGCGCGTAGATCGGCGCCTCATACCAACCTACGATATTGCCCGGCAGCGTGATGGTCTCGGTCGATGCTCCCGGCTTGGGATGGACGACGGTGACGGTGGGAACGGCATCCGCGAGCGTCTGTTCACGCAGCAGTGCGGCGTCGCTCTTGCTGCCGTACATGCGATAGCCGACATAAAATGCACAGAGCAGGATCGCGACAATGGCCAAGCCCCTTCCTCCCAGCGTCTTCATCGTGCAGGTGCTCCTTTGTGCGGAGCCATTCGCCGGTTGTAGATCATCGCGTAGACGCAGGGCACGAAAAACAGGGTGAAGAGCGTGGCGACGAGCAAGCCGCCGATGACTGCGCGGCCCAGCGGAGCGTTCTGCGAATAACCCGTTGCCATGGGCACCATCCCGAGGATCATGGCCGAGGCCGTCATGAGTACCGGGCGGAAGCGAGTCTTTCCGGCTTCGAGCGCGGCCAGCAGCGCGTCGCCGTGCTCTTGCAGCCGCTCGCGCGCATAGGACACGACGAGAATCGAATTGGCGGTCCCCGTGCCCATGGTCAAGATGGCGCCCGTCAGCGCCGGCTCCGACAGACGCGTATGGCTGAGGAACAGGGCCCACGCGATGCCCGCCAAGGCGCCGGGCAAGGCCGTGATGATGATGAAGGGATCGAGCCAGGATTGGAAATTGACCACGATCAGCAGATAGACCAATACGATCGAGGCGAGCAGTCCGAAGATCAGTTCGGCGTAGGCCTCGTACATCAGCGAGGCCTGGCCGTGGATTTGTACTTCTGCGCTGCGGGGTTTCTCATGTGCCATGCTCGTGGCCACAGCCTGAACGTCCGCCAAGACCCCTCCGAGGTCGCGTCCTTCGGCGGAGACATAGATGTCGAACAACGGCATGATGTTGCCGTGTGTGATCACACCCGGTGTGCCTGTCGGTGAAATGTCGGCCAGATTGCCGAGCAACTGCACATTGTTTTCCGCGACGTTGGTCGAGGAATCCACCGGGACGGTCTTGAGACTGTTGACGCTGTTGATCTGCGGTTGGGGCGTATAGACGTTGATCAGGTACGACATGCCGGTAGAAGGATCGAGCCAATAAATTTGGTCGACTTGCTGACTGCCGGCGGTCGTCATGAGCAGGTTGTCGGCGATGTCCTTCTCGGTCCTATTCACGCCGAGCCCGAAGGTGCGGTTGCCTTCCACCATGAGGGTCGGCGTGCGCATCGTCTGTTGGATGACCACGTCTGCGGCGCCGGGGATTTCGCGGAACTTGCCCGCCAATTTGAGGGCGAACGCATAGTTGGAATACATGTCCGGGCCGTTGACCTGCACGTCGATCGGTGCAGGCGCGCCGAAGTTGAGAATTTGCGCGGTCAGATCGGACGGCTGGAACGTGAATTCCGTGCCGGGATACCGCTCCTTCAGGCCTCTGCGGAGCAGCGTGCGATACTCCCACACCGGCGACTTCTCATCCTTCAACAGAATCGTGAGATCACAATCCTGTGAACCGATCGTCGGCGTCGGAATGAAGGCCAAGTTGTGCGGTCCGACCGGTAGGCCGCAATTACTGACGATGTTTTCGACCTGACCGGGCAGCAACTCCTGGATACTCCGGGACACGAGGGTGGCGATGCGCCCCGACACCTCGATGCGGGTTCCGATCGGCGCCCGCATATGCATCTGTATGACGCCCGAACGGATCTCGGGAAAGTAATCGCGCCCGAGGAAGAAGAACAGGGAGAGGGAGCCCAGCGCGATCGCCAGCGAGACCATGACGAAGGAGTTGCGATGGGCGATCACCCGTTCGAGCAGGGCGCCGTAGCGCTCGACGGTCCGATTGAAACGCCGCTCGAACCCCTTCTGAAATCGCACGAAGGGATTTCGCGATCGGTCTGCCTCGGATTGGTCCCGCGGTTCATGCGGTTGCGACATGGTGACTCTTCATCAGATATTTCGCCATGGTCGGCACCAGGGTGCGCGACAGGATGAACGAGGCGAGCATCGCGATGATGACTGCCTCCGCCATGGGTTTGAACAGGTAGCCGGCCACACCGCCGAGCTTGAAGAGCGGGAACCAGACGATGGCGATGCAGAGTGTGGCGACGAGCGTCGGGACGACGATCTGGTTGGCGGCGTCGATGATGGCCTGCTCCAGCGGTTTACCCATGTCGATATGCCGGTCGATATTTTCGATCATCACGGTCGCGTCATCGACCAGAATGCCGACGGCCAGCGCCAATCCGCCCAAGGTCATGACGTTGATCGTCTCTCCGAGGAGATGCAGGCCGATGATGGCGGTCAGGATGGACAGCGGAATCGAGGTCCAGACGATGACCGTGGCCCGCCAGGAGCCGAGCAGTAACAGGACGATGAGGCCGACCAGCGCGCCGGCGGTCGCCATTTCATGCACGACGTCCTTGATCGAGTCCTTCACGAAGGTGGAGGCGTCGTTGAGGAGCGTGATCTTCACGCCTTCCGGAGAGACCTGTTCGGCGCGAGGGATCATCTTCTTGATTCCATCCACCACGTCGAGCGTGGAGGCCTCGGTGCTCTTCATCGCCACGATGATGACCGTCTGTTTGCCGTCCACCAGCACCACGTTCTGTTGCACGCGACCCATGAGCTTCACCGTGGCGACATCGCGCAAGTACACGAAGGCATTGCCTTCCCGTTTGATGGGAATGTCGGCGAATTCCTCGATCTTGAGCGGAGAGGCGTTCGTCTGCACGATCCAGTCGGTCGACTTGATCTTGATGTCGCCCGAAGGCAGGACCAGATATTGTTTCATGAGGACATCGTGAACGTCGGCCGGCGTCAGGTGACGCGCGAGAAGTTTTTGCTGATCCAGATTCACCATGATCTGCATGTCCTGGCCTCCGTACGGATGCGGGAGCACGATTCCCGGCACCGTCACGAGGAGCGGGCGGATACGCATGTAGGCGAGGTTATAGAGTTCCGCCGGGGTCATTGTGTCGGAGCTGATCTGCAACATGGCGACCGGAATGGAGGACGGCGCGAGACGCATGACCATGGGCGGCGAGATGTCCGGGGGAAGGGCCTTCACCACGTTTTGCGCGATGCCCACGATGTCCGCTTCGGCCCTACCGACGTCGACTCCGTCTTGGAGAAAAATATTGGTGATGCTGCTCCCGTAGTAGGAGTGGCTATGGATGTATTTGATGCCTTCCACGGTCGAGGTGAGGAACCGCTCGAACAGATAGGTGATGCGACCCTCCACCTGCTGCGGCAACAGACCGGAATAGATCCACACCACCGAGGTGACGGGAATCGTGATGTTGGGAAAGACGTCGGTCGGCATGTGGAGCACCGTGAGGCTTCCCATCAAGACGATGAGGATGGACATCACGACGAAGGTGTAGGGTCTGCGCAGCGCGATGAGAACGATGGCGTTCATGCCGCAAGCCTCTAAGGGCGATTGGTCTTCCCGTCGCTGAGCCGTCGCTGATCGGGTCTGAACCGGAATCTATTGCGTCACGTCAGGTCTCTCCTGGTATGGTCTGTTCGAAGGAGCATGAATGATGCCGTGCCGAGCGTCCCGTCACGTCGCGGAATGTGAGCCCTGTAATCGGCGTGATGATCGCACTCTGAAGAAGCACCTCCGTAAGCCGTGCGATAGAGTACCGTGCGGAGCGTGCGCAATCTCACGGTTTCATTCTTTGGCCGCCGGGAGGAGGCGAAGCGATCGAGTCGTTCAGTGACGAGAAGCATGCAGCCGCAGGCCGACGAGCGGTCGGTTCGAGGGGGCAGGGGTAGGTGGTACCGATTTTGCGTTCGTCCTGCTCGAACGCAAGAGGAGATCAAATAGCCGCCTCGTCGGCCCATACAACAGAGAGGATGCTATGGCAGAACGGCATGTGTTCGTTGCGGCGATCGTGGTTCTCGGCTTCGTCATTGGGGTGGGGACGGCAGCGAATCCTGTCCAAGCCGAGCCGCTGGTGATCGGGGCGACTTCAAGCCTCAAGCCGGCGTTCCAAGAAATTATCCCGATGTTCGAAAACGAGTACGGTGCGAGCGTGAAGGTGCAATACGGCCCGTCGCAAACGCTGCGTCGGCAGATCGAGCAGGGGGCGCCGATCGATGTGTTTCTCCCTGGAGCGCTGGAGGAAGTCGAGACACTGTATGAGAAGGGATTGACGCTCAATGGCGCGCCGCGCGTCTACGCACAAACCTCGCTGGTGCTGGTCATGTCGACATCATCACGGGCGCTCGCGGTCTCCTTGCGCGATGAGTTCGCGAATCGCACGACCCGCCTGGTCCTGGGCGATCCTCAGACGTCATCGTTGGGAGCGATCACGAACCGGGCGCTCACCATGCTCGATCCCGGATATAGGCAGCGCTTCAAGACGATGTATGCCCGGCAAAGCGACGAGGTGATGAGTGCGGTCCAAGGCGGGAAAGCCGATGTGGGCATCGTGTATCGCGTCGACGCCATCGGGAACGGCCAAGTGCGGATCATCGACGAAACACCGGCCGGCGCGCACATCTCGGTCCGTTTTGGGGAGGCGGTGGTTTGGACCTGCCGCGATGAGTCCCGCGCCGCCGCCGCACAGTTTTCCGATTTCATCACCAGCCCGCGCATCCAAAAACTCTTGCACAAGTATGGCTTCGAGCCCGCATCCATTCCCTCCGCGGCGGGAAGCAAGCGGGAGGAGCCATAGATTGAGGGCGCTGGGAAGAGGCTAAGTGGAAGTTTCTGCGTTCATTTCGTCTTGAAAGCGGAAAGAAAAAAATCCTTGAATCTCAAAGCACCGAATCCAAACCCTCCAATCAGCGAGAGACCTACTATCACTATGAAGAACATCCGATTATCAAGCTCGAAACCAAACTGATGCCGTGCCCACAAGCCCGACACCAAAAGGGTTGAAAATAGCACTGCAGAAACGAGACCAGAATAAATCCCAAAATCTGATTTCCTAGGCCTAGCGAGTCTTTCAAGGTTTTTTATTCTTCCAAGGAGTTCTTCACAAAATCTAAGCATCGGCGTGGCATGCGGGCCAGCTCTAGAGATATTCTCAATTGCTTGATGTGTACGGGATTGAAGTTCCTCAAAGCCGTGCAAGTTTGGTTTGAATGTGGCCTTGAAGCAATGGTGCATGCGAATGGATAGTCCTCTTATGACAGACGATAGATCAATGAGAGCTTTTGCAAAATGATGGGTGTTATAAACCTGTAAGTTTTGCAAGTCAGCCTGAGCCAACAGTCTTTCTGCTTCAATGGCGTTCTTTGCAATGTCATTTGTCTCAAGTTTATCCAGTTCGAGCTTATTCAAGTCTCTCTGGGCCTCATTAAAGTCGAAGAATGCTTTGTAGAAGTATGCTAGGCCGAAAAACGTTGAAGAAAATCGGGGATCATTTGCATAGTATGTTGTCGCAACTTTCTCCGACATGGTGGATGCCTTCGTTATCAGGGCTCTTGCTGAGACCATATCACCAGCATTTATAGCAATAACCGCAGCTACAAAAAATGCTTCTGGTTTCATATGGTCAATTAGGGGGTGGAACTGTTTGCCAAATCGCCCAGCACTTCTGAGATATTCCTCGGTCTCCTTGAAAAGTTGGTGACAACGATTAACGTTGGACTGTTGTAGTTCGATTATGGCGGCTGCGTAGGAGGCCAATGCCCGAGAAGATGCTTCCATTTCAGCTATGCGCAGCTCTTGAAATCCAGCTGCAGCAGTTTCCTGCAAGTTCTTGGCAAGATCGAACTTACCTTCTGCACGAGCTATGCGTATTCCCTCGAAATGGTGCCATAGAGATTTAAGGAAGAGTTCAAGTCTCGAACCAATTAGGCTGGGGGAAAGTTGTTCCAGATATCTGGAGATTGTAACTG